>JABLTT010004912.1_pt1 | contig 196463 bp, 180 predicted proteins | sample 7160061 | NCBI WGS metagenome assembly JABLTT01 (sample SAMN14651232, study PRJNA627086) | human gut metagenome | isolation source: feces | host: Homo sapiens | reverse complement strand
CGGTGCACATTGCTCCCCATTGATCCATATAATACCAATGTCCGTCTGCCGCTACCCAGCCGGTGCACATTGCTCCCCATTGGTCCATATAATACCAATGTCCGTCTACCGCTGCCCAGCCGGTTACCATGATACCATTATCGTTCATATAGTACCAATGATTTCCTGTATATAACCATCCGGTTACTTTTTGTCCGTTTTCATAGTATTCCCAGCCGTTTTCGGTCTGAACCCAGCCTTCTTTTCCTACTTTTTCTAACTGTCCCTGTGCTGCTTCCAGCTCTGCTTTTGCATCATCTGCCTGCTGCTGTGTCATGGGTTTTCCTAAAAGAGCTTTTACTTTTTCATAAACCGCTTTAAAGGCTTCATAGCTTTCCGGTGTATAGCAGTTTTCTTCTGTCAGAATTTCTTCTGCTTTCTGAAGCGCTGCCTTTAATTCATCTAAGTTTAATTCTTTCAAGCCTGCCTGTGCTGCTTTTAAGTCCTCTACCGCTTTATCAAGCTGTTCCTGACTTTCCGGTTTATTTACAACTGCTTTTGCTGCCTCCAATGCTGTTTTTAACGCCTCTACCGTTGCACTGTCGTATTTATTTGGTTCAGCTTCTGCATTCTTTATAATTTCTTCTGTTGCCGCAATTTGTTGCTCTAAAGCTGTGGTATCAAGTTCAACATTTTCTTTTGTTCCGTATACTTCCAGCTCTGTAATAGAAACGCTGCTTCCTGCTGCATTGGTATTCAAACCGTCTTTCGGGAAGGACAGACGCACATATCTGGCATTTTTTGCTTCCTCTAATTTGAAATCGTCTACAACATTAAGGTCATCTGAAGAATTTCTCTTTATAGTTTTTACAGTTTCCCATGTGTTTTTATCTGCTGAAACTTCTACTGTATAATTTGTAGGCCATACTTTCTTGAAATAAGAAACTCTAATTTCATCTATGGTCTTTTTGCCTGCACCTAAATCTACAACAATATACTGGTCTTTTGGTTCTCCGCCTAATCCCAGCTTACTGTTCAAAGGTCCGCTGCTCCATCTGGTATCTGCTTTTCCGTCAACAGCACATTCCCCAACATAATCTGTCTTACTTCCGTCAAAGTCTGTTTCTACATCGGAAACTTCTACTTTCTGATTTAAGGCAAGATTGGTTCTTTCCGGATTTTCAGGCTCTGTTCCTCCCTCGCCTACAATTACATGAACCTGTGCTTCCAGAGCTTCCGGATTTACTAAGCTGTAATTGATTGGCAGTGCACCTTTTACTAAAATATCTGCCGGTTTTGATGTATCAATTTTTTCTGTATCCCATGTAGGAAGAACCTTTAATGGCTGTTCTTTTTCTTCTCCTGCTTTTATCGTTGTTTCTACCATTGCAGGTAATGCTACATTTTCTGCGTTTACTTCTGCATTTACGTTCTCAAGCTCTACTACGGAAGTATAGCTTACCGGTACATGGCGTCTTACACCGTTTACGGTCAGTTCTTTTAATCCGATACAGTTACCAGCCGCATTGGCATTGATGCTTCTAAAGAGAATTCTCACATATCTGGCTGCTATCGGCTGTGTAAGTTCTTCTTTTACAGTATCTACCGGATTTGTAGGTCCGTTGTTTTCTTTTTTAATAGTTTTAACAGTTACCCAGTTTTCCTTGTCGTTAGATACCTGTACATCATAATCGGTCGGATATACTTTATTGAAGTAGCTCATTTTGATTTTGGAAATCATATTTGTATAAGTTCCTAAATCAACAATAATCCACTGTGGGCTCTTAGCTCCGCTGCCTTTTAACGCCGCACTGTCCCATTTTGTATTTTCATCACCGTCCACGGCGCTTTCCGGTTTTACGTTATTTGTTTCAATGCCGGATACTTCTACCGGCTGGTTTAATGCAAGGTTTACTGTTTCTTTTGAGTCTTCCACACCCGGGTCAACAGGAATGTTTTCAACTGCCTGTCCTACGTCGCCGGATGGATTTTCACCGTATTTGAGAATGATTTCATTTAATTTTACATCTTTTCCTTTTGGGAATTCAAATCTTATTGCATGAACATTTTCTTTCCAGCCTGTAAATTCCTGTGTACTCTTTGTCAGCTTTCCTAAGTCTTGTTCTTTTCCGTCTGCTGTTTTCAAAATAACTTTTGCCTCACAGGAGCCTGCCTGCAATACAGTAAAGCTGTCCAGATTTACATTGTCTGTAATTCTGTATTCCAGATAGCTCTTATCATCTGTCTGTGAAATCTGAAATACGGTTGCCAGATTTTTATCTGTCAGAGCTTTCTTATCTGCTTTTTCATCACTTGTCAGAGCAAAATCAGGAGAAATTGTTCCCGGCGCTTTCTGACCTTTATTTACTTCTACTTCAAAGATTTTCAGAGGATTATTATTATCCTTTGTTACCTGTAAACGAACATAACGTCCTTCTTTTCCTTTAGCATCTGCCTTGTACTCTCTGCGAGGAGGGTCTACTTTTCCGCTTTCACTGTTCCATGTGGCAACTTCTTCAAAATCTTTATTGTTTTTAGAAACAGATACCTTTGCGTCATAAATTTTCTGGTCTCCGTCTGCTGTATGGAAAGTAATATCATTGATTGCCTGTGTTCTGCCTAAATCAACGGTAATATAGTCTCCTTTTTTCTGCGCTCCTTTTGTCAAGGCAAAAGTCTCAGCATTGCCGTCAAGCATCATACCCCATGAACCGGACTGAAGTTCTTTGATATTTGTTCCTTTTACAGACATGGATACTGCTCTGTTTTCAATTACTGCCGCCAGCTTTTTCACCATAGCAGTTACCGGTTTCTCTCCTTTGTTTACCAGACGCAAATATCTTGCTTCTATATTTTTCTGTAAATCTCCTGGTTCTACTTCTTTCCAGTCATCCCCGTAAAGAGCATATTCTAATGTCAGACCGGATACATCAGAACTTTCCAGAATAACCTTGGAAGTTTCAGCGATTTCTTTTGTTTTAATACCGATGTACTGGTCTTTTTCGAGAGTTACCTTTACATTGCGAACACCATACTCTTTTTCGTCAATGGTTAACGGTGTTTTTGCATATTTACTTACGTTTGTATAAATTCGGTCAGCAGGTGTTTCTGCATTTCCTGTTGCCAGAAGCTCATCCACCACTGCTTTTACATCTTCCATACAGGCATTGACAAATGGTACAAGTCTGCGGCTTCCTGCTTTTACAGACTGTGTGCCGCCTGCCGGAAATTCGTAAGTACGTTTGTTGTAAACGTCCATTTCTGCTGATGCGTCAGAGAAATTCTGCCATACAATACCCATATCCGGTTCTGCTTTTGCCATTTCTTCCTGTGCCTGTAAAATGTATTGTCCTGCTTTTACGACATTTTCAAGAGCCTGTAGCCAGCCTTCACCGTTCTCACGGTTACCCGGATTGGTAAGCTCCTGTACTAAAGCTTTGTTTGTACACTCTTCTTTAAAAGTTTTAATTGCAGAAAGAATATGAGCGAATTCTGCTTTTAAATCTTTTACTTCCTGCATATCTGCCGTAAAAGTATTTCCTTCTACTGCTTTCTTGATTGCATCTAAGGTATCTGCAAGGTATAAGGACTCTTCAAAGCCTTCCGGCACACGTCCTGAACCCGGACAGTTGGATACGTTTCTTGCAATGGTCAGATATGCGTCATATACTTCCGGCTCTAAGTATTTAAAGCACTGCTCCCACACCTCTTCTGTGTGCTGTGAATAATCATTCACATTCCAGAAATAAGAAGCCAACTGGAATAATGCTACTTTATCTGCTTCTGCAAAATGGATTGGGTTGGATACTGCCCCTGCCAATCCTGTAATATTATCTCTGATATAATGAGCGCTGCTTCCTAAGAAAATACCGGATTTTGCATGCTCGTTACATGGATAATTTACCCAGAATACAGGAGAGTGTCCCGTTTTTTCTTTTGCATAATTAATGGACTCCTGTGTAAACGGAGAGTTTACATCCTGTCCAGTCCAGAAAATCAGCACATCCTCATCAAACTGTTTCAGAGTTTCCAGTTCTTTTTGTCCGCTTGCTCCCTGTGACCATGCCACGTTGTATCCCTGAGGACAGTAAATAATCGGTTTACATCCTTTTGCCTTAATGTATTCCTTATTCAAATCATTTACAAGGCGAACAACTAAATCTGGTGAACCTGCTCCAAAGTCATCGTTTAAGAGACAGAAGCGACGCACTCCGATATTATATAACTGGTCGAATTTCGCCATAAGCTTTTTCTTACTTTCCTGATATTTATTTTCATCGTACTGTACAGATGCGTTAGGCTGTACGCCTTTTAACATATCTCCAATATGTACTGCCCATGAAAATTCTGTTTTATTCTTTTCCTGTAATTTCACCAGCTCTTTAAACTGGTTTAACATATCATCCGGATAGAGCTCTGCCCATTTGGAAGTGTGATATGCGTCTGTTTTTGATGCGTATACGTACAAATTCATCTTCACATCTCTGGTGAACTCCATCAGGCTCTTTCTCTGTTCATGTGTCCAGCTTCCGTAAAAGCCTTCGATATAACCTCTGGCATCAATGGAAGCATAGTCCTGAATTTCTACCGGATAAAATTTCTCTCCATTAAAGGAAGAAAACATCATTTTCAAAGTGGCAACTCCATAAAATGCTGCTTCCGTATCTTTTCCCAAAATAATAATATCTTCTCCGTCTGCGCTTAATGCGTAGCCGCCGCTTTGCTCAAAGAGCTTTTCATCCAATTTCTTGTCGGCAAAGTATTTATCGGCTTCATCTCCGCTTCCTTTTACACCGATAATAATATCACTGCCGTCTCCTGCTTTTTTCTCTTTCTTCGGTGTTCTGTCAAAGTCCTCCAAGACTTCATTCAAGTAGTCGTTTGTAGCTTTGTCTACCTTTTCGCCGCTTACCACACCCACGTTCTTATCCATGTCAAATTCTGTCTTTGAGGGATATTCAATCTTCTGGGGAACAGGATAAATCTGGTAAGCATCCCCTGTGGTTGTACCGTCTTCCGGTTTCCAGTCTGATACCCAAGGAGATTTTTCTTCTTTCTCCTCCTTCGGAGCAGCTGCTACCGGAGTCTGGAACAGCATAGTTCCCGCCAGCATGGTGCTGCAAACTTGTTTCCATCGTTTCATGTCGCATTCCTCCATCTTGTTATATAGTTTCCATATTTTACATATTAACTTATCACATCTTTTTAAATCAATGATTTTTTCGTTATTTTATCTATCTTTTTCCGCAAACGTTTGGCATTTTATGCAATTTTCATACATTTCACCTATAATATTTATACATTTTCACTTTATTATAAGAAGAAAGAATTTTGCACAGTCAAAAGGCGCCGGCTGATTTTCAGCCAACGCCTTTCTATATCATCATCTGTAAAATCTCCAGACTTTTTAAGTTTTTATCAATTTGTTCTTTCATATAAGAACGCATTATTTTTCCCAACTCCTCCTGCACTTCTTTTGTCACAGTAAAGGAATAGAGTTTTTCTAATTTTGCCGCAAGAATAAACTGCATGGTATATAGGGCAGAAGGACTGATATACATTACTCCCTTTTTGCCGTTTCCGCAATTTTTACAGAAAACACCTGCTTCTCTTACAGAAAACCATTGCAGCTCCTCTGTTGTGCCACATTCCTCACAGGCAAACACATAAGGGGCTTCTCCGTTAATGGCAACTGTTTTTAACTCAAAAATGTAACGGATAAGCATTGGCTCTATTCGCTGTGCTATCAACGCTTTTAAGGTAATATACAGTAAATTTAACATATCTTTTTCGTCTGTATTTTCTCTTGCGTAAAAGTCTGCCAGCTCCAAAAAATAAAATCCATAGTAGACTTCCGGCTGAATACCTGCCAGCTCTGAGAAATAATTTTTCACAGAAGCAGAACGCAGCTGATAGGCTGTGCGCCCTTCATATATCAGGAAAGAACCGAACACAAAGGGATTTGATACAGCCATCATGGTGCTGTTCTGTCTTCTTGCACCTTTTGCAAAAACGGTTATCTTCCCTTTTTCCCGTGTTAAAATCACAAGACGTTTATCATATTCTCCCACGGGCATGGCAGATAAAACCATACCCGTTACGGTAATGAAATCATTCATTAAATTTCCTTCTTATCATATCCAAAGTTTTTAATGAGAAAATCACTGTCACGCCAATCTTTTTTCACCTTTACCCACAGCTTCAGATTTACCGGTTTTTCTAAGAAATGTTCGATTTCATACCTGGCTGCGCTGCCGATTTTTTTCAGCATTGCCCCTTGTTTTCCGATAATAATTCCCTTGTGGGAGTCTCTCTCACAGATAATGGTGGCATCAATATCCACCAAATCTTTATCTGTACGTTCCTTCATTTGGTCAATGGTAACGGCTATGCCGTGAGGAATTTCTTCATCTAAGGTTCGAAGCGCCTTTTCTCGTATCATCTCTGCCACAATTTGTCTCTGAGGCTGGTCTGTAATGGTATCCTCATCGTAAAACATCGGTCCGTACGGCAGATATTTAAAAATACAGTCCAATACAGTGTCCAGATTTTGTGCCCGAAGTGCGGAGGCCGGTACAATATCAGAGAAATTATACAGCTTTCGATATCCGTCAATAAATCCTGCAATCTCGCTTTTCTTTACCGTATCTACTTTGTTAATTACTAAAATCACCGGAAGCTTGCAGTTTTTCAACTGCTCTGCTATATGACGTTCTCCTGCTCCGATATAAGAAGTAGGTTCTACCAGCCATAAAATCACATCTGCATCCTTAAAAGTTCTCTGAGCTACATTTACCATGTATTCTCCCAGTTTATTCTTTGCCTTGTGAATACCGGGAGTATCTAAAAAGACAATCTGTCCCTTTTCTCCTGTATACACAGTTTGTATCTTGTTTCTTGTTGTCTGTGGTTTTCTGGAAGTAATGGCAATCTTCTGCCCGATTAAGTGGTTCATCAACGTAGATTTCCCCACATTCGGTCTTCCGATAATTGCCACAAATCCTGATTTAAAATCTGCCCTCATAAATTCTCCTTTTACAGTAAATGTTTCGTAACCTCAAATACCTTTTTCTCTTGTTCTATCTTTTCTTCGCTGCCCACTACACAAATACGGTTCTGTTCCATCATGGCGTCTACAATTCCTGCCAGCTTTCGAATATCTTTTGGCTGTGCATCTAAGATTTCTTGACGCTCTCTTTGCATATCTTCTTCTGTTACTTTAGAAAACCAAGCATTTAAAGACATGTTTCCCTTTGTAGACGGAGTCATAGGAACATCCAGTTCACTAATGGTTCCGATGATGTATTTTGTCATTTCTCTTTCATCTGCGTCAAAAGAACGGATAAAATCGCCTGTTTTTCTGAATACCTCCAAAGTTTTTTCCAGATTTGGATCTCGATAAGAAACTAAAAATCCATCACCGTTTCTTCTGAAAGAGCTCATACAACCATAAGCTCCGCCTTTTACACGAATATTCATCCACAGATATTCGTAGCTTAGCATCACTTTTAAAATCCGCAAAGCTCCTGTATATTCAAAGCCTGCCTCTTTAAAGTTGCCTGCTGCTGCTACATGCTGTACCTGTCCCGCTGTCTTAAAGCCTTCATTTTTCACAACACAGGAAGAATAGGAAGCTGTCTCTTTCTTTTCACCTGTATAAAGAATTTCTTTAAATTCTTTGATTTCCTTTTCCAGACCTTCATAGCCTTTTTCTTCAGAAGTATAGCTTACCATAAGGTTTTCCGCACGGAAAACACAGCCCATCAGCTCTTTTAATTTTGCAATAACATCTGCTTTTCTCTGTTCAAAATTTTCTTCAATATCATTTATCAGCTGATAGAAATCAACACCACTGATTTTCTCCTGAAAACAAGAGCCTGCTGAGAAGTAAGACAGCGCACGCATAGCCGCTGTGGTATGTCCGGAGGAGACCAGACTCATCTGTAATCTTGACTTCATTTTCGCAATAATTTCATATAGGCGTTTTTCATCCTCTAATTTTGATGTTTTTAAAATTTCTTTTATCATTTCAAAAACAAAAGGAATATCCTTGTAAAGTGCTTTTGCCTTTATTCCCGCCATTGGTGTGAATTTCTGATTGTCTTTGGAGTCTGTAAACACACTAATTCCAAACAGAATACCACCGCTTCTTGCATTGATTTCATTGAACAAAGCTCCGTAATCGTAATGCTCTGTATCTACATATCCCAAAACAGATTTTAAAATTCCCATATAAGGAACTAATTCTTCTGGAACATATTTCATATCAAAAAGCAGTTCCAAATATCCAATTCCATTGGTGTCAATCTCATGGTGAAGCACCAAGGTATCATCCACATGTTTTTCTGTATTGTAGATTTTGGCACTTTCCCTGCTGATATCTTCTCTTTTTAAAAGAGGGATGGTTTTCAAAGCTTCTTCTGTTTCTTCTGCATCCTGATACTCTTTCAGATGCTTGGTATCAGCCACTAATTTTTCCAGTTCTTCCTGACTTAAAGACGCTTTATATTTTGCCAGCTTTTCTGCCAGTGCAGTTTCCTTTTCTGCTGCCAGCCCTCTCTTTGGATTTACTACCACAACAGACGCATGGGTATTGGAAAGCAGATATTTTTCAATAAGTTCTTCAAAATATCCTGTATCTGCTTTTTTCTTCAAGGCTTCAAAAATATCCAGACATTTTAAACGCTCAAATGGTTTTGCATCATCATACAGCCATGTATCAAATACATCAATGCTATACATCAAGCCCTTAGGGAAAGAAGAATAATCTGCTTCACGGAAACGGAATTCAATATAATTAATTCCTGCTTCAATGGCTTTTTTATCTACTCCGTTTTTCACAATGTCTTCTAATGTGCTGCGGATAAGAGAAAGAAATCTGTCCTTATCTGCCGGATTTGCATTTTTCGCAATGACAGAGAAAAACGGCTGATAAATTCCGTCCTCATAAGAGCCCATAATGTCCTTACCAATTCCCTCTTCCAAAAGGATTTTCTTTAAAGGTGCTCCCGGAGCGCTTAAAAGAGTATAGTCCAAAATTTCAAAAGCAACGCTTCGTTCCACATCAAGGCTGTCGCCAACAACAATGTTATAAGATAAGTAGGAATTATTTTCTTCCGGTTCGCTTTCTGTTACAGAATACTCCATTTCCACATTTCTGATTTCTGAAAAAGCTTCCTGATGCCCGATTTGAGAAGTAACGGGAATTTCATCATATTTACTTAAATATTCCTCATCCATCCAGTTCAATCGTTCTTCCATATCCATATTTCCATACAGATAAATATAACTGTTTGCCGGATGATAATAACGGCTGTGGAAGGATAAAAACTCAGAATATTTTAAGTCAGGAATACACTGAGGATCTCCTCCTGACTCCACACCGTAAGGAGTATCAGGAAACAGAGAATTAAAAATTTCTCTCTCCAATACATCCTCCGGTGAAGAAAACGCACCCTTCATCTCGTTGTAAACTACACCATTTAAAGTAAGAGGCGCATCTGTATTTTCCAACTCATAATGCCAACCCTCCTGACGGAAAATTTCTTCCTTTTCGTAAATATTCGGAAAAAATACAGCATCCAGATAAACGTGCATCAGGTTTTTAAAATCCTGCTCATTGCAGCTTGCCACCGGATACATGGTTTTGTCCGGATAAGTCATGGCATTTAAAAAGGTATTTAAAGAACCCTTCACCAGCTCCACAAAAGGATCTTTCAGCGGAAAGTTCTTAGAACCGCACAATACGCTGTGTTCCAAAATATGCGCCACTCCTGTGCTGTCTGCGGGAGGAGTACGAAAGGCAATATTAAATACCTTATTTTCGTCCTCGTTTTTCAGCACCATTACTCTTGCACCGCTTTTTTTATGCTTTAACAAATAACCTTCAGAATGAATATCCGAAATTTCTTCTTTTAAAATCAGTTCATAAGCCGGTATTCTATCCATATTCATGGCATTTCCTCCAAACTACTTTTTTCTAAAATAATAGTATAGCACAAATCCCCCTAGGAAAATAGGGGGATTGCTTTTATTTCAAACTTTCTTATTCCCAGTTTTTCTCTGCTTCCAGATAATACTGCAAAAGCTTCGGACTTGATAGAGAATTTACCTCCAACTCTTTTTTCGAACGCTCATCTTCTCCAAAAAGAAAAATCCCCTGCAAATTATCCTGCGTCAGAAACTTCCCTTCCTGCTGCAATGTCAGATTTTCAATCTGAAGCTCTGTCTTAGATGCCAGCTGAAATCCCCAATCTCCGAAAGAAGGAACCTGCACATGATAGGGATATACAAAAGGAAGCTCCTGCTTAACAGTTTCATGAATACACCAAAAAGCATCACCGGCATAATAAGGGCTGGTAGACTGAACAGCCATAACTCCCTCATCAGAAAGATTACGGCTGCACAGGCGATAAAATAAATCCGTATATAATTTGTTTACTGTTTCACTGTTGGGATCCGGCATATCCACCAAAATCACATCATAGAGAGCTTTTCCTGCATTGTTTTCCAAAAACTCATAAGCATCTTCGTTATAAATCTTTAATTTTGCTCTGTCCAAAGAGCCCTCATTTAACTTTTTAATATCTTTATGGCTTCTGCAAAGCTCCGTTACTCCGGCATCTAAATCCACTAAATCAATTTGCTGTACTTCTTTGTATTTCAACACTTCCCGCACGGCAAGTCCGTCTCCACCTCCTAAAATCAGCACCTTTTCCCGTTTCTTTGCCGCCGACATAGGCACATGAACCAAAACTTCATGATAACGATACTCATCCATAGAAGAAAACTGAATATTTCCATTAATATAAAGGCGTACATCATCTTTATGTTTGGTAAGTACCAACTTCTGATAAGGTGTCTGCTCCGAATAAATAACCTTATCACGATATAACCCCTGTTCAATACCGGATGCCAGATTTTCCGAAAATAACATTCCCAGTATCATTCCTGCACCGGAAATATAAATGATGATCTTCCACAGAGCTGTTCTCCCTATGTACCTTCGGTAAGAATACAAAATAAACAGAGAAATCCCCAAATTCATTGCTCCTACTAAAAATGCCGTAGAAAAATATCCCAGCTGAGGAAGCAAAAGCAGGGGAAATGCAATAGAGCCAGCCAATCCACCGATATAGTCAAAGCTGAAAATACTGGACAGAGTAATACGCAGATTTCCTGCATTTTCCTCAATAATTCTGGTTAAGAGAGGGATTTCAAGCCCTACCAAAGTGCCGATCAAAACAATTTCACTGTACATAACAAGGGAATAGCTTTCTAAATAGACATTGGCAAGAAACAGCAAAATAGAGCTGGTTCCTCCCAGTATTCCCACGCTGATTTCCACGAAAATAAACCAGTCAAATAACTGTGTCTTTATAAATTTTGATAAATAAGAGCCCAGTCCCATGGCGCACATATAAAGCCCTATGGTAATGGAAAACTGCAAAATACTGTCTCCCAAAAGATACGAGCTTACAGAACTGATTAAAAGCTCATATACCATGGAACAGCCGGAAATCACAAAAGTTGTAAACATTAAACGTCTGTATGAAAATTTCTTTTCCTGCATTACATAATTACTCCACTGATTACGATTGCCAATCCTACAAAGATACCTGCTGTCATAATGCCTGCCGCCGGATTTCCATCACCGATTTCTTTATTCAAATCGTATTTTCGATTTAAAAGCAGGGTAATGAAATATCCGATAATACAGAAAATCAAACCAATCACATAATAGTAAACCGTAGATGCCACACCTTCTAAAATACTTTCCTCCACGGCTGCTGCCTGCGGAGACATAATGGCTGCCTTAATAATAATTCCGATAGCAACGGAAATTCCTGCTGTGACACAGCCCACTGCCACATTTCCTTTTTTAATTTCTGTTGGAAAATGACAGGGAATTACCCAATCCACCACCATATTTCCCAAAAGCATTAAGCCTGTTCCCAGTACGCAATAAATAACAATCAATAATAATTCTTCCATCATATTCTAGCCCTCCGTCTTTTCTCTTTATTTTCCAAAACCAATTCCGCCTCCGGAAGAAGTTCGTGTACCTGTGCTTCCCTGACGCACTGTGTTGGAATAACTCCGATAGGTATCGGAATAATTATATTCCGGCGCTGTTCCGTCATAATTCTGATAGCCGCTTGCTCGATTATTATATCTGGAAGCGTCTCTTGAATATCCTCTGAAATAGTAGAAACTATGATAATGCCTTGATGTTGTGGTTCTGGCATGATAAGGATCATTGGTGCTTTGATATACATAAGCTCTGCTGCTTGCCTGCACCATAGTCTTCCCTTCTTCACTCTCATACACCAGACAATACTCATGCTCTGTCAAAATCGCCACGCTTTCGTCTTCGGTATTTTCCTGCACATCCTCCGTTTTCCCATCAATCGCCGTAATAATCTCCTTTGCAGCCGTTTCTATGGAATAATCTGTGCTGTACACATCTGCTTTCTCCTCCTCGTTTAAATCTGATGTAATGGAGGTTTCATAAGAATAAAACGGGGAGTCTTCCAAATAATTTCGGATTTCCTTTTTCGATGCGCTTTTCGTTATTGCCCATATTCCCCACGCCAGCACTGCTATTACAACTACTGCAATGATTTTCTTATTCCTTCCTTTTCTCTTTTGCATGGTTTGCGGCTGTCTTGGCTGACAGTTATTATAATCCACACGAAACTGAGGATTTTCTATCTGCTGCAAATCACCGAAAACTTCAATCTCATCTTTATCCAGATAATAACCCTTTGCGTACTCCGTTTCACCGTCCCAGTGTTCCACAGACATCAGGTATTCCCCTGTATTATCTTCATATTCTGTATAAGAAGCTTTCTCACCCTGTTCTGCATCCACATTGCCGAACCAGTCCAGCACTTCTTCTACACCGGAGTCTGCATTTTTCCAACCCTTTGCATCTAGCTCTTCCTCTGAAAATCCCTTACTGTCGCATGAGGTATAAATTGCATATTCATCATAGATTTCATCTACGCTTAACCAGCGTTCTTTTCCGTTTTGAAGATTTTGCACATAATATTCTGTCCAACGAGCTCCGTCACTGCGGTTTACCAGTTCAATGCCACCTAAAACCTGATAAAGCTCCCCTTCGATTTTAATGCGGTCGCCTTTTCTGAATTTCAACGCTTCTTCCATCTTATTCCCCCTCTCATCCTATTCCTTCCATTCTTTTAACATCCGTCGCACAAACTCTGCTGACTTTTTGGATGCTTTTTTGCAGTTTTCCTCAAAATTATCTTTTGCTTCTTCATCGGCACAGTCTGTAATTGCTCTTACTGCTAAAAAAGGAATTTCATTGACATAACATACGTGAGCAATGCTTGCTGTTTCCATATCTACACTAAGCGGTGCATATTTTTCTAAAATTTTCTTTTTCTCATTTTCTTCAATAAAGGCCTCTCCTGTGACCATTGTTCCAAATACAACCTGACTGTCCTGCATGTACTTCTTCGCCACATTTCTTGCCAGAGAAATAAGCTTTTCGTCTGCCTGAAAATAACAGGACTTCATCCACGGATGAAAATCTGTCAAAATTTCCTCGTCTACGTCATGATAAGCTGTCTGTGTGGAAACTACCAAATCAAAGGTATCCAGACTGTCGTCCATTCCTCCTGCCGTCCCTGCGTTGATAATCGCATCACAACCATAGGTATCAATTAAAATCTGCGTTGCTATTGCTGCATTCACTTTGCATACACCGGAAAACAGCGTCACTATATTCTGATTTTCCAGCTTTCCCTCGTAGAATTTCAACATTGCTTTGTGAGAAATTTTCTCTGTCCTCATCATGGAAAGAATTGGTGCGACTTCATCATCACCGGCACAAATAACTCCCAGTTTCATGTATTCACCCTTTCCTTTTTTTATAGTCTACAGTATACACGAAAACAGGATTGATATCTAGAAAAAAAAACTAAAATTCAGAATTTTTCATCTCTAAATTCCAGGGGGGTTTTCTATTTTAATTCATTAAGCAACCCATGCGCCGGAAGCGTCAAGATAATATCCGTCTACGGTTTCATTTGCTGCCATGTGACCATCACTATGCAGATAATAACAAACACCATTTACCCATATCCAGCCTGTCTCCATATAACCGGAGGCGTCAAAGTAATACCATTTGCCTCCTATTTCTTCCCGGTAGTATCAAAAACCACCTGTTTTTTGTTCCTAAATCTTATACAAATCTTGATTTTAATGGAAATCTGCAATAAAAAGAGCATTAACCTCCCTTTTCTGGTATAATGTCCTCGACCAAAATTCCATTAACCGAAAGGAGACAATGCTCATGAATATTATACTATACTTACTCTCTATAATTCAATATCTTTACCAGCAGAATTCACGACAAACGCATGAATGCTTCTCTTTTCCTGATTTGCTTGCTGTCCCTTTTTTTAGAATTTAACACTTCTTCTAAATGTTTAATTGGACGTAACCCAATTACATACCGTTTTTTCTCATTGACAGTTTATGCCTTGATACTTCCGCTGTTTTTAAGATACTTAAGCTCCACTTTCTAATGATATTCTGATTTTGGGCTGCCATCTTGTCTATGGTTGTGTTCGCATCTTCACGAAAGGTTACATCCAGATGCCAGTGCATACTTTCTATACTCCAATGTCCTCTGACTGCCCGGCTTATCAACTCAATATCTTCCCGCAAACTGCTGATAAAATAACGATATTTCTCTTTCTCTATCCCATCTTTCTTTAGGATTTTCTTCTCCATAACAAGGCTTTTCAAACCCTTCCATTCTTTCTGTTGCTCCATCCACCCTATATCTTCTGTCTGATAATCCACCCTTGTTTCTATTTGGGTGTGAGCTTTTTCCTGGATCTTTTTATAACATCCTTTTTTTCGATTTCTTTCAAAAACTTTTTTCTTTAAAATCTTCTTTCACATCTTCGTACATTGTCTTCTGGTTTCCTTTCAGGGCAAGGACATAATCTGCACGTTTTTCTTAATCTTTTTTACAATCCCTTTTTGCGTTCCAATTGCGTCAATGGTAATAACCTGCCCCTTTATTTGTATTTTTTCCAACAATTCCAGAATTGCTGTTATCTCATTGCTTTTTTCCTCTACTGCCTTTTGACCAAGGCAAAAAACATCTTCCTTACTTCATGTAGAAACAATGTGAGATGGTTTTTCTTCCTTCCTTTTATTGGCGCACATGGTTTTCCCATCAATACATATGATTTTTTTCAACAGTTCCCCATCGTTTCTATTTAACCGTTCCTGCCATTTCGTATAAAGCTGCTGTAAGCTTTCAGGCGAAATCATCCCCATAACCCGACGGATTGTGTCATGAGACGGAGGACTGTTTTTTAACTCAATATATTTTCGCAGATAATCCTGGTAATCTTCTGCAAACAGAGCAATTTCTACCCCGTCGTCTGCATTAGCAAGTATAGCAAACAATACAATAACTAAAACATCTTTTAATGTATGACGCACTTTTCTTTGCTGACGTTTATCCTCAATATATTCCTGCATAGTCAAGACCACCGGCTTAGCCGGTGGCTTGCTTTGACCCTATAAGGGTCTATTACCGGCACTGGAGTCTAAAGACTCACTGAAATAGGTTCGCCAAGCGCAACATCATTTACCCACTGAGCCCTAAAGGGCTTATTTTATTTGTTCGGTTTTACTGGCTCACCCGTGAACGGGTCAATATACTCTTTCCGTGTCATCTGATCATATTCCAAATCTTCTTGTAACTGATTTGCTATATATTCCTGTATTTTCTTTGCATTTTTCCCTACCGTATCTACATAATATCCTCGACACCAGAAATGTCTATTTCCATATTTATATTTTAAATTTGCATGTTTTTCAAATATCATGAGTGTACTTTTTCCTTTTAAGTACCCTACAAAATACGATACACTTATGCTCGGTGGAATTTCTACTAGCATGTGTACATGATCTGGACATATTTCCGCTTCTACAATTTTTACACCTTTTCTCTTGCATAACATACTCAAAATATTCGCTATATCCTGCTTTATTTTTCCATATGCTACTTTTCTTCTATATTTTGGTGCAAATGCTACACTGTTCTGAATCACACATTTTATCAAATTTCGGCTCTATGTAGCCGGCTGTCTGGAAGAAGCCGGTATAATCCTCTCCAGTACAGCCTTTGATGAAAATGTGGCAGAATCGTTCATCATCCCTATCCACAATATAAATTCGTTCCACAATCGTCTGAATCAATGTGACCAGAACCTCCGGCTGTGCATCTTTTGCATATTCTGCAAAAGAGAGCAGCCGTTCTTTTGTCTGTTCCAAATCTCGAATAGCTACCATGCTGTTTTTTCTGCTTTCTTCCAGTTTGGACAGCGTACGCTCCGTTTCTCGTAGTTCCTCAGACATGGACTGAATATCGTCCTGAAGGTAACAGCGGATACTTTCGTCTACTTCACGCATATTTCTGGTCTGGGCAGCAATATCTGTCTGCAACTTTTCCCGTTTCCTTTTTAAAGTTGCATATTCCTGTGATGTGCTGGACTGTTCCAGAATTTCCTCAATCTTGATTTCAAGGATTTCTTTGAAATACTCACTATTCTCATCTGACATATCGGAAAGCTGCTGTACGATAAATTCATCCAGTAAGACACCATCTACCGCTTTGAAATTGCAGGTCTTTTTCCGGTATCCGGGGCAGACATATTTGAAGCGTGGTTTTCCGTTTGTCCAGCGGTTGGATTCTGGAATAACACTCAGCCGCTTTCCACAGCAGGGGCAATGCACAATTCCTGCCAGCAGGGCATTTGTTTTTCGATGTGGGCGGTTGTATTTTTCTGCAATGGCATCCAGAAGTTCCTGTGTTTCTATCCAATGCTCACTGGAAATGAAGCCTTCATACCTACCAACGGCAATAATCCATTCGCTAATCGGTTTGTTCTCAATAGTCTGCACAAACTTTGGAGAAATGAAGGTGCTGTCACTGTCCTCATATTTCTCCTGATCCGTTTTATTATAAGCAGATAATCCACGCTGACCGTCAAAATCAGCCAGATCGCCAAACACATTTCCCTCATGGTCAATAAAATAATCATAGCTGCGTTTGTCTGCGGTACAGTAAATGGGATTTCTCAGAACCAGTCTTGTAGTGGATGCATTAAATTTTGCACCTGCCGGAGTTCTGAATCCTTCTTTGTTCATCTGTGTAGTGGTCAAGCATTTTTGTAACACTTTGTTCGAAAATTCACCCGGCATATCGAGCTTCAAATGGTGTTCTCCAATCATTGTAGGAATGAGGACGGACATGATTGTACCATACGTACACATATCGGTTTAGTGCTTCATCTAAACTGGCTGCATCATAAAAATGATTGGGATATATCAGTTCATTTTTTAGTGTGTTATAAAAGCGCTCCATCGGTGCATTATCATAAGGACAGCCTGCCTTACTCATACTCTGACGAATTCCTTTACTTTCACAATAATTGATAAACTCCCAGGATGTAAACAGGCAGCCTTGGTCACTATGTAAGATCAAGCCTTTTGCCGGCTTTTCTTCCAGCAGTGCTTTTTCTAAGGTTGCTTTTGCCAGTTCCGTATTGATATAGTCTGAATTTAAAGTGGCAACTATACTACGGTTATATAAATCAAGAATAGAGCAGTTATAACGTATTTTCCGTTCCTCATACGGATATAGGTGAAATCTGTACACCATATCCGGTTTGGCTCCAGACAATGGAAATCCTGCTTTAGGAGGTTTGGGAAAATCTTATTTCTTGTTCCCTGGACATATGCCGGCTTCTTTCTCATGATCCTTGCATGAAGTCCCAGGATTTGGTTCATATATTTATGGATGGTAGTCTTACTTAGAGAAATTCCCTGCCTTTTCAGAAAGATCCTCATAGGTCTATGTCCTAAAATTCGGTCGTTATTATAATAAATGGTTTTAATCTGCTCAAAAATCTGTTGCCGATGCTGCAGAAAAGATTTCTTCCGGTAATTATAGTAAGCATTGGGATAAATATGGAAATGCTTTAATAACCAGCGTAATCCAAAGAAATCCTTATGTTCATCAATAAATCGATAAGCCTCTAATCGATTTCCTTTGCAAAGAATGCCGCCGCTTTTTTTAAGAAAAGATTTTCCTTTTCCAGTTCCTGGATACGCTTATGAAGCTCATGTATTTCCTTTGCATTTTCTGAAAAAGAGGGAGAGGTTTGTGGCTTTCTAGACTGGCATTCTTCACTGTATTTTTTTACCCATCCTACAAGGGTGGATTTTGCAACCTGATATTCTTTTGAAAGTTTTGGATAGCTGGTACCTTTTAAATATTCCTGTACCATCTGCTTTTTAAATTCTTCGCTGTACTTTTTTGTCATAGCGGTTTCTCCTTGTTCGTTTTATTCTATTTTATCCGAACGAAATGTTACAACTTTAGTATACCACAACACGTTTATTCTGTTCATACACCAGTATTGTTGATAGTACAACATCAACCTGTTCCGCAAGCTGTCTGGTGGTCAGAGATTTTCGCTGACGATAATATTTCAGATTATCGCCTGGGAGATTATTTTTCGGTTTTTCTTCAAATGGGATCGTTAGATGGAGCAACAGTCTGCCTTGGTAAAATTCATACAATGATGTGTGATTGACAGTATCATTGCAAAAACAATATGATACTTACAATTCCATTTTGTATGTGATAAACTATTATTATCCATCTGGATACCTCCCTTGTTTATTAATGCGGTTGGCGAACCTTACATTAATTATAACACGGGAGTTTTTTTACTGTAAGCTAAAGCAATCCTATCTCACCTGCATAGCAGGTGGTTTATTTGTTTCCCAAAGTTCCGTTTTTCGGATCAACGAAAAACTACACAATGGTAGACAGGGCTTTGCCCTAACAATAAAAGGAATCTTTAAGTCCTATGCTTACTGACCTAAAGATTCCTAGAGATTATTCTGAGGTAATGGAGGTTTCATAAAAATAAAACGGGGAGTCCTCCAAATAGTTTCGAATTTCCTTTTTCGATGCACTCTTTGTAATTTCCCATATTCCACATGCCATTACTGCTATTACAATCAATACAGTAATTTTATTGTTTTTTCCTTTTCTCTTTTGCATAGTTTGTGGCTGTCCCAGCTGACAATTATCATAATCTACCCGAAACCAAAGACTTTCTACCTGCTGCAAATCACTGGCAGATTCAATCTCATCTTTGTCCAGATAATGCCCCTTTGCATACTCCATTTCACCGTCCCAGTGTTCCACAGACATCAAGTATTCTCCCGTGCTGTCTTCGTATTCTGTATAAGAAGTTCACAGCTTATTTAATGTCATCTATCAATCCATACTCCAAGGCTTCTTGTGCAGTCATCCAATAATCTCTATCTAAATCTTTTTCTATTACATCCTTTGTTTTTCCGGTTTTGTTTGCCAAAATTGTATACAACCGTTCTTTTGTTCGTGAGATATGCTTGGCCACAAGTTCTATCTCTATTGCCTGACCTCGAGTTTCTCCCAACGGTTGATGGATCATTATTTCTGTGTTTGGAGTAGCATATCTTTTCCCTTTTGCCCCGCAAGCTAATAAGAACGCTCCCATAGATGCTGCCACCCCTGTCGCAACAATTTTGATATCTGATTTTAAAGAATTCATGCAGTCGAGTATTGCAAAACCATCTTTCACAGACCCCCCCGGAGAATTAATTATAAGTGTTATATCCTTCCCCTTTCCAACAACATCTAGGTATCTGAGCTGACAGATAATCTCTTTTGCAGTTATTGAGTTAATTTCATCGAACAAGTATATTGTCCTATTTTCTTGGAAATCATATGTAAAAAGATCCATTTCTTCAATTCCAGATTTTGTAATGCGTTTCATATTAGGAATCATCTTCTGTACCTCCAAACAATTCATCATATAATTCTGAAAGTTTTTTCTCTACATCATCTTCAGTGATTTCTTCTTCATTTGTTATCTTCTTAGTATTCTTCTCCTTTTTTTCTGACTTTGAATTTTTTTTCACTTCTTGTATCTCTGCCTCTTCAAATGAAATTTCTCCTGATATAAGCTGTGAAAATAAGTTTTCCGGCGTGAAAACACTAAGATCAAAATCTTTTAAATTATCATGCCACGGTTCAAATTCGTTTGTTTCAGCAAGTATTGGATAAACTTCATAATCTGGTAATTTTGCTGCATATAAATAGTCTCCAACAATAACTAATGCATCTTTATATGTTCTTGTCTTTTTCATGTGTCTGAGATCATCAATAGAAACTGCTGGCATTGCTTTCTGTTCTTTTGATCGACAAATAGTACCAGCTTCTTCAGAGACTTGCTTTAATACATCTGCGTTGCTATTTCCTAAGAAAATATGAGCATTCATATTATATTTAATATTTAACCAGTCTTTTTCATATGTTGCTGCCATACCATTATCATTTTGATAGACTATGGTAAAAAAAATTTGTCTTGATCTGCTGATACTCACTTTACTTCCCAAATTAGGGATACGATTATTGGCACATTCATCCACAATAAAATGAATATCTCTTGGAGCACCTTTAGGATTGTCTCTATATTGATTTGTATATTCATCAATTAATTCCTGATACACTACATCCATCATATATGATGCCACACAATCCATTCCAGATGTCTCATCAGGAATAATAAAGAAAAGCGCTACAGGTTGTTGATACATTTTTCTCGGTTCAAAGGTTGAAATTGAAATCTGTTTTAGTAAAGCCTCACAAACTGCAAATTCCTCAATCAAAGCACTTGCTGAAATTATGACAGAACGTACCGTGTTTTCTGCAGCACCAAGCACATTTAACAACTCTCGAGCCGGATTATAGGGTAAATTCTTTGGCATAACTTCCAATAACATCTCTGCGATCTGTTTTATGTAAGTAAAATCCATACGAAAGAAAGATTTTACAGATGCCAAATTAAATTTTTCTTCCTCTCCGGCTGAATTTATAAGTAACATTTTTAAGATATCTATAGTCAAACGAATAAGTCGTTGTCCTTCTTTAGGCCAAAAAGGATCTTTCGCCGGGTTATTTTCCAAAAGATTTCCTAACAATTTTTCTATATAAATATTAGCCTTGGTTTTCTCTCCCATTTTTTCAAATCTAACTGCCGGAGCCAAGACATTGAGCCCATCACCGGAAAAATTTCTCAAATTCACACAATGGACTTCGTAACCGTTTGCTTGTAACAAATGCATAATTGCAGGATCATCATAGAGTTCACCCTTAGGATCGTTCACAATAAATGAACATTTATTATTCAAAACACAACTCCCTATTTTTGGTCGAACAACGCAGCGTGATTTTTTATTTCCAGATTGACCACTAACGCCAACATGCGGTCCAACTCTAAGACAATACAACTTCTGCTCTGTTGAATCGAAATAAAGTGGGATTCCTGCTACTATATGCGGATGTTCCTTAGCTTTGAAATCGTACACATCGCATATCTTTAAAAGATCTTCTGGTCGATTAGACAAAAAACGCTGATTTTCCTCTTGATTTGCATACTGTCTCCAAATAGATTCATAATCATAGTTTCTATTTTTACTCATACTCACGCAATTCTCCCCTTTCCAATAAGATCTTTACATTCTTTACTGCTCCTTTCATACCCTCTCAATAATTTTTCCATTTCTTCGTTATAAACCATATAGAACCCCGTTGTCCTTACCTCTTTTGCACTCTGAATTAATAATTTTTCATCAATCCTTTCTTTTGTTTTTGAAACAGAATTTTCGAATCCCGCAAGTAGTGAATCTAACTGTGATATCCCGCCAATTTTTTCTTTACCTTCAATAATCATACCCGCCATCTTCGCTATCAGCTCTTTGGAAATACGCTTATGATTTTTAGTAATATACTGTTCTAATTCTTCTATATTCTGAAAAACGCGATTAATTTTTATATCTTTCTTTTCAAAATACTTTGAAAGCAATGTGATTAACTCTTTTACATCATTCTCATCATATCCTCCAACCGTAAAAACATATTTTAGATCAAAATATGCATGCTGATCGTGAAGATACATGAAGAAAATTTCAAGAAAATCTTCATGTACTCGATCTTCGGAAATCCACTCTTTCAAATCTATAACAACCGTTTTTTCCTGTTTCTCGTCCAAAAATGGATGATATTGACAAACTTCTTCATAGTGTATGATTCCTTCCCAATTTTTTTGATAGGGAGGTACATATGGTAAATAGTAAAAAGACCAAGGCATTTCATCACCATATTTTTCACGAATAAACTCTAATACAATTTTGTCGTTGTCTTCAACTCCCGGGGTTAAAACCAAATTAAATTCTTTCATATTCGCCATCCTATGCCACCTTCGATTTTGTCTGAAGGAACTTACCAACAGAAATAATCTGAAGGAAATAACAAATATTTAAGAAAAGTTGTTGTTTATCTGTATAAGAAGAGCAAATCATATTTAGTCCAATATGTTTTTCTCCATTATCATCTACAAAGGTAACATCATACCCTTTTTTCTTAGCATTTTCTCCTAAGCAAAAAATACTATTCTGTATATCTATAGGATAAGCTCCTATGTACTTATTCATATTCACCCTATTGCCGTTTCCGGAAATACTAAATTTAACTTCAGAATATCGACATAAATAAACATCGTATATACCTATACGTTTATATTGATACGTTATCCCCAAACGATTTAAAATCATAAATAATAATCTTTTCTGTTCATTCATGCTAGTCCACCTCCCGAGACAATGTTGTATAACAATATTCTTCGATTTTTTTAATCCTCTTATTTGAGGCCGGATGGCTTGCATACATAATGTCACGAAGTGTTTTTGGTGCCCCGTCTTCCAAAGAAACTCTGTTTAAAAAGAATGCAAGTTCATTCCCCAAATTCATTTTTGCTGCAAAACGATCCGCACTATACTCCATATTTCGGCTGATTATTCCGACAGTTATCTGATAAATAAACAAAGATATATGCTGAAATCCTGTAAAAAGCCATCGAATCATCTTACTCAAAAATCCAGTGATGAAGAAAGATAAAAATCCACCACATAGACCACAAAAACAAAGCAAAGCAAAAACGATCCAAAGAAAACCTATGCTCAGAAATCCCATTACGCTAAGACTAAGGATAATGATAGTTATATCACAGAAAAGAATTCGCTTAATGAAAGAATCTGAGATAAGACAATGCGCACTTTCATGTGCAAGGACGCCAGCAATACTGGCATCATCCAGAGCAAGCAATCCCTTTGTCACTCCAATATGGTTTTGACCATAAGAATATGCATTTATTCGTTCATCAGGTATCATATACAACCGAAGATATCCCAGATCTATTCCTGCACTATTTCCCTGTTCACAAAGTAACTGATATGCACTCTCAATTTTGGATTTATAATAAATATCCAAATCTCGAACTGGTATGGCTCGATCTTTTGCAAGGCTTACATATTCTCCCAAATACGCAACAATCGCAATAATTGCTGTAATTCCTATCGCCCATTCTGCTTTGAATACAGAACAAAATACAAATAAATTAATTGTCAATAGGGCACACGCTCTAACTAAGCCAAATATTTTCCTCATGATCACTCACTCCCCTCATACGATTTACAATGTAGTCATTATCTTTCTTCCAGACAAGTCCAAAATAATCTGATTCGACTTTAATGTTGATAGTAGTTCTTTGGAATACAGCGCCTCCTTTACAGGGGCAAGAGTCTGATATCCTTGCGTTTTATTTCGACCCAAAAGTACATCCCACGGTTTGTTACTTGCAATTCTTCGATCTAATGTTTCGTTATATGTACTTTTTTGAACATAAACTTCTCCCAACTCATTTTCCAATAGACCTGCACTGGACATATTGTGCCTGCCATATATCTTTATTTCCGAACGATTTAATATTTCTGGCAACATCGAACTTGGTGCAGTAAATATGTCTTTTGATAAAATATTTAAAGTTACACTTGAACAAAGCTCCGTGCAAAGATAATGTAATTCTTCTCTTCTGCCATTTCCACTATCAATATAAATCACGGTATTAAACTTACTGTCCTCATCTATCCCAAATTTCAAAAGTTGTATCACCATCTGTTTTAAATTCTGATCTCGTCCTAATCTTCCTGTCTGCAAGACAACAGCGGACTTTTGAAGTTCTTTCTCGGTCAGTTTGATGGAAATTTCCTCAACAAATGGTTGAAGTAACGGAAATATATTTTCCAGATCTGCCCCTATGGAAGAAAGTTCACTATATTTACTCAAAAGAAAATACATCTCATCGTTATTGATTATTCTTCCCCTTACCATGTCGTCTAGTTTTCTTACAACAGATTCATAAGTGCTATATTCTTTAGCAAGAACAGATAATGTAAGATTTGTAGAATTTCCCTCCAATAACCGCATATGTTGAATAAAGCTAAGATAAGCCACCACTTTCTGTTGTTCCTTTTCCGTCATTTGAAAAGTTCTCAGTAACTCCCGCAGTTTCGAAGTATTCGTAAAAGTAGTAATGTTAAACGGATTGAAAATAAACATACCAGAAAGCCCATTTATCACACAGTATCCTTCAGTCGTTAACTTTTCTACTACACCAATAGAATCTTTTGTATCATCTATAACCAACAATGTATGATTTTCTGAGTATGCCTTACGAATAATCTGTTTCAATAACACCTCATGAGCCTGGGTTTCTCCTGAGACAAGAAACTGTGTTGGTCTTTTTGCTTGTCTCATTGCATGTTCAATATAAGATAAATAATTCATTCCCGTGACCCTCCTACTCTCTAATCTGAACTCGGTAAGGGTACTCTGATTGTATTTTTATATACATTTGACCAACTGATAAGCTGGCAAAATCCTGATCTTTCACCCAAGATTCTTCTTTCATTTCCACTATCGGGCGATCATACCTCGATATCGGTGTTGTTATTTTCTGAACAAGATGATTTCCGTAGGCAGCCTTTAAGAGATCCCGTGTTGTAGCATCCATACCCGGATTAAAACTGGCTATTACCGGAAAACCAGCTAATAAAGATCGAATATCGTGTTCATTTCCCTCCTCTGCTACAGTAAACAGACATTCAAAACTTTGAGTAGACAGCAATAATTGGGTTCTTTTTCCATTCACATCCCGTCCTAATGTCGCAAGTTTTGCCAACGGGAACTCTCTGGCACGAGTCTTGTCTACTTCGTCCAACACCATCAGTAAATCCCCACTTATAGATGTCTCACTTCCTAGCATCATATTTGTTATTCTTTTTAAAAAGTACTGCTCCATTATATAGGAGGACTTACTTCCTTCTTCATGACAAATGCAAATTCGAGTAACATCCTTTTTCCCTGTACTATGAAGGAGATCCCAAATGGAATCTTCCCCCGGTTCTGTGAAAGTTCCTCTCACCACTCTCGCAATCTTTGAAATAAAAATAAAAATGTCATGACCACGTTTCGTCAACTTATACGGATTCTGGTTTTGTGGATCATAATCAAAGTTTATCTTAAGAAAATTATGGTTAGGTGGATAATTTGCAATTATCCTCAAAATCTTTTCTGGTTCTTGATGCTCAAGGGAACCAAAAGTTTTATCATTAGTAATGTTTTCACTTGTTGAATGAAGTAATGACCAAAAATACCTGTCTATTGTTTCTCCCGCCGTATCTATAAAATACAAATTTGGTCCTGCACTTTTGTAGAACTCCGAAGCAGCAATTGAAGTAAATTCCTGTATACTCTGGAAGTAATTTTCTTCCCCTGCAGAACGAAATTCCTGCATGGCATTCCATCTGAACAATCGCTCTTCAGGATATCCATTAGAATTCTGACAAATAAACAGTCCCCTATTCCCTATAACTTCATCAAAATCATGTGGTTTTATCTGAAGAATCACTAACCGAAGATCCGATTCTTCCTCTAAGCGATATCTAACTATCTTTTTGACTAATTCTGTTTTCCCTGTACCAATTCCTCCGGTGATAAAATAGTTTGTTTTTTGAATCGGAATTCCTATAGGCTTATATCCAGGCAGTAAATAAGCTGGAATACCGCCGTCAACGGACCAAGATGGAATTATCTTTTTTTCAACATCCCTTTCAAAATACATTTTTATTCCTCCTATACATCATCTTCGTCCGAAGAAAAGCTGTAATCATCCATTGCACTCATTGTATCTATCTCCAATGAATTTTCATCCATTCCTATCATCGCATCATTTTCTTCTAATGTCTGCATACTGGGAGTATCCATTGTCTGTGCTTCCAAAGCGCTGGACATTTCAAATGTATCTTCATATATAACTTCACCATTTGCTACCGCAAAATCAAAAGTTGCAAGGATCTGATTACGCCCACCGTTCACTACAGAATTTACATCAGCTATCAGCTGTTGGTCATGAGCCATTTTTTCAGTTCCAATGCGTCCTGCCTCTCGTGCCGCAATTTCTCCAGGATGATTATAATAGGAATCCCAAGAATTTGATTCGACTTCTGAAAGCCGCTCTTCCAAACCTGCTAACTCCTCCCCTGTCATACCTTGTCTTACTTCACTCAAAAATGAAGCTTGAAAATCTCTTAAATGGAAATTTTCATGAAAAACTGTATCATTCATTTCTCGTAAATTGTTGGGGTCTTTAAGCATATCCGGTTTAATTAAATCGGAATTTAAAACTATTGTGTTATCCTGTTGGTAGCCATATTCATTTGCCTCAAGCTGTTGAGAAAGAACTTCTGCAGGAATCATATGATTTTGAACAGCAATTTTATCCGACAAAGCCTGGAACTGTTCCAGAATTTCTGCTTCTGACATTTTTGAAACGCCCACTGTATTCAAATTATGTTCTGCAAGAGTTCCCTCTCTCAAAGCTTCATATTCTTCTCTTGTCATAACTTTTCCTCTTACTATCGAAACAAACATCGTATTAGTATATAAATACCAGCAATCATAATTACTGCTGACATTGCTGTGACAATTATTTCTTGAAATATTCCAAGCACACTTGATGTAAAGGCAGATGAGCCAGTAATCTTCTGAATAATTGCTAAAACCAGAACCAGCAAAAGCACTAACTTCAATAAACTAGTTCCTTTTCTCATCCTAACATCCTAATACTCTGCAAGAATTTGCTTGCCCTGATCACTATCACTTGAAAGGAAAGTTACAGTTCTATTAACAGAACCATCCTCGCCAAGTCCCCTGCCTGCCTGGTGAAAAGGTCCCGAAGCTCCAAGCCCTTTTACGGTTATGTTCGCACCGTCACTTCCCAATTCATCACAAATAATGGACTTAACTGCCTCTCCTCTTTCTTCACTCAGAGATCCCACATAGTTACTTTCCACATCTATGCCCTCATCACCGGCACAGCCTCCACAAATAAGTAATTCAAACTCCTTATTCTTGGACATAAACTCGATCACATATGAAAGTGCTTCTTTTGCTGCATTTTTATCCAAAAATTCTGCTGTACCTGGTTCGAATGCAATCTGTTTCTCGTTAAAGGTAATCCCTTCACCTTCATTGAAAATAGAATCCACCTCATCTTCATCAGACACATTTTCTGCTGAAACAACTTTTACAAGTTGAGAGCTCACTCCCTCTGTCGGCATACATGATACTGGCTGCTCTGGAAAATTATAGGTTTCATCCAATGCAAGTCTTTTCTTAAATGTAACAGATTCAGCTCCCAATCCTTTAAATAGCTCATCATAGAAAGTCTTTAACTTTTCCACTTCCTCTGAAGATAGCTCTGTCTGGTCTCCCCGAACGTCAGAAAGATAGTAAAATACTACATGAATCCCTGACATATCTAAATTTAATTTATCTACAAGAGTTGCAACACTTTGCTCAATATCCATTGTCGAAATTGGGCAATCAATCATATTAATCTCGCCTATTGTGCTAATTCCCGTATGACAAATCACAAGTGTATTCGACAAATCATCGGTTTCTCTTTCTCTGATAGCTCTTATCCCTAAAGTCAATGCTGCAGCCATGTCTGTTTCAGGTGCAGATGGAGTAGCTTCCTTAATCTTACTCTCTAGGTCAGCCTGCATCGAATTTTGAATTCTCGTAAGCATAACCTGTGTGTATCCCTTATCCTCAAATGATGGCACTACTCCCTCATAAATAAGAGATGGCTTTCCATCAGCGCCAATAATAGTATAAGTACTACCTGCTGCTTTCATAAGATATGCCAATTCATCAATACTGCAATCCATAACAGGATTATTATTACAATTTCCAACGATAACACTCACATTTGATGCTTCAATTACTTCTGGATCTTTGCCACATCCTACACATGCCAAAATAAGCATCATCATGATTCCCAACACTGTGATTCTTTTTGTAATCTTCTTCATCTTATCTCCTCCTAAACTGCCATTTTGTGAATTTTGTTAATATTATCCCTTTTGTCTTCTCGATGAACACCAGAAGATTCACTTTCTTCCAGCATATTCTCTACCGTTTTTGCTGCCTTTTCGACTATTTCAGCTGTTCCGCTAGTCTCCGCCCAAGTACGTGTGAACTGTGACTTTAGCTTTTCCGGAAGTATAGATATTTGGTTTATAGCCGCCTTACGTTTTTCTTGATCAAGTCTCATAGCGGCTTGATGTTCACCTAAAATCGCCTCTCTCTCCGTTAAGGCATTCTCTAAATCAAGTTCGAGAGTACATTTCTCTTTCTCTAACTTCCTTTTTTCCAACACTTTGTCTCTATTGCGGTTATGGTTAAAATGGAAGCATAACAAGCCGGTAAATGCAGTCAGAAACGAAGTAATCAAGGTGATACCGTACTCCGCCATCGTGTAACCTCCTTCTCTCGCAATAAACTGGCCCGACGCAGAAATTGTGCCAAACTGTTGATCCATAGAACCAAATTTAATCATTGGGCCAGCAACAACACTCAAACCAAATGCCAACAGATACGAAACTGACAAAATGATACGGGTTCTTTTGCTCATAAAGGATTCATCAGTCGTTGACCAAATATTTCCAAGGGCTGACATACTGCAATTTGACGTAATCGCCATTGCAAGAACACTAACGAAAAGAAACAATCCTCCCATCGTTACAACACTTTCAAGATAAGGATATGTAACAAGGACGTCCGAGACAATTGCAAAAATGTTAATAAGCAAGCCCATAGAAACATGTTTACCGAACACCTGTATTTCGTTGTGCGCCTTATACTCCTTCAGCGGTTCAAGCTCTTCTTCTATCTTTTCCAATCTTGTTTTAAGCTTCTCGATAACACGTTCTACTTTACCAAGACGAGTATTTGTTACATTCTGAATACGAGTACTCTGATAATCGGCCCAAGCACAGTCATTCTCAAAATCAGCTTTGATGGGATTCAAAATCTCAGCATCAATGTAACCATATGCCTCTGTCCCAGAGTTGTGTTTATCCATAGACTTCACCAAAGGTTCAAAAGTCTTCATTGTTTTTTTACAGAGATTTTCTGTATACTCTGGATCATTATATTTATAGCCATGAGCTATATAACCAATGGAATTTGATAAAACAGGAAGCTGTGTGTCAACAAATTCCTCCTGTAACAATTTTGTAGAACTTCTTTTCTTCTTAAACATACTTCTTACCCTCCTTTATGTAATTTGTTAACATTACATCGTCATTTCCATATGTCTGCTTGTAATCATCTAATACATTAGAATAAGACATTTCTGGAAACTGCTCCACAGATACAGCTTTAAGACGCATACCATGACTATAAGTGGCAAAACGTGTCTTAAACTCCTCTGCTACGGCTTCAAGTTCCTTCTTTAGAGTGTATTCACACGTTTTTATTGATTTTTCAAATTCAATCAACTTACTAAGAATTTCCGTGTGGTTCTGATATAGTGTATTTAATTTCTTCCCAGTAGCTTCGCGCTCTCTCGCCGTAGCATCATCACTGCATATACATTTTTTTATCTCATCACAAAGTCTCATATCTTCTTTAATGAGCTGTTCAGCTTTGATCCTCGCAGGTGCGAGATAATTTCCTAATACTCCAACCATACGTTCACAATAGCTCTTATAGTTTGCCATCTGCCGTGCAATATATTTAGATCTGATGTCTCCCGTTTCATCATCTATACATACATCTCGCCAAATATTTACATCAAAAAAGCCTAAACAACCAACTAAAAGTTTTGGTGTTGCAAGACCACGAGGCTTAATCTCCTTTAGAAAAAATTTTTCATTCTTTCCAGCAATATCCGTTACAAGATTTACATTCTTCTTACTCATAACACTTTCCTCCTTTTACGCTGCTTCAAGTTCTTCCAATGCAGGACGTCTATATGATTTCATCAAGCACTTGGCAATTGTGTGATCGCGTCTGGGATTGGTATTATAACTGTGATATTTTCGCAATTCAGTTTCTGATCGACCATTGCAAAAGTAGTCATATACACCTTTATGGTATTTTTCGCTGAAAAGATATGCTTGTCCGGCATCGCAATGTAAATAGAAATGAATATAATTGTTACTTTTTTTAATAGTAATTTTGTTCTTCATAATAATTCCTCCTCGCTTTTGTTTATATTCAAATTTTACTATAGCCTTTATAATATGTACATTAACCACGGGTATACAAAAAGGGCATGTGCATAAAGCACATACCCTTTAATCATATTCGATATTCTGTTCAACAGTGAAAGACCTATCTGGTCCTCTTCGTTATCGCGTCCACGATCTTCGATTCCGAGGACCAGATAATCCATCGAGCACTCATATAGCTCGGCAAGCTTGGCGAGATGTGGTGGTGTGGGCCAGTTTTTACCACTTTCCCACTTGTAAACCGTCAAACGGCTTACATCCATGATCTCTGCAAGCCCTTCTTGAGTGAGATTGTTATCACATCTCAGTTTTCCGAGGCGCTCTCCAACTATTTTACGGGTTACTTCTACCGTCTGACTTTTAATTGTTCTTTTCATACATTCTTCCTCCTTACTTATATGCCCCTCGTATATCCATTGGATTACAAGGATTAAAAAAAAGAAATCGTAAGATTGTATGAAGTAGAATCCCATTTAGTTGTAACTAAATTATAATATAACTTTGAATATAATACAAGACTTACTGAGCAAGCGAAAGTACATTGTATACCAACAGTATACTATTGTAAAATCACTTTTATCCCATTCCTTAGTACATTATACATACTAAACATACATAAAAGTCATTTTATTCCTTATTATGCTTAGTATCGTTTCATCATCAAGTTCCTGATATTCTTCATCCACTTTGCGCATAGCTATTATCAATTTTTTTAAGGCACTTTTTTCAAAATCTTTTTCTTTAAACTTTTTATAGCACTCATATTTTCCGTAGGCAATGATTACTCCTATAGTTGCACCGCTATTAGGAATTGACGTTTCAATCTTTTCTGCACATTCTTTTGCATACTCAAGATCATTTCTGTATAATGCGATAAATGCCATATATTTATATGTAATCTCCGTTGGATGATTACATAGTAGCAGGTTCTCTGTACTAAGCACATTCTTAAGTTTTCTATACAATGCTGTATTAACTTCGTCAAGATGGAACAAATATATACCTCGAATAAAAACGTATAACCCAAATCGTAGAGCAATCTTTCCACTCTTAGATTTTCCCTCCCGCACAAGATAATCCAACTGTTCTTTAAGGGTGTTATAACCGCCAAAATAATCAATTGCCATATTGTCATAGCTTTCTTTTTCCCCTTGATCCAGAAAAAAATGCAAAAGATATGACATCGTAATCAATTGGTTACCCGGATCATCTTTCATAATTTCTAATGCAGTCAAAAAGACCTCTTTAGCTGAAGGATCTCGTAGAAAAGCCAACACTTGTCCTTTCTGCGAAAGACATTTTGCATAGTGCAAAGATTCTTTGAATTTTTCTCCAAAGATTTCCTCTTTCATATCATTTAAAACTTTCTGATAAATAATGTTCGTTTCTGCGATTTCTAAAGCTTCTTCAAAATGAAATGTATCATTCAAAAATGTACTTCTTTTATTTCTAGTTGCAATAAAACGCTCCATTCGAATGTAAAATGCATAAGACTCACATTTCTCATAGCATTCTCTTGACCTTTTACTATCCCCTATATGAGTAAAAGTAGATACACCTGCATCATACAGATCATAAAAACATTCTAAGTTTTTTTCCTCTTTGTGCTTTTCGTCTTCTGCGAGATCTACTAAATGCTGATAAACATACAATAATTTATCTGTATGTACATTTGTTTTCTGAGTTGCCTCATAAAGCTTATGTACAGCTTCAACAACTGCCTCCCATTCATTTTCCTTTTTAATATCTGATATAAGCTTTTTTATCCAAGTATTCACGTAATATTTTACCGCAGATCCATTTAATTTCGTCAAATCATAGGCATATGACAATGCTTCATAATATTTTTTTTGTTCAAATTCCGTATAAGCCTTTTTATACACCTCATCCGTTTTATCATAGGTAAATAAAAGATTAGTGACTCCTGGATTTAAATTTATTACACGCTCTTCAATCAAGTTAATCCACTCATTTTTAGTATCTTCTCCAATTTTAAAAGACAAATACGAACAAATAGAATCTGCAAGGTACAAAAATTCCATCTGGTTATATGTTTCGCCAGAGTATACGATAGAACGACTGCTGAGCCATTCAACTTCAATGTCTGTTTTTCCAGTGCTAAGCATCTCTCGTTCTAAAGCGGTTCTATACATATAAGGATTTGTAAGTACGTACTCATTTTTATCCCCATTATTATGATTTGGATCTTCGCAAATATAAATGCCAAGAGTCTTGAATCTTCTGTTTAATTCCTCATCATTCTGTTTTACCAACACCCTTCTGGTAGCCAAATCCACGTTCACTTTATCTATATTGGTAATGACTGGATTATGGAATATCACACGTTCCACAACATCTTCCGCCATATGCAAATAAAGATTTGCTGCATAATTATCCTTTGCCAGTTTTGATACACTTTCGTTTAAAAGTTCTCTTTTACCTCCATCATTACGAAGAAGACAATAGATATAGTACTGCCCTTTCCGCTTTTCATGAAAAAGATCAGCATCTTCAAATGTGCCTTTTTCAAAGAATTCTTTTAAAGTTTCGCTGACTTTTGCCTTTGTTTTCGCTTCCTGAATGCTATTATTTCCATTTCTATGCAAGTCTTTTGGGAATTTTGTCCCGACACTGCTGCATACTTTTTTATAATAAGATTTCAATCTTTTAATTTCATTTATTTTTTCTCCTGCAATTCCCATATCATCATATATAATACCACCGATAAAGACCGGTTCCTTTTCCAATTTATTCTGAATATTTTCAAAATCGCCCTGTTCATCTAATGTAATGGTCAGCATATCCTTCTCTCCCTTCTTTATTCCAATTATAACATTCTATAAAATTAACTCTCGTATGTTTAAACAAGGTATTATTCATAGTCATAGTCAAATTCATCTTCATCCTCATCTGAATACTGCTAAATACTTCCTTTTGCTTTAACTATACGAGGTTTAAAATCTTTCTGAATTTCACTGTTCTTCGACACTGTAATTGTGAACATCCAATCATCCCCAAAATCATAGTGTAGTGTAAATTTCTGTCCTTTAGAAAGTCCAACTTCATTCAGAGTAACCTCTGCTGAAGGTTCATCTCCCTCAGGACATGACTGATACGCATATTCACTATACTTGCGGTTGTCTGTGCAAAATTCATACAGACGTCCGTCTATAAAATACAATAATCGAATACTCTGCAAAATCAAGAAAAAAACACTATTCTTACCGATTACGTTTCCAATCGTTTCATTCAGATGATACTCTGCAATGATTCTGCGTAGTACTAAATATGTACCAATTCCGAGACACCCTTTACTTTAAAATCGAAATACATGGCTCCTCTTTCCAAGAGTTAATTACCTCTCTGTTATTGTACCGTATATACTCAATTTTTTAAGAAAAAACGTATTTTTCTGCCAAATTTAAGGCTTTTTCATTACTTTCTCTAATTCTTTTCATACAAACGAGAGTTTATGAATTATCATGGAAGTTCACACTTATAACGGTTGTAATAACTTATGCACCCATCGTGAACGGCTTTATATCAACTTTTAAACCAGAAAGTACCAGCTTTCATGCCATAATTTCCTTTCCATCTAGCTAGGAAATAGTAAATTTTATCATCTAACCGAAGGATATCCCATTTCTTTATATCACTAAACCTCTTTTCTGATTATTCCCGTGCTCTTTTAACTACCTGTCCGCACCGTAATATTCATCTTTTCTAGTTTTTTAAGATCAAACCATATGTCTGACCTTGTTTCAAAAGCAAGGCTACAACAGTGTATAGTCAAATTGCTGATAATCTGCAATAGGTTCCGATACAGCAAATTGAGGAGGCAATTTCATCAAAAATAAAATGCGGTTAGTACCTGCCACGCTGTGTCGTCGAACAGCATGCTATTTACCGTAATTCTAGTAATTTTTTATTGTCCTCTATATCGGGCTATTCTCACATAAAGCAGAAGTATTAGCTGCACTGTATAACAATTCAACTGAGTGCCCTCTATATCGGGCTATTCTCACTTAATCCAAGTGAATGGTCACGGAAAACAAATTGCTATATGTATGCAATAACTGAGTGCCCTCTATATCGGGCTATTCTCACAATAGAATTTTCGCTATTCTCTAGGCAATTTTACTACTTATAATTGTCATATTCAAGTTTTCCATATAAAAAAGTGGGGCAACCGAAGAAAAATTCTCCCTAGGAATGTCTTATTTTCTGTATTTTTTCATTTTATCAGTTCCATCGTCCGGTTGACCCACTTTTATATATATAACACAAAAATAGAAGTCCATTGCATCCAATATCATGTATACTTAAACGGTTTATACTTTTCACCCTTTTCTATGTAACACAATATCTTGTGAATTTCATTTTTTATGATACGGTCATATGTAATCTTTTGACCATTCACAGACAATTTTATATTCAGCTTTTGTTCCAATTCCCTTATGAATATGCGTCGTCCCATATTATTAAGATAAATGCCGTCTTCCTCCGTTGTTTCAAAATGCATATTGCTATGCACCTGAAGATTATGTATTACCGAAAATATGGCTCGATCCACTATCAGCGGTTTAAATATCTCAGCAATATCCAAATTTAGCGATTCACACCGATTATTCGAAGAATGTACAATTCCAATCCTTATATCCAATGCCGTCTTATAAATCTCGTTTGCAATTCTTCTGTAAAGAAAGGTATTTCCAAAGCTGAGTAAAGCATTTACTTCGTTTTTTGGAGGCCTTCGAGTTCTTTTTTCAAAAATAAACTCTTCGTTATCAATCATGTTATCAAATGCTTGCAAATACTGCTGTTTTGCCCTGGCTTCTATCATCATTAATTGGTTTATATCATTTGCCGTCTTCATCTGCCTCATATAATCTGAGATAACCTCTATTGCTTTTTTCAACGATTCTTTTTTTGAGTGCTTATAAAAATACCGAAGATTTTCCCTCTGGTTATGCAAGGATGCTGTTTCTATTTTTATTGCCAACTCCAGTCTTTTAGGCAGATCGTTGTATAAGGTTACCTGTTTCAGCAATACACTTGTCCTATTATAATGCTCTTGCGAATGAAAACTTCCCAGAAAATTTCCATACTTATCAAACATATTGACCGTTAATTTACGCTGATTAGCATATTCCAGGAATGACTTGCCAAAGATAATGTTGGAATAAATATTGATTGATGAGCAAGCTTCCACCGGAATAAAAATTTTGTGGTTTTCTCCTTCAAATAAAATTGAAAAATCCTTTCGATTTAATATTCCATCACTGATAATATGATAATCCTGTTCTATTTTTTGTATTGCAGAAGAATGCCAGGCACCATAGTATTCACATTTCTTTTTTCCCGCCTTTATGGCAGTAACTGCCTTTGCTGCTTTCTCTTGCTTGAATTCATATCCCAGAAAAGTTCGTGTAATTGCTGGATAAACTCCACTCTTTTTGGGGTTTATTTTTAGTCCTAACTTTGTCTCCAAGTAATGATTTGCATCCGCAAAAGCTTCTCTCGCCTCTTCCTCTGTGCTGCAGTAAATATTAATATTGTCTGCGAAACGACAAAAGCTATATTTAGATTCCATATATGCATCGAAATTCATCATATATACATTGCTGAAAACCGGACTCAAAGGACTCCCTTGCACAAGCCCCAATGAAACCCTTTCTTTTCTTCCGTCGATAACAATCCATGAATACAGATAATCGTGAATAAGCTTACTCTCTGCTTCCTCCCAGATTTCTTCCCGTAGAATATGCTCTAACCTTTGCAGGTTAATATTTCCAAAAAAGTCCTTCACGTCTATTTCTGCCACAAATTTTTTACCTGATTCAATAAGTGCCGCTGCATATTGAACTGCTTCATGGACTCCTCGATCTGGTATATAAGCAAATGAATACTTTGAAGCTTTCTCTTTGTACATGGTCATTACCTTGTTTTTCAAAACATCTTGAATGACCCGATCTGTGCATGTATATTTCGAAATCAGTCTTTTTTTCCCTTTTTTAAAGACCATCTCCTCCAACAATACGGCCGAAGGCTTATACTTTCCTTCTCTAAGGATAGAAAGTATTTTTTCTTCGTTCAATTTCCAGTAATCTGCAAACTCACTTACCAGGATTCCATCTATACCGCAATTATTGGGTTTAGACAAAAGCCTGTTAACTGATTTTTCGAAATTTTCCTTGCTAAAAATCATTGCGATTCCTCACTATAAGATATTATCTTTACATCTTATGATGCCTATAGATTCTTTCCGTGTATACTTTATATTCTGAATTTCATAAATGCAGATACTATCGTCTGTAGGCACTATAACATTTTGCAGTTCGTGCTTTAATTTGTTTAGCTTTCCTTCTGTAATCATACCTTCAAAAACGGAGTTTTGCACATGTGTCAGATATTTTCTGCAGATTTTCATCGTCTTCGTCACTCGTTTCTGAGCCACATCATAAGTTACTATCACAAACATTTTTTAGTCCAATTTGGTTCCGGCAAATGGATTCCAAGTAATACGATTGGAATACGCCTCTTCAAGCTTCGACTTTTCCCCTTGGTTATCACCATTCTTTTTCCAGCTGCCATTTTTTCTCTTATCGTGTTTTTTATCCCTGTCCGTTTTTTCTTCATCCAAATCCTGAGCTTTTTGAGAACAAATAATTACATCTTCCCCTTTATCATTTACCGCTCTGTTCGGAAAATACAAAATATCTCTCACAGTCTCCAGATAAAGTCGGTTTTTTGCATCTATTTTTCGTTCTCCCTCTTTAACCTTATATGTAAATCGGTCAGAACTTACCTCCTCCAATAGAAATGCCGCCCTATCTTTCGTTTCTTCTTTTCCTACCTTTTTTATATCTTTACCGATAACTGGTTTAATAACCACATTATGCCTGAGCAAAATATTTTGCAGGTGATTCAGCACGTTCTTTCGATATTTCATATCATAAGTGAAGAAACGGTCAAAAATCTCTCCATATAGTGATAAAATACTGTCATTTCCTTGATAGTACTTAAAATGATCAATCTTATTTCTCAAGTCAATAACATTTCCATGCTCGCTGACTACTTCAAATAGTTCCAGCCCTGCACAATAAAGTTCAAGTTTTTTCTCCTCTATCGTACTCGCCCACCGACAAAACGCCGGAACCTTTATGCCTCCGCCGCTGATTTTACACTCTGCTTTTAATTTTCCTTTCTTAGGTACATATACAGGAAATCCATTTATATACATAGCTATAATTTGATACAAAACTGCATTCTCAATAGAAACTGCATCATCTATACAAATCGTTTTATATGCATCTGGTTTTTTCGATTCATTCATCAGGCAGCTATAATGGAATCCAAGCTGAAAATACAACAGATCCCGCTCCCGTAAATAAGACCAGTTGATAAGTTGTCCCAAAAGCTCGTTAATCAGTTCTCCATATTCCGCCAGATTACGCAATTCTACCCTGTTTTTCAATTTCTGATACTCTAAAATTTTTTGCTGTTCTTCCCATGAGACCTCATCTCCCTTATTTTTGATTTGAAGAATCTGTTCTTTTTTCTCGTAAAATTCTTTGCACTCATCCTTACTTATTTTCTTAACCACTTTTTTCAGCACCAAATCCGGGGCATATAATTTTGCTTGAATAATGTTTCTGTTTACCTTGGGATTGGATGCATCAACATATAAATCGATTTTCCCCTCATCACTAAATGCCAACAAGGCACTATAGTCCGATGGCATAACACTATCCTCAAAGTCCACATACCCTTTCAAATAAGACGCGTAAGCATCTTCATTTATAAAGTAATCCTTAAATTCATTGGATATTCGAACTGACAGCAAAAGACAACACTCCAGTACCTGGATCCATTTTTTTACCTGCTCCACATTTCCTACAAAAAGATGTAATTGCCTCTCTCCTAAGCTAGCTGCTCTTTTCTGTATATCGTTCACATACTGCAAATAGGAACGCATAGACCCTATCGTCAGATTCAGCATCCTTGCATTCATAAACTTTCCAACAATATACCATTTTTGCAACTCTGGACTATTTTTGACCTCAGATATCAGGGTATCATATTTCTCTGAACTCCAATCCGGAAGAAATCTATCCTGGCTTACTTCAAAAGGTTTCTTAGTTGGATTGAATACAAACTCTAATTCTTTGTTATTTTTTATATACGAAGCAAACGCCACCTTTAATGATTCTCTCAACAGCATCTTGTAATGCTGATAAATAGGTTCATTAAATATACCGTCATTTGCACTCCGTACCTTTCTGTCTTTATTGTTTTGCTGGCTGTATTCCGTCATAAAGGACTGGCATATATCCGCTAAGGATGCACTTATAGATATTTCCCTATATCTTTTCTTAAAATTCTCTACTGCTCTTTTCTGTTTTTCATCTGCTCCTTCTAATTCTTTGACCGCATCCTCAAAAAGTTCTTTTGCACTGACATCCTGCAAGAAAAGATTATAGTAAACTTCTTTGAACAGATAATAACATGCGCTGTACCACTGATCCCGTACTGCCAAATCATAGACCGGTCCTTGCAATTTCAACAATTGTTTCAAAAAGTCAGGAAATGACTTTCTGGACAGAATTGTGTTATAGGAAGGAATTTGTGCAGCCCTAGAGTATTCTTTTCCGTATAACCTATCTAAAATGACCTTTAAATCCTTCTGCGTGTAAAACAGAGCCAGATTATTTGAATAAAACTTATTCTTTTCAACACTCAGACATATCTCTGCCTCTTTTTCAAACATATTTCCAAACAGCCTCGTGTTCCAACTACCTTCATCAATAGCCGCTGTTTTAAAATGGAAGGTTTCATTTCGTGCCGCATAAATTGCACGCCTCAGATCATTCAAAAATTGCAGTTCGTAATTAGAATCTGAATACGCATTTTCAAATAAACTCGTGTCCCACGATGACCTGCCTCCAAAAAATTGTAAGATAGCAGATAATGTTTTCCCTTTTTCTGTATATTTTATATGCTTCGCTATTACCTTATTATCATCCCATAGCAAAAAGTCTGATTCTTTATCCGCCAGATTGTTCATCTGACAAGTTGCTCTGGCCAGATTATTTGCAGAAAAGGCCACACCAACCGCCATCTCTCTTTGTAAATCTTCCTGTGCTTTCACCATTTCATAGTCAAAAGATGAAATTCCCTCAAGTGTATGAGCATTCATCTTCCCCAGCTTTTTAACAGATGCCTCATTCCATATATCGTCTAAAGCAAAGTGATACACTGCTTTTCCAAGTGCAATATATTTTATACTTAAAAGATTCAGTACATCCTTCCACACCTTTTCAGACAAATATCCGATTTTCAGTTTAAACAGTGTTCCTACATTACATTTTTTCAGTATACGTTCCACTGCATTTTCCATATGATGAATCCAATACTGATTCATAGCCATATTCTCAAAAAAAAGCGTAGGGTATCTCTTGTCCGCAGCTAATGCATTTGTAAAATGATAACAGGCAATATTACGGCGTCTAATATCAGCCCTTAATTGCTCCAGACTATGCTCCTTCTCAACGCTGTCTATCTTATTGTTGTTCTGTTCAGCTTTTAACAAGGCTTCGGGAATTTCTACGAAATATATATTTACTTTTTTTGCCGCCTCATGTCTCTCCCACACTTTCAGCTCAGAAGAATAGTTAATATTTTCCGGTAGAGAGACCTCAGCCCCTTTGATATACGAAGATGGTGCAGCAAAATATGTATCCAATAAGCGGCGCAGCTTTTTCAGGTACTCCATTCTGCTATTTGCATCAATTTGTGCATATTCTGTTAAAAAAGCCTCCAAACCAGCTTTTTCGGTTTGTTTTGTCTTTGTATTTTTTCCGACACTTGATATTTCAGATAAGCGTAACCTATCTTCCTTTGGCTGTACAACCATGTTTTGATGTTCAATGGAACGAATTACCATTGCACCACTTGACGCTTTCTTATCAGAATACATCTTGTGTGAACTCTGTCCACCCGGATTCCACTTATTATAATCCTTACGAATCAATGCCAGTAGTCGCTTAATTTCCCGTTCATCGTCTTCCGATATATTCTCTTTCCCTATATTTTTCAAAAAAACAGTTACGGCATTTCGTGAATCAAATACCTCCCCGTTATTGTTCGAAACAATCAAGCTTTTTCTTAATGTAAGCAGAACAAAATCCTCCAGCCTGCCTTTAAATCTGTATAATCTCTGAGCCTTCATATTAGATATTATCTGCTCATCTGAAAGAATCCTTTTAGTTTTCGCACTGAAAATAATTTTTCCTATTACAGAGTTCGCTTTTTTCGCATAATCCCCGCATGCGCTTCTCAATTCATAATTTGCCTTCTGAATCGTTTTCTGTGCCTCTCGCCTCTTATTTTCACTCTCTGATAAATAATCCTTCCACTCATATTCCGAAGGAGCTGTTCCTGCCTGTATCTGATTAAAAATATTGTATAAAATTTTTATATCCCTAGATCTTTTTGCAAGATATTCATTCAAATCAATCCCAGAACCACCAGGTACTTTATAAACAACTCCCCCTACCCTGTTTTTCTTTACAACAACCGCTGTCCTTTTATGATTTTCTTTTGATATTTTCACCTTGCTGTCCTCCACCCTTGTGCATTTTTTACTCTTCTGACATCCTTGTGGATTGAAAATAGCATTATATCTATAAATAAGCATATCCCAAAAAATCGCACAAAATAAAGACACCCTATATAGAATGATGTATAATTGAAGTGCCACCAAACAACATACATTTATAATTTGGAATATCCGTATCCATTTACAATTGCGTCAATCTTTTCCTGTTTCTTACACATTGGACAATCTTGTGCATGATAAGACTCATAATTTGGAATATCCTGTTTGTAGAAAACTGCGTTAATATCCATTCCCGCAACTTTGTTTACTGCACTGAAAATTGCTGATACTCCCTGAATTTTTCCCCCATAATACAATACGCTTTCCATACACTGATGAAGTGTCGCTCCTGTGGTAATGGAGCCCATTAAAATTACCACATTCCTGTTTTTTACCATGTGCTGAATGTTGTCACGGAACAGCACCTGCCCATTTGGGTGAAATTCAGGTGTCACAATGTAAATGGTTTTATGTGCATTCATAGAAAGCACCCCTGCCTGTGCCAGCTCTTCTGCCAGAAATGCCCCTACAACCTCAAGTCCGTCCAGACAAATAATGGTATCCACCGGAGTTGTAGTTTCATATCTCTGTGCCAGCGTTGCTGCAATCCTGCCAGCTTCCGCACATCTTGTCTTCATGGTCGTCATATCCAGATAATGAGTGATATGAGACTGAGAAGTTACAAAGTGTCCGGGAATAACCTTTAGCTGGATTTTCTCATCATTTTTTGCATACACCTTAAACATTCTTTTTTCCACAAAAATCCCTTCTCCCTAAAATTTTCTGATAATTATATTTTATCAGATTTTTAAATAGAAATAAATATTTTTTTCATCTATTTTTCTAACTCTATCATCTTGCTATGTAAGAAAAAATACGATATTATAGTAATAAAAGAAAGAAGGTTTACGCAGTGCAAATAAAATACAGCAAAAAAGCAATAAAATATATAAATTCTGCGGATAAACTTACGAAAAAGCGATTAAAAGATGCAATCAAAAAAATCCCTTTAGGTGACATAAAAAAATTAAAAGGTATTGAAGATGCCTATAGACTTCGTATTGGAGATTTGTTAAAAAATTTAATTGAATTAATTCCGGAAAGTGATATTGATGTGCTTTACAAAGTCATTATCAAATTTATTCTGGAAACAGAGCCCCAACCTGATGAATTATCCGCTCTACTAGAAGGAAAACAAGATCGAGAAGAAAATGGCACAATTTCCCATAATGATATTAATTGGGACTAAAAATTTTTCAAATCAACATAAAATCTCCCATAGAAGCAGCTACTAAAAATTCAATTTCTATGGAAGATTTCTATTTTATATTTCTATCCAATATCTTCTTGTCAGTCTCTTTTTTCCATCTACCACATTTTCTATTTTGTCCTGCAACACCCCGCCATTTTTCTCAATCACAGCAATAGAACCATAATTGTCGTCTTTACAGGTAAGCAGGATTTTTTTCAACGGCAAATTTTCCCGAATATAAAAAATTGCCTGCCGAAGCATTTCCGTTCCAATCCCCTGCCCCCATTTATCATACCGCACACCATAACCCACATGTCCGCCCAGTTTTTCTAAATTTTCTGTAAGCTCATGGCGTATACTGATTTCTCCCAAAAATTCCTGTTCGTCTACAAACCAAAGACAGGTAGCAGGAACCCAGCCTTTTGGAAGATTTTCCCCTTTTTCCATATCGTCTGTGTATTTTACAATCTTTTCAAAGGGCATATCAAAAAATTCATATAACCTGATATTATTTTCTTTATACCCTTCTACTGCTCTGTAATAGCTGTCTGCATATTTTTTATCCGGCTTAATAAGTTTCATAATGCACCTTCTCCTTTTCCAGCTCCTCTAAAGTATGTGCCTTGGGATGTTCTTTCAAAATTCCTACGGAGAGAATAGCTTCCAGAACATATTCCTCAGGTACATTTAATAACTTACGGCAATATGCTTCTGTACTTTCTCCATTTTCGGCTTCTCGCAGTCTTCCCTGTATCCAGCAGCTTCCAAGACCAAGGCTGTCTGCCATTAAGTGCATATTGCTCATGACAATGGAGCAGTCCTCCACCCACACATCTGTTTTTTCCGGATTTGCAAATACCAAAATTGCACAGCCTGCATTTTCAAGCATTTTTGCTGCTCCGACTCTGCAATGAGATAATTTTTCAAGCATTTCTTTCTCTTGTACTACCACAAATTCCCATGGCTTTCTGCTTCTGCCTGATGCCGATAAAAGTCCTGCCTGTAAAATTTTATCCAGCTTTTCCTTTGCGATTTTCTCTCCTGTATAACTTCTTACGCTTCTTCTGTTTTGCATTATCTCTAATAAATCCATAAACAAATCCCCTTCTTTCCTATCAATCTATGATTTTTACAATATTTTACCGCATTACACCTTATATAACAAGAAAACTTTTATAAAAATCTGTTATTTTCTGCAAATTTTAGTTTTCTTTCCTCCCATTTATGGTATAATTTATATACAAATATAAGATGAAAGGAGTTGTTTTTATGAAAGCGAAAAAAATAGCAGCAATCAGCTCTGCAATTATCTTTGGTACGTCAACTGCACTTGCAGGAATGCCACAGATTGTATCTGCACAGGAACAGACCGTAAACGTACAGCCAACTGTCACAAAAGAAAACTCGGCATCTGAAGCGGAAAAACCGGTCGGAATTTCCATTGATGAAAAAAATTTCCCTGATGCTGTCTTCCGCAGTTATGTAGAGCAGAAAATCGACAGCGAAGAAAACTCCAAAGGTATTTTGACACAAACTGAAATAAGTAAAGTTACTTCCGTTTCACTTCTTGATTTGTCTGTTTCCAACATTAAGGGAATTGAATTTTTCACAGAACTACAAACGCTTTCTATTTCCGGTTCAGGCTTATCTTCTTTCACTTTAAAGGGACTGGACAAACTTGAAGTAATTGAAATCGACCTAAGAAAATTTTATACAATAAACCCTGATGGAACAAAAGCCATAGATTTAAGTAAGGTTTTCTCCCCTGCCTTATTAGAAGTTTTTGCCGGTGAAAACCATTCTTCCTTTAACAAAGAGACCAGTATTCTAACTATACCTCCAAATGAAAATCGGACCACTTTACAGGCAGAGAAAGTGGATGGCAAAAAAACGCTTAAATGGATTTTTTACATAGATACTACACAACCTGACGTCTATGGCGTAAGATTTGACTCTATGGGTGGCAGCGCTATAAAAGACCAGCTTATTGTCCACGGCGAAACGGTTACTAAACCCGCAGATCCTACCAAGGAAGGCTATATTTTCAAAGGCTGGTATCTGGATAAGGAATTTACAAAACCTTATGATTTTTCTACACCGGTGACAAGTCCGATGGGCTTATATGCCCTCTGGGAAAAAGAAGCTGCTGCAAATACCCCGCCGACAATTACAGCAAAAGACGTGACATTAACCGTTGGCGATAGCTTTAATCCTTTGGACTACGCAACTGCTTCCGACAAAGAAGACGGCGAAATCAAGCTTACCAATGACAATGTAACAAAAAACGACGTAAACACTGCAAAAACAGGTACTTATTATGTTACTTATAAGGTTACGGACAAAAACGGCGCTTCAACAGAAAAGACAATCACTATAACCGTCAATCCAAAACCTGCAAAAATCAACACACCGCCTGTTATTGACGCAAAAGATATCACATTAACCGTTGGCGATAAATTCAATCCTTTAGACAAGGTAACTGCAACCGATAAAGAAGACGGAAAGCTGAAGCTTACCAAAGATAACGTAATAAAAAATAATGTGGACACATCCAAAGCAGGAACTTATTCTCTTACCTATAAGGTTACAGATAAAGACGGCGCTTCTGTGGAAAAGACCATTAAAGTGACCGTAAAGGAAAAGAAAACCGAGAAAAAAACAGCTCCCAAAACAGCTGATATGGCAAATGTAGGTCTGCTTGGCTCCATGTTTGCCGGTTCTGCGGGTGTCTTGTCCTTATCTCTCGGAAAGAAACGCAGAAGAAACAACAAATAAAAACAACATCACAGAAAGGCTGGATTTTATATGAACTCTTTGCAAAAGCAACATTTAATCTTAATTGGTTTTATGGGAACCGGAAAAAGTACCGTTGCCCGCCAGTTAAGCAGACAATTAGAACTTCCGTTTTTTGAAATGGATGAAATGATTGTTCAAGAACAGGGAATGGAAATTTCCAATATTTTTCAGGAAAAAGGAGAAGCTTACTTTCGTGATTTAGAAACAGCACTTTTAAAAAAGCTTCTCCAAGAAGAAAAAGGAATTCTTTCCTGCGGCGGCGGAATTATACTGCGTGACGAAAATATTCAGGCAATGAAAAAGCACGGCACTGTTATTCTTCTCACGGCAAAACCGGAAACCATTTTAAAAAGAGTGCAGCATAACCAATCCCGCCCTGTTTTAAACGGAAAGAAGAATATCGACGATATCACAAAATTGATGAAAGAAAGAGAAGAACGCTACCACATGACTGCCGATATTCTTATTTCCACAGACGGAAAATCTCTTTCTCAGATTTGTGAAGAAATCGCAGACATGATTACAAAATGATTTTTCATAACTTCATGAAATAAATATTGATACATTTTATGCTCAGTCTTCGCTCGCTTTGAGCTTGTAATCTCAAAGTGTGCTCGACAAATTCGCTAAAAATGTATCAATATTTTTTGTTTCGCAGGAGATTGCGCAACAGCGCAATCTTTTTTAAGTTGTACCTAATGTATCAGCTTTATTTCTTAATCTTCCTCGTCTTCTATTTCCTCTTCCTCCGGTTCTTCTTGTGTGTCCTCCGGTTTCTGATTTTCCTGTTCCGTTATCTCCGGCTCGTCCGGTTCATCTGTTTCCGGTTCTATATCCGTCTCCTCACTGTCCGGTTCGTCTTCCTCCGAAAAGCTTTCGTCTTCTTCATTTTCCGGCTCCTCTGCATCTTCTATATCCGTTTCTGTATCCTCCTCGTCATCTTCCTCTGCCGGTTTTGGTTCTGCTATAATTTCCTTTCCCGTGATAATATCTGTTTTTTGTTTTTTATCAGGTTCTTGAATTTCTTCTATTTTTCCTTTCATATAAGTTACATTCTCGTTTCCGAAAATTTTCTGTAAAGCTTCTTCAAGTTCTTTTGAAACCTTTTCGTCTTCTTTATACATTGCATAAACGACTGTCAATCTGCCATCCGCATCACGGAGCTCTTCTACGATTTCTTTTAAATCCTGAAGTTTTTGACCTTCTAAATCCTTTAATGCTTTTAAAGACATGGTATCATCGTAAGAATAAGCGTCTTGAATTTTATAATTTTTATCAATTTTCACGCTGACTGATTTTGCACCTTCTAATTCCACCATAGCATATACCTGTTGACTGAATTGCGGCAGCAATAAAGAAGTAATACAAAGAAGGACAGCCGCCGCAATGACTGCTGCTTTTTGCCACTGCAATGTCCACACTTTTTTGTACCTATCTTCTTCTAACACATAAACAGCAGCCCCTACCTTCATTCCCGCTTTCTTTTTTATGCGAATAATCTCCCCATCTTCTGTCATTGCCAATGCGTATCCGCCTTTTATTTCTAAAATAATCACTTTATGATACATTTTTACACCTCGTTCCCCTTATCCAATACAAAAGACTTGGAAATTCCTTTGCAAAAATAATCATTGCGCCAAGAATAAAGCTTTTGCTTCGTTTGATTACCTTCTCTGTAAGCTCTGCCAGAACAGCTACCCTTCGTATGGGAAGTTTTCGTTTTCTGTACGTTTCTTCTACGATTTCTTCATCCTTTCCTGCTTTTTCGGCTGCATCTAAAGCAGTTTCTCTTGTATCCTTATGGCGAGGCGCTTCATCTGCCAATTTTTCAAAGGTCAGCCCAAAGAAAAGAAGCTCCTTTTGATATTTTAAAATTTCCTGTTTCAGATGATTATCCTGCTCCTCTGCCTCTTCTGCCTGAAAATCCTGCCCTGTCTCATAAAGCTCATCCAGAGACACCACCTTTTCGTGCTTCTTTTCTTTTTCCACATAATTCTTTAATCTGCTGACAATTACCAGCTTTGCAAAAGCTAAAAATACACCTTTTTCCGGCTGATATTTTTCTATGGCTTCTGTAAATGCCAAAAGTGCAATTTCAAATTCTTCATCATTTTCAATAGAAATATAACGTCCTGTAAAGCTGCTGACTGTTTTTATCAAAAAAGCCATATACTTTTCAATCAGGTATTCTATATTTTCTATACTGATTTCCTCTTCCTGCCCCATGATAACTCCTTTTCCGTTTTCCTGCCGTATATTTTCTTAACTATTTTGAGCCAGAAGATTAACGCTGTCAATACCTCCCATGCCAAAAATTGCCTCTATGATTTGATTGCCTCTTTCTTCATGAAGCTGTACCTCATAAACAATCTCAAAAGACTCTGCCAGAATATTTTTTGCTCTTATCTTTACACTTTCTGTCTGTTCTTTTACCAACTCCTGCATTTTGTCCAAATCCGTATGACTGCCTCGAATTACCATAAGCATAGCTGCCTGCTTTGCCACTCTTTTCTTTGTTCCAATCATCACACACGCCAGCATCAGAGAACCGGCTGCACCGATAAAATAGCTTTGAGTAGCCGCTGCCAAACCGATTGCCATAGACCAAAAAATAAATCCGATATCTCTGGTGTCTTTAATATTGGTACGAAAACGTACAATGGAAAGTGAGCCCAACATTCCCAGAGATAATGCCAGATTGGATTGTATCAAATCCATCAGCACCGTAGAAATCAGCGCCATTGTCACTAAGGTAACGGCAAATTGGGGCTGATAGCTTTCCTTGGTATTTGCCAATCGATATGCGCCATACAAAATCATTGAAAGGAGCAGCGCTGCCACAAGACTGATTAAAATTGTCATAGGTTCGGGTTTCCGGTTAATCATATTAAAAATTTCTTTCATATCGCCACCTCATTCTTTCTCAATCAAACAAACATTTACTTCTTTTCCATCTAAAATAAAATCGATACCAAGCTGTTTTCCCATAAGCTAAACGCATCACAACGGAATTATTGTTTTCATTTTCATAATTTGTTTTATCGGGAAGCCAGATTTCTCCGATTGCTCCTCCCAAGTCAAGGTTTTCTCCGCCTGCCAGCTCTGTAACCGATACGTCATATTCTTTTGCCAGAGCTTTTGCATCTGTTTTTTTATACGAAGCATCATCTTTCCCTGACAGATAAAGCTTTTTTACCGAATATTCCTGTAACAGCATCTCCAAATTTCCTGCATGGTCCTTGTGTCCGTGGGAGAGAAAAATTCCTTCCAGCTCTTTTACTCCCTTTTTCTGAAGCACTGCCAAAATTTGCTCTCTGTCTTCCTTTTTTCCTGTATCCCATATATAAAAATTTTTATCCGGTGTTTCGATTAAAAAAGCGTCTCCTTTTCCTATTGTAATAAAAGAAATCGTCAAGGTTCCTTCAAATTTTTCTTCTTTTTCTCTACATCCAAACAACAGACAGCTGAAAAATAATATTCCCGCACACAATCCTAATCTATATTTCATAATGTCCTCCTGCTCTTATGCAACCTTTGTTTTCGGCGATAAAATATTTACGCCGTGAATACCTTCCATTTTGCTGATTTTACACAGCAGGTTTTCTTCCTCCTTTTCTTCTACCCGCACCTTATATACCAGCTCAAAGGTATCTGCAAATACATTTTTACTCTGCACAGAGCTGCCCTGCGCCTGTCCTAGCATTTCCTGTACAGGCTCTAAGGTCTGCTTTTCCCCACGTACAATCACCATTCTGGATTTTTTCCGCTCAAAGCTGTGATTAAAAATCAGCAATACCGTCCCCAGCAGCAAGGAGCTGACAAAGGAAACTGCAAATGCGCCTACTGCCGAAGAAATTCCAATGGACAATGCCCAGAAGACAAATCCCAAATCTCTGGGGTCTTTTGTATTGGTTCGAATTCTGCAAATAGATAAAGAACCCAACACGCCTAAGGACAGCATAGGATTCTCCTGAATTAAAGTCAGTAAAATTGTAGAAACAAACGCCAGCATCAAAAGTGTAATATTAAACCGTCTGTTATAGGTCAGTGCATCGTGGCAAAAACGATAGACAAGCATCATCAAACCTCCTGTAAAAAGTGTAAATACAATACTGATTGCCAATTCTATATTTCCATTCATATTTTTCACCCTTTCTGCTAATAATAATATTCTTTTAAAAGCTGCCTTGACGTTCCGAATTTGCTGGGAGGCTTTTTGCTCAAGTCGCATTGTGCCAACACATCCTGTATCTGTTTAAATAAAAATCGGTCATATTTAATTTCTAAAATAGTCTGGTCTTTTGGCATGGCTGATTTGAAATTTAATTTATCACTGTATAAATCATAGCAAAAATCACAATACCTTAAATGATTATCCAATGTAATTCTGGTATTAAAATTCTCGTGGGTGTATGCCCGTCTGTCATACTCAATAAGGGAAACAGGGCGGTACAGCCTGCTTGTCATAAAATCATAGGCGTATTCTGCCACATCACTGTCATAATTTAAAAGCGCTGTAAAATCTCTCTTTAAAAGCCGCTGCGCATCTTCTCTGGATATTACTAAGCTTTCCTTTAATTCTCTCCCAAAGCTCTTCCTTTTCAGTTCAAATTTCGCTGTGGCATCCTCCGTATGGTAAATCCTCACACGAATTCTCTTTTTTTCATCTGCCCCTCTTTTCTTATCTATATAATCCTCATTTGTGATACTGTCAAAATATACGCTGCGTACGGTATAGCCGTCATATCCTCCGTAAGCATCCGGTGTTAAGATATGGTCAAGGGCATCTAATAAAAATAAACGGTCCTGCAATGACAGCAAATATTTTACTTCTTTTCTGGATACAGAAAGTTTTGTCTGCTTTTCCTGACTCATAGAAAAACCTCCTCTCGTCTTTTACTATATAATACAGAGGGCTTTTTTCATTTCGGACCCTTTTTTGCAAAAAAATAGAGAAAAGATAAAAAAACTATCTTTTCTCCATTTTTTACTATATTTTCTTTATATGCTTTCCGCTTTTTCAAACTGACTGTTATACAGATTTGCATAAAATCCGTTCGCTGCCAAAAGGGACTGATGTGTTCCCTGTTCAATAATATCTCCGTCTTTCATAACCAGAATTAAGTCTGCATCACGAATGGTTGATAATCTGTGTGCGATGACAAAGCTGGTTCTGCCTTTCATCAGGTTATCCATAGCTGCCTGAATACGCTCCTCTGTTCTGGTATCTACGGAGGAAGTTGCCTCATCTAAAATCAAGATTTTATTGTCAGCCAAAATCGCTCTTGCAATGGTAAGAAGCTGCTTCTGTCCCTGTGAAATATTGCTGGTTTCTTCATTTAAAACCATCTGATAGCCTCCCGGCTGGGACATAATAAAGTGATGGGCATGCGCTGCCTTTGCCGCTGCAATAACCTCTTCATCCGTGGCATCCAAGCGTCCATAGCGGATATTTTCCATAATTGTTCCGTGGAACAGCCATGTTTCCTGTAATACCATTCCGAATAATTCTCTTAACTGAATGCGGTTAAAATCTTTAATGTTATGACCGTCAATGAGAATTTCACCGGAATTTACATCATAGAAGCGCATTAAAAGTTTAATCATGGTAGTTTTTCCTGCTCCGGTCGGTCCTACAATGGCAACCTTCTGTCCTGCCTTCACATCACCGCTGAAGTCGTGAATAATCAAATGCTCCGGCTGATAGCCAAACGCAACGTGACGGGCTTCTACATTTCCCTCTATGGTTGTGATATCCACAGGATTTTCCACTGTCTGGTCTTCTTCTTCCTCATCTAAAAATTCAAAGACACGCTCTGCCGCCGCTGCGGATGACTGAAGCATATTAGTAACCTGCGCAATCTGCTGGATTGGCTGGGTAAAATTTCGGATATACTGGAAAAATGCCTGAATATCACCTACCATAACCTTTTCTTTAATTACTAAAAATCCGCCTAAAAGAGCTACCATAACATATCCCAGATTTCCCACAAACTGCATAATCGGCATCATCATTCCTGAGAAAAACTGAGAACGCCATCCTGTGGTATACAGCTTTTCATTGGTTTTCTCAAATTCACGGATAACATCTTCTTCTTTGTTAAATGCTTTGACTACGTTGTGACCGCTGTAAATTTCTTCCACCTGCCCATTGACTTCTCCCAGATATTTCTGCTGCTGCTGGAAATATTTCTGCGAATGTTTCATGACTTTTCCGATAATCATCATGGAAATCGGCAAAATCAGAATTGCCGCCACAGTCATATATACGTTAATGGACAGCATCATAATCAGAACACCAATCAGCATGGTAACAGAGGTAATCAACTGGGTAAAGCTCTGGTTAATACTGGTCTGCAAGGTATCAATATCATTGGTAATACGTGATAAAATTTCTCCGTGTGTTCTGCTCTCAAAGTATTTCAAAGGTATTTTATTGATTTTTACGGAAATGTCTTTTCTCAGATTATAAGTAACCTGATTGGAAATTCCCGTCATAATAAAGCCCTGAATAAAAGAGAAGGCAGAGCTGATTAAATACAAGCCCAATGCAAACAGAAGAATTTCACCGATTTTTCCAAAATCAATGCCTGCCCCTCCGCTTATCTTGGAAACCAGCCCTTCATACAGCTCGGTGGTTGCCTTTCCCAAAACCTTAGGACCTACAATGTTGAAAATCGTACTTCCCACTGCAAATACCATCATCACGACAAGCTGAAGTCTGTAACGCTTCATATAGTTTAACAGCCTTTTCATTGCTGTTTTAAAATCTTTGGCTTTTTCTGCGGACATGTGTCCTCCATGTCCTCTTGGTCTTCCACTACTCATCGGCTAATTCCTCCTCTGATAACTGTGACATGGCAATCTGGCGATATACATCACAGGATTTCAAAAGCTCCTTATGAGTTCCCTGTCCTACCACATGGCCTTCATCCAGAACTAAAATCTTATCTGCATGAAGAATGGTACTAATTCTCTGTGCCACAATCAGTGTAGTGGCATCCTTTGTTTCTTTTTTCAATGCTCTTCGCAGCACCACATCCGTCTTATAATCCAATGCGGAAAAGCTATCATCAAAAATATAAATCTCCGGATTTTTTGCAATGGCTCTTGCAATGGACAATCTCTGCTTCTGTCCACCGGAAACATTGGTTCCGCCCTGTGCAATGGCTGACTGCACACCGTCTTCTTTTTCTTCTATAAAATCCCATGCCTGCGCAATTTCAGCTGCTCTTTGTACTTCTGCTTCTGTGGCAGCTTCTTTTCCGTAACGGATATTGGAGTCAATGGTACCGGAAAACAGCACACCTTTTTGCGGCACATAGCCAATTCGTTCTCTTAATTCATGCAAAGGCATCTGTCGGATATCCACACCGTCTACCAAAATTCTTCCTTCTGTCACATCGAAAAATCTCGGAATAAGATTTACCAGCGTGCTCTTGCCGCTTCCTGTACTTCCGATAAACGCAACCGTTTCTCCTTTTTTTGCAGAAAAACTAATATCCGTAAGAGAATTTCCATCTGCACCGGGATAAGCAAATCCCACATGTTCAAAGACCACTTCCCCTTTTTGTTCTTCTTTCGGCTGCACTGGATTTTCTTCATCTTTAATGCTGACTTCTGTTTCCATAATTTCGTTGATACGTTTTGCCGCTACATTGGCTCTCGGTATCATAATAGACATCATGGTAATCATCAGAAATGCCATAATAATCTGCATTGCATACTGCATAAACGCCATCATATTACCTACCTGCATATTGCCTGCGTCTACGGCATGAGAACCGTTCCACACAATTAAAACGGTAATGGCATTCATCAAAAGCATCATAAACGGCATCATAAATGTCATACATCGGTTTACAAAAAGATTGATTTTTGTCAGCTTTGCATTGGCATCCTCAAAACGTTCTTCCTCATGCTTTTCTCGACTGAAAGCTCGAATAACCGGCACACCGGTAAGGATTTCTCTTGCTACCAAGTTCAACTCGTCAATTAAATACTGAAGCTTTGTAAATTTCGGCATAACCAGCTTGAAAACAAGAAAAACAAACAGTGTAATCACAACCACTGCCAACGCTAAAATCCATGTCATAGATGCGTCTGTCTGAAACACCTTATATACACCGCCAATTCCTAAAATCGGCGCATACAGAACAATACGAAACAGCATGGTAAATAGCATCTGTACCTGCTGCACATCATTGGTGCTTCTGGTAATTAAAGAAGCAATGGAAAAATGGTTTAATTCCTCTCCTGAAAAAGAAATCACCTTGCGATAAACACTGTTTCTTAAATTTCTTCCCAATGTTGCCGCAACCTGTGAAGACAAGAAGGTAACCATAACGGCTGCTGCCATGGCAAGAAATGCCAGTCCCAGCATCTTTAAGCCACTGAATAAAATATAATTCGTCTGGAGCTTATCCATATCCTGCCCCTGCTGCTTATATTCTTCCTGCACAAAGCTTACGGCTTTTTGTGTAATAATAGAGTCCGGAATTTCTTCAAGCTTTGCTCTAGCATCTCCTAAAAAAGCTTCTCGCTGCTCCTTGGGCATCTGCGCTGCTGCCTGAAGCTCCTCTGCTTTCATGCTTCCTGCAATCAGCTCAGGAATCCCTAGAATACTATTCAGCTCTTCTCTTTCCTCTTTTGTGATTTTCTTTAGCCGGTACTGCTCATCCTCTATTTCATAAGCGTTTAATACCGTATCCTGTTCCTCCTGCTCCATAAACAACAGCAGTGTTTCCAAATTTTTCTGTTCAATGGTTTCCGGCACTCCGTCTTCCACGCCTTTTTGCTGAATTCCTACATTTACAATCTTAGATGTATAATCCGGCAAAGACAAATCGCAAAATGCCTGAACAAATAAAAGAAGGATAATCATTACAATGTAATGCCATCGTTCTTTCATATAATGAAACATTTTTAACATAGTGTCCTCCTTTACTGCCTACATACAACAATGATGCTTATCATCTCCGCCTAAGTTTTTAATCATCTGGTCAAAAAAGCGTTTCATGAGACACATTTCACTCTCTGAAAAACCGGAAAAAACCATCTTTTCATTTTCTTCCACACATTTTCTGGATTTTTCAATCATTTCCTTTCCCTGTGCCGTAAGATAAATACGCACCATTCTCTGGTCATGCTCATCATTTCTTCTCTCAATAATCCCTGCTTTTTCCATACGTTTCATGGAAACTGCCACAGTAGGGGCGCTGATATGCAGTTCTTCTGAGATTTCCTTCTGGCTCATACCATCCCGCTTATCCAATAAAATCAGCAGTGGAATTTGCTTGGGATGGATGCCTGTTTCACTTAAAATCTTAAATGTATTTCTGTAATACAGATGGGTAAGCTGCACAAATTTTCCATGCAGACTGTCATCCTTCTCCATTTTAATTCTTATGCTCCTTTCCTTCATACAGCGAATACAAAGTCCCCGCTATATTATTTAGTTGACTAACTTATATTATGGCAGAAGTTATGAAATATCAAGCAGATTTTTGATATTTTACACTTTTTTTAGAAATAAGTCACATGATATTTATTAGTCAGCTAATTTAATTTCTTATATAACGAAAAAAGAACTGCCACTCGATTATTTCTTCATGTGACAGTTCTGTTTATAACGTTCGTTTTTCTTTATAATTTCTGATGATATCCTGCAAAAAAGTCTCTTAATTTTCCCGTTGCCTTTCTCAATTCCTCCACACTTGGCAGATACACAATCCTGAAATGGTCGGGTCCTCCCCAGTTAAAGCCTTTTCCGTGTGTAATCAGTACCTTCTTTTCTTTTAAAAGGTCTAAGGCAAATTTTTCGTCATCTAAAATATTAAATTTCTTTGTGTCCATTTTCGGGAAAATATAAAATGCCGCTTTCGGTTTTACCGCAGATAATCCCGGAATGTCATTAATCGCATTGTAGATATACTCTCTCTGCTCATAAATTCTGCCTCCCGGCATTAAATATTCATTCACACTCTGATAGCCCCCTAATGCCGTCTGAATAATCGCCTGTCCCGGAACATTGGAACACAGACGCATATTGGAAAGCATGTTTAAGCCTTCAATGTAGCCCTTTGCCTTTTCCTTTGCACCGCTTAACACCATCCAGCCGCAGCGAAAGCCTGCTATCATGTGAGATTTTGAAAGTCCGTTTAAAGTAATACAAAATACATCCGGCGCCAAAGAAGCTATGGAGGTGTGTTCAATTCCGTCAAATACCAATCTGTCATAAATTTCATCAGAGAAAATCATCAGCTCATGCTCTCTCGCAATCTCTACAATCTCCAGCAAAAGCTCTTTTGGATACACTGCTCCCGTAGGATTATTTGGATTTATCAGCACAATCGCCTTTGTTTTATCGGTTATTTTACTCTTAATATCCTCAATGTCGGGATACCACTCGGACTGCTCATCGCAGATATAATGTACCGGTGTTCCTCCTGCTAAAGAAACACAGCCTGTCCAAAGGGGATAATCCGGTGAAGGCACTAAGATTTCATCGCCATTGTCCAAAAGTCCCTGTGTTACCATGTTAATCAGCTCGCTGACGCCATTGCCTGTGTAAATGTCATTGATGGTCACATTTGGAATTTTCTTTATCTGGCAATACTGCATAATCGCTTTTCTCGCAGAAAAAATGCCCTTGGAGTCTGAATAACCTTGTGAGTCCCGAAGTGTATAAATCATATCTAAAATCACTTCTTCCGGGGCTGAGAACCCGAATGGTGCAGGGTTTCCGATGTTCAGCTTTAAAACGTCAATACCGCTTTCCTGCATACGGTTTGCTTCATCTAAAACCGGTCCCCTTACATCATAACATACGTTTTCAAGTTTTGATGATTTCTGAAATGTTCTCATAATTCTGCCTCACTTTGCTTTTTATTGGGTTGATTTTATCACTTTACTTTAAGAAACTCAACTGTTTTCTTTTATTTTTTTGAAATAATCCCTGATATTCTGCTCGTATCCATTCTCTGTGGGATTATAGAATACTCTGCCTTTCAATTCAGAAGGCATGTATTGCTGTTCCACATAATGGTTGGGATAATCATGAGCATACTTGTATCCTGCTCCATGCCCCATTTTGGCAGCGCCCTTATAATGAGAGTCCTGCAAATGCACCGGAACTGTGGTTTTTGTGTTTTTCACTGCCTCCATTGCCTCTGCGATTGCCATGTATGCAGCATTGCTCTTAGGCGCAGAAGCCACATAAGTGACTGCCTGTGCCAGTGGAATTTGTGCCTCCGGCATACCAAGACGCTCTACCGCCTGCGCTGCTGCCACGGCAACCTGTAACGCCTGCGGGTCTGCATTTCCCACATCTTCTGCGGCGCAAATCATAATTCGACGGGCAATAAACTTAATATCTTCTCCTGCATACAGCATTTTTGCCAGATAAAATACGGCGGCATCCGGATCTGAGCCTCTCATACTTTTAATAAAAGCAGAAGTGGTATCGTAATGATTGTCCCCTGTTTTATCGTAACGGACAACTCGCTTTTGAATACATTGAGAAGCTGTTTCCAAATCAATATGTATCTTTCCGTCTTCACTTTTTTGTGTGGTAAGTATCCCAAGCTCAAGAGCGTTTAAGGCTGCCCTTGCATCGCCTCCCGCAATATCAGCCAGAAAGCTTTTCGCATCCTCGTGAAGCACTGCATGATAGCTTCCCATTCCTCTTTCGCAGTCAGAAACCGCCCGCTCTAAAATCTTACAAATATCCTCTTTTTCCAATGGCTTCAATTCAAAAACAATGGAACGGGAAAGGAGCGCACTGTTTACCTCAAAATAGGGATTTTCTGTTGTAGCTCCGATTAAAATCAATGTACCGTCCTCTACAAAGGGCAATAAATAATCCTGCTGCCCTTTGTTAAAACGATGAATTTCATCTACGAAAAGAATGGTTTTCTTTCCGTACATTCCCAAATGCTGCTGGGCTTCTTTTACCACCTCTTCCATATCTTTTTTTCCGGCAACCGTGGCATTAATCTGCTTAAATCTGGCGCTGGTGGTATTTGCAATAACCTTTGCCAAGGTAGTTTTCCCTGTTCCCGGAGGTCCGTAAAAAATAACGCTTCCCAGCTTATCCGCCTTAATGGCTCGGTACAGCAGCTTATCCTTCCCTATAATATGCTCCTGCCCCGCTACCTCCTCTAAAGTAACAGGTCTCATTCTGGATGCCAGAGGGGACTCATTTTCCAGCGTCTGTTCTTTCATATAATCAAATAAATCCATTTCGATATCTTCTCCTCTATTCTAAAAGTAATTCATCTACGGTAACAAATTCATATCCTTTTTCCTGTAAAATATCCACAATACGAAGCGCAGCCTCTACGGAAGACGCATAAATATCGTGCATTAAAATAATATCACCTTCTTCCACATCTTTCACTACCCTTTTTACAGTTTTGTCTACATTTTCTGTTGTCCAGTCCAAAGAGTCCACATTCCATGACACAGGTATCATGGTAATATCAAAATCTAAATTTTTCTTCCATTCCCCAAAAGGCGGACGGACAAAAGATGTGCAAATCCCTGCTGTATCATAGATTTTATTGCAAGTCATTTGTACTTCTTCCTCTGCTTTTTTCTCGGAAATTTCCTTTAAATTCACATGATGATAGGTATGATTTCCAATGAGATGTCCCTCTGCTTTCATTCGCTTTACCACATCTTCTTTCCCCTCTATATTCTGCCCGATAAGGAAAAAAGTTACCTGCACTCCCCTCTCTTTTAACCCGTCTAAAAGCTGCCCTGTATAAACCTCGTGAGGTCCGTCATCAAAGGTCAGGGCAATTTCAGGATGTTCCTCGTCAGAAAGCTCGTTTACTGTCTCTACCGCCTGTTCCATTCCCTGTTTTCCTATCAGAAATACTGCTAAAAAAGCCAAAAGCAATCCTATTTTTTTCATAATTTTACTCCAATTATCATCACTCTATTATATTCTTTCTTGACAGAAACAGCACCTTAACCTTACAATATTTTTGATTTCAACAAGTAAGGAGCGATTATGAAAAACAAAAAATCATTATTTCTATTTACCATTGGATTATTGCTTGTAACTCTTTTGGGCTTTGCTGCCGTTTACGAAAAAAAACAACAGCCAAAAGAACCTCTTTCCGCTACCGCTTTTAAATTAAATACAGTTGTCACCGTAAATATTTATGACTCAAAGGATAAAAAACTGTTAGACGAGACTATGGAGCTGTGCGACCATTATGAAAAGCTTTTCAGCAGAACCTTAAGCTCCAGCGAGATTTCCCGACTAAACGGACAAACCTTAAAACAGGAAAACGGAGCTTTTGTTCTCTCCCCCGAAACCGCCGAGCTGGTTTCAAAAGGTCTTTACTACGGAGAACTTTCCAACGGCGCTTTTGATATTGCCATTGCACCGGTATCCTCTCTCTGGGATTTTACCTCTGAAGAAAAAAAAGTACCTGCTGAGGAAGCAATTCAGGCGGCTCTTCCCTTGGTGAACTATGAGGATGTAACAATAGAGGGAAATAAACTGACTTTTGCAAAAGAAGGTATGGGACTTGATTTAGGGGCTATTGCAAAGGGATATATTGCAGATAAAATGAAAGAATTTCTGGTGTCAAAGGGCGTGAAAAGCGCTACCATCAATCTGGGCGGAAATGTACTTTGCATCGGTAAAAAAACGGACAACACACCTTTTCGCATTGGTATTCAAAAACCCTTTGCAGACAGAAGCGAGACCATTGCAATTCTGGATATTGAAGACAAATCCGTGGTTTCCTCCGGCATTTATGAACGTTACTTTGAAAAAGACGGGACTTTCTACCACCACATTTTAAATCCTGATACCGGCTATCCTTATGACAATCATCTGGTATCTGTAACCATTATTTCCGACCAATCCATGGATGGTGACGGACTTAGTACCTCCTGCTTTGCCTTAGGATTGGAAAAAGGAATGGAACTAATTAACAGCCTTCCCGATGTCCATGCAGTTTTTATTACAGATGATTATCAGTTACATTACAGTGATCATTTTCAGGAAGATTTAAAAGTTACTTATATGGAATAAAGAAAAGAGGTTTATCCTGCCATAACAATGCTCGGATAAACCTCTTAATTTCTATTTATGCATTTCTAACCCATTTTCCAAATGTGTCTACATAGTATCCACCAATCCACTGGCTAGTTGCCATTGCTCCATCTGCCTGCACATAATAATCTCCAATCCATTGAGAAGCTGCCATGCTTCCATCTGTATTCAAGTAATACCAATGGCCATTTACTGACACCCAACCAGTTACCATTGCTCCCCACTGATCCATATAATACCAGTGGCCATTTACTGACACCCAACCGGTTTTCATGATACCATTATGATCCATATAATACCAGTGATTTCCTGTATCCAACCATCCAATTACTTTTTGTCCATTCTCATAGTACTGCCAACCTTCGCTTGTTTCCAGCCAACCATTCGGTACTTTTTGAGCATTTTCTACTGCTTCTCTTAATTTTGCTGCTGCCGCATCAATTTCTTCTTTTGGAGTGATTACCGCTGATACTAATTTTACAGCTTCATCGTACGCTGCTTTTACTTCCGGCACTGCCATCATTTTTTCTCTATCTGCATTTACTTCTGCCATTAATTTTGTAATTTCGTCTTTATTGCAGATATCAATAATAGGATTTGGATTTCCCCATTGACGTCCTGTTAAATCTGTTCCATATCCATACATGGTAAACTGAAATCTCAATACATCTCCATCTTTTGGTTTATAAGATGCAATTCCATATCCTACTTCTTCTCCATTTACATGGTACATCCATCCGGAGTAGTTGCTGTAATCGAATTCTCCCAGTGCATCTCCACCATCTCCGTTATCTTCATTTCCCCATTCTCTGGCAGTCTCTGTTGTCACACTTCCATTACTGAGTTTTTCAATATATTCCGGTACTACTACCTTATCTGTTCCTAAATCACCACCTACAATAGCTTCTAAATATGTATCTTCTCCTACAAAATTTTCTTTTCCAATCACTTTTTTCAATAAAGTGGCTGCATTATCTCCCTTTTCAAACGGAACAAAAACTGGTTCATAAATATAACCCTGACCGATTGTAAAACGCTCTACAGAAATAACTACATGACCACTTTCATTATCGGGAGTTTGAGGTTTTGTATCTGTAATATCATATAAACTGTTTTTATTTTCTACAAGACGTCTGTATGCTTCTAATGCGTAAGTTACTTGCTGTACTGCCATACCATTTGTCTGTTTTCCATCCTGCCAGCCAAATCCATCTTCTGTTTTATAGCTGTGAAGATTTTTCACTATATTATTTTCATTAGATGTAAATCCCTCATCAGCATTCATTGGATCAATCTTCAATGCTGCAAGAGCAGTAAGTACCTGTGCAGTTGTACAACTATTTTCTTTGCCACCATCTAAATATCCTGCATTTTCTGTTTTCTGTTTTTTTAAATAATCTAAAGTTTTATCTACTGCTTTTTTTACTTTAGGGTATTTATCATCTTGATAGTAAGGTGCCAATGCCTGTAATGCCATACCTGTCATATCAATGCTTGAGCTCTTATTATCAAAAAGTCCAAATCCACCTTCTTCTGTCTGGAAGCTTAAGATTTGTTCAATTAATTTTTCTCTTGTCCACAGTGCATCTGAAGGAATTTCTGATTTCCATCCATCTAAAGCAATCAACGCCCAAATTGGACAATTAGATGTATCTGATGCCATAGATTTACTATTGTATAGTTTTTCAAATAAATTCACATCACTTACGTTCTGCGGATTTTTACCCATAGCTTCTAATGTAATAATCACTCTGGCTAAATCTGTAGCACGCATTTTATCTACTTTTTCTTTTACTTGTTTTTCCACACTCGCATAATATTTATCCAGTGTTTCTTGACTTACTTCTTTTCCTGAACGTAAAAGCGTAAAGAGATTCCATTCATTTCCGTATTTTTCCAGACTTTGTTTTGACAGATAAGCTGTTCCGTGCTCAATATCTTCTTTTGCTACCTTCAGATAATCTACTTCCTCCGGAGCAACTTCTTCTTTTGCAACACGTACAGTAAATTCTACATTTTTACAATCACCGGTTGTATCATATGGAACACCAATTACTGTAACTTCTCCCTCATTCAAAGCCTCCATGTAATGAAGTGTTTTTTTCGGTGCATTTACATCCCATACATCTGCTTCAACACTGTCTGTTACTTTTACAATTCCATCTTGACTGTAAGACCATTGAAATCTCTGCTCTGTGGCGTTTGAAGGTGTTGTATTAATCTGAAATGTTACATAATCTCCATCAAGTAGCTCATAAACCTCTTTGTCCGCTTTCGCATCTTTTAGTGTATCTTTGTAACGAAATTCTACACTGACTTCTTTAGAAATTTCTGGATTTTCTTCACTTGAGATTTTAAATTTCGCCACCCCTGCTTTTTTCGGAACAATTCCATTTCCGAAAGCTTCCATATACTCCGCAATATCAGGTGTCAAAGCTTCCCATACAAGTTTCTGATTTGTTGCGTTATATGGTACAAAACTAAGATTGAAATTTTTCTCTGTATTCTGTCCTTTTGTTATTCCTACATAATATCCGCCCAAACCATTCCAGCTATCAATCTCCCAAACCTTTGGTACTGTTACTGTAAAATCCTGTAATTTTACTGCTCCTGATATTACTTTAAATTCCGCCGCAAGATTTCTGTTTTCGTATAAAGAAGCTTTAAATATAGCTTCTCCGGCTTCCTGCATTGCAAAGGTTCCTGTTCCATAAAACAGTCCCGGTCCACTTACTGTTTCAAAATGCAAAGCTTCCACAGGAATTGTTTTAAACTCTTCTTCCCCTTTTACCCTGCCTTTTATTGATACATTTCCACTGGCAGTTCCTTCTACCTGATATGGTTTGTCCAGAGAAACTTCTTGATTACCTATAAAAGCTTTTACTTCTTCAATTTCACTGGATACATTATCAATAGAAAAGGTCTGAAAAACTTCCCCAGGATTATCTGCATTACAAACATAACCTTCTACTTTTCTTACATCAAACGGAACATATCGTCCTTTTGAATTCACCCAATAATGCTTCTGATACTCTGTGTCTGATACCTGTACACGAGCAGAAAAATTCCAATCCGGACGTTTATCTGTTCCTGCAAGAACAAAGTTACCTGTATCCAACAAATTTAGGGTAAAAGTATTATCCTCACCCATTTCCTGAATTCTGCCATCATCATATTGAAAATACACGTATGGCTGTTCCTTTGCGTTTACCTGCTCTTTCTGACTATTATCTGCTTTTACCGGCACGGTAATCCCTGACAAAAGTAAAACCATTACCAAAAGCATGCTGAGCAACTGCTTTCCAAAAGAATATCTCTTTTGCTTCATATCTTCTTTTCCCCTTTCATGTGCATAGTATGCATATCAAAAAACACCTTTTATCTTTCCAGACAAAAGGTGTTTTGTAATTTTACCATATTAAATTATTCTATACAGAAACCACATAACTATCCTCAGCCTAGAAAAACTTTAAGTGTGTAATGGCAAGTATTCCGACTTCAAATTACTTTCACGGCAGAGGTGACTGTATCAGATTTTCACTGATTTCCTTTTTAACACTGATCAAATAATTTTGTCAGTGACCATTAGAGCTATGCAGTTATGCTTTTTCTTTCCCCTTTATACTACACATTCTATCTACATATGTCAAGACTTTATTCCTTTTCCCACTTATTTTTTCCATCTTTTTTCAAGTAATCACATATTTTATCCAAATAATATAATATTCCACTCAAAAGAATAGCAATAGAAAGAAGCGGATAGGGAGTTACCAGAAAAATAATCGAAAATATAATGAATATTACATATTTTTTTGAAATTTTACTATCATTCATCCTATTTACCTCCCACTCAAGTATATTCCTCATCTATATATTCTATTTGAAATTCTTTTTCCTTACAGTACGCATCTATCCCGCTTCCCTTCTTACAGCGGATTACAGTGCTTTTATTAATGATCCATTCGCCGATCTCCTCCGGCTCTCCCAAAAATTCCACTTTTTTCAACTGCCCGCACCCGTGAAAAGACCACCTTCCGATTTTTTTCACAGATGCCGGTATCTGAATAAATTCTAATGACCTGCATTTGAGAAACGCACTGTTTCCGATTTCTACAAGTGTTGACGGCAGTTTTATTCCCTGAATTGCCGTCTGGTAAAAAGCTTCGTTTCCGATAACCTGAATTCCTTCCGGAAGCTCTATATCTTTCAGAGAAGTGCATTTGTAAAATGCTTTGTTTCCAATTTCTGTAAGTCCCTTTGGAAGACTGATTTTTTCAATGCTTTCACAATTTTGAAAAACTCCGGCTTCAATTCCCTTTAGCATGGTACTCTTTTCAAATTTTACACAGTTTAACCTTTTACATCCTGAAAAAGAGCGTCTTCCCAAATATCGGATACCGGAAGACAAGGTTATTTCTTTTAAATGTACACATCCTAAAAAAGACTCCCAGCGAATTTGACTGACATTTTCCAAATTGATATCACGTAAAGCCGTACAATTATAAAAGCTCTGGTTTCCGATTTCTTTTACCGAGTCTGCCAACTTCACACTTTTAATCTTTACATTATTTTTCAAAGCCTGATTGTCTATACTATGATACACATCCTCCAACGCTAATAATCTTCCTTTGAATTTTTTTCCCTGTTCGCAATTAAAAATATCTTTTGCTTCTGCATGCCATGTACGTACCTGTCCCATACTTTCACCCCTGTTTTATACTTCTAAAATTCCATATTTCTTTTTAATTCGGTCTAATTTTCTCTCCATAGGAAGAGCCAGGAAAAACAAAAAAATCACCGTTGAAACTGCATGAATAACATTAAACGGAAAACCACTGATATAAACTGCCAGAAACGCTTGCCAGGTCAATTCCTGTGATGACATAAATACTGTGGAAGTATCCATCAAAAGTCCATAAATAACCAGTGTTGCCAGCCCGCCAAAAATACATAGTGTTAAAACATGGAGCCATTCTGCCTCACGGCTTCCCTTTCGATTTTTACTCTTACTGAAAATCACGCCTGCCAGAAAACCAATAATCCCAAAAGAAAACATCTGCCATGGTGTCCAAGGTCCCTGTCCGAAAAAGAAATTAGAAACAAATCCTGCCATAGCCCCCGTTAGAAAGCCTGCTTCCGCACCTAATCCCACTCCGGCAATAATTACAATTGCAGTCACTGGTTTAAACTGTGGAAGCATAAAAAATGCCATTCTTCCAACTACTGCAATAGCAGCCATAACCGCAATTAAAAGGATTTCTCTTGCCTGCGGATTTCTTCCCTCAAATACCATGCAAAACGGTATCATAGACAATCCAATAATACACATAGAAATAAAAATATCACTTCTGTCATTTAAAAAGAAAATACCAAAAAAGATAACAAAAGGAATTGCCGCCAAAATCAACAGCAAAGATACCAAGGTTCTTTTTCCTATTCTTCTGTCTTTTTTCATACTTCTTTCTATGTACATCTGCTGCTTTTTCTCTGCCTGTGTATCTAAAAACTTACGTGCGAATATAAATAATAGCGCTGAAATAATCAGTTGTCCGTATTGCCATGAAGTCATCTGAATATAGCTATGTATGGTGAGATTGATAAAATCACTGGTACGCCCCATTCTCTCGTTAATGAAAAGATTTCCCGCTCCAATCAATAGGAAAACAAATACAGGATAAAGTGCAGCTATAAAAAATAGGATTTTTACATATACCACACCCTTCTTTTTCATTTTATAAGAGACAATCCCGCAAATAAGCATAGCAACAATTAAAAGAACCGCCGCTATCTTTAAAATCTGCCCGATAGTTTGAAGTATCTCCAGTTCCTGCCCTGTAAAAGTATTCATTTTCAGCCTTCCGCCTTCTTGAATACTTCTCTTTACATTCTGTACACATTCATCGAAATTCCAAAAGGTATAGGTTGTAGGTAATTTCGAATACTTCAAGACCGGTATGGAAATCCACGGCAGAAAAATCGTGCAGATTATCACAAAAATGCTTCCGTACACAGGCAGCATTGCCCATGTATCTACTCCTGTTGCCTGCTTCTTCTGCATGCCTTAATCACATCCTTTACTGTTACTGCATCAGGAAAAATCTGCCTTGCCATACGGTTTGCCGCCGTGGTGTAAAAGCTGTTTCCTGTAAAAAACTCTCTTGCCTCACATGAAGTTACAATACTTCCATCAAAAAACATCGCACACGTATCTCCATAAGAAGCACAAAACTCAATATCATGAGAAACCATTAAAATGGTAATACCCTTTTCCTGTAACTTTCGAAAAATCCCAGCCAGCTTGTTTTTATAAAAACCATCCAACCCCTTAGTAGGTTCATCCAAAAGCAAAATCTGTGGTTCTAAAAGCAATACCTTTGCCAGTGCCGCCCTTTGTTGTTCCCCTCCACTTAAATCATAAGGATGTGCATGAAGAAGATGTCCAATTTCTGTATCTTCTACTACTCTTTCCACTCGTTTTTCATCCTCTTTATGACGAATAGGGGAAAATTCTCCTATCATTTCCCATAAATCTTCTTCTACTGAATTTCCAACAAAAAGGCTCTGAGGATTTTGTGGTAACACTCCTAAAAAATGATGAAACAGCTCCTTGTCGCTGATTTTACGAATATCTCTGCCATCTAACAATATTTTTCCTCTATAAGGTCTGTGAATACCGGAAAGTAAAGATAAGGTTGTACTCTTTCCTGTTCCGTTTCCACCCAAAATACAGAAAAGCTCCCCTTTTTTCACTTTCAAAGATAAATCCTTTACAATATCCTGTCCGTCTCTTTCATAACGAAACCAAAGTTCCTTTGCCTGTATCACATACTCCTGCTTTTCTTTCCTATTTGCAGATTTTTCTGCATTATCCTTTGTTTTTTCCCTTTCAGGCTCTGCTTTATAATGCTCTGACAACCAATTTCGTCCCTCGCATACAGTAAGGGGACACTCGCCTTCCTGACCTGTTCCGTTGTAAATCTGCACAGGACTTGGCATTGCAAGAAATAAATCATTGTCTGCCAGCGCTTTTCCTACCATACGGGGATTGTCAAAAAAGGTCTGCTTTCCGCCTTCCAATACCAGCACCTTGTCCGCCATTGGGAATACCTCTTCCAGCCTGTGCTCAATCATAATCACAGTAATTCCCAAATCCAGATTAATTTTTCGAATGGTAGACAAAAAATCACCTGCCGCAATAGGGTCCAGCTGAGAAGTAGGTTCATCAAGAACCAATACTTTGGGCTGCATTGCCATCACGGAAGCCAGATTTAAAAGCTGCTTCTGCCCTCCGGAAAGCTCTTCCACATTTTTAGAAAACCAATTCTGAATACCGAAAAAGCTTGCCATTTCTGCTACTCTTAAACGAATAGTCTGCTGGTCATATCCTAGATTTTCCACTCCAAAAGCCAGCTCATGCCATACTTTATCTGTTACAATCTGATTATCAGGACTTTGCAGTACATAGCCAATTTCAGCTGACTGTGTACGCATGGAAACTCCTTCTAACCTCTCTCCACAAAATAAAATTTCCCCTTCTCTTTTTCCGTAAGGGCTTAAAACTGTTTTAAAATGACGCATCAGAGTTGTTTTTCCACAACCTGACTTTCCGCATATTACCACGAACTCTCCCGGTTCAATGGATAAATGGATATTCTCAATTGCCGGCTTTTCTGCGTCCGGGTAAGTAAATGTTAAATTTTTGATTTCAAATAGTGCCATTTTACATCCTCTGCTAAATTTATAATAATTGGAAGGAAACATAAAATTCCATAAAAAATATAAATCATTATCGCCCACAAAGTGTTCTCATTCATCACTAAAGTAGGATAATACAAAAAGTAAACTTGTTTCGTTACAATTCCTCCCAAAATCACACTGCCAAACACAAGTAAGACAGAAAAGAATATTCTGTCTCTTGTATCAAAACGATAAATAGAAAAATTATTTCTTCCTCTTAATCCATATCCACGGGAACGCATAGAATCTGCTGTTTCCACAGAATTTTCCAATGCCCATGTTGTCATCACAGATAAGATTTTCATACCATGCTTTGCCCTTATCAATACATTTCCATTGGTAACATCACGTCCAATACATTTCTGTGCATCGGATACTTTTTTTATCTGATTTTTAAATTTAGGAACAAATCGAAGCACCATAGAAAAAATCAACGACATTGCCGGAATTGCTTTTCCGAATAAATAGATAAACTTGTCTGATGTCATTACCACCTGATAACAGGAAAACCAGTTCAATACACTCACCAGCATGATACCGGCTGCAAGACCATAAAGGATTGACTCCAACGTAAGAGGATTTCCATTTTTCAGATACATAATTAAAGTAACACCCTGATGATTAAATAAGGGATTAATTGCCGCTGATATAAGAAACACCGGCAGCATCATCCAAAGCGCTGTTTTCAGCGCCTTCCATTTTTTTAAATAAATATAATATGCCATGCCTCCCACACAGGATAATCCTAAAAATACAGGATGCATGATAAACATTGAATATCCGATTACCAGTACAAAATAAACAAAATTAATAATCGGATGATAACTTGAAAAATTGTCTTGTTTCATAATTACTCCGGCCAGGTCTGTCCTAAATCACGACCTAAATCACATGTATAGTTCCATTTTATCACATCGCCCGGCTGCACAATATAACGACTACAACCATAATTCGGGTACCAGCCATTTACCTCATACATCCAACCAGACCAACGGCCGCAGTCAAATTCATAAAGGTTGTTAATTCCCTCTACATAAGCGCTGTTATATTTTGGAGTAAAGCTGGACTCCATGTGAATACGATTATTCTTCATCTCTCTTTGCAGTACATCAAAAACAGACTCCCCTTCATAGAAGGTTACTTCTCTTTCACTATAAATCACACCGTCCTTTGGAACTAAAGACTCTTTTCCCTCTGTGAGATTTTCCATATTGTCTAAAATGGTACTGCATGAAACACTGAGATAACAGGTATATTCCTTATCTTTATCAATATCTACTGTTCCCGGCTCTACCGGCTTTTGCTGTCCTTCCGGTACAGGCTGTGTATGATATTGGTCTTCCTCTTTATCTGTTCCGTCACTGTAAGTCACACCGCCCACTGCGCCGTTTTGCTGTTTCTGTGTTTCCTTTTTTTCCTCATATTTAGAATAATCAACGGTTTCATCCTCCGCAGACTCCACATCTAAATATTCCTCTTCTTCTGAAGCTGGTGTTTCCTTCTCTGTTTCCTCTGTCTCTTTTGTTTCTTCTTTCTTTTCTTCTTCCATCCAATCATCGCTTTTTTCCTGTTTCTGATTGGGGTTATCCAGCTTTGTTGTCCCGCAGCCTGTTACAGGCATAATAAAAAGCAATGCAATAAACAACAGCACCAGAAATTTTTTTTCTCTACTTTTCATTCTTCTTACCTTGTTTTCTTTCTTAAATAGTAGTACCATACTCCGCCAGCTGCTGCCCCTAATATAATAACAGAAGCAACAGCAATTACAACAGGATTTGTTTCTTTTTTTGTTCCTGCAACCATAACTTCATCTTCTTTTTCAGGAGTTTTGAAAAGAGATTTTTCTTTTATTTCCTCTTTTTTCTCATTTAAGGATTTTGTTTTTACACGCTTGTCAATAAAGTAGTCTCCGCCTTCTGAAACAATAAATTTTGTCTTTTTATCTTTTACCGTAACCTTCTGAATATAATCTGCCTTTCTTTCCTGCTGATTATATTTCATAAACAGATATTCCCCGTCTTCTTTATCTACTGTGATTTCCACCTGCATTTCTCCCGGAAATTCACCTTCCTGCTCAAAGTGGAAAATAAACGGATTTTCTGCTAACTGTTTAATATCTTCTTCGTATTGGCTGCCTTCCTTTATTCCCACTTTCATATCCTTGACAGTTTTTATATCTTTTCCATTGACTGTTATGGTGTAAGGACTGTCCTTTTTCATTTCACCCTCAATTTTCAGGTTTTTATCTTTTCCCTTAATTTCTTCAAATGCTTTTTTCTCTACCATACCGTCTTTCACAGTTGCCTGAATTGTATTTGAAGCTGAAGATGTATTGGTCTGCTTTGCTGTATTTGCAGTTTTACCTTTTGCAGTTGTTTTATTCTCTGAATTACTTCCTGCCTGAGACAGCGCTGTTTCACTTTCTGTTTTCGGTTTCTTCAATATATATTTTCCACCAATTTCTATATCACAGACAACCTGTCCGTTATTTACCGATACCCACTGTTTTTCCTGCTGTTTTCCGTCTTTTTCATAATACAGCATGTATACGCTTTCTTTTAATGCTGTATCAATAGCAATCTCAACTTCTCCCGGAAACGCTCCTGTTTCCTTGGTTTCAAATTCCAAAGAATTTTTCTGTTCTCTTATCTCTATTCCTGCTTTCATATCTGCCGGTTCATATACATTTTTTCCTTTTAAGCAAATGGTGTACCCATTCCCCTGATATGTATAATCTTTCTTGGAATTTTTCACATTTTCAAAAATTTCTGCTCCGATAACTTCCTGCTCCAGTTTTTTGATAATACTGTCTGCTCTTAACAGTTCTTCTTCATACTGTAAATGTTTTCTGTTTGCTTCCGGAATTTTATAGTAAGCTGTTAAAAGTCTTTCTATTTCTTTTTTGTCCTTCAGTGTAATGTTTAAAGGCTCAAAGCCTTCCCATATTTCCTTATCTAAAGCCTCAATTTCTGCTGCCTGTGTTTCTACTTCTTTTAACATTTGTTCCAGCTTTGTTTCAAAAGCTTTTTTTTCGGAGAAATTTCCCATGAGACTTAATTCCACTTTCAATGCGTATAACTCATGGGCATTATCTAATGTCAGATTGCCGGAAAATGCTTCCAGTTTTTTTCGAAACGCTTCAATTCTTTCCGGTGTTTCCTCTCCGCCTGTCTGCCCATTCTCCACATCGGTCATATCATACAAGGAATTTCTTCCCGTAACAGCTCGATACCATGCTGCTAAAGCTAAAGCTCCCTGCTCTGTTGCCATTTGATTAGAGCCACCGTCAATCACATGACAAAATGAACCGTCTGAAACCTGAAAACGCAGCATCTCATCTAATAATGTCTTTCCGTTTTTCATAAATTTTTCAGAATTTAGCAAGGACACATCAATAGCTGAAAGGGCAATGACTACCTGTGCCGTGCTTTCCAAATTTTTCGCACTGTCATATCCTGCATTGCTGATATAACCGCCTTCTTCATCCTGAAGCTGTGCCAGCATTTCAATTCCTCTGTCCACTGCCTCTTTGACTTCCTGCTGCTGTGTATAAGGAGCTAATGCCTGCAATGCCATTGCTGTTATATCCGGATCCGGCTGATTTCCCATTAGCGCCCAGCCTCCTCCTGAAATTTCTGATAACAAAATTGTCTGGATAAGATCTTCTCTGGTTGTCTGTGTACCTAAACCTTCCAGCTTTGGGATTTCATATTGATTAGAGTCAAAAGCAATCAATGCAAAAATTGTACCGTTAATTCCCTGTCTGTTTACCTTTTTCATATTTGCTAAAGGCTGAAACAGATTATACCCCTCTACGGATGTGGGATTTATTCCCATAGAAGTAAGCGCAAGGGTTACTCTGGAATATTCTGTATATTTTGTTGTATGAAGGACTCCGCCCGTTTCTCTCAGCTTTTGATAAATATTCTGCAAATAATTATTCTTTGCCGAATTATTCAAATTTCCGTTTCTCGCCATTGCAATTACAGCCCATTCACCTCCAATAGAGTCCACAATGGGATTGGTAACTGCTGTCTGCAAATAATTTTCAGCTTTATTTAAACCTTCAAATGCCGGCTGATAAATTGTTATTCCATCCTGTTTCTGCGCATCGGAGACAACCATTTTCTCTGCACATTCTGTCTCATCTGCCGTTCCTGTAAGGAATTCCTCCTCTGCACCAGCATCTGCTGTTCCTGACAGCAGTTCCTCCTGCAAAACCTCATACGTTTCTGCTCCTAATACCGACAGCGGTGACTGAATGGCTAACATAACCGCTATCGCAGAAACTGTTATTTTTAAATTCTTTCTTTTCATTTCCAATCTCCTTTAATTGTTCATTCTGTGTCATATACAGAAATTTCCTATGAAAAGGAATTCTGCTTTGCAGAATTCTCCGCCTGCGGCGGGTTGCTTCAGCAACATGATACCTGTCCGCCGCAGTGCGCATCCTTGCGGAGCAGTTTTATTTCATAGGACGCAATTTCCTATGAAATAAAAAAGGTTCTTTTCCCATATCGGCAAAAGAACCTTCTCAATCAATCATTCAATATGAATTTTATCACTGCATATTGCTGTACGCAAAAAAATCTCCTCAGCCCGGAAATACTCTATATACATGGCAGGTGTTCTGACTTTGCTTCATCCTTGGAAATGCCTTCTCAAATTGCTATTCAATGGCTTCTATTTCCTCGTCCGCTTCACAGCAGAGGTGACTGTACCGGAATTTCACCGGTTTCCCTTTTAACCTTGAACCTAGGGCTCAACGACCACTTAGACTATGCAGTTATATACTCTTATAGTACATAATTAGAAGAAATATGTCAAGCACGGGATTTTCACTCTTTTCTGCTGAAATTAGATATTTCCACCCTATCATCATCCAGATTTTCTTCTTTACAGGAAAACTCAATCCTGTCCCCCTGCTCTGTATTATACAATTTATAATCTACCTTTTCACAATCCAACATTACACTTTGGGGTTCTGTCCCTTCCTGTGTTGCTGTATCTTCTTCTATGATGACCTCCATTTGGCTGTTTTCTATATCAATCTTCTGTACTACTGCGTCAAAAGAAGATGGTGGTACAAAATCACATTTTGAAGTTTTAAACTCTGTGACTTTCTTATAATATCCCCAACTTAATGCTCCCACGACAATACAAATCACTGATATTCCTACCAAAATCAATGTCCTTTTTCCTGATTTTTTCTTTTTATCCATTTTGCGTCCTCCTTTATCCATGTAATTCTAAAGGCAATCCATCAGGATCAAAGAAGAACGTCATTTGCTCTCCTGTAAATTCATCTATTCGAATTGGCTCTACCTCTACTCCCAACTTTTCCAGCTCTTTTGCCATTTCTTCTACCGACTCTACTTTAAATGCCAGATGGCGCAAACCATTTGCCTCAGGATAACTTAATCTCTTAGGACATCCCGGAATAATAAACAACTCGATTTCTATATTTCCTTGACGAAGGTCAATTTTATAATCTTTCCGGTCTTCCCTGTAATTTTCCCGAATAACTTCAAACCCCAGAATATCCACATAAAATTTTTTAGACTTTTCATAGTCACTACCGATAATTGCAATATGGTGCATGGTATCTAATTTCATCACTATCACTTCTCCTTACCCTTCACCGGCAACCTCAATAAGATTACCGTCCAAATCATAAAATCGCACAACTTGTCTTCCCCATGAATTTCTTGTCAAAGGCGTCACATATTCTATAACATCTTCATAAGATTGAAGTTTTTCTAAAAAATATTCCATATCTCTTTCTGTAAAATAAAGCTCTGTTTTATTATGCTTCGAGTACAACTCTCTGTGTATTGTTTCTTTCCAAAGACCTTCCTCTTGAAGAACTAGTCCTTCTGTTAAGATTACATTTTCCCCACTGTCCAGAACAACCTCAAGTCCAAATAAATCTCTATAAAACTTTTTTGATCTTTCTATGTCCTTTACAACAATCAATACATTTTTTAGTTTCATCTTCCGCCTCCTAAAAAGAATATTTCCCAATTCTCTTTCAATCATAGAATTCCTCTGATTTTTTAAACTTCGTCTGAAAGGTTACTAATAGATATGACTTATAAATAATAGATACAAAACAGATTTGATATTAGAATTTTTGATTTGTTGTTTTTATCTATGATTTTTGAGATTTTCTAATTCTTCCAAAGAAATATCGCAAAGCTCCATGATTTCCTCATCACTTAGCCCCTTAGATAACATTTTCGATACAATTTACAAATTTCAAAAAAGCCAACAGTTCCTTGGAAATTTCATCCTCATTCTCTCCGCAAGTACTTAAAAATACAATTCTTCTTCCATCTTCCAATGGTGTTTGATTGCTTTCTTTGCACTGCATCTGAAAAGTATAACGATATTTTCTTTCACCAAAAGGGTCAAAATCACAGATAAAAATCACGTAACTATCGGGTAATTCTGCATATTCTCTTCCTGATAAAAGAATATCCATATCCATTTGACTTTGATAATATCTGCTGCGTCTGCCGAGTGCAGGTTTTTTCGTCATCTGCATCTCCACATTATAACAAGTATTATTTTCATCTTTGGCATAGACATCTAAACGAATACCTTTATAGTCAGGATGATAGACCATACTTTTTTCCCTGCTAACATCTACACGGTCAATTTCTATTTCCAATGCTCTCTCCAAAAACTCTTTACAGTTTTCAGGATTTATCATCACTGCACCAAACATAAAATCATTCTTAATTGTAAGATCACTTAAACATCTTTTCTGCATATTCTTCCTCTATTTCCCAGAGGAATTCTATAAAAAAATTATAACATGCAGATTTTACAGTGTCAAAGATGAATAATTTCATTTCTAAATCAAATGTCTCTTGTATCTGGTGTAGACATAATATTCATTTATTCGTATGTTTCCAATTCTTCGATACTCTTTACCACGACTTCCCCCTTTTCAGCTTCTGCTATCGATGTGTCAAGCATTGCAAGATACTCTACATTTTTCTCGTCCTGTATCATTTTTTTATACTCGCTTTCAGACATCATTGCTATATTTTCAGATTTTGATACCATCATAATTTCCTCCTTAAAAATCTAATTATATAATACAGTATTTTTTCTAACTTATTTCTAACATCTGCATGCTTGACAATCAATATAGAAAACTGCCGTCCCGCAGTTTTTCAACTGCAAAGACGACAGTCCTCATTTAATATATACTCAAAATCATATAAATAAATCCCATAGCCAGCATTTCCACCGGTAATCCACGGAACGCTTTTCCTGTTCTTGCAAATTTCAAGGTTTTCTTTACAGAAATAAATAAAATAATCGGAACAAGAATAGTCCATACTAAGCCCACAATTTCTCCAAAACTTTCCATATCAAATGGTCTGATGAATATTGCCAATGGAATAACTAACAGCAAGCTGTGTGTATTTGTAATCTTTTTCTTGATAATTCCGTTGGTAAAGGCAAGCGCCATACCTGCTGTCAAAAATCCGAAAATTGTTTCTAAAAATACTTTAGACTGCATTTCCGTTTCCAAAATCATGTTGCCGAAAACCATTCCTGAGCCAAAAAATTCTCTGGCAATGCTTAAAAGTATCCAAAATCCCCATGCAATAGCACATTCCCAGAAAAGTTCTCCGTACTCTGCCTCTATATTGTCAGCCAATACATGCTTTGCTGCAAAAATTCCCAGAAGAACAGTCATAATCCAAAGTCCTGTACTTACTGAAGTTCCCAGATAGGAAAATGCCAGCAAAAATGCTGATGCACTTACCGCTCCTGTCCCAATAAATACACAGAGTTTTAAGCTCCAGTCAGGTACAAAATCCTGTAAAAGATTTTTCAGAAATTCAGCAAATACTACGGACAAAATCACAAGAATACCTGCCGCAAAGGCTTCCTTCATTCCTGCTGAAAATAATACAATCCCAAAAGCAAAGGCTTCTGCCGGATATCTTAATTTCATGTTATATCCTCCGTTTTCTTATTTTACTGCCTGTAAAAATTCAAATGCTGTGTTGATACCTGTTACTACTGCCGTAGAAGAAATCGTTGCTCCTGATACAGCATCTACCTGTGTTCCGTTTGCAGGTACTTCTTCTTTTTCTTCAACGCCTGCCGCTTCATTCATACATTTTTCTGCAAGACTGATAAATCCGCCCACAGAAATACTTACGCCTGAAACCGCATCTGTTTTTCCCTGCTCGTTTACCTGAAGGAAGTCTAAGGACTGGTTTTCAATAAGAGCGCTTGCCAGAGCCTCTGCCTGTTCTTTCCATGTAAGTCCGTCTTCTGTCATTACATATTCTCCGTTTTCAGACAGTACACTCTTTTTGCTTCCGTCTTCTCCTACCGCTTCCCAGTTTACTTCTGTAATTTTTCCGTCTGCAACAGTCATTGTTACCTGATCGATAAATCCGTTATTATCTGCTGCTTCTGCTTTTGCTTCATAAGTTCCGTCTTTCAGTTCTAAAGTCTGAGTAATTCCCGCTGCTTCTTTTAAACATTTCTCTGCAAGAGCTGTAAATCCACCGATGGAAATACTTACACCGGAAACCGCATCTGTTTTTCCCTGCTCATCTAAATTTAAAAAGCTTAAAGACTGATTTTCTACTACTGCTTTTGCAAGAGCTTCTGCCTGTTCCTTCCATGTAAGTCCGTCTTCTGTCATTACATATTCTCCGTTTTCAGACAGTACACTCTTTGTACTTCCATCTGCTCCTACTGCTTCCCAGTTTACTTCTGCAATTTTTCCGTCTTTTACAGTTACTGTTACTACATCTGTAAACCCGTTATTGTCCGGAGCATCTGCTTTTGCCTCATAAGTTCCATCTTTTAATTCTTTTAAAAGTTCTTCATCAGATACTTTTTCTTCTTTTTCAAGGCTCATGCCCGGTAAAAATACAGGAGCTTCCACACCTTCAAACTGACTGAGGAATTCTGCGTCTGCAACTTTTGCTCCAAGACCTTCTGTTTCCTTTTGTTCTGTTACTTCTACTTTTGTTACTTTTTTCTTTTCTGCATCAAAGGATACATTCATCACAATATCTCCGCCATATCCTTTTACCTTTGCAGTTACCATGTAACCATTCTCTGTCTTAACTGCTTTTTCAATACCTTCTGCACCTTTGGTATCAATTTCTTCTTTTACCTGTTCTTCTGCTGTATTAGAAGCACCTGTTCCCATATCTTTTGTAAGAGCCTTAGAGCCCATAATTACTCCGAAAGAAAGTGCTGTAACAACTGCTAATGCAATAATCCCTCTTACGTTTTTATTCTTCATGTTTTTCCTCCACTACGCTTCTTTTTTCTTCATTCCATACACATGCTTTTTGTAAAGTACAGACAACATACCTGCCATACAGTTTGCGGTTAAAATACCGAAACAAATTCCTTCCGGATAAACGCTGAAAATTCGAATTGCCGCAGTAATAATACCTGCCACAGCCGCATAAATCAGCTTACCTTTTCTGGATGCAAAGGCATAATCTGTCAGCATATAACAACCGCCCATAATCAGACCGCCTCCGAAAAGATTTAATAAAATATCACCGGTAAACAGCCCATCCGGACCGAAGATAAAAGTTAAAATTGTAACTGTTCCAATATAAGTAACTGCTGCTTCTGCATTTACAATTTTTTTGTAACACATATAAGCAAAACCGATTAAAAGCAATAATTTGCTGGTTTCTCCCATTGCTCCCGGCATCTCGCCCAAGAACATCTGAAGATAGCTGTAACCTGTTTCGGCACCGCTTTTTGCTGTTCCCAGAATGGTTGCCGCTGAAACAGCATCTACGGAAACAGTTCTCGGTACTACATACTGCATAACAGCTGCCGGCCATGCTACCATAACTAAAAGTCTTCCCATAAGAGCAGGATTTACAAAGTTATTTCCAATTCCGCCAAACATCTGTTTTACAACTAAAATACTGAATACGTCTGCTGCAACAAGTGCCCACACCGGAACGATAACCGGCATGTTAAAGGCTAATAAAAGACCTGTAACCACGGCGCTGAAATCACCTGCTGTCACCTGTTTCTTTGTAATTTTCTGCCATATATATTCTGTCAGCACACATACTGCAACAGAAAGGCCTGACAAATATAATGCCTGAATTCCGAAATAATAAATTGCTCCCAAAAGCGCCGGAATTAAGGAAATTGTTACGTGCATCATAACGTTTCTGGTTGTTCTCGGAGTACGAAGATGCGGTCCGTTAATTACTCTTGTCTGACTCATTATTTTTTCACCGCCCTTTCTCTCATTCTCTGTTTCACCATATCTCTTGCCATTCTTGTTCTTACGGACAGTTCTCTCTTGGCAGGACAGATATAAGAGCAGCAGCCACAGGCAATACACTCACTGGCGTATAAGCTCTCACACAAATCATAATCTTCTTCTAAATATGCAAATTCAATCTGATAAGGAACTAATCCCGCCGGACACACACTTTCACAGCCTGCACAGCGAATACATGGCTGTTCCTCATACTGACTGTCCGGAAGAACTAAAATTCCGGAAGTGTTCTTTGTCACATAGAAAAGTTCACTTTCTCCATTCCAATCAGAAGCTACACAAGGACCTGTCATCGGTCCGCCTGCAATGACTCTGTTATTCTTTACTGTCACTCCTCCGCAAAGCTCTACCAGTTCTTTTGCTGAAGTTCCGATTGGAACCAAATAGTTCCCCGGATTTTTTACACAGCCTGTTACTGTTACAATCCTTCTGATAAGAGGTGTCTTTCCAAGGAGCATATCTGCTGTCGCTTTGGCTGTTCCTACATTGGAAACAATAGCGCCAGCCTCTGCCGGAAGTCCTCCCATTGGCACTTCTCTGCCCAGAACAGCCTGAATGAGCTGACGCTCTCCACCTTGAGGATACTGTGTCGGCAATACCTTTACTTCTATATCTTTTGTATTTTCTAAAATTTTACCAAGAACTTTTGCCGCCTCCGGTTTATTGTCTTCCATGCAAAGATACGCTTTTGGAGCGCCGGAAGCCTTTAACAGAAGGCGAATACCATTTGCTACTGCATAGCTGTATTCCAGCATCAAACGATAATCACATGTTAAAAATGGCTCACATTCTGCTGCATTAATCAGCAGCGCATCAATTTTTTTATCTGTTTCGTATTTCTTATGTGTTGGAAATCCTGCGCCGCCCATTCCTGTAAGACCGCCGTCACGAATTCCCGCAATAATTTCTTCCTTTGTAAAATTCTCAATATCTACCAGCTTGCTTTCATATTCCTGCGCATCCTGTTTTGAGGTATCCCCTCTTTTAATAATACACGCCAGAATATTTCTTCCCTGATTGTTTACTTCTTCTACTCGGAGAACCTCTCCGCTTACACTTGCATGTAAAGGAGCTGCCATAAATGCCTCAGGAATTCCAATTTGCTGCCCTGCTTCTACTTTATCTTTTGGCTTGACTAACAGCTGACATTTTCCGCCAAAGGATTGCTCTGACAAAATCGTAACTGTCTCAGGCCAATATTCATGGACAGGCAGGTCCATGGTCAGTGCCTTGTCATAACCATCTGTGGGATGAATTCCGCCGGGGAATTTATTCTGCTTCTTTTTCCACATACTCTGTCTTCCTCCATTATTTCTATCGTTAAATTATTGACATACTTTAATAAAATAACATATTAGACTACTTTTAGCAAGATTATTTTTTGACTTTTCTATTTGGAAATGACGAAACAATTTGATATATCCCTCTATATAGGATATAATGAGTTTATAAAACAAAAAATTTTTGTCACCATGAATGTTACTGTCTTAATAACGGAGGGAAGGTTTTTATGAAGAAAAGAAAAATGATAGGTTTTCTGATGTCAATATCTCTGTGCATGAGTTCCTGTCTTATTGTACAAGCCGAAGACTACGTTGGTCCTGAATACGATGAAAATGGTTTTCTGATGTCACCTGACGAACTTAATGCCGACAAACCGGAGTCTACCTATTATGAAGATTTAGAAAAAGAACTGATCGAGGAGGAGTCTGATAATTCCACAGAGCCAGATATTGAATACCATTCTGAGGATGAACCTCCTACAAATATAAACGTTACAATAGAGTCTTATCCTCCCACAGATGAAGCGCCTGAAATCGATAACAATGTAAGTACATTTTATGCCTATAAAAAAGAGACTCCTATTCATTTTTCAAAGTTTTCCACTTGCGGAAGTCTGTTTTCAGCAAATCTTCCTTTACTGTTGCACATTTTAGAAACTATATTATAAAAAGATTGCGCTGTTGCGCAATCTCCGCGCGCGAGCGGTTCACAAAGTGATGATTTCATTTCCGCGAGCTGCGCATCCTTGCGGAGCATTTTTGTTTCATAGGACGCAATTTCCTATGAAATAAAAAACAAAGCAGGACAAAAGGCTCTTCTCCTTTATCCTGCTGTATTTTTACAAATCTTTAAAGAAACAATTCGTTTTTCTTTCTGTCTTCACAAGCTTTTTTCATCTTCATAGATGCAATTTTTAATTTCAGCTTATTCACTTTTCTTGCTTTTTTCGGGCAAACCTGTATACATCTCATACAGGAAATACATTTGCTTTTATCTGTTTTTTTCGGTGACTCAGCCGGTATTGCTCCCACCGGACAGACCTGTGCGCATAAGCCGCAGCCTTTACAGTCTTTCCCTGCTTTTGGTTTTAACGGAACACCATTATATTTACGGTAAGGTTTGTTTCCCGGTACGGAAATTTCTTTCTCATCACCGGATTTTATCTTATGAGCAATTTTTTCAGCAAATGCTTTTAATTCTTTTTTATCCTTTGCATCCGGTCTTTTTCTTGCAAACTGGTGCATAATCGAATGTTCTGCTACTGCTGACACGGCTGCTGTCACATGAAATCCGCATAAATCTACCTGTTCCTTTAATTCCAGCAATGTATCTTCATAAGCACGATTTCCGTATACGGCAACTAAAACAGCTTTTGCTTTATTCCCCTTCATTTTTTTCATACGTTCCAGCGCCGGCGCAGGTACTCGTCCGCCGTAGGAAGGCACACCGAAAATACAGATGTCCTCCTCTTTAAAGGCTCTTACATTTTCCCCTGAATTCTGTTTACTTAAATCAATTTCCCCGTATGTACCAAATTCCTTGGCTAATAATTTTACAATTTTTTCTGTACTTCTTGTTGGACTAAAATAAATCGCATAGACACTCATATTTCCACTATTCCTTCCTAAAAGTATTGCTTATAAATAGACAATTATAGTTCTTTTTTGCCAAAGATGCAAGAACGAATTCTTTCAAAATCATTTTGCCATTTTTCGAAATTCAAAGGCATATAAAACCAGCACAATCGCCATAATTACCATTTCACCTAAAATCAGTACATCTGCAATTCTCCCTGAAATTTTTGGCACGAAAACCAGCACGCCTAAAACTACGAACAAAGTAGCCGTACATATTTTCCCATACCATTTTGCTCCGTCTAATTTCTTTCCGTGGCGCAGATTTATCAGTCCCATAACTGCCATAAAACCTTCCTTAATTGCCATAAGCGCCACCAGCCAAATCATACGCTTATATCTGGTACACAGGCATAATGCCACTGCCCCATGCGTAAGCTTATCAGCAAAGGGGTCTACGAATTTTCCAAGCTCTGTTACCATATTAAATTTTCGGGCTACTTTTCCGTCAAATAAATCGGTAATTGTAGACACCAATACAAGCCCTGCTGCAAGATAATAATCCTTCACACTGTCTGCATTCAAATAAATTACGCAAAAAAACGGTATCAGCAGAATACGAAAATACCCCATACAGTTGGGTATGGACCAGATTTCTTCCTTTTTAATTTTTCCCATTTTATACTCACTCTCTTTCTTTATTTCTCATCATCTAAAAGCTGAAGCTTTGTTACCTTTTCAATTTTTCCCGGATAACTTTCCATAATACTTCCTGTATGGGTTACAGCAACACAATCTCCCACATCAAATTCCGAAAGCTTTATGGGAGCATGATGCCATTCCAGTTTTGTATCCTCCTCCATAGAAAAAATAAATGCTCCTCGGCTGTTGATATCATTGGTTTCCAGTCCTTCCACCTGCATAGAACTGCCATTTTCTCCTATGTCTGTAATCACGGCATGGAAGGTCTCCGTTTGATTTCCTTTTAAAGCCTGCTTATATCCCACAAAATTACCTCCTTCGCCACAGCGCTATCCTTGCAGAGCATGAAACAAAAAGCACCACTGATATTTCCTATTATACCAAATATCAATGATGCTTTCTATGTTATTTTACTTCAAACTTCCCACTGTACTTTCTGCAATTTCTAAAATCCTGCCGGAATGAATAAGCTTTCTGATATGCTCAATATGCGGATGCAAAATCATGTCTTTTTCCATAACAGGAACTGTCATTTTTAATTCGCTGTACACGGCTTTTGACATAGAGCTTACTTCTACGTCCTTATCCTGGAACTGCTGCGCTTCATAGTCGGATAAAAGCTCTATGGCAAGAATGTATTCCAGCTTTTCTGCCACTGTTACTGCTTTTCTGCAAGCAAAATATCCCATGGCAACATAGTCCTCCTGATTACCGCAGGTAGGGGTATTATCAATGGTTGCAGGTGAACATAAAACTCTCATTTCATTAAGCAGTCCTGCCTGTGTATACTGCGGTATCATAAGTCCTGAATTCAATCCCGGCTGGCTGATACAGAACCACGGATATCCGGAGAGATTTTCATCAATAATTCGATTATTTCTCCGTTCAGACATTTTCCCCAAGGTACAGGCTGCAATACTGGCGCTGTCCATCTCCAGCCCCACATAAGAGGAGTCCGCATTACAGGCTGAAATTACATCCTCCTCTCCCGGTTCGCTCCAGATAATCGGATTGTCACAGCAGGAATTCATTTCAATTTCCAGTGTTCTCCTTGCATCCTCTAAGGTTTTTCTGGATGCGCCGTGAAGCTGAGGCATACATCTTAAAGATAAGGCATCCTGCACACGGCTTCCCTGATATTTCTTTATTACTTTAGAATTTTTCAGGATTTTTCTGATATTCTCTGCCACCTTCGCCTGTTCCCCATGAGGACGTACCTTCATCACTCTTTCGTCAAAAGCATTCATCACACCCTTTAAGGTCTCCACTGTCAAAGCGCCGATAATATCCGCTGTTTTGGCTGCCTGTAACATGTCATATAAAGCCAGCGCTCCAAGAGCTGTGGGAGATGTTGTTCCAGAAACAAGAGCCAGCCCTTCCTTTGAACTTAATTCCATAGGCTTCATGCCTGCCCTTTTTAAAGCTTCTTCTCCCAAAAGCAATTCTCCCTGATACCATGCCTCTCCTTTTCCCAATAATACCAGAGCTGTATGCGCCTCTAACGCCAGATATCCGACACTTCCTGCTTCCGGTACTTTCGGAGTAATTCCTTTGTTCAGAAACTCTCTGTACATTTCCAGAATTTCCAGACGCACACCGCTGTTTCCCCGTCCTAAATTCTGTAAAACCATAAGAATAATTCCGCGAACTCCTTCTTCTCTTAACGGTTCGCCCACGGAAACTGCATGGGTTAAAATAATATTTTCCTGTAACTGTGCTGTTTCTTCTTTTCCGATTGCTTTTGTGCAAAGAGCGCCAAAACCTGTGGTAACACCATACATGACTCTTTCCTCTTCTACCCATTTCTCCACTAAGGTACGGCTTCTCTTTACACGCCGACAATATTCTTCAGAAAAAACAACCTCTGCCCCATATCGTGCAACTGCTACAAATTCTTCCAGATGAATGGGATTACCCAGCTCCACCTTTTTTATATTTTTGCTGTTCTCCATTTGGAACCTCCTGCTACATTATATCCTTCTTTGTTTCCTTATCTAAGAAAAACAGTTTTATTGCAGAAACAACCTGCAAAATAAAAATAGTAAGAACCACAAAACCACCGCAGGCAGCCAGATATTTTACACCGTCTACACCTTGCTCGCCGCCTCCGAAAGCAACCATAATACATGCAATTAAACCAATAGAAACACCCCATACGATTTTCTGCCAGATTGCCGGCTCTTCATCGTGTTTTGCCCCTTTGGTACATAAAGCGGCAATGGTTGTGGACATGGTGTCAGCCGTAGTAGAGAAAGCAGCAATCAAAGCCACAATAATGACCGGAATAATAATTGCTCCTAAAGGCACATGCTTTAAAAATTCCCAAATTCCGGCTACTGCGCCTTCCTCCTGAATGGTGGCAATGATATCTGCTTTTCCGCTTGTCTGCCATTTCAAAGCAGTTCCGCCCCATACAGAGAACCATACAAAGCCAAAAGATGCAGGTAAAATCCAGTTAATTACCAAGAACTGACGAACCGTTCTTCCGTAAGCAATAATGGCAAAGAAGATACCCATAAGCGGCGCATAAGCAATCCAGATAGCCCAGTCATACATCGTCCACCATGTAACCAGAGCTTCTCCGCCCACTGTTCCCGGGTCAAAGCCCCATGTCCAGAAACGGTCTAACCAGTATCCTAAGCCCACATTTGCCATATTCAAAATATAGAGTGTAGGACCAATTAAAAACAATACAATCAACAGCACATAGAAAATCTTAGAGGTCAGCCCTGCCAGCCACTTAATTCCTTTATCAATACCTGTTACAGATGCAACGGTAAAGGTTGCCGTAATAATTGCCGTTAAAACAAACCACACAATCGGGCCCTGTTTTATGCCGTAAGCAGAAGAAAGTCCCGTTCCGATAAGAGCAAGTCCTGCTCCAAGAGATGATGCCAGTCCAAGGGCAATGGCAAGTACAGATAATACATCAATCAATGCTTTCCAAAAGCCTTTTGTAACACCCTCTCCAAAAAGAGGAATTAAAGATGCGGAAACAGAAAGCTCTTTCTTTCTGTTAAAATACATATACGCAATTACCACGCCGGAAAGTGCATACATGGCATAAGGAACAAAGGTCCAGTTGTAAAAGCTGCGTCCCATGGCAAACTGTGCCGCCTCATCAGACAGCGCCTTTACTCCATATCCATCCAGCTCTCCGTAAATATTCCCAAAATAAATCAGAACCTCATTCACACCATACGTAATCAATCCCGTTGCAATACCTCCGGTGAGTGTCATGGCAAACCATGAGCCAAAAGAATATTTCGCCTTGGCATCTTTCCCTCCAAAACGGATATTACCTGTCTTTGAAAAAGCCAGCAATGCCACAACCACTAAGGTTACCATGGCGACCACCTGATACAGCCATCCAAAGGAGTTTAAGGACCATGAAAAAATTCCCTTTGTAACCTTTGTCAGCCATTCGTTGTTTACGATACCTAAAATTGCTGCCCCTCCTACTACCAGAAAGCAAGGAATGAACACATTCCATCGTATAGGCTTTTTGTTTGTTTTGTTTCCTTCCATACTTTTTTCTGTCCGATTAAAAATCGGCTCGCTCCTTTCTTTTGTTTTATACCATACTAATATGCAATTTCCGTGCCAACGAAAAAACAGCGATATTTCGTGCTTTTCTTTTTTCTGTATAACCTAAAAATGCAAAATTGTTTGGCATTATGCAAATTTGTTTGGCACTTTTCTTGTCTTTCACCTTTTCTATTGATATAATAATCAAAAAGAAATTTACAAATAAACTACAAAAAGGAGCGTTTTCCTATGAAAGCTTTTTATGATATCTGTTTTACCACAAACGAACAATATCAGTTTCTCCACGTACAATACGGAGATATTTATATAGAAAATACTTATGCACCATTATTTAAAAATTGGATTTCTTATCAAAGACACATCACCTCTGTTTTCCCTATTGCAGAAGAAGATACAAGCGGTGAGTTTGTGTGGGATGGAGACTCTTTCTCCTACGAAAGAATGGATGCGCCCAATCAAGGCTTTTATTATTTTTTAGTAAAGCAAAATCACTTAGAGGATTTGTTAATTCAAACCTTAAATTTAATTACCGATGGCGTTCAGATTTATGATGAAAACGGATATGCTCTGTTTTTTAATCAGGCAAGCCGCAAGCTTTCCCAAATCCCCCCTACTCTGGATATTCGGGGACGCCATCTTTTAGATTTATTTGCTCTCGACGAACAAATCAGCACCACCATGACAGCTTTGCGTACTAAATCGCCTGTGATTAACCGAGTAGACAATTTTTCTACTTCCGCAGGAGTTTCTATCGCATCTGTCAATACCTCCTATCCTGTTTCCAAAGACAATGAACTAATCGGAGCTATTGTATTTGAACAGACACAGAATATCATTGATTGCAGCAAGGAAAAAATGGCTCAGGCTGAAAAAGCGCTGCGTGATTTTCAGCCCAATACTCCGCCTACCCGTTTTTCTGGTTATACCTTCGAGCATATTATCGGGAATGGCGAAAATCTCCAAAAAGCTGTTCGTATCGCCAGAAAAATTGCTCCACAGAATAATTCTGTTCTTCTGGTGGGAGAAACAGGAACCGGAAAAGAAATTTTCGCTCAGAGTATTCACCGCTGCAGCCCCAGAAAAGACAAAAAATTTGTAGCGTTAAACTGCGCCGCAATTCCGGAAACTCTGATTGAAAGTCTTTTGTTCGGAACACAAAAAGGCAGCTTTACAGGCAGTGAAAATAAAGTCGGATATTTTGAGGAAGCAGAAGGGGGAACTTTATTCCTAGATGAGATGAATTCCATGAGCCTTGCCATGCAGTCAAAAATTCTGCGGGCTCTTCAGGAAAATTCCTTCCGCCGAGTAGGAGGCCAAAAAGACATTTCCATGGATGTCCGAATTATTTCCTCCTGCAATAAAGACCCTTTCCTGTGTATCAAGGAAAACGAACTGCGAAAAGACCTCTTTTACCGTCTTTCCACTGTCATGATTGAATTGCCGCCCCTTAGGAATCACAAAGAAGACTTAGAAGAGCTTATTCAATATCATCTTCGTTCTACTGTTTTTCAATATGTACACAGCTCCACAGAAATCAGTCCAGAGGTTATGGAGCTTTTCTACCATTATGACTGGCCGGGAAATGTAAGAGAATTGTTTCATGTATTAGACTATGTCCGCAATATCTCTGACGGAAATACCATCCTTTTAGAGCATTTGCCTTCTTATCTTCTAAAAACGAAAAAAGCATCGGAAACTCTGAAAAAAGTTCCCGATACCTTCTGCTCATTTCAAAACACATCTCTGCAAAACATGATGGACGAATATGAACATGAAATCCTGTGTTCTGCTTTGGAGCATTTTGGATACAACATCACCAAAACTGCCGATGCTCTTGGCATCCGTCGGCAGAGTCTGCAATATCGTATCCATAAATACGGTATTCATATTTAATATTCTTTTCGTCCCAATGCTTCGCTGATATGCATGGAATTTCTGTACTTTGCAATGGTTCTGCGGGAAATGTCAATGTCCATTTCCTGCAGTTTTTCCGCCAAAACCCTGTCACTGTATGGATTTTTCTTATCCTCATTCTCTATAATGCGTTTCAAACATTCCTTTATATACTCGGCACCCTTATCTGTTCCCGAAGAAAAGAAAAAGGAAAGAGGAAACATCCCCCATGTACACTGCAAATATTTTCCCTGTACGGCACGGCTGATTGTAGAAGGATGTACCTGTAACTTTTCTGCCGCTTCCTTTTGCGTCATAGGCTTCAAATAATTTTTTCCCCTTTGGAAAAATTCTGTCTGACTTCGCAAAATTTCCTCTGTAAGCTGCAATAAAGTACGATTTCTCTGTTCTATACAGCTTTTCAGCCACTCTGCCTGACGAATTTTTTCTTTGATATATTTTCCCGTTTCTTCTCCCTGCTCTCTCATCATCTGTCTGTAAAACGGACTGATGAAAATTTCCGGACTGTCATAATCGTTGACTAAAATTTCAAAGTAATCCTTTAGCTTCACAACAATCACATCAGGAATAATATAATTTTTATATGGCCTTGCAGGAAAATATCCTGCCGGTTTGGGGTTTTGTTCTTTAATCTGCTCACAGGCTTGTGCAATCTCCTTTAAATCCCTGCCTGTTTTCTTTACAATTTTCGATAATTGATTTTTTCCAAATTCCTCTATGTAGTTTTCTACAATTTCACAGGCAAGAGAAGTACAGCCTTTTTTTCGTAATTGTATCAGCAGACATTCCTGTAAATTAAGCGCTCCTACTCCCAAAGGCTCCATTGTACACAAGATTTGTCTGGCTCTTTGTATTTCTTCCAGTGAACGCCCCAGAATATCTGCGATTTCCTCCTCATTCTCAAGCAAGTAGCCTCTCTCATCAAGACTTTGAATCATATAACGGATAATAGAAGCAGCTTTCTTATCTAAATCCATAAAAGCCATCTGTTCCAACAGATATTCCCTTAAATCCGGTTCGTTTTCTTCCCAGAATTCATTGCTTTCTTCCAGTTCCTGCTGATAATATACTTTATTTTGATAATCTCCGTTTTCCATCCACTCCAGCTTTCTCACAATCTCCTTATTATCCTGTTTTCTCGTGGTTTCTTCCAGCTCAATCACAGGATTTTCCAGCATAGCCTCCTGTACATATTCTTTTAAATCCCATGCTGTCATTTGCAGAATTGAAACAGCCTGAACCATCTCCTGCGATACCCTTGCCTGTATTTCTAATTCTTGTTTTAACTCCATTAAAATCCCTCTGCTACTTCTTGTTATCTGTTTTCTTGGAAAATTCTCTTTTTCGGAACAAGCTGCGAAGCAATACCATCCAGCCCCATGAAATAGAAACTGCCGGAAGTGCAGATAGGAAAATTCCTTTCACAGGAGATACCTCCGTAAACACTACCGGAGCAAAAAACATGGCAAAGACAACTACCATCATAACCACTAAGGTCACTTTTTCTTTCATGGTATTGGGCGGTGTTAAAAAAATCTTCGCAAGGTCCATTTCCAGTCTTTCCGGTTCTTTTTTCATGATACTTCACCCTCCTATACGTTTCTGATAAATCTTATTTTAGATTATAACATGTCTTATATCAACTATCTTTTCATTAAACAAAAAAACAGAGTCCATATCCTGCCATCGATATGTCTCTGTTTCTCTGTCTATGAGGATTCGACATTGCTTTCGCCGTATAACATTTTTTATGCGGAGGATGTATACGGCATCTGCATATTCATGCAGTAATTCAGTAACCTGTAACAGTAACTGTATATTTATCATATACTACTTGTTAAAGGTTTACAAGCCTCCCTGGGGGTTCCTTTTTCCAAAAATTTTATTTGATAAAACTGTCAATCCCTTTCTTCAATTTTCCAAGTCCCTCTTTATCCTGAAACTCCAGCTCCTCCTCCACACATTCCTCCATATACTGCTTTAAGACTTCCTTGCCTGCTCCATTGACCGCTGATTTCACTGCTGCCAACTGAATAAGCACCTCACTGCAATCCCTGCCGTCTTCCACCATCTGTTTCACCATTTTCAAATGCCCTGTCGCCCTTGCCAAACGGTTCACCATGGCTTTGTCATACTTGGTCTGATTTCTATCTTCCATATTTTTCTCCTAATAAGCGGGGCAGTATACTAACAGTAAATATCCTCATCTGCATTTTCGTTCCATGGATATCCCAGCTCCTTAGCCACCTTCTCTGCTGCGGCAATATCCAGAACATCTGTGATGGTCCAAAGAGCCGTATCCATTCCCAGTATCGTATTTCCGCAGGAATAAAATTTGCCGTCAATAGCCACTTTTGCACCTTCTATTCTCTCAATACCGGCAGTAAACATTCTGTTCCAGTTGGTGTCCATAGGAAAATCGGCAATTCTCCTTCTATATAAAAGTCCTGTCTGCGCCAAAATTGCAGAGCCGTTTCCTATCATCAGACAATAATCTGAATTTTCTGCTGCTTTCTTTATGATATTTAATGCTCTTTCATCTTTCCACAAAAGCCGTCTTGCACCTTTTCCTCCGGGAATAATTAAAATCCCGTCAATTTCCTCCGGTACAAGAAAGTCTGTCCACACTTTTACTCCATGTACACTATTGATTACATCTCCGGAGACAGAAAGATAACGGATATGAAATTCCTCCGGAAGCTTTCCGAAAACTTCTGCCGGTCCAAAGGCATCCAAGGTTTCAAAATCATCAAACAGTACAATATTTACATACATTTTCAGATATCCTCCCTTTTATTGATTTCCGCCAGATTGATTGTTCTGGTGCAGATTTTTTTTGCCAGCTCTGCATTATGGGTAACCATTAAAAGTCCCAGCCTTCTCTCCTCTACTTCTTTTAACATTAAATTCCAAATCTGTGCCTGTGTAATCACATCCAACATGGTACTCATTTCATCTGCAAAAAGAAAATGTGTACCGGAAAATAAGGAACGGGCAACACAAAACCGCTGAAGCTCTCCGCCTGAAAGCTCTCTCGGATAACGCTCCAGCCAGTCCTTCTCAATTCCCAGCGCCTCCATCACTTCTTCACGGAACATTCCCGACTCCTGAAGCACTTTTTTCATCTTCCAGCGGGGATTGATGGCTTTTTCCGGATGCTGGTAAATCAACTGAACAGGAGATACTCCTTTTTTCGGCAAAGGCTTTCCGTCCTGCAAAACTTCTCCCTTGGTAGGTCTTAAATATCCGGACATAATTTTTACCAGTGTGCTTTTTCCATATCCGCTTGGTCCGATTAAGCCTACCCGCTCCCCCTCTTCTATTTTCAGACTTACGTCCTGTAAAATCCACGGCTGATTGTCACTATACCGAAAGCTTATATTCTTTGCTTCAATCTGCATGTATACACCTCACATATCCCCCACGTACCTCTCTCATGGGAATATTTTCTTCACACTCTTTTGTCTTATGAGGACATCTGGGTGAAAACAGACACCCTTTTGGTAAATATTTTGCATAAGGCTGAAAACCGGGAATTGGCTCAAAGCCATTTTGCGGAAGAGCTTTCCACAGTGCCTTAGAATACGGATGACGAAGGGCGTCTACTCCTTCAAGAAAGTCCTTTGCAGCTGCTATCTCCACCGTAGTTCCTGCATAAAATACTGCAATTCTGTCTGCAATATGAAACGCCAAATCAATGTCATGGGTAATTAAAATAACTGCTTTTCCTTCATCGGAAAGCTCCCTGAATATTTTCAGAGCCTCCAATGCCATCTCCAAATCCAGTCCCGGCGTAGGCTCATCTGCAATAATCACCTCTGCCCCGCTTAATACTGCCGTAGAAACTAAAACTCTTCTTGCCATTCCTCCTGAAAGCTGAAAAGGATATAGCTGTTCTGTTTTTTCATCTAAATGAAATCTCCGGAAAATCTCTCTTTGAGCTTTTATGATTTCCTTATCTGCCTTTCTTCCACGTACCTGTGTTCCCACCTTCATAAGCGGGTCCAGATAAGAGACAGACTGAGGCACCAGCGCCATTTCTTTTCCACGTAAAGCTTCTTTTTCTTTTTGACTGAGCACTTTCCCCTTATAAGAAATCTCTCCGCTTATGGAAGCATTTTCCGGCAAAAGTCCCATAACCGCATGGGCAAGCAAGCTCTTACCGGAACCGCTGGAGCCTGCAATGGCAACAATTTCTCCCGGCCGTACATCTAAGGTCAGATTGGAAATTACTTTTAAATCATATTTTTCAAGTCCATTATCATACATCTGAAAGGATACGGACAAATCCTTTACTGATAAAATCGGTTCTTTTTTCATCTCTTACTCCTATTCATGAGCGCTGTAAGGGTCAATAATCTTCTTCAGATTTTCTCCCAGACGGTCAAATAATAAAACAATAATTACCAGCATCAGTCCCGGGAAAAATGCCAGCCACCACATACCGGCTGAAATATATTTCATGGACTCAGAAAGAATAATTCCGATTGCCGGCTGCTCCGGAGAAAGTCCGAAGCCTAAGAAGGTCAAGCCGGACTCGTGCATAATGGCATGCGGGAACATTAAAATCAATCCAATTAAAAACTGCGGAACCATGTGCGGTAAAATATGATGTACGGTAATCCACCAGCTGGAATGTCCCAGCTTTTTAGAAACCTCTATGTACTGCTGAGAACGAATTTGAAGGACTTCGCTTCGAATAATACGTGCCAAGCCTGTCCAGTGGGTAACCGCCACACCGATTAAAACGCCCTTTAATCCTCTTCCACAGGCAAAAGAAATTAAAATCAAAAGCACTGTATGAGGAATTCCCATAACTAAATCAATCAGCCAGTTCATCAAATGGTCCAGCCACGATTTTCCTGTGGCTGCGATTACTCCTACAATTAAAGCAATCACAGCGCTGACGCTGGATGCAACTACGCCCACGACAATACTTACGGATAAGCCTTTTATGGTTCTCACCAGCATATCCCTTCCCAACATATCGGTTCCGAAAGGATGCTTCAGAGACGGCGCCAAGCCTTTCTGTGAAAAATCTGCCTGTATCAGCTCATCGCTTAAAAATGCACCTGACAAATAAACACCAAGCAATACCGCAAAAATCAGAATGGCAAAAAGAATGGTCTTTTTTCGTCTGTTTAAAATTTTGCTATTCATTTCTATATCCCTCCCTGATTTGCGGGTCTACAATTCCATATATAATATTCGCCAGCATATTTCCTACAAAAACAAATAAGGTGCTAAACAACGTAATTCCCAGCAATAGGGGAATATCCGAGCCCATACCTGCCGCAGATGCCGCCGCACCAAGTCCCGGATAAGAGAACACTGTTTCCGCCAGAACAGAACCGCCGAAAAGCTCACTAAAAGAGCCAAACTGCATAGTAATAGCAGGAAGCATAATATTTCTAAGGCCGTGTCTTTTTAAAATACTCCATTTTGACTCTCCTCTTGCTTTTGCAAATAATACATAATCACTTTCCAAAACATCTACCAGCTTTTCTCTTGTATGTAGCGCCACATTGGCAAAAGAGAGAAAACTTAAAGTCAATGCCGGCAATATCAGATGGTGAATTCTCTGCAAAATCGTAACCTGATCTGCCGGAACACCTTTTGGTACACTCATACCCATGGGAAACCAGCCAAGCTGTACGGAAAACAGCATCAGAAACACAATTCCAATCCAGAAGGTGGGAATGGAACACATAATCAGACAGACCTTCTTTAAAATTTTATCTATCCATTTTCCGTTAAAAATTCCCATGGCACATCCAATGGCAAAACCGATAATGCCGGAAAATACCCATGCCGTCATCATCAATGCCAAGGAGGTTGCAAACTTCTCTTTGATTACATCCAGAACAGGTCTTCGATAAATCAAGGATACGCCAAAATCTCCGTGAAGCAGGGATTTTCCCCATGCTAAAAAGCGTTCCACAGGAGGGTCATTGAGCCCCCAGTATTCTGCTATTTTTGCTCTTTGTTCTACGCTTACATTGGGAACAGAACCTACATACTGCTGCACCGGATCTACCGGTGAAAGACTTACCAGTATAAAGCTTATGATACTCACTGCTATCAGCAGGGTAACCATACGCAGAAGATACTTTCCCGTAAGCTTCAGATAATACTTACTCTTCATTTGTTTTCTCCTATACTCTCTATAACCACAATTAGAGTTGCCGCATTATTTCCCTAATGCAGCAACTCAAATTTTGTTTTTATACTACTTCTATTCCCATGTCCATTCTGCAAGATTTGCGATTAACGGCCATGCTGCACCATGCGCGTGAATTCTCTGGTTTCCGATATTTAAACCATCTTTTACATAGTACAGATGCGTCATATTCACATAGAATGCCCAAGGCGCTTCTCCCTTCATGGAAGTACCCGTTGTGCCGTCCCACTGTGCTTTCTGCCACCACTCATAAGAGTCCTCAATGGTGAGGGAATTCATTGCCTTATCCAGATATTCATCCGTTGTAGGATTGATATAAAATTCCGGATTGTACCAGTCTGTTTTTCCTGCATTACTGCTGTGGAACAACATATAAGAAGTCATCGGGCTGTCTGAACCCCATCCCATAATCATCGGCTCAGAGAACATTCTCTTAATGGTTTCGTCCTCACTGACGCCCTCTACATTGATTTCAAAGCCCATGTTTTCCTTTGCCTGATTTGCCACAGACATGGCAACAGCCTGACGCATGGAGTCTCCCGCAAAGTACATCAGATTAAATGCCAGCTTTTGTCCGTCCTTATCACGAATTCCGTCTCCGTCTGTATCTGTCCAGCCGGACTGCTCTAAAAGCTCTACTGCATAATCCACATCTGTTTCAATAACATCTTCCTCATTCCACCATGGCATACCGTCACATTCAGAATAAGCAGGCTTTGCAAATCCGTTTAATGCCTCGTCAATAATCTTATCTCTGTCAATTCCGTAGCACATAGCCTTTCTTACATTCACATCAGAAGTAACATTATTTCCGATTTTATATCCGTCTTCTGTCTTTTTCCCTTCATCCGGTACTGTCGGCATTGTAATACCGCGGTTATCTACGGACTCTACTTTTTCCACGTGCATACCATCAATCTCTGTTGTAGCAAGTGTTGCAGAAGTTAAAGCAATATCTACTTCTCCTGCTTTTGCAGCTACAAATCTGGCATCTTCATCCTGAATTAAAAAGACTGCTCTCTTAATTTCCGGCTGTTTGCCATAATAATCTTCATTTGCCTCTAAAATAAACTGCTGTCCTTTATCCCACTGAACCATTTTATAAGGACCGGAGCCGATAATCTGGTCTGCCTCCAAGCCGAATTTATCGCTGTATGCCTTTTCCGGTACAATTCCCATCTGTGCAATGGTATAAATAAAGGTTACACATGGCTTGGACAGCTTAAATTCTACGGTTGTATCATCCAATGCCTTACAGCTTTCCAGCATTGTCAAGTCCATGTAAGTTGCTTTTTCCTTTGTTGTATTAAATGTAAAGGCAATGTCAGACGCTTTTAATGGCTCACCGTTTGTAAATTTTACGTCATCTCTGATTTTAAAAGTCCAAGTAAGGGCATCTTCACTGGTGGTATATTCTGTTGCCAAATCATTTTCAATCTGCTCATCACCATTGATTTTTACCAAAGTAGAATAAATGGGAGAACCTGTATATCCAAATCCTGTGCAAGGGTCAAAAGAGTCTCCTTCGCTGGAAAATCCAATCGTCACCTCTGATTTTTCCTGATTTTCTCCGTCTTTGCCGGCTTCTTTTGTTCCTTCCTTCTGTGTATCTGTTTTTGCCGCATCTGTTCCTGAGTTTCCGGAAGCCCCACAGCCTGTAACCATAGCAGAAACACATAATAAGGCCGTTAAAGCCTTCATTCTTTTCTTCATGGATTTTATCCTCCTAATTCTTTCTTCGTGTTTTAGCTTCCTCATTATATACAGAAAAATCCCTCGAGGCAAGCCACCCCGGGGGATATATTTTTTCGCTTTTTTCTTTTCTTTTTTTGCTCTGTTATAAGGAGTTGTAAACACTTTTTATCAAATCAGTGCAAATCAGAACCCTATCCAGGGGTTAATCCTCCTTTTTATTACTTACAATACCATAGTAAGCTCTGGATGTTACCAGATACATCGCCACATAGAAAAGTGTAAAAATGATGTAGCAGGCTGCCGTCACTATAAGGAGTAGTTTCTGATTATTAATACCAAATAAGACAATAATTTTGCTCATCATAGGGAAAGCAAATGCCGTATGAATACCTGCTGCAATCAAAGGCATAAAAAATACCGTAAGCACCTGTGAATTAATGCTCTTTCGAATTGCTTTTCGGCTCATGCCCACTTTTTGAAGAATTTCAAATCTCTGCTGGTCTTCATATCCTTCTGTTACCTGCTTATAATACATAATGAGCACCATTCCCACAATAAACACAATTCCCAGAAGAATTCCCAGTATAAACATTCCGCCGTACAGTGCATAAAATCCGGCTCTTTCCGTTTCCCTGCTTTCTACCATAACATGAAGATTTTCATTTTGCTGTTCAAACTCTGATGCACGTTTCTGAAGCTCCTGCGCCACCTCAATTTGTTTCTCTGCATCCGCCTTTAAATTAATACCGCAGTAATTATCCATAGCGTTTTCCATACCGCTTAACTGCTCACATTCCTGTCTGATTTCGGAAAGCGTTTCCTTGTCTTTTACAAAAATGAACATAGATGAAATCGTCTGCATCACATCCAGTCCGTTGTCCACAAATTTAGGCACGTTTTTCTTTATCTTCCACTCTCTGCCGTTTTCCAAGGCAAGTATATCCTCTTCATACTCTAGCTTTGTATTATAAAGAAGGATTTCGTTTTCTTTTAAAGTCTCCTGTTTCCCCATGAGGCGATTATAATCCTCTACGGGAATAAAAAACAACTGTCTGATGTGCTTATACACATCTGTTCCATAGCTCTCCATGCGCTCCGGACTCATAGCCAATTCGCTTCCGTCTAAATAGCCTGCTGCTCCCAGATAAGTATAGAACAGCTCATCCTCTTTTTCTGTCTGTGTTTCTTCTAAAACTTCTGAAACAATGTTATAAAATTCATCTACTTTTTCTTCGTCTTCTGTTTGCACATCTATCACCAGCTCCTGCGGATAGCGGGAATTTAAGAAATCCTCTGCTCCCATATACAAACAGGAAACAGCAGATACCATAACCAGCACCATGGTAGATAAAATACAGATAGAGGCAAGTCCCTCTCCGTTTCTTTTCATACGAAACATCATCGTCGATACAGAAATAAAGTGGTTGGATTTATAATAATAGCGTTTGTTATTTTTCAAAATTTTACACAACACCACAGAGCCTGCTTCAAACAGCAGATAAGTAGCTCCGATTACCATGATGACAGCTACAAAAAACATACCGATTACCTGCATCGGCTCTTCAATAGACAGGGCAATTATGTAGGCTCCTGCTAAAATAACAATACCAAGCACCGTCAAAACCCAGTTTGACTTTGGCGGTTTTTCCCCTACCTGTGCGCTCTTCAGCAGCTCCACCGGTTTCATTCTGAAAATCTGAAACAGACATTTTAATAAAATCAAAAGAAAAATCGGAAGAAAAACGGTTATTGTATCTTTCGCAGATGAAACGGAAATCGTAAAATGAAAATCCGCTTTTCCGCCCAGCATCTTAATCATGGCAAGCTCTCCTAATTTAGAGAAGAAAATGCCTCCGCCAATACCGCAAATAAGCGTAATTGTTGTAATCTGAATACATTCCCATACCATAACGTAAGCCACATTTTTCTTACCCATACCTAAAATATGGTAAAGACCGAATTCCTTATATCTTCTTTTCATCAAAAAGGAGTTGGTGTAAAACAGGAAAATCAACGCAAACACGCTGATAACCAGACATCCGAAGGACAAGGTCATCTGCATGGTTTCTCCGCCTAGCATTCCTCTTACAATTTCGCTGGTGCTTAAAAAACAAATCATATAAAACATCATAATCATGCCAATACAGGCAAACATATAAGGCACATAAATCTTTTTATTCTTCTTTATTCCTGTCCACGCAAGCTTAGGATAAAATCCGATTTTCACTCTGTTGCACCCCCTCCTGCCAGAACAGTAAGGGCGTTGGAAATCTTTTCATACATCTGCTGTCTTGTATTATTTCCTCTGTAAATCTGATGGAACACCTCACCGTCCTTGATAAAAAGCACACGTTTTGCATGACTTGCTGCTTTTACGGAATGGGTTACCATTAAAATAGTCTGTCCCTCCTCATTTACTGCGGAAAACAGCTCTAAAAGTTCATCTGTGGATTTGGAGTCTAAAGCTCCCGTAGGCTCATCTGCCAAAATCAACTTCGGATTGGTAATCAGCGCACGGGCAACTGCCGCTCTCTGCTTCTGACCTCCTGAAACCTCATAAGGATACTTTTCTAAAATTGCTGTAATTCCCAGCTTTTCTGCAATGGGAGCTAATCTGTATTCCATCTCTTTATATCCTTTTCCGCTTAATACCAGTGGTAAGAAAATATTATCTTTAATAGAAAAAGTATCTAAAAGATTAAATTCCTGAAATACAAAGCCCAGATTTTCTCTGCGGAAAGTAGAAAGCTCTGTTTCCCTTATTTTGGACATATCTTTTCCGTCCAGCCATACCGTTCCTTTTGTCGGCTTATCAAGAGCTGCAAGAATATTTAAAAGAGTCGTTTTACCGGAACCGGACTCACCCATAATCGCCGTGTATTCTCCTTCCTCAGCGCTGAAATTCACATTTCGAAGGGCTTCTACCTGATTTCCTCCAAATCGTGTTGTATATATTTTCTTTAAATTCTTTACTTCTAAAATTGCCATCTCGTTTTCCTCCTTGCTTTGTTCAAACGTATTGTATCAAAAAAGGGAAATGCTTCGCCATAACTTCCGCTTACATTTCCCCTGTTTCATCTTACATTTTTGAAAGATTGTTATTCTATTTCCAGTTTTTTTCTCTTTAAATCCAAAATCATCTCTGTGCCCTTATGAATTTCAGACTCAGCCCAAATTCCGTATCCCAGCTTTTCACAAATCCTTTTACACAAATATAAGCCTATGCCGCTCGCCTTTTTATCCTCTCTTCCATTATATCCCGTATAGCCCTTTTCAAAAATTCTGGGCAAATCTTCTTTGGCAATTCCAATTCCCGTATCCTTCACTACCAAAAGCTGCGGCGGCTTCCACTGTAAGGAAATACAGCCTCCCGGCTTTGTATATTTTAAAGAATTGGACAGCAGCTGCTCCAGCACAAAAAGCAGCCACTTTTCATCTGTCAAAATCACTGCATTGGTGGTTTCATATTCCAGCTTTATCTTTTTACGGATAAATTGCGGTGCAAATCTGCGTACTGCCTGTTTTATAATACTGTCTAAGGAATATTCCCGAAAAACATAGTCTTTTTCGCTGCTGTCAAGGCGCAGATAGCAGAGCACCATTTCCACATACTGCTCAATACGCATTAAATCTGTCCCGATTTCTCTGGAAAATTCGCTGTCTTCTCCTTGCAGCTTTAAATACATGGAAGCAATGGGCGTCTTAATCTGATGTACCCATAAAGTATAATATTCCAGCATATCCAACTCTTTTTCATTATATATATTTTCCATATTTTGGATGTTTTCATACAACCGCTCCACAAGCTTTTCGTATTCTGCCTCCAGTCCGCCCTCTGCCTTTGGCAGGTTTTCCGGCAAAAATTCTTTCTGGCTTACTGCTCTTTCCAGTTGGACATATTTCTGACGGAATTTTATAAACTGAAAAATCAAAACAGCTATTCCAAAAGCACTACCCACGAAAACTGCATAAACCGCCGCATGAAGGGGAATTTGATACAGGAAAAAAAGGCAGAAAAAGACAGCGGAAAATAACAGATAAAAGAGAATTTTTCCCCCTTGTTTCTTGATATAGATTGAAAATACTTTCATTACGTTCTCCTTACTTGCCTAAATAGCAATGGTATATCCCATTCCCACCTTTGTGGTGATAAAATCGGACAAGCCTGCCTGAGCCAGCTTTTTCCGCAGACGGTTTACATTGACACTTAATGTATTTTCATCTACAAAACTGTCATTTTCCCAAAGCTTTTCCATAAGACGTTCCCTGCTTACGATTTTTCCTTTATTCTCCATCAAGGTCTGCAAAATCCGGTATTCGTTCTTTGTCAATTCAATTTTTTCGTCCTGATAAAAAAGAACCGCCTCCGCTGTATTTAAAAGCGCACCTTTATGCTCCAAAACAGAAACCTGTCCCGTATAATCATAGCTTCTTCTAAGCAATGCCTGTATCTTTGCAGTCAACACCGATAAATCAAAGGGCTTTGCCACAAAATCATCTCCGCCCATTTGAATTGCCATTACTATATTCATATTGTCTGATGCAGAGGAAATAAATAAAACAGGAATTTGAGATATTTTTCTGATTTCCTGACACCAGTAATAGCCGTTAAAGAAAGGAAGCGTAATGTCCATCAGCACAAGATGATAATTATATGCAGAAAACTCTGTCATTACATCTGCAAAATTCTCCACGCACCGCGCCTGTAAATTCCACGCTTCTAAATGCTTTTTAATTGCATGGGCAATATCCATGTCATCTTCCACAATTAAAATCCGATACATAAGTCTGTCTCCTTGTTTGCTTAAATACAGGTTTTAAACTTAAAAAGAGCTGTCACATTAATATGTAACAACTCTTTCAAATCTTCTATTAAGCCAATTTAGATTTTGCTAATTCTGCTAATGTAGCAAATCCTGCTGCATCATTGATAGCCATATCAGCTAATACTTTTCTGTTTAAATCAACGTTAGCTAATTTTAAACCGTACATAAATTTGCTGTAAGATAATCCGTTCATTCTTGCAGCAGCGTTGATACGTGCAATCCATAACTGTCTGAACTGACGTTTTCTCTGTTTTCTGCCTGCGTAAGAACTTGTTAAAGCTCTCATTACAGACTGTTTTGCTACTCTATACTGTTTGGAACGAGCTCCTCTGTAACCTTTAGCCAGTTTCAATACTCTATTATGTCTTTTCTTAGCGTTTAATCCGCCTTTAATTCTTGCCATTCTTAATTTCCTCCTATATTAAACACATACTTACACACAAACGATTAGATGTAAGGTAAGATTTTTTTCATGTTCTTTACATTAGTTGCATCTGTGATAGCTGCTTTTCTAAGATTTCTTTTTCTCTTCTGAGATTTCTTTGTTAAGATATGGCTCTTATAAGCTTTATTTCTTTTTAATTTACCTGTACCTGTTGATTTGAAGCGCTTTGCAGCTGCTTTAGTTGTTTTCATTTTTGGCATGTTTATGTCCTCCTTAAACTCTTTTTCTTATTAACGTTTTTCCGTCAAAAACATAGTCATGCTTCTTCCTTCTACCTTTGGTGCTTTTTCTACAACAGCAACATCAGATAGGATTTCAGCAAATTTCTCTAAAATACATTTGCTGCTTTGCATGTGTGCCATCTCTCTCCCACGGAAACGCAGAGTAACTTTTACCTTATTTCCTTTTGTCAGGAACTTTCTGGCATTATTGACTTTCGTGTTCAAATCGTTTTCCTCAATATTCGGGGATAAACGCACTTCTTTGATTTCTATGGTTTTCTGTTTCTTCTTAGCTTCCTTTTCTTTTCTGGCTAATTCGTACTTATACTTACCATAATCGATAATTTTACAAACCGGTGGTTTTGCCGTAGGAGCAATCTTCACAAGGTCTAATCCTGCCTCCGCCGCATGCTTCTGCGCCTCTCTGGCAGACATAATTCCCAGCTGCTCTCCCTCTGCGCCTATAAGACGGACCTCTTTATCTCTGATTTGTTCGTTAATCATTAAATCGCTAATAGTAGTGCACCTCCATAATATTGATAAACCCTTACAGCCTTTGGCTGCTTGAACTTGATGAAAGAAAGAACAAGAATTCACAGAGCAGTTTCCTATATATAAAAAAGGATAGTTCTGCAAACTATCCACTGTTTATCCGCATAAGAAAACGCCTTGCGCCTCATTATCTTCATATAAACCATAGTCACTCATTTGTGCTAAGGTGAGAGTGGATACTCTGCTTTCTTTTCTTCTTCAGACTTATTTAGTCTACCATATATCCGCATCTTCGTCAAGTAGATTTCGTACTTTTGAGGAATTTTATTTTTTTTTAATTTTTTTAAGAAAATTCTTGTTTTTTTTACAATTCAGTGGCATAATAAGGGCTATATATCCCAGCCAATGTATCACTTTAAAGTGTCATTGACTGTATCTACATAATTAAAAATTTAAGAGGTGATGTTTATGGACAAAAAAAGAGGTTCTTTTTCAAACAAAATGGGCTTCGTCCTTGCCGCTGCAGGTTCTGCTGTGGGTCTTGGCAATCTTTGGCGATTTCCCTATCTTGCTGCAAAATACGGAGGAGGTATCTTCCTGCTAGTATATTTAATCCTTGCGGTAACTCTTGGCTTCACTCTTATGATAACAGAAATTGCCATTGGACGTAAAACAGGATTAAGTGCTGTCGGCGCTTTTAAAGCCCTTGATAAACGTTTTAAATTTGTAGGTTATCTGGCGTGTATCGTTCCTTTTGTTATTACACCTTATTACTGCGTAATCGGCGGTTGGGTTATTAAATATTTTGTAACCTTTCTGACAGGTGATGTTGCTGCTGCTGCCGGTGACGAGTATTTTAACGGTTTTATCAGCCAGGCAGGTTCTCCTGTATTCTGGTTTGCATTATACGTTATCATTACTGCTGTTGTAGTTATTTTCGGCGTAGAAAAAGGAATTGAAAAGGCAAGCCGTATTATGATGCCACTTTTAATCGTACTGATTATAGGCGTTTCCGTCTTTTGTATCACACGCCCCGGCGCTATGGAGGGTGTGAAATATTATCTGCTTCCTGACTTTTCTAAATTCTCCGCTACTACGGTACTTGCAGCTATGGGACAGTTATTCTATTCCATGTCCCTTGCAATGGGAATTATGATTACCTACGGTTCTTATATGAAGAAGGACTGCAATCTGGAAAAATCTGTAAGACAGATTGAAATCTTCGATACTGCGATTGCTTTTCTGGCAGGTTTGATGATTATTCCTTCTGTTTTTGTATTTTCAGGCGGTGACGAAGCAGCACTGGGCAAAGGACCTTCCTTAATGTTTGTTACACTTCCTAAGGTTTTTGAAGATATGACTCTAGGCGGTGTAATCGGAACTGTGTTCTTCCTTCTGGTATTATTTGCAGCTTTGACATCTTCTATCTCTCTTTTAGAAACAAACGTTTCTATTATAAGAGATAAACTTGGATGGAGCAGAAAAAAAGCAACAATCTCTGTTGCCATTTATGTGCTGGTATTAGGCGCTATTGTTTCCTTAGGCTTCGGACCTTTAAGCTTTATCAAGATTATCGGTCTTGGTCTTCTGGATTTCTTTGATTTCCTGAGCAACAGTGTATTGATGCCAATCGTTGCAATCCTGACCTGTATCTGTATCGGACACTTTATTGGTTCTAAAGTAGTTTCTGATGAGGTAGAGTTAAACGGAGCATTTAAGTTTAAGAAGTTCTATAACATTATGCTGAAATGGATTGCTCCTATTTGCTTAATTCTGATCTTGGTATTTGCTGTATCAGAAGCAATGGGATGGATTACCGTTTAATAAAAAATGTTTTTTAAATAGGACAGTCGCTTCACGATTATTCAATCGTAAAGCGACTGTCCTGTTTTTTATCTTCCCACTGTATAATTTTTCAAAAACTCATAAATCTCCTCTTCGGTAGGCGGACATCCTTTCACATAATTTTGAAATCCTCTCGTGCAGTTCCCTACTCCCAGTTTTCCTGCTTTTCCGTGATATCCCTGTCCGATGCAGATTTTCTCCGTCAAATTTTGCAAAAGTCCTTCTTCCTTCAACCGCCAAAGAGCCGGCAAAAGATAACCGTAACAAGCACTGCAAGACTCCACTTCCTCTACTGCATCACAAACCTCCACTACTTTTCTCTCGTTCGGAATATATTCTCCTTGTTTCGGTGTATTCAACTCACGAAGCTGCACATTTTCCCAGCATGCGTCCCCTGCCCCTAATGCTTCCGCCATTTTTATATACGGTACTTCCTCCACCTCATACCCCATAAAATGACATACATAAGCATCACAAAGCACCGGATCTGTCGCAGCCAGAATACGGTTTAACTCCACCGGATTTCCCCCGTCTTCAAAATCCCAATCTCCGCAAATACTGTCAACCACTGTAAAATCCGGTGCAATTTCTGCTGCCAGATAAGCAATGGGTTCATGAAGTCCCATAGCATGAAAGTGCCTTTTTTCGCAGTTCGGTATCAATCCCTTTAAGTTTTTCAGTGCACAGGTAATTTTTGTCTGACAATGCCCTTTCATAACCGGCACATTAATCAAAAAGTCTAAGCTTTTTACTTCGTCGCAGATTTTCAATTCCATTCCCTGACAGGAATATGTTTGATACGTATCTTTTTGTAAATCTATAAAAGGCACATGGTATCGCTCCGAAAGTTCATAATATCCGCAGACCTCCGCTGCTTCTGCTGTTTTATCTCCTACCCATGAGCTTTCCAACATTACCAGATTAGAAAAACCTCTTTCCTGCAAATATTCAATAATTCCCGCCACAATTTCACTGTGGGTAGTTGCTCCATAAGAAGCCTCAGAAGGTGCTACCAAATTTGGTTTTATTCCTATTTTACACTCTTTGCTTAAAATTCGGCCTTCTAAATCCGCTTCCTGTAAAAGAGTTTTTGTCATTTGTTTATATTCTGTTCCGTAAATCGCCAGAATTTCCTGCTTTTCCACTTAATTACTTTCCTCCTGTTTCAAGCGTTAAATATCGGTGCCAAAGAACTTTGACTCCAACATCTTTTTATAGAATAGTATTAAGCCCGATAGAAAGTCAATATTTTCCTCTATAAATCATCTAAAAGAGCCGTACTTTTTGCATAAGCGGTACTTTTCGCTTCAAAAAAGTCTGTCTTTACCATATTTGCATTGGAATAATAACTCACCCATTTCATACTCTCCGGCTCTTTTTCATATCCCGGATACACTACGTCAAAGCCCAAGCCTGTAAAGCGTAAATTACCCAGATATTTTATATATTCTGTAATCATTTCTTTTGAAATTCCGGGGATATCGTCTCCCAAAACATAGTGCCCCCACGCAATCTCCTGCTCCACACCCTCCATCAGCATTTCCTTTAAAGCTTGTATATTTTCTTTCGTAAAAAGCTCCGGTTCTTCCTCTTTTAACTGCAAAATCATATTTCGAAACAGCCACAAATGAGTATTTTCATCTCTGTTAATATAACGAATTTCTTGCGCAGAGCCGGGCATTTTCCCATTTCTACTTAAATTATAGAAGAACATAAAACCACTGTAAAAGTAAATTCCTTCTAAAATATAGTTTGCCATCATGACTTTCAGCAGTGTAAAGCTGTCTTTTTTCATTTGAAATTCATTATATAATTCGCCGATAAAGGTATTTCTCTTTAACAGCCTTTCATCTGTTTTCCACTGATACAAAATCTCATTACGCTTTTCCGGACTGCAAATTGTATCCAACATATAGCTATAACTTTGGCTGTGCACACATTCTTGAAAGGTCTGAATAGAAAGGCATAAGTTTATTTCATTTGCCGTAATATATTCTCCGATACAAGGCAAATTTGCAGACTGAATGGAGTCTAAAAACACCAGAAAGCTCAAAATTTTATCGTAAGCCTGACGCTCTTTTCCTAAAAGCTCCCCATAGTCTTTTCTGTCCTGAGAAAGATTGATTTCCTCCGGTATCCAGAAATTATTCATTGCCTGACGATACCAGTCCTTCACCCATCCATACCGCATGTTGTTGAAATCATTTAAGTTAGTAGTATTTCCGCCAATCATCCTGCGAAAACGCACATCTGTGTCTCCACTTGGATTAAACAGCGGTTTTTTCTTTAATTCTGTCATCTCGTTCTCCTTCTTCCTATGAAGCACAGCTTTCACATTCCTCCACTTCAAGGGATTTACTTCTCACATAATAAATCGTTTTTACTCCTGCTTCCCATGCCTCTACATACAGGTGAAAAAGCTGTCGCAGCGTATAATTGTTGGTAATATATAAGTTTAAGCTCTGTGCCTGATCAATATGTCTCTGTCTGACACCGCAGGCTTTTACACTGAAACTCTGGTCAATATTATGCGCATTCCGGTAGTAATAATAAGTATCCAAAGACAAATCCGGAGCTACTCTCGGCAGCATGCTTCCCTTCTTTTCTTCCATGAAAAACTTCTTCATAACAGGGTCCAGCCCTGCCGTAGTTCCTGCCAGAATACTGGTACTACTGGTAGGCGCTGCTGCTAAAAGATAACCGTTTCGCATACCTGTATTTCTTACTTTATACTCTAATTCTTTCCATTCTTTTGACACGTAATTTCGCTTTTCAAAATATGCGCCAGTATGCCAGTCACTGCCTTCAAAAAATTGATAAGTACCTTTCTCTTCTGCCAAATCCGCACTTGCCAAAACAGTAAAATAATTTATCATTTCAAACAATTCATCTGCAAATTTTAAGTGCTCCTCACTTTCCCAAAGAATGTTTTTCTTTGCCAAAAGATGATGATATCCGCTTACTCCAAGACCAATTCCTCTGTACTTTTGATTGGTAATTTGTGCATAGGGAACAGGATAAAAATTCAAATCTATCACATTATCAAGGGCTCTTACCGCTGTCCCGACAATATCTTTCATGTATTTTTTATCTTCTACGGAAAGATGCCCAAGAGAAAGACTCGCCAGATTACATACCACAAAATCACCCGGTTTTGTGGTTGTAACCACTACGGTTTCACCGTCTTTTGTTTTAATTTCAGTGGAGATACTTTCTGTTTCCTGCATATTCTGGGCAATCTCTGTGCACAGATTAGAACAATAAATCATTCCCTTATGCCCATTGGGGTTGGCACGATTTACCGTATCTCTGTTAAAGGTAAAAGGTGTTCCCGTTTCTGCTGCTGATTTTAAAACCATACGTACAATTTCTTTTATGGTAATGCTGCGTTTTTTAATTCGTTCATCTTCTATACACTGTCTGTACTTTTCTTCCCATTCTTCTCCGTAGCAATCTTCCAAACGCCATCCCTTCACCATAAAAATTTCATGAGGACACATTAAATACCACTTCTGTTCCAAATCCTCCTTTGCCATTTTCCAAAACAAATCAGGATAGCACACTGCCGGAAAAATGTCATGAGCCTTCATTCTGTCATCTCCGTTATTGGTACGAAGCTGTAAAAATTCAGGTAAATCTCTATGCCATACATCTAAATATACCGCAGCCGCCCCTTGTCGTACCCCCAGCTGGTCCACAGCTACGGCAGTATCATTGACAAGACGTATCCAGCGGATAACGCCTCCCGCCGCTCCTTCAAAGCCTCGTATGGTACTTCCTGTTGCTCTCACCTTTCCGAAATACATTCCCATACCGCCACCGAACTTACTGACTTTTGCAAAATTATCAATGCTTCTGTAAATCCCCTCTAAGCTATCGGGTACTACATCAATAAAGCAGCTGGAAAGCTGATGGTATGGCTTTCTTGCATTTGACAAGGTAGGTGTAGCCATGGTCACTTCCTGCTTACTGAGCATGTCATAAAACTTCTTCACCCACTTCATTTTATCCTTCATTTCCTTCATTGCCAGATGAAGGGCAATTCCCATGTACATTTCCTGCGGTGTTTCCAGTTTAATATGGTCATGGGTCTGAATAACATAACGATTTAAGAGCAAATCCAGTCCCGAATAATTAAATAGGTTATTGCGTTCTGGCTTCATATAACTTTCTGCTTCCAGAATTTCCTCTTCCGAATAATTTTCTAAAATATAACTCCCATATAATCCCTCTTTTGTAAGATACTGGATTTTCTCGTAGAAACTTTCAATTCCTCTTTTCGCCAATTCTGTTTTTAACCTTTTTTCAAATTTCATATATAAAAAGCGGGCACCGATGTATTCCCATTTTGGTTCTGTCTCCTGCGTCAGTTCCACGGCAGCCTTCGTCAATGCCTGTAAAATATCTTCCTCTGTCATATTTTCTCTTTTCAAACGCTCATATCCCTGTTCCAGCTTACAGACATTATATTCTGCTTCAGGAAATTTCTTCATCACCTGACTGATATAATTTTTCATTTCCTTGCTCCTTTAATTTCATCCTATACTATATCTTGTATTCTCTGTTACCCATCATAGCATATTTTCCGTTTTAATACTAGAGTTTTTTAATCCATTTTAGAAAACGGATAATGTATTTCTCCTGAAACGCAAAAAGAAACCATAGATTTTCTCCATAGTTTCTCTTTTATATAAAATTTTATTTCGATTTTTTAAATATAATCCTTTTGCTTGCAATATAGTTTAACAAAATCACGATAATATTGGCTGCAAATTTACTAAACATATCGTTTAGACGAAAAACACCCACAAACAGGAGCATACTTCCCCAATCAACAACACCGGTGCTCAATCGGCAAATAAAGAAATAAAATGCTTCTCTTACTATTTCTGCCGGATTTTTTGCTTCACTTTTAAATACCCATTTACGGTTTGTAACATAAGCAAAAATCAAAGCCAAAAGCCACGCTATAACTGTACTCGGCATCATCCCAAAATCACACAAATATGCCAAAGTCCAATATCCTATCATATTTACAGCAGTTGTACAAACTCCAAAAAACAGATAGGGAATGATGTCTTTATATTTTTCCAATAGTTCTTTTCTGCTCACTCTGTCATCTACTTCCTATCTTTTCTTGCCAGCTCTTTTTCTGCCGTCTGAAGTGCTGCTTCTACAACCTTATCCATATCGTAATACTTATAATTACCAAGGCGTCCTCCAAATATCACGTTTGTTTCCTTTTCCGCCAATTCTCTGTATTTCTCAAACAGTTCATTATTCTGCTCGTTATTTACCGGATAATAAGGCTCCATTCCCACTTTCCATTCTGAAGAATATTCTCTGGAAATAACAGTTTTCTCCTGTTTTCCAAATTCAAAATGCTTATGCTCAATAATTCTTGTATAAGGAACCTCTCTGTCTGTATAATTTACCACAGCATTTCCCTGATAATTATCCATATCCAGAACTTCTGTTTCAAAGCGCACAGAACGATACTCCAATGCTCCCAGTTGATATCCGAAATACTCGTCAATCATTCCTGTAAATACCACTTTATCCGCTATATTTTCATTCTCTTTTCTGAATGTAAAATAATCCGTATTGGTTTTTACCTCTATACCTTCCAACATTTTTTCTACAATCGCTGTATATCCGCCCTTTGGTATTCCCTGATAAATATCATTAAAATAATTATTGTCATAAGTAAAGCGGAAGGGAAGCCTTTTGATAATAAATGCAGGAAGCTCTGTACACGGACGTCCCCACTGCTTTTCTGTATATCCCTTTATCAGCTTTTCATAAACATCTGTTCCCGCTAAAGAAAGCGCCTGTTCCTCCAGATTTTTAGGTTCTGTAATATGTAATTCTTCAATCTGCTGTGCAATGATCTCTTTTGCTTCTTTTGGCGTACGAATTCCCCACATTTTACTAAATGTATTCATATTAAAAGGAAGATTATATAACTCATCTTTATATACTGCAATGGGAGAATTAATGTAATTATTAAACTCTGCAAATTGGTTCATATATTCCCAAATTGCTTTGTTAGAAGTATGAAAAATATGTGCCCCATACTTATGTACATGTATCCCTTCTATGTCTTCACAATAAACATTTCCGGCAATATGAGGTCTTTTATCAATAACCAGACATCTCTTTCCCTTTTTCTTTGCCTCATGAGCAAACACTGCGCCAAACAAACCTGCGCCTACTATTAGATAATCATGCCTCATAATTTTCTCCCTTTTTCTCTGTATATTTTAATTAACAGAGATAATATTAGCATATCATTGGCGTTTTTTCAATCCCATCACAGACTGCTGTCGATGTCTTTTTACAATTATTCTGCCTGAAAACTAATCCTTTGTTTCTCTACCTCCACTGTCGCCTCAATTCCAAAAGGAATAATACATCTTGGAAGTGCATGACCTATATTGACATTATATACAATCGGTAATGCAAGATTATCAATCGTTTCTATCAGCACTTTTTTGTACTCTTCGTAATAAGTTTCATCCATGGGTTTTCCTATCAGTAATCCATTCACTGCTTCAAACACTCCGGTCTCTTTTAATTTCAAAAGCGCCTTTTTCAGCTTATCCGGTGTCATCTTTTCTTCGCTGGTTTCCAAAAGCAGAATTTTTCCTTGCCAATCACTTTTAGACGGAAACAGTTGATACTTACTGCAAAGCTCCGGTGAATTTTCGTATCTCTCACCATCAAATATATCAAATATGGTATCCAAACATCCACCTAAAATTTTGCCGGAGAAAACAGCACTTCCCTGTAATAGCTCATATCCCCTGTTAGGCTTTTCCGGAAGCTCCACTCCTACCTGATTTTCATCATAATTTGTTCTTCCTTCATACCATACGTCACTTGCGGTAATCTCTTTAATTGTACCTGTTGTAATCAATTCTTCAAAATATTTCTTTGTATAGGGCAGCATTTCTTTTCCTAATTCACAGATGTCGGAAAGAAATGACTGTCCGTAAAAGGTATTTAATCCTACTTTATGAAGCATAAAATGGTTCATGGTACTATCTGAAAATCCTAAAAATATTTTCTTTGTAACTGCTTTCTGCAGTTCTCCGTTCTCAAACAAATACGGAAGCAGTCGATACGTGTCATCACCACCGATGGCGCACAATATCATATCGATTTCCGGATCGGAAAATGCCTGTAAAAGGTCTTCTGCTCTTTTATCAGGGTGCTCTTTTAAATAATCAATTCCTTTTAAAGCATGGTCCATAAACTTTACTTTCAACCCATAATTCTTTAACCTGTCAATGCCTAAATCCAATTCATGCTTTACAAAATCTTCCCCGATTGTTCCACTTGATAAACTGACAATTCCCACTGTTTTCACCATATTCTTCCTCCCCATATATTCAACCTGATTTTTCACAAATTATATCACAGTTTTTATATTTTTAAAGCTTTTTCAATATTTTTTTCTGATTTTTTCATCCGAATATCCCTCCAATTTCTTATATAATTCATCAAGTATGATATTTACATGTAAAATTGCAAGCTCTATATCCTCTCTGGCATCTGAAATTTTACTCTGCACCAAATAGTCTGTAATAAATCCATCCAAAAAGAAATCTGCAAAAGTAAGAAAATCTCCAATTTCAATCTGTAAGTGCAAAGCTTCTCTCACATCATTTAATTCTTTTTGAAAAAGCTGCAGTTCTGTTTTCGCCTGCTCCAACAAAGCTTCTGCTTCTTTAATCCGAGAATGTTTCATATAACCGCTAAAGAAGCCTCCTGCAAACATATCAAAAATCCCCCATTTTCCTGCATTTTCTAATTTTTCACCTGCATAATACAGGCTCTGCAAAACCTGCTCTCCTGCTCTTATTGCTTCCTGTACTTCTTTTTTCATAATTTGATTACACATAATAATCCTCCTTCTGTATCAGCAAATCTCTGTGGAAGAAGTATGAAGGAAGAAATAAAAGGAATAAAAAAAGACCTCTATCATGACCTCTGCCACAATAAAAGTCTTGCTTTCTCATTTGCTACGGGTATCTCTCGATACCGGGTGACGATTACAAAACCATCTTTCATAACCTATCTATAAAAGATGTTAAGCTACTCCCTTTTACTTTTGCTTGTTAAAAGAATAGCACAGAACTAAAAGAAATTCAAGAAGAATTTTGTAACATCTTATTTCTCATTGATGGCTGCCCAGGCTGCTATCAATAGAACATATTCTCCAAAAAAGACCTTGAAGCTCTGATTTCTCAAAGTTTCAAGGTCTCATTTTATGCTTGGACACTTTCACGCTTTCGCATGAATTATATGAATTTTTTCACCTTCTGTGAATTATTTGGCGTTAATAGCAGCCTGCGCAGCAGCTAAACGAGCGATTGGTACACGGAATGGTGAGCAGGAAACATAGTCTAAACCAATCTTATGGCAGAATTCTACGGAACTTGGATCTCCACCGTGTTCTCCACAGATACCGATGTGTAATTTTGGATTTACAGGTTTACCTAATTTGATAGCTGTTTCCATTAATTTACCAACACCGATCTGGTCTAATTTAGCGAATGGATCGTTTTCGAAGATTTTTGCATCATAGTAAGCTTCTAAGAATTTACCAGCATCATCACGAGAGAATCCATAAGTCATCTGTGTTAAGTCGTTTGTACCGAAGCAGAAGAAGTCAGCGTCTTTAGCGATTTCATCAGCTGTTAATGCAGCTCTTGGGATTTCGATCATTGTACCAACTTCGTAGTGTAATTCAATACCAGCTGCTGCGATTTCAGCGTCAGCTGTTTCAACAACGAATTTCTTAACGTATGCCAATTCTTTTGTATCTCCAACAAGTGGGATCATGATTTCTGGGCAAACGTTCCAGTCAGCATGAGCTTTCTGTACGTTAATTGCTGCACGAATAACAGCTTTTGTCTGCATCTTAGCAATTTCTGGGTAAGTAACTGCAAGACGGCATCCACGATGTCCCATCATTGGGTTGAACTCATGAAGGGAGTCGATGATTGCTTTAATCTGTTCAACTGTTTTGCCCTGAGCATCAGCTAATTTCTTGATATCTTCCTCTGTTGTAGGAACGAACTCATGTAATGGTGGATCCAGGAAACGAATAGTAACTGGGTTACCTTCAAGAGCTTCGTATAATTTTTCGAAATCTCCCTGCTGTTCCGGAAGGATTTTCTCAAGAGCAGCTTCTCTTTCTTCTACTGTTTCAGAACAAATCATTTCACGGAATGCGTCAATTCTGTCACCTTCGAAGAACATATGCTCTGTACGGCAAAGACCGATACCTTCTGCACCAAGCTCACGAGCTTTGATTGCATCTGCCGGAGTATCAGCATTTGTACGAACTTTCATTGTTCTGTATTTATCAGCCCATCCCATAATTCTTCCGAATTCACCAGCGATTGTAGCATCTACTGTTGGGATAATTCCATCATAGATAGCACCTGTAGAACCATCCAGAGAAATGCTATCTCCTTCATGGAATTCTTTACCAGCTAATGTAAATTTCTTGTTTGCTTCATCCATTGTGATATCACCACAACCGGATACACAGCATGTTCCCATACCACGAGCAACTACTGCTGCGTGAGATGTCATACCACCACGAACTGTCAGGATACCCTGAGCGCTCTTCATACCTGTGATATCTTCTGGAGATGTTTCCAGACGAACAAGGATAACTTTTTCTCCTCTTGCAGCCCATTCAACAGCGTCATCAGCTGTGAATACGATTTTACCGCAAGCAGCTCCCGGAGATGCTCCAAGTGCTTTGGACATTGGTGTTGCAGCTTTTAAAGCAGCAGCATCAAACTGTGGGTGAAGCAGTGTATCTAAGTTACGTGGATCGATCATTGCAACTGCTTCTTCTTCTGTTCTCATGCCTTCGTCTACAAGGTCACAAGCGATTTTCAGAGCAGCCTGAGCTGTTCTCTTACCGTTACGTGTCTGTAACATATATAATTTACCGTGTTCTACTGTAAATTCCATATCCTGCATATCTCTGTAATGTGTTTCCAGAGTTTTGCAAACTTCTTTAAACTGAGCAAATGCTTCTGGGAATTTCTGTTCCATTTCGGAAATGTGCATTGGAGTACGAACTCCGGCAACAACGTCTTCACCCTGTGCATTTGTCAGGAATTCTCCGAACAGACCATTTTCACCTGTTGCAGGGTCACGAGTAAATGCAACACCTGTACCACAGTCATCACCCATGTTACCGAATGCCATCATCTGTACGTTAACAGCTGTACCCCAAGAATATGGGATATCGTTGTCACGACGATATACGTTAGCACGTGGGTTGTCCCAAGAACGGAATACGGCTTTAACAGCTCCCATTAACTGCTCTTTAGCGTCAGCCGGGAAGTCTTCACCGATTTTTTCTTTATATTCAGCTTTGAACTGTCCAGCCAGAGTTTTTAAGTCTTCTGCTGTAAGTTCAACGTCAAGAGTAACACCCTTTTCTTCTTTCATTTTGTCGATAAGCTCTTCAAAGTATTTCTTACCAACTTCCATAACTACGTCAGAGTACATCTGGATAAATCTTCTGTAACAATCCCATGCCCAACGAGCATTTCCTGATGCTGCTGCCAGAGTTTCAACAACTTCTTCATTTAAACCAAGGTTCAGGATTGTATCCATCATACCTGGCATAGAAGCTCTTGCTCCGGAACGAACAGATACAAGAAGTGGATTTTCTTTATCTCCGAATTTCTTTCCTGTTACTTCTTCCATTTTAACGATAGCTTCCATGATCTGTTCCATGATTTCATCGTTAATCTTTCTTCCATCTTCATAGTACTGAGTACAAGCATCTGTTGTAATTGTAAATCCCTGTGGTACCGGAAGACCTAATTTTGTCATCTCAGCAAGGTTTGCACCTTTACCACCGAGAGTGTTTCTCATGGATGCGTCACCTTCGGTGAACATATAAACCCATTTTGCCATTTTGAACATTCCTCCTAAATGTAGATACTGGAAAAATAAACTTCTAGTTTCTATTTTTCTCAGTGCGGGCGAAATGTACCCGCACACAATATATTTTAACATAAGAAGTAAGATAGTCAAGCAAGAATATTTAAAAAATCCGCAGATTTTAACAATATTTTTTCTGCTTTTGTCAGCATAACTGCCAGAATATCTTGTTTTTTACTTATTTTACTGCATAACGCCTGAGCTGTTAAATGAATACCATACGCCGTCAATATAATGACGACCTGTAACCATTGCTCCTGAACTATTCAAATAATACCAATTTCCGCCAAGGTACAACCAACTGGTCTGCATTGCTCCTCCATCATTCATATAATACCAGCTGCCGCCAATATACTGCCAGCCCGTTGTCATTACTCCCCACTGGTCCATATAGTACCATTTACCATATATCTGCTGCCAACCGGTTGTCATCGCTCCCCACCGGTCCATATAATACCATTTCTTGCCAATATACTGCCAACCGGTTGTCATCGCTCCTCCGTCATTCATATAATACCAATGACTGGATATCTCCTGCCAGCCCGTTGTCATCGCTCCCCACTGGTCCATATAGTACCATTTACCGTATACCTGCTGCCAGCCTGTTGTCATATATCCGCTTTCGTTAAACCAATACCAATGATCATCTATATATTCCCACTGATTTTTAGGATATTCTCCGTTTTTATAACGATACCACCATCCGGTACTGTCCTGCACCCATTTTCCGCTTTTATAGTAGCTCTCTAAAGGTTCTGTTCGTGGTGTGATATATTTTGTATAATCTTTATATCCAAAGTTAATGTCTACGTTTCCTTTTACACCATCCACTAACCCTGTACTGCAACACTGCCAGATTTCTCTTTTTATATTGGGATTTGGACTTACGCTGTAACTGGCAATCCATTTTTCTACATCTCCCAACAGTGACCAGTCTATATAATTTTGATACCAATTTTCATTGGCATATACCATAGGGGTATATCCTGCTGACTGAATTTCATCGGCAAAAGCCCTTGCAATTTTTCCCAGCTCCTCTTTGCTCAAATCTTCCTGTACTTTATCCTCTAAATCAATAGCCACAGGATAAGAAACCTTATACCCTTTCAAATTTTCAATTACAAATTCCGCATCACGAACTGCTTCTTCTTCATTCGTTGCTTTACTGTAATAGTAAACACCTACGGGAATTTGAACCTTCTCAGCTTCCTTCATATTTCTCTGATAATATTTATCTAACTGATTGGTATTATATCCCAGTCTAATCATTGCAAACTCAATTCCATCGTTTTTTACTGCCTGCCAGTCAATTTCTTCCTGCCATTTTGATACATCAATTCCTTTTAAAGAACCTTCTTCGTATGTATTATCATCTATCCAATATCCTTTACTGTTAAAGTAATACCACTGACCGTCTATTTTTCTCCAAGAAAGTTTTGGACGTGTTCCGTCACTGTACTCATACCATCTTCCCTGTTCGTCTTCTTTCCATTCTCCTTCCGGTTTTCCTCTTTCTTCATTATAAAGCTCGATATTTTCCTCTAAGTAACTTTCTTCTTTCATAGAAGAACCTGCTGTTTCTGTTTCTGCCTGTGCATAAATCGGTACTGACCAGAAAAAAGCACTTGCGAAAATTCCTATTCCCAATATCCTTATAAATTTTTTCATTTTCCACCTCTTACCCTTCTATAAAAATATGAAAAGAAGATATTGAAAACCATAAATTTTGATTTATCAATATCTTCCTTTATTTTCAGCTCATATCTCTAATTTGTCAAGTCTATTCTCTTAACTTCTACCTCTCACTTTCTGTAAAACCATGTGAAAGACATCTTTAAAGAAATAAAATATCAAAGCCAACGCTACCAGCATAACAACTATATTTTGCCACAGATTTCCATACTGATAAGCTATGGTTACACAAATAAACCCAATAATAACAATAACTATATTTCTGTACTCTATTGATATATGCAGTTCCTTCTTTAACAGCACCAATCTTGTGATACAAATCAATAAAAATCCAATCGCCAAAGCCACATTAGATGCCTGAAGTCCTAACTTTGGTAATAACAAATGAATACATACTACATTTGCCACACTTCCGATTAACATTGTAATGAATAATAACTGGTTTTTCTTTATGGCACTAAAAGTATTGCCTAAAAAGCTGCTGATTGTAGAGAGAATGGTTCCTAAAAGATAAAAGGGGATTAATTCTTTTCCCACACCATAAGCTTCGTTTACCATAAGAGGATATATAATAAAGATTGATGGAATTAATATCACTAATCCGACACCCATACTTTTTATATAATTATTAGTCGCCACAGAATAAAATTCTCCAAGTCCGTCTTCTTTCGCTGACTTAGAATATGCCAACTCCTGCCATGCCATTTGGAAACAGGTTGTAAATAAAGTAATCATAGAGCCAAATCTTCCGGCAATCGCATAATATCCGTTTGCCTCCGGTCCCAGATAATCATTTACCGCAATTCTGTTATAGCTTGTCAAGAACCAGTATGCTACTGAATTCAGGCATAACGGCAATGAAAAGAGCAGCATTTCTTTAAACAGCTTTTTATCAAAATATTTAAAAGAAAACAAATGACGTTCGTGAATTCCCACAACCATAATAACAATATTCACTACATACCCAATGCAGCTGGCAATAAACAGCGCACTGTAATCCATTTTAAACTGGACTAACAGAAGAATATTGAAAACGATTGTTGTAATAGAACCGATTAAACCGGATGTTGTATATAACACATTTTTTTCATATCCTCTGGCAATATATCCCACCAAAGTCTGGGTATTCATTAAAATACCATATAAAAACAGCCAGAAAGGATACTCTACATGCAGAGCCGGCGCTGCTACAATAATAATAATTGTATATAATATCGTAGATGTAGTAAAAATGGCAAATCCACAGTTTATCGGTTTCTTTCTGTTTTCTCCTGCATATTCATACATAAACCGCATTATACCGGACCATATATCCAAAAATAACACAGAGCATAAAAACATAATATAAGCATTATACAAATCATACGTTCCATAGTCAGCAGGGCTGATATACGATGTATATAATGGCAAAAGCAAAAAAGAAATCAGTTTTGTCAACACAGTTCCTACAAAATATATCCCTGATGATTTAATAAATCTCCATAAATCTTTCATAGCTATTCCTCTATATATTCCCAGACTTTAAAATTATGTGCCAGACAACGTTTTTCCTCAGGAGGTAATGTCATATAATCACCATAATTTGTTGTAAGCATTTTGTCATACTCTTTTGGTGCTTTGTACATTTTCCCTTCAAACTCCAGCTGGATTGTCTCCTCCCAAATTTCTTTTTTCATAATCTCTCTGTCCGAAAATCTCGTGCACAGACATCCCATCCACTCCGCATCTTTCACGGTATTTTTTGCAATGAATTTTTCCATTTTTCTGGAAATTCTTGCAGGACCTATCATTCTTAATATTTTCCAGAGAATTTTTCTCCCGAAATTCTTCTTAGCATCCTCATGAAGAATTTTATCCATCGAAAGCATGGAATACAACCTTAGCTTTTCTAATTTTTCACATTTTTTCAAAAATGCCTGTCTTTTCTCTGTATCACTTGATACGCCGTCATAAGGAAAAATATCAATATAAAGTCCCAAATCTGCCTGTTCCTCTACATCGTGCTCTTCCAGCTTTGTTTTTGTATCAATTACTTTCATAAATGGATAAATATATTTCTTGTCATCTCTGCAATCTAACAGCTTGTATCGGTTATCTCTGTCCCAAATTTTTCTTAACTGTTCATAGTCTTTTCTGGGCATTAAGATATCAACATCATCATCCCACGGAATAAATCCCTTGTGACGGACTGCACCAAGCAACGTTCCATACCCTAAAAAATATTTTAAATTATTACTATCACATATTTTAGCCACATAATCCAGAATGTCTACCTCAAGCTGTTTGATTTCATCTAAATCTGTAAGCTGTTTTTTCTTTAAACTCATTTTTTTGCCTTTCCCGCTTTATAAGTCTATACACAATACTTAATGGTTTACCATTTCTTTAATTTTCTTTTCTATTATTTCTGAAGAAAATCCTTTTTCTTCAAGCTGATTTCTTTTTGTAACTTTTTTATAATCTTTATATTTTAAAATTTCATCAGCCCATGCCTCTGCTCCTGCATCCAAACTAAAAAATTTAACTAAATCTGTGAGTTTCGTTTCTTTTCCAATGGTATCGGAAATCAAACATGGAATTCCTCCCGCCTGAGCCTCTACCAGAGAAAACGGAAGCCCTTCAAATAAAGAAGGAAAAACAACTACATCTATCGCCTGTAAAATTTCAGGTATATCTTTACGCATTCCTAAAAATAAAATTTTATCATCAATCTTTTTTTCTTTTGCATAGTTTTTTGTTTCTTCCCACAAAGGACCTTCTCCACAAGAAACCAATACTGCATCTTCCTTTTTGCAAAGTTCTGCAAAAATATCTATTAAAAATTTATGATTTTTCTCCTTTGCAAAACGTGCTACATTGCCGATAACAAATTTTCCTTCTATGCCAAGTTCTTTTCTTTTTTCCGTTCTCAGTGTTTCATTCGGTTCGTATTTTCCTATATTTACTGCATTTGGAAAAATCACAACGTCCTCGGTCTTTGAGCCAAAGAACCATTCTGCCGCCTCTTTTGAACAGGCAACTCTGTAATCAATATACTTTCCTACATTTCTTTTGTTCATATTGTGCATCAATAAGGTAAACAATGTCCCCATATTTTTTGATTGGTGACTATGGCAAATTACATTTTTTATTCCGCTGTTTTTTGCTTCCTTTATACAGTCAATAGAACTAAGAGTCGTTTTGTTAAACCAGAATACATCATATTGATTGTTTTTAAAAACTTCTTTAATATCGTTTTTATATTTTGATACACTTACATATCTAGGTGTTATTTTATGTATTTGAGAACCATTTCTCAGAAATTCCTCCTGATAGGGAATTGACTCATCTACGGTTATAAAATCCACTTGCCATTCATCTTTTAGAGCTTCATAAATGGTGCATACAAATTTTTCCACACCACCCATATTACTGCTCATTCCATCGATTAGTATTTTTTTCATCTCTATATTCCTCTCATCTCCGGCTGAAACTTTTTAATATAAAAAGGCCTTCCAAGGCTCTTGTCATCTTGTGTTTCACAAGAAATACTGCTACTTTCTGTACCGTTCTTCTTACCTCTGCATGAACAGCAGCTTTTTGAATATTCGGATTTTTCATCCAGCCATTTAAGACTGCTTTTTTCTTTTTCTTATCATATCCGGATATTGTAAATAAATCTGTCAATCCATAGAAAAAGAAGGTCATAAAAATATTACTGATATGAGTTTCTGCTGTTTCTCCCACATGAAACTTACTACAAAATTCCATACTTTCAAGGTATAGTCTTTCTGCAATCTCAATACTGTCTTTTCTGTATCGTCTGTTTAAACTTCCCTGTCCAATAATATAATTATAAAAACTTTCTTTAATAAAAGAAATTTTATTCATATTTTTCATGTTGTGAAGATTAAAAATCAAATCCTCTCCCAAAGATAAGTCTTCCGGAAACTTTTCAGACAGTTTTTCCTTTTTATACAATTTATTACATGGAGAATTCAACAGAAACTTTTCGAATATATTCGGATATTCTTTTCCCAATTCTGCCATTGTAATTGTTTTGTCTATCTCAGGCAATCGCACATCTTTATCTTGAGGAAAGACCTCTGTATAGCCGCACATAACCATGTCTGCATCAGTTTCTTCTATACGGTTCACCAAGGCTTCTACCATATTTTTTTCAATATAATCATCACTGTCCACAAACTGTATATATTGTCCCAAAGCCAAAGAAATCCCTTCGTTCCTTGTAGCCGATGCACCTTTATTCTCTCTTTCAATATACCGTATTCTTTTATCACGTTCAGCATATTTCTTACAGACTTCCCCGCTGCCGTCTTTTGAACCGTCATTAATCAGAATTAGCTCTAACTTCTGATAACTCTGGTTTAAAATACTCATAATACATTTTTCTAATTTTTCTTCTGCATTATAAACCGGTACAATGACACTTACCATTTTTATTTCCTTTCCTTTGTGTAATAACCCACATATCCTATCATAATCCAAAAGATAATTGCCTGAAAATTCATTCCCAATACAATTCTGCTTTCTACCAGTTCACCTACCAGCCATACCGGAATAAATGCCATGATACATTTTCCGTAGGTAGATATATTCGGGTTAAAAATACCAAAGGCTACCTTTTTCAATACACACAATAAATACAATGCAAATAAAATAAATCCTACTGCACCGCAAGAAACCAAAACTGTAATATAAATATTGTGAAGACCGCCGCCACCGGAATTGATATATGCGCCTTTTGACATTTCTTCCACTAAAACATCATCAATAGAGCGATATCCAATCCCGAATACAGGACTCTTTGTGTAAGCTTTTAAGCCCATTTTCCACAAATCGCTTCTTCCTGTACTGATACTTTCCAGATTATTTTCCTTTTTATCCAGTCTTTCCAGACTTGTGCTTGGTTTCTCTCCTTTTCCATGAAGAAATTTATCTTTTTCCAACAGATGGCTTTCTGCATCCGGCATTGCTTCTTCAATCGCTACCGGAATATACCCTAATCCTGTTTTCAATAAATTTCCTCCTGCAATTACGACAACGCACAGCGCTGCTGTAACAACCGCTTTGTAACACCATTTGAGCGCCTGTTTTGTTTCTTTAAAATTATATTTCTTAATAAAGAAAAAGTATATAGCAATATAAGTAAGTAAACAAATCCAACCGCCTCTGCTTTGTGTTAAAATAAAGCATAAACTTTGAATAACAATATTCATTCCTAAAAAGATTTTTACTCCCAGTTTCTTCTTAGGCAGCAATACGGTTAAAAGAATAGACACATAATTTAAAACAGAACCTGAATTAGGATTGTACAATCCCCAAAGTCTGTTTTCTCTCATACCATATACAAAAGTAGTCTCTCCATGGCTGATTTCTACTGAAACTGAAAATAGAAACATCAAAAATCCTATAAGTGAAAATACAAATGTGATAATTATTACAATCCATGACAATATTGATAATTCTTTTTTTATTTCCTTTTCGTCTCTGTCTGTGTCACAATAATTCATTGCAAAAAACAACATTCCGGTATAACCCAGAATTGCCACTTCATTAATCAAATGCTCTGTTCCGCTTACTAAAATAGTAATGGCGTAGGAACAACAAAAAAGAAATAGTAGTACATATTCAAGTTTTAAAAAGGTTTTTGTTCTCTTAATGAATAAATAAGCTACACAAAGAAAACACCATGCACAGCAAAGCTTATATATGTCTCTTCCCACATCGTTTATATAGGGAATTGTCGTAAATAATCCCAAAACTACCAACAAACATTTTGTCAAAAAAATAATCGTATTTTCTCTATTTTTTGATACTTCCATAATTTTTCCTCTTTATTTCTCTAATGATTTTATCGCCTCATAATTACGTTTACAATTTTCTGTATCCCAAAGGGGGAAAAATTCTTTTTCTCTCTCCAAATAAGTTTCTTCTATTTGCAAATTGCGTTTTGCAAGCTTCTCCAGTGCTTTTTCTAATTCTTCCAAAGTCTCACAGACTGGTCCAAAACCATCTCGCTTATATTCAAAATACCCCTGCTGATATTGGCCTTTTCGGAATTTTTCCATATCAAACTGATAATAAATCATAGGCTTTCTCATATAGCCAAAATCCATAAAGATACTGGATAAATCAGTAATCAGAAGCGCCGACTCTTTCAGTAAGCCTTGGACATCATATTTTTTCCAGTCTGCAATGGTAATATTTTCCGAATTTGTTTTAAACTCTTCAATATATTTCTGCATGTTTCTGTGAGGATAAAAAATAAGCTCTAAATTGTATTCTTTTAAAATTTTGTCAATCTTTTCGCTATTTAATACAGCATTCCAATGCTGATAATAATCTGTACTCACAAAATTTTTTACATCACTGTCCAATTCCTTAGATTTTGATGTAGGCGTCGCAATCCACTCTCTCCAGGAAGGCATAACCAAAACCTGATTTTTCTTCACTTTAAAATCATGCAAGCCGTCAAATCTGGTTAATCCCAAATATTTTACGTAGCCTTCCGGATATCCGTAAGTGTCTCGAATAAAATTATATTCCTTTAATGCTCCGCACACAAACAAACGCATTTTTGTGTTTTCATAATAACACCATGGCATGTCGTTGCAAATTACTCCATGCTGCAAAAACACTCTGGTATTTTTTAGAATACCGTATACTTCTAATAAATAGCATACTGCTGCATTGGGCTTTCCGCCCTTTTGCGAACTGATATTCTTGCTGGCAGCAAGATAATATGCCCAGTGTTTATAACTACTGTATTGTATTATCTCTCCCAAATCTTTCACTCTGTTATAGTCTACGGATTTTTTATTAATTGCATAAACAACATCCTGTTGAGGCTGCTGCTCTCTTATGTACTTAAATAACCAATACCCGTTGTCTCTGGCTTCATTATAATCTTCGCAGATTAACCACATATCCGGGCGTTTCTTTTTCAAATATAATGCGTAGGGTATTGCGCATACGCACGTTCCTATTGCCAGAATATCTTTAAATTTCACTCGCTCCAGCTTTTCTTTTAAATTTCCCAATTTCTTTACCTCTTATATTTCCAAAATGGCAATTTTATCATTCCTACCAAGCTTCCAATTCCATAACTGATATGAAGTAAGAAAAATAAAAATGGCAATGCAAGCTGACACCATGTCTTTTTTTCTCCCTTTACAGATAAGAAAGACATTCCCACAGCAACCAGCCAATATAATCCCCACAGCAAATATGCGAGAATTGGAAATCCAAATGCAGCTAATATACTTGTTCCAATTATTCCCAAAACAAAGCATAGTGGTACAAAGTGGTAAATGGATAAGCATTTCGGGCATGCTTTCAGAGTTAATGCTACCCAATATCCGTTTCCGTATTTCTGTTTCAGCATTGCTTTCAGAGAATTTCTGGTATGCTGATAAGAAACGATATCCGGAGAATAGCAGATTTTATATCCTGCCTCTCTTATTCTGTAATTTATCTCATTATCCTCTGTTCTTCCCAGTTGTTCATTGAAAAAGCCCACTTTATCAAATACTTCTCTTTTATAGGCTCCATGAAAAACTGACTTTACGTAGGTCTTTTTTTCGCTTCTTCTATAAGGCGCAATACTGCTTCCGAACATGGACTGTTCCGCTAATAAAAGAGTCTCCTTCCATGGGGTACTCTCATCAATAATATTCGGTCTGAGTCCGCCGGAAACATACTCTCCCGACTCTAAAACTTTCACATTCTTTTCCACAAAATCTTCCGGTATTTCTGCATGGGCATCAATTCTTACAACTGCATCCCCATGGTAATTTTTCAAAATAACATTCCAGCCTCCGGCCAATTTTTTTTGCGGATTATCCAAAACCTGTATATTACAAAAATCTTTGTTTTCTTTCTTAAATTTTTCCATCAGGCTTTTTGTATCATCTTTTGACATACTGTCTACCAGCACAATTTCCATCTTATCATGAGGGTAAGTCTGCGCTTTGATACATTCAAACAATTTCGGTAATGTATTTTGTTCATTATAGGCAACAACGCCAACTGATATAATCATCTGAAAACTCCTATTTTATTACTGCTGCTACTGTTGCGAACATGGTTTTAATATCCTCAAAAAAGCTAAATTTTTCAATGGCTTTTAAATTATATTTCATTTTTTCAGGTAATACCTGATGAATATAAACCTCATCTGCATTTTTCGCATCTTCCAGTAATTTTTCTTCATCTTTATATTCGATACTTGCTCTTGACGTAACTCCTGCCGGAAGGAGCAAGGTTGCCTTCATTTCATTGGTATAATGAGCAACATATTTTTCCACTTCCGGTCTTGTCCCCACAAAAGTCATATCACCTGCAAGAATATTAAACAGCTGCGGAAGCTCATCCAATCGGCATCCTCTTAACAGCTTTCCCATTCTTGTTACACGCATATCTCCCTTTGTAGTAACCTGTGTACCGATTTTCTCCGCATTTTGTACCATAGTACGGAATTTGCAAATGCGAAATTTCTTTCCGTAAGTGGTTACTCGAACCTGTCGAAAAAGCACAGGTCCTTTTGAGTCCAATTTAATTAGAACACTTAAAATCAACAACACAGGAGAAAGCAACACCAGTAAAATTGCAGCAACTACCACATCAAAAATGCGCTTTGCCACCAATCCTCCTTTGTGCTTTTCCAATATTTTATAATATTTCTTTACTTCCTCTACCTGCATATCCAAAGGAAGCTCATTCCATTTCTTCATTGTCTTTTTCCTATCTTATACATTCTTTAAAGGATTGAATTACATACTCCACTTCCTCATTTGTCAGCTTTGTATGTAACGGCAAAGTAATTTCATTAGAGAACATTCTGTAAGCATTCGGATAATCCTGAATATCAAATCCCAGCTTTTTATATGCAGTAAGCATCGGAAGCGGTTTGAAATGTACGTTAGTTGCAATTCCTTTTTCTGCCATTTTTCTGATAATTTCATTACACTCTTCTCTGTTTTTACCCAAAACATGTGTGATGTATAAATGACCGCTGGATGAAAAATCTTTCCCGTAATGATGAAGATGTTCTATATTTTCTCCTACAAAGCTCTCATCATACCTCTGAATAATTTCTCTTCTTCGTGCTAAAATCTTAGGATATCTTTCTAACTGCGCCAAACCGATAGATGCCATAATATCCGTCATATTGCATTTAAAATAAGGCTCTACAATGTCATATTCCCATGCGCCTAACTGTGTTTTTGCCAGCGCATCTTTAGACTGTCCATGAAGTGAAAATAGCATAAACTGTTTATATAATTCTTCGTTATCTATTCCATCAATATCACGCCATACAAGTGCTCCGCCCTCTGCTGTTGTCAGGTTCTTAACCGCATGAAAAGAAAAGCTTGTGAAATCTGCAATTTCTCCACATTTTTTCCCTTCTCTTACAGCGCCGAAAGCATGAGCGCCATCTGCCACAACAGCCACTCTGCCGATTTTTCTCTGGATTTCATTTGTCGGTCGAAACAGGTTTTTCTTTCTTTCTAAAATTTCAAATATCCTGTTATAATCACATACAATACCCGCAAGGTCTACGGGAATAACTGCTTTTGTTTTCTCCGTAATCGCAGCTTCCAACTTCTCATAATCCATTTCATGTGAGTTCTCTGCTGTATCCACAAGAACAAGCTTTGCTCCTACATGACAGACCACACTTGCAGAAGCTGTATAAGTATATGCAGAAGTGATAACCTCATCCCCCGGTCCAATGCCTAATGCCCGTAGTGCCATCTCTGAACAAGCCGTAGCTGAATTTAGACATACTGCTTTGCTGGTATGACAAAATTCTGCAATATTCTTTTCAAATAATTTTGTTTTCGGACCGGTTGTAATCCAGCCGCTTCTTAATGTATCTACTACTTCCGTAATTTCTCTTTCTGTAATATCTGGTGGTGAAAATAAAACATCCATTTTTTATGCCTCCATGATTTTATTTCTTAATCCTGTAAGTAGGAACCAGTTTTTGCACTTTCTCTTTAATGCTCTCATCGTCATTATAACAAGCTTCTTTTAACTCTACCAATTTATCAAAAAATGTTTCTTCATCCATCTCAATAGGCTTACCGATATGAATTAACTTATTAGCAGTTTCTTTCATGCCTTCTTCTGCCATAAGAAGCTCCTCATATAGTTTTTCTCCCGGACGAAGACCTGTATATTCAATCTTAATATCCACATCCGGTGTATAGCCTGACAGACGGATTAAATTTCTCGCCATATCATCAATTCTCACAGGCGCGCCCATTTCCAGCACAAAGATTTCTCCTCCTCTTGCATAAGCTCCTGCCTGCAAAACCAGAGATACCGCTTCCGGAATAGTCATAAAGTATCGAATGATATCTTTATGTGTTACTGTAACAGGACCGCCTTCTGCAATCTGCTTTTTGAATAGCGGAATTACGCTTCCATTGCTTCCCAGTACATTACCGAAACGCACTGCCACAAATTCCGTTTTTGATATTTTATCAAAGCTCTGCACAATCATTTCACAAAGCCGTTTGGAAGCCCCCATAATATTTGTGGGGTTTACTGCTTTATCTGTGGAAATCAGGACAAAACGTTTCACACCGTATTCGCTGGCTGCCTTCGCTGTTTTATATGTTCCAAAAACATTATTTTTAATTGCTTCATTCGGACTGTCCTCCATAAGAGGAACATGCTTATGTGCCGCAGCATGATATACAATGTCCGGACGATATTTCTCAAACACCGTTTCCATTCTGTGTGTATTTCTCACAGAACCAATGAGAACCACCAAATTCAATTCCGGATGATGTCTCTTTAATTCCTGTTGAATTTCATAAGCATTATTTTCATAAACATCAAAAATAATCAGTTGTTTAGGGTTATACATGGCAATCTGACGGCATAATTCACTTCCGATAGAACCTCCTCCACCGGTAACCATAATAACCTTTTGCTCCACATACCCCATAATTTCATCCAAATTAACCTGGATAGGGTCCCTTCCCAGTAAATCTGTAATTTCAACATCTCTCAGTTTTCCGATATTCAGTTCTCCGTCAATAAGCTGATACATACCGGGTAACGTCTTTAATTCGCATTTTGTCATTTTACATATTTCCAGTATTTCTCTTCGCTCTTCTTTCGAAGCAGAAGGAATTGCCAATATAATCTTATCAATTTTATACTTTTCTACATTTTTCAAAATGACGGAACGGTCACCTATAATAGGAATACCATTAATATATCGTCCCTCTTTATTACAATCATCATCAATCACACAGCACACTTTCATAGTAAGATGACGACTGTCTAAAATTTCTTTAATAATTGCTCGTCCGGCATCTCCCGCTCCGATAATCATCACTCTCTTCTGTGGTTCTCCGCAGCCAAAGCGCTGTTCCCTCGCCTCTTTTAGATATCGGCAAAAACGATAAGAAAATCGTATGCCTACTACCATTACTGTCTGCAACAAAATTTCTAAAAAGAAATAACTTCTCGGTATTGGATACTGCATCAAATGAAAGCCTGCAATCTGCATGAAAAAAGAAACAATATTAGCCAGTATAATATAACCCAGTTCATGAATACTGATAAATTTCCACAGACTATGATACATTTTGCAAAAATAAAATATAAGCACTGTTGTAAGAATATGAATTGGCAAGTAACGATACATACTTTCCAAATATATAGCATCAATACTGTTATAAGAAAAATCAAATCTGGCTATTAAGGCTCCAATAGAAGCCATTATAATAATTGTAATATCTCCTAAGAGTAACAATAATGCTCGTCTTACCCATTGCAAATCTAACAATTTCTTTTCTTTTATATTTTGTTCCACGTCTTTTGTCCCTTTCAATTTAAATATAGTTTACAATTATTTCATTTTCTTTTTACCCATACTCTTACAGTATTATATCTCAAACTCTTGGCTTAAACAAGTCAAAATCTGATTTCAGATATGAAAAGTCTATAAAACTACCATTCCCTCTGCTGTAAATTCCTATTCCCACACCGGAAAATTAAAGAAAAAAGGTACTACAAACAGCCTGTTTTGCTGCTTGTAATACCCTTTCTTCTGCTTATTTGAAATTTTTTATTTTACAACAATATTTTTATAGTACCAGTTAATTCCACCTGTGATTGTTGCATCATCTAAAGTTTTGCCTTCTTCACCAACTGTTTTTCCGTCATTTGTTTCCAGAACACCATCAAATACGTTAAATCCTTCCTCTACAATGCGTTTTCTTGCTTCGTCAACCTTTTCCTGTGTTCCCGGTGCAACTAAGTCTTCATTTAATGGAGCAATATCTACTAATCCTTCTTTCATACCGCCAAAGTAGTTTTCTGCTGTCCATGTTCCGTCAATAACTTTTTTTGTTGCTTCTGTGTAGTATTTACCCCAGTTCCAGATAACAGATGTTAAAGTAGCACCCGGTGCGTCTTTTTCCATGTCAGAGTTGTAGCCTACGCCCCATACGCCTGCTGCTTCTGCTTCTGTCTGTGGGTTTGGTGTATCACAGTGCTGTCCGATTACGTCACATCCTTCTGCAATCAAAGCTTTTGCCGCATTTGTTTCTTCAGTAGGAGAAAGCCAGCTGTTTGTAACCTTTACATAAACCTGTGCATCCGGATTAACTTCTGCAACACCGATTGCAAAAGCATCTGCTCCGCCTGTTACTTCAGAGTTTTCTGAACCCATTGCTGCCACATAACCAATTTTGTTTGTTTCTGTTTTCATACCTGCAACAATACCGGATAAATATCTTGCCTGATAAATTCTTCCGAAATAATTATTGAAGTTTGTATCATTTGATTTATATCCTGTCCCATGAGAAAAGATAACATCCGGATATTCTTCTGCTAATGCTTCACAAGTATCCATATAGTTAAAGCTTGTTGCATAAATAACCTGACATCCTTCTTCGATACATTCTCTCATTGCCTGCTCTGTTTTTGTAGGATCTGCATCTGGAATATTATTTTTTCTGATAATCTGATTATCTTCCAATCCTAATTCTTTCTGCATTTCTACAATACCCAAATCATGAGCATAACTATATCCTGAACCGTCCGCAGGATCTCCAATGTGAATAACACCAACTTTTAAGTCTTCTTTAGCAACCGGTTCAAATCCACTTTCGCCTTTGTCAGCACTTTCTTTTTTAGAAGCTTCTTTTTCTACTTCTCCCTGCTGCTGTCCACATCCTGTAAACAATGTTCCAATCATGGCGATAGATAATAATGCACCCAAGATTTTCTTTTTCATGATTTTCCTCCTGAAATTTTAAATATTTTAACATCATACGGGACACATCATATCATTATATCTGCCATTTTTCAACAAAAAACATCATTTTTCCAAATAACTTAAAATGTTTTCATAGACAGTTTCTTTTCCTTTTTCATTTAAAATTTCATGCCGCATATTGGGATATATTTTTCCTGTCACATTTTTATATCCTACCTGCTTTAAAAACTGCATTTCCTGCACAAATTTTCTGCCGTTTCCGATACAGGGATCTTTCTCTCCACCCAAAAACAATACAGGAAGCTGTTCATTTTTCAAAAGCCACCCCTCTTTACTGTAAGTTCCTTTCATCAACAAAAACAATCCTTCAAAAGCATCTGTTGTAAAAGTAAAACCGCATAAATCTGATTGATTATATTTATCTACGATTTCTCTGTCTGAACAAATCCACGCTGACTTTGGCTCTCCCTGAAAAATCTTGTCAAAAGGTCCAAATGCCATTTTTTGAATTTCTTTGCTTCGATACTTATCGCCTTTTATTTTCTTCTGAATTTTTGCCAGCAAAAGTCCTATATCCACAGCAGGATTTTTACAGGGCGGACCTGTTAAAATCAATTTTTTGATTTCATTGTCATACTTTTTAATATAATTTCTAGCTACTAATGTTCCCATACTGTGCCCCAACAGATATACAGGCAGATTAGGATATTCTTCCTTTATCCATAAAGTAATCTGGTGCAAATCTTCTACAATGGCTTTTTCTTTTCCATTATAAAAATAACCCAAGTCTTCTTGCTGTCTCACGCTTTTTCCGTGTCCTCTGTGGTCGTGCATCACTGCTGTATAGCCATGCTCAGAAAAAAACTCCATAAGCGGCAGATATCGCTCTTTGTTTTCTGCCATTCCATGAGAAATCTGAACAATCCCCTTAGGATTTTCACTTTCCACACAGAGAATTTCCAAAGAAAGCCCATCATAGCTTGAAATAATCTGCGCTGTCTTTTCCAACATAAACTTCCCTCCTATACAATAAGAAAAAGGAGCTGCCACATGAAATATTTTTTAAAGCGGCAACTCCATAATCTTGTAATTATTATAATTAGTCTTCTACAATTTCCAAAACATCTGCCGGACATGCTTTTACGCAAATACCGCAGGCAATACATTTGCTGCTTGTAGGCGCTTCTTCAGCTTTTACCATAACGCCGAACGGACATGCTTCCACACATTTGCCACAGCCTGTACATTTCTTTTTATTAATCATATAAACGCCTTTTGCATTCTGTGTAATTGCACCTTCCGGACATGCTTTTGCACATTTACCACACTGTACACAAACCATTGGTTTTGCAACATCGTTTTTCTCAATAATCTGAATACAGGATTTATCCGGGTCAAATTCTTTATAAAAGCTTGTTGAACATGCTCTCACGCACTCCAAACACGCCATACATTTTGCACCTTTTGTAACTTTTAATTTCTTCATTCTAAATCCTCCGCTTTCATTGGTAAAGTTTCTTATTTAACTATATTAACATCTTATTCACCATTTCTCAAGAAATTTTTCTGTCTTTTCCCAATGCTTCAAACATCCATTTTTTATATGCTTCTACGCCTGGCTGGTCAAAAGGATTAACTCCCAAAATACGAGCAGAAACATAACAGGAAAACAGGAAGAAATAAAATAATTCTCCAAAAACATAGGCATCCAATCTTTCCACTTCTAAAATCAGACACGGCAGCTTTTCTCTGTGAGCCTTTACTGTTGCACCAAAAGATGCTTTGTTGATATCCCAAAATTCTTTACCATTCAAATAATCAAATCCATCTTTCACCATATCAGCCACAGGTGCTAAAGAAGCGTTTTTTTCCTGCACATCCAAAAATGTCTCAAAAATCAGGGGCGTTCCATCCTGAATATACTGTCCCATAGCATGCAGTTCTTCACAGAAGTCTCCTGATGATGGAAAAAGTCCTTTATTATCCTTTCCTTCGCTTTCTCCAAAGAGCTGTATCCACCATTTATAAAACCAACGGAATTGAGGTTCAAAACTAACGAGCATTTCTATTTTATAGCCCTTCTTATAATAAAGGTTTCTAAGACAGGCATATTGATATGCGGGATTTCTCACTATTTCTCCACTTGTAAGATATTTTTGCATATCAGAAGCTCCCAAAACCAGCTTTTCAATGTCTATTCCCGCCACTGCCATGGGAAGAAGCCCCACTGCTGTCATTGCGGAAAATCTTCCGCCTACGTCTTCCGGAAATTCCAGAAAAGTATAACCCTGTTCTTCACACAGTTTTTCCAATGCGCTCCCCTTTGTACCCGTTGCAATAATTCTTCCATTGGCTTTTTCCTGATACTTATCAAAAAGGAACTTTCTCAGAACGCGGAAAGAAGCCCCCGGTTCTAAAGTTTCAAAATTTTTCGCTATGCAGTCGATATAAACAGATTTTCCTTCCAGTTCTTTTAATGCTTTTGTCAGTTCATAAGGAGAAAGCGTATTTCCCATATAGACAATCTTCACCTTATCATCTGTCTGTAAGGCTTCAATCACCGCTCTTGCGGCATTGTTAGAGCCGCCAACTCCAATAATCACAAAAGCGTCTGCATTTTCCCGAATATGAGCTGCTAATTTTTTTAATTTCTGCACCTCTTCATGGCTTGCCCATTTATCCACGGAAAACCACCCCAAGGAGTCCGCATATTCATCCTCTCCGTTTAATACAGATTGAAAAATATCCTTATTTTCCACCATAATCTCATGTAGTTCATCCTTTAAATGAGGATTTCTGTCTTCTATTCTTAAATTCAGCATATTTTTGTCTCCTTTTTAATTTCATAGGACTTACTTTCCTATGAATGAATAAAGATTGCCGCACTAAGCAGCATTCGGAATATTCGTATCAGACTAAGCGTGAAACATACAAATATTCTCGATATACCCCTAATGCGGCAATTTGTTAAATCTCCTTATCCCATACATGGATGGCAGTGTCCGTAAGCGTCCATGCAGTCTTCTTCCGGATTTTTCATACAAAGATGAACTGCTGCCTTTTTGAATGTCATTGGCAATGCAAGAACATTTGGATTTTCCCCAACGAATTTCTTCTTTGCATCCTCTAACGCTTCTTCAAATGTAGCTCTTGTCTTTAATCCCATTCCTCTTGCATATCCCGGTTCCTGTGCACCAACAATATAGATTGCACTTGTATTCATTTCTGCAATATGTCCACAGGAAATCATACTAAAGCCGTGGAATGGATGGAATGCATTTGTAAAACGATATTTTCTGATATATTCTTCGTTTGTTGCAAAATATTCACCATAACGATTCATATCCGGCAATGTATTCATATAATCATGCTGGAACATATCATACATTTCTCTTAAATATGGCCATAATTCATCATGGAAGAAACCATTGCAAAGAGAAGAACAGATAATTACGCAGTTGTCACTCATAATTCGTTTATATCTTAATACCTGTGCACTTAATGCCTGCATCATCATAATTGGGTTTGTTCCCATTCCATCACCATAATGGAATTTCTGAGGCATACCAAATACTAAAACATCATATTTCTTTTCAGCCCAGTGTACATAAGTTCTCTTATCAGCCAGCTTCCAGCTAATTGGCATCATTTCTTTTGCATATCCAGAATAGATTGCAATCTGTCTGGAATTTGTATCCAGAACAGCGTCACAACAGAAGAATGGATGTCCCATTCTTTCTTCCATGTGCATAGAAATTTCATCAAATTTTGTTCTCATTAAACTTCCACCATTTACCGGTGTAAAGTCTTTTCTGTGCATAACAGAAGGAACATGATGGCTTGAGATACTCTTCCAGTTTGTAATACCTGTTGCGCTGTGTTTATATCCGCCTGAATATCCGCCATAAGGATTTCCCTGTACATGACCTACCAGAATTGGAATATCACATTCAAACACATATTTATTCATATAAACCGGATCACCGCGTCTTGTTGTTCCCAGATCTACCATGTGTTCTTTATCTTCACTGTCGTGGCTGATAATCTGTCCTGTATGCCAGAATTCATTAAATAATTCCTCTCCAAAAATTGCTCTTGCGTCAGACTCTTTACTTCTTGGATGTAAACCATTGGAAATAATGAATAAAATATCTTTTTTCTCAACACCTGCTGCGTATAATTCTTTCAGCATATATTTAATGCTCATTTTTCTGTGGCTTGTTGGCTGCTCTCCACCTTTTACTCTATCAGGTACAATAAAAGTAACGGTGCTTCCCTTATGTGCCAGTTCAGACAAAGTTGGCATTCCGATTGGATGTGCAAGGCTTTCCAGATAAGCTGCTTCCAGTTTATCTTCCGGAATGCAATCAGGATCTTTTACTGTTTCCCCCGGAATAAAAATGTCTGTGCTGTCAGGCAATTCGGCCGCCATAGTACCATGTCCATATTCAAATTCTAACTTCATTCTTTTTTCCTCCTTGTTATGCATTCATGTAAAGTGAAATAATTTCTAAATATTCTTCTGGATAATAACCGATTTCTCCCTGAAATCTTGTGAGAGCAATTAAACCACCGTCAATTTCAGGAATAGATGCCAGCATTGCTGCATTATCCTGTTTCAGTCCCCCACCATAGACAATATCCATACCGTCTGTTTTCTCTTTTACAAATCTGGCAATCTTTGTAATATATTCTTTACCTGCCGGTGTTTTGCCAGGTCCGATAGACCAAACAGGTTCATAAGCAATGGTTACCATGGATTTATCCACATCTTTTAACCCCAGTTCCAACTGCTCTCCCAGAACTTCCTGCCACTGCTCTAATTCTTCGCTTTTCTCACCAATACAGTATAACACTTTCATGCCTCTGTCTACCGCAGATTTTATTTCTTTATTTAAAATGGTATTTACTGCTTTTGTATTTACTACACCTGCTTCCGCCAAAATTCCCGCAAGATTATTTCTTTCTTCGCAATGTCCAATAATAACAGTTTCACAACCAGCTGCCTTCATTGCTGCTGCAGGACGTCCTGTAGTAAACGCTCCAAAATTTTTTCCCGGAGCTACATCATCTCTGAAAACGCCTTGGCAGCCAATCTGAACAGGACTATTCTCTGTCTTTGCCTGACAAGCAGAAAACAGATGAATTTCTGGAAAGAACATTGCAAATTCAACTTCTTCAGGAGAATATTTTTTTAATTCTTCCTGTGTATTTTCTACAATATACTTACCCCACTCTTTCATGTCTGCAATTCTATTGACACCACCTAATTCTGCCGGTACATCAAATCTTTTTAAATTTAAATAAATATGTTTCATGTTGCTCTCCTCTATTTTATTATTTTCCTGACTGTGTATTAAAAGAAATCATATCAGGAAGCTCTTCCCCAATTAAAGGTCGGCACCAGTCTAAAAATGCCTGCGTAACACCATTTCCTTCTTCATTAATAAACTCATCTGGCATTTTTCTTTCATACATCATGACTTCATCAATATCTACTAAAAACGGCTTCATTTCATACGGATTTTCAGAAACTCTGGAAAATGCCACCATTTTTCCAGACTCTCCATTTAAAGCAGCTCTACAAGCCATTTCTCCTGCCAACTGTGCTTCTTCAATATCAACCTGACTCTGCATGAAAATGGATGCTCTGCCTAAAAGTCCTGGTTTTTCGCCTCTTGCCTTATAACCCAGTTTCTGAATAACTAAATTTGCCAGATGGGAGCTTACATCGCCGAAATAAGTGGCACGTTCTGTTTTAAATACAGGTTTTACAATAGGTTTTCCTTCTTTATCTGTCAAACCTTCGCTGGCAACTACCAAAATTCCAGATTTTTTTTCTAAAAGCTTTTTAATATCTTCAATAAATTTATCTTCATCAAATGCTCTTTCAGGAAGATAAATTAAATCCGGTGCGTATCCCTTTTCTCCTGCCAGCGCACTGGAAGCTGTAATCCATCCTGCATTTCTGCCTGACGCTTCCATGACCACTACATGAATAGGTAAAGAACGTACATCTGCCGCTAATTCCTGTGTACAAGCAGCCATATATCTTGCTGCGCTTCCAAATCCCGGACTATGGTCTGTTACTGCAATATCGTTATCCGTTGTTTTTGGAATTCCCATAACTTTTACATCAAGTCCACGTTTCTGACATGTTTTATGTAGCTTTCCACAGGTATCCATGGTTCCGTTTCCACCATTAAACAACACATATTTAATGTTTTCTTCTTCCAGAATATCCGCCATTTTTTCATAATGCTCCTGCTCAATGGGATCTCTGGACGTTCCGATTGCAGTACCCGGAGTCTGCAATAAAAGTTTCAATTTTTCTTCCGGCACATTTTCCAATTCCAAAAAGTCTTTTTTTAAGAATCCGCCTGTACCATTGTTTGCGCCATAAATATGTCCAATTTTATCTGATTTTTTTGCTTCTTTTATTGCACCATACAAGGAACCATTCATTACTGCGGTAGGACCGCCTCCATGTACAATCAATAAGTTTTCCGCCATATCTTTTCTCCTCCAAACTTGCCGACATATAAAAATACCTTACAGCACTACACATGCTGCAAGGTATCTTAAAATTTCAACAGCTTAATATTTTACAGTCATGTCTGGCAATTCATTTTTTAGGTCAATTATTTTCCTGCTTCTGTCATAATGTCAAACAATACATAGTCATCAACCGGAGCTTCTTCTGTAATCTTACCGTTGTCTAAGAAGTTTTTCTGCTGAATTTCATAGTATCCTTTTACACTTCCGTCTTCAACGCCTTTTAACAGTTCTTCAGATGTAAGCCATGCACCGTCTGTTGTCTGTCCCATTGCTGTTTCAACATCTGTTTTTGTTTCATTTGCTACATATCCTGCAACTTCTTCAAAGTTTTCTTCTTTTGCACCGAAGTCCATTGCTTTGTAGAGTGCTTTTGTAAATCTTACTAATAAGTCTTTGTTCTTTTCAGCGTATTCAGGCATACATACCCAGCTTGCAGGGTCTGCTGCGATATCAGAGAAATCTGCATTACTTACAAATACCTGTGCGTCATCACCTAATTCATCTGTGATAACTTTTGTATTTGGTGACCATGGAGCACAAGCGTCAATAGAACCGGAAATCATAGCACTTGGCATATTGGTAACTTCCATGTTGTAAGCTTCAATGTCGTCCATTGTAAGACCAACAGAGTCTAATGCACGTAATAAGATTGTTTCAGATGATGTACCGGAAGCATAAGCTACTTTTTTGCCCTTTAAGTCTTCCAGAGAATTTACTCCGTGAGATTTTAAGCCCATTACACAGTCAGCATCACCCAACTGCTGGAAGCAGAATACGTCAACATTACCCTGAATTGCAAGAGTATGAGCACCAGGTCCGATGTAAGCTACGTCCATAGAACCGGACTCCATAGCAGCGATTTCTGTTGGACCATCATCAAATTTTGTCATTTTTACTTCGATACCCTGTTCTTCAAAGTATCCTTTTTCTTTTGCTGTTGTAACTACCCATAAAGAAGCGTAGTTTGGCATGTAAGCCACGTTTACAACATCAAGCTCTTTTTTCTCTTCCTTGTCGTCTTTTGCTTCTGTTTTTGTATCTTCCTTTTTTGGTTCTTCAGAGCTTCCGCCACAGCCTGCCAGCATAGACATTGCTGTTACTCCTACTAAAAGCATGGATAATAATTTCTTCTTCATTTTAAGTTCCTCCTTAAAAAATATAGTTTTTTATTCTCACCGGGCTTCTGCCCCTTTGTAAGTTCTGAATTATTTTCTTACTTCCAGATATTCCTGATATACCTGTCCCCAGATATGATTTTTCAGTTCAATAAATCGGTCGCTCATCTTTGTTTCCTGATCTCTTGGATACGGAATATCAATATCTACCACTTCTTTAATACGTCCCGGACGGGCGCTCATAATTACAACTCTTGTTGCAAGAACAATCGCTTCTTCAATATCATGTGTAACGAAGAAACATGTTTTGTTTTCTTCCTGCCATGCTTTTAAAAGTTCTGACTGAAGCTGTGTTCTTGTCTGCGCATCCAGCGCTCCGAAAGGCTCATCCATCAGAAGTACTTCCGGGTTCATTGCATAAGCTCTTGCAATGGCAACACGCTGTTTCATACCGCCGGATAATTCCTTTGGATAAGAGTCGGCAAATTTTTCCAATTCAACCATTTTCAAATATTTCATTGCAATGGCATCACATTCTTCTTTGGAAAGTCCCTTTAATTTTAAGCCGAATTCAACATTTTTCTTTACTGTCAGCCATGGGAACAATGCGTACTGCTGGAAAACAACGCCTCTGTCCGTTCCTGTTCCGCTGATTGGCTTTCCGTCCACTAAAATCTGTCCGCTTGTAGGCTCTAACAATCCTGCGATAATATTTAATAATGTAGATTTACCACATCCAGATGGTCCGATTACACAAATAAATTCATTTTCTTTAATATCAAAATCCACACCGTTTAAAGCAACAACCTCACCTTTTCGTGTGTTGTATTTCTTTTCAACGCCCTGAATACTTACTTTTATATTTCCCTCTTTTCCTGCCATGATGTTAACTTCCTTTCAAAGTATTTAAGAACTTTCTCAGCCAGCATACCGATAACACCGATAATAATGATGTAGAGAAGCATTGGTGTTGTTTCATAGGAGTTTGCCAAGGATTTAATTCTCATACCAAGACCCGCAATCGCTCCTGTTGACTCTGCTGCAATCAATGTTGTAAGTGCTGTTGAAATACCAAGTCTTATTGCTGTAATAATGAATGGTGTTGTTGCCGGGAAGATAACCTTCACGAACAGATTTGCATCATTTGCACCTAACACTCTTGCCGCCTTAATCAGAGTTTCGTCTACGTTGATAACACCCTGGAAAATTGTAACTGTCATAATTAAGAAAGTTGCAAGACAGATAACAATAATCTGTGGTGTACGACCTACACCTACACCGATAACTACCAGCGGTACGTAAGCCAGTGGTGGAATGTTTCTGATAAACTGAATCCATGGCTCTAAGATAAATCTTACCGGACGATACCATGCCATCAAAAACGCTACCGGAACGGAAATTACAAAGCCAAGTAAAAATCCCCAGAATACAGAAATCAAACTGCTTGCAATATCTTCTAAAAGAATTCCTCTCTCTACCATGAGCCCAATGGATTGTAATACCTTAACCGCATTTGGAAAACATCTGGCAGTCTGTGGAGTAATTGATAAGATTGTCCACACCAGCATTGCTACTACAAATGAAATCAGTAGCCATATCCCTTTTGGTATTTTGCCTATGATGTCGGCTCCACCTTTACTTTTTTTCCCCATTTTAATCCTCCTGTTTCTCTTTGTTTCAGCATTTCGTACTAAAACTTATTTCTTATTCGTTATTGTATGGTTATTATCCCCTATATGGGGTTAAAAATCAATACGATTTTACGCAAACGTTTGAGCTATTTGTATATTTTTTAACAAGCATTTCGCATTAAATTAGGAACTTTATTGCACAAACACAAAACAAGGCGTTTGGGTATTCATCACTTTTACCCAAAACGCCTTGTTTTAAAGGAAATCTATTTACATTTTTTTGTAACGTTCAATCATCTCTTCTAAGGATACCTGCTCAACAAGCGGAGCTTTTCCGAAAGAACCGAATTCTACAATTAAAGTTCCGATTGCTTCTTTTACACCTTTTTCAATCACTTCTACTAAAGCTGCTGTATCATCATCTTTTATTGTACCATACATAACTGTGTCCATAATCGGAGGAAGGAATGCTCTTGGGTCAAACTGGTCTTTCTTTTCCTCCAATAGCTGGTATACGCCTCCAATGGAAGCGCTGTCACGTTTGGAAGGATTGTTTTTAAAGAATTCCTTCATATTTCTTGTAACAGCTAAACGAATATCTGTATCTACGTTGATTTTTCCGATACCGCAAGGAATTGCTGCCTTTAACTCGTCAATGGAAATACCGTAAGCATTCTGGATATTTCCGCCCAAAGCATTAATTTCATCTACAATGTATTTTGGCACAGTGGATGAACCGTGAGATACCAGAACACCGAAAAGATTTTCGTGCATCATACATTCTTTAATTGCAATGGCAATCTCTTTTCTTAATTTTACATCTTTTCCTTTTGATGCTCCGTGCATAGTTCCGTAAGAAATTGCCAGTGCGTCACAGCCTGTCTTTTTGAAGAACTCCACTGCTTTTAATGGATTTGTGTAAGTAGATGTAGAAGAAAATACATGGTCTTCCACTCCTGCAAGCACACCCAGCTCACCTTCTACCGATACACCTCTTGCATGGGCATATTTAACGACTTCTCTTGTAAGCTCAACGTTTTCATCAAAAGGAAGGGAAGAACCGTCAATCATAACAGAAGTATATCCACCTTCAATCGCCGCTTTACAGGAGTCAAAATTTTTACCGTGGTCTAAGTGAAGAACTACCGGAATAGGTGAGTCTTCCGCAAATTTTTTCACAGCATTTGCGATATTTTTTGCGCCAATTTTCTTATCCTCCAAAGTAGCGTTTAAGAAATCTGTTCTTCCGCCCATAAATCCGTTTGCTAAATCTGCCCCTTGTAAAATCGCTGCTGAACGGAACATTTCATGAACTTCAATGGCTGCTTTTGCCTGAGCAACTGCATTTACGTTAAATGCTCCCTGTGCAAAATGGTATTTGTCAACAGTTTCCAATAATGGTCTTAATGGTATTAATGGCATAATTTTTCTCCTTTTATCTCTCTATTTTCTTTCCTTTTACAAAAGTATCTACAATATTATAGCCTTCGTCTACAATAAGGATATCCGCATCTTTTCCGGCTTCCAGGCTTCCGATTTTATCATCTACGCCTAAAAGCTTTGCAGGGTTCATTGTTAAGAGCGGAAGAACGTCTTCCATTTCTGCCCCTGTAAAATCAATCAGTCGTTTCAGCGCTGTTCCTGTTGTCAAGGTACTTCCCGCACGAACGCCGTTTGATTTCAATTTTGCATCTCCATCCTCAACTACAACATCATTGACACCCAGCTTATATTCTCCGTCCGGAAGTCCTGCTGCCATAATAGAGTCTGTCACCGCAACAACTTTATCATATCCTTTTGCTTTTAAAAACAGCCTTACGCTGCCCGGATGCAAATGACGTCCGTCACAAATTGCCTCACAATAAATATCAGACTCCAGAGCCGCTCCCATCATTGACGGAAAATGCTGATGAAATAATTTCATGGCATTGCAGGTATGCGTACATGCAGCCGCTCCGTTTTCAATACATTTCATAGCTGTTTCATAATCTGCTCCGGAATGTCCGATTGCAACGGTAATTCCCAATTTTTTCATTTCCGGTACAGCTTCGGGAATACCTTCTACTTCCGGTGAAACTGTAATGTAGCGAATATTTCCTTCCGCTTCTTCCTGATATTCTTTTAAAAGCTCCATATCTGCTTTTCTTAAAAGCTCTTCCGGCATAGCGCCTTTAAATTCTACGGAAAGAAACGGTCCTTCCAAATGGATACCCAAAAGATTTGCACAATTTGCGTGCTCTTTTTGATGTTTTAACGCTTCATGAATAGATTTTATTGTCTGCTCTTTTGTATCTGTTAAAATAGAACAAAGCCACGAAGTTGTCCCCTGAAGTGCAAAGAAATGACCGATTTTTTCAAAATCATCCTTCAGCGCATCATTTACGTCTACGCCGCAGCCTCCATGGGTATGCACATCAATAAATCCCGGTATTACGGATTTTCCGGAAGCATCGTAAATATTTCCTTGTCTTTCTCCCTGTCCCGGACTGCAGATTTCGCAAATTTTCCCATCTTCTATACACAAATCTTTTCTTTCCATACGGCGTTTGTCATAGTGATACACATAACCGTTGGTAATCCAGGTTTTCATAGTTTTATCCCTCCAATGCGGCTACAAACTCTGTAATTTTCAGATTGATATCCTGATGATTTGTCAGCAGAGATACCGGAAAATCAGAGGTAGCTTCTCCGTAAGCAGTTCTTCTTACCACAGCTCTGTGCCAGTTTCTGAAGCATCCCAGGCGAATTTTTCTGGCATGGGCAATTTCATAAATACCGATTGTCACGCAATATTTTGGCATATCTTCCAATGCTCCGTTAAAATCGCCAATAGCATTTGCCGTTCTTGTTTCCTTTGTAATATCTAAAACTCTTGTTTTCTGAGCCAGAAATTCTTCGTTACTTAAAGACGCGTCTGCTTCATTAAAGGCAACATGTCCGTTAATACCGATACCGCCGAAGCAAATATCCACACCGCCCAGTTTTTCAATCAACTGTGGAATATATTCTACATTTTCCGGATCAGGAAATACTCTCTGTTCTTCCGGCATAACTAATTCCGGATCAATCTGACTATATACGGTTCTGTTCATAAATCCACGGAAACTCAGAGGATGTGTTTCCGGAACCCATTTCTTATCATCATCCAGATACTCATCCATATTGATAAACCATACATTTTTCAGACTGATTTTTTCCTTATTTACCATTTCTACAAAATAAGGATACTGTCCTACCGGACCTACCGGACAAATAAATACAGTTTTCTTTCCTGCTGCATTATTTTTCTTAATTTCCTCTGTCATTTCCTCTGCCATAGATTGAAATACCGCTGCATTATCTTCCATTACGATCACTGGCAGTTTCGCTCCTTTGTTTAAAAGCTCCTCCTTTGTGTAAGTATAATACTCATGTTTCGTCATTTCAAACAATCCTCCCTTGTTTTTGCATTGTCAATCCTTTCATATCTAAGATTATACGATAAGTATTTTTCATTTTCAACAAACCTTTCTTAAATATTGCGTTTTTTTCTACTCAATTTATGCAAACGTTATCCTAAATTCCATTGTTTTTATTCGTCATTTCAGTTATAATATATCTATAATATTGCCATTGTATTGTGAGGTTTTAATATGACACTAAAAGAAATCGCAAAAGAAGCTAATGTTTCTATCTCTACTGTTTCCAGAGTTATTAATCAAAAAAACACAAAAGCTGCCAGTCCAGAAGTACAAGAACGCATCTGGAACATCGTGAGAAAAAGTGGATATACGCCTAATTCTACTGCACGCGCTTTAAAGCTTGGGCCAACAACTCCCTCTATAGAAGTGCCTGCACGCACAATTGCCTGTATTTATGCAAGGGGAGATTCTGCAGTTTCCGATCTTTTCTTTTCCCATATTGCAAAGGCCATTGAACAAGAGGCTTTTAAAAGCAACTTTTTCATCAAACACTCTTTCACCGCATTGGATTTAGAAAATCCGGATGTAACTCTTAGAATTGCCAACTCCCCTGTAGATGGAGCTGTTATTTTAGGACGATATGATGAACGTATTTTAAAACTTTTCACCAAAAATTATAAGCATATTATCTATGCCGGATTAAATCCCATGGATGATAAATACGATCAAGTTGTATGCGATGGAAAAGAACTTACCTTTAGCGCCGTTTCTTATCTCCACGAATTAGGACACACAAAAATCGGTTACATTGGAGAACAAAATAACGAAATCCGCTATACTGCATTTAAAGGTGCTTTGGAAACGCTTGGATTACCCTTTTCACAGCGAAATGCTGCCAATGTAAAGCTTTCCCACGAAGGTGGTTATCAGGGAGCACTCCATTTAATTAAATCAAAATCAGATATTACTGCTGTTTTTTGTGCAAACGATAATACTGCCATCGGTGCAATCCGTGCATTTCGAGAGCAGGGATACCGCATTCCCGAAGATATTTCTGTTATTGGTGTAGATGATATTGAGACAGCACAATATCTTTCCCCTATGCTTACTACTGTCCACATACCTTTAGAAGAAATGGGGAGAATGACAGCAAAAATTCTTATTGACCGTATTACCGGCGGACATCGTATTCCTTTAAAAACTGTACTGCCTTATTACATAGCCAAAAGAGATACTTGCGGCAAAGCACCAAAAAATCGAAAATAACATCAGGAGGACTTTATTATGAAAAAAGCACTTTATTTTGATTGTGCATCAGGAATCAGCGGAGATATGTCTGTGGCTGCTTTGCTTGACTTGGGTGCGGATAAAAAAATGCTTTTAGACACCTTAGACAGCTTAAAACTTTCCGGATATAAAATTGAAATTTCAGAAGTGGAAAAATCAGGCATTGCTGCCTGTGACTTCAACGTTTTGTTAGATAAAGAACACGAAAATCACGACCATGATATGGAATACCTCCATGGTGACAACCATGAACACAGCCATGCAGAGTGCCATCACGAACATGAGCATCAACACAGCGCCCATACACTTCATCATGAACATCGGAGCTTGCCAGACATTCTTACGATTTTAGAAAATAGCTCTATGACAGCAGGTGCAAAAGCCATGGCTTCTAAAATTTTTGAAATTCTTGCCGAAGGAGAAGCCCGTGCTCATCGTGTTCCAAAAGAACAGGTACATTTTCACGAAGTAGGAGCCGTAGACTCTATTGTTGATATTGCCGCATTTGCAATCTGCATGGATTTTCTGGGATATGAAGAAGTTTTTCTGCCTGTATTAAAAGAAGGACAGGGCACAATTCGCTGTCAGCATGGAATTCTTCCTATTCCTGTTCCAGCTACTTCTAATATTGTATGTACGCATAAGCTTCCTCTGTCTATCCTGCCTGTACAGGGAGAGCTTGTAACACCTACCGGCGCTGCAATTGCTGCTGCAATTACAACTTCTTATACTCTGCCGGAAATCTTTCAGATTAATAAAATCGGCGTAGGTGCAGGAAAAAGAGAGTATGAAGTTCCGGGGATTTTGCGAGTGATGGAAATTCAGTATTGATAAGAAGCTGTCATTTTAAGTACATATAAGGAATATCTATACTTTTTGCGCTCAGTCTGCGCTCACTTTGAGTTTGCAATCTTAAAGCGTGCTCAACAAATTCGCTAAAAATGTATAGATATTCCTAAATACTCCCTAATACAACAGTTCCTATTTTTTCTCGTAAGTTAAAAATTCATACTCAATATCAAAATAGGTCTGTTCTTCGCTTCTTTCTGTCACCTTCCACTCCGGCATCTCATCCAGATTAGGAAAAAAAGCATCTGCTTCATAAGCAAAATCAATTTTTGTCACATGAGCTTTATCACAATATGGCAAAAACTGTTTATAAATACTGTCTCCGCCAATAACATATAAGTCTTCTGCATCATATTTTTTTATTTCTTCTAAAACTTCTTCTACACTATGAAGAACAATGGCATCTTTAACTTTATAATTTTTATCTCGTGTAAGTACAATATTCACTCTGTTTTTCAAAGGAAGTCCGTTAGGAAATGTTTCCAATGTCTTTCTTCCTAAAATAACCACTTTTCCTGTTGTTGTGGTACGGAAAAACTTCATATCTGCAGGAATACTTACTAAAAGCTTATTGTCCTTTCCTATTCCCCAATTTCTATCTACTGCTACAATTAAATTCATTTTCCATTCCTCCTTATACTGCGATTGGTATATCTTTAATCTGCGGTCCTGCCTGATAATTTTCCACAATTAAATCATCTGTGGTAAACTGATAAAAATCTTTTACTTCCGGATTTAACCGTACTTTTGGCGCCGGAAATGTCTCTCTCTTAATCAGTTCTTGAATAACCGGCACATGTCTGTCATAAATATGAGCATCTGCAATGACATGAACCAATTCTCCCGGTATCATATCATTTACCTGTGCAACCATCATTAGCAAAATCGCATACTGGCATACGTTCCAGTTATTTGCTGCCAGAATATCCTGTGAACGCTGGTTCAGCACTCCGTTCAACACTAATTTTTCACTGTCTTTTTCTTTGGTTACATTATAGGTCATACTATAACAACAAGGATCTAAAGCGCCACTGTGAAGATATTCAAACTGATATAGATTTGTCATAATTCTTCTGCTGTATGGATTTTCCTTCAGCTGTTTTAAAACATAATCCATCTGGTCTGTTTCTTCACCTTTATAAAGAAATTTTCTTCCTACCACATCTCCGTAACAAGTACCGATAGAACCATCTTCATCTGCCCATGCATCCCATATATGTCCGTTTAAATCATGGATATTATTGGATTTTCTCTGGTAAATCCAAAGAATTTCATCCATGCAGGTTTTTAAAGCTGTCTTTCTCAGTGTCAATGCCGGAAATTCTTTCCGTAAGTCATAGCGGTTTACCACGCCAAATCTCTTAATTGTATATGCATATTCTCCTGTGTCTTCCCATTTTGGTCTAACCTTTTCTCCTTGGGTATCTGTGCCATTTTCCAAAATATCCTGACACATTCGGATAAATAAATCATCTGCTAAACTCATGAAATTTTCCTTTCTTTCGCATTTTATATTTTGATTATACTCTATCTTGTCCTGTTTTCCAACACAAAAACGTATCCTTCCACACTTTACAAATACGAAAAAAAGTGATACTCTTTTAAAATCTTTATGAAAGGAGTTTTTTCATGAAAAAATTTATCATCTATTGTCTCAAACCTTTGTCTTTTTTACCGGCACTTGCTGTTATGTATATGATTTTCAGCTTTTCCGGTCAAACCGGTACAGAGTCTGGAAGTCTCAGCCATGAAATCAGTTATCAAATTGTATCGGTTGCAGACAAGATTTTAAATAAAAATCTGACAGAAAATGAAAAGCAAATCTATACAGACCGAATTGAACACCCTGTAAGAAAGCTTGCTCACATGACAGAATACTGTATTCTGGCTCTTTGTGTTTCTTTTCCTCTCTATGTATATGGTGTGAGAGGTTTTCTCCTATTCCTGTTAGCGGGACTGTTTTGCGTGGGATTTGCCTGCACAGATGAATTTCATCAATCCTTTGTAGCAGGTCGAGGGCCTTCCAAAAAAGATGTGCTGATTGACAGCACAGGAGTTTTTACCGGCATTCTGGCAGTACAGATTTTCTGTCGTGGATTTTTACGTTCAAAAAAACGCAAATAAAGGCAAAAGGGACTTCTTGCAAATTATTGCGCCAGTCCCTTTCCATTATTTTCAAAATATATTTCTTACATATTAAACAAATCCGCATGTGTTCCCGTATCAACTAATGTAAGCGTCAAAATATCATTCTCGATCAGATAAATAAGCAGCCAATCTGGTTGTATATGACATTCACGAAAATTTTTATATTTTCCTTTCAACTCATGGTCACGATATTTTTTATCAAGTTCTTCTCCACTTTGAAGTATATTTACTACTTCTTCTAATAAACTAATATTTAGTCCTCTTTTTTTGGCGAGCTTTAAACTCTTTTTAAACTTTCCCGTTAAAATTAAATCATACATCATATATCCATATCCTCTAATGCTTCAGAGAAACTTGAATATTTTTTTGTATTTGGATTTTTGCTCAAAGCTTCTGCTTCTTCCATAGCTGCAAGCACTTCTGGTTTATATTGAGGATATTTTACTTGAAATGGTAATCCTCCTTGCAAGACAACCTGTTTCAAAAAAATATTTACTGCACTGCTCAAGTCAAGTCCTAACTCATTTAATAGCTCTGTTGCTGCCTGTTTTGTATTACTATCTATTCGGATGCTGGTTGTAACATTTTTCATAATCAATGCACTCCTTTCTTTATATTAAATATATTATTACATATTAAGTACATTGTCAATTATCTTGAACATTTTTTTATTACATAAAAAGCTGTTGTAAGAAACATACAACTTATATATTCCCTACAACAGCCATATTCATTTACCATCTTACAGAAACATCTCCCGAAGGAAAAATTTCTTCTTCATCTTTCTCATTAATTGCCAGCAGCTTTCCATCAGAAAGTATTTCTTTGGCAATCACTTCCCGTTTGGTTTCTCCAAAAATAATCTGGATTTTCTTCCCCGGAACAATATTTCTGCTAATGTATTCTTGTGGAATTCCTGATTTTTCTGTTTCCAAAAGCAACTGATTCACAAGTTCACCTACCAGTTTGTTTTTATCAACTTTCTGTCCATCCGGTAAAATTGCTCCTGCTTTTTCTTTCAACTCTTTTGGAAAGCCTCCTGTGGGCTCATATAAATTCAATCCTATTCCCACAACTACAAATTCAATATCTCCTGTTTCAAAATCTGTCACTGCTTCTGTGAGAATTCCACATACTTTTTTATTTTCCAAATATAAATCGTTTACCCATTTAATTCCCAGAGAAACACCACAGCAATTTTCTACAGCCTTGCAGACAGCTACAGCCGCTGCTGCTGTAATTTCCAAGCTTTTCTGAGCTGTTTTTTCGGGATATAGAAGAACACTCAAATACAACCCACTATCTTTGGGCGAATAAAATTTTCTTCCCTTTCTTCCTTTTCCCTCTGTTTGTAGCTGAGCTACCACCACAGAGCCGTGGGGAAGCCTTTTTTCCACTGCCAACTGTTTCATTCGCTGATTGGTAGACGCAATTTCTTTCCATACCTCTACCAGCACCTCTGTATTTTTAAGTTGCAACCGAACCGCTTCCTCCGACAAAATATTATTGTCTTCTTCCAGCAGATATCCTTTGTTGGTTACTGCTGTAATGGAATATCCCTCCTGCTGCAGGCTTTTCATTCCTTTCCATACAGCAGTTCTGGAAACATCCAACATCTTTGCCAGCTCATTTCCTGACAGATATTTCCCTCTATTCTGTTCTAAAAGTTCCAGAAGTCTTGATTTTGTAGACATCACATTCCCTATCTTTCTTCACGGAAATAATTTACACCACAGGATTTTGGCTGAGAATTCTCCTTTGAAGAACGCATAGAAGTAATAATCAGCACTAAAATTGTCATGATAAACGGTATCATATCGAAAACAGAGCTTGGGATAACCTGTGGCACATAGTATTTCAATACACTAAATCCACCGAATACCACTGCTGCAATAATTGCTTTATTTGGGTCCCACATAGCAAAAATAACAAGAGCAACTGCAATCCATCCCAAACCATTTACACAGCTTGTTACCCATACACCATTACAGATAATCATGGAACAGTATGCACCTCCTATGGCACAGATACCACCGCCCAGCATCAGATTAATGTATTTCAATTTTGTTACCGGAATTCCTGCTGCATCTGCTGCTGCCGGATTTTCTCCAATAGCACGGATATTTAAACCTGCTTTTGTTTTATGGAGATAAATAGCAGCTAAAATAGCAACCACAATTCCGATATAAACAAAAATATTATAGTTAAAAAACATTTTTCCAATAACCGGAATATCTGTAAGTACCGGAATTTCTACTTTGCCAAGGCTTTCCAAAATGTTTTCCGGAAGCTTTAAAGATGTGCTTCCACTTTTTTCTCTTACAAAATCTCCTACAAAATTACTAAATCCAATTCCAAAAACAGTAAGGGTAAGACCTGTAACATTCTGATCTGCCATGAAAGTTACTGTAAGAACCGCATAAATCAGAGCAGAAAGCATTCCTGCTACAAAAGCTGCCACAAGAGCGAAAAACAAGTTGTCTGTCCAATAACCTACTACAAATCCGGCTACAGCTCCTATAGACATCATTCCTTCTACCCCCAGATTTAAGTGTCCTGCTTTTTCATTGATAATTTCACCTACAATACCGAATAAAATAGGAGTTCCTGCCAATACCGCGGCCACAAAAAAGTTTACAAAAAAATCCATTATGCTTTTCCTCCCTTCTTACGTGTGACAAATTTATAGCGTACAAAAAATTCACATCCAAGTACAAAGAAAAGTATAATTCCCTGAAGAACGTCTGCTGAATATGCAGATAACCCGTGAGCAGACTGCATAACCGTGCTTCCTTTTTCCAGCACTGCAAATAAGAAGGATACCACTAAAATACCCACCGGATTTAACTGTGCCAGCCACGCTACAATAATAGCTGTAAAGCCTACACCACCGGCTACGGAAGTTGTCAGTGTCAAATCCGAACCACTTGCCTGTACCATACCGGCAATACCACAAATGCCTCCGGAAAACGCCATGGTACGAAGTACGATTTTCTTATAATTCATACCTGCATAATTAGCAGTTGCACGGCTTTCTCCGACTACACTGATTTCATATCCCTGTTTTGTATATTTCAGATAAATATAAACAATTACAACTAAAATCAATCCAATCAGCCAGCCCGCATGAACACCGAAAATCTTATCAAGCTGCGCTGCTTCTCCGAATTTCGCAATTTTCGGAAATCCTGAAGAATTCGGGTCCTGCCACGGGCCGTCACGCAAAAAGGAGATTAAATACAATGCAATATAATTCAGCATCAGAGTAAATAATGTTTCATTTGTATTAAATTTGGCTTTGAAAAATGCAGGGATAAGTCCCCATAATGCACCACCCAGCATGCCTGCAAGGAACATGCAAATCATCAAAAGCCAGTGTGGAAAATCCCAGCAAAACAGAGCAAAATAGGTAGCAAAAATTGCTCCCATAATAATCTGTCCTTCTGCACCGATATTCCAGAAACGCATTTTAAACGCCAAAGTAATACCCAATGCCGGAATTAAGAGCGGTACCATAAGCTTAATGGTAGCCTGAAATGCCATGGTACTGCGGAACGCTCCCGAAACAATGGTTCCGTATACGGAAAACGGATTATATCCAATAAAAAGGATGAACAAGCCGCCTGCTACAATAGCCAATATTACAGAAAGCAGACGAAGGCGCATAATCTGATTATGAGTTCTTTCGCTTCTCTTTTCAATACGAATGAGAGGCTCTTTTTTCTTCCTATTTTCCATCTTACGCATCCCCCTTCTTCTTACCGGCCATCATCAGTCCCAGTTCTTCTTTGGTTGTTGTTTTGGCATCTACAACACCGATTGCTTCCCCATGACACATAACCATAATTCTGTCGGAAATTTGCAAAAGAACATCTAAGTCCTCACCGATAAACAGTACTGCAACACCTTTTTTCTTCTGTTCATTTAACAAGTCATAAATTGTATAAGAAGAGTTAATATCCAGACCACGTACAGGATATGCTGTTACCAATACGGAAGGATTGGACTCAATTTCCCTTCCCAGCAGAACCTTCTGTACATTACCACCGGACATAAGACGAACCGGTGTATCTACACTTGGTGTTACTACACCTAGTTTTTCTACTAAGTCTTCTGCCATCTTTCTTGCCGGCTTTCTGTCTATGAAAATTCCCTTTGTTTTATCGTAAGTTTTTAATAAAATATTGTCTACCATTCCCATAGAAGCTACAAGTCCCATACCAAGACGGTCTTCCGGTACAAATCCTAAGCTGATACCCAGATTTGCAATTTCTCTCGGTGTTTTTCCTACAATATTTTCCTTGTTATGTAAAATTGCTCCTGCCTGCACCGGAATAAGTCCTGCAATACTCTCGCAAAGTTCTTTCTGTCCGCTTCCTGCCACACCGGCAACTCCCAGTATTTCCCCAGCTTTAATTTCCAGATTTAAGTCCTTTACAGCCATGTTTCCATCTGCTGCCTTTACCGATAAGTCTACAATTTTCAGTCGAGTAAATACATCTTCACACTGCGGTCTTTGAATTTCCAGAGTTACCGGACGTCCTACCATCAGCTCTGTCAGCTTTTTTTCGTTGGTTTCACTGGTATTTACCGTTTCCACACTCTGTCCTTTTCTTAAAATTGTAACTCTGTCACTGATTTCCATAACCTCATTCAGCTTATGAGTGATAATAATAATGGCGCTTCCCTGTTCTTTCATTTTTCGCAAAATGCGGAACAGCTTCTTTGTTTCCTGTGGTGTAAGTACAGCAGTAGGCTCATCTAAAATCAAAATATCTGCATTTCTATACAGAACTTTTAAAATTTCAACTGTCTGTTTTTCACTGACTGACATATTATATATTTTTTTCTCAGGCTCTACTTCAAGTCCGTATTTTTCTGTCAGTTTTGTCAATTTTTCCTTTAATTCTTTTGGCTTTACTCTTTTCCCTTCCATTCCCATGGCAACATTATCCATGGCTAAAAAAACATCCACCAGCTTAAAATGCTGATGTATCATACCAATCCCCAATTTTCCCGCATCGATTGGGGAATTGATGGTTACTTCTTTGCCGTTGATTTTAATAGTTCCCTCGTCCGGATGATAAATACCGGAAATCATATTCATCAACGTTGTTTTTCCTGAACCATTTTCTCCAAGCAATGCCAGAATTTCTCCTCTGCGAACTTCAAGATTGATGTGGTCATTGGCAACCACACTTCCAAAGGTTTTGGTAATCCCCTGAAGCTCGATGGCTTTCTCCTTCTTATCCAAAGCCAACTTGTTCACCTCTCATTTCCTTTCTTCTGTCTGTCAAAACACTGGATATTGTATCATAGTTTATTTCTATTTTCCATATTCATATTCGAAAGAAGCCGTTTTTGTTTCAAAATCAAAAAGTGTTACCCCTGATTTCACGAATTTATAGTGTGCATGACAGGTGACGCTTTCTCGAATATGCCTTACCATACTTCCATTTACAGGCGCTTGAAGTTGGTATCCTGTATCTTCCAAGAGCTGTGCCTCCAGTTTCAGTCCTCTCTGCACCACCTTCACAGTTCTGTTTTTTATCTCAGAAGCCTTTGCCCCAAAATAAGTTGCAATTCTATATTCTTTTCCTTCCCATAAAACCACACCTATAATCCCCGTAAAATGTATCCCAAACATTGGAATATCCGCTACTGCTAACATAATGGAACCTTCTTTAAAAAAACACTGTGTCCACACATATTTATGAGGAAAAGAATACCCTTCATCTCCCTCCCAATATCCCAAATCATCTGAAAAAAGGTATTCTTTCTTATTTACAGAAATCTTACCACTTACAAGATGTCTCATACTCCATACTTGATGTCTGCACTCCATAAAAGGCATACAGACAAACGGCCCCATAATATTGTATTTTAAAGGTGACATTTGACGAAATTTCAATACACCCTTTATTTTCAAGTCTTCTGTATCTATATCCAACCGAATACCCTTCTGCCCAAATTGATTTTTTCCTATAAATAAGCTCTTCTTTCTTTTGCAAAAATTTTCTGAAGAAAAAGCAATTTTTTGAACCTCTGTATCTGTAATTATCTGAATAGAACAAGTTCTTCCGTTTTTTCCTTGATGTATTGCCGGTATTACCGCAAATGTTTGGGTATCCGACTGACACTTAAAATACCATCCATAAAAAAAGCTTTTCATAACGTTCCTCCGTGAAAAATAATAGTTTATTTTTCCAAAAATAAAGAAGAACTATACATGAAAAGCTTTTTTTACACTAGATAATTATTCCATCTAAATGGTCTATCTCATGCTGGCAAATCTGTGCTGTCCATCCTGTCAGCTTCTGTCTTTGCTTTTTCCAGTTTTTATCATAATATTCTACTTCAATATTCTGAAAACGCACCGCAGGTCTTACACCTTCCAATGACAGACACCCTTCTTCTGTTTCATAAGGGGTATCTTTTTTGACAATCACCGGATTAAACATCAGCACATCGACAAATCCCATATTGATAATGATAATATTTTTCTTTACTCCAATCATATTTGCAGCCATACCTACGCAACGTTCTCTGTTTGCCGCCAACGTATCCTCAAGATCCTGTCCTATATGTAAATCTTCCTTTGTGGCAGGTTCTGATTTCTGTGCTAAAAAGAAGATATCTTTTACAATCGATTTTACCATTTTCTTTTCCTCTTATGTATTTTCTTATTTCCAGTTTTTCCATATATCCGGCACATATCCCACAGTTGCCTGTTTGCCGTTTCTCACAACAGGAAGCTTTATTACCTTCTGATTTTCCAGAATCTTTTCCATTCTGTCTTCCTCTGCAATATACTTAATCAGCGCCAGAGCATCTTTATCCTTACATTCCTTATCAACCAAAGATTCTAATCCACCCACTGCCTGACAAACAGATTGTAGTTCACCTTTACTCATACCCTTTTCTTTCATGTCAATAAATTGATATTTTATTCCACGTTCTTTAAAATAACGCTCTGCTTTTTTAGAGTCGAAGGACTTCTTTGTACCAAAAATCTGTATATTCATTTTTACCTCTTTTCTTTTCCAACGCAATAGTTGCCATAGATTACTGCCACCACACTATATAAAATTCCGGCAACCGGCCAAATCACCCAGGTAATACCCCATTTCATAGTGACAAAACTAATGAAAAGATATAATGCTACAACAATAGCCCAGTAAATATTTCCAATACTTTTTTCTCGCCGCTTTGCAATTCTTGTATAATCTCCTTCTTCTAACAAGGCCTGATATCCATCCCAAATAATCGATGTTCTGACTATAAAAAATACTCCTATAGCCACCAACATAAGCAATACACCTACCGCTATTACAGAAAGAAAATCATCATCTCCATAAAAAAGCTGTACAAGAAAAATCGGAATACAGGAAATAATACAAAGCACTACACCTGTTGAAAATTCCATAATATGTGCTTTTTCATATTTTTTCATTTTATTGCGAACCATACCATCAATTCCATATTCCGTATCCAAAGGTTCTTTTTCCAAAAACTCGTATGGCTCACCTTTATGTCCATTAACAATAAAAATAACCACTGCAGCTGCCACTATACAAAACATTACAATCAGCCCTACCATTGCCCCTTGATCTTCTGTGAGAGGAATTTTTTTCATTTCTCCTGCCGCAGCCAAATATATTAATAAAATCGGCGATAGAATACAAAGCATGACTCCTGCTGCAACAGAAAATGAACTTTTTTTACAATACTCTAAATATTCATTTGCCGTCTCCAGAGATACTTTTATTAATGTTTCTCCCTTACTGTCTTCTAGCGGTTCAGCTTCTTCTAAAGGATTTACTATGCAAGGCACTTCTTCTATATCATCCCGAAGCAGATAATCCGTACTTACACAAAATACTTCCGAAAGTTTTAAAATTCTGTTCATATCAGGAACTGATTGTGCACCTTCCCACTTTGATATTGACTGACGGCTGACTCCCATTTTTTCTGCAAGCTCCTCTTGCGACCAACCTGCTCTTTTTCTCAAATTTACAATTTTATCTGCTAATATCATCTTCTTCCTCCTTTACAGTCCTTCTTTTTCATCTTAACAGACTTTTGATAGGAAAAATATACATAATTTTGCAGTTGCATACTACCAACTATGCTTTACAATTACGCAACTGACTGTATTTTAGCAAAAAAATTGTATTTTTAATCTGCATCTTCTTCCAAAGCTTCAATAAAAAAGCTCACCGGACGAAATCCATCATTGCAGGAAATCATTGCAGATTTTTTATTCTTCATCCAGCCATTATAAAAATTTTCTCCTCCGTGTGCCAGTGTCATGACAAAAGGAGAGATACTGTCCCATGCACTGTCACAAAAATTATCCGGTTTCTTCCAGCCGTTGGCGATAAAAACCTGCCCTTCCTTCATGTCACAGGCATTAGAAATGGGATTCTCATATTGTTCCATCAGGTCTTTGTAACAGGAATTTCTCTTTACTGTAATTCTGCATTTTTTCATTTAGATTTCTCCTCGTATTGATGTTTTCTTTATATTGATATGGTTATCTGGTAACTTTTTAGACAAAATATAATATTCTTAGCTGTCTTTTCTTTAAATTTGTTACACTGTATTAACTTACACTCAAATTATTTTTTTGTATTCTCTTCTAATTCTAATAGGTACTTATCGTAATCAGACATAAACAATCTATCTTGAATAATTCCATAATCAAACAGTTTTATAAAATTGTTAAGCCTTATTTCCCAATCCTGCATGGTCAGAGGAATATGTCTCAACGTCATATTTTCAGCAAAATCCAAATATGCCGTAACCATACGGTTCAGCTGCTTCATTTTGTCCTGGCTCAAATAATTCTTAGCAATCGTAACATCGCTTTTCTTAATTTTGCCATCGGGAGCATCTGCCCAAGTAGTTAGCCCCATATCCTCTTTTGTATGCTCAGCTCTTGCCACAATTAATTCAGCAGCTGTATGACCATGAACTGCAAAATGCATTTTATCCTGTACTGTTGCGTAGAATCTCTTTGTAGTCGCTGAATTTCTGTCGTAATCTATTGCGATCGTTTAAATATCCGTGATTTTTTGATAAAACATTCACTTGCGCATATCTCCCGGATACGTTCTAACTGTTCATCAAAATTTTTTTCTGTCAGATAAGTTCCGCGTTTCAGTCGTTCATCATCCATAATCCAGCCTTTGATAATATTGGTCCTATAGAATGCGTAGTTATGTTTCACATATACTCTATAATAGACACAGTGAATGCTGATTGCTTGTTCCACTAATATACCAGACTGCTCGAACTGCTGTAATCTGCGGAACGTTTATGTCATCTTCCCAATAATTATTTTCTAATTTTACTCTTTTATTATCATCACATAATAGTCTCAAGTCTCAAAAAGCGAAGCCAAAACTCCGCTTTTCCGCATAAAATCAAGGTTTTTGCCTACCCCCCTTAGATCGCAAAGTTCCCTTATATTGTAACGTATTTATACCCTTTTGCCAAATAATTATTTCACTCTACTCAGCAAACACACCGTCTCAACATGGCACGATACGTCCTGATTGATGTCAGTTTTCGGGAACCGATCCAGACTAATATGAAATGTAGCAAAATATCTCCGTTTGTTTGCGGAAACATATCAACAAATTCTGTAGCAAAAAAGTATTGATACAATTCGCTATCATTAAAAAGGGATACTTTTTTAACAAGTACCCCTAAATTTTAGTATTTAATTGTTTGTGTTCCCACACTCTATATCAACTACTACCGAAACATTGATATAGTTTTTTATCTCTTTATTTCTGATTTTATCGCCCTCACTTGTAAAGACAATATGCTTGAAAAAGTGCCTAAAATTAAGGACTTCTACATAGTTCGTCTTTGTAGCAACACACAAGTCTCCACATGAACCGTGTTCGGGAATAAATCCACACATGCAATCTTCTCTACCTTATATCCTCTTCCCTGAATCATCTCCAGATCTCTTGCCAGACTGGTCGGTTTGCATGCGATATACACCAGACGCTCCACTCCGAAATTCAAGATCTTCATAAGTGCCTTCGGATTCACACCGTCTCTCGGCGGATCCAGCATGATAAGATCTGGTACTTCTCCAAGTTCATCGATGACTTTTAAGACATCTCCTGCCCAGAAAGTACAGTTGTCCAGTTCATTTAATTTTGCATTGACCTTAGCTGCCTCAACTGCTTCTTCAACAATTTCAACACCGACTACTTTCCTCGCTACCGGTGCCAGAATCTGTGCAATTGTTCCGGTTCCACTGTAAAGGTCAAAAACTACTTTTTCATTCGTATCCCCGATATATTCTCTCGCTTTTTCATAAAGCACTTCCGCTCCCAGCGAATTAGTCTGGAAGAAAGAAAATGGTGTGATTTTGAACTTCAGTCCAAGTAATTCCTCATAGAAATAATCCTGACCAAAAAGTACTTCTGTTCCTTCGTCTTTTACAATATCTGCGAGACTGTCATTCTTCGTATGGAGAATTCCGACAATCTTTCCGGTGAGCTCAAGTGCCTGAAGTGCTGCTGCCCATTTATCCAGAAATTCCTTTGGTTTACTGTCAAAGCCTTCTTCTGATGCTGTTACAATATCAATGAGGATTTCTTCCGTCTTCACTGCTTTTCTCACGAGTAAATGCCTGAAATACCCATCATGTCTCATGCGGTGATAATATGGCAGGCCTGATTTTCTCGCACATTCCAGTGTACAGGCCAATATCTTTCTGTAATCACTGTCTACAATCTGACAATCACATACATTGACTATATCGTGGAAACTGCCTCGTTTGTGCATACCAAGTGCCAGCGGTCCGTCTTTGTATTCGTCACCAAAAGAGAACTCCATCTTATTACGGTACTCACTTTTGAATGGACTTTCCAGTACACCTTCCCAGATATAGTCTCCGTCAACTGCCTCATCCATCATTGCCTTGACTTGTGACTCCTTTAATTTTACCTGTTCTTCATACGGCAGATTCTGATAAGTGCAACCACCGCACTGTCCGAAATGCGGACAGTCAGGTTCTATCTCCTGAGACGCTTTCTCGATTACCTCCAGGAGTTTTCCTTCTGCTTTTCCTTTTTTCACTTTATTTACTGAAAAACGTACCTTCTGACCAGGCACACCATTTTTTACAATAACGCGTCTGTCCTCCTGTGGTACATTTACAATTCCTTTATTCGGGAACTCTACGGATTCGATGACTCCTTCGTATACCTGTCCCTTCTTCATAGCGTTCTCGTCCTCCTTTACAGACTATCTATTTTTTATAATGAGCTTTCCAGCGTTTACCATCCTGTTCCAGCTTCATATGAGAAATGCTCTTAACATATTTTTTGAACTGGGAATATCCATAATCATTTAGTTTGAAATCTTTGTATTTATCATACACACGATTTCCGATGGCACCAAGATCCATACCTGCTTCTCCGGCACCTTTCACCAAATTACGCACAAACTGGTCTACGTCTTCTTTTCTCGCACGGTTCTCTTTTAATGTAACCCAAGCTACATGACCATGTTTCACAAGCTGTATTCTGTCAAATTCCTCAAAAAATTTGGAAAGGCTGCTATATCCGTAACTTCGCACGTCAAAATCCGGATAAAGGCTGACCAGTCGGCTTCCTACTTCGCCAAGTCCGGTCTGCTTATTATTATCCTGATTCTCCATGATCATCTTAATAACTGCATCTTCGACCTTCTCACGCCCCAGCACTTCATGAGATTCTTCCTCTCCATCTTCCAAGCCTTTCTCTGACAGAAGATTTTCCAGAATTGTGAATTTGTCGCATGCTTTTCGAAATGGCTCCGGCGTCTTATTTTCGCCCATTCCAATAACCATCTTACCACTCTCTCTTAATCGGCTCACCAGTCTCGTAAAATCACTGTCACTGGATACAATGCAGAATCCATCCACATCCTTTGCGTAAAGAATATCCATCGCATCTATAATCATCGCAGAATCTGTGGAATTCTTTCCCTGCGTATAAGAGAACTGCTGGATTGGTGTGATCGAGTTCTTAAGCAGCTCATCCTTCCAGCTTGAATGTTGCGTATTCGTCCAGTCTCCATAAATTCTTTTGTACGTGATATTTCCATATTTTGAAAGCTCTGTTAAAATCGGCTTTATATACCTTGCAGATACATTATCTGCATCAATCAACAGAGCAAAGCACTGTCCATCCATCATCCACCTCGTCCTGTAAAAAAGCAGGCATCTCAGCCTGCTTTTTACTTACTTGTTTTGTTGTTCTGAACCTATATCTGATCTTCGTCATTGAAGAAGTCATCATCGAAATCATCGTCAAAATCATCCTCAAAGTCTTCCAGATAATCCGAGGTAAAGAAGCAATATACTGCATATGCGATTGCTGCAACTGCTGCCACAGCACCGATCACTGCCAGTATCCAAAGAACTGTCTTGGAAGCTTTCTCTTCTTCCTTTTTGTTAATCAGATCGTTCAGCTTTGTTGTTGCAATAAGCTCATCAATTTTACTCATATCCCTCGTCCTTTCCCTTGCCCTTTGCAAGTTACATTATTGTATATTATTATAACACTGGTCTTAAAATATTACTACACATTTATTTTATAAAATTTTAAAGTATAATTTGAAAGTTGCAAAGTTTGTCAGTGTAAAATTACCTTTTCAAAATTCTCTGCTTCTGCATATTTCTTATATCTTCTGTAATTTTGCGAATGCTGCAAACATCTTCTTCGTTCCAGGCCCGTCAAAATTCACCGTCACTTCGTAGTCACGTCCACCTTCGACTATCGACAAAACTGTACCTTCACCGAATTTTATATGGCGTACACGGTCACCGACTCCATACTCCAGCTTTCCCCCTGCAGGCTTTCCAAAGGATTTTCCCTGCTGTACTGCTGCAAATGCTTTCGTCTTAAATGCCTGTCTCGCCATCTGATAGTCCGTTTTTCTTTCCGGTTCTTCATAATCCGCGTGGTCTGTAAGACTTTTTCCATTTCCTGAAAATTTATTTCCCGTAGATATCAGTTCCAGCGGAACTTCCTTTAAGAAACGTGACATTTTATTATACTGCGTCTCACCGCGGACCATACGTTTTCTTGCACAAGTCATAGTCAGTTCATTCTGGGCTCTTGTGATACCTACATAACAAAGTCTTCGCTCTTCCTCCAATTCGTCCGGATCATCGGCCGTCACGGTCATATAGCTTGGAAACAGTCCGTCTTCCATTCCGGCAAGATAAACGCGTGGAAATTCCAGTCCTTTCGCACTGTGTAAAGTCATGAGCACCACATAATCACTGTTCTCATCCAGATTGTCAATATCTGCCACCAGAGCGACTTCCTCAAGAAATCCACTCAGTGTTACCGGTTCATCATGCTCTTCGCATACTTCTTCATAAGCAACGACTTTATTTAAAAGCTCATCGATATTTTCAATTCTCGCCTGAGCCTCTATCTCACTCTCTGCCTGAATGCTCTCGATATATCCGGTTTCGTCAATAATTTCCTGCATCAGTTCATGAAGTGTCAATTCCTTTGCATCTACTTTAAAGTGCTCGATCAATGCTACAAATGACTCAAGCTTTGACACGCCTCTTCCGATATCCGGGATAAGGTCAGCTCCCTTAAGACATTCATAAAATCCTTTTTCATGCATCGCAGCATACTCCTGCACACGATTAATGCTGGTAAGACCGATTCCTCTTTTTGGTACATTGATAATTCTTCGCACCGCCAGGTCATCCTGACCATTATCTACAGTTTTTAAATATGCAAGAATATCTTTAATTTCCCGTCTTGCATAGAAATTAATGCCGCCAATAATCTTATATGGAATATTTGCTGTTACGAATTTTTCCTCAAACATACGGGACTGTGCATTCGTACGATATAAAATGGCGTTGTCCTGATAGTCGCACTCGCCTTTTTCCACGTGTTCTTTTATATCGGATACTATATATTCTGCCTCATCGAATGCAGTATCAAACTGACGAAATGCAATCTTATCACCATCTTCATTGTCTGTCCACAGCGTCTTGTCCTTTCTTCCGTGATTGTGGCTGATCACAGCATTTGCTGCATTCAGGATATTTGCTGTGGAGCGATAATTCTGCTCCAATTTAATGACTGCTGCCTTTGTAAATACTTTCTCAAAATCCAGAATATTACGGATATCTGCCCCACGGAATTTATAAATAGACTGATCATCATCTCCGACTACACACAGATTCTGATACCTGGAAGCAAGCAGACGTACCAACTCAAACTGCACCCCATTCGTATCCTGGTACTCATCTACCATAATATAGCGGAATCTCTCCTGATAATATTCCAACACATCGTGCTGTGTCTGGAATAGCTGAACTGTCTTTAAAAGCAGATCATCAAAATCCAGTGCATTGTTAGCCCGGAGCTGCTTTTCATACTCTTCATACACATCCGCAATCTTTTTCTGATGAAAATCTCCGCCCGACTGAAGCCGAAATTCTTCCGGAGTCAACATCTCATTTTTTGCATGAGAAATGGTTCCGATCAGCATACGCTCTTTGTAGATTTTTGTGTCAATCTGTAACAACTTGCACACATCCCTCATCAGTGTCTTCTGATCATCTGTATCATAAATTGTAAAATTCGTGTCATATCCAAGCAATGCAATATGGCGTCTTAGTATCCGCACACACATAGAATGGAATGTACTCACCCAAATACTTTCTGAGCCGAACCCAACCAGATTATCCACACGTTCCCGCATCTCTGCTGCCGCTTTGTTCGTGAATGTAATTGCCAAAATATTCCATGGATTGACACCTTTTTCTTCAATCAGGTACGCAATCCTGTGGGTCAGGACTCTTGTCTTACCTGATCCCGCTCCTGCTAAAATAAGAAGCGGTCCTTCCGTGTGAAAGACTGCTTCCTTCTGTTTATCATTTAACGTATCATATATATTCAAGTTCTTTTCGTTTCCTTTCTTATTATTTTCCACCTGTCATCTTCTCATGCTCTCGCATGATCTCATCATGAAGTGCCACCGATGTCCAGTTCTTATTCATCTCTGTCAAAACGGCTTTTAACGGAACCTGAACTTTTTCTTTTCGCATACGAAAAAGTGCCTGATCCAGCATACGCTCATTTTCCGGACACATTAAGAGCATCTCCTCTTGAAATACAGCTTCTATTTCTTTCTTTTTAACACCAGCTTCTTCATTTATTGATTCCGTTGTTCTGCCTTCTGCAACTTCACCAACCGGAAGCAAGTATTCTTCTTCCTCCACATGACGGACTCTGTAGCCTAAAAATCCAAAAATCAATCCAATCTTCCGACCTTTGGTCGTCCCTTTTAAATTATAACAAAGTACTGTTGCCCGCACCTTATTCCTCCTGTCTTCCAATAACCAAGAATATTCCAAAGCATATTTTCATATTATAACAAAGATAAAAAAGAAGCGCAATGACCTATGAAGCTGAAAAGCTATTGTTCCTGTGTTAAACAAGCGCTATCACTGATTAAGAATCTGTTTCTATAATACGGTATCCCACTCCGACTTCTGTAAATATAAACTGTGGCTGACCGGGATTTTTTTCGATTTTTCTACGGATATTCGCCATATTCACACGCAGGATACGGTTATCCCCCTTCATGTTTGGTCCCCAGATTTCTTTCATCATGTAATCATATGTCAGAACCTTGCCTGCATATTTTCCAAGGAGACTTAATAACCGGAACTCATTCTGGGTCAGTCCTGCGTCTTGTTCCTCCACATAGACTCGGTGTTTATCATAATCTATCACCAATTTTCCATTTAAAAATGTGACTTTCTGCCTCTCTCCTTGATTCTTGCTTGTTCCCCGGAAATGTCGGATCGCAGCCCGAATCCTTGCAAGAAGTTCTGATGTCCCAAATGGTTTTGTTATGTAATCATCAGCTCCCATATCGAGCGCTTCTACCTTATCTTTTTCATGATCTCTGGCAGAAACTACAATAATCGGCATATTGGACCACGCACGGACTTCTTTTAAAATCTTCATTCCGTCCATATCTGGAAGTCCCAGATCCAAGATCACCACATCTGGACATCTGGAAGTGATCAGACTATATGCTTCCTTTCCTGTCTCAGTCGCGATTACATCATAATCATTGGCCTCCAGGATCGTCTGTATAAACTTTCGAATATTTTTATCATCTTCTACTATTAATACACGGTCTTTAATCTCCATTCTGTTCTTCCTCCTCAAGCGGTAATGTAAATGAAATCTTTGCTCCGCCATCTATCTTATTCTCTGCCCAGACTTTTCCCCTGTGCGCATCTATAATACTTTTACATACCGAAAGTCCGATTCCCATACTCCGTTTATTATCGTACGTCTCACCTTCCCGGTGACTGATCTGACCTGTAAATAGCATGGGCAAAATCTTTCCATCAATTCCTTTCCCATTATCTTCAATAGAAAATATAGCTTCTGTTTCATTCGCAGATACGGTTACCTTCACCTGCGTCGTCGATCCTCCATGTATCACAGCATTTTCCATAATATTCACAATGACTTGCCGGATCAGGATTGGATCCATCGGAACAATAACAACTTCTTCTGGAATATCCACCTCGACTTTTATGTCCGGAAAACGCTTTGAAAACTTTACAACTGCACTGCTGACAATCTCTTCTGCCAGTTCTTCGTGTGTCGTAAGTCTTGTTCCTTCATCATTCATCCGGGTAATGGATAACAGGTTCTCCACCATCCGTACCATCCACTGTGCCTCTTCTTTGATATTCAAAAGCAGCTCTTCTTTCTGCTCCTCTGTCAAAACATCTTTATTATCTATAATTCCAGCCGCTGCTCCTTCTATAGAAGTAAGAGGCGTCCGGATATCGTGAGACACTGCTCTTAGAAGATTGGCTCTCATTCTCTCTTTTTCTGCCTTTAACCGCACATGCTCCTGCATCTTGATCTGAGTCATCAATGCACTTACTGAAATAGATACTGTCAACATTACAATAAATGTAAGCGGATAGCCGGTCACAGTAAAATCCACTTGGAAATATGGATAGGTAAATATATAATTGACTCCCACAACTGCCACCATAGATGCCAGCACCCCATAAAAATATCCTTCTGTAAGTCTGGATACACAAAGTACTGACAACACATAAATAAGCGGCACATGCGTGTCTGTCGGAACAAGCGGCCTCAAAATAAAACATATAGCTGTCGCTGCTGCCAGCATTGCAGCCGTAATAATTATATTTTTCAAAATTTTCATATAGATGTTCTCCATTCCACCGCCAAATTGATCGCACAATACATCTCTTTAGGTGCTCCTATTATATCACATACATATGTTAAGATTTTGCTAAAATCAAAAGGACAGCACCTTTTTCAGATGCTGTCCCTTTTGATTCTTCTATCTTCACTTACTGATATAAGCTATACCCATATCTGACTTTCCGGTAAATCTTCCATATCAACATCACCGGTACACTTAATGTCAAAAGTATCGATGGTACTCCTCCAATCAAAACTAACAAGACTACTAAAATTGCATTGATCATCTTCGTTGCCTCCTCGTAATTTTCTTGCATTCACCTTACCACACACACGTACTCTTCTCCACTAATCTAACCTATTTTTAACTGCTCATTAGCTCGTTATGTTATTTTCTTAACAATATGTGAACATTTTATTTTTTGCTTGTCATATAGTTTTTATTACTATATAATATCTATATTGAGGTGGCAATTATGAAGATTAATATGGATGAACTACTGAACAGCATGTTAGAAGGTATTTCCAATATGGATTATGTACGCTCTGAGGATATACCGAATATTGAATTATATATGGATCAGGTGACTAGCTTTATGGACGAACAGTTAAGCTCCAGTAAGCGGTACGATAAGGATAAGATTCTGACAAAGACAATGATCAATAATTATGCAAAGAACAACCTTCTCCCACCACCGGTTAAGAAGAAGTATTCCAAAGAACATGTGGTTGTCATGATTTTTATCTATTATTTTAAAACGATCCTGTCCATCAAGGATATTGAGACGATTCTTACTCCAATTACGGAAAAGTATTTTGATACAGACAGTGCTGTCGATGTTGCATCTATCTACGAAGAAGTCTGCGACACGGCAAAAAGCCAGATTCAGAACTTAAAAGATGAAGTCCGCGAAGCATACGAGACTTCTCAGAATACTTTCAAAGATATGGAAGGTCTCTCTGACAGTGACCGGGAATATCTGCAGTTATTTTCTCTAATTTCTTCTCTTAGCTTTGATGTATATGCAAAGAAGGCTCTGATTGAAAGGATTATTGATGAATTACCAGAACCAGTACACAAAAAAAAGTAGCCTTCATCGGCTACTTTTCTTTTCGCACAAATACACTCTCCGGTCTTCCTCTGGAAGTAGTTCTCTTTTTGTATGCAACTTTCAATATTTCTTCACGCTCTAATGTTGACAGAAAACGGTTCGCACTTCTTTTTGTAACTCCTAACCTGAACGCAAGTTCCTGTGCTGTAATCTCTTTTTCTGCAGATGCCTCCAAGGCAGACATAACTTTGCTGACCGTGATCGGTGATAGTTTTGACTTAATATCCCGGTAAGACTGATTATCAACCATAAATGTCTCAGTTGCCTCCACTCCAAGAGGGCCGATCAGTTCTTCCTTTTCTGTTACTACATAGCTCGTATTCTTTTTTAGTTCTGCCTCATGGCATGCATTCAACGCATTCAATCTTGCCTGGGCGATTCCTGCTCCAAAACCATAGCCAATACAAAAGTTCCAGCTGGTCTTTCGTTTCTTAAGTTCTGCGAACAATCCATCTCTTGACAGATCCTCCGTTAATTTAAGAACATCTTTTTTGGTTGCAAGAATCTCCATTCCATAATGATATCTGTGAAGTGAAAATTCTGTGATACCATTTCCAAACATTTCCATCATCATGCTTTCCAACCGAATGTAATTAGAATCCAGCTCTCGCAAATAACTAACTGAATTCTCCTGTCCTAACAGACGAACTACAATGACGCATGGCTGGCGTTCTTCCAGTTCCCGTTTTTCAATATCACTGAGCAGTCTCTCACAGACATTTTGTACATACTGTTGTCCCGGATAAGGAAAATATACATTGACTCCTTGCTCTTTTAATCTCTTTACAATGCTTGAAAAACGTGTAATTGAAAGATCTGTCTTTCCTTCCTTCCACAGATTCAGATGTTTCTCATACTGTTCCTCTTCCAGTTTCTGCATCCTTTCCAATGTAAATGTCTCATTAGAAAGAATGGTAAGATCCGGCATGGCTTCCCGTCCTTCTACAAATGCCGTCAGATTACCACCAAACAATTCCATGATATCTGCATATACTCTTCTAAAATCAAGCTTTCGATTCTGCTGCAAAAGCTTCAGCAACAGACGATACATGGCTGTGTCATCGGTGTTAAAACATCCAATCGGACGCTTCTCTTCCGGATAGTAAAGATGAATCATATGTGCCGGAAAACTTCCGCTTGCTAAAATCCCATCATATTCCGGTCCGATTTTTTTATAAATATCCTTAATATCTTCGAATTTTTCATATGTAAAGATGTGATACTGAAACCCCATATCCAACTCAGTAATCATATCCTTTATGAATTGTTCCAAAAAATCGGTCGCGATAATTGCTATCTTTTTCCCCACATTCCGACCTCCTTCTGCTTTGTTCCATAATATGATACCACACTTTTTCTGATATGGCTAACTGCCCTTTTCACACTTCTTATATTCGTACATTTCTTATTAATTATTCCTAATTAAAATCACTGCTTTTTGTGCAATATAGGCAATTGTATTTTGTGCAATACATATATTTCATCTATATTTATTGACTTTAATATAACATCTGCCTATAATAAAGACAAGTCTTTATATTGTCTTTAATTCTATAAGGAGGAATTACTATGAATCAATTTTTAAAGCGTGCAAAAGAGCTTGAGTCTCAATTGCAGGCAGACAGACGTTATCTTCATCAGCATGCAGAGGCTGGCGAGGATCTGCCAAACACAACTAAATACGTCATGGAGCGTCTCCGTGAAATCGGATTGAATCCAATCGAGATCTGTCCTTCCGGTGTGACTGCTCTGATTGAAGGCGCAAAGCCAGGAAAGGTTCTTCTGCTTCGTGCAGATATGGATGCTCTTCCAATGCCGGAGAACAACGATCTTCCATTTAAAACTGAAACTGATGCAGCTCACAACTGTGGACATGATTTTCATACAGCAATGCTGTTATGTGCAGCTCAGATGCTGTATGAACACCGCAATGAATTGTGCGGAAGTGTAAAACTCATGTTCCAGCCGGCTGAGGAGACATTTGCAGGATCTAAAAAGCTGATTGCTGCCGGAATCCTGGAAAATCCAAAAGTTGATGCTGCTGTCGGCATGCATGTTATGCTGGATTCTTCCAAACCAGCCCTGAATTACGGACTTGGTTATATGACCTCTTCCTGTGACGGATTCAAGATTACCGTTCATGGAAATGGCTGTCATGGAGCAATGCCGGAACTTGGTATCGATCCAATTAACGTTGGTCTTCACATTTACAGTGCATTTCAGAACCTGATCGCACGTGAGACACCATCTGCTGAGCGTGCGATTCTGACATTTGGCGCATTTAATGCGGGAGCAACACCGAATATTGTCCCAGGCGAGGCTGTTCTGATGGGAACTCTTCGTACATACAATAAAAAACTTCGTAAAAAACTTGTAAGGAGAATGCATGAAATCTGCGAATATGAAGGAAAATCTTTCGGAGCAACCGTTGACTATGAAGTACTTTCCGATGTTCCTTCTACATACTCCGATCCTGAGATGACAAAGGAATTAGCCGGTTATGCTTCTGAAATTGAACCGGGAATCATCGGAAAAACTAATTATATGGTAACACCTTCCGATGACTTTGCTTTTATTTCTGAGCATGTGCCAACAACTTACTTCATGATAGAAGCAAAGGTAGACGGATGTCCGGTACAGCATCACAACCCAGGAGTCCTCTTCAATGAAGATGCTCTTCCGTACGGAGCTGCTGTACACGCAACCTGTGCATTCAACTGGTTAAACAAACAAGGAGAATAAGACTATGGAAAAGAAAAAAATACACTATGGCTGGTATATTGTAATCGGATGTCTTCTCATCACATGTACAATGGTACCTCCGATTATGGCACTTAGTAACAAATTCCTCATTCAGGTAACAGAAGAACTTGGTCTTTCAAGAAGCGGATTTACTCTTGCAAATACAATCCTTCAAGGACTGGGAATTTTTATTTCCCCTATGGTTTCTTCCAGACTTGCAAAAGGCGATATGCGTAAAATCCAGTGCGTCAGCATTATCGGATTCGCACTCTCTTACGCTTCTTACTCATTGGCTCAGAATGCAATTCACCTGTATATCTCCTCTGTATTCATTGGAGTATTCTGGTTAAATTCTGCACTGATTCCAGTAAGTATGATGATCACAAACTGGTTTGCTAAAAAACGTGGTCTTGCAATGAGTATTGCAATGGCTGGTATCGGAGTTGGCGGTACAATCTTCAGTCCAATCGTAACTATGTTACTTGGAAAATATGGCTGGAGACATACATACCAGATCATGGCTCTGATCGTACTTGTAATCGCTCTTCCAGCTGCCTTCTTCATCCTTCGTAAACGTCCTGAGGATATGGGACTGAAACCATACGGAAGTGACGAAGTCGATACAAAAACTGCTGATAAATCTTCTGATAAAAAAGAGTCCGATCTTTCTTTAGAAGTTCAGCAGTGCTGGCCAAAATTCTTCTTCTGGTTAATGCTGATCGGTATGCTTTGCAACGGTCTTATTAACTCCGGTTCTCTGGGACAATTCCCACCGGCAATTGAAGAAATGCACGGACCGGCAATTCAGGCTGCAATTATTTCCATCTACTCAATGGTTGGTATCTTTGGCAAGATCGTACTTGGATGGTTAAATGACCGTTTCGGTGTTGTTGTCAGTACTGTATGTGGATGTGTTGCATTCGCAGTATCTTTCATCTTCATGTTAATGGGAAGCAACGTAACAATGCTTTATATTATGGCAGTCCTCTTCGGACTTGGAGATGCCATAGGAACTGTAACTCCACCACTTGTAACAGCTGCTGTATTTGGTACAAAGAAATATGGACAGGCTTATGGTATTGCAAACAGCTTTACTCAGGTTGGTCTGACATGCGGTTCTCTTATGGTTGCTGCGATTTATGACGGAACAGGAGCATACACAAGTGCCTGGATTCTTCTGTTTATCCTGACTATCGTAACATTAGTTGGATGGATCGGATCTTACGCTCTTTCCAGAAAATATGTAGAGAAATAATTCTCACTTAAACAAAGGGACTGTTTCTTTTCTGAAACAGTCCCTGATATCATTCTCATTATTCTATCTGAATTTTTTCTTCTTATTTATTTTCTTCTTCACTTCCCATGCCAATTCGTTCGAATACCATATCATATCCATCATTGCCATAGTTTAATGAACGGTTCACACGGCTGATCGTTGCTGTGGAAGCTCCTGTCTTATCTGCAATCTCCAGATAAGTCTTGTGCTCTCTTAACATCTTTGCAACTTCAAATCTCTGAGACAACGATAACAGCTCATTAATCGTACAGATATCTTCAAAAAATGTATAACATTCTTCCTTATTCTCCAGACTTAAGATGGCGCTAAAAAGATAGTCAACCGCCTCCGTTCTAATCTTCTTGCTCATATATATTTACACTCCTTTGTTTTCATATCTCATCACTGTTACATTTTAACACAGTAAATTTTTAAAGTCCATACATTTCCTTTCGAAAGGTACAAAAACACTGTTTTTCCTTTACATTATCTCAATATTTTTATTATAATAAATCCAGGCAGTTTTAATTTCATGAATGCCTGTGATAATAAAATAACGAGGACTTAAATATGTTAAGAGATATTGATTTAAATGAAATTTCAGACGGTAGACTATATACTGCCAACGATATGGTAAAAGCTGATTGTATGGGCTGTCAGGGGTGTGCTTCCTGCTGTCAGGGCATGGGAGATTCCATTGTTCTGGACCCGTATGATATGTATCGGTTATGCATGGGGCTTAAGACCACGCCTGTGGCTCTTCTTGCTTCTTCCCTGGAACTTGGTGTCGTAGACGGACTGATCCTGCCTCACCTTAAAATGAATGGAAATACCGATTCCTGCATGTATTTGAATAAAGATAGCCGCTGCAGCATACACCCTTTCCGTCCGGGATTCTGCCGGCTCTTTCCACTGGGGCGTTACTATGAAAATGATTCTTTTTCATATTTTCTCCAGACTCACGAATGTCCAAAACCCGGAAAGGCAAAGATCAAAGTCCGTAAATGGATTGATGAGCCGAATTTTTCAAGGCACGAAAAATTCGTATCTGATTGGCACTACTATCTCAAACCGTTACAGAACTATGCTATGACATCCGAAGACAGTGAAAAGATAAAGGCACTCAGTATTCAGATACTTCAGACTTTTTATCTTCTCCCCTACATAGAAGATGTGGATTTTTATGAGCAGTTCTATCAGCGGCTTTCAAAATGATAAACAAGAATGCCATATAGACTATAAATATCCTGATTTCGGATATCTGTCAGTCTGTATGGCATTTATGATTGTTTATATTCTAATCTATCTACTTTGTATCATCTTTAATCTTACCGGTTTTTACATTTGGCTCAATAAAGTTTGTATATGCATAATCCCACAGTTTTTGTGAACCTTCTGCTGTATGTGCATTGCGTTCCAGTATCTGGCTTAACCGCACACCCTTGGCAATCCAGTCTTTTCCTTCTGTATAATCATTCAGCATCGCCGGCTGAACATTATCCATCACGTGCGCGAACTTAGCTTCCGGCGTTTGAGCCTCCTCGAATTCTTCCCAAAGTTCACGAAGCTTTTCCCCCTGATCTTCCGGCAGGATTCCGTAGATCCGGTCTGCTGCCTTTACTTCCCGTACTCTCTGTGTTTGCTTTCCTTCCTCATCATATGCATAAGTATCTCCGGCATCAATCTCTACAAGATCATGGATAAGAAGCATACTGAGAACCCGAAGAACATCAATCTCCTCATTGGCATACTCACTTAAAAGCAGCGTCATGATTGCCATATGCCATGCATGCTCCGCATCGTTTTCACGCCGCTTTGCATCTGATAAAAAAGTCTGTCTTGTAATAAACTTTTCCTTATCAATCTCCCGGATAAAATCAAACTGTCTGTCTATTCTGCTCTTTTCCTGCTTCTCTTCCATATTTCATGCTCCTGTATCTATATGTTTTTTATTTTTTCCTTTTTTCTTCTTTCTTACACTTTTCCGGTTCTTCTTTTACATCTTCATCTGTAATCTTCTCTGCGCTGCGCTCTTCCATTGTCTCAAATTCTGTATGATGTCCCACATATTTGTAAGCCGGACGGATAATTTTGTTCGCATTTGTCAACTCTTCCAGTCGGTGTGCGCTCCATCCCGGCATTCTGGCAATTGCAAAGATTGGCGTAAAGAGTTCTTGTGGAATACCAAGCATAGAATACACAAATCCACTGTAAAAGTCTACATTTGCGCAGACATTTTTCTGAAGATTTCTCTGCTCTTTGATCATCTTACCTGCAAGACTCTCTACCAGCTCATAGAGAGCAAACTCTTTCATCCGTCCTTTTTCTTCTGCAAGAGCTTTGGCAAATCTCTTCAAGATTACCTCTCTTGGATCAGACAATGTATAAACCGCATGTCCCATACCATAGATCAATCCAGAATGGTCAAATGCTTCTTTATTCAAAATCTTGTGTAAATAAGCACCCACTTCTTCTTCATTTCCCCAGTTTTTCACATGAGCTTTAATATCATCAAACATATTCTGAACTTTCAGATTCGCACCACCATGTCTAGGTCCTTTCAGAGAACCGATAGAAGCTGCTACTGAAGAGTAAGTATCTGTTCCTGAAGATGTTACTACATGCGTTGTAAACGTGGAATTGTTACCACCGCCATGCTCTGCGTGAAGTACAAGCGCAATATCCAGTACCTTTGCCTCAAGTTCTGTATATTCTCCCTTTGGTCTGAGCATCAGAAGGATATTCTCTGCCAGTGATAATCCCTTCTCCGGGTTACGGATAAAGAGCATCTCATCTTTACGAAAATGTCTATATGAATGATAAGAATATACGGCAATAAGTGGCATTTTTGCAATCAGCTCAAGTGCCTGACGAAGTACATTTTCCGGAGAAATATCGTCCGGATTCTCATCATAAGAATACAGTGTCAATACACAACGCTGCATCGCATTCATAATATTCTCATTAGAAGCTTTCATGACAACATCACGGACAAATCGTCCGGACAGCTCCTGTAATTCAAACATTACATCCAGGAAATGTTCCAGTTCTGTCTTATTTGGTAAATGTCCGAACATCAACAGATATACAGTCTCCTCAAATCCAAATTTTCTGTCTTTCAGACTGTCTACAATATCATTAACATTAATTCCCTGATAATAAAGACGTCCCTCTGCCGGAATATTACGTCCGTTGATCAGATTATATCCTGTTACATCTGAAACTTCAGTCAGTCCTGTCAGGACTCCTTTTCCAGCTGAATCACGCAGTCCACGCTTTACATCATATTCTACATAAAGATTGGGATCAATTCTATGGTTATTACGAAGGGCTTTGCAAAGCTCCTTAAATTCTCCTTTTAAATCTTTATCTTCTTCTAATTTCATGACCTCATTATTACTCATTCCAGGGTCCCTCCTTGCGCCCTCCCGTATCTTTGGGATGTCTTTTTATATTGTGTTATTGTATACATTTAAACAATTGTAACCCATTTTCTAAAAAAATACAACCTCTACTTTTATTTAGAGGCTGTATTTTTATGAATTTTTATGAATTATTTTGAATATACCCAAACTGCTTTGATCTGAGAACTGATCTGGGAATAATTCCAGCTTTTCTTGGAATTTTCAAGGCTGAATGGATCACAAATCGTGACATTTCCATTATTATAAGATGTCAATATGATAAAATGTCCGATATCTGTAAAGTCTCCCGGACGCATACTGCAGATGACCGGGTGCCCTGCCTCCAGTTCTTTTGCGATCTCGCTCTCATTCCCATTACTCTCACGGCACGTCAGTCCCCAATGTTCCACGCCTGATGTCATAAATGCCCAGGTCGTATCATTATTCTCATCTACATAATGGTTCTGTGTTGCGTAATCAGCAACTACTGAAGGAGTCACTGTCTTATCTCCGGTAAGCCCTACGACCAGCATAGAAACACAAGTTGGACCGCAGCCGCTTACTGCAATAATACTCGTTCCGTATGGAGAATATCCCCATCTTTCATCCCATTGGAGAATCTCCGGAAACATACCGGAATAGCCATCTTCTGCTTCCACAGTTGCAGCCGGTGCCTGATCTTTCTTCTTTCCATAATCTTCCACAAACTGTACCGTCTCCGGATTCTTATCCAGAAGTTCAATGACCTTCTCCGGATATCCTGCCGTAACTGCTTCCTGTCTTACCCTTGCAATTCGCTCCTCTGTCGTCTCTGTCTTCTTAGTCGTATCTGATGTATCCTTATCATCTGTCTTCTCTTTCACAGCTTCACTGTTCGCCTGTACCCCATTCTCAACCGATGTCTTTGCTGCATCCGCTTTTCTGCAGGTCTGAGATGTCTTTGCCTGTATATCAGCCTTTCTTGCCATATTATCAGACTTTAATGTCCATGTTGCACAACCGATGATAACAACAACGACTGCCACTCCTGTAAAGAATAACTGTCTGATAACTTGCTGACGTCTTTTCGTATATTTTTTTCGTTTTTTATATTCTGGTTTTTCTTCTAACATTTCTCTTTAGCTCCTTACGAATTTACATTATACTATAGAATCCGTCCTTCGCACAACCATAGAAATCTTATAAAATACTTAATTTAGATGATGCCAGGGTCAAAAGGTCTTTCATCCACATGAGCTTGCTCATAAGTGGATGAAAGACCTTGGGATCCGCCCCAATATGAGCCTAAAAGTGGGATGACAATCCCCACGATATGCGAATAATTGGGAGGATTGTGGGAGTGCAACGCACGGAACAATCCGTAGGCATCATAGTTGGGGCTTTTGCCCCCAACATCATATATAAATAATACAAGGATTATGCAAGATTGTACAATAAAGAAATGATATCTGTGAGGGAAAGATGAAAGAATTATTTACACAATGGGGAAGAAATCTAGATTCTGAACATGTTTTACAGGAATATCCAAGACCAATTATGATGAGAGAAACGCATTATGAAATTTTAAATGGCTGGTGGGAATATGCCTTTACACAGAATCAGAAGAAACCAAAGCAATATGATGGAAAAATATTAGTCCCGTTTTCACCAGAGAGTGTTTTATCAGGGGTATCCAGGCAGTTAATGCCGAATGAATATTTGTGGTACAGAACAAAGATAAAGTGTCAGGAATGGGATAATAAGGCATTACAAGAACGACTATTATTACATTTTGGAGCAGTAGATCAAAGTTGTAAAATCTGGATGAATGGACACCTTGTAGTAAGTCATGTGGGTGGTTATCTGCCATTTTCCTGCGATATTTCGGAGTATGTTCATAGTGGAGAGAATGAATTGGTAATTATGGTACAGGATCTGTCAGATACATCGTATCATGCAAAGGGCAAACAAAAATTGAAACGTGGAGGGATGTATTATACTGCTCAAAGTGGAATATGGCAGACTGTGTGGATGGAATATGTTCCGCAAGACCGGATAAAAAATGTAGAAACTAAATATATAAAAACTGGAAAACAAAAAGGAAAGCCAACTTTAAATAATTGCGTAAATGCATCGGAGAAGGTAAAAATATATATTCAGACAGTCTCAGAACAGAAAGAATTGACTGTACAAATAGATATTAGATTTCCGAAGATATATGCGAATGCAGAAGATAATGTAACGGATTTTATTGCATTATCACACACGATACCTGATGTGCAAAAATCAATATCAGGAAGAGCAAATACATGGATAGAGATAGAAATTCAAAATGCAAAATACTGGTCTTGTGAAACTCCATATTTGTATTATTTTCATGTATCATTGATTGAATGTGAGGATGAGACAGATAAGACAGATAAGAAGCACGTTTTAGATGAAGTGGAAAGTTATTTTGCGATTCGTGATTTTACAATTCAACAGGATGAAGACCATATTCCGCGCATTTATTTGAATAACAAGAAGTGCTTTTTGAAAGGAGTTCTGGATCAAGGCTATTGGCCGGATGGTCTTTATACAGCACCTTCAGAAGAAGCATGGATCTTTGATATTCTGGAAATGAAAAAAATAGGATTTAATATGGTCAGAAAGCATATTAAAATAGAACCGCAACGCTGGTATTATCATTGTGACCGGCTTGGAGTGATTGTGTGGCAGGATATGGTAAATGGAGGAGAAAAGTATCAGAGTTGGTTCGTCACGTATCTGGCAACGGTGCTGTCCGGATTGGGGATTACAGTAAAAGATCATTATTCCAGATTATTTGCAAGACGAAGTCAGGAAGGAAGAAGTGAATTTATCAACGAGGTAAAAGAAACGATTCAGTTACTAAAAAAACATCCGAGTATATGCACATGGGTCATTTTTAATGAAGGATGGGGACAATTTGCTACACAACGAATCACGGATATGGTGAGAAAGATAGATTCAGAACATTTGATAGATTCAGCAAGTGGTTGGTTTGACCAGGGAACAGGAGATTTTCAAAGTATACATAATTATTTCTTCCCTTTAAAAGTTAAACCGGAAGACGTCAGAGCAGCCGTATTGAGCGAATACGGAGGTTTTACATTAGAAGTAGAAGAACATACTGCATCAGAAAAGAAATATGGTTATGGAGGCTATAAAACGAAGACAGAGTATCAGAAGGTCTATCGTCAACTAGAATATAAAATAAAAAAATTAGAAGGACAGGGATTATGTGGATGTGTGTATACACAATGGAGTGATATAGAAGATGAGATTAATGGAATCTATACATATGACCGTGAAGTAAATAAATTGAGTTAGAGTAGAAAAAACGATTCTTGATGATCGCACTGCGGCGGATAAGAAGTATGTTGCATACTGCGACCCGCCGCAGGCGGAGAATCTAGAAAGCGAGATTCTTTTTAGATTAGGTGTGTACTTTCCAATTTTTCTGTAAATGCATCATTTAACTTGATGACTGGTTTCCTGAGTATCAGACCGAGCAACAATGCCGGAATCAGGAAGAGTGCCAGTTTTCCAAGTTCAATCCAGTAGTTCATGCCATAGAAACCGGCGATGCATTCACGCATAGCGTTCATGCTGTGCACAAATGGAAGTAAAGGATATACTTTCCGGAAAAATTCCGGCGCACACTGAATTGGGAAAGTTCCACCGCTTCCGGCTACCTGCATGACCATCAGCACAACTGCGATTGCTTTACCGATATCTCCAAAGGAGACAGTCAAAGCGTAAATAATGTTTACATATACAAGACTGCTAAAGCATCCTGCCAGTACAAATAATACAGGATGTTCACATTGGATGCCCAGGAAATAAAGATCGCCAAGACAGATCAATGCGCTCTGTAAAAATCCTATACAAAGGAGAAGAAGAATGCGTCCAATATATAACTGGTGTTCTTTCGGATTATTTAATTTGTGTTTTAAGTTGTCTGAAACATTTACTTTTAACATGGCAGCCATTACAACTGCGCCGACCCAAATCGCGAGTGTTGAGTAGAATGGAGCCATAGCAGATCCATAGTTCTCGATAGGGTAGATATGTGTCTCATTAAGCTTGACCGGTGATGCAAGGAATGAACCAATTGCCTCCGGATCCTCAGAGAGAAGGCTGGTCAGTAATTGAATGCCGTTGTCATCGGAAGATAGCATTGCAGTTGCTGCATTAGACATTTTACCGGATGCTTCATTTAAAAGAGAAGCGGAATCTGATAAAGCCTTCTGTACCTCTGTGAGATTTCCAGCTGCAGAGCCTGTCACCCCGGAAATGTCTTTCAGACTGTTATCTAACTGTCCAAGCAGTGAAGTAATAGAATTGCTTGTGCTAGTCAGATCATTTGCCAGATCATCCAGACTACCCTTAACATTGTTTTCATAATCTTTTTTCACAGTACTGATTGAAGAATTACTCTGAGCGATCAAGCTGTCAATATTGTTCTTTAATTCGGTTGCATTTGCAGTTGCGGAAGTAATACCAGTAGCTGCATCGTTAATGGCATCACGGATTGCTTCTTGAGAAGCTTTCGCTTTCTGAATATTGCCGATTGCCTGCATAAGCATACCTTTTAAATGTGGCTCAGTAATAGAGTCAGCAATTTGGCTCAGAGAGTTTTCCAGTGACTGGTAACCATCTATCAGATTCTGCACACGTCCACTTACGGTATTCAGTGCATTTGCACAAGCCTGTGCGTCTGAATTATAAGAATCCAGTGCATTTCCGACACAGGTGGATACCGCACTGTAGAAGGAAGCGCTCTGTGAAAGTGCCTGGTTGATGGAATCTGTTGTTCCTGTTAAAGCTGAATTCAGGGAATCAATACCATTTCCAGCCACGCCCAGAGCATTTACACTGGCTTTTGTACCGGAACCGGACTGGCTTAAGAATTCTGTAGTGGTATTCAACATAATTGCCGCAGAATTTGCCATATCGGAAAATGCCTGTACAGTGCCGGCGGCAGAGGATAAGTCTGTTGAAATCTGCGCCAGTGCGGCTGAGAGGTTGTCTGCGATTGTCTGATCATCGGTCTCGTCAGCAACGTTATTAACAAGCTGAAAGGCTTCTAATGCGGTCTGGGATACCGTCTGTACAAATGTATCATTAATTTGCTGCTGTACGGCATTTGCGCCTTTTACGGTGACTTTCGGGGCAATTGCGTTTTCCTTTTCATTGATATAATATTTGATTTCAGGATGTGTTACATTGGATGTGAAAATACTCATCATGTCTTTACTGAAATCTTTTGGGATTACGATTGCCGCATAATATTTTCCGGATTTTACTCCTTCTTTCGCTTTCTTAGCACTTGTAAATGTCCAGTCAAGCTGCGAGTTACCTCTAAGAGTTGTAAGAACCTGATCTCCAAGGTTAAGGTTTACTGAGAGAAGTTCACCACTATAACCTTCATCAGAGCTTGCTACAGCAACTTTTAAGTTTCCTGTATTTCCGTATGGATCCCAGCTTGCAGCGATATTGAACCACGCGTAAAGAGTCGGAATAACAGTGATTCCCATAATAACGATCATGGCAATGACATTTTTATGGATCTTCTTTAAATCATACTTAAAAATGCGAAGAATATTTTTCATGATTATTCCTCCTCCTTTCCACGGAATTTTTTCACCATCTCATCAAAAGACATACCAGCCAGCTGTTGTTGCTCGGCGAGTCTTGTGTGAATGAATTCTACAATAATAAGCCATGTTGCGATGGCGATGATAGATATGATCCAAAGAACCAAAAATACAATTTTCGATTCCAGACTGAACATCAGTATCAGGAAGATCAACGGAATAATAGTGATCGCAAGGAAACCATAGCGAATCATTTTCCGATAATTCTGTTCAAAATTCTGAGCTTTCTCAGCGGTCTGTGTACGTAAGTCGTCTTGTGAAAGAGAGGCTTTTAAAAGCATAGACAACTGAGCGCTCCTGCTTAATTGATCATCTGGTTCTTCGCAGACCATAAATTCTGTTTCAGACAGCTTCAGGTCGAACAGGCGGTTCAGTCCTGCCAGAAGAGGTCTTATTCCCAGTCCGATTAAAAGTGCAATCGGAACGTAGCAGAGCAAGATGAAAAGGTTGTGGATATAAACACTTCCATACATGCCTGCAATTGCTTCACGCATCGCAGCAACTCCATAAGTGAATGGAAGAAGCGGGTGTATTTTCTGGAAAAATACCGGTGTCATTTCAATCGGATAGGTTCCGGAAGATCCTGGAATCTGAAGAATGACAAAGATTACACATAACGCTTTTCCAATATGCTTAAATGTCAGTGACAGAGCATAAATAATGTTGACATATACAAAGGAGCATACAAGCCCGGTCAGTACCAGCGCAAATGGGTGACGGCACTGAACGCCTGGAAGAAATACATCTCCGACACATACGATCAGTCCCTGGACAAGACCTAGAAGCATGTATAAAAGCCAGCGCCCAAAATACATATTTGTGGCACTGTAAGAACGCATGGATCTGTCACGGTCCACTTCCATTTTGAAGATAGCAATCAGGACGATTCCTCCAACCCAGATTGCCAGGTTCGAATAGAATGGTGTCATGGAAGAACCGTAGTTTTTAACAGAATAGTAAGTTTCTGTATCCACATTTACCGGAGATGATACGAATTCAGCAATCGTATCGGAATCAATGCCTTCCAAAGAGGTAAGCTTCTGGAATGTCTCAGAACTTGTAATCGCATTGATGTCGGTACGGACGTTGTCCAGTCGGTTGATTACGGCATTCAGAGAGGACTGTGTTCCATTCAGTACGTTGTTCAGTTCTGTGAGGCTTGTGCCAAGCTGTGTCAGAATACTGTTTAACTGCTCAGTGGTAGCAGGTACACCGTTCAGTATTCCATTCAGTTCACCTGTCAGACTGGAAAAAATATCCATAGTCTGATTCAACTGTGGAAATACGTTCTCATCAAGAGAGGTACGAAGACTCTGAATACCACTTAAGTTTGCTTTGTTGATTGTTTCCAACTGTGCAAGTGTATTGGTTGTTGTGGAAAGTGAGTTGCTAATACCATCGTTTCCGGCAGTCAGGCTGCTGATCAACTGCTGATTGCTCTGGTTCTGTTCAGAAAGTTTTGCGAGAGCAGAGTTGATTGTATCGGACTGTGCCGGTAATTGTGAAGCAAGCTGCTGCAGTGTTGCAATAATTTCACCGTTTTTAGTATTGACTTCCTGGGCATTATTCAAAGCATTTCCCACTTTCTGATTAATATCAGAAGCCTGGCCAGACAGCTTGCCGAATCCTTCAGAAGCCTGGCCATAAGCCTGTTCAATAATACTCAGACCATTTGAAATAGACTGGGATAATGCGGAAGTGAAGTTCCCGGTAGCGGTTCGTGTGTCCTTTAATACGCTGTCTGCATCGGAAAGTGCATTTGCACCGGAAGTTGCTGCGTCACCTAAAGCAGATGTGGCACTTTTTGCGTTATCGATCAAAGTCTGTGTACCACCGACACTGGAATTGAAGGAATCCAGAATCTTTTGGTACTCGGCAATATTATCATTTACTTTGTCAAGCATTGACACAAGATCAGAATTGACAGTATCGATAGTACCGGCCAGGTCAGTAACAGACTGCTTTAATACATTTGAAACCGATTCAGATGCAATGGATGAAAAGGTATTGTTGATTTGAAGCTGGATTGTGCTGGCACCACTGTCTGTGATTTTTGGTGCAATTGCATTGATTTTTTCATTAAGATAATAATCCAGTTTCGGAGTCTCCATCTTGCCGGAGAGGATGCTCAGAAGAGAACTGCTAAAATCTTCCGGAATTACGATTGCCGCGTAATATTTTCCGGATTTGACTCCTTCAACAGCATTTTCTTCATCCGTAAAAGTCCATCCGAGTTGATCATTTTCTTTTAAATTTTTAATGATTTCATTCCCGGCATTGATTGTAAGATCATTGCTTGATGCATCTTTGTCGTTATTGGCAACGGCTACTTTAATGCCGGAGGTGTTGCTGTATGGGTCAATATTGGCTGCAATATTGAACCAGGCATACAGAGAGGGGATAATACATACGCCGATCATGACCAGCACGGCAGCAGGACTGCGAAGCAGACGTTTCATGTCCCGGCGGAAAATCCGAAATGCGTTCCTCATAAATAAAATGCTCCTTTTGTGTAAATATTTTTCTAGTAATAGATACGATGTTGATTATCTTATCAAAAAGTATTATATTAAGGAAGAAAGTAATTTACAACCGTTAAAAGGTAAAAAAGTGCTGATTAATAGACAGAAAATATTAAAAATGTTGCATTATATCAATGTGTTATAAAAATTTAACATTATAATGAAAGAAAGAGCAGGAAACATATGCAGAAGAAGACAGACCGCCGGGTCCGCAAGACAAAGACCCAGCTTAGAAATGGGCTCGCCATGCTTATGAAGGAGAAAAGTGTAGGTGAGATTACAGTAAAAGAATTGGTAGATCAGGTAGATATTAACAGATCTACTTTTTATTTGCATTATCCAGATATATCAGGGCTGTTGCATGAGATTGAGAATGATCTGGCAGAGGAGATGGAACGTGCGATCAGAGAGCATCCAATTGAAAAGCGAGAGGATAATGGATTTTATTTTCTTCAGGACATATTTCAAGTGTTAGACAACAATCGAGAGATTGTTTCTGCTTTGGTCGGACCTTACGGAGATATGCGATTTATTCAGAAAGTGGAAGTTATTCTGGCAAGAAACAGCAGGGAGGTGTTAGAGCAGATGTTTCCGGAAAAAAGTAATCAGATGGATTACTTTTATGCATATTGCCTGAATGGCTGTCTTGGATTTGTAAAGACCTGGCTTGCCGATAAAAAGTCTTGTACACCAGAGTTCGCAGCAGATTTTATCTATCGAATGGTGGTCAGTTCTATGCGTGCTTTTTGTGAAACTCGTGAGGAAGTGTAGGAGTATACCATGCACTCTTAGTGAAATGTAACAAAAAAGCTTTCCCTATTTTGGTACATTCTTTCATTGACGGGAAAGTGTCAAAAGGATATAATTAAACTATCTAATGTAAGAGCTTACAAGGACGGTAAATGCCTTACGATTTTTTTTAAATTTAAAATGTAAGCGTTTACAATTCGTGAAGCATTTCAGTTCGAAAAGTTCTTCGTTGCGTTAGGAAGATGGCTGAAACAGGGGATCAGGAAAGCACAGGTTATCAGTCAGAGATCCTAGTTACAACAAAATATAGAAAGTGAGGACAAGCAATGAAAAAGAGGTTATTAGCAGTATTACTGACAGCAGCTATGGTACTCGGAATGACAGCTTGCGGATCTAAATCCAATAGCGGAAGCTCAGACAAAAAAGAAGAAGCTCAGTCAACCGATGATATCAAAGAGTGCACAATCAAGTTCCAGTATTGGGCAGATAACACAGATTATTCTTCCCTGATGCAGGACATCATCAAGAAGTTCAACGAGGAGAATGAGTACGGAATCACTGTTGAAGGTGAAGAAGTTCCTTGGGATGGTGGAGGATATTCCAACACACTGTTCAACGCAGCTATGGGTGGTGGAGCACCGGATGTAGCAACCTTTAAGCTTTCCGCAACACCGATGTTCACAAACAATAACCTGCTTGCAGACTTAACACCTTATGTTGATGCATGGGATAAGAAAGATGACATTTCTGACAACATCTACGACGTAATGAAAAAGGCAGGCGGATCTGACGATTCACTTTATCTGATGCCATGGAACATTCAGGTACTCTATGTATACTACAGACCATCAATCTTCAAAGAGGCTGGTATTACAGAGACACCTAAGACATACGATGAGTTCCTTGAGGACATTAAGAAATGTACAATGGATACAGATGGTGATGGAAAGACAGATGTATACGGATTTGGTATGCGTGGTGCTTCCGGTGGACAGGAGCCATGGGGAAGCTTCATCTATGGTGAAGGTGGAAGCTTTGATGATCTGACATCTGATGCATCTGTAGAGGGTATGCAGGACTTCATCGATCTGTATAAGAACGGATATGTTCCAGAGTCAGCTACGAACGATGGATTCAACGAGACAGTTGCTAACTTCAAGTCTGGAAAGACAGCTATGTTCATACATCATATCGGATCTTCTAAAGGTATGGTAGAAGAACTTGGTGATGATGTTGATGCATTCATTATTCCGAAAGGAAAAGGACAGTGGACATCCATGGGAGATACAGAGACTGTAATGTTCGATTCTTGCGAGAACAAAGCAGCAGCATTCGAGTGGATGAAATATCTTGCAACAGAAGAAGGACAGAAAATGTGGTGCGAAGGAACAGGACAGGTTCCAGTAAGCAAGACTGTTCAGCAGGAAGACTACTTCCAGAATGACAAATTCATGAAAGTATCTATGGAAGGTGTTGATATCGCAGGTACAGTTCCGGTTAAAGATACAACAACTGAGTGGATCACAAACTGGCCGGCAACAATTTCTCAGGCTCTGACAGGCGAGATTACAGCGAAAGAGTGTATGGATAAGCTGGACAAAGCTCTTAATGAGTAGAAACTAGATTTTGTAACAACTAGATAATAATTGATTTATGAAACTGCCTTGTCAGGCAACTGGCAGGGCAGTATGATTGAAAGGGAAAGAACACGATGGTAAAAAAGAAAAGTATCTATCCATATTTATTGGTAGCACCTGCTCTGATTATCATTTTGTGCGTAGTATTCATTCCGGTTATTAATGCGATTGGAATGAGTTTCCAGAGTTATGATTTGAGAAGACCGAATGACATTGCGTTTGTCGGACTTGCAAATTACATCGCGGCATTTAAAGATGAGCTGTTCTGGAAAGCACTTTGGAAGACGATTCTCTGGGTGGTATTTGGCGTTGGATTTCAGTTTGTATTTGGTTTTATACTGGCATTGCTTCTTAACAAGAAGTTCAGAGGGCGCGGTGTTGTCCGTGCAGTCAGCCTGATTCCATGGGTCACACCTGGTATTTTGATCGGTCTTATGTGGAGATGGATGTATGACGGTAACTATGGTGTACTCAATGACATTCTTCAGAAATTACATATACTTAATAAGAGCATACCATTTTTAGCACAGACGAATACAGCATTTCCGGCAGTTGTAGTAACGATTATCTGGCAGGGAATTCCATTCTTTGCACTGATGATTCTTGCAGGGCTGCAGGGAATTCCAGGAGAACTTTATGAAGCAGCCGACATGGATGGCGCGACAGGATTCCAGAAGTTATTTAAGATTACAATTCCAAGTATTAAGAATACAATCTTTATCACAGGACTTCTGAGAATTATCTGGGTTGCGAACTCAGTCGATGTTATCTTCAACATGACGGAAGGTGGACCGGCTTATGCAACACAGACACTGAGTGTATATGTGTTTAATAAAGCTCAGGCATTGAACTTAGGATACTCATCAGCAATGGCAATCTTGCTTGCACTTGTACTTTGCCTGGTTGCAGTTCCGTATTTGATCTTTACATTTAGAGAGGAGGATAAGTAGTATGAAGAGGGAATCATTTTTAAAGAGATTTTTGACATTATATCTTCCACTGATCGTAATATTACTTTTCATCCTGTTCCCGTTTTATTGGACATTTATTACATCTATAAAACCGGACACAGAGTTATACGGAGCAGTTACATACTGGCCAAGACAAGTTCAATGGGAGAACTACACGAAACTGTTTACTACAACAGTAAATTTCCTGGCTGCCATGAAGAATAGCTTTATTGTTGCGGCAGTAACAACAGTTGTTTCTCTGACAGCATCAACATTAGCATCATATGCGTTTTCAAGATACAGATTTGCAGGACGTAGAGCGATGATGGCATTGTTTTTAAGCAATAATATGTTCCCTACGGTATTGCTTTTAATCCCATTATACTCTATAATGAGAAATCTGGGGTTACTTTATACTCCATGGGCTCTTGTACTCGCATATACAACGTTCACACTTCCATTTTCCGTATGGTTGCTGAATGGATTTTTTAACGACTTGCCACTATCACTTGAAGAAGCAGCATTGGTTGATGGATGTAATAGAAGGATGGCATTTTTCAAGATCATTTTACCTATATTAGGTCCTTGCCTTGTTGCCACCGGTGTATATATCTTCATGACATCATGGAACGAGTATACATTTGCGGTAATGTTTACGAACAATGCGACAAGAACAATACCTGTAGCACTGAAGAGTCTGATCGGTCAGCTTGGAGTTGACTGGGGTCTGTTAACAGCAGGTGGAATTATTACAATCATTCCAGTATGTATCATGTTCTTCTTTGCACAGAAGAGATTAGTTGAGGGATTAACAGCAGGAGCTGTTAAAGGTTAATATAAGGAGGAAGAAAAATGAATTACGAGAAAAAAGCAAAGGAATTGCGCCAAGAGATATTGAAGAGTTTATTTGCCTGCCAGTCAGGTCATCCGGGCGGATCATTATCATGTGTTGAGATTCTTATGGCTCTCTACTATGATGAGATGAAGAATCTTGATCCTAAGGATCCTAAGAAAGCAGACAGAGACCGTCTCGTATTAAGTAAGGGACATGCTTGCCCTACATTATATGCAATCCTGGCAGATCTGGGATATTTCCCGAAAGAGGATCTGGCACACCTTCGTCAGATTGACAGCCATCTTCAGGGACATCCGGACTGCAACAAGACTCCAGGTGTTGATATGAACACAGGATCTCTTGGACAGGGAATGTCTCTGGCAACAGGACTTGCTCTTGCAGCTAAGCATGCAAAAGCTGACTACAAAGTATATGCAGTAGTTGGTGATGGCGAGTGTCAGGAAGGTATTGTATGGGAGGCAGCTATGGCAGCAGCTCATTACAAACTTGATAACCTTTGCGTTTTACTTGACTATAACGGACTTCAGATTGATGGAACTAACGATCAGGTTATGGGACTTGGAAACATCGTTGAGAAGTTTAAAGCCTTCGGTTTCGAATGCTTTGAAGTAGATGGACATAACATCGAAGAAATTGACAAAGCAATTGAGGCTCCAGTATCTGGTAAGCCAAAATTCATTTGCTGCCACACAATCAAAGGTAAAGGTGTATCCTTCATGGAGAACCAGGTGGGATGGCACGGAAGACCGTTGAAACCAGAAGAGTTCGAGACAGCTATGAAAGAATTGGAGGCGTAAGAAGATGGGAAAATCATTAAGAGTTGCTTACGGAGAAGCATTAGTTAAATTAGGACAGAAGAACGATAAGATCGTTGCGTTAGATGCAGACCTTGCACACGCAACAATGTCAGCTACATTTGCTGAGGCATTTCCAGATCGTTTCTTTAACGCTGGAATCGCAGAGTGTAATATGATGGGTATGGCAGCAGGATTTGCGCATACAGGATATATTCCATTTGCAAGCACATTTGCTCTTTTCGGAGCAGGAAGAGCTTATGAGATCATTCGTAACTCTATTGCATACACAAACACAAATGTTAAATTTGGATTATCTCATTCCGGTCTTTCAGTAGGAGAGGACGGAGGAAGTCATCAGTCTATCGAGGATGTTGCTCTTATGAGAGAGATGCCGAACATGACGGTATTTGTACCATGTGATCCTACAGAGATGGAGAAAGCTGTATTTGCAGCAGCAGAGATTGACGGACCAGTTTACATCCGTGTTGCAAGACCTGTATGTGAAGACATCACAACAGAGGATACACCATTTATCCCAGGAAAAGCTAATATCTTAAAAGATGGTAACGATGTTTGTATCATCACAATGGGTCTTATGGTTCCAATCGCTTTAAAAGCAGCTGAGATGCTTGAGGCAGAGGGAATCTCCGCAGCAGTTGTTAATATGCACACAGTAAAACCTATCGATGCTGAGACAATCCTTGCTATGAACGAGAAGTGCAAAGGTATCGTAACAGCTGAGGAGCATTCTGTGATCGGTGGACTTGGATCTGCTGTAGCAGAAGTTCTTGCAGGACATGCCGGAGCTAAATTCGAAAGAGTTGGTATCCAGGATAAATTTGGAAAATCCGGTAAACCAGCTGAACTGTTTGCAGCTTATGGACTTACGGCTGAGAACATCGTTGAAAAATGCAAAGCAACATTAGCATAAGAATCTGATTAAATTCATTTTATTATATAAAAGGGAGATAAGAATCATGGAAATTTTAAATTATTCATTTGACGGGGAAGGAATGCAGAGAGTATTCGAGAACGAGAAATGGACAGTTGGTATCAAAAACTGGAAACCAGCTAACGACATCACAGGAATCAACAATCTGGAGCGTCACAACAAGACTGATGAGCTTTTCGTACTTGTTGCCGGATCTTGCACACTGATCTATGCAAATGAAGTAGAAGGCGGTCTTGATATCAAGGCAGTTAAGATGGAGCCAAACAAGGTTTACAATATCCCAGCTACACTGTGGCATAACACAGTAACATGCAAGGATACAAAGATGATCCTGATTGAGGACTCCAACACATCCATGGACAACAGTGATATTTTAGATCTGAATGAAGATCAGATTGCTGCTATCAAAGCTTTAGTATAGTATCTTACGTAATGCATTAGCTGCATCGCGACAATAAAACAGGCTCTCTACGACATAATTATGCGAGATTATGTGTTGAGAGCTTTTTTTGTAAAAAAATCCAGACAATTTTGCAATAAATGAGAATATTTATGCATTTATATGTATTTTATACAATGAGTTTGATGCGGATATTTATAGAAAATTATAAAGGAGGTCGGAAGAAGTGTACAATTTAAAATTTGGCTGTCAGTCCTATCCATGGAAGATGGGAAAGCATTTTGGTCAGTTGCCGAGAATGCTTAAAGTGGCAGCAGAGGCAGGAATCGTATGTTGTTTCCATCCGAACAGTGCAAAGAATTCGTTGTTTCGTACAGAAGAAGATTATGAAGCCATGTTTGAGTTGATTCAGCCGACTGCTATTGGCTGGGCTCCGGACGTAGGACATATTGATTATGATTATGGGACTTGGAGCACCGGGAGATAAATGGAAGCATAACTATGAGCTATTAAGTAAATGGTTTTGGTGTATTGTTCCGGATAACAGGGGAGCAGGATTAAGCGACAAACCGGAAGCAGAGAGTTATACAACAGAGCAGATGGCAGACGATATCATCGGTATCATGGGTGCATTAGATATCAAAAAAGCCCATGTTATGGGTGTCTCTATGGGAGGCGCCATTGCACAGCAGGTGGCACTGAAAGTTCCGGACAGAGTTCTGAGCCATATGACAGTGTTGTAGTGGGATTTTTGATGAAACATACAGAGGAAACAAAATAATGTCTATAGATATGAATACGTTGATTAGTCAAATGATTATGTTTTTTGTCATTCTCGGATGTGGATTTATAGGAGCAAAATTAGGGCTTTTGAAAGCCGAAGTCATTCATGGGTTAAGCAGTCTGCTTATGGGCGTTATCTGTCCGTTGATGCTGATTGCAGTATTTCCGTCAGCAGTGCAGGAGGAAAATGCATGGGATATTGCAAAATCTGTAATTCCCTATGCACTGATTACATATCCGCTGCTTACAGGAGCTGGATTTCTGACAGGAACGTTATTACATTTCCGAGGAGATAAAAGAAAAATCTTTACTGCCCAATGTCTTTTCGGAAATATGGCGTTCTTTGGGCTGCCTCTTGTAAAAGAGATATTTGATCCGGTTGCAGTAGTAGCATTTTCTTTCTGCGTTGTAATAGATAATCTGTTCCTTTGGACAGAAGGAGTATTGCTCACTTCTAAATCAGAAGGAGGACAGGAATTATCCTTGAAGCTGATCATAAAGAAGCTGTCTAATCCTGTTATAGTAGGAGTGCTGATCGGGCTGGTGTTGATGATTTTGAAAGTGCCATCAGATTTACTGATTCTTCGAAGCTTTGATACAATAGGAAGCTGTGCAAAGCCACTGGCACTTTTGTATATCGGAGGAACGATTGCACTGATGGAATCAGGATCATTAAAGAAAGCATGGCCAGTTGTATTTGTCGTAATCATTAAGCTGATAGTTATGCCGGTTGTCATATTTCGTGTGATGACGTGGCTTGGCGTGAACGATCTTGCGAGAAATATCTGGACGCTGATTATTGCGCTTCCAAGTATGGCAAGTATTCCGATTATGGCAGAGAGCTTTGGGTCAACAGAAGCTGATTATGCGGTGCAGGGTGTATTTATTATTACACTGGCAAGTCTGGTAACAATACCGCTTGTGGTGATGCTTTGCAGGTAATAGTAATAGGCATTTAGAATGTATAATTTATAAGGTGAAAGCTTTTATTATAAATGAAAGTTTGAAAACATTACATAAATGTAAAGAATGCTTAGGAAACGATTTAGTTAAATTAGAAATAAAAATATTTCCAATACAACGTGAAAGGAGAAATTAAAATGGTAGATCAGAATTGTGCATATTGTGTAGAGGGAGAATTATTGGCAAAGTTTGGAATTAAGATTTGCGAACTTGAGAATTCTAAAGTATATCTTTTTAAAGAGCAGAGCCATCCAGGAAGACTTGTAGTTGCTCATAAGAAACATGTCAGTGAGATTCTGGAGCTGACACCACAAGAGAGAGCAGCATACTTAGAGGAGATTGCGAAGGTATCTGAGGCAATCCACAAAATCTTCAAGCCTGCAAAAGTGAACTATGGTGCATATGGAGATACAGGACATCATTTGCATTTCCATCTTGTACCAAAATACACAGATGAGTATGAGTGGGGTGGCACATTTGAGATGAACCCAGGAAAGAAATTCTTAAGCGATGAAGAATATGCTCAGATGATTGAGAAGATTAAGGCTGAGTTGGTTTAGAAATCCCTGGAGATACTGATTCTCTAAGTAGATTCACACTCCCAGTGCAGAACATTTCAATGAGCCATATAAGACGAGAAAAGTGTACGCAGGGGCGTGCACTTTTCTTATGTCTCATTTTCATTGCACTGAAGTTGTGTGAACTATCTTAGAGAATCAGTATTCACAAGGTTTTCTAAGGATGGATGAAGAAAGTAGGTTGGAATTTATAGACTGATTTTGTATGGGTTGAGGGAGTATGAACTATCTTAGAAAATTGATATGCGCAAGGGGATTTTTATAAAGTGAAAGGGTGTTTCAGTGGTCATATTGTGACCGTATCTGAAACACCCTTTCTTCAGGGGGGATAACTATATAAAGTTATCGGCTAAAATTATTAGCTATATCTATTTTACAGGCAGGAAGCGTAAGCTGCTTCTGCACCTTCTTCGCGAATCTTCTTGAGATCAGCGGCAATCAGTTCTTCCAGTCCTTTGATTTCGGTAAGATCCTGATCCCACATATCTTTGTTGGAAAGTACAGCTTTTACAAGTTCTTCTGCACTGTCATCTTTGTGTGCATAGTAGAAGTCAAGTGCCCATGCATCGTCCTGTACTTTGTACTCATTTCCTTTTGGTCTCTTGCATACCAAAGCTGCATCTTCACGTCTCTGAATATCATTTGAGTAGAATGCAATGTAAGCTGCAAGGCTCATTGCCAGGCAAGTAGGAATCTCACCTTTTTCGTTGATATACTCAAGGAATGAAGGCATGTTACGAGCTTTCCACTTAGATGTTGAGTTCAGAGAAATGCTCATAAGCTCATGATTTACAAATGGGTTGTTAAATCTGTCTGATACAGCAGCTGCAAAGTCAAGCAGATCCTGTTTGTCCAGTGGAAGCGTAGGGATAATCTCATCGTAAAGCATTTTGTTCATGAAGCCTTTGATTGTTTCGTTGTGCATGCAGTCACGAACGATGTCCTGTCCAGACAGGTAAGCACCAAGAACGAAACCTGTATGAGCACCGTTCAGGATACGAACTTTTCTCTTCTTGTATGGAGTAACATCCTCTACAACATGTACATTTAAGCCGGCTTTCTTGAATGGAAGCTTATCTTCAAGACCTGCAGGTCCTTCGATGATCCATACACCAAAGATCTCGCCGACATCAATCAATTCATCGTGATATCCATTTGCTTCTTCCATTTTCTTAACTTCTTCTGCATCACGTACACGTCCTGGAACGATACGGTCTACCAGTGTAGAACAGAATGTGTTCTTCTCATTGATCCATGTTTTGAATTCTTCTTCAAGTCCCCAGTCATCAATGTACTCGTTGACACATTTCTGGAGTTCTTTACCATTGTTGTCGATCAGCTCACAGCTTAAAACTACAACTCCATCTTTACCTGCTTTGTAACGCTCATAAAGTACACGTGTCAGTTTGGCAGGGAAGCTGATTGGAGGACACTGGTCAAATTTGCTTTCTGACTCGTGTACGATACCGGCTTCTGTTGTGTTGGATACGATATACTCAAGGTCGTCACTCTTGGCAAGCTCAAGAACTGCGTCGAAATCATCATATGGATTGATACATCTGCTTACAGAAGAGATGACACGTTTTAAGTCAACTTTCTCCCCTTTTTCACTTCCGCGAAGGTACAGTGTGTAAAGTCCTTCCTGGTCGTTGATGAGTTTTGTAAGTCCCTGTGCGATTGGCTGAACTAATACAACTTTTCCGTTCCAGTCAGCTTTTTCATTTGCACAGTCAAAGAAATAATCTACAAATGCACGAAGGAAGTTTCCTTCTCCGAATTGCATAACTTTCTCTGGTGCGGATTCTTTGATATATCCGTTATAACCTGATTTCTTAAGAACTTCGTAATTTAATGTTTCCATGATTGAGTTTCTTCCTTTCTTAATTGATGAGATATGATTTTTACAATGTTACACCCTGTTTAAAGATTGCCATATCGTGGAATCCGGCGATTTCGGATTTTACTTCTTTACCAGAAGCAACTGCGATAACTTCATCGAACAGTTTTTCTGCCAGTTCAGGAAGAGTATCCCCTTCTACCAGGGTTCCACAGTTAAAGTCGATCCAATTCTGTTTTCTGTTATTTAATGAAGAATTGGTAGAAATCTTCATAGTTGGTACAGGACATGCGAACGGTGTTCCACGACCTGTAGTAAACAGCACAATGTGTGCACCGGAAGCAGCCAGTGCAGTAGAAGCAACCAAGTCATTTCCAGGAGCACTTAAGAGGTTCAGACCTTTTGTCTTAACCTGTTCTGCATAAGACAGTACGTCCATGACCGGAGCGCTTCCGGATTTCTGAGTACAGCCAAGAGACTTGTCCTCAAGAGTGGAGATACCACCTTTTTTATTTCCAGGAGACGGGTTTTCATAAATTGTCTGATTGTGACTCTGGAAATATTGTTTAAAGTTATTGATCAGATCAACTGTCTTTTCAAATAATACTTCGTCTTCACAACGGTTCATTAGCTGCGTCTCAGCACCGAACATCTCAGGTACTTCTGTAAGAACAGTACTTCCGCCTTTGGAGAGAAGAAGATCGGAAAATGCTCCTACGACCGGGTTGGCTGTGATACCGGAAAGTCCGTCAGAGCCACCGCATTTCATACCAATGACCAGTTCGCTGCAGTCAATGTCTTCACGTTCAAAGCTTCCAACATAAGCGGACAAATCTTCGAGAATGTTAAGTGCATCAGCAATCTCATCTTCACTTTCCTGAGCAACAAGGAAACGGACACGTTTCGGATTATAGCCGCCGATGTAATTCTTCAGTACATCAATATTACTGTTCTCGCAGCCGAGTCCAAGAACAAGGACACCGCCGGCATTCGGATGATTGATCAGATCAGACAGAATCTTGCGGGTATTCTCCTGATCATCTCCCATCTGAGAGCATCCATAAGGATGTGGGAATGCAAAAATTCCTTCTACAGATCCCTGTACATACTTCTGAGCCTTGCGTTCGATCGCAGTAGCAACGTTATTTACACAGCCTACAGTCGGAATGATCCAGATTTCATTACGGATGCCGACTTTTCCGTTCGGTCTGCGGTATCCTCTGAAAGTGCGAGGAGCTGTCGGGGTAAGTTCTGTAACAGAACGATCATAGGTGTAAGTAAGCAGATCTCCAAGTCCAGTCCGAATATTATGTGTGTGAATCCAGCTTCCGCAGCTGATGTTCTCCTTTGCAATACCAATTGGACAGCCATACTTGATAACCTGAGCATCAGCAGGAATATCAGTCAGAGCAAACTTGTGTCCCTGGGGAATGTCCTCACGGAGAGTAACCTCTGTACCGTCCACATCTAATGTACGATTTGCAGATAAAGGAGTAAGTGCAACTGCAACGTTATCATTCTGGTGAATTTTGATAAATTCTTTCATGATCAAATCCTTTCTCTTAAAAAATGATGTTAGTACTAGTAAATGATGAAGGAGACATTAAAAATTCTAATCATCATGAACTCACGATGAAAGGTATATCTCCGACATCTGAATTTGTTATAAAATAAACGTGTAAGCGCTTACACTAAAAATACATCATTTTGATGTTTAGGTCAATAAAAATGACAAATCAATTTTGCCCAAAAAGCATTTTTGGAAAAATGCACAAAAACAAGATAACAAATTTGTCGAAAAGATTGCTTAAAAACCATTGATTTCATATGTGTAGTTGGGGTAAAATGTAATAAATGTAAGCGTTTACAATACAGACGATGCAAGCATAGAACACAGGAGGAAAGAAAAATGAAGAAATTTATGGACGAGGATTTTCTATTAACAAGTGATGCGGCAAAAAAACTTTATCATGATTATGCAGAGAACATGCCGATTGTAGATTATCATTGCCATATTAACCCACAGGAGATCTGTGAAGATAGAAAGTTTGAAAATATCACACAGGTATGGCTCGGAGGAGACCACTACAAGTGGCGTCAGATGCGTTCCAATGGTGTAGATGAGAAATATATCACAGGTGATGCTACAGATCGTGAAAAATTCCAGAAATGGGCTGAGACTCTTGAAAAACTGATCGGTAATCCACTGTATCACTGGAGTCATCTGGAGTTAAAGAGATACTTCGGATATGAAGGATACTTAAACGGTGAGACAGCAGAGGAAGTATGGAATCTTTGCAATGAGAAGCTTGCACAGGATGATATGACCGTAAGAAATATCATTAAAAAGTCAAATGTAAAATTAATCTGTACAACAGATGATCCGATTGACACTCTTGAATATCATGAGAAACTTGCAAAAGACGATACATTTGATGTAAAGGTACTTCCGGCATGGAGACCAGATAAGGCTATGAATCTGGAGAAACCAGAGTATCTTGATTACCTTAAAAAGTTAAGTGAAGTCAGTGGAATTGAAGTAAAGAGCTTCAAGACTCTGATTGAGGCGCTTGTAAAACGTATGGACTATTTCCAGGAGAGAGGCTGCTCTGTATCAGATCATGCTCTTGAGTATGTAATGTACGCACCGGCTTCCGAGGAAGAAATCGAGGCAATCTACAGCAAACGTCTTGCAGGTGGAGAAATCACAAAAGAAGAGGAACGGAAAGTAAAGACAGCCTTTATTCTTGCAGTTGGAAAAGAGTATCATAAACGTGACTGGGTAATGCAGCTTCATTATGGTTGCAAACGTGACAATAATGTAGTACGTTATAAACAGCTTGGACCAGATACAGGATATGACTGCATCAACAACTATGCACCATCTTCAGAAATGGCAGATATGTTAAATGCACTGTCTGATACAGATGCACTTCCAAAGACAATTCTGTACTCTCTGAATCCGAACGACAATGAGTCTATCGGAACAATCATCGGATGCTTCCAGAATGAGAAGACCGTTGGAAGAATCCAGCAGGGTAGTGCATGGTGGTTCAATGATCACAAAGTTGGAATGACAGCTCAGATGACATCACTTGCAAACCTTGGTATTTTAAGTAACTTTGTAGGAATGCTTACAGATTCCAGAAGTTTCTTATCTTACACACGTCATGAATATTTCAGACGTATCCTTTGCGAGCTGATTGGAGGATGGGTAGATAATGGAGAGTATCCGGATGATTACAAGACACTGGAGAAGATTGTAAAGGGAATTTCTTACAACAATGCAGTGGAGTACTTTAAATTTGACGTATAGGAATTAGAAGCTTAGTAGGAGTTTTTGCATATGGCAGTGAATATTTATGATGTCGCAAAATTATCGGGAGTGTCCATTGCGACTGTTTCAAGAGTGGTAAATGGAAGTACAAAGGTCAGTGAGAAGACCAGAAGAAAGGTTCTTGATGTGATGGAACAGTGTGGCTATACGCCAAATGTGTTTGCAAGGGGACTTGGACTGGATTCTATGAAGACCATCGGGATTTTGTGCCCGGATATATCGGATGCATTTATTGCACAGGCAGTGGCATTCCTTGAAGAACGTCTGCATCAGTATGAATATGACTGTATTTTGGGATGCAGTGGTTATGACCTGGAAGCGAAAGAGGCACATACGAAAATGTTACTGTCGAAACGGATTGATGCGCTTATTCTGGTAAGTTCTACTTATGCAGGTCGGGAAGGACACCCGGAAGATGTGGAATACATAAAAGAAGCTGCAAAGCAGACACCGGTATTTCTGATCAATGGATTCGTAGAAGGAAAGAATATCTACTGTTCTTTTTGTGATGATTTTAAGGCAACATATGATGTGACGAGTGGATTTATCCGTCGAGGAAAGAAGAAAATCTTATTCTTGTGTGATTCCTATTCATACAGCGCATCGAAGAAGATGGCGGGGTATGAGGCCGCTCTTCGCGATGCCGGATATCCGATTCGCGGAGAATTAAAGTTCTATACAAAGAACAGGATTCATCATGTCAGGGATATGCTTCTTTCACATAAGAATCTGGAGTTTGACAGTGTTGTTGCAACGGATGACGGACTCGCGATTGGAGCACTTAAGTATGCGAATGTGAAAGGACTTAAAGTACCAGATGATATTGAAATTGCAGGATATAATAATTCGCAGCTTTCGGTAGGCTGTGAACCGGAATTAACTTCTGTGGACAATCATCTGGAGAAGATGTGTAATGACACTGTAGATTATATGTTACGGGTTCTGCAGGGAGATACTGATGTGCCACCGCAGAATGAAGTTGTATGCGAAATCAAAAAGAGATGTACGACGGATTTTTAAAGCGTGAAACTTAAAAATTAATTAGGAAAGTTTTTAAATTAAAAAGAAATAAAATAATTGCCAGATAACGATTCTAGGAAATAGATCGTTATCTGGCATTTCTTATTCTCTACAATGATTCATGCTAAAAAGCTATTTATAATTCGCTCTGTTCAATTAAAATGTTACTGTCCCAATTCAGCAAGTAACTGCTTTTTAGTATTTAATAGAAGCTTTTTATATTGGGTAATTTGCTTATCTTTCATGCGGTCCTTTGGAGCAGAGATGCTGATAGCATATGGCAATTTGTGGTGTACACAGCCAAGGGATACAGCAATGCACCGGACTCCGATTTCCATCTCCTCATTATCCATGGAATATCCGTTGTTACGAATTGCAGCGATGACCTCTAAAAAGGTATTGTAGTCAGTAACGGTATTGGCTGTATAAGTGTGTAATTCGCTCTGTTCCCAAATCTGACGGATCTGGTCATCATCCATATCAGCAAGAATTGCTTTACCGACACCGGAACAGTAAAGAGGGATTGTTTTTCCGACCATAGATACCATACGAACAGAATTATGTGGTGCTTCTACTTTATCGATATATACAGCGTTGATTCCTTCCATCTGTACGAGGTGAACAGTTTCGCCGGTCTGTTCAGCAAGATCCTGAATGTAAGGCCTTGCAATATCAATGAGACTGTTATGTGAAAGGACCTGATTAGAAAGACTGCAGATCTTAAAGGTAAGACTGTACTTGGAAGTATCCGGATCTTGTTTTACATAGTCCATGCAAATTAAGGAATTTAAAATGCGATGGACAGTACTTTTATTTAATTCCAGTTCATTACTGATATCAAGAAGACCGGAAGGTCCGGATCTGGCAAGCAGTTCAATAGTCCGGAAAATTCGGTCAGAGACCTGGATTGGATTTTTCTCACTCAATGTTATAACTCCTTAGATAAAACTATTTACAGTGGGATAACAGAGTTCCTCACTGTCTGTCATCTATTGTAGCATGATATAGAAGAAAGAGCAAAAAAAACTTGACTTTTTTATGAGTTCGTGTATAATTCATAGTAAAGAAAGGTTCACGATATGAAAATAGATTTCATAATGTGAAACCAAACATATAACCCCATAAGTAATTATATATCATCATCAGAACAGGCAGTCCAAAAGGACTGCCTGTTCACTTTCAAGAATGCTGTTTATTCAAAATAAGACTGCTTAAATTGCCTTCATGAGTTGTTATCTGTCAGTGTTCTGCATAGATAAAATCTGGTCGATAATGTGGAATGCAACCTCTTCTTTGTTCATAATTGGAAGTTCCAGAACTTCTGTATCTGTAATCATTGTGACAACATTGGTGTCCGTCTCAAATCCAGCTCCGGCAACTTTCAGATTATTTGCAACAACCATGTCAAGGTTCTTTTTTGCCAGCTTCTTTCTGGAATTCTCCAGCATATTTTCCGTTTCCATAGAGAAGCCGCAGAGGAATTGGCCGGGAACTTTATGTTCTCCAAGATATTTTAAAATATCATCTGTACGTTCCAGCTCAATGGAAGTGGAAGAATCCGATTTTTTGATTTTCTCATCAGCTATGTGGACTGGCCGGTAATCAGCAACAGCGGCGGCTTTGAAGATCATGTCCATACCGGCACTTCTTGCAGTAACCTCTTCGTACATATCTTTAGCAGAGATGACAGGGACGGTCGTTATAAATGGCGGTGGAGTAAGAGCAGTTTTACCTGTGACTAAAGTTACATCTGCACCGCGAAGCATACACGCTTTTGCAAGGCTGTAGCCCATTTTTCCGGAGGAATGGTTGGTGATATAACGCACTGGATCGATTGCCTCCTGAGTAGGACCGGCGGTGACCAGTACTTTTTTCCCACGCAAGTCTTTTTTACATGCTATACATTTTAAAATATATTCGAATAAATCTTCTGGTTCCGGCATCTTTCCGGCACCGACATCACCACAGGCAAGCCGGCCATTAGCCGGAGTGATGACCTCCATACCATATTTTTTAAGAAGCTTTAGATTGTCCTGAGTGACAGGATTCTCATACATTCCTGTATTCATGGCAGGAGCAATGATCTTAGGAGCTTTGCTTGCGAGAATAGTTGTAGTGAGCATATCATCAGCCAGTCCGTGTGCAAGTTTTGCAATTACATTTGCAGTTGCCGGAGCAACCATGATGACGTCTGCTTTCTGAGCAAGAGCAACGTGTTCTACTTTGAATTCAAAATTGCGGTCGAAAGTATCTACAATACATTTATTGCGCGTCAACGTTTCAAATGTGATTGGATTAATAAAATTAGTGGCATTCTGGGTCATAATAACATGAACACAGGCACCGGTCTTTACAAGACGGCTGGCAAGCATGGCACTTTTATATGCAGCAATCCCACCGGTAACACCTAATAGAATGGTTTTATCTTTTAACATCATAGAAATAAACCTCTTTCTCTTTGTATGATTTATATTGATGTTGGGGGCAAAAGCCCCAACTATGATGCCTACGGATTGTTCCGTGCTTTGCACTCCCACAATCCTCCCAATTATTCGCATATCGTGGGATT
>JABLTT010080353.1_pt1 | contig 211086 bp, 243 predicted proteins | sample 7160061 | NCBI WGS metagenome assembly JABLTT01 (sample SAMN14651232, study PRJNA627086) | human gut metagenome | isolation source: feces | host: Homo sapiens | reverse complement strand
GTTTCTCTTTATAATATAAGCATATCAAAAAAGGAAGAAGATATCTATTCTAAAAGAATTAGATATCTTCTTCCTTAAGTTAATGACATTGAATAGTATTTTGGATAGCATCCATATCCAAAAGATAGCCAAATTCAGCTGAAACATCTTCCTGAAATTCTTCTATGGAAACTTCATTATACTCCATCAGCATTTTCAATAATTCCAATTCTTGTGGACGTACCCCGCTTAAAATCGTCTTTGATAAATATTCCAATATCAGAGTTTCACTATCTGAAAGCTCCTCTATTTCTTGTTTTTTCTCCACAGCTTTCAACATTGCATAATAAGTCTTATATTCTCGAATAATAATCATTGGATCGATCTCTTCATTTTCATAAAAGTCAACCAATCTTGGAATTCTACCCAGTCTATTTTTCAAAGAAATATAGCTTTCTTTGATCAATGCTTTCATGCTTTTTAAATTATCAACTGCATTGAAAATTCGTTCTTTAGATATTTCATCAAAATGAATTGTAGATGCTCCCGGAATCAGACTATTTCCACTAACTACATATTTTCTTACATTATCCTTGTTATAACTACGATCCCCAGACAAAGCAATTGGTATCATAAAATTATTCTTATAATTTCCAATAAAATCAAGTATCACCACATATTCTTTATCTTCTGCTTTTCGCAGTCCTCTCCCTAATTGTTGGATAAATACAATCGGTGACTGTGTTGGTCTTAACATAATTACCTGATTGATCTCTGGTACATCAACACCTTCGCTGAAAATATCTACAGATAAAATATAATCTAACTCGTTAATATCATCATTAACCAAACGTTCAATCGCATCTCTTCGAACTTCTTCTGAATCTGCACCACTTAATGCTAATGTACGCCAACCATGTTCATTGAACTTCTTTGATAATTCATTTGCTTCTTCAATTCTACTACAGAAAATCAGACCTTTTACTCGATTACCACTGTAACCATAATATTCTGCCTGTTCCATAACATATTTTACACGATCATCTGAAGTTAAACGTCTAAAATTCTCTAGTTTTTGCTCTTTTGTCATTTTCTTATCATTGACTATCGTATCATCAATAATTTCTAAATCGGTAATTCCAAAATAGTGAAATGGACACAATAAATCCTCCTCCATTGCTTTTTGCAACCGAATTTCGTATGCAATGTTGTGATCAAAGATTTCATAAATATTACGCCCTTCTATATGATCATCTCTTTTATCGGGTGTCGCTGTCATTCCCAATGTAAATTGTGGAGTAAAATAATCCATAACTTTTTTATAGCTATCTGCGGAGGTATGATGCGCTTCATCATAGATACAACATTCAAAATGATTTCTTACAAATCTTTCTAAATTTTCTGTTTTAGACAACGTCTGTACTGTCGCAAAAATAAAATCTGCATCATAATCATTATATTTACCAGTAACTAATCCCATTTTAACAGATGGTCCAAAAACTTTTTTGTATGATTTTAATGCTTGTTCTGCAATTTGATTTCTATGTACTAAGAATAAAACCTTCTTATATCCTAACTCTCGAACAGCAAATGCTGATGCATAGGTCTTTCCAGTTCCTGTGCCTGATAATAGTAGGGCCTTTTCTATTCCTTCTGATCTCATTTTCATAAGGTTATTAATAAAAGCTAACTGCATCTTATTTGGTTTTAATTTATAACTTTCGAAATCAACAATTTGTTCTTTTGCTGCTTGTCTTTGTTGCTTTTTGATGATTTGATTTTGTAAATATCGCTCTTTATAATTATCAATGAATTCTTCATAATATTGACTATTTGGTGACATCCATAAATTCTCGAATTCATTTAGAATTTCTTGTGCAACTTCGCCTTGTTCTGTAGAAACAATCTTTGTATTCCATTCTCTATTTTTTGTAATTGCACTAGATGTCATGTTAGAACTTCCTATAATAATTCGATATAATTCATCTTCTCGAAATATATATCCTTTTGTATGAAATCCTCCAACTTCGGAATTAGTTTGAAACATTTTTAATTCAATATTCTTCAATTTAGCTAATCGATCTAATGCTTTTGGCTGACTAAATGTTAAATAGTCTGTTGTGAGAATTTTCCCTGGAACCCCTTTTTGTTCTAATTCCTTTAAAATCATAGATAGAGATTCAAATCCACTATCAGTGATAAATGCTACACTGATAAAAAATTCATCACATCGTTTCAATTCTTGTTCCAAAGAAACAAGAACTTTCTTTCCTTGTTTATGATCGTTGTATATAAATTCTGGCCGATATGCTAGATTTGAGTTATTGGATCGATTTATAAATGCAGTTGTTAAACCTTCCATTAACTCATTGGATTTTGAATTCTCCATATGCTTTCCTCTTTCCTTAAAAACTAATCTTATTATACTATGATTAACCACGATATTCTATAAATTTATTTTTACAAAATATACTAGTTATGCAAAATTATCATGTATATAATTTCGAATTATAAATCCAACTAAATCAAATAAAAAAAGATCAAACACAGGTAATTGATTTAACATCTCATTTTTTAAATACGGATCAATTTGTGGCCAACAATAGCCACAATATCTTTCTGTTGTAGACATTTTACCTTCATGAAAAATATTTGATCGATTTGTATACACTTCTTTTGTTATATAATTAGCTATATATGGATCTGTATATTTTAATACTAGTTTTCTCATTCTTTTTATTATTGATAATTTATTAGCACTTTTTTTATTTTCTAAAGCAACTAGTGGTTCCAAACAAGAAACTGTAATTGCATTTATTACATCGTTAATTCCGTAATTATAGTAAGCAGGATTATAAAAATTATCTTTAACAATCCTATTTACTGAATAAAATTGCATACATGCATTCAATATTAATTCAATTTCCTGCGTATAAAAATTCTTTTTCACAATTTTTTCTAACAATTCTATACACTTTCTTGGAATAATTACTTTTTCATTATCTTGCGGCACATCATCATTATCTATCCACTCCCAATTGTATGTATCCTCAAATGAACAATCATCTATAAACTCCTGATAATTTTCGTTATATTCTATTTGAGCATTTGAATATAGTTCTCCTGTAAACAATGTCATGCAAGATTGAATTAATTGTCTTTTCTTATGAATCAAATATCTTAAATCTTTTTCTGAATATGCTTGGCATATATATGAAATAGTATTTATACTTTTGTCTTCTGATATTTTAACTAATTTACTACTTATTTTATTTACAGGTGATATATTACCGTCTTCATTGTCAAATTTCATCTCAACCATATATTTATTTGAAATATTTATACTTTTTGCTCTATTAATTGCTGCTTTTATTTCATACTTTTTATTATCAGCATCTACTAAAATTTCATAAATACATCCTTTTTTTTGATATGTAAACATTACTTTACCTAATCCAGAGAAACCTATAAATATTGCATTACTTCCCTTTTCTCTGTCGGGTTGATATACCCATCCATTTGATTCTATTTTATCAAATTCACTCCATAATTTTCTTAAAAATAAATTTGATTCCTCAATATTTTTCATATTTACAATCTCTTTTATCAAATTCATTCCTCCCACTTATAAATTGCAAAAAGCACACACCTACAACAAAATAGATGTGTGCCATAAAAATTCAAATTCTATTCAATTCCAAAACAAAGAAATCAAATTATTTCAACTGAGCAGCAACCTCAGCCGCAAAGTCTTCTTCTTTCTTTTCAATACCTTCACCAGTTTCAAAACGAACGAATCCTTTGATTGTAACATTAGCTCCGTTTGCTTTAGCAACCTGTTCTACGTATTTTCCAACTGCCTGTTTTCCGTCTTCAGCTTTAACATAAGCCTGATCTAACAGACATACTTCTTTTAATTCTTTGTTCAGACGTCCAACGATCATCTTTTCGATGATGTTTTCTGGTTTGTCTGGGTTTTCGTTCATAGCCTGAACTTTTAAGATTTCTGTTTCATGCTCGATGTAATCTTTAGAAACTTCATCTCTGCTTGTGTATTTTGGAGAAATAGCTGCAACCTGCATTGCTACGTTTTTAGCCATCTCTTTAATCTCGTCGTTAACTACATCTGTAGCAACTTCTACTAATACACCGATTTTTCCACCAGCGTGGATGTAAGATGCAACAAATCCGTCTGCTGCAGATACTTTAGCGAATCTACGGATGTTTAAGTTTTCTCCGATAACGGCGATCTTACCATCTAATGCTTCTTTTACAGTTTTTCCAGCTTCTGCTTTAGATTCTTCTGCTAAGAATCCTTCGATATCAGCTGCTTTTGTTGTAAGAGCCTGATCAGCTACTTCTGCTACATATGTTCTGAATGTATCATTCTTAGCTACGAAGTCTGTTTCAGAGTTAACTTCAACGATTGCTGCTGCTTTTGCATCTTCAGATACTGCTACTGCAACAAGTCCTTCAGCTGCGATACGTCCAGCTTTCTTTGCTGCTTTTGCAAGACCGTTTTCTCTTAAAAATTCAACTGCTGCGTCCATGTCTCCGTCTGTGTTTGTAAGAGCTTTCTTACAATCCATCATTCCGGCACCAGTCATTTCTCTTAATTCTTTTACCATTGCTGCTGTGATAGCCATGATTCTTTTTCCTCCTAAATTGAAAGTGTGAATAAATTATTCAGCGTCTTCTGCAACTTCTTCAGAGTCTGCATCGATTCCCTGGTTTGCTTCGATAACTGCATCAGCCATAGCAGATGTGATCAGTTTTACTGCACGGATCGCATCATCGTTTCCTGGGATGATATAATCTAATTCTTCAGGATCGCTGTTTGTATCTGCGATTCCAACAAGAGGAATTCCTAAAGTATGTGCTTCCTGTACACAGATGCTTTCTTTCTTAGGGTCTACAACGAAGATCATGTCTGGAAGTCCACCCATTTCTTCGATTCCACCTAAGTTCTTCTGTAATTTGTCTTTTTCTTTGTTAAGTTCTAAAACTTCTCTCTTTGGAAGTACGTCAAATGTTCCGTCTTCTTCCATCTCTTTGATCTTTTTCAGTCTAGCGATTCTAGATTCGATTGTCTTGAAGTTAGTCATCATTCCACCTAACCATCTCTGGTTTACGTAGAACATTCCGCAACGTTCTGCTTCAGCCTGAATAGAATCCTGAGCCTGTTTCTTTGTTCCTACGAACAGAATCTTTCCACCCTGTGCTACACAATCTTTTACTGCGTTGTAAGCATCGTCAACCATTCCTACAGATTTCTGTAAGTCGATGATATGGATACCATTACGCTCTGTGTAGATGTATGGTGCCATTTTAGGGTTCCATCTTCTTGTCTGATGTCCGAAATGTACACCTGCTTCAAGTAACTGTTTCATTGAAATAACGCTCATTTTAAATCTCCTTTAGTTTTTGCTTCCGCTATTTTCATCGTTCTGACAAACCTCTTGGGCACTTACCAGAATTCCAATAGCGTGTTTATTTTTACCTATGACAGTATATCAAACCTTGTCCTTCTTTGCAAGAACTTTTTCTTTAATTCTAAAAGAATTAATCAAGCTTTGTGATCTCGTCAAATATAAAGTCATTGACTACCTTAATATAAGTTCCTTTCATACCAGAGGATCTTGTCTCAACAACTCCGGCACTTTCTAGTTTCCTTAGTGCGTTTACGACAACAGATCTTGTGATCCCGAATCTATCTGCGATCTTACTTGCAACTAAGACTCCTTCATTACCTTCTAATTCTTCTAAGATATGGATCACTGCTTTGTGTTCTGTGAAGGATAATGTACTGATCGCGGAATCAACGATTCCTTTCTTTCTTCGTTCCTGTTCCACTTCTTCGCTTACAGATCTTAACATTTCAAGTCCGACAACGGTTGTTCCATATTCCGCTAAGATAATATCATCAATGGAATAATTTTCTCTCTGGCGGTACATAAATAATGTTCCGAATCTCTCTCCTGCGATATCGATCGGTGCAATGATCGCATAGTAATCATCAACGTCTGACTCAAATCCCAGTGTGGAAAGGCTGACATTTTCATTGGTGGAAAGAATCGTTAATAGTCTTTCATTTAATGAAAAATCAACATAATCTTTGACATTTCCTGAGATCAGCTGATGAAGCACTTCGATGTGGTCTGCTTCATTTTTACCTAAGATCTTTCCTTTTTTACTGATGACAAGGACGTTTGAATTCATTACTTCTGTCAGAACTTTACAGATATCGTTAAATACAACTTTCTGTGAATTGTTATTATGAAGTAATTTATTGATCTTTCTTGTTTTATCTAGTAATTGTATACTACTCATCTATATTTTTTCTCCTTATTTTGACACTGACTCCCCGGAAGTCTCTTTCTCTTTTGCATCTTCTGGCATGCTGCATACGAATCCACATTCCTTGCTAGAGCATACAAGCTTCTTACCTTTTTCGATCATATAGCTTCCGCATTTTTCACATTTGACTGTGGATGGTTTCTGCCATGACATAAATTCACATTCCGGATTATTTTCACATCCGTAATATTTTCTTCCCTTTTTCGTTTTCTTTAAGACAACTTCTCCGCCGCACATTGGGCATGGGATTCCGACTTTTTCAAAATGTGGTTTTGTATTTCTGCATTCTGGGAATCCAGGGCATGCAAGGAATTTCCCGTATGGTCCGTACTTCACGACCATATTTCTTCCACATTCATCGCAGATAACGTCTGTAACTTCGTCTTCGATCTTGATCTTCTCTAATTCTTTTTCTGCATTCTTCACTGCAATCTCAAAGTCTGGATAGAAGTTTTCAATGACGGATTTCCAATGGACTTTGCCTTCTTCTACCATATCAAGCAGGCCTTCCATCATCGCTGTGAAGTTCACATCGACGATACTTGCGAATGCTTTCTTCATCATGTTGTTGACTGCTTCTCCAAGCTCTGTGACGTATAAGTTCTTCTTTTCTTTGACAACATAACGTCTTGCTGTGATCGTTGAAATCGTTGGTGCGTAAGTACTTGGACGTCCGATTCCAAACTCTTCTAGTGTCTTAACTAAGGATGCTTCTGTATAATGAGCTGGTGGCTGTGTAAAATGTTGTTTTGGTTCTAAATCATTCAATGTAAGTTTGGTATCTTCATCGATGGATTTTAACATTACATTTCCTTCAGATTTCTCGTTGTTAATGTTGTATACGGATAGGAATCCATCGAAAGCAATCTTGCTTGCAGATGCATTAAAACGATAATCTCCGGCAGCGATCTTTACAGATGTATTCTCATATTTGGCTGGTGCCATACGGCTTGCCATGAAACGGTTCCAGATCAGCTGGTATAAACGGAACTGATCTCTTGATAGTTCATCTTTGATGCTTGCTGGTGAGTTTGTCATGTAGGTTGGTCGGATGGCTTCATGTGCATCCTGTACTTTCTTGTCGTCTTTCTTGGCGACAGTTCCTGCTCCAACGAATTCGGCTCCATAAGCTTCTTTGATATATTCTTTCGCTGCGGCATCGGCTTCTACAGAGATACGTGTGGAGTCTGTACGTAAGTATGTGATCAGACCGACGGTTCCCTGTCCTTTGATATTGACACCTTCATATAACTGCTGTGCGATACGCATTGTTTTCTGTGGTGCGAAGTTTAACTTGCTGGATGCATCCTGCTGAAGAGTACTTGTCGTAAATGGAAGTGGGCTCTTCTTTAATCGTTCTGTGACTTTCACTCCTTCGACGGTGAATTCTTTTCCTTTTAAATAGGATAAGATCTCATTCATCTCTTCTTCGCTGTGGATCTCGATCTTCTGTTCTTTATTGCCAACAAGTTTAGCTTCTAATGGCTTTTTGCTTCCCTTGACATCTAATAAGGCTTCTAAGGACCAGTATTCCTGTGGAATAAACAGGTTGATCTCTTCTTCTCTGTCACAGATCAGGCGTAGGGCTACGGACTGAACTCGTCCAGCACTTAAACCTCGTTTGATCTTTGCCCAGAGGATCGGACTGATCTGGTATCCTACGATTCGGTCCAGAACACGTCTTGCCTGCTGTGCATCTACTAAGTTCATATCGATGTCTCTTGCGTGTTTAATGGAGTCTTTGACAGCTGTTTTTGTGATCTCATTGAATGTGATTCGGCTGTAGTTTTTGTTCTCCAGTTTTAATGCGTAATATAAATGCCATGAGATGGCTTCTCCTTCACGGTCCGGGTCAGTCGCGAGGTATACTTTGTCTGCTTTTTTTACCGCTTTGCGAAGAGCTGCTAATACTTCACCCTTCCCACGGATCGTAATGTACTTTGGTTCAAAGTCATTCTCGATATCTATTCCCAAGGTACTCTTTGGCAGATCGCGAACATGCCCGTTGGACGCGATCACTTCGTAATTCCTGCCCAGGAACTTTTTGATTGTTTTGGCTTTCGCCGGTGATTCGACGATAACTAGATATTTTGGCATATAGTATTACCCCTTGTTTACATTTTTTTGATATATAAGTTCTGATGAATCTGTTTGATATATCCTTTCGCTTCTAATTGAAATAAAGCTTGGATCACTTCTTCATAAGAATCTTGGGATGCACTTAAGATCTCATCAATATATTTCGGTTTCAAACTCAACATATCATACACCCTTTTTTCTGCCTTTGCAAGAGATTTTGCACTATGCTTTGGAAATTTTCGTGAAAATCCCGTGAATTCTGAAAATTCTGTTAAAATATCGTCGACATTTTCAACTAATTTTGCTCCTTGTTTGATCAATCCATGACATCCTTGGCAATGTTTGTCTGTGATCATTCCGGGAACCGCGAACACTTCTTTGTTCTGATCAAGCCCGCAATCCGCCGTGATCAGCGATCCGCTCCTTGCTCTGGCTTCTGTGACGAGGATTCCATCACTTAATCCACTGATGATTCGGTTCCTTTCTGGAAAATGCCATTTGAGCGGTTCACTGCCTGGCGGGTACTCAGAAATAACTGTCTGATTCGCATACATGTCATAAAATAACTGAAAATTTTCTTTTGGGTAAATGAGATCGATCCCACATCCTAAAACCCCAACAGCCTGTCCTTTTTTGTCGATTATTTCACGGTGAACTGTCCCATCTACGCCCCTTGCGAGTCCACTTACGATCTGTACGCCTTGCTGAGCCAGTTCTTTTGCGAACTTTTTTGAGATTTCGAATCCATAAGTTGTCGGATATCTTGATCCAACGATCGCTATTGACAGTTCTTTTTCTTCATATGGCTGACCTTTTTGAAAAATCCCATACGGAGCATCGTAGATCTTTCTTAATCGATTCGGGTAAGCAGCTTCTTTTTGAATGATAAAACGGATATTTTCACGATGTAGGGCTTCATAGCCTTTCTTGATCGCTGTTTCATCTCTTGAATGGACGAAACGATCGTATTCAAGTTGTGTCATGCGTTCTTTTAAGATTTCTGGGTTGATCTTATAGAGTTCTTTTGGATGAATGAAGATATCCATCAATTCTTTCTGCTTCTTGATCGGCAATCGGACTTTGCCGCATAGCCAGTACCAATATAATTTATCTTCCATATTCAAGCACCTCTTTGATAAATCCTGTATTTCTGAAGGTCATGGCTTCCATCAGGTGTATCGGTTTGATCTCTGATTCATTTTCCATAAGCATGATCGTCAGGGCTACTTTTAAAATCTTATCCATTCCTCGTCTTGTGATCTTGCCAGATCGATAGGCGATATCTAAAATCTCTTTGCATTCTTTGGATAAATGAAGGAGTTTGTTTAACTGTATGTGGCTTAAATGGCTGGTATCACTGCATTGATAGTTTTTTAATAACTTTTTTTCTCTTTGGATGGTTGTTTCGATGCGTTCTTTGATCTGATGGGATGTTTCTTGACTCTCTTTTTGTATCTTCTGTGTATCAGTCTCTTTTTTACTTAGACATAGGACCATGTCAAAACGGTCTAAGATCGGACCGGACAATTTCTTTAGATAACGCTTTTTTTCATGATACGTACATCGACAGATCCCATCTTCCAATCCATAACCGCATGGACATGGATTCATGGTGGCGATCAGTTGAAAGTCTGCCGGGAACTTGTGGTAGATCCCATTTCTGGTGATATCGATCGTTCCATCTTCCAATGGCTGTCTGAGTGCTTCGATACATTCTGTTTTAAATTCCATAAATTCGTCCAGAAATAAAATGCCATGATGTGCTAGTGTTATCTCTCCTGCCGTCGGCGTCTTGCCGCCTCCAAGAAATGCGGCTTTCGGAATCATTGGATGTGGCTGGCGAAATGGTCGGGTATCATCTTCTAAATACCTTGGAATTCCTGTGGCATCATAGATTGCCTGAACTTCCATCTTCTCCTCTTTTGATAGTTGCGGGAGAATCGTCGGAATCCTTCTGGCTGCCATTGTTTTTCCTGAACCTGGGGAACCAATGACCAATAGATGATGTCTTCCAGTGACTGCGATCTCCATCGCTCTTTTTAAATGTTGTTGTCCGATGATGTCACTGAAGTCTTCTTCTGACTCTTCCTTTTGATAAGTTGTTGCACTTCTGCAACTTTTTTGATGATATGTTCCATGAAAATAGTCCAGGACATCCTGTAAACTGTCCATAAATACCACTTCAATATCTTCGATCCCTCTTAGAGAATTCTCATCTTCACTTGCCGCAAAGAACTTGTGAATGCCTTGTTTTCTTGCTTCTAAAACGATCGGAAGACAGTTTCCTACACCTCTGATCTTGCCGTTTAGTCCTAATTCCCCCATGATACAGATGTCATCTAACTTGCTTGCATCGATTAAATTCAGGCATCCTAAAAAGGCCACGGCGATTGGGAAATCGAACGCGGTTCCGTTCTTTCTTATATTGGCTGGGGATAAATTAACGGTGATCTTCATCGACGGTAAGGGATGGCCGATGGAGCGCAGTGCTGATGCAACCCGCTCTTTTGCTTCCATAGATTCTTTGGAAAGATAGCCTACCATTGTAAAATATGGCAGGCCGTTTCTGATCTCTACTTCTACGTGGATGAGCTTTCCACTCACTCCACTGACGATTCCTGTGATTACTTCCTGATAAATAATACTCAACTCCTTCTCTTCTCAAAAAGGAAGCTGGTTTCAAAATGATATGGTTAGTTTATCACAAAAGTAATATTTTTACAATCTTGTTTATTCAAAACAATTGTGATTATTTTAATAATTTCTTTAATTCACTCATAAATGTGTTCACATCTTTGAATTCACGGTAAATGGCTGCAAATCTTACATATGCAACTTCATTTAAATCCTTTAATTTGTCCATGACCATCTCTCCGATCACAGATGTTTCAACTTCTCTTGTTCCCATGTTATAGATCTTTGTCTCGATCTCATCGATCGCTGCTTCGATCTGCCCCATGGATACTGGGAGTTTGTGACAGGATTGTACGATTCCATTCCGGATCTTGTTTCGATCGTAGAGTTGTCTTGTCTTGTCTTTCTTGATGACACTCAACGGTTCTGTCTCTATCTTCTCATAAGTTGTAAAACGTTTTCCGCATTCGTCACATTGTCTTCTTCTACGGATCGCATTGTTGTCTTCTGCCGGTCTGGAATCTACGACTCTGGAATTCTCACTTCCACAATATGGGCATCTCATCTTCTTGTACCTCCGTGTTTTTACTGCTTGAAGTATATCATTTTTTCTGTAGAAAAGAAAGCTTTTCTTTTATTTCAGGCATTCTTTTTCGTTGATATCGACTAGAATCGTATCTCTGCCAATCCTTACAATGCATTTGTAGGGGATTTTGTAAACTTTATTCTTGCCAACGCATATGAGCATCTTCGTTGTTTTGGGAACGATCAGATAACAGATCTTACCCGTATGGATTTCAAATTCGAGGTCTAGGACAAAGCCTAAACATTCTCCTGTATTACAATTGATCACATCTTTTTGCCGAAGTTCGAGAAATTTCATGTCAGGAATCCTTTTTCTTCCTATTATAATAGTATTCTTTTTTTCCATGAATAGAAGCAGAAAAAAGCAGGAGATTCTGATCTCTCGAATCTCCTGCTTCTTTATTATTATAATGATATAAAGAAAGATTAAGCTTCTTTCTTTGGTGCTGGTTTCTTAGGAACTAATTTCTTTCCTGTAATGATTCCTTTTGGACATTTACCTGCACATAATCCACAACCTACACATTTATCATAATCGATCTGTGCGATGTTGTTTTCAACTTTGATTGCTCCAAGACGGCATACTTTTTCGCATGCTTTACATCCGATACATCCTGCTTTACATACAGACATAACGTTTTTACCGAATTCTTTAGAGCTGCACTGTACTCTTGTTTTCTTGTTTTCTGGTACAAGATCGATCAATGCTTTTGGACATGTTTCTGCACATTTTCCACATCCTACACATGCTTCTTCATCGATGTGAGCGATTCCGTTCACGATAGAGATCGCATTTTCTGGACATACTGCTGCACAGCTTCCAAATCCCATACATCCAAATTCGCATCCTTTTGGTCCTGCACCTGGTACGTTCATCGCTTCAATACAGCTCTGAACTCCAGAGTACTGGTATTTGTCAGATGCTTTTTCGCAAGTTCCGGCACATTTTACGAATGCGACTTTCTTCACGAATTCTCCTGCTTCTACACCCATGATCGCACTGATCTTCTCAGCTGCAGCTGCTCCACCAACTGGACAGCCGTTCACTGGTGCTTCTCCATTTGCGATTGCTTTTGCAAGTCCATCACAACCTGCGTATCCACAACCACCACAGTTATTTCCTGGAAGTTCTGCACGGATGGCTACTTCCTTCTCGTCTACAGGAACTTTAAATTTCTCTGAGGCAATTCCCAGTAAGATTGCGATAAGCAGACCGGTTCCTCCGACAACAACCATGGCAAGTAAAATTGCTGATATATTCATCTTCTTTACCTCCTAAATAAGTCCTGAGAATCCGAAGAATGCGATTGCCATTAATCCTGCTGTTAACAGTGTGATAGGCATTCCTTTGAAAGATTCTGGGATGTTGTTGTATTCCATCTTTTCACGGATACCAGCAAGGATAACAATAGCGATCAGGAATCCTAAAGAGATACCGATACCATTGACTACGCTGGCGATGAAACTATAGTCGTTCTGTACGTTTGTTAATGCTGTACCAAGAACTGCACAGTTTGTTGTGATCAGTGGAAGGAATACTCCCAGAGATTCATATAATGCTGGCATAGATTTCTTTAATACCATTTCTACGAACTGTACTAATGCTGCGATTACCAGGATAAATACGATCGTATTTAAGTATGTTAAATCTGTTGGTACTAATAAAAATGTATAAATTAAATTTGTAACTGCTGATGCGATAGTAATAACGAAGAGAACGGCTGCACCCATTCCGGCTGCTGTCTCAACTTTCTTAGAAACTCCAAGGAAAGGACATAAACCAAGGAACTGGCTTAATACGACGTTATTTACCAGCGCTGAACCGATGGCAATTAACAGTAAACTTTTCATCTTAATCCTCCTTATTTGTCATCTACAGTTGTATCAAAAAAGCTTCTGGAACCGCAAGCGCTGTTTCCGCAGTGAGAACAATCTCCGCATCCACCACTCTGTGCTTCTCCGGCTTTTTTAGGTTTTTTGCTCTTAACTTTATTCTGGATCGCTACTAAGCATGCAAGTACGAAGAATGCTCCAGGTGCCAGGATAAAGATTGTGATTGGTTCGTATGCAGATGGCATTACCTGCATTCCGAAGATCTGACCTGCTCCTAATAATTCACGGAATGCTCCTAAAATTGTTAAGGCTACAGTAAATCCAAGTCCCATTCCAAGTCCGTCAAAGAAGGAGTTGATCGGTCCGTTCTTTGCTGCAAAGGATTCTGCACGTCCAAGGATGATACAGTTTACTACGATCAGTGGGATATATAATCCTAATGCGTCGTTAACTGCTGGAACATATCCCTGTAATAAGAACTGTACGATCGTTACCAGAGATGCGATAACTACGATATATCCTGGGATACGCACACGATCAGGGATGACATTTCTTAATGCGGAAATGATCATGTTAGAGAACATTAATACGGCTGTTGTTGAAAGTCCCATTCCTGCACCGTTGATCGCAGATGTTGTTACTGCTAATGTAGGACACATACCTAACATTAAGACGAAGGTAGGGTTTTCTTTTACGATACCATTAATCAATCGTTCCATTGGATTTGGTTTCATGTTTAATTACCTCCCTTCAGGCTCTTTGAATATGCAACACAGCTGTTAACTGCACTTGTGACAGCACGGCTAGTAATTGTTGCACCACTGATGGCATCTACTTTAGAATCATCATTCTTACCAGATCCATCTTTTATAACTTCAAATTTGTCTGCTTTTTTGTTTTTAAAGTTACTCTTGAATTCTGGTTCTTTGGCTTTCATACCTAAACCAGCTGTTTCGCTGATGGATAATGTTTCATAACCATTGACTGTTCCATCATCTCTGACACCTACAGATAAAGATACATCTCCACCGTATCCTTCTGGGTTTGTTACAGAGAATACGTATCCAAGTTCTTTTCCGTTTTTGTCAACTGCTTTTACGACTTCAGAAATCGTATTCTGTCCAAGATCATTTTTCTTTAAGACAGCTGCTACGTCTTTCTGGTCTAATTTTACTGTATCGAATTTCGCTGCATCTTTGAATACGGCTTTGTAAGCTTCCTGTTTTGTCTTTTCTTCCTGTGCGGCGATCGGTGCTTTTGTTACATTATATACGATACCTAAAAGGAGTCCTGCAATTAATGTGATCACACATAATTTGATACAATCCATTACGAGATTCTTATTCATTGCTCTTACCTCCTTTTTTTACGATTCCAAATGGAGTTGGTACTGTCACTCTCTCGATCAGTGGAACTAATAAGTTTGCAATGATGATTGAGTAAGATACACCTTCTGCCATTGGTCCGAACAGACGGAATAATCCAGTTAAAATACCAAGAACGATCGCATAGATGATCTTTCCGTTCTTTGTAATTGGAGATGTTACGTAGTCTGTTGCCATGAAGATCGCACCTAACATTAATCCACCACTGAAGATCTGTGCTGCCATGTAAGATAAATCAAATCCATGACCACCGAAGATCAGTACGAAGATTGCTACAACTGCAACGTAAACACATGGGATGATCGGAGAGATGACTTTCTTAAATACTAAGTATGCTCCACCAATGATCAGTAATAATGCAGATGTTTCACCAATTGTTCCAGGAACGAATCCTAAGAATGATTTCATAACATCTACGCTTTTTCCCTGTTCCATAACAGCAAGTGGTGTTGCTGTTGTCACACCATCATATGTAAATGTTGTCATTCTTGCTGCAAATGAGATCATCAAGAAACATCTTGCACCAAGGGCTGGGTTCATAAAGTTCTGTCCCAATCCACCGAACACCTGTTTTACAACGATGATCGCGAAGATTCCACCAAGGATCGGCATCCAGAATGGTGCTCCTGATGGTAAGTTTAATGCAAGTAACAGTCCGGTCAATGCCGCACTTAAGTCACCTACAGTGATTGGCTGTTTCATAAGTTTCTGGTAAATATACTCAACGACAACACAGGTAGCAACAGAAATTGCAACTGTCAGTGCCGCAGATGCTCCAAAGATATAGATACCAAAAATTGTAGCGGGTAGTAATGCGATGATAACATCTAACATAATCTTTTGTGTTGAGCCGTTATCTCTTACATGAGGATTGGCTGACACATGATATAATGTTTCGCTCATATGTATCTCTCCTTTATTTCTTTCTACGGTTAGCTAATACCTGTTTACGACCTGTCTTCATGGACTGTGCAAGGTTACGTTTTGCTGGACATACAAATGAACAAGATCCACACTCAACGCATTCTGCTCCATAAAGTTTCTCAAACTCGTCAAACTGATTATGATCTGCTAATACAGATAATTTTGCTGGCATCAGCTTCTGTGGACAGACGCTTACACATCTTCCACAACGAATACAATTGCTTGGTTGGTTCGCAGCAACTTCATCTTTTGTGAATGCTAAGAAGCATGAGAATGTTTTGACAGCTGGTACATCTGTTGTAAACATTGCCATACCCATCATAGGTCCACCAGAAATGATCTTCTCAGGCTGTGTCTTAAATCCACCGGCTGCTTCGATCAGTTCCTGTACGTTTGTTCCTGTACGTACTTTAAAGTTGCTTGGATTCTTGATCGCATCTCCAGTAACTGTCACAACACGTTCGTATAATGGTTTACCATCTTTGACAGCTTCTTTGATCGCTACGATCGTAGCTACGTTATCTACGATGCATCCTGCATCTGCTGGTAACATGCTGGAGTTGATGCTTCTTCCTGTTGTTGCATAAATCAAAGAACGTTCTGCACCCTGTGGGTATTTTGTCTTTAATGTAGCAACGCTGATTCTTGCATCACCTTTTACTAATGCTTCTACTTTAGCAATTGCATCTTTTTTATTATCTTCAATACCAATGATACCTTTTGCTTTTGGGAACATATCAAGTACGATATTTAATCCTTCAATTAAAAGTTCTGGTGTCTCCATTAAGATGCGGTAGTCACCTGTGATATAAGGTTCACACTCAGCTCCATTTACGATGATATATTCAATCGCATCTGGATCTTTTGGCGCTAATTTCACATGTGTTGGGAATCCGGCTCCACCAAGTCCTACGATTCCAGCTTCTTTGATCGCTGCTAAAACATCATCTTTAGACATCTGATCATAAGGTTTTGCCTCAAAGGCAGCCTCTTTGAATTCTCCATCATTCTCAATTACGATAGAGTTAACTTTTGCTCCTGCTGGAGTCATTCTTGGCTCGATCGCCTTTACAGTTCCTGAAACAGAGCTGAAAATATTCGCGGATACAAATCCTCCAGCTTCTGCCACCTTCTGGCCTACTAACACCTGGTCTCCCTTGCTAACGATTGGCTGTGCAGGAGCACCGATGTGCTGACCTAAAGGTAAAACAACATCTCCTTTTGGCAGGTATTCGGTGATTGGTAAATTCTTTGCAAATTCTTTACCATCTGCCGGATGAACACCGCCGCTAAATGTAAACAATGCCATTTTAAGCCTTCCTTTCTTCTTTACATTTTTTTCCATTGCGAAAAAAAAGAGTTCTCATAAAATGAAAACTCCTTTGAACACAAGACTTATAATACCATAGTCTCTTTTATTTTTCAATGTTTTTTTAACAATTTCTTTGCATTTGCATACAAAATTCTATGTTTTACTTATTTCAGTGTAAATATGGTAATAAAAGCTTATTTTTAAACTTATACACATATTTTTTAAATTTCAAGATAGTAAATTAAGAGTATCAATGTACACGTATCAATGTATAGTACACATAAGTTTTCATAAATTTTCATAAAAAAATCTTTTTTGGTGTAAAAAATGGTGTAAAAACATTAACAATAAAAAATAATTATACACATTTAGAAAGCGAAGATAAGTTGTTCAGTCGATTTAAAAATTCAATGTTTTTCATACTAAGCAATGATGATTCGTTGTTATTAAAGACATTAATCTCACTCATTGCGTTCTTAGATTCTTCTTCTATAACGTGATTGTAATATTCTAATGTCATTTTTAATGAAGAGTGTCCCATCCAATTTTGCAGTATTTTAGGGTTTAGACCAAGTCTAAACATTCTTTTTGCCATGATAGTACATCCTGTATGTCGTAGTACATGACATGCCAAATGAGGAATCTGAAGATCGTTATTGGAATTATAATCAGATGTTAGTCTTTTAAGTACAATACCCAAATTCGTTGGTTGTTGAGGGGTTCCTCTGTTTGTTACAAAAACAAAATCATGATAACCGTCTATGGAAACATTGGAATGTATTCCACGAGCACGCTGAATACCTTTTTGCGTCACAAAAGCTTGATAAGCCTCATCAGTTAATGGAATTGTTCTAATTCCTTTCTTTGATTTAGGTGGGCAAGTATATAAGACGCTTTTACCATTCTCATTTTTCCGTTGTATCTGATGATCTATTTTTATAATTTTACGTTCTAAATCAACATCGTCCCATGTTAATCCACATAATTCTCCTGCACGGATCATAGTTTCTGTAAATATAACTACTAATGGATGCCACTTATAATAAATTGGATGATCCTTCATATATTTACCCAATTCTTCTAATTGCTGAGATGATAAAATAACTTTTTCTTCTACGTCACTAGGAAAATCTTTTAGAACGTCTTTCGTTGGATTAAAACGGATCATCTGGTCTTCAAGTGCTAAATCAAATGCTTGATGCAGTACCTTGTGAACGCTTGTATGAATGGAAGAGTTTTTAAGAGTTTTAGATAACTCAGCATAAAATAAAAGAATATCCTTTTTCTTTACGTCTTTTATTTTCTTTGAAGCCAACCAGCTATCTTTTATATGTGCATTGTAAGTTCTCTCATCTGATGTCAATGTATTAATAGCAAGTTTATTGATATTTTTATGAATTTCTAAATTCAGTCTTACTAATTGATCAACAGTATAGTTTGTAGATAATTTGATATTATCTAATTTATCTCGTTCAATTTTAGAAGCTTTCTCTCTTAGTTCAGACAATGTTTTTGCATAAACACTCTTCCGATTTTTACACTCGTCCATGTAACGATACATATAAGTACCGTCTTTTCTTTCACTTTCTCCTTTTCTTAATACTCTGCCTCTACTATCCTTTCTACTTTGTTTTTTCGTTTTTGCCATAGTTTCTCCTTTAATAAAGGAGTTTTAATACTATATATTGATTATAACACATACTAAAACTCCTTACAATTTAAGGTTTACAGATATCTTTTGTTTTCAAGATATTGTTCGAATTGTTTACGTTTAATCAAACGTCTTGTTCCAATTTCAAGCACGAAATTTACAGTTGGATTATCTGCTAATTCCCGTAATTTTGCAGCTCCTATGTGAAAATAAACAGAAGCCTCATCAATAGTTAAGTTGGCTCGCTCCCAAATTGGAATCTGTGGTTTTTCTTTTTTCTTCATATGCGATAATCTCCAATCATTAAATAAAGATTTAAGCTACTTTATTCTGTCCTTCAATATGTTCTACAATGTCTTTGAAATATGGCACATTGTCTAACATCCACTGGCAGAAGATTCTCCAATCCTTTACTGGATGTGTTTTTCGTGAAAAATACATATTTAAAAGCACTTCATAAGTAAGAGAAAGATTTGCTGTGATATTATATCCCATAGGTAGCATTTCAAGAATTGCATTCCAAATATTTTTATCCTTTGTTGCATTATACTCATCTTTAAGTTCATTTAATAACTGAATAGTATTTTCTGTATGCTGTTTAACTTTGTAGCCAAGCGTGTTTTTAACGTCTGAAGTATTACTTTCATTATGGCTTGATAATGAGAATTTCTCAATTATAACATCAATACCTTCATGAGAAAAACTGTCTAAGTCAAATTCTTTTTTATGAATTGTGTGCATCTTAGAACAACTACATCTTGTTGTTCCAACTTTATATGTATCTGCCTGCGCCCACCATGTGTGATGAGATGTAATTCGTAATCCAACTGGCAGTGACCGTAAGGCTTTTCTGTGATCCTTTCCTGCTCTTGCAAGTCTTTTAAATAAACCTAAATCCTTCTCTCCCATACAAAAACATGGATGCCAGATTTCTACGTTTCTTTCTTTATCATATTCTGTTGTGTGTCCAATGTGGCTATCGCTTAAGTGCCAACTATCATATGCGTTTCTAGCTCCTTCAATAGCAAACATCCACTGCTCTGGACTTGGGAATACTGGGTGTTCAATCTTAATCATATATAAATCCTCCTATTTTAAATATGAAGAAAATAATAATTTCTCTTTATCTTTATCATCAACTGTTACATATCCGTGGACATTAGGCGGATGCCCTGACCAACTGATGTAGATTTTATAGTAATATCTCGTACAATCAACATATTTACGTGTCACAATACAGACATATCCTTTATCCATGAAGTCTTCTAATACAGCAATACAAGAATCAAGTGACTTGTCAGTATCGCAAGACATTGATTGTGTCTTACGGTATGTTTCTGTTCTACCATTCATCTGTGCAGTTTCCCATATATCATTTACTAAGTCGTCATATAAGTCATCAAATATTTTACTTAATTGTGCATTGGACTGCTGCTGTGAATACTCGTTCATATCCACAGCATTGATCAGCCCTTTTGTTTGTGCAAAATAATTCATTTATTTACCTGTACTTCCAATTCCACCAGTTCTTTTAGTTGTTACAGCTTCTTTATCGGCTACACCATAAGGTAGGAAAACTCCTTGCGCAAACGCATCACCTTTCTTGAGTTTCAGTGGTTCATTGCCATGATTCTCAACCTTGATAAAGATATGCCCTTCATTGTCTGCGTGATAGTAGTCACCGTCAATTACCCCTGTACCGTTACCAATTCTAGCCTGTGCTTTGATGCCCAAACTACTGCGAATGAATACTAATAACACCCATCCCTTTTCAATCTTACATCTGATTCCTGTAGGAATAACTCGTGCATCTCCTGGGCGAATTGTAATGTCTGCTGGACTAACAAAGTCATGCCCTGCGGAGCCAACTGTTTTGCGATAAGGTAATTTCAGATCACCATAAATTGATTTTTCATACATTGGTTCTTCTGGATGTTTAAGAATATGTTTCCACCAGTCCCGTACGAACTGGTCAAACGATACTTTCTCAAACTCCGCAACTTTCATTAATCCACTTTCTGTTAATAATCCCATATATGTATTTCCTTTCCATTTTCTTTGTGCAATTTTCACAAAATTTAATACCTTGTAATTAAGTCTACTTAATTTGATTTCTATATAATCTATCAATTGATTTAATTTACTTTGCCTTTTATAAGGCACATATATTTTAGTTCTCATTACTGTTCACTAAGCATCAGAGGTAATCCAACTTCATTGTAGTAAGAATCCTCAAAAGTCATTTCTGGTTCGTCTTTGTACTGTTCTTTTAATTTTTCAACCAATAAATCTTTCTGTTTTTTCACTTCATCTTCAGTACCATGTACTATTAAAGTTACGTTACCGTCATACACACTATCATTAAATGTTTCAACTTCGATCATATATAACTGACGATCTGTGTTAAGACTTGACTTTTTAGCTGCCAGATATAGATAATCTTTTGGCAATTTATATTTCTTGAGTAGCTTGTCCACATCTTTAATGAAATCAAGTTTGTGTTTCACTTCTTTAATCTGCTTCTCTAAGTCTGTGTTTCTTACGTTTCTTTTATCGTTTTCAGCCATCATTACATTATTTGTACTCATAGTAAATTCTCCTTGCGTAGTTCATTTTCAGTGTATCGGCAATATTCATCCCATAATCCTTTAGCATGAATATAATTTTTGCCTTTCAATCCCATCTTCTTCTGTTCGGCTTTCAAGTCTTGGAATGTAAACTTGCGTGAACATATCTTTTTTGTCATAAAACTTTTTGCAATATGACCTACCTTATACATATCCTCACGCTTCAAATTTGCAGTTAATTTCTTGTAGGCACTTAATTCCTCATCTGGAATTTTATAAGGTGTTTTTGGCAAGTTTTTCGGTGAAAAAGGTGAGATATATTTGTAAGTTCCATCATCACGGATTCTACTCTTCTGTGCCTTCAGAAGTTCAGCAACTGTGTCAAGATGTTTTATGTCGAATCTAAATAACAACTCTTTATCAGTTTCTTCTATACAATAAGGAATATCTTCGTCTATCTCTCGAATTGCTTTTATAATGTTATGTCCTCTCATCAGTGAAGGAATATAAGCTACAAGGGTATATTCGCCTCTATGCTTGCCTTTGCCATAGTAATATATCTGATTACCAAATGAGCATTTTATGTACAAATCATCAAAGCTAGGATCTATTAATCCTGCATCAGTTCTAGGAAAATCATTAGTATCCATGTTATATGCTGCTACAACACGATACTTTCCAAAATATTCTTTACGCTGTAAGAAATTAGCCGTAGTAATTCACTCCTTATTTAGTTGATTTTGATTTAGTTGTCTTAGGTGTAATACCTGTTGGCGGTGCATCATTTGTATTTTTGTATACATCACGCACCATCTTCTGAATTGTTCGCAAACTCAAGCCATATGAGAGCTGTAACTCAATAACCGCTTTGGAAAGTTCTTCCATTACTCTTCGTCCTCCTCGCCTGTAATAATGTCATCATTATCTAATTCATCAGAAATTTCATCTTCTTCAGAATCAATTTCTTCATCATCTAATTCGTCGATCTCGGAATCAATTTCTTCTCTTTCTTTTTCGAGAAGTTCAATCTTTTCTTCATTGTCATCAATCAATTCCTGAAGTCTAGCAATGTCAAGCTTGCGAATAAGGAATCCGCCTGCTACCATAGCGCCAAGAAATGTGCCAATAGCAACAGTTCCAAAATTGCAAAGCATAAACTGCCATAAATGTAATTTAATCATCTATATTCTCCTCTTCATCATCTGGATAATTTTGTAGTTCAAACTCTTCCTCTAACTCAAACTGCTCAGAATCGTAATAGCAAGGATAGTTCAACTGAGCGTCTGGGTGAAGTGGATTATATTTAGGATTCATTATTGCATTCTCTATTTTTAAAGATTTCTGTGCATACATCTTTATCTTTTCTTTTTGATGCTACTAAATCAGCGATATGCATATCCCATAAATTATGATATTTTTTTGTCCCAAATCGTTTAGCCCATTTGGTTTCTGTTTTAGTATTGTTAGGTTTCCATTGGAACGGTAACATGTGGTAATTAATATAGAAAGCAATGTCTCCTATATTATGATTCACAAATAAACAATGCTGATTTGCAACCTCATAGACCAACATCATATATGCCCCAATATTTTCGTGTCCGTAATAGTGTGCCACACCATCTTCATCGAATGTCTGAGTATATAATTTACCCATATCATGATATTTTGTAGCCACTAACACTGAATAATCGTTATGAATCTTTTTTGAAAAATCGTAAGCATCCGTCATATGTTTGCCAAGAGATTCCATATGATACGGATTCTTCTGGTCAAAGTCGTTATACTCTTCTGGAACCCATTTGTTTTCAATCTTAAAAATGTATCTGTTTATATCGGTTATATGATTAACAAATTCAATCTTATCCCATCCTTCTTCAAGGAATGGAATCTGGAATTTTCTTGCCTGTTTGTCAATTACATATCCTGGAACTGGATGTTCTCTGTCGATATTGTCTTTCTTACACTCATCAATCGGCTTTACGATAACCACGCAAACTTTCTCGCAATCAATTCCTTTGATGACATTGAGAATGGCTCTTCTGGATTTCATAGTAATATTCGTTGCTTCTGCAAATACGTCCATACCATTTTTAAGGTTACTTCGAATTAAATTATGGAATTTCTGAAATACAACACCATTCATAGACTGATCTTCAACAGAACCACAAATTTCTTTTCTTAAATTGTCAGTAGACAAAACTACCGACTTATCCTCTTCCCTAATGTCTTCTTTGATCCATGTTATATTTTCTATATATTGGGACTTACCAGATGCTGATAAGCCACACAATAATGTAAGTCTTGGTTTTCTTTCGCTCATAATTCTCCTTTATTCTTCCTGATCTTGATGTTTTAGCAGATATTCTCTGCTAACATTTTTAAAACTCTGCTGTCCTGACATATCTCTGTATACAAATCCTTCTCTTTTAACTTTTGGATTGACAATACTGAATCCGTCAGCCTGAAGTTTAATCTCTTCCATTGTATCTGGCGTTTTGTAGTGTTCATTGATAATTGGCACATGTTCTAAGTTATTATCATCACAGAATTTTGCCATTTCCTGTGTACCTTTACGAATTCCTTCAACTACCAAATTGAATACGAATAAACGATTCTCTTTAAATTTGTAAGGATTTCCTTGTACATTACCTGTACCTTCGCCCTGTAAAACAACACGATCATATTTATTTGCAATGGCATAATCAGTTAAAACTTTTTCAATATTATATTTATCGGCAAGCTCCCAGTAAATATTAGAATCATGATGACATTTCTGATCTCTGTCAGCTTGCCTAACATTTCTACTGCATACAATAAAGTCAAATTTGTTCTTGCCTTTCTTACGATCAACAGCATATGTACATGACGTTCCGTCAATCTTTTCTGTTTGAATCCATTCATTTGTTGATTCAAGCCATAGTGGGCAATTTTCAATTCTATCTTCATCGGTTTTTACAATCCATGATGGAAAATCTTTAGGATTGTCTCGTTTTTTACCGAAAATCATGAATAAGATTTTTCTACCGATGCTATATCTCATCATTTTTCTAATAATTGGTTTTGAGAAAACTTTTTTATGTCTGGCTACCATAGACTGATATTTAGTATTTGTATCTACTTTATTGGCTTTTCTTTTTGCAACCTTTTCAGAAGCATATGTAATTCTCAATTCTTTTGTGACGTCATCACCGATTTGTTTATCGGATAGTTCGGGGAATAATGCAATTGGCATCGCCAATCCCTGACTGAAGCATTTAAATTTGCCTAGTTTCATCGTTTTAATCTTGTAATGCTTTGTTTCCAAGAAAGCAAATCTCTCATCATCTTCTGGGCATTTACTGTCAATTTCAATAAATACCGCTTTATCTCCTACTTTAAATTCCCCAATTTGGGCAATCAGCACCCAACCAAGAACTCCAATCAATTCAATTTTATCTGCGCCCTCGATTGGCTTAATCCATGCAATTTCTTCAATATGTGCTAATGCTCTTTCTTTTGCCAAGTTCCTTCTTACCTTAGTAAGTAGTGCGCACTTTATCCTATAGGAACTTTGCTAATTTTTCCTTTCCTTTAAAATTTAATCTTCTATCGTGTTTCCTTTTGCCTTATTGCAAATTTCACACATTGGTTGATAGTTGCTAATATCATCAATACCACCTTTAGATCGTGGTATAATATGATCTTTTGTTATTAAAATTTCATCACCATCATCATCGACTGCATATAAATTCAAGTGATAGCTCTTATCTTTCAAGCCTTTTTCTTTAGCAAAATATTTACCTTCGATTCCGCACTTAACACATTTACAGCCTTTAGTGAAAAATGTCTGATATCTCTGGCTATTGCCTTTAATCAAATCGCCATCGAATTTAACTTTTACTTTATTGTTTTGGCTCGCAAACATAACATTTTCCACTTTATCCCTAACTTCATCAATAGAATAAATACCCTTTCTGATATATTTGTGAGTTGGTTTGCGAGGTTTATGTTTCGCTTTAGTTAAATCAAAGCCTTTCAGGAGTCTTTTTACTTCGCCCAAACTATACGTCTCGTCAAATAATGCACACCCATTCCAAGCCACACAGGTAATCTTTGTGTCATTGGTTGGTGCCATAGGATTATTATGTTTATGAGAGTCGGTATCTAAATCTAATAACTCCTGTACTGTTCGAAATGATTGTTTTAGTCTCTTCTCACCGACTTGATAATATATTGTTAGCTTTCTTCTCTGATGTTTGGACATGTTTATACTCCTTTCCTGTTCAATAATTTAAATTTTAATCATGAATATCAATCACCGTGATAAATCCATCCATATTATCTTCTAATGCTTTCGCATATTTATCATCAAAATTTTTATCTTCTATAAATGAATTACCATTCCAACTGCTTCTTGCTACCGCAGAACCATCTGGTAGGATATAGATATAGCATCCAAGATCATCTAAATTTAAAACATCTTTCAGTTTTGCTCCATCAACTCTAATGTATCCGTCAGAAATTCCTAAACTTGAAAACCAATCTTCTTCACTGTACATAAAGCTTGGTGTTATATGTTTCTGTAAAGTAGACAATAAACTACACCAGAATAATCTGCCATTTCTTGGATTGTGTTCACACCACATCCAATTATATGTATTGTCATTTTCATCAACTTTTAATTTTAGTTGGGCTTTATATCTGCCACCAATCTGATACCAGTCCCATGTAAACGGAAGATGTTCTACTTCCTCATATGGCATATCTTCTGGTATATTCTCCCAAAATTCAACGCCATTATATGGCTGCAAAATTTCTGCAATTTGGTTTTCGGTTGGTAGTTCTTTTGTCAATAAATGTACGCAATAATGCAATCTTGTATCTCCTTTTCTTATTTCAAAGTCAAATTTTATTCCTCGTATTCAAGCACCATTCTATATTTATTGTTCTTTGGTTTAGAATTACTGAAGTAATTCCACGGATCGTCAGATTCCTTAAGTCGATCTGTTGTTTGTGCTAACATGCCATCGTGAATGCAAAATTTTGGCAAAAATTCACATACTTCACTAACTCTTGTGGCACATTTCCTGCATAAATTGTATTTATTTTTTAATATACAAGGAGAGGGATCGAGTACGAGTCTGTCTTGTTCATCTCTGACTGGATACTGCCTTTTCTGGAGATATGGCAATCTCATATTATAGTGTTCATGAGTACACTCTTTATGGCAGAAATCACAGTAATATTTTGTCTCTGTTTTCTTCATTTACTGTACCTCTTTATAATTAAGTATTATTGTATTATCTATGTCTGGGCGAGTGACACAACGTATCAATGGATCTTTCATAAAAGCAGGATCAGACAAATCAATTTCTACGGTCTGTTTAACATCTACTTCACGTCTACATGCATTTGACAAAAATGTACATGTTTGAGCATTGATCATAGCGCACTTAACACATAGATTTAATTCATGAATTGCTATCGAATTATCATCTGAATTTTCTGGGGCAAATCTGCTCGTATATCCATCTGTTTGCTTAAATGGTAAAGTAACATCATAGTGTTCATCAGTACACTCACGCCCGCAAAAATCACAATAATATTCTTCAACCGTCTTTTCTTTCTTCACATTTTCTCCTGTCTGTGCTATAATAAATTTGCACATGAATCAAAAGTTATTTGAGAACGGTGTAATTTTGTATACGAGATACCACTTCTTAACTGAGGTGGTATCTTTTTTGTACACAAAACATTTATTTTATGAATCCTGTTTTACTGGAATCCACTCAGTAACTGTAATCGTATGTTCTTTAACTTCATGCGGTTGTTTATAATACCAATTACTTCTATCATTACAATTCCAATATTCGATTGCATAATACTTATATCTTAGACACACAATCGTTCTGATTTTTGAATAAAAATCATGAGAATAGACGGTCTCCTGATCTACAGTTAATTTCCCAGTATTTACTAACTTCGCAAGGTCACCATTAGCGAGGGGTTGTGAGAGGATAATTTATCAAACATAATGTCTTCAAAATTTTCTTCATAATAATCGGCATCATCCCATTTTGTTTTATCTGTGATCATTCTTCTGTCTCCTTTTGTCAAATAATTATGATTGATCCATTTCTTTAACTTATCATTTGCATTCATGAGTGCACTCTCTCTACTAGTACATCTGATCTAAATGTACATACTGGACGAATGTTAAAAGACTCCGCACAATAACATTGTTTGACAACACCACATGTATCAACAGCACAAATAGCTGAACAATTTTCTTCTGATACGGCAGTTAATAATACCCATTCAATATGACCTGGAAATTTTGTTGGGTACTCTAAGTATTTTCTGTACAGTCTATATTCATCTAAAGTTAGTAAAGAAACTTTATCATTACTTATTTCATTCGCCATTGTTCCATCAAGTGCCATTAAATCACGTTCCATATACTGCAACACATCATGATGACAATTATCTTCAATTTCACATCCGATATATTTTAAATCGTGACGAAGACGACTAGGTTCCCATCTGTTACAATATGTGTCGAATGGCTTTGTATCACCCAAAAAATCTTTCATAATGCAAAAACAAGTTTGAGCATATTTAAACTGATTTAATACGATCCATTCATACCCTGCTACCTTAAAGGTATCACCAGCATTTAATGTTTGAAGCTCTACTTTTTCTGAGGCGTGATTATTGGACTTATTCTTCATCATGCCTTTATCTTTAATTACTTTTACGACTACCTTGGCAATGTCATAAATATCTTCTTTATCTAATGTCAAGTTTTCTCTCCTTTATATCATAATTTTATGACCACACTGAGGGCAGAGAATGAATGCCACATACCCACTACAATAGCTGTATCCGACAAGTTCAGATTTAATATCTGATTCATCAAATCTCAACACAGCACCACATCCATCACATTCAACTTTTTGTTTAGTGCCTTCTTTCAAAATCTTAATCATCTTTCTCTACCTCAAATCATTTTCATTTACTTCAACTGCTATTAGATGTTTGCACTGTGGGCAAACGATATAGTTTGGTGGTGTAGCACTTAAAAGTATTAAATTAAATGATCTCACTCCTCCACTTCTTATATCATCTTTCTCATAACTCAATTCCGCACCACAATTTTCACAGGTACATTGTTTTCGTGTTCCTTTTTCTAAAATTTCAATCATTGGTCTCGCCTTTCCTTGATTTTCTTCATTTTTCTAAAATTTCTTAAAATCGCATCGACCAAAACCCTTGTAAAATAAGGGGTTTTTGACGGTCAATTTTGCGATAAAATATTTCTTTTATGTAAATAATCATAAATTGGGAATAAATAATTTTTCAGTTGCCTTTTGTCCATTTATTCGGTTGGCATCTTGGCACACTGTACGTTCTTTTTGCCAAATGCATTTAAATTCGTCATTTGGCATATCGTATTCGCTAATGATAACAAGGTTATTTTGCGCAATGTCGTGACAAAAATCATAAAAATGATCATAATCCATACAACTTTTAGCGTAATTGCTTGTGCCTTTGTATGGCGGATCAAGATATAATAAGCAATTTTTTACATCCTTGAAATAGTTATAGTCACATGACATAAAAGAAATATTCTTTAATGAAATCGCTTGTTTTCGTAAATTAATCACTCTTTCATAATACATATTTCTTTTTCCAGTCTTAACTTGTCCGAACCCGCCATTGAAGTATTTCCCTCCAAAGCTTGCACAGTATCCAATCAAAGCAGTGTATTCTTTAGAATATTTATCTCCTCCTGCTTTGCGATTTTCTCTAACTTCAACATAATGTTCCTTCGAACAAATTTTTGGAGCAATTGGAATCGTTGGATTTTCTTGAACGTATTTCAATAATGCAATCAATTCATCATTAATGTCTGCGCCAATTTTGTTTTTACATTGAATCTTATCAATAATATTGGCTCCGCCAACAAATGGCTCTATGTATGTTTCAATATTGTTGTCCTCAATATATTTCTGGATAATTGGTACAATATATTTTGCAATTCTATTTTTACTTCCTTGATATACTATTTTTCTTTACCAGAAAGCCCATATGGTTTACAGTAGCTACACTCTCATTTTCCTTTCTGGTTTATTATTTAATTTAAATCATCAATTAGCAAATTCTCACAACTCCAAATTCGTATAATCCTACACTATTCTCAAGTGCAATAGTGTCATGTTCTGTTGTAGTAATAAATTCATTATCTATGCCAACAACTGGCGTATCATCTGAATATTTTTCTAACTCTTTTTTAAGCTGTCCAACTGTTATATAATTTGGTTCTTCCATTACAATCTCACCGCTTTCTTATCTGCAAATTCTTTTACTCTATCAGTCAAAGTAACTGTTACTACATGCGTTCCCATATAAGCATCAAGAGCTTCGCCAATTAAATTGTATCCTTCATCAATAAGAACATGATCATAATTCATTCCACGCTTGTTCTTAACTTCTTCTACAGTCATAGGCACTGGAATAATCAGATTAAGGTCTTTAGCTTTGTCTAGCAGGAATTTAACCTGTGAATGATTCTGTACAATGATCGGATACTGTGTTGTAGCACTCGTATAGAGTAATTGTGTAGTTTTGCCTGTTGCTCTATCTTTAATAATCAGTGTTGTTGGTTTATTTGTTATCATAGTTTTCAATCTCCTTTTATATAAAATATCTCTGAAGTTCATCTTTGAATCTTAGTGGACTATCAACAATGAGCCGTGAATACTGAAACTGTCTTAAAAAATTCATAACAGTTCTAGCATCTGCACCGCTTAAAGGAATAAATTTTACATATTCAGGTCTCCCAGCAATACATACAACTGCCCACGAACGTTCTGAATCATGAAATCCAACGTCAACTGCTACATCTGTGATCTGGTTGTACATCTTCTTCATTTCTTCATTCTGCTTTGTTGAAATCTGACACTGACGAGCCGCCTCATTGCAGTTGTTTGTGGCAAATCTTAATGTAGTGGTGCTTTCATTAATTTCATTTTTTAAGGCATCAATATCTGGTTGCAGAATTTCTAGCAACCATTTTCTAATTTTCTCTTTTAATTTCTGGAACAATTTTCGCTCCTAACTCTTCTTTGAATATCTCTTCTGGCATAGTAAATGATGGATTATTATTTAAAAACGCCATATAATATTGATCTAATGCATATTCATTTTCTTCGCTTTCATTATCATAGAAGCAATATAATCCGAGGCGGATTGCTTCAAGATGGAATAAGAACTCTGCTTTAGAAAATTCTCCCCGAATTATTCTTTGTTTTAATTCTTCTCTTATAATAGGTAGACGATTTTGACGGATGCCTCGATTTTTACTTAACTCACACTGCTTATATACAAAACATAAATGCATTGAATTCATATTTTGGATATATCTCATCACGCCATTTATATCTGTCCACACATTATTGTCCCATGCACCTCTTCTTCCCATGTAATCATCAAACATCTGAGTCCTCCCATACTACATCGACATTGAATCCCAATTCTTTTAAAACATCTGTAAAATCATCGACATCTAATTTATGGTTTTCTAACTTAGTCCCATTGACTTCAATAGATTGCCAATCATCGGATTTAGTAATCGTAATTGTATTTGGTTCTTTTGGCATTTTTATTCTCCTTTATATAAAAATTTAGGGCTAAATGGACTTGACTTGCGGTCAAATCTTTTATCATAAAATTCCTGGACAGTTACACATCCTTCTTGTCTATTTGATGTGAATAACTGACAACATTTGCAGCCGCACACATTAGATTTAGTTAATTCTGAATCAACCTCTTCTTTAGTGTAGTCAATTCCATATTTGTATATCATTGCAGTATTGTTAAAGTCTGTTGTTTTATTTGTTAACACATCCCCACAACAGCATTTTGATGTACTTAAATAATGCAAATCATTATCTGCAATACTATATGGAATAGAATATTGCTGTAATTTCTCAATTAACGGCTGATATAAATTTAACCTAATTTTTGGCTTCAAATTTAATAACCCCATTTGTGTGAAGCTAGATTTGTCTAATCCAGTAAGTTTTAATAGGTATTCTTTATGTTCCTTATTTTGTGGAACAATTTTTAAACCTTCGATAGTAAAATGATCTGCGTCATGAAACATATCAATAATATCTGTAGATGAAATTCCTGGAATGAATGGTTGGATTCTAATGCCAACTTTAAATCCATTGTCTTTTAAATTTCGATATAATTTATATCTTTCTAAGATATCTGGAACATTTGGCTCTATTGATTTGTCGTTAGTTACATTTGTTACGGACATTTGGAAGGTATGTAAATCTGGCTCAACTTCACAACCATACAGTGTTGAAGATTTTGTACTAAATAAAATATGAATATTGTATTGTTTAGTAACATCAATTAGCTGTTTTGTAATATGGAATTTCTCTTCCGCTGGCTGGAATGGATCGCTCATACCACCACAATGCCAATCATATCGTTGAGATATTAAAAAATCTAAAAAATTCGTTTTATCCACTTTATTACGAACGAAAATTTTATCTAATCGACGTTCAACGGATTTAACATTACCAATTTGTAAATTTTTATCAAATTCCATTATCTTCCTATAATTAGAAAAACAATATTTACATCCAAAACTACATGTTTTATATGTATCCACTCGAATAGGTAATCCGCATATTGCAAATTTACTACTTACATTCAGCGGATTGAAAGTTTTGTTTTTATTTTCTGTCATTTAAACCTTATATTTACAAGGCAGCGCACTGCGTTTTACCTAGGATTACTTGATAAAACCTTTCTTATGTATCTGTTTTTGTATTGTTTTACCTACAGAAATTGAAATGTAGATAAAAACAAAATTTTAAAGTCATCATATGGAAGAAATAAGACATGTCTAATCTATAGATATTTCTCCTCGAATAGTCATCAGAAATGTAACTAGAAATGTTACATTGTTATATATTTATTAGTATTACGGCAATTCCTAAAACAAAGAATCCCATTAAGTATGCCAATACTGCTGATTTAAACCAGAAAGAGACATGCTTGTCAATCTCTTTCCCATGCTTGAAGAATAAAATATTACATATAGTTGCTGAAATGACGCACCAGCCAATCAGCACCCATTCAATTATGCTCAGTACCATAATTATTACTTTTAAGATTCTCTTACACCAACCTTTCTTAACATTTGATCAAAAACAAAAATATAATTGAAATATACATAAAGCTCAAATACCAAGGCTGCTCTTGTGGAAATACACTGCACAATGGCTCGATAGATTTGTTTTTCACACTCAGTACAATTGCAATGATTAGATACGCTACAAAGCCTACAAGCCCAATTATTCCAAACGCTAATGCCAACTTTTCACAAATATTGAGAATCAATGTCATCTGCATGATTTTTCTCCTACTTTTTTAAATCTGTATTTCTGTTCCACATCAGGATATTTCTCGTGATCAACATCACTCAGAAACATCTCGACTGGTCTGGCATAGATGTTAAAATCTCCATACATTGCCTGATAAATTACCAGTTTCTCATCTGTTTCTGTATGAGTTGCAATTTCAATCACTCTGTAAAAATGTCCTTTGAAGTGTTTGTAAATATCATCTTTCTTTGGTAAATCTCTGTTATTCATACATATCTCCTTTCTAAATTGTCTCCCACCATAGATCATGTACTTTCTTATAACCACCTCTGCTTGGCACATCCAATACTCTGCGAACCTTCTTGTTAGACAGCCTCTTATGAAATCTGTAATCATCCCAATTGCTGATATATAATCTTTTATAATAAGGTTTCTTACGAGGTATTTCATAGAATCCACAATAATACTTGTTTACATATTGCACAGGTTCAGGATACCCACCGATATTTTTAAGTCTCGCTAACCTTTGATGATAACTCTTCCTACGATTTCTTTTCTTTAACATTGTCTTGCGATTCTGCTGAAATTTTGTAGGAACATATTGCAGAAAGTCCGTATCCTGTGGACAATCTTTTGATTTTGGCATAATTAGCACACTCCTTTCTATAGTGGGATAAAAGTGGAATTTGAATTATTTATAAATTAACTAATTGCACATATAATCAACCATAAAACTATTGCAATACATGTACTTGCTGCCATAATTTCCCAGCTTGACACCATTAAATAATCTTGAGCATCATTCCATGTAGTAAACAATGTTTTAATATTTCTTTCACGAATAGCCTCGATTACACTAACTACTCCATAAAGTATCATTTCCATTGCAGAAAATAATGCAATAATCACAGCTGCTTGACCCAATATCGTCAATATTCTTACTACGATTTCCATAAAACCACCTCATTTTTCTCCAATGATTTTTGTACATCAATCACTCTTTGATTTGTTGATCCAGCCCACGGGTAAGACATATCCTTTAATTCGTCTACATACTGTCCATCTACGAGAATATCTATATATGGAAAAATTTCTTTTCTACAATAATTTGCTAGAGGATCACTATTCAAATAATGCAAGTCCAAACCAATGTCTTCTGCTTTATTCCCCGTATATACCCAGATTTTTTTACCTGGTATAAATTCTTTAACAAATCTACATATTACAGAAACACCTTTAATGTTTTCTTTTGTCAAAGGTTCACCACCAAGAATACTCAATCTTGTATACTGTGGATTAGTTAGTGGACGTAACAATTCCAACACGTCCCACGTTGTTATTTCTTTGCCGCCATTAAAATCCCACGTTTCTTTATTAAAACAATTCTTACAATGGAAATGGCATCCTTGAACGAAGAGGGCTACGCCAAGCCCTTCTCCGTTGCTAATGTCCATTTTTCTTATTGAAGCGTATCTCAAAACTATTCCTCCATACTATGATCATCTACATGAACATATCTACTCTTAATCTCTGCTGTACGTCCTTGATTCCAGAACTGGGTGCCGACGTATCCACATGATCGTCTGGCAACATTCATCGTATCCTGATCTCTGTTACCACAATTTGGGCATTCCCAGATTAACTTTCCATCAATATCAAGAATGCTAATTTCTCCATCATAGCCACATTTCTGACAATAATCACTCTTTGTATTCAATTCAGCATACATGATATGATCATAGATAAATTTCATGATCTCAAGAACAATATCAGTATTCTTTGCCAGATCTGCACACTCTACATAGCTAATTGCACCGCCTGGACTTAATTCTTGAAACTTGCTTTCAATATCAAGTTTTGTGAAAGGATCAATCTTTTCAAATACTGGGATATGATATGAATTTGTAATGTAATCACGATCCGTAATTCCTTCAATAATACCAAATCTTTTCTTCAAACATTTTGCAAATTTATATGTAGTTGATTCAATTGGAGAACCATACACACTGTATGCTAATCCTTCAGAATCTTTCCATTCATTACACTTGTCATTTAATCTCTGCATAACTTTTAAACCAAATTCCTGTTGAATAGAATGAGATTCGCCAGTCATGTATTTTACACATTCATATAATCCTGCATACCCAAGAGAAATCGTTGCATAACCATTTTCTAATAGCTTGTCAATTTTTTCTCCTTTCTTAAGTCTTGCAAAGCATCCATGTTGCCACAAAATAGGTGCAACATCAGAAGATGTCCCTTTTAATCTTTTGTACCTACATTTTAATGCCTTGTGGCATAACTCTAATCTTTCATCTAAAATTCTCCAAAACGCTTCCCTATCTTTACCAGAAGATAAGGCTACATCTGGAAGGTTAATTGTTACGACACCCATATTACATCTTCCGTAATATTTTGAATTTCCATTTTCATCCAAATAAGGAGTCAAAAACGATCTACACATGTTTATGATATGTCGCCATACCCACTGACTAAATTATCTCTCCGAGTCCGTTACTCTCATCACTGAGCCGACCGCTTGGGGTAGGTGCTTATCTCCTACTCTACGCTGTTACACTCATCACAGCTAGTCGATACACCTTCTTATATAACTATATAAGCTTGGCACGGAATTATCTTAGGTCATCAGATGTCTCCTCTCTAAGACTCACCCGTTAGCAATGTTAAACATTACACCCTTTAAGCAAGGTTCAATCGGTTTATCCTGGGCTGTAGTTTACGCTTACCCATGCACGGAAAACAGTTTCCATTTCCATTCGCATCAATCTTATTCTTTTTCATAATCTTTTCAGAAATGTAATCTGGAACCATTCTTTTAGCAGTACATTCTGCTGCTAATTTTGTTAAATACCAATACTCAGAATCCTCACGAATATTATCTTCTTCTAATACATACAGTAATTTAGGGAATGCAGGTGTAATATAAACCCCAACTTCATTCTTTAATCCTTTAATTCTCTGTCGTAAAAATTCCTCAATTAGTAATGCTAATTCTTCTTTATACTCTGTTGTTTCATTCAAGTACATACAAACACTGAGAAATGGAGCTTGCACTGCTCCGAGTTAGACTATATCTTTACCCTCGTTATACGTTAGGTGAGAATATACAATTCTCAAAAGCAACTATATTACTTTGTAGATGGCACTTCCCTACAATGAATTTCACATTATAGGTAAAGATTTCATAGGCATATATTACTACTTAGCCTGTATATCTTAGTCGTTTGACCTGTATAAAAATTTCTTTTTATCCTTGGCACTGGATTGCTCTTATCTGTCCCAATGCTTGTAAATTTTATATAGTATGATCAACTCTTTTGCTCGAAAGCACCGATAAGAGTTCCCCAGTTAGCATAACTTTTATCACCATTTCCTGTGATCCTAACCGTAAGTCATACACCCTAGATTTCTAGGTTCACCATCTGTTCACTAACATGTTTCTATGTTAGGCAGCCATTTGACCGTTTGTGTTGGTCATACTATTTACCTGATAATTGAATGTCTGAACACTATCTTCGATTTCTTTCTTTAAATCTTCTTTAGCATATTTTTCAACTAAATCTTCTGTAAAACCACGTCTTCTATATTTTTCTACATAAATGTTATAACTGTCTCTGACAAATGGAGCTAAATGCGTCAATGTAATTGTTGCACCGCCATAAGTAGAAGACGTTACTGCTGTAATAATCTGTGTTGCGATTGTTGCAGCTGTAATTAATCTATGAGGTTTTTCAATCATGACCTCATTTACAACTGTCCCATTCTGCAACATATCTTCAAGATTAATTAATTCACAATTCGTAAGTGCTTTCTGTCCAAAATAATCCATGTCATGAAAATGTAAGATACCTGTATCATGAGCCTGTACGATTTCTGGTGGGAGTAAGTATCTGCGAGTCATATCTTTGCATACAATACCTGCCATATAATCTCTCTGTGTAGTTACAAGTTTTTCATTTTTATTAGAATTTTCAGTATTCCAATATTCGCTATCTCCACTAAGAAGATCTGAAATTTCTGCATCAATAGTATTTTCATTCTCTCTCTGGAACTCTCGAACACTACGATAACCCTCGTATGCTTTTGCAGTTAATTCCTGTCCTTTCTCAACAAGCTTTTTGAATACCATTGCTTCAATTGTAGAAATGTCAATCTCTTCTGGTAATTTACTGCAATCATTTTCGATTTCTCTTGCAATCTGTTTTGCAATATCTTCCTTAATTAAACCAGATCCATTTTTCATTGCTTTCATAATCGCTGTGTAAATTTTGGTCTTGTCGAAATCTACAACAGTACAATCTCTTTTAATTACTTTCAATAAAAGACCTCCAATAAATTATGTAATAATATCATCATCTATATGTAACGCACCCGTCTCCTGCTTTCTTACAGTTCAACGTATATCGTGTATCGTTACCATCACCATCAATCTTTTCGGTTGATACGCTCTCAATTATCATGGTTTTACCTGTTTCTACATCTTTCACAAGTACCTCTTTTTCTATATGTAGTTTAGAAACTAAATTTCTAAGCTGATTAATCGTTCTGATCAACTTCCTTTGTTGTCGCTCCTTCCGTGTCTCTAATCTGTCTTTTGAATCTCTCTAGCTCAGCCATAATATTCAGACAAGTCATAGACAAACTTCCTTCATTATTAATAACGGCATCGCATAAATCATAAGCTTCTTCAAAAGCAGATTCGTCTTTTTTCATTCTTTCATCAATCGCATCTCTTGTATCCCCACGATCTTTCATTCTCTGAATACGTGTAGCACTTGGAGTATCAATACACAATGTCAAGATATGCTTTTTATGATAATTTTCTTTTAACTGTTTTAATCCTGGTACATCAACTACATATACGTCTGCATCATCACACTGACTTTCTGTAGCACAATACCAATTGCCAGTATAATGATTTTCTGCAACCTTACCTGTAATTCTTGAATACTGGGCTAGATTTACATATGTATGATCATCAAGTTTATCTGCTCTCTTTTCTCTGGTGGTATATGATCGTAGGTATTTCAGACCGTAAATGTCTTCCAGATACTTCGCTGAGACACTTTTGCCTGCTCCAGATCGCCCGACCAGAGCAATTAAAACATTACTTTTATCTCCTGTCATCTCTATAAGTCCTTTTCTAATTTCTTGATTCTTCTGTTGATTTTTGTTACGATTTTGCCATTATCTTTCCCTCTAGCGATTAAGACGGCTTTTCTATCCTTTAATAAATTTAACTGCTCTAATTTTGTCATATACTCATTTTCTCCTTAGGCTATATTTTAGTTTTCAGTTGCTGCTTCTGTCGATTCCTCTACAACCTCGGCAGAATCATCATCTACATATTCAATATCTTCTTCTTTTACTTTTGTTGCATGATCGAGTTCTTCGTATTCTTCCTCTGTGGCTGGCTCTGTTTTAACAGTTCCACATTTTTCGCAATAAGTTGTCCAATGATATCCATTCTCTTCATCATATGCAATTGTTTTTTCTGCCCACACATGGTCACAAGTTTCATCTGCGTCATCAGGGTATTCTGGTTCTGTATAATCTGCATCGTCTGTATCGTCTACGGTAGAATTTTCAGTATTTTTTTCTTCTTCTGTTGTTGCCGATACATCATTTGTTGTATCTTTAGAATCTTCTTTGACGGAATTTTTCTTATTATTTTTCTGCTCTGTTATGTTCTTTGTAGTTTCTGTAGTTGACTTACCTTCTGTTGTTGCAGAAACCTGTTTATCAGTGTTATTATTTAGTGTATCTGCATAAATAGTATATGCTGAAACGCATCCTACTGCTGTTAACATTAATGCTCCAGCGATTAATAATTTTTTAATTCTCATAACATATTCTCCTTTTAATATATCAATCCATAAACGATGTCACCACATAGAAGGCGATCGCCATTAATACAATTGCTACAATTACTACTACTCCAATTGGTATTACAATATTTGTTATCATCCAAAACGCAAATGCAAATACACCAACAGATATGAATGTTGCAATAAACCAGACGATGGTCAGTACAATCATCGACAAGAAAAATTTTAACATTTTCTTTATGATATTAAATCACCTACCTTATAGCATTTCGTTATAAATTTTGCTAACGTCATCCAATAACTCTTTTGGCAAATATCTTTCTAAAATCTCATTTGAATTATCAAGTGTTTTCTTATAGAAATCTTCTGCGATACCACCGCCAATAGCAGCAATCGTATCTGTGTCACATGGCAAAGACAATACATTTCTTAAAAATGATTCATAATCTTCGCTCTCTAAGAAACATCTGATTGCCACAGGAACACTATCTTGAACTGTCGCAGACCAAACATAATTCTTTCTATAATCATCGAGTGGTCGATCAACACCATATGTATATTGACTGGATGGATAACTTTTTAATGCATATTGATAAATTTCTTCTTTTGATTTACCCCATAGCGCCATAAAAGAACAGCCTGTTACAATCGATGCACCTTTGTAAGATTCTGAGTGGCGATGCGTTTTCTCACATGTCCATTGTGCTAAATCTATGTAATAATTCAGTACATCTGGACGATCAGCAAATCCATTAAAATACATTGTGATAGGCGAAATTCTCATGGCGCATCCGTTGCCAAAGCTTTCATTAACACGATTTCCATCATCGTATAACCAGTCTTCAAACATTTCACCATATCCCATACCAGGATATTTCTTGCCATATTCTAAGTAGAACTCCCAAGGCTCTTTGTTATGTTTGTGTTCATCGTCATCATCCAACAGCCACATTCCTGTTGCAATACTTAAAACTGTATCATCTGTAAATTTACATTTATCTGTAAACAATTCACAGTTCTTCCAATCTAAATCGTGAGGTCTGCGGAACTCATATTGAGAACCGCAAATATCTCCTAGAATCGCTCCAATCAAAGCCATTTAATCACCTACCTTTAAACCAATTTCCATATACAATTCATCTACTGCGTTTCCTTTTCTCTGAAGGCAACTATAAATTTTCTCATCAATCGTATGTTTACCCTGTAGAATAATATATGTACACTTATTTTCTTGACCAATTCTATGTATTCGATCTTGGCTCTGGCGATACTCTTCATAACTGAAACTTAACGAATAATAAATATTGTAAGTACAATTTACAAATGTCAAACCTTTACCAAGAAGCTTTGGGTGAACAAATAATTTCTGAATTTTGCCAGCTTTGAATTTCCGAATAATATCATCACGATCTTTATTCTTAGACGTGAGGGCAACGCCATTATACTTTTCAGCCAGACGTTCAATCTCATGCTGAAATTGACACCATATAATAATCGGCTTGTCTCCAATTTCTTCAAATGATTGCTCTAACACCTTATCTTTATTTGTTTCGAAATCGTCAATATTACCTTCTTTATCGATAACAAATCCACTAACAATCTCTCGCAATTTCATAAGCTTCGCAGTAAATTCAAATTTAGACCATTCATTGATATTGTCTTTGATATTTTTAACCATATTGTTATAATGTCGTTTTTGTTCACTACCAAGATCAAACTCTTTAATTTGAAATACTTTTGGCGGTAGATCTACACAATCTTCTTTTTTCAAGAATACAGCTTTCTCTCTTAACCGATTAAAATATGCTTCTTTATTCTCTTGTGTCTGATACCACCTATGAGGATTCTGCATATCCTGCGTGAAATAGTGCGCTTGAAATCCAAAGAAGTTATTGCCAAATATATCCGCATCAACAAATTTCATTTGTGGAAATATCTCAGAATTATGATTAGGCGTTGGTGTTCCACTTAAAACGAATCTATGAGGAATCACATCAATCAATTGCAATAATTCATTTGTAATTTGAGCACCCATGTTTTTCATTACTTGACTTTCATCAACGATTACGCATTGAAAATCCATTGCTAGAATCTTCTTTTTCAAAATCTTAAAGCTCTCATAATTCATCACATAAACATCTGAGTCAATATCCATTGCATCAAATCTCTTTTTGCTTGACGTAGCCCAACAATTTGTGATTTCTAATTCTGGATAAAATTTCTTGCAATCATCTACCCATGCAGTTTCAATAACGGATAGTGGGCAAAGAATTAATGTTTTACCATAATGTTTTGCGATTTCAAGACCCATCAAAGTCTTTCCTGTACCAGTATCGGCAAAAATACCATAACTGCCTTCATTCAATGCTTTATTTACAATATCTTTTTGATATTTCCTCAGATGTGGAGAAAGTTCGTAATGAACAATCTCCTTCTTTGGAATTTCAATATTGGCATCAATTAAACCATATTGCTGTAATTTAGTGATCGCAGAATCAGGGAATTCCCACTTTCCTGCTCTGAATTTTCGTCCTTCAATCGTTCTGATATATGGAATTTTCTCTACTGGAACTTCTAAAGCTACCAATTACTCACCTACTTCTACTTTTGCAGCATCTTTAAGTTTTTTGATTTCCGATTTCTTCATACCTAAAGCATTTAACTGTGCCTCTAATTCTTTAATTTCTGTACGAATATCTTTCTTTTTCTTTGTCAAAACTTTCTTTTCTTCTTTGGCTGCCTTTGCTTTAGCACTCTGTTCTTTACCAATCAGTAACTGTTCATTAAATCGTTCTTTCATTGCGTCGATAGAACCATCTGTCTCGAACATTGAATCATCCCATAAATCAAAGCGTTTTTCATTTGCTAAATCATAGAATTCTTTATTGAGTTCAATACCAATGGCATTTCTACCATTTTCAATGGCAACTTTATTAACAGTTCCTGCGCCAGCAAATGGATCTAAAATAGTGTCTCCTGGGCAAGACCAAAGTTTAATACAGCGCTTAACTAATTCTTCAGCGAACGGAGTTGTATGTCCGATCCCCGAATTACTAATATTCCATACACCATCTGCCCAATCAGCCCATTCTGCTAAAGTAATATCAGATGCCTTGATTAGTTCACAATCTCCTGCTTTTTTATATACATAAACAAATCCAACATTAGCTGCGAGAATTGTATCTCTTGCTTTCATATTTCGATAATACAGATTCCCCTGTGCTAACATGGCTCTCTGTGCAGAATATTTTCTCCAAAATGCTTTTGTCCAAAGTGAGAAATTGTTATCTAAGAAAATCTGGTTAATAGCACCAGTTAGACTTTCCTGTCCCATTTTGTTATCTCTACCAATTGTGTAATTGTAGTCTTCAAACTGCATAATGAATTTGCCACCTGGTTTTAAAACTCTTTCACATTCTGCAATAACAAGTCCTAACAGATAATAATACTCTTCGTAACTCTCACAATTGGATAAATCACTTGGGTCATTGCTGTAAACTCTAAGGTTATGATATGGCGGAGATGTAATTACCATATCTACTGTTTCGGCATCCATCTTCTTTAATTCTTTTAAACAATCACCATTGATCCAGTTATTAAATAATTTCATATGTAACTCCTTAGTATATTTTTTATTTCATCAAAGATTAATTTTATCTAACATCAATTCTTCCCACTTGGCACGAATTTCCTTTGGTGTCTCTTTTGAGTGCATCAATTCACTTTCATTAATAAAGCGTGAATAATCGTTGTTAAATTCTAAGTTTTCTTTTTATATTCGCATTGAACAATAATTAGTTATAATACTAGGTTTCTGTCGCATTTTATCTATTCTACGATCATCCAATCTCCAGCCAACATATCTGTCTGACTTGCAAGCCAAGGAACTACATTCCCCTGTGCTGTTTTCATTGCAATATATGCTCCATATTCGACTAATCCGTCTTCATTCACAATGCTTTTTGCAATATCTGTGCATGGCGCATAAGCTCCTGCTGGAACATAATATAAAAACATACCTTTCCCATTCCAACCTTTTCTTGCTACTTTTCTTTTATCTTTCATTGCATCAATTGCTGTTCCAAAATCCATAATAAATTCTCCTTTACTCTTCTGTATGACATGTATTTGTTAATTTCTTATACACATCTTCATATAACTCCTGCTTATCGCCATTGTATGTATACTCTGCGTAGATACCATCACCGCTTACTGTCGTAGATACTAAACATTTATAGTTCTGTAATGTTTTACAACTCCAAACGACAAACACGTTACTGAGATCAATTTTCATTGCCAAATGATTTCTATCACAATGTTTGTTATACCAATCTACTAATTTTCTCTTACATACACTCTGAAAGTGATCCATTCCTGTAATAATCATTTTGTTTTCTCCTTATTTACTCTCTGTAACTTTAAATGGAACAATTGATTCTGGAATATAGTTAACTTCATATTTATATTTGTTAACTTTATCCCCTCCTAAATCTTCGATTACATACATACTATCTCGGTTCATGTGAATGATATGTTTCTTATATGAACCATTTGACGTTTCAACAATAAGTTTTACTTTCTTACTACCTTCATCTTCTAAAGAAAATGCTCCAACAATTTCAAACTCAACTTTATCTGTTCGTGTATTAATTACAGCAAATCGTCTTAAGACATTAAAATTGTCTGCTTCTTTGGATACATTAGTAGATACCTTATCGGCTTCAGTGCATCCTGTCACGATACCACCAATACCGAGACATCCAATTGCAGCAATAACCGCCATTCGTTTTTTAATGTTTAATTTCATATATTCAATTTTCTCCTTTTAAAACTTAGGTCGTTTAATCTCTTTTTGTTTTGACCAATCAATTTCTGAAGGTTCTACACCTGTCTGTTGTTTGTAAAATTCATAATCTTCTGTCCAAAACTCTGCATCTTCATCTTTAACGAAGTAACTCTCGTCAAAAACTAGATCTAACTCATCTGGAGTAGCAAGATATTTTGTTCTACAACGTCTACCGTATTTGTATGTTTCTCCGTTATAAGAGACTGAACATGGCTCCCAGATGCGATATTCTATATAGTTATCTTTTACAACCAGCTTTTCAATTCGACTTTCTTGGATACCCCACTTCACCAAGCATTCATAAATAGTCAATTTATTCACTCACATCACCATCCAGAATCTTGATCAGTCCATCTTCGTCAATAATTGGAATACCTAATTGCTGTGCTTTTTTATTTTTACTGCTTGTAGAATTCACATCATTGTTCACAAGATAATTCGTATTCTTGGATACAGATCCTGCGACCTTGCCACCTCTAGACTCAATTTCATCTTTGATCGCATTACGATTGGCAAACTTATTTACCTTACCAGTTACAACAAATGTCATTCCTGTGAGATCAACAGCAGATTCTTTCTTACTTTCTGGCATCTCAAATTCAAGTTCTTCGGCTAATTTCTCTACCATCTCAAGATTTTCTTTAAAATACCCATCCATTGATAACGAAGTATAGAAACCAATGCCATCAATACGACCAAAGTATTTTCTTTTTTTGATTCTTTCGATAAACACATTGTATGGATTTTTGTTATTTGATAGAGAAATCTTATCAATAAACTTGCAAATATCCTTTGCTATTGACTTACCAATAAGCTCGATACCGAGTGCTGTTACGAAATTAACCAGTTTACACTTACGACTTTTCTCGATGCTATTTAATAAGGAAGAAACACTCTTCATTCCAAATCCATCAAGATTCTCCATCTCAGATTTATGTTCTGCTAAATTATAAATATCTGGATAATCTTTTAGCCATCCAAGATCAATAAATCTCTTCAATGTTGCCTCAGATAACCCTTGAATATTCATTGCATCTCTGGAAACAAAGTTCACAAACTTGCTAAGTAGTTTTGCTTTACAATCAGGATTCATACATTTCAGAACTTTACTACCGTTCTCATTGATGATTCTTGCTTCGCCACCACAGGTTGGGCAAGTATCTGGAATCTTGAATGTATTACTTCTTGTCAGATTATCGTGTACTTTTGGGATAACCATGTTGCTACGATAAACCTGAATCGTATCACCTACGCCAAGTTCCAATCCTTCAATATAACTTATATTATGTAGTGTAGCTCTTGTGGTTTCTGCGCCATCAAGATCAACTGGATCAAATACAGCAACTGGATTAATCAGTCCTGTGCGAGATGTATTCCATTCAATATCTCTGATTGTGGTTTCATAGAGATCATCAGCCCATTTGAGAGCCATCATATTGAGTCCGTGGTGTGAAGTTGTTCCAAGTGATTTACCATACTGATAATCGTTATAAGTGAAAATCAGACCATCAACAGGATATTCATATGCCTCTGGATCAAATTTCTCAATATATTCTTCAACATTATCTCGATCAACAATCTGATGTTCTACAACGTCAAATCCCTGCTCTGCAAGATATTTAAAACTATCAGCAATACTTGGCATTTCTTCTTCAGATACGCCATCAATTTTGACTAACTCAAATGCTTTGTAAGCAAGTTTTCTTTCCTTTGCTACATTCGCATCTAACTGCCTGATTGTACCTGCTGCCAGATTTCTTGCATTTTTATATTTACCATGCAGCACTTCATTGATTTTCTGGAAGTCTTCGTAACTGATAACTGATTCACCACGAACTTCTAGTCCACGTTTTTCAGGGATCTCAAGAGGTAGATTGAAGATCATACGAGCTGTATGAGTAACATCTTCGCCAATTTCACCATTTCCCCTTGTAATTGCTTGTTTTAAGCATCCATTTTCGTAACGAACAACCACCGTCAATCCGTCAAGTTTCCACGATAAAACACCAATTTTATCCGCAAGAAATTTTTTGACCTCATTGACATCCTTCGTCTTCTGAGCTGATAACATTGGGCGTGTATGCTTTACTTTAGCCAGAGAATCAATTATAAATCCTTGAACGTGGTGGATGGGCGAATTATTCAAAACAACGCCAGAATCTTTCTCAAGTCGTTCTAAAGCAGCGCATAAATCGTCAAATTCTTTATCTGAAATGATCGGATTATCCTCTGCGTAGTACGCATATGAAGCATCATTGATTCTGTCGATCAAAACATTCATTTCTTTCACATATTCAGTTTTCATAATTTTTGGATTTTCCTTTTCTTGTTTATATTGTTTAGTTAATTATTTTAATTTGTGTTTTCTATGTCTTTCAGTAACTGCCAATTACTTCACTACATATATTTTTCTGTGCTGTTGCACATTTATTGTTTCGGAATGTGTTGATTTGAACACGTCTACATGCATTCCTTTTACTTTGCCTCCGCAATCTTCTGCCACAAAGATTGTGTCACCGTATCCCTCAATCTTAACTCTTGTTCCATAAGGGATAATGTTTTTATCAACCGCAATCGTATGATATGGTCGAGCAAATTTATGCCCTGCATGATTCCAAGCAATCTTAGATCCATATCCTTCAGAACATTCATAACATGGACAATATGCTGTGATCAAAAATGTTCCAAGTGAACTCTTTCCAAGTTCTCGCTTTCGCTTCAGCCGCTGTCGTTTAATTCGCAATCGTTTCTTTCGAAGTTTTTCTAATCGAATCTGTCTTGCTTGCTCTTCATCAGCTTTCTTACATTTCTGATAATGCTCATGAACATCTTTTAATGCAACGCTTTGACTGATTGGATTGTCTGAAATCACATTGCCTTGCTTATTTTCTGCAACAGTTGTCTCTGTTGATAAGGTTGAAGCCTCTACCGAGGGTCGCTCCTCTGCTTTAACCGTGTGAGTCATAAAGCCCGAACACATTGCTAAAAAACTAAACGAGGCAACTTTCATTAAAAATCTTTTTCTCATTTTCACATCTCCTTTCCTTAGCATATTGGTATCTTATCATACTTCTTGCACCCTGTCAATAGGTGCAAAGAATAAAGTTAATTTTTTAGGCTTAACCAAGTACGCCTCTTATTATGATTTGTTACGATACATCTCTTGAACGCTTCTGGTTCTGCAAGGAGCGCAAATCTTTTCTTAGCTCGTGTTAACATCGTATATAACATACAGTTATCAAGCAATTTGTAATGTGTGTTGTCAATAATACCAATCACAGTTTGTGCAGCTGATCCTTGAAGTTTATGCGTGGTTAATGCATATGCCAATTGAAGTTGTCCTAACTGAGCGAAAGAATATTCAATCATCTTCTCTTCAATATTTGCGTTCATAGATACCAAGCATATTTCTTTTTCTTTATCAATTGCTGTAATATATCCAATATCACCATTGAATACATCTCGCTCGTAATCATTTGATGTCTGTAATACCTTATCTCCTAAATAGTATTTACGATCTTTGAATTCAACAAATGGTTTATTACTACTAGCAAATAATTCTTTCTGTACGGCTTTGTTCAATTCATCTGTACTGTTCGTACAATTACTTCTTCGTGGAGAAATAATCACAACATTGTCAATCCCTTCCTCTTTAACAGATTTGATATACTGCTTTACTGCCATATTGAACAATGATTCTCTATTCTTCCTGAACAAATAAAACATATCATTTAGTTCACCATGAACAATTTTTAATTGTGGGCTATCCAATGGATTAATCCCTCTGCGAATCTTTCTTGCATCCGTTAAAATACCAGATTTTTCTGCTTGTCTCATCGGTTTGGTAAGCTGTACACTATTTAAACCTTTCTTTTTCAACAGATCCGAGAAAATATTACCAAATCCAATCGGTGGCAACTGCATATAGTCACCACAAAAAATTAATCGTGTTCCTGGTCGAATTGCCAATAAAAAATTATAGAAAAGGCTCGCATTTGTCATGCTACTTTCATCCATGATTACTACATCAGCAGGTAATGGGTTATCTTGGTTATAACAAAAACTATCAATACCTTCTGCTACAAGTAACCTATGAATAGTCCGTGAGCCTAAGCCTGTTGCTTCTTTAATTCTTTGGGCTGCTTTTGCAGATAAAGCACACGCAACAATGCTATTATTTCTTTTTTGGTAGCATTTAATAATTGGTTTCAGAATTGTTGTTTTACCAGTTCCAGCTTCTCCAGAAATAAACACAACTTGGCAATTTAATGCTTTGTTAACTCCTGTAATTTGCTCTTCTGAAAACATAAACCCTTCTTCATCTTCAACTTCAGAAATCGTCTGACTAATCTCACTATCTGTTATTTGTTCGTAATCTGTTGTATTTCCAAATGAATATTTCTCCATATCTTTAATCAATTCGTAAATATCCATTTCAATTTTATAATACGATTTCAGACCAATTTTATCTCCAGATGTATATAAATAATTTGGTAATTTTTTATCTGATTCTTCATCAAACCATTCGTCAAATATAGGTAAGCATTCAGACGCTGCATTACTAATATTGCTTCTTAAATTTTTGATATACACATATGTATGTCCATCATTATCACCAACTTGATGCAAGTCGTAGGAAATAAATGCGTTTAACCGTTGATTTGAGCATCGCAATTCTGGTTTTAATTTGAGCGCAATATCATCAACTCGTTTAAAGCCCATGCCCTTTACCCTAGTTAGTATATATGGATTTTGTTCAATCTGTTTTTTTAAAACACTTGGATTAGGTTCGGATTTCAATAATCTTTCAATCGTTGGTAACGTAACCCCATATGGTTGCAACATTACAACAATATCAGAAATTACATAGTTTTTAATAATTTTATCTCTAAGCTTCTTCCAAGTTTTATCTCCTAGTCCTTTGATTTCTGAATGGTCAATCATCTCTAACTGACCATTCATTACATCTTCAACAACATTAGGATATTTCGCAATTAACTGATCTGCGATCACTGCGTTCGTCTGTGTTTTTAAAAATACCTTTTGTGCTTCAAAAGTTTTAGGAACTTCAGCAACTATAGAAAGTGGTTTATATTGGTATTCATTGTATTTCTTAGAATATGTCATATTGGCTTTAACCTTATATTTCGTTCCTAAATACAACTCCTGCATATTACCAACCAATTTGCCACATTTGTTCATTTTTTTATCGGATAAGTCATCAAAATCATTATTATTATATGGTTTACATTCTGGTAAATCTTCTGCTGTACAGAATGTGTAAATCCCAAATAAAGATTCTTCATTATAATAAATCTGATATAATGGGACAATCTCAAACTCATATTCTTTTGTACTATCCACCACTTTAGGCGACAACCCCCTTCACTTTCTTAATATCTTCTAGCCATTGTTTATATGGTTTAATTTTCTTTGCGATAACCTTTTCGTCTGAATCTTTTCTGCATAACATCGCAATCTGATTTCCTTTGGCAATCATATCTTCATATTCTTTTAATTGCGAATGCCAGACGATTGCCTCAGTCAATCCAAAACTAGAATATAAATTCACATACGCAAATGTCTTTTTATTTTTGTCTTTCTTTTTATCAACTTTAGCGATCACTGCAACCACAGTGCAATCATCTCCATTTTCAACATCTTGAAATTGTTTTGACATATACTTGTATGCCTGATCAAATGGGTTATCGTTGATAAAGATTTGCAATGCTTCAAATTCCCAAAAATCTTCATTCTCAAGATATTTTTGATTCTGTGTGATAAATTTCTGAAATCGTTCTTTTTCCTTATCTTTATACAATTCATACTTTTTATCGTTGTAAGCTTTTAATATTGCATCTTTGTCATAATCATATTTCTTCTCACCTATACGGTAATCTTCAGCGTCAATATCCCATTTAATAAGTAACTGTTTGTAACTCGGTGCTTTTGCAACTGGCTTGAATGTTGTTGGCTGATACATAGATTTCAAATACTGAATTAAAGTTTTACGTTTATTCTTTGTCGGAATTGCGCCTGCCTTAATCAACTGAATAACCTGCGCTTTACTTGGATTAATACGTTCACAAAAGTTTTCAAACCCTATGAATTTACCATTTTCATCACGGTCTTCAAGAATTACCTTTGCAATTTTTTCTCCAATACCACTGATAGCCGATAATCCAAACAATATATACACATCGTCAATACTGAAATTCATCATTGATTTATTTAAGTTTGGTGGTAACACTTGAATCTTAAACGCCTTGGCATCAAGAATATATTTATTTACCATTCCTGCCTTATCTTTATTGCGATTCAATAATGCCTTAAAAAAACACAACGCATAATGTTTCTTTAAAAACGCTGTTTGCAAGCATAATACAGCGTAGGAGTACGCATGACTTTTATTGAATAAGTATCCCCCTTTTTGGGATAACGTCTCGCTAATCTGTTTTGCAATTTCTTCTGGGTATCCATTCTCAATAATCTCGTAATAAAGCTTTTTAGATTCAGACTTCACAAGTTCAATATTCTTTTTACCAATCGCCTTACGGAATAAGTCGGCTCCTCCATAACTTCGACCACCAAATTTACGAACAATATCAAGTAATTGCTCCTGATAAATCATACATCCATACGTTTCTTTTAAGATTGGTTCCATATCTGGATGGATATATGTGATTTTCTCTGGGTGATGTTTGTACTCAATGAATTCTTCTAAGACATCCATTGCATCTGGTCTATACAGTGCTAATACAGCTGCCAACTCTTCCATGTTTGAGACTTGTAACCTAACCAGCAAGTCCTTCATACCAGCACTTTCGACTTGGAAAACACCATTCGTCATTGCACTACGCAATAATTCATATGATCCTTTGTCCATTTCAAACTTTGGATTGTTAATATTTACATCAAACTCAGTTAACCCTGCGTCAATTTCAGCTTCTTTTACAGTGTTTAGTGTTGCAACACCCAAAATATCAAATTTAATAATCCCAATCTCTTCAACGATACGTTTATCTACTTGAATAACGTGCTCTCCGTCAGTTCCAAGCTTCATTGCCATATAATCGCTAATATCTGTATCTACAATTCCTACACCACCTGCATGAGAAGATACTGTTTTTACTCTGCCTGCAAGATGTAATGCAACATCAAAAAGTTCTTCATATCTTGGGTTCTCTGCTAAATCTCTGTTATTCCACAAAGATTCTTCAATTGTGTCATATACGAATTTTTTACTTAATTTGTCCATCTCGTGATAATTGAACCCTAAGACCTTACCAACATCTTTGATCGCTACAATTGGAGTAATAAAACTGAAATTGATAATCTGGCATACTCTGTTGTCGCCATACTTATCGATCAAATATTGGATAATCTCATCTCGTGTACCAACATCTGTATCTGTATCTGGCATTGAAATTCGCTCTGGATTCAAAAATCTTTCAAAAATTAGTCCATATTTGATAGGATCTAAGTCTGTAATTGTAATCGTGTAACACACTAAACTACCTGCACAACTACCTCGACCAGCACCAATTGGAATACCATTTTCTCTTGCAAAATTGATAAAATCCCATACAATTAAGAAATACCCATCGAATCCCATTGAATGAATAATATCTAATTCATAATCAATTCTTTCTTTTCTGAGTTTCTGTTCTTCTTCTGGTAATTTATCGAATCCTCGTTTTACCCACCCTGTATCAATCAGATACTTTAAATAAGAATAATTATCTTCAAATCCTTCTGGTAATGGGAAAGATGGTAACTGAGGTGCCTGAAATGGCATGTGAATTTCATCAATTAAATCTGCAATCCTATCAGTTTCTTCAAGCCCTTTAGTTACTGCGTCTTCTCCAATTTGGTTATCCATAATTGCATGAATTTCATCGTCAGATTGTAAATAACATCCTTCATAAATTTCTGCTGCGGTTTCAGTATCGTGAGCAAGCTTTACATGCCAGTTCTGATAATACAGATCTTCTTTTCTAGCAGCGTGACTATCAGTTGTGATAATGTATGGTGTATTAGTGTCTACTGAAAGCCGTAAGATTTTCTGATTATATACCATTTGATCCTGATGTGAATGTGACTGCATTTCTAAATAAAAATGTGGAAAAATCTCTTTGTATTCAAGAACATATTCAACACATTTCTGATAATCTGGCTCTCTGGCAAGTTTAGATGCTAAACAAGCACTACTCACAACCAGATCCTTAGCATATGGTTTCAACGCATTCAGATCAATTCGTGGCTTGTAGTAAAATCCATGAAAATTTGAATCAGTTACCAATTGATTAATTGCTTTTCTACCATTCTCATTCTTTGCCAATACAATTAAATGGAAATATTTGCTATCCTTATTCTGTTCTGTCATATCAAAGCATTCATAAAATTCAACTCCAAAAATCAATTTAACACTTGGATATTTCTCATGAAGCTTATCATAATAGCACCAACTATACTCATTGCCATGTTCTGTGATAGCCAGGGCTTTTAGTCCTATCTCTTCTGCTCTTTGTAAGTTTTCTTCAGGTAATGCATATCCATCTAACAATGAATAATGCGAATGTGTATGTAATGAACTGCTCACTAACTTTCACCTCAATCCCAAATATCTTCGTCTAATTCTTCATCTGTTGTGATGCTCAGAACATTAATATCATCAACCGCAATTTGATATTGTCTAATTCCGTTAAAGATATTAGTCTGTGCAGTTCCTACTAATTCAAATGTAACTGTGCCTTCGTCAGAAAAATCGTTCATAATCCAATCATAAATCTTATTTTGTTCATCACATCTAAACATCACGCATGGAATATCATTAATCTTGAATTGCATTGTATCCATTTTCTTACCAACAACATTAATTTCTTCCTTATTTAATGTGATATTCTCGACAGCAATCATCGGATCATCAATGCCCTGCCCACGAATATCATCCAATTTAGACATTTCCTGTAGTAGTTCAAAATCTAATCTACAAGCATCTACAATGAAATCAACTCTATAAGTTGCATCATATTTAATATCTTTCAGCTTGTCGTTTAATTCTGTGATTGCTCCAGAGATATTATCTGTCGAACATCCAAATGCATTGGCGTGACCTTTTGCCCATAAAAATGAATTTGTTTCGGATATCACATCTTTCAAACTATCAATCGGGCTATGGTCTACATTCCTTGCGCTACCACTCATTTCCACTAATCCTGTTTCTTGGTTAGTATGCTTTCGTAATAATAAGCATGGTCTGTTCATATCTTCAGCGATCTTGATAGCAACCAATCCTGTCAAACTGCTATCTAATGTTTCTGTAACATCAAGAATAGTAATCTTGCTATCTTTATCTTTTTCAGCCTCTTTCATAATAATTGGAACCATCTTTTTCTTTTGACGATCCTGTTTGCCTTTGGCATTTTTGCATAATCGAGCAGCACGATCGTAAATGTTCTCTTTGATTACTTCCGCAGGATTGTTTTTTGTTGCTCTTTTCTTATAATCAAATACCTCATAGTCTTCGATAAATGCTCTAAAAACCAATTCTTTATCTTTCAAAGAACCAAATCGCACCATACCATTGATAATTGGAACGATATACCACTGAATATTATGAATATTAACAATACTATGCATTGAATAATCTTGTGCATTGATCAGCGCTTTGAAGCATTCATTCTGAATATTCTGTATTCCTTTATTGACTAAACGACGTGTTTCAAAGGATCTCATATCCATCACATCACCAATATTGGCTAATGCACATAAATCTAAATAATCATCTGCATAATTAATCCATAATTCATCATCCATTGCCTGTAAAAATCTATAGACAATCCCAGCCCCACATAAGTCTTTATTTCTATATCGTGGACTACACTGATTATTTACAATTACAACTTCCTCTGGCATTATTTCTTCAGATTCTTCTTTTTCATGGTGATCAAGAATTACAATCTGTACGCCACGGTCTACAAGTTCTGTACATTGTGCTACATCATTGGTGCCTGCATCTGGAATTATTAGAAGTTTCACGTCTTCAGGTATAGTAATATCTTCACTTAATCCATGAGCTTTTGCTTTTTTATGTAATAAGTAACAAATGTTACTCTTACCATCATAAAGTTCATTATTAATGCGATTTAAGTACATATATGCCATCGAAGCCGAGCAAAATCCGTCTACGTCCTCGTCAATTAAAATACCGATTTTATGTCCATTTTCAAGTGCAAAAATCGTTGTATTTACTGCGTTTTTGATACCCTCTAAATCGGCATAATCTTGAATTACGCTATCATCAAGGTTCAAATACGTTTCATAATCATCAATCCCTCTATTTCTTAAAATTTCTGGCACAACATTAGAGGTATCATTTGTGCCACCTTCATATAATTTGTATTTTATATGTATAACCTGCCTGTTCTTATTTAAGTGTATACAAATAGTTATTTAACAATAGTTCCCATTTTTTAGGGTCATCAGTAGGTGATTCTTTTTCATCAAGGATTCCTTCTTCTGAGTTATCCATAATGTATGAAATCGGAACTCCATCAATAAAACGATCGCCAAGCGTTTTAATCTCTTCTAACTCAACATCTTTGTCAAAAATAAATACTACTTCAACTCCGAGTCTTGTTAACATGTCAATTTGCTGTCTTGAAACTTGCTTGCCGCCAGTCGCCACAACATTTTGATATCCATATGACCATAGCTGCATGACAGCTTTTTCTGCTTCAGCAACATATACTCTTCCAGCCCTTTCTATATAAGGTAGAGTTTTATTCAATCCGTATAAGATTCTTTGTCTAGCGCATGGCTCAATATATAAATATTTCAAATCATGTTTATCTAACTCTTTCTTGAACAATCGTCCTTTAACACCTACCAAATCGCCAATTTCAGAAAAAATAGGTATTGTAATTCTGTTTGTATCTTCGTCATAGCCAATATTAAATTCTTTCTGTGTTAAATAAGTAATATGATCTTCATAAAACAGATCATTAACATAGTCCTTATAATAAGAAAGAATTCGTTTTGAAATTGGTTTGACTGGTTTATCTTCTTCGGTTTCTATATTTTCTTTCATATCATGAATCAATTGAGTGATCTGCAAACTTTCTGGCAGTTGCTCATTAAAATCATGATAATAATCTATGCCAATCAAATTGGCTAGATATTTTAAACCGTCTGGGAAAGACAGACTTTTTGTAAAGCATACCAAGTCAATTAAATCTGTCTGTCTTTCTTTTACTGTCATTTTTCTTGTATAATTTGTGCAATTTAGGTTTTCGTTGTTATATGTAATAACTGCGGATTCATTATCCCCATCTTTATTTGCACAGCTCCAATATCCAGACGAATGATATTTAATATGATGACAGCCTATATCTTTCAGAATATTTTCTACATAATTATTGTCGTATATATATTCTTTTAGCTGTGCTACATCCATAACCTACGCTCCGTTTTTCTCTCGTTTTATGACATATCCTATTTCGTCCCAAGTATTTAAATCCAAATTGATTTCAAAAATTGGAATAACATTCTTGTTACCGCCTCGGTTTTTATCAACCTTAATACAGAAATATGTCTTGTCCTTTTTTAGATCATGCGCCTGTGATTCTCCCCAATCACTAATTGATATATACTGATATTTGTAATATTCGTCAGGATGTAATCTTTTACCAAGCATTAAGATGTCAGCAACGTGCTTAATCTGTTTTGCATTGGCAATATTATTACTACTTAGCTGGAATATATCTGTATACACCGTATCATCAGTTAACTGGAATACAGAAAAGCAAAACATATGGATCTCTTTCATAAGTTCTTTAATTTTTGTGGCTGTCTGTTTCACTGTTTGCCAATCATCAATACGATAACCTTTTAACGTGTCATAACCACAATATTTCACATCATATAACATACGATGTTTTCTAAATTCAAACTCTAATGCCGAATCTGAATAATCAGAGCCAACATCCTTGAAATATAATTTCCCTTGACGTTTCTGATCAACCCATTTTGCAACTTGCATAACTTTCTGAAACTCATCTGACGTAGTGGCTACTCTATGTTTGTATTCCTCTTCTGTTTCAATAAAGTCTCCATTTTCATTTGTTTTTCTTTCAATCACATTGCCATTGTTATCTCTGTAAATACCAAGAACTATTTCTTCTTCTGGCTTTTCAATATCAATCCCATGAAGCTCTTTGAAGCATTTGTTGTTGATTACTGTAACGACTAAACAATTTCGTAAATCGTCTTCATCCATCTCATTACTGAGTAATAAAAATTTCTCGTCCATTGCCAATACGATATATGCAATCAACAACATCATATTTCTTGATTTTCCTTCATTACTTAAGAATCCATTAAAAATTACCTTTCCAAGGCGACATCCTCTAAACATCTTATTGAGAATCGCCCAAGGTAACGGAATCCCTAAATCTGGTTTTGATAAAAATGATTCAACCTGTGATTCAACACCACTATTCAATAAGACAGAATCTTCGCCTGCGCTAATAACAGTGTTAATTTTGTCTGCCTGAGATCGAATCACTCTATAAATATCTTTTGCTTCCCATTTTTCAAATAACCTATGGTTTAAAATTCGTTGAACAGGATATCCATTTCTGTCATATTCTCTTACAAGAGAGTATTTCTTAACGAGATTATAATATTTTTTAAAATCATCACAATCTGCAACCTGCATCCATGATGAAATTGTCTTCCACCCTTTGTATCTTTTGTATGTCCTAAGTCTTTCATCTGATTGACTCATGAACATATTTACCTTGTCTTCCTCAATCGTCTGAGTAAATGTTTTGTACATAATCTCAAACATATCATAGAAGAATTTACATGCCTCATCACTGAAATCATACTGGCTTCTCATATATCCACCATAAGAAACATATAAATCTGGTTGTTTATACAAAGCACCGATAAACATCATTTCACTCTGAATGTTAGTTACACTTTTACGTTCTACTGTTTCTTCTGTCAATCAAGTCCCTCACCAAAAATATCACTTAAAATGTCATCCATGTTATCGTCTTGTGTGGCTGTTACTACAGTTTTTTGAGTTGTGATATTATTTGTTTCAACAAAAGATTTTGCAAATTTTTCATTATTCTTTTTGTCTACTTCATTTAATTTCTGTTTCTCTTTCCATCGTAAATAACTATCATACTTTCCTACTAAAACTGCCAAATCATAATTAACCTGGTGCGTTGGATTATCTTCATCCATCGTTCCTTTTTGTATCAAAAATGTTCGATTTTTCTTAAGATATTTCATTTGACGCTTCCACATATCTAAAAGATCACTTGGTGGAATTGGTTTCGCCAGACCACGATATGTACCTTTATAAATACTTTTCAATTTTGTAAAAACATATGCTGGTACAGAACCAATGTAGTTATAATTATCAAGAATAAACCGATATACTTTGTCTTCTAACAATCTTGGTTCAAGTAACACTCGTGCTTTCTGATTATATTCATCAATCTTAGACAATGCAGATAACCATTTGTCATGTTTAGTATTTTTGGATAATAATTTTGCTTCACACATTTTACGGAAACATTCTTTGTGATAATAACTATTGTCATATTTAACAATCTCTTGCACTTTATCTAAATCAAGTTCAATTACTTCTTTACAATAAGCGCATTTTACTGTTAAAACATCTGCCATGCTACAGTTACTCCTCGTCCAATATCAAAGGATTAGGTAGCCAAAATGGCTACCACATAAACCCTTTTGTAATTTCATCTTATCCTTCCTGATCTTCTTTGATTTTTTTCACTAAGATTTCTTCAATCTTCTTTAGCTGATCAAGATCATTAAGACGACTAAAGGCGGTAGGTAATCCTTCTTTGGCGAGCTTATCTTTCATTTCCTGTCGTTTTGGAGGAGCTAATTTTTTGATTCTGTCAGAAATTCGTTTTTTTACATCCTGAACAGAATCTTTTTTACTAGATGATTCACTGGATGACACACCAGATTCTTCTTTTTCTGCTTCCTCTTCGGAAACTGGCTTACCTGCTTCTCCAAGAATTTCTCTCTTATAGATTTTCTGTTCAACATCTACTGCTTTTGTAAGAGCATTACCAAGTGTAAACTCTTTGTTTCCAACAGAATTATCAATAACTTTCTGCCAAGCTAACATCTGTGGATCTTCTACAATCTCGTTCTTTTTATATGTATGTGTTCTATCTTTCACTATCTGAGCACAAACCATGTCAGTTTCACTATCAACGAATGTACGAATTACTGTTTTTGCGTTATAATCCATACCTTTAAATCCGTCAATAATCTTACGACCTGTCGTAACAGTTTCTCTTTTACCATCAATCATCTTAGATTCTGTTTCATCTTTTTCTCTTGCTGTTACAACACAATGTGCTCCAGAAGCTAATAAATCAAGAATTAAATCCTGACCTTTAAAGTTTACAGTCTGGTAATCTTTTAATTCCATACCTGCACCTTCAATCTTGACAAGTCTGGCTTCACCTGTCATATTTGCAGCATCCGCTTTTACACGATTTCTTTTCTTAGAGAACTCAATCAATCCCTGTTTTGTAGTCAGATTTAAGATTGTTGATCCATCTACAACAATTGCGTCAGCCCTAAATGGAAGACCATCTGCGTCTAAAACTACATCATCAGTTTCTTCTCCATCGTCATCAAGCTCGTAGAAGTCACCGTTTGTTTTAACTGTATCAATATAATGTCTTACTTCTCCTAAACTCTGAGTGTAAACAATGTAAATGTTTTCGAGATTTACACCATTTTCCTCTAATTCTGGTAAATAATCATCAATACTTCCTGATTCAGAGTCTAAATATAAGACTCTGAAAGGTTTCCCATCTGGGCGTTTAAAATACGCTAACTGCATTGCCAGTGTACTTTTACCAGTAAAAGGTTCTCCATAAATAATAGTCATCAATTTACTCTGTGTTTTTGCTGCTTTTCTTGCTTTTGCCAAATGTAAAACTCCTTTATGTATATATTGTTTTGTTATTTATTTGTGAAATGATTTAGAATTGTTCTTACCAAACATCGCCTTCAGTATCATCTGAAGAATCATCAAAACCAGATCCCCATTCATCATCTGTAGAAGAGCTACTTGTCTGTTCGTCATCAGACTCACCGAAATCACTTCTTGCTGCTTCTGCCTTTTTAATAGCTTCAATCGCTGCATCAATTGCTTCTCTGGTGTATGTTTCTGAATCAATACTATCTTTGCTTGCGCCAGTGATAATAAGTTCTTTTCTTGCAGAATCTACGACTCTCTTTGTAGGATCTGCTTCTCCCCATCCATCATCTTCTACTTCAACTTCTTCTGTCTGAATTTCTGTCTTAATATGTCCCCAAACTTCAATAGATGAATATGGCTTAACATTCTTCTTAAAAGTTTTTGCTAATTTCTTATTTGTCATATAGAATTCAGCATCATCAACAGATGAATAACCAATAATCTTTCCATAAACGATAAAACGTCCTGTTGGCACATCATCTTCTTTTTCCTGTTCAATATTTGTAAAAACCATTGTCTGTTTAAAATCAGATCTTACTTTATGCTCCTCATCATCAAGATCAATTTCTTTACTTGTTAAACTAATCTGTGTTGGAGACATTCTTGACCACTGGCGTTTAGTTCCGTTTTCCCCAGTAAAACTTCCATATTCAATATCTCCTTTAATGAATACACTCTGGTTATCTGCCATGTGTTCTGAAGCATATTTTGTTAAATCAAATGGATCTAATACCAGTTTTTTGTTAACGACCTGTCCTTTATCATTAGTCTCTTTCTCAAGACCAACCCTTGAACCAATCAATGACCAATCATCTTCAAGCCCAAGCTCCTTAACAGATTTAAAACGGTCAGCCCAAGGAATATCCTTAGTTTTGTATGTAGTTTTTTTACCGTTCTTTTCTCTTTTAAGGAAATAAACTTTTGGTTTTTCAAATGCCTGGATTTTACATCTAACTTTTACGTCAGGCTCTACCTTAACTCCGAAAGATAACGTTCGTTTATCTTTGCCTTTCTGCGTTTTACCTTCCTTATAAAAGTCGTCTTTTGCACAATCAGTGATTAATCCTTCTAACTGAAATGTACCTTTAGTTTCTGGTAAGTTGAAAAGTCTTTTAGATTTTGTGTTTTCTGCCAAATAAATTTACCTCTTTCTGTTATTAAATTTGTTTAGTTAGTTTTTAGTTTGTAAATAAGTCATCAATTTATATCCACTGTCAACTCTGCCAAAGCTAACAGGAACAAAAAATAATTGTATCTGATCGTCTTATATTGTTATAATCGTTCTAGTACGTTTATAACAAATGCGTCAAAAAAATAATAAAAGCAAAAAGCTTAATTAATATCTGGAAGTAATTTTGCTTTAAGTCTGTTCATTTTTTGTTGTACTGCTTGTCTAGTAACTCCAAACCTTTTTGCAATTTCATCATATGTATAGCCAGACATTCTTAAATCAATCATTTGCTTATCTTTGTTCTTTAGTGTATCCATTCGATCTTTAAAAAGCAACATTGTAATTAAATTTTTTTCAAAATTTTTATCAACCAATAAAACATCTTCCATTGTACTTTTGAAATTTGTGTCTGTATTACACAAAATATTATAAGATAAAACATGTTTGTTAAATTGATTAGACGCAGATTTTTCGGATCTAAATTGTTTATATAATTCGTTTTGGATGCACGAATAAACCAATGTAGATAGTGTAGTATTTTTACTTTCATCATAATATATGGCAGCCTTACATAGTCCAATTGCTGCCACGTCGTAATAGTCATCAAATTTCTCGTTGCGTACACCAAATTTCCGCATAGCAGAGTAAATCAAATTATGATTTTGTTCTACTAATTTTCTCTGTTCGTCATTTAATTTCAACGACATTTTCTCCTTTATTTACTTGTGTTTATGTAATTTATTTGAACGGAGTCCATGATTTAGGTGGAAATGGATTTAAGCTCCATTGGCAAGGTGAATCATATGTGACCCGACATATTCTACTAGTATTATTTAAAAATGGGCATTCTACCATACACTCATCTTCGCTATCCAGATTGCAACAACAAATATCTCGTATTGTTTTTAATGCAACCGCAACTTCTTCCTCTGTATATAATTCATAATTTTTCTCACTCATATAAATACCTCCTACTTCTTAAATGCTCGCCATGTAGTATCTGAATCATCTGAAATACTCCAATTATCAGGCTCTAAATCTGCAATTGTACACGTCGGAGAACCTTCTACTATTGTACATAGAGGACATTTTCTACAATTTTCATATCCGTTTACAAGATAATACTCACATGTACCCTGAATTACATGTAATGCGTTTAAAATTTCTTCAGACGTATGTAGTTTATTTTCTTTCTTCATTCTGTTTGTCTCCTTTCTTTTTACTCTCTGCATCTCTATATGCCTGACGCATCCTTTTAACATTTTCTTCATAATATTCTGGGACACAAATTTCACATCCACAATTCTCACAAACACCGTATTTTTCAAGATAAGTATACTCTACTCCTAGCGCCTCTTTTATGACTGGCTTTTCACATGTTTTATACAGAGATGTTTTATGACAATAATTACACGGAAGTTTTCTCTTTAATTCAACTCCTAATAACTCTGTTGTTTTCTCTATAACTGTTTGATAAACTTCATAATCTTCGTAATACTTATCATACCCTACGCCATTATCAAACATAAATATAATAAGATCATTTACAGTATTAATTGTTGATTTATATTTATCAATCATATGGCGGCTTTCTTCATAATAAGCGTTCATTGCTTCATCTCCGCTTTCATAGATATCATCAACATTTACTAACTGACTAGGAGTAAACCCATTATCTAATTCAATATACTTTACGAGTTCCCCATTCTTGTTTCTTATCTCATTAATAGATATAATCTTCCCATTAACAATTGTTCTATTAGTCCTATCGTCTCCTCGCTGAATTCCCCAGAAATAATTTCCAATTTTTAATTCTTTCATTAATTTCACTCTCCTAACTCAATCCCACAAATTTCTTTCTTTATTATGTTTCTCCTTTTATTTCATAAAAACTTTTGCTCCACTGAACATTGGAATAACACCAAACTCAGTATCATCAAGCCATTTTAATCCAGATTTATCAGAAAACCATAAGTCGGGCACAAAATATTCTAATTTTCTAGCAGGATAATCTTTATTCTTATATCTTCGCAATTCTGTGCTCTGATATATTAGATTCTGAATAATTGGCTTCAGTAGTTCTAAGTCCTCTTTCGATTCTGGATACTCTCCTCTACTTTGAAAATGATAATATAACAAATTACAAACTCCATATATATCGTCATAAAAATCGTTATCGCCAACAGTTACTACCAAGTATTTTTCACTTTTATAATCTTTACTTTCATTCATATTTCAATCACTCTCCTAACTCAATACCGCAAATTTCTTTCGCCAATTCTCTTACAGAAACACGACTTACCCAATCTGTCTGCCAACCATTTATATGTGGCGACGACCAATCTGTAAGATCATTGTTATACATAAATTTCAGCAAATCTTCTAAGCTATGAATATCTTTCTTAACCTCATTTACCTTGCCATAAAACTCTCGTTTTAGAACCGCTTTTATTTCTGATTCAGTGCGATATATTTCTTCTAAAAGCATTAAATATGAACCATGTGTTATACTGTCTTGTATCATTATATATGTTAGATCGCCAAGACATTTAATCTCCGTAATAATTCCAGACTTAACAGTATATGGTTCACCGTACCAAGCAAAATACACCTTATCTCCAACCTTAAAATCGCACATCATACCACCTCTTTCTAGCACCAACAATATGTATAGCGCACCATGTCTGAGAGAACATACTCAAGAATCTTCCATGAAGCCCTTTTGGATATGATATATATAAATATTCATCTCTATGGTCATAAATCCAACACCATATTACAACATAAACGACACATACTATGAGAATACTTGCTAATTGGATTATCAATTTTACATCATTCATAGTTACTCTTACCATCCATCGACTTCAACTGATACCAATTTATCTTTATTTTTTATAAAATCTAATTCTGCTTCTTTTTTAATATCTTCATATAATGTGTCGTAATACATTTTCTTGAGCTTGAAAAATGCTACTTGTAAGTCACCTTTATAAAATTTACCTCTCTGTCCGTTCTTAACTTTTCGATAAAAACTTTCAGGGTGAACATAGTCGGCAGAAATCATTCCATCTTCTCCATTATATGTAGTCTCCATCAAAATACCGCCATTTTTCAATGCCATGTACTCAACTGGATTATCTTCAATAAACCCATATGGATGCCAATCATAATCATCTGGTACAACAGCTGGTTCAATGGCATCAAAATATTTCTCTAATTCATCACCCGACATCACACCAAGATGCGCTCCATTCGCACCAAATCTAAAATTGATAACATTTTCATCTGTATCAATCTTAACGATTTCACATACCTCGCCAAGATTATCGAAACATCCCATTGGTTTCTTTAATTTAATCTTATGATCTGTAGTTAATTCATTAATATTAATCATGCTGCCACCTTACCTTTCTTACTAAAATGTTTATTCCATGCATCGACCGCTTCTTGTTGATCGTCAGTTAGAGGATCATTGAATCTTTGCAGTGCTTGTACGATTCGTCCATTTTGTATTTCAATCGTCACTAACGATTTGTCTGGTTCTTTTACTCTTCTTAAGAACATAATGTGGCATTCGCCATCAATGACTCGGTCTATGTAACTTGCCACACAATTATTTTGCTGTACCGCTTCGTCTTTAATGTCTTGAGTGGAGTCTGGATAAAAGAATCTCAATCCTTTATATGTAAATTCGTATTCTTTATTAATACGGCTCTTAAAGACTTCTTCCGAAAATTCTTTTTGTAATCTTTTGTAATTTCTTGCGACAATATCCATTGTTGTTTTGAAATGTCTTGGATATCTATCAAATTTATGACTGATTGCGTCCATCATACGGGCATAATCACGCAATTCTCTGAGTAACCAATTTATACTATTGGTAGCAGCTTCAAATGTAATTATTCTATCTATATAAACAAACACATCTGCAAGATTATAGCCATAATCCTGATTTAAAGCCTCCAAAATTTTCGTAAAACGATATCTATGATTATCCTCAAAGAAATTTATTAGATATTCTTTAGTTAATGTCATATACTCTGTCTGTAAAATCGTTTGTACATAATCTGGATATTTCTTATAAAAATCAACAAAATCATTATTTAACAATCGCTTATTCTCAACACCAAGACAATAATTCCTTAACCATTTTGGTACTTTATTAATTGAATATCTGAAATCTTCTGCAATTTGTTTATGTGTAAACCCTATAGCAAAGAACTGCTCACATACTGAATATTTACTTGCATATTCAAACAAAGTTCCTAAATTATAATCAATGAAGCCCCATGTAGTTCTTCCCATTTCACAATTTTTTCGCCAATTTACATATTTTAAAAATTCTGCATACTGTGGATCGGACACAAATAATTTATCCAATTCATCAGCTGAATGTCCAGACAGAATATTATTTAAAGCTTTCACTTTCTTACCACTTTTGCCATAACAATCACCATTTGATAAATCATATTTACAAGTTTTACCATCATCCAGATGGAAAATAATAAACTTGCCTTGTTTTTCTGCTGTAATAGTGTTTCAACTCCTTTTCTACCACAATATGTAGTATATAATATTTATAGGCATACTATATATTGCGGTTATTTTTAACATCAAATTCCTATTTTATATCATTGTATTTACACCCATGCTCGAATACTACTATGGTTCATTGTGATATAAAAATCAGTTATATATGTACATAATTTTTCCTCATCGTCAAATATCTTATCAGACATCTCGATCCACCAAGAATGTAGGCTTTTATTCTTTGTATTCAAAATTAATACAGAAATATGATGCTCATATGCAATGGCAATTTCCATAGATGTTCCAATACTTTTCGGATCATTTGCGTTTACCACAACGAGATCACTGTTTCGAACAAAATTAGTATCAAATCTCATTACTTCTTTTTCTGTATCATGCAATGCGTCTTGAAAGTTATAGTAATCAACTGGATTAATCACATTAACTTCTTTTATGCGAGGATTAAGCATTCTATGTCTAGTAATAATTGACCGACAAACCCTTTCTCTCCAATTATTCTGCTCTTCAAACGACAAATCCTGCATACCACCTGCTAAATAAATCTGAAATACGTCACTCACTATTTCTTTCTCCTTTCACAACATATGATTCAATCAATCCTTTCCTTAGTCGGTCATTCATATCCTGAATGGCTTCCTCAATTGTTTTAAATTTACATGAACAAATATGCTCTTTTGTCAAATTAACAAATGAATATGTGCCATCGGATTTGTTCTTAAAAATAACCACCACTGATTCTTCCTCATTTGGTTTTTTGACAATGAATCGAAGTGAACCTTTTGCTGCTTTATTCGGCTTCTGTTTTTGATATTCAATACAGATATTATAATCCGTTCTTGAGCCTCTACGGACTGCATATGCCTTTTTAATCTTATAATCTTCATTGTCTGATGCAACATAATATCCTGCCGTATCATATTCTAATTGTTCAATACGCTGCGCATTATCATAAATATTGATACATCCCCAATCCCCAACTCTTGTTTGCATCATTTCTTCAATAAATTCTTTAACGGTATATTCCTTGTCAAATTTTACATCACTTTTCAACAAATTAAACATCCCTATCACCTACTTTCTTGTCAAATGTTTCTTGCAAATTTAACCAGAACTGCCCATCATCAGCAAACCCATAATGGTCTGCCATTGTTTTCGCAAATTCTTTTGTAACACTTTGTGATCCGTCAATCAACCCTTGAACATAATCAACATCCATGCCAATTTTACTCGCAAGCTGATAAGGAGTCATCCTGCAAGATTCAACAAATTCTTCTAAGCATTCGCCAGGATGAAAAGCAATTTCGTCTCCAATCTTTACATACATTTTTACACCATTCCTCTCACAATTCGTTCATTTGTTGTCATCAAGAAGTTATTGATACGATCCCAGTCTGGTTCGTCTGGCAAATCAGTATTCATATAATCATAATCAAATTGATAAAGTAATCCTTCAATAAAAACATCGTATGACTGATTTGGGAAATATTCTGTATGCTCATTGTGTTTGCCAAATCTATATGTTTTATGCGTACTATTTTATCCTTCTTTGACCTTTACAAGATCTTTTCCTATTTCATCCATAGATCCTAACATTGTTCCGTTATGCAATAATTCAATGCCCTGTAACAATAATCGAACTGCGTGCATCATTGATTTATTAGCGTATCGTTCCGCCTTTTGCTTTTCTTTCTCTGAATCTTTATTTTTATAATACTTAAAACTCGTTCGAGTCAGGCAATCACAAATATATCCTTTATATGCATGATAAACTCTCTTAGATAAGAACATATCTCTATTTTTGATCAACTCCATACCAATATCGGATACATACAAATAGCGGTCTGGTGCAAAATATAGCAACTCTAAAAATGTAGGATTGCCATTGGCAAGCATATTAATCATCTTAATATGAGAATGTAACACGGTATCAATGTCTTTATGATCATCGGTCTTCTCAAGATTGTTCTGATTATTATTCAACAAAATCTCTCTTTTATCACTAAGGAAAACACCACGTAAATCAATGTCAGAATCCTCTGTATTTGTTCCGTAGGCATAACTTCCACCTAACGTTAGAAAAGCGATTTTGTGCGGATAATCTCGCAAAAAGTCATACTCTGTAGACGAGTTTATGTAATCCTTTACTTCTTCAATTGTCATGATCTCACCTCTTTTATCCACATAATGCTTTCTTAAACTGTACAATATTTTGACTAACCCACTGGTGAGTGATTCCAAGCTGACTTGCAATTTGTCTTTGTGTTAAACCTTTTTGCTTTAACGTGATAATCTTTTTATTTCTCGGTGCCAATTTATCAAACTCATTTTGAAAATGTACCTTTGTAAGCACCTCATCCTCTACATTATCTTTACTCATCAGTGTTGTTCCGATTGTAATATCATCTTCTGGTTCGTATCCTGCCAATGGCGTATCTAACGATTCGGCATTTCTATTCATTTTTTCTGTTGGTCTATACCATTTTGTATAATACTGATTTATTTCTGTTTGCAATACCCACCGAAAGAAAGTACCAAAAGCTCCTTTAGACTCGTCCCATTTTAACGCCGCTTTGCAAATCGCCATACGACCAAGATCCATATATGTATCAAAATCTGTAAACTTTGTAAAATATTCTTCGTGCAAATGCCAAATTAAAGAATAATTATCTTCAATCAGCTTTCGCTGTTCATCATTTAGTTTCTTCACATTTCTTAGCCTCCTGTTCTTTAATGAATTTCTCCATATGTTGTACAAATTGAATATGTGTACAAATCAACTTTCTTTTAATATAAGTATCCAGACATGCCATCCCATCCAAAGTATGACTATATTTAGCAATACACTCATTTCTTACTCTTCTCAGATATTCATCACATTCTTTTGATGTAATTTCTAAATATTCATTCGACACATATAAAGCATTTTCTCTATTAACATCTTCGACAAATATGTTATAAATAATTTCATTGCCAAAATTTATTCCTGGAACAACTTCTTTGATTCTATATTGGTGTGTAATTTTATTTAAACATAAATCAATAGTATCGATATTTTGATTTAACATAGCTTCCAACAAATTAACAGGCATGTGGTAATTCTGGGCGATATAATATAGCTTATTTAATTCAACATATCCAATTTGCTTTTCGAGATTTTCAAAATGATTGTACACTTTATACTGCTGTTTATGTACAAAATTCACTTTGCAATTATCCATACATCACACTCCTAACACATATTTCTCACTTCTAAATCCAGCTGCATTTGGATGACCGCCACCACCATATTTCACATCAAGCTCATACACATTTACTTTATCCTGTTCTGCGGATCGTAACTAATATTCCCACATACTACCATTGAACGAAAAACCAATGAACATATCATATTTTGAAGCGTCAATAGATTCGAAGAAATCAGAATTGATTAATGCTCGATTGATCGCATAGACTTTATGTCCTTCAAATGTGGTTTCAAAACCATATGCTCTGAGATATTGTTCTGCATTTGCTGCTAAATACTCAATAATTGAGAAGCCATCTGTTATCATATCCCAAATAATTTTTACTGCTTCATAAATTCCTTGATCTTCATTTAACGTGTTTAACAATGGACTTAATGCATCAAAATTGTACGATTCAAATGCATAGTGAAATGCTTTTATGAATTGTTTTGACGTTGCACCAAAATAAAATGTATCCCACATGGCTGTATATTCTGCCAGTTTTGGATAATCTTCTTTATATTTATATATATTGAGCAATCTTTTTACATTTTTCTCATCCGTCCTCTCAATTTGCTCCCAATCTTCGTCACACATTTCTTTAAAATATAACCATGTCAAATTCGCTCCTGAAATACCTTCTCCAGTGATTCGAATTCCTTTCACATCACACTTAAAATCTTTATACGTTTCAATCGTAGATTGATGATGGTCGATCCAAAATACATTCTTTGTAATACTAAGCAACTGCCACATTTCTTCTGGCTCAATGCTGTAGTCTACAATAAATACGAATTCATCCTGTTCAATGTCATGAAACGGGAATTTCATGCCGTAATTAATTTTTCGGAAGTCCTCTGGTTCAAATGTTAAACCTCGCTGTTCACAAGCTTTTCTAACGTAAAAACCAGATACAATTCCGTCTTGATCAACGTGATAAAAACATTTCATTCTTCTTTCTCCTCTACAATTTTTACTTTATGACCGAGTTCTTTTTCGATTTCTTCAATCGTCATTTCTTTTGGTGGAGAACAATGCATATCCAAATTGTCAATGTCGATTTCCATGTTCCAAATACGTTTGTAAATACATCGTCCGATTAATATACAAGCTGCTTTCTTAACCTCCTCGGCTGTAGGTGGGTAATGATCTAATGATGCAATAATATGTTTACAATCTCTTACATTTAATACCTCCAGCTGTGGACTACATCCTGTATGTTCTGTTTGTGTTTCAATATACAAGTTATGTGCCATATTATATCTCTCCTTTCTCAATTTCTTCTTTTATAATTCTATATGCAAGAGCCTCATCAGACTCTTTGTCATTAATTCCATTTCTTTCTAATAGCTTGTCCAATTCTTCAGGACTCAACTGACCAAAGAATCGTTTTATTTCCTGTTTACGTTGTTGTCTCGATTTCATTTTCTGTTTCAATTCCTTTAGGTTTTTGTTATTTTTTTTATAATTGCCAAATACATTCGATAAATCAAGGGCAAATGTGTTGGTTTTGTACCTATGTTATTTTTTATAGTTGTCAAACATCAAATAACATAAATCCGACAATATAACATAGATTTTAGTGAGTGCTATAGTAAGCCTCACTTTTGGCGTACTCAATATTATTTGAGCAGAATATTTTATATACTCCCAAAACACACCAAATATTTTAAAATTTTATTAAGTTTATGATGTAAAATTAATTAGGCATCAAACTACATTTTTGCATTTTTTCTTTAATTGCTTCTGCCGTTTTGTACCTATGTAAAATTAATTAGGTATCAAACAAAGCATTAGCAGAAGAAAGAGGCTTGCACAGTTTTGTACCTATGTAAAATTAATTAGGTATCAAACACGAAAGAATACATTATTAAAAGGAGAATAAGTTTTGTACCTATGTCAAATTAATTAGGTATCAAACCTCAAATTCTTTTGTCCAATTTTGTTACCTAATTTACATAGATTTTAGTGAGTACCTTACGATCTCACTTTTGGCATAGCCACAACTCTGTGACCAGAAATTTTAATTGGAATAAAATTTCCCAAAACATGCCATGTATTTTATTTGTGTAATTTTTTATGGTTCTCAAACCTCAAATCTTAATTATGTATACAATACAAAACTTTACGTTCTGCTTCATTACACAAATTTTAGTGAGTGATTTCTCCTCACTTTTGGCGTAACCATTTTATTTATGGCTGATGGAGTACCGAACTCCCTCCAAAACACACCAAATATTTAAGCAGTTTTTTTATTATCATTATTTTTATCATCTTCTAATACAATTCCATAATAATCTGCCGCAGCTTGAATCGTTTCTTCTGAACATTTAAATTTATCGTCTGTAAATTGTGTTGACATTGCGATGTTTCTAGCCGCATTGTAATCTGCATTTACAGTATATAGCTTGTGACTTTTACAATTAGGGTTCTTACATTTAAATGTTGCCTGATCTTTTCTTTGTCCTTTCTCCCAGTGCCCACAAAAACTACACACTTGAGATGTAAATGATGGATTGATTTTTCTAACTATGATCCCACATTGTTCTGCTTTATATGTAATATATTGCTGTAGTTTATAAAAGCTCCAATTTCTTAAAACAAATTCACTTGAATCATACCCTTTTAAATTTTCTATGTTGATATATTTTGCTCTATGTTTGATTGCATAATCAACAACTTTTTTACTAACTCGATGACAATATGTATCAACAAAATTGTTTTCTTTTTCTTTTAGCCTTTCTAAAGCTAATAATTTTCTTTTTCTTCCATGTCCACCTTTTGCTAATTTTAAAGCTTTTTGTAACTGCGTATATTCATTTTGAAATTTTGTTCTTTTTGAAACAAGATCATTCCCACTTCCAATATATTGTTTATCATATTCGTTATTATTTAAAGCACACACAGCAGGAACAGCAAGTCCCAAGTCAACTCCAACAACAGTATTTTCATCTAAATCCATTTTTTGTTTTTTCATTGTTATGCTTAAGTTCATTTCTATTTTATTATCATCAATACCAAATGTACTTCCGCCAACTGAATACTCCCCTGTGAAAATCTTAATAATTGTTGAAATTAATTCTGCCTTATTCTTGTTTTGTTTATGTCCAAAATTAATCTTGAATTTAGCAATTGTTGGAAGACCATTACCGCCCAAGCACACATACACTGGGTATGTAGACTTACCAATATTCTTTTTTAATTCTGTTATATCTTTGCAATCTGTAAAAATACCAAAACTCTTATTACTTAAAGTAAAAGGACAATCGAATTTGTAATTTGGGACAGAAACTTTTCCTTTCAATACTCCATCTTTAATTAAATTCTTAATTTTGCTTGTAAGCGCTTGTTTAAACTCAAAACCGTATCCCATCAACGGATTACTAATATCAACGTCTGTAAAAATACTTCCATTTTTATTACCCGCTTTACGATAACATTTGTTAACATTGGCACTCACCCATTTATTCTTTTCTGTAAGAGTCGGTAAATTCGCTACTTCGTCCTGTACCATTTTTGTATATATGTATGACATAATGTAATTCTTTCGCCTTGCTTCACTTTCCATCGCATCTCTCACAAGACCATATGTATAATCATTAACCATTTTCTGAGTGTATTCTTTCATTCCATTTTCTTTGAACTCTTCATATTGCTTTTCTAATTCTGCAAGCTGCTGTTTATACCCATCTTTCTTTTCTGGTTTACTTGTGTTCTTAATCTGTTTCTTCTTTGCTTCAATTTTCCTTGGAAAATCTTTTTCTAAGAAAGCATCAATTCTTTTCTTCCACTCTTTTCGCTCGCTTGCAACAGGAATTAACGTGATTTTCCTTGCAATTGTCATTGTGTTATCGTCTTGTTTCTTAGCCATATCTACTTCACTCCTTTACCATCTGGCATTATAAATTCCCAATACCCATCACTATTTTCAACTTCTTTTGGTTCTTCTTTTTTTATTTTCTCCATCAACTTCTGACCTCGCTCAATATCTTCTTTTGTTAAACCGTTGCTAATTTCGTCAATCAGACTTTGCAAAAACTTCAATGATTCTTGTTTACTCATGAGTCTTACCTTCCATTTCTTCATAAAGCTCTCTAAATTTTCGAAAATCATCTGCACTGCCACCATTGTCTGGATGACTTTTCTTCATTGCATACTTGACTGCATCCTTAACATCTGAACGAGTTTCTTCCTTATTATATGTAGTGTTTTCTTTATCGCTTGCATCTGACATAAACGACATCTTGTCTAATATCAGATTTACATTTGCCTGCCTCATCCGATCTAACTTCTTTTCATATCTCAGGAATACAATCACTCCAACGATACAAAACCCGATCGCATAGCCAATAGCAAACTCAATATTAGCTCCCATATTAATTACCTCACTTTACATTTTTTCTAATAACACAGTAACGGCATCGTCAATAGCCTGATGCATCTTTTCTGCCTGGTATTGTGACTCTGTATACATACGATCATCTCCGTATATTATTGGTCTTTCAGGTAACCAATGGTTCTGAATATCTCTTAATATCCTAATAACCTGATCATCAAACATCATATCTAATTGCTTCATATCATTTTCTGTCCGAGTACGCAGTGATACATCATTATCCTTGTGAAAATCACTAACACGTTTATCTTTTCGATACAAACTATCAAATATTTCGTTACCAACAATCGTTCCCAATATAACATTCCTCATACTCCTTTTCTTTCTTGTATATCTCTGGATAATATTTTTCTACAAGATTCTCAGGATAACCCACCATTCTATGTGTTCTATAAGGTTTCCACATTAGATATTCGCACCAATTAATGCTATTCTTGTTTATCCAACTAACATCTTCGAGCATTTGAGTATAAATTCCTTTATCATTTCTAATAAGTTTATTTCTGTTCCATGCTTTGACCTCAATCATTACATCTTGGACACTAACTCTTTTAGCAAGCCGACATAGCCATTTTTGTAATTCTCTATATGTTTCTTGAAATTCTCTGTCTCGCAAACTGCCTTCGACTAACAAATAATATGTTCCCTGTGTTTCGAAATTTCCTCTTCTACCATTTCCCAAATGAGTTCGTTGTTCAAATTCATTACATGAATCGCTCATATCATATCCTGCTTTTTGAACTATATGTATATTCATATCGCTTTCAGACCCTGTGACTCTAGGCAAATGATTCAATGCAGTTTCAAGTATGTATCTTTCCTCTGCCTGTGTTCTTCCAAATGGTCTAACTTCAACAATTCCCTTTACATATGTCCACCAACTCATTTCTCATCATCCTCTCTTTACATAAAACTCAGATTTTACATTTCACTCAGTAATCCTTTTACGATTTCTTTATCTTCATCTTTAACCTTTTTTGATTTTGTTGTTGCCATGAACTCTAACCACTCTTTTCTCATTTTCTTTTCATCATCATTTAGGTGTTCGATAACAACTACTTGACTAAGATTGATCTTGTCATACATTGAAAGATAATTATTCCAATTGTCTTTCCAAAAAAGTTTATTTGAAATCACTAATGCATATCCCAACCTCGAACCACCATATATAGATCTTGATCTAAGGCATAAACTCCCATTTTCAATTGGATTATTTCTCATATCTTTCATTCTTCATCACCTTCTTCTGGTCTTAACATAATGCCAAGACCCGTACACATGCCCGTAAGTTTCTTATCCATTGCCTTAATTCTTTTGTAATTGTAATAGGTCATATATGGTACTCCAACACCAATTGCTACGATTACAATAAACGCCAATACCCAAATTATGTAAAACAAAACGTCCATTTTATCTTTCTCCTTTTCTATCTACTACTATCGCCTGAAATCGAACCACCATACTGTGTAAAAATTCTTTTGAAAATATGTATCGTCTCCATCATCAAGCTCTTCAAAATATTTTCTGCCTCGTTCCTTAACATCGTCTTCATTGAAATAACTATATGCCCATGCAGGAATTGTGTAAGATTCCTTATCTTCTAAGCAGAGATTTAACAAATCTTTGATCATCATCTGCAATTCTTCTTCATCATATCCCTGCGTCATTACATCAAAATATGGGATATATGCCATATATGGAACTGAGTCATTTTCATCTTTCAGAACTACGACAGGGAATGTTAGATTGTAATTCATATCAGCCTTGCTCCCTTGAATTGTAAATATTATTTTTTCTTCATCATCAACACAATTTGTAAGTGCAAATAGCGAAACATCTCTAAGTGCGTATCTAATATCGTTTATCCTCTTCCTTCTTATGTTTTTTCTTTTTGTATGGTATACAATCACCAGCATAAACCCACAACCATCTATCATCTATATATATTAAGAACGATGCAACTGCTTCCCCCTCTACGTTGGCAAGATCTCTCCCAGTATGTTTTGTATGTGTTCCATACACTTTGTATGGCTTACCTCTATATAAAACTTTCATACTATTCATCCACCTCACAATCAACATCAAATAGATATTTCATGATGCGTTTTGCTCCAACCTTATTTGCTGCATCCTCAGCGATTTCTTTAGACGTAAAATATATAGCTCCAATATCCCTGAATTGGTACATGGTTGATGTATCAAGATCGCCTCTAAGACAATCATAACGAATCCCGCAACGCTCATTAAACCCATTCCATACATCTCTTTCTGGGTCATTATACTCCTTTGCATACCGGTCAAGTTCTACTTCTACTTTTTTCTTTTCTCTTGCAAACTCAGCTTCTTCTTCAGTTCTGAAGCAATTTCCTAATTTGTATCTATCTGCATCTAGTTTAGAGCCACACCATGTAATAGTACTAATCTTACCATCGCCATATAGGTACCAATAATGTTCACCAATTTTAGGCTTCCAAACTTTACGCTTTACTTCAACCACTTTCGGTTTTACTCTTTCACAAAACTGCTCAAATAATGATTTAAATAAATTCTGTTGTGCTTCAGATAATATCGAAATGTCAATTGTTTTTGCTTCACTCATTTGTCTTCTCCTCTCTAATCAATATCTGCGATACTCTCTACAAAACAGTTATAATAAATATATCTCTTACCTTTGTAATCAAACTTGACATATCCACCATCATTTGTATCAATATCAATTTTTCCTTTATATTCAGCAATCTTTTTACCATCTGCCGTGTATACTGTAATGACCCTTTTCATACCGCCATTCCAATTGCTTTTCATATCAACAACTTCTCTTTTGAATCCTGCGGTACATCCTGTCATTGATCCTAAACAAATCGTTGCTCCTAAAACCGTTGCTAAAATTTTCTTTCTCATTTATTTCTCTCCTTCTTCTTTATAGTAATATCCATACAAGCAACAATCTCCAGAATCCCATGTGTCGTAATAACAACCGTCTGAAATTGCAACTACATGATTCGCAACATTTACCAAGTAATTGCCTTGTTTGTGATCTTTTGCAAAACTTTCAACTGTTGGTCGTTTAGATCCTTTTCGGTTGCTAATACCTTGATAAGCAAACCCATTATCGAATAAATATTCTTCGTAACATTTTCGCTCCGATGGCATACACTGCATATCCCTTGCGTATGGCAACAAATCATCAAATGTTGTTAACCATTCTTTATCAAGCACTTTTGTTAATGCTCTAATCACGCAATCTGAATGATTGTCTTTTGTATCTTTATCATTTGGTTGATAATATCTGTAAATTTTATTTGACATTCTCTCGCCCCTTCATATTTCATTTCTTAAAGTTTATCTCTCACTTGTTGAATATAATATACCACTTCTTGCAGATAGTGTCAATATAAAATCTTCAACTTCTTGAATATTTTATTTTACATCCTGTATGTAATATGCTACAATATAGATGTGGAGGTATATCATATGATAAGTTATAAACCGCTTTTCGTTACTTTAGCGAAAAAAGATATGACAAAATCTGATTTACGAACCGCATTAAATATGGGTTCTGGTACTATTGCTAAGATGGCAAAGAATCAATATATCAGTCTCGAAAACATTGATAAAATTTGCTTATATCTTGATTGCAAAGTTGAAGATGTTATCGAGGTCATACCAAACGATTAATCAAAAAGACTTTGACCATTTAGGTTAAGGTCTTTTTTAGTGGAAACAACAGGGATCGAACCTGTGTCGGCAATTTATATGTGATGAAAATTAAAATGTAAATAAATAAAATACTTATATGGAGGTAGAAAAATGAATGTTTATGTATTGCCTACTCTACCAACTGAGCTATGTTTCCATGACTGGCACTTTATAAAACTATATATAGTTGTTTGATAATTTGACAAACACTATATGTTGTGGTTTATAATGTCATAAAATGCCAGTTTTATGTTTGTGAAATTACTGTTTTATTAATCAAATAATCCATACCCAAAGTGCTGTCTCAGTTCATCATTCCAACTATTAATCGATTCAACTTTTGGCTCTTGGACAAGCTTATATCGAAAATCTTCAGGCATAGACAGTGCGATAAAATTCATAATAAGTTTTGCACAATCTTTCCTTTCTTCAATATAATACACGCCATCTTCTTTATAGAAATCAACCTCTTTAAAACACCCAGAATTATTTAAAATTTCAAATGCTGTTTCGCTCATTTCTGATTCTTGATACTCTGTCCAAATCAGTCTCTCACTTCTATAACCAAGACCTAGACCCGTATAATCTTCATTGTAATTAAAAGCTACTCCTAGCTTTTTACAACTGTCTTTATACGCTTGTCGAATTTTATGAATATCATAGTTACAATCAAATAAAAAACTTTCTGATATTTTATGCCCATCTTCCGACCAGTCACCCAATTCTAATTTATAAATCATTTCAGTCTCCTTTCTTTAAGCACCCACTCGTCAAATTTGACGAGCAGGTGTATCATCTTAATCTTCTAAAGAATCAATCATCGCACGTAATTCCGCTTCTGACATCTTCTCAATAGCCTCATCCTGTTTCTTGGAAAGAGCATCAATATACTTTTTCTGTGTCAGTTTCTTATTAATACGTTCCTTCTCGGCAAGTTTCTCTTTACGTTTTGTTGTAAAGATATACTTCACAATACCAATTGCAGCCGTTAATTTTGGATCAACATTTGCATCATCCAACAGACTTTCTTCTGAAGATCTAACTTCCTGATCTTTCAGATTTTTATAAACCACGTCTAAATCTTTATCAGATAAATCCCATAAATCTTCTACGGATAATTCTCCCTTTGTTGATGGGAATCTCAATTTGCTTCTTGTTGCCATTTCGAATAACTTTTCTGTTGTCATAATTCAATCTCCTTTATATTAAAATTTAATTTTAAGAACTCTTTCTGTTGCACCTTTGACTTTGACGATCACATCATCTCGTTTTGTAGAACTGAACCCAATTCCTGATAGCTGATTTGGGTCATCTGCGACATGCATCTTACTTCCTAAAGCCTCGAATACTCTCTTGTGCTGTACTAATTCCTGCTTCAAAAACTCATTGAAGAATCCATTTGGAGTATCTTCATTTACACATCCGTTTAACATAAACAGATAATGTTTATGTCCAATACCTGTCTGTTCGTCCCAATAGTTAGGCGAATAACACATTACTGTTACTGGCACAAACTGGTTTGTATTGATTCCCCAGATTTCTCTTGAAGATGTTGTTGATGGAAGTTTCTCTTTGATTGTGAATACTCCATCTTTTAATGTAACTGTAGCCACTGGTACGTTCTGTCCCTGTCTTAAAGGTTTATCATATTCAAATTCGTAAATCTGACCATCAAATTCAATCTCTGCTGTAAATCCTGACGTACCGTTGTTATGGCAATAATTGCGTACGAAAAATTCATAATCTCCATCAACCATCTGGGATTTATCCGCCCATGTGATATTTTCTACGGCAGGTTTGCCTTTTTCTGGATTAATTACATCAACATCAAGTCTGCCTTGTGTTTTAGAATCAACCATATGACTAAAGAAAATATGCTGACAAGGTGTTTTACAATGTGCGTCAAAGTCATCTCTGTTCCAATCTTTTCCTGCGTTCCACTGGATTGAGAATCTTAAGACTCCATCGACAGCTCCGCCTGCGTTCTTAACTCTTTCTTTCATTTCACTGTCTGTCATATTTCCTGAGTATGCCCAACTAAAAGGATTACTCCACTTCATCATGTTCTTAGCATCTTTATTTACAGGTGCGATCAGTGAGACCATGTTCTTCTTATGTCGATTTTCAAATAAAACTTCTAATTCTTTTGCGGTTGGAAGAACATCTGATACAAATTTCTCTGCACTGATCTCTTCTACTTTAGAGAATTTCTTAGGATTTACAGCGACTTCCTTACTCATCTCATCAAAAATATCTAAACCGCCCTGAATACGTGGGGCTGCATCACGATTACAAAACAGGATATTGTTGACTGTAATATCATCAAGTTCCGCAAATCTACGCTGTAATGAATCCATATATCCTAAATCAGTCACAGTTTTCTTTGCATCCTCAAGCATTTTCTTTGTAAAAATTGCCTTTGGTCGTTTGTAATTCGCAGGAGCTACAACATTTTCATAAGCCTTAACCGCATTATCTAAGTCCATATCCTCACTGATATTTACAAGCAATGTACCAATACTATGGTTTCTAATACGACCAATTACATCTCCGATAGTCATTGCTTTTGCCCATGTGTATGTATCTTTTTCTTCATCAGACAAAGCATTATATTCTCGCTGATATTTTATAAAGTCTTTTAAGACTCTTTCCCATTCCTGTCCTCTGTAAAGAGTATTTGAAGCGATCAGTTCTAATACGGTATCAACAGCTTCTTCTGTAATCTCATCGAGTGATCTTTTAAACACATTCTTTCGATCTCTAACTTTTGCTTTTGCTGTAGGAATATCGGATTTTCTTTCTAGTAATCTCTCTGGAATCGGTGTATACATATGAGTCCATTTGATAATCTGCTTATCTTCTGTATACTCATTTGTACTTTTTACTCCAACTGTATTTGTAAAATGTCTCCAAATATCTTTGATCGGTTTTGATTCCACATATGTTCGTAAAGCATCAACTACTGGCTGAAATACGGCATCCTCAGTATCAATTTCCCAAATTGTATGAAGCTTGCCGTCAACAATTGCCACAGCTCCACCGATTGTTTTAATAAAGTTTCGGCAATGACCACAGTCATATTCTCGTCGTTTGCGATACATTTTGTTTGTTCCTTCAGGAAAACTGCTCAGATATACTTCCCAAAGTTCATCTTTATCAATATCAGTTTCATACAATGTAGAATTGTTTTTCTCTACATAGTCGAGCATTTTATTTAAACGCTCTGACAATTTGTTTAAAAAATTGCTCCAGTTTTCATTCATTGGCGTACACATAATTTATCTCCTTTTTATGTATTATTTAATTGCTACAAAAATTTCATCGTTCTTGTTACCATTCACATAAATTTCTTTACCCTTAAGTTCTGGAAAATATTTCTTGGCAAGTTTTTTGAATTCATTGACATATTTCATATCACATTTTTTGTAAATCAGTTTACCCGCAACAGAACCACCTGAAAGCAAACCTATTCTTCTTAAGAATTTTGCATGAGGCAAACCTTTCTGATCATCTTTTCTATACTTATCCTTCTCCATGATCTCTTCTAATTTACACAGGTTCTCTGTCACTTCAATGCAACTACTTGGATATTTCACATATTTGTTTGTCCAAAAATCAACTGCATCATGAGCACCTGCGTTGCCGCAAAGGTATTTTAATACACAAGTCTTGAAACCATTTTCTCTGTCATACACATCATTTCCTTCTACATAGGCAACAGTTTCCGCTCCAGAAGTCCATAAGATTTTAACCATTCCATGATAATGTTTTACTTTAAACACTGGTTCGCCATCTTTTTCAATCTGTTTACCGTTATTGTCTAACATTGGTTCTTTTATTGTAATTTCTTTATCAACATAAATCGGTTTCTTAATCATTTCTTTTAGATTTTTTGTATACATATCTTTCTCCTCTTCGTTTCCTGCAAGTTTGTTCATGATCTCTTCAATTTTTTCTGACGAAAATGTTAAAGTTGCACTCATTTCACCATTCCAATCAATATGTGTTGGTATTTCTGCTCGTAATCCACGTTTAGTTTCAGACCATCCACAACATTCTTTCCACCAATTCTTTTCTGCTTCTGACATTGCAGTAATTGGTTCTGGTTGATTGGATGACGAAACACACAATATTGGATCTGGAGATGATATGCTTAGCACATCAGTCTTTATTTTGTCGGCTGAAATCGTACATGTCTTAATCTCAAGATCTTCATTCATTGTTCTTAATGATTCTTTTCTTGTTATGGCAATTACCGCTTCTGTTGACCGTATATTCTGATTTCTATACTGTTCTTTTCCATACCAAAATGGAACAATGATCAATGCCTCATTATTAGCATACACATCCATTTCGATTGGTTCAGCATCACGAAATTTAGTAACTGAATAAAAAGGCGTTGTTCGATCAATTCTGAGTAGAGGCTTTATTGTATAAGTAGCCAAAATCGTGGAAACACCTTTTAATTCAACGACCTCAATTTTAAATCTTACATACACATCATCGTTATCTACCTCGACAATATCTCCTACATTAAATGATGAAATCTGATTATGATTATATTTAACTTCTTTGCCATTCATACAGCGTACCCAAACGCCCGTTTTATTTTCTTCCATTCTTTGTCTCCTCTCTAAGCTGATGCACTCTGTGAGGCAAAGTATTGTGCTAATTTCTTTGCCAAGTATAATTGCCCTTTGCCAGTCACATATGTTTTGGTAATCAACTTGTTTCCATTCTTAGTTTCAACTTCACTTTCTGTTAATTTGAAAATGCCCTGCTTAACATATCTTTCATATGGGGTATTATCTGACATGAGATACCCTTCTTTTCTTAACCACGCAAATAATTTGTTTCTGCCCATATGAATATCTTGATTTTCTTTCTCAAGAAGCTTTGCCATTGTTTTCATATCAACCATTGTTGGTGTGGCACTGACCGTATTAGCAAAATCAACAAGTGGCTTCTGTTTACTGATAACTTCTTCTTTCTGGGCTAATAGTTCATCCTTTTGCTCCAAAGTGTTTTGCATAATATTCAATGCTTTCGCCATGATAGTTAAATCATCATCATCTTTTTCAATTGGAATATATCCGCCCGTCTTACGAATCTGCGGAAGAACTTCTGATGTTACCCAATGCTTGAATTCTTTTGCCTTATCAAGCTTACTTCCAAAGATTAATGCATAAAGTCCTGACTCATTAATAAATGTGAGTCCTCTGTTTGGTACATTTTCTAAGGTCGTGATTTGCGACCTTAGGATTAATTGTTTGTCTTCGGCATCTACATGTCTTGCAAGAGCGTCTTTTGTATTTTTGTACTCTAAACATTCAGCAACATCTTTGCCAACAAACCACGGATTATTATCTAAGACCGCTGTGCGGATATTCCCAAATTTATCATTGCTAAATACTAATGTGTTTAATCATTCATTTACAATATCCTTTTCTTCTGTCATTAAATACCTCCTAAGTTATAATTTTACATTTTAATTTTGCACAAATGCCTGTGCGAGTCATCATATATAATAAGGAAGAAACTCTACCCGATTATATTCTGGATCAGCTCATAATACTTTGTTCTACCGACATAAGGTTTATGCTCTGCGTCTTTTAATTCTTTCTTCAAAGTACATATGTCTTTCTGATTATCCATGCAATTTTGCATCACTTCTATGTATCGAATACAATTCTTGATCTTTCTGTGTAATTCTTGTAAGGTTTTAAGATACCCAACGATAACAGCTCTTTTTGCAGCATCAATCTTTTTAAATTCGATAGCATGAAGAATATCACTGATCGCAGAATCTGTATAAGAAAGTGACTGTTCCAACTCAAACTTCTTTTCACATAACTGCTCATAATCATAGGCTAAAAGACCGACTATAGCTCTTTCCTCAGTCTCTATATTGTCGATCAATGTATTATCACATTCCCAATCCATAAAGCAATTTCCATTACCCTTACGCATTATTTCACTAGATTCCATAGGTTTCCAACTTTACCTAGCTCAATTTCTCTGGCATGAAATCAGCCAGAAACCCATGGTCTTTAGACCGTGGGATGAATGGCGTTAGACTACTTTTACTTGCGTCATTACAGTTGACCTTGCTGTAATGCGTTTGCAATTACTTAATTTTGGTGTTTTGTAGCCTCTTGGCATTGTGCTAAAGTCAATCTTATTGCCATCAATATCCATAAGAATTGCATATCCCGTAGACATTCTTCCTTTGATAAAGTAATCATTTCCAAAATACCGAACCTTATCGAACTTTCTAAAACCACAAATCTTATCTGTAACAATAGGTTGTTCAGAACGAATACCTTTAGTCTTTTGAAAATCACCATCAGAAACACATTTCTTTTTGTAAAGATTACTCTTTACATTAAAAGCATTTCCTTGTGTTGCGATAATACAGGCATCATAATAATGTTCTTTGTCTACACCTAAATGCAAACGATTCGCTTTTGTTACATATCCAAAAGTTTCAATAGCATTTGGATAGAATCTGAAAAGCTGCTTACGGATAGAATTCATCTGTGTAGCATATTTAATGTTGCCCTTAACTTTACCACTCAATTTGGGGTTGATCTTTCCACTATGCAAGTCTTTATGGCAAGTATGACATAAAGTAAGTAAATTACTTTCTTCATCAGAGCCACCTTGACTGCGAAATACAATATGATGGACTTCTAATTTGCTATCCTTATGCTTGCCTTTACAACATTGACAAGTATAGTTATCTCTATTAAGCACCATTGCTTTGGTATTTTCAAATCCATAATTAGCACCTTTTTGGTATCCCCATGGTCTCACTTTTGGGTTGGCAAGACTTGGATCTTTCATAAGGTGCATATCAAACTGACCTGTTTCAAATACCATTTCTGTAACGGGAAGAATAGACTGAATGTATTCTATTTCCCTTACATGGCTGTGAAGTTTGCTCTGCATTGTAGGACTAAATCTGTCTTTTTTGATAGAACTTGCACGATTTAACCATCTTGCTTTTCTATAACGAGTTTTACGATTTCGTCTATTTCTGCGATACTTTGCTCTTTGTGTCATTTTGTCAGTAATGTCGTTTCTTGCAACAACTTCTGACATATAGACAATATCTCCATTTTCTTTACTTACAGCAGTGCCAATAGTTCCGCTTCCAGTATCTACACCAAGAGTTAAGCCTTGAGTGTAATTTGTTGTTTCGTAAGTCAATTTAATTGTAAATGGCTCACGCTTCTTAACTTTTGCTTTGCCTTGCTTAAGTAATAATCTTGCAATTGGATCACTACATGGCATTAGTGGTTTACCATCTTGTGAAATCACATAAACCATAAATAAGTTCCTCCTTATAAATACTCTACCAAATGGCAGGTTATGCGTACTATGCCGTACTGTTACCATACGGTTGTTCCGTCCTCAACTCGACAATGATATAAAGGCTTTTTCGCATACATATCACAAGGCTGTTCTTACTCTGACCTAACTTAAATATGTACGATAGAGCGACGGTCTGTTGCGTCAACCGAGGGTATCATGACCTAAATATCGTAGTATCCATTTCTGAATGCTTAGTCTGGTGAACCATTTGACAGAAGCCCACTACCTTTAGGTGGTGGGTAGTTCATAAAATTTGTTACAGTTCTTTGATTGAGATTCTTGGAATCCAGTCTTCTTCTACCGCTTTAATCTTGTCCTTTGGGACACAAGACAGTAAAGCTGAATCTTTCGCTAATGCCATGTCAATGATCCAAAAATCTTCTCCATTCTGCATCACATCAATGGACCACTGCCCTCTTAAATCTAAAAATGGTAACAGTTTCATGATCTCTCTTTGAACTTTCTCTTTGTTCTTCTCGTATCGTTCCATTAATGTTTTCTCATGTGCTGCATAGATCACATAGTCATGCACCATATCTGGATTATTTGCATCCGCTTCTTTTCCAAATCGCTTTTTCATGACATCCGGATCCCAGTATGGATTGATCCCTAACACTTCTTTTGTATCTGCATCAATAAATACACGATATTCTGTATGTAGTGGTAATCCTTTGTAGATACATGGATTGTTTTCTTTATCCTTAATGAATTCTCTAACGACCCACTCATTTGTTGTTGCTGCACCATATATACTTGGCTGGTTTCTTCCAGAAAGATCATAGTGTGCAAAACAACTTGCCTGAAAACTGATGAATAGTAAATATTCTCCGATCTCTTTGACTTCTTTTGCGTCATGAATATGAGCATTCCGAAAATCAAATTTAGAAGAAAAAACACCAGTTTTGATAAAGTATTCTTTCGTTTCGTCTAATTCAAAAGCTTTCTGGCAAAATTGATCAATGATCTGAAAAGTCGTAGATGACAATTCTGTATATTCCATTCGACTCATTTGTAATACCGGCAATGGAACTTTCATGATCTTTGTCTTTGGCAGCTGAAAGAAATCAGAATAAAAAATCGCATTTACTAATCGTGGAAACCAGTTTCCTATGGAATTCTGACAACGATCTAAAATTGCATAGCTGATTCCATCCAGATCTAACATATCTAATCCCTGACGAAAATGGTCATAAAGAAACCTTTTTTTTCGTGGATCTTTTGTATTCAGATACTGCAGATATTGCTCTAACAATGCATCTCCCGTACCATCAGAAAGACTTTTTTTAACATATCGTCCAGTCAGATCAGGTCTTAACTCTTTTGGCAGCTCATTGATTTCTTCAAGTGTTACTTCTGAGTTTTCTGGAACTTTAACTGTTCTCGTTTGATTGCAAGAATAAATATTTCCATATTTTCCGTCATATTCATAAATGAGGGTTTGATCTAAAAGCTCATTCACAATCCGGTCAATCAGATCTTGAACGTTTCCTTTCTCAGGTACATCCTGTTTTGGATTTAAACTTGCAGCCTGCTTTGCATTGACTTTGAAAAGGTTGTCGCTGATCGGCTCATTCATGGAATGTAGCTGATAGGATTTTTCAAATGCCTTTAAGGCTTCTGGCGTAACCCTTAACATTTCTGCGAGTTTTTCTTTGGACATAATTGCTTTTTTCATATCTTTATTAAAAATATTTGATAAATCTAACATAAATTTTCTCCTTTTATTTTTCAAATCTGATTTCCATAGCTTTTGCTAATGCATAGCCAAACTCCTGATTTGCACCTGGACTTGTTTCCCATCCTTTTAACATGTAAATGATGTCACAATCCTTTAACAACTGAAAAGATAATCTCATGTAATCTTCATAAGAAGCGTTTTCTAATTTTGTCCCTTCATATGCAGGATTTACAACTTCATATCCTTGTGCCAAAAGTTCTCTCGCTGCTACATCAAATCGTTCCTGATAATCTTCTGTTTTTGTAATCTTTCCAGAGATATAGACTTTTCGATTTTTCTTACTAAAATCAACCGTGTGCAAGATATCGAACAGTTTTTTTATTTCTGGACTGCAATCTGTAAATAAATCCATTGGAGACGTTTCAATTAGCTTTACATCCTTATCATACTTATCCGCGTATTTTTGCAGATAACGTACGCCATCTTTGTAAGTTAAGAAAAAGATCCCTGGACGCTGATATAATTCTTTTATGTAATATCTTAATTCTGCATGATGATATGTATATCCCATAACCCATTCTACAATTGCAAGCAATCCATTCTTTTGGATTTTTTCTAATGATCCTTCCCATAACATAGTTTTGCCTATATCGTTTTTTCCATGAATCAAGACCTTATAATTGTTAATCAACTCTACCTGATACTTTTCTTCGAGTGAATTATCCTTAATAATACTCTGAATCGTTTGATATAATTGCTGCGGAGTTGTTATATTGATACAATCAATACATAAATCTGCTCCATCAGCAATCTGATTTAGATATTCTACTGCATCCGGATCATTTCTAAGATCAGTCTCAACATTGTCGAGATAATTTTTGATTGGTTCTTGAATAACCCAGATACGTGGATAAGTCAGCATGTCGGAATGTTGGGTATTCATTTCTTTCTGCAGTTCATACAAAAAATCCAATTCTTCATCTGTGATACGATGCTTTGCATATTGATCAGTATGATGTGGATATTGTGTAAATTCTTTCTTTAACATTATTTTTCTCATTTTTTATAAAATTCTCAGCTGCGTATCCACATACCTTTAGGTGGTGGGTAGTTCACTTCTTGCATGATCTCTTTTCACATAGAACTCTTCATTCGTAATTATGTATTTCATACATCACTCCTGTATTTAATTGTAGTTTTTTGGAAAAAATTTCATGTTGACGAACATGTTTAGAATTGTTATAATGATTTTAAGGATAATAATATCCTTATCTGTTAAACAATTCTAAATACTTAATTCGATTTTCTATCGTGCTGCCAACACGATAGATTCAAAAAATCTTTTTTTTGTTATTTATTATTTGTTTAGTTAGTTTGTGTGAAAGTAGAAGTTTTACCAAAGACTTCTGCTTTCTTTTTTATTGTCTGTATTTTTATTCCAACATTGTATCTCTCTTTGTATGTAAATTGCAGGCATTTGATTATGTCAAATATGTCGTCCTGCTTAATATGAGAGAACAAATTCTCATCTTGAATAAATTCGATCCAATGATATGAAAGATCTTTATCTTTGCCATAGATCTTCATCTTTCTATCATCTGCTCGAATCTTATATTCACTCAGAAACCACGATGACATTTCTGATGAGTGTAAATCAAGTACATCAATATGCATTTGATTTGATTGATTCGCTACCAATGTTTTTAATATTTGATTGTCCATACATATACCTTCCTTTATTCTGCCATGATTTGATGCACACGATAATTCTTATAGTCCTCATCTTTATATAAATAACCAATAGTTTTACCAATTACAGTTTGACGATCACTAAATTGTTTCTTTTTTAATCTATATGATATATAATAATTATAATAAAATTCAATTGCAATTTCACTAAATTGACGTGCGATTACAGATCGTGCGATTCCTTCTTTTGATTTAATATAATACAAATCTGCAATTGCCTTGATATCCATTTTAGATTTTAAATATTGTATAAAACCAGAATTAATAACATCAATGGTTGTCAATTTATCATACGATAAACTGTTACCAGTTAATTCTAATTGAGACTGCACATTATTATATATCCTCTTTTGCTCTGCTTGATATTCTTCTATATTATTACATTTTTTTCGTGGTATTAATACAAAATCATCATATATATTCGTATCTCCCATTTTCAATTTATATTCATTCAATGTCTCGATAAAATCTTTGGAGACTGGTTTCCCAAAAATTGTTAAATCATTTTGATTAATATCTGAGAATTTTAGATTTCTTAACTCCTTTCCATTTATCCCATTATATAAACTCACAATATGAAATCTAGTATTCAATTTGGTATCGGCTGATGCATTGCACGACATCAGATTCGAAATAAACGCATTTATTTTATCTGGTGTAACATAATTAACATTAACTCTATTTGAAAAATATATATCAACTGCTAATTGCAAGTTTATAAATTTATCATTAACAAATGGATTATATTTAATGTAATTTTGTTCATATGCATAAGTATATAGTTTAACGAGCTGGTCATATCTTTTTTTAATAGAATTCATACTTTTGGTTTTTTTACCTCTAGTATCTGATAATATAGCCTCTTGGATTGTACCTGGTGCATACGTTAACCCAGATTCATTGTCGTCCGCAATATCGGAATCTAATAACCAATTCCATGTTGGGCGACGTGATTCTGATACGTGAGAATCTATATAATTTTGTATCAATTCTTTATTATTCATAATATTCTCCATTTCTAGGATGCCATTGCATTCATGTACGATAACATGCCGTTTTGTATTAAAATGCCATGTCCTATTTTTAACATTAAAGATAGATCAGATATTCTTCCCCAATACTCTAAAAGATTATTCTTTGGAATTGTTCTTCCTTGCTCTAAATACACTTGTGATACCATTTTTAATCCATTACTGGTATTTGGATAAATGGTCACATGTGTCGGTATCCAGTTCCTTAATTTTTTTGTAATTGGATACACGTTAATCTCTGTGCTCGTATTGTTACAAATATTATTAGAATAGACAATAACTGGTCTTTTCCCATGCAAGATATGGCTACCTTCGATTTTCGGCAAATCTGCAAAATATATTCCCCAAACTTGAGGATTTTGATATTTACCATATACATATTCTTTTCTTTTTCTGTTATCGTTTCCTTTTCTTTCTTTGTTAGTATATCCGTTCATTTTTACGTCCCTCAACTTTCCCCAGTTGCATTTTTTGTTTTCATGAATTAAATATACCATACTTTTTGCACCCTGTCAATAGGTGCAAGAAAGAAAGTTAATTTTTATTGTGAACAAAGAATCTCTACATTTCTTATTATAATGCTACCATAGAACAAAATCAAGATATTTTTCGAACAAATGTTCTCTTTTTGTTCAAACACTTTACTTTGTGCTTACTTGGAAGTGGGAAATACTGTCTAACTTTATGAGGCTTATCCAGTTTCCATTTCTTTTCTTCAAAATCATAGTCACAGAAATCAAGCACTTCGTCCACACATCCATCATTATATTGGTAATCCACGATAACAGGATATGTTTTATATCTCATATAACGTGATGCATTATCTGGTTTTAGCGGTGGAATCTCTGCTGAAATCCACATAAGATTCTGGTTTACTTTCTTTTCTTCCTTATTTTGTCTAATCGTATTTATCTTCATACAAAATTCTCCTTACAAAATTCTAATAATCTGCTCATAAATTGCAATCGCATTATCTTCTGGAAAGTTCTGGTTTACATGCATATGTCCAAAGAACCACTTTTTATATTTAACAGATTCTTTAATTTCTTGCAAATAATCCGTCAATATATCTGTTTTATACACTCCTGATCCTTGATCCATTTGACGTAATGCAGATGTGTATGGACTATGTGTAATTATATAATCCACTTGCGATCCATTCTGCTTCAGATTCATCATTCCTTCTGTCATTTCTTCTTCTGAAGGCAACTCCTCTTTCCACCATGACGTATGATTGATCCTAAACATTTTGTCGTAATCTCTGTACCATTCATTAATTCTTGGATCGTCTGGCTCTAAAATCCCATCCTGAACGTCATGAGAACTAGATCCACCAAATGTGAAGAATCTCTTTCCCTGGATATCAAATACCTGCCCTCGCATGAGATGAAAAATAGAATAACGAATCTTATGAATCTTTCCTCCATTCCATTCTTCTACAGGATATTCGTACAGCCGATCATAATTTTCATGGTTCCCACATACAAACAAAGTAGTAAATGGTTTGTTGTCCAACCATTCCAGATTATGTCGTTCTTCTTTTGTGTCATGCCACAATCCAAAATCTCCGCAAATGATCACGTAATCATCTTTAGTTAACTCTACTCCTTCTGGGAAAGAATGACTGTTTAATCGAGTCATCCAATCCCCATGTGTGTCTCCTGTTACAAATATCATATAATAACTCCTTCCAGTAATTCTTTTAATGCTTGCATATTATCCTCATGCACTCCATTATCTTTATCTGCATCATCTTTCCCTGTATCATAAGCACACTTGATAATCTCCATTACTCTATCATAGCTCACGTTAATAACATTTTCCCTCAGTCCATTAAATGCTCCGCTGATAATATCCTTGTATGTCTGAGCGATATCATCAAACAATACATGAGTTTCCTCCTCTGTAATTGTAGCATATAAAAACGTCATTGCAGGGCTACTATGATTCAATAATCTCATAAGTGTATACAATACGTTCTGATCATCTTTATGATCAACAAGTGTCCAATACACAAAGTTCTTTCGTAGTGTATGTGTACCAATGTTATCCTCAATTCCAACTGCTTTAGCACCTTTTTTAACAAAGTCTAAAGCATTTGCTTCTGTCATGTGCCCTGATCCAGATTTACATGTTCCGAAAACATAGTCATCCATTGGCACTTCGCCATCAATCTTGACATCATATTTAGTTCCTGCGACAGCTTCAAAGAAAATATCCACTGCTTCGGTTACCAAATCGTTAAAGTATACCGTTCTGAATTTCTTTGTTTTCTTTTCCTGTTTACGAGTCTTGTCTCCCAATAAGTCGCTCCATTTAAGTCTAACAATATCAGAGATACGATATGCGGTATTGTTCCCAACTGCAACCAAAAGATTATTTCTGGCAGCTACATATCGTTTGTACTCTGTATAGGGTTTATCAATCTGATCTCTAAAATATGCATTAAAGGCTGCAAATTTTTCTTTGTTCTTAATTGGATACACTAAAGATGATACGCCTTTTTGTTTATTAGATCGAGTCCATTTAGGATTTCCGTCCTTACGTCTTTTGATCTTTGCTTCAGGTTCTTCTGCGTTATTATTGTTTGCTGTTTCAATAACTTCAAACTGTGTTGCTGCCATGATAATCTCTCCTCTCTTAATTATTCTTACACTCTCTTAATTACTTTTTCTATTTCCTGTGCCAACAGAAAATCATTTATTGCATTTTCATCGTCAGTAATCAATGTATATTTCCATACTGGGGAACCATGATATGATATATCTTCAACCTTAAATAATGCTCTTTTACCAGTGTTATTTTCTCTATGATCTGACTCCAATAACTCTGTATGAATTCCCCAACTATCATATAGATGTCCATCGTATAGTATTTGAGCCGCAGCTATTAATATATCATATTTATTCACATCAACCTCTGTATTCACTGTTCCGTATAATTTCATTGTTCCAATCTCCTCTCTAATTATTGCACTGTTCACGTACTTCTGGTCTAATTTCTACTTCGATTAATTCCATAATTCTTACTCCTATTCTCTAAATTTAGGCAAAATAAAAAGAAGCCATAAGCTTCTCAATCTCATTCTGTTATTCAATTTCTACAATGGTCTAATAATATCAGGATTCATGATCAGAATACTATCACAATCCCAACCGTAAAGCTCATAATATAACTCATAATCACCTTTGGATAAATTAAGCTTAATTGCATCAACTCCATCTTCGACCATCTTCTCAAAATCTGGCACAACGCCCATTGTATCAAATAAATATTCTGGGAGATATCCCGATAGATCTTGCGTTGGAACCTGCTTTAAATCGGCTTTCGCTGTCCATTCAACAATATTTGCCGAATCATCCAATGTAAATTTAAAGTTTTTGTCTAGTTTATCAATTCTAAAATCATTATCAATACACCATTTCTCCCACGGCTGATCCGCTTTTATATCCGATGCCCATAAACCTCCAAATGGTTTGTTAATCATGTTTCTGTTCACAATTGACATAAACAACTCTTTCTCAAACTTATCACTTCCGTAGTGAATATAAATATTTTCTGACATTTTTCCATCCTTTCGTCAAACTTATCCTGTCATCTGCTTCTCAAACAACTGTCTTTCCAACGCACCAAAATCATAATCACGATCACATTCCAAGTGTGCAAGGTTTGTTACCTTGGACTTTTGTTTAGCGTTCTTCTTAGTCTGATTACGTTCCCAGTTTCGTACTGCTGCCTTCCAGTCTTGCATTTTGCTATTGCCCATCATCCAGTCTTTGGCTGTGTAATAATCCACAAACTCTTCTGGATCAATTCCATTGTGTCTTTGTTGGCAATATCTGGAGACTTGCTCGCAATCAGGCGGTCTGAACCGCTTTATATTATTATTATTATATTTATTATTATTCTTTACTTTCTTTTTATGTGTCGCTTCTGCGTCGTTTTGGTGTCGTTTCTGTGTAGTTTTTTCATCTACAAAACCTTGATAAACACTGTAATTTACTATGGTTATGACTGTCTTTTTAGTGTCGCTTTTTACATGTATGATACTGTCGTTTTTCAGTGTCTTTAAAAATTTGACAACCTTTGAATTACTCCATCCCCATCGATCACACAATCTTCTGATCGAAGTAACTACCGATCCTCGCTCAACTGTTTCTAAATTTCCATCAATGTATTTCGATTGATCATTATATCCTGCGAGAATCAATAAGTCAATCATTGCTTGCCCTCTGGCAAATGGTTTATCTTCCCATAACCAGTGATCTGTAATTTTCCGATGGAGTTTAATCCATCCTGTGTTATTCATGGCATCACTCCCCTCTGTATATGGAGATAAAATTCTCCTTTCACTGTTTTAAATGTTCACCTGTTAATTCATCAATTGCATAATGCGTCATAAATTCATCATAACTCATTATACGTTTACCACAGTCACAGCATGTCATAGATTTATTATATGTGCAGTATTCAGTAATTTCTTCATCTTGAAAATGTCCATCAAAACTGTATGTATCGGTTCCATTAGCTTTAAACCTAACAGCCATTCCACGATCAATTCCGCAGTGCGGACATTTTGTTATTAAAGTCTTCATTTCACATCACCTCAATTTCTAAATTCTAATACCATGTTCTGCTTCATATCTACACCAACAATCAACATATCCATCTTCATCATTAACATCTAAATATTGTTCGTATTTATCCATGAGTGGGTACATTTCATCGTAACAAACATCTTCATTGATAAAGCTCCAAATGTCCATATAAATTGTATTATAAAAATCTTCTGGGACATAATCATATACATCTGCACAGATGATTTCTACCTTATTACTCAATGGCAACTGACTTGCTACCAAATCAATAACTTCCTGATTCTTTTCCACCACAGTTATCTTATCTATCATTGGATCATCTTGAATCGCAAGTAAAATCAAACAAATTCCAAGTCCACCAATAAGAACTTTCCCGTGAGCGTTTGTTACAAAATCTTCATTAGTCCTTTTTTCCATTGGTGTATTAGACATTAAGACGCTGCCACAATGTTCTAATCTTACATAATCTCCTGGTGTAATTCCATGACACATGGCATACCCATCATGATTGTTTATTGTAAAATGAGATAACTTAAAATCTCCAATCTGTCTATCTTTTAAAATTTTGCTCATATCTTCATACATATATCTATCTTCCATTTCCATCACTCCTTCTAATCAAATATTTGTTTCATTTCTGTATCGTTTGCAAGCATAGATTCATCAATGTCGTTTTCACACATAGCCTGAAACAACTTTTCATAACATTCAGAGCATAAATAAATCGGCTGTGTGCTAGTATATTTTCCATTCTTATATTCAAATATAATCTTCTTCATTCCTTTGTTGTTATCTGAATATTTCCTACATTCAACACATGATCCAAATTCATCTGGCAAATCTGCCACGTTATATATTTTCATAATTATACCACACCTTTCTAATCTTCTGAAATAATTTCCACCGCTGCATCGTAAAATCTATTATATAAAGTTGTATTTGTTTTAATAAGCTGAGATTTAGACAATCCATGAGCATACTCATCCCAGTTAACACCATTTTCTGTCATCTTAGCGTAGATTTTCCGATAAACAGAAGTTCCACCTTTAGATTTATTTCCAATATGATTAGCATAATTGGTAATCTTAATCTTCATTTCTTCCCAATCAGGCTGTGCGTTCTCTTTGCGGAACTGTCGCAGAAGTTTTTCCAGCACACTTACCAGTAGGTCAGGATATTTATCATAGCAAAGATCAATCGTTGGTACATTACCTCTTTCACTAATATTGTATTTCTCTTTGTATTCTTTCCGATCCTGTTCCCACACAATTCCATATGTGTTAGTTAAATAGTTATATGTTTCTCTAAGAATATCTCTCGTGGTAGTTCCTAACTCATCAGATTCTTTCAAAATATCATTAATGATTCCATAGACGTTAGACTTCCATTCATTAAGTTTGTATTCTGCGATAACACTTTCCGTATCCACTACTGGAATATCTTTCGTAGGTTTACCAATCTGCTTATACAGTTCTTTCCGTTCGGCTTTCATCTCTTTCACAATGTCTGCCAACTGATTGAAACCTTTGATAGTAACATTGTATAGGCGTTCATTGTTTCTTTCCATCTGCCTCATAAGTTCTGTCTGTTCTGTAAGAAATTGCTCTACTGTCGTTACAGGAGTTCCTGTTCTTAAATTTCCATGACGATAAGATTTAATAATATTCCATGCCCAATCCATAAAGGCATCCGCTTTTGGTTGACGACTTAATCTACATATCTCAAATACTCCCAGCTCATTATATACAACTGTTTCCCTATTCCTTCTATCAACCGTCCTCGTTTTGAGGACACTTGATTTTCCAACAAACCGATTCTTGTTCTTGTCGTGAATATTTTGGATTGCTTTTCTTGGATCTGCATATTCCAGTGCTTCTCCAATTTGATTTCTCGTCATCCAAATATCGTCCTCAGAACTATAAAAATCACACGATAAATCGTTAAAATTTTCCGTTTTTACTAACTGTAGGTTCATTCTTTATCTTCCTTTCTAAACTGTCTTATTTTTCTCTACACTCATTATTTTTGTATAACTGTATTCCGTAAACCAATAGGAATAAAATCAACATTTAATTCCAACTATTAGTGTGCCAATCCTAATAGAAACCTATTCTATTCCTATTAGCTCTCTATGTATTAACACCCTATCCTATTAACAATTCTATGTCTAGTTAGTTATTAGTTTGTATAATAAATTTGACAAAGAACCGACCTGCCAAATCGGTTCCTGCCAAATGTTTTCGTAAAATAAAAAGAACCTTCCGTTCGGTTCTTTGTCAAAATTATTACATGAAATTAAATCAGTTGGTAAATGAGCATTCCGAAACCCACAATAACCCATAATGTCGTGATTACTTTCATAGGTTTCATAATAGCCTCTAATATTTCTTTTGATATGCCTATATACTTCTTTAAATATACTTGATTATATTCATGGTCAATTTTTCTTAATAAAATCCACGTCAAGAAAATAATCACATATAATACAAAAGATATTCCGCAGAACTGTTCAAAGAAATGAACAACCTGTTCTAATTCCATACTTCATCATCCTCATCTTCATTATCGTATAAATTTTCCACTGGTGCTGTCTGTTGGAACATATCTGTTGGAGATAGGTTTCTGGCTTCACACATTGCACAAAAGACTTTCAATACCTTATCCCATTCATGCTCTTGAATCCACTGTAGAAATGGTTTCTTCCCACGTTTCTTAACATCAATCTGATATTTGTATTGCAAGTTCTTATAAAGCTCGTTCCACATAACAGAGAATTGTGTTCCTGTAACCGCAGCCAACTTTCTAATCCCAGCGTTCATCTTGTTTCGATCATCCCACGTTAAAATTTCCGCTGCTAATAGCTTATTATCATTCTGCAATTTCTGATTCTCTTCTTTGAGTTCTTTGTTTTGTGTTCGCAGATCCGTTACCATTGCAAGCTTGACATCTTCAGAGAATGATGGAAAATAGTGTTCAATAAACTGTGATTCTTTTCCAAAGTCAACTGCACCGCCTGTCTTACGGATGTTTCTAAGGTATTCTTTGATCTGCTTCTTCATCTGCTTGGCAATCGGTTTACGTGACTGCATACACACTTCATAGAGTCCATCTTCTGTGAGGAATAAAAATGGAATTTTAGTTTTTCCATTAGCGTCTAATTGACCTAAATTTTGAGTACCAACATTGTTGGTAGTTAAAATTTTAGTCTTAAATTTTTCCTCTTGATCAATTGTTTGTAACATTACATTAACATTATATTTTCCATCCCCAGTCTTTGCATAATCAATCCATTCTGCCACGTCTTTAGCCAAGAATAACGGATCTTCAATGCTTCTATAAAGATCAATTCTTCTGCCTAAAATTTCCGTTGTGTCAACAAGCTGTACGCCTGTCTCGATCTGTTCTTGTTCTCTTCGTTCTTCCATCGTAATATAATCATTAATAAAAACATAATGTCTTACGTTCTCAGCAAGGCTTGAAGTTTCCATCAGTAAAGACAATCTGATTAAACATTTAAGAGTAAACACCTTAGCACCTTTATAGCCGAATGAGATATTTAATCCGTTCGGATACGTTACCATGATTCTTCCCTTCTGTTTTTCCGTTGCTGCGTCCTGACCATCAATGATCTCCTGCACCGTCTTAACTTCCATTCCATCGTCTAAAAACTCTTTGCGATACTTCGTACACAACCTCTTGACTTCATCTACATCTCCATCAAAGAATCGTGCAACCTGTTCCGTAGTGATATAATCTCGTCCAGGGAGCCACGGAATCGGCTTGATCGTAACTTGTTTTAAAAGCTCCGTGTTCTGCACCAGTTCATCTCTCTTTGCTTTGTCCAAAATTGGATCGCAAGGGATTTCCATTTCGTTTAGATTCATAATTAATTCCACCTTTCTTATGTAAAAAATTATATTAAAAAAGACACTCTGGAATTTTCCATTGTGTCTTAGTTACCTATATTCATTTTTTATCTTCCGTTCCAAAGATCGGAAAAGAACTTATAAATTCCATACAGAATAGCAACAAATGCTATAACCATTAAAATTCCATAGCCACCACCTAAGATAGCTCCTAACATATATTCCAAACTATCCTCTGGAACGATAAATATAATTATTAATAATAAAACCAATGGCATAATTTTACTCTCCTTTGCTAAAAAATAGGCACTATTAAAAGTGCCTATTGACAATAAATTAATCGTTTTTATATATACTATTTATTATAATTTGGTCTATCAGTAACATTCAATACTTGAATAAGTGCATCTTGTAACACTTTAGAAACATTAATTCCAGAATGTTCTGCTTCATAATTTAACCAACTAGGTAATGCAACATTTCTTCTTACAGATTTTGTATCAATTTTTCTTCGATATTCTGTTGAATCAATATCAACCAATGAAATAATAGTTTCTCCTTCATCAAAAAATGTGCTTTTCGCAATATCGAGATCTGTAATATTTGTTGGTTTAGGAATTTCCACCTCTCTATCTTCCATAGAAACACAAATTAATTCCATTGTGTCTCGTGCCATTTTAATAGCATCCGACATATCTTTTCCTTCCGTTAATACATTTAAATCTGGTGCCTCAATTAAATATTTTCCGTCATCAGTTTTCGTAAATAGTACGGGATATACTGCTTTCATATTTTCACCTCTATTCTTATATATGATTGCAAACAAGATCTTCCAATGGCAGGCTGTATTATAACAGCCCGTTCCTTCTTAGAATCTCTTTAGCAAGTCTTTCATCAACTTCCTTGTGCCCTGGAACTGATTCACATTTGTTTCCTTTGATGTAGATATCATGGTTACCGCCATGTCTGTCAAAGACAAATCCGCCTGCTTTGAGCTTCTTGATTAAATCTTTCTGCTTCATTGTATTGTCTCCTTTACCTACTTATATTATACACAATATCTACACACTGTCAATAATATTTTACACACTTTTTACACAATATTATTTTAATAAAATTGACATTTAATTAGTTAATAGATCCATCTGCATTGACAAGCTTATTTTCCATTTCTGCGTTGTTGTCTGCAATATTCTGTAATACATAATACAGTGGATCATCTGCCTTAGATAATTTTCTAATGCTTTCAGTCAACATTTCCATATCTTCTTTATAATCATCTACAAACGTGTCATAGTCCATTCCTAAAGACATATTAAATAAGATGTTTGCGATTCTTTTTACTTCGTTATTTTCCATAACTAATCACTCTCCTATTCCCTAATCTCGTTTGCAATGTCATTTCTTGTGCCTCTAATAGAGCATCCTTCTGTATCATGTCGCATCAGGATCTCGTAAATCTGTTCTTCTTCTTCCTCTGTTAGAGAAAATCCTCCCCAGTATCCATAATCATTCTCTCCGTGACACATAACGATTCCGATAATTTCCTGTTTTGTTTCTGTATTCATAATCTCTCACTCCTGTTCTGTGATAAAACTTTTCTTTTAACTCAAAAAGCGGTATCTATATCAGACACCGCTTTATACTATTTATTCCATTGACTGTCTTAAAGTTTCAATATTTTCTAACACCTCATTTAATGTATCAATCAAATTAATATTCACTGGCAAAAGTACAATAGCGTACCCATTATCAATAATTTTACATGGTGCTTTATTACTCATAATTTCCAGTATAAACGTGTCATTCTGAATAACTTTTAAGGCATCCAACATGAAGTTAGGATTAAATCCAATCATAAAATCTTCTGTTAAAACATTGTTCTTTGCATCAAGAAAATCCATTGATGATTCCTTATCTTTATTTTCACAATAAGACACTAATTTATTTTCTTTGTTATGTAAAAGCATTGGAAATCTTGAACTTTTAACATGATTTACATTATACTTTGTAATTTCCATTAACTCTTTTGTTGTAAGCTCTACTGATCCAGTCGGTTCAATTCCTTTTAAAATTGCATCTACATCAAAATACTTTCCAGTAACCATCTCTACAAAGAAATAAAAATCATTTCCAACAAACTGTACATAATCTTCATTTGCTTCGATCTCAACATTATCTTTATTCCCTTTTAGGCAATTTTTAAGCATTATATATGCCCTTAATGGAATGTTAATTTCCGTCAGTGCTGTATCGCCAAACATATACTCAGATAAATCTTTCTGAATAATTCTGTACCCATCAAGTACAGTTATTGTTTTATTCATAATGTTTAAATTAAAGCAATTCATCATCGGTTTATTTTTGTCTAACTCTTTATTAAATAATGAAAGTTTTTCCATCATCTCAAAAAGATCATTCCCTGGAATAATGGCAACGTGTTGTAATTTTTTCAGTCCATTGTAGATCACATTGACTTCTGATCCTATAATACTCTGCACTTTCTTATCGGCTTTTACAATAAGTTTTCCATCATGTCTATGAAAATCAAAAGTAAAATCTTTTGCTTTCAATTTTGATATCTGTTTTAATTTAGCAAATGGCACAACGAATTTTCCAACATCGTCACAAGCACTATCTTTTACGACAATCATTCGTGCATCTGCTGTATTTGCAATAAACACTACCACGTTTCCACCCATAGATACAATACAATCATCTGTTACGCTATTCTTAATTGTTTTTTCCAGTTTGTTTACCACGTCTTTAAAATCCTTTGCATTTAATGTAAATTTCATAATCTATATACCTCATATCTTTCTATTAAATCTTTCAATTCATATACTACTGTGTTATTTTTCAAAAATTTTTCCGCTTCTTTTCGGGTGCAATGATCTTCCATTAAAATTTCCACGTTCTTTTCAAATGCTTTTCTTTCATAATCAAACATAATTTACCACCTACATTCCCTTCTTGATCATATTTTCCGCTACTGTTCTAACCAACCATGAGTATTTCCAGTGCATATTAAGGTAGTCATTATAATCATTTCTGATAATCTCATCTGCCCTATCTTTATCATAATTTTCTTGAGTCCATTCAACGTCACACTCTTCTGCATCGGTTGATAATAACCAATCTTCAAAATCCATTGCATGACCACGATTATCTTTAATGTCTGCGACAACTTTTTCCATATCATCATCCATGATTTTTACTACAAGATTTCCATTGCCGTCAACAATATTCCACCATTCTTCTTCAAATTTTCCGTGATAATCACGTTGTACTAGCATCTTGATCTTGTCGTGTTTTTTCCAATCGTACTTAGTGCTTGTCACACATAAACTTCCATCAGAACTTTTCCCGTAGTACCAATCACAGTTATATTGATTTAATTTGATTGTATAACCATGATAAGTGATTTTTGTAAATCCCTCAGGCATTTCAGGAATCTTATGGATCTCAAAGCACTCAGGATATTTAATATATTCAAATAAAAGTGTTTCGATTGTGTTTCCATACTCCATAATATCAAAGTGATCAATTCCACTCATAATATCATCATCAAGATTTTCATAATCATTCTCGCTATACCCATACTTCATCATGAGATTACTAAGATAATCAAAATTCTTGAACTCTTCATTCTCATAAAGCACTGTTTTCTTTCCAGTAGATTGTTCTGTCATAATAAGTTCTTTGTACTTCATAATTTCCAGCCTTTCTGCCTATTTAGGACTTTAAAATATTAACTGTTCTCTTATATTATACACGATAATTTCCATCGTGAAAAGTAGCGAGGGCGGAATTGAACCGCCCGATAAAAGCACTCTTTTATCTACCATACGCCACCGTTTTTTCCGTTCCAATACGTCACTACCATCAACCAGTAGTACAGTTTTTCCGTTCATGTAAAGTAACTATTAGCTTCAATAGTCAAGTCTTTCCGTTAGGGTGTATACTCATATCATCATGAGTAGTAAAAGCCTTTAATTGGCTATGTAATAAGCTATGCACGACATACAGAGAAGTTGAATAGATTAGCTGGATCTTCTTTTAAAATTTCCGTCATGTCGTCAATTGCTTCTTCTTGTGTTCTATACTTCCGAAAAATTCCGAACGTGTTCTTGAATAATAAGAAGTATTTATAACCATATAAGCTATCATCAATTCCAGCGTTCGGAGGATTTTCAGTAAAGTATAATGTGTTATACTTGCGTTCTACATGACATGCTAGCGATTTCATAGTTATTCTGCGACTCATTCTTTCCACCTACTTTCTATTCTTCTAAATTTTTAGAATAAACATCAACATTACGTTTGTTATCACGACTCCAGCCCCACCCATAATATTTTCCACTCATCCCGCAATCTTCAAGATCGTACTCAATACTAAGATTCCAGTATTCATCTGGATTTGTACAGAAAATTTCCGTTCTACCATCGGGATATGTATTTCTTGTTATCATAATTTCCACCTTCCTTTCGTCTTATTTTATTAGTCAAAACAGTTTTATTTATCCTCTAAGGTTACAATTTTATTTGCGTTTTACCAATTAAATTTTAATTGTGGAAAAGTTCTTTCTAGTTCTACAGAATCATTACAAGAATAATCACCAATCATTTTTCCGTTCTTGTATATGTTACCTCTATATTCTCCGTCATTAGGATAAAAAGAAACGTCTATTTTGTCAGCTTCTGTATGCTTATCACCATACCACATATCAATATTAATCATTGTTACAACCTCACTTTCATATTTTTTCCTATTTCAATAAAAGTTCTACAGCCAACATATAAGCCACATATTTCCATACATTCACATAGTCTTGTAAATCTTCCAGTTTACAATTCATAGCTGTATAAATCATAAAGTGATCAAATCCCTTACGTTTTAGTTCTCTTGTTAGTTCTCTTTTTGCAATGCAAGGTAGCATAGATACTTTGATTTTTCCAATATCAAAACTGCTTCTTTCCTTGCGTTCTACTGTTTTAATAGTTACTGTTTTATTTTCTGTCATCTTTAAAATTTCCATTCTATCTTATCTCCTTTTCTTTCTTATAAATCATTCTGCGATATTTGTAATCACAATATAATTTCCATTTCCCTTAAGATATAACAATTCATACACCTCCCCATCGTATCCGCCATTATTTTGTTTATAGCCATCTAGCGTATTGTATTTTTCATAGTTAATAATGTAATCACACATATCATATAAACCAGTTTCCATTGCTTCTTTATTTCTATATTCAATTTCATTCTTATCTTTATACTTATGACTATTTACATTGTCGTAGCTACATTTTACAAATGGCACATTAAGATATTTTGCAAGATCATTTTCAATTTCTTTTAGTTCTGCTTCATCTTTTTTCAATTCATATCTATTTCCAATCATATCTATTGTTCCTCCTGGTTATCTTTCTTTGTAATTGTTATGTCGTATCCCATTTCTTTCCAATACCACAGTGTTTCACTTTTAATATGGTCTAATGTACATAATCTCACATGACTTTTTTCAAGATCAGCCATATAAAGTTCCGTATTTGTTTCCATAACTAAAATCATTGGGAAATTACCCGTATACTCTACCTTGTGATGATATGGACTTGCTATTGTATACATATCGTTTATTTTTTCCAATTCTTTTTTATTTTTAATGGTAACATATGTATATTTGTAGTCTGTACTTGCTTCTTGATATACTGGACATTCGCCTGATTTTATTGGTAAAGAGTTAATCAATTCATTCCAGCGTTCTTGTAAATTTATTCTTCTATCATCTTCTTTAATCCAGTTTTCATGCTGTATACAATCCCATTTATCTGTATAATAAATTCCATCATCTGAAATATAATATGTTTTCGCTTCTTTAATTTCTGTTCTCATAGTCCAACACCTTCTTTCTATCTAATTTTTCCATTGTCTACGATCGCTTCTACATCATCACAGTAACTATTACAAGGATTCCATACACAATAACTTGTCACGTGCTTTCCTTTTCTTACACGTTTGTTATACGCAAGGTAATAGCCATTTCCATACGTTCCATGTTTACCACCGGCAGAAACACTTTTAATAATTTCCACGTAAATAGTATGCTTTACAGCACGTTCACGGATCATTTTATCCGTTAGTTTTCCAGTGCTGATATACTTTACCTTATAGGCGTTTAGATCGTATTCATGCCGTATATAATCGTTTATAAGCTGGATATTCTTATTCTTTGCATTGATCTTTACAACAGAATCATCGAGCTTATTTCTAGTGGCGTGTGTGTTAAATTTTACAGTTACAACGGTAGTCCCTGGATAGGCATATGATTCCTTGCGAACTTTCCAGCAATAGCCGTCAACCGTGTCAATTGTGCCGTCACTGTTATAAATACCTTTAATTGTTCTGTACTTGCTTCTTTTTGTCTTTGCATACACTGTATTTTCCAGCATTAAAAAAGCCGTAAACATAATTACTACGGTTAATAAGATCTTAATTGTTTTGTTTTTTGTTTTCATTGTGTCTTACCTTCTTTCTAAATCAATCTATCTAAATTTGTTTTCATGTATGCACAAGCTTTTACCATGCTGTCAAAAGGATCAATACTAAATAAAAAAGATCCGTATAATAACATTGCGTCTGTCGTGTACCATCCTTCCTTTTTACATATCTTGTATTTTCCACCGCTGGACTTTTGCACAAAATATAAACCGATTGACGGTTCAAGTTTTCCAAAACAATTTCTATACTTCATAATCGTTCTACCCTCTTTCCTATTCTGTATCATCATCAAACAATCCCATACAAGCAAGTACATAGACAACTGTTATCATTAACAGTAATGCTTCTAACATAAAGGCTTGCGGTATCTTGATAAATGCAATAATAGCCATTGCAATTCCTACGAGTGCAACGGCTATATCTATCGGTTGTGGTTTATGTAATTGTGTTTTATTTTCCATTGTTCTTCCTTCCTTCTTTCTTTACTCATCAACTTTTTCTATCATGAAGTTACCACCGTGGTATAGATTGAGTCCGTGATTTCCACCAGTAATATACATATCATCAGTGATTCCATCACGTTCTATATCTTCATCTGTAATGAATACACCCATCTTTCCATCAGATTCTAGTTGATCGATCGCAAGATCTAAAATTGTACAATAATCCGTTGTAGGTTCGTCAACTGTTACAAGTTCGCTAAAATAACTATAAATCATTCTGTATTTTGTCATATCTTTCCTTCTTTCTGCCCTTTACTGGACTTTATTTCTTTATAAGTTCAATAAAATAGACAAGCCAAAAAACGACTTGTCTATAATATTCAATCTATAAATACGCAACAAACTCTGAAAAATCAACTGTATCATATAAGTTCTTGATTTTCTCATGATACACGTTATCCAGTTCTTCTTGAGTATCTACCCACGGCATACCATTAAAAACCTTCTCAGCTTCTTGCAAGATATACTGTTTTGCTAATGGCTGTAAATCACAAACAACCGTTTCTGCTTCTTTATGTGGGCAAAACGGTTCAATAAGATCCATTCTTATATTGTCTTTAATATAATCATCTAAACTTGAACCGTTCTTTTTATCATCCGATTTATTAAAAAATTCTAACAGTTGCCCAACCGTTAGAATTTTAATCTCATTGTCATCATATTCATCATCATATAAATATTGTTCCATCGTTCAAACACTCCTTTTATCTAATAATCTCAATATAGCCATCACAGTAACTAGATCTAACATAATAACCATTGATTTCCATATCACGACCATATGATTGATAATCAAAATAATCAACTAAATCACCAGGTATATTGTCTAACAATCCAGCTTCTTCCACATATTGCATTGCTACGTCGCCCATGTCATCACAATTAGAATAAATCATATAATCGCCATCTTCTACGATGTCAAAAGCTTCATCTAATTTGAAATCAGTACTGATTTCGTTGAATACTTCTTTTTCATATTCTTCTAAATCGTTATAGCGTTCTGCGATTTCATTCAATCTTTCAATTGATGTATATTCTCCTAATTCCTTAGAATCAAAAGGAATGTCATAATCAGCAATGAAGATTTCTTCATACTCTTCATTGTCAATCCCGATTGACTCTAATACTTTTTCAAGATCATCTTCATCAATAGGAAGCTCGATCCATCTTCCTACAAGATTTCCTTCATTGTACTTTCCTAAGTTACCAATCCATACTTTTACTTCATTATTCATCATAATATACCTTCTTTCTTTAGTTACCCGACTTATAAAAGCGGGATTTTAATTGTTACATATAAAAAGACACAATCTTTTTTTAGATCGTGCCTTTATGATTTACGCTATTCCTTCACTAAAAAACCAATCAAGAAAATCGCTTGTATATGGTTTTTTAGTCAAGTGAATGTCCTTTTCATTCTTTCGAATAAAAGCCCAACATTCAATTTTTGTTTCAAAACTAGTCGAATGTTCCATATTTGTTTTTTTATCGACATAGTCAATATAGTATCTCATTCTTTTCATAGTTGTTTACCTCCTATCACTACGACCAGCTTTTCAAGGCTGGATTTTTTAATAGTTCTATAATGCCGATTAAAGCGGTATGCAAGACAGTGAACAATGTTCATATAATTTGTATACAAATTACTAACTACTAGGGTACAAGCCGTTGGCGTTCATTTATAAATACAAATGTACTACTAATTGATATACTTGCCATTGTGCTATAATCAGCACTAACAACCATTAAAAATGATTTAAGTTCCAACCATGTCTTTTTTACTCTAAGACAAGAAAAGAGTTGCGACAATTTGCTACAAAAAAAACAGAGTATCAAAAAATGATACCCTTAAGTTTGAATCCGTTCATTGTTAAGTTATCCCCGTGTCTACTTTTTCAACTTGCCCAAAAGCTCCAAACCTTCATGGGTGGAAGTATTTCGCTTCACGTTTTCGGTATAGGATCACACCGACTGAGTTCATGCCCAGCACATTTCAATTGTGAAGTCTTTCGTTTGGGGTAAAAATGTCAAAGAAGTTTGACATTCAAGATAAGATTATGGTATACTTGAATTGCTAGTACAAGATATATCAATATCTTATGAAGTTCGTTGTAATCATCACGACTATGACGAACTTCTTTTTTATTTACTTAATGGTAACCAGCTTCTTTACTGGTAATAAGTTAATTGAGATTTTAAAACTCAGTCGATCAATCAAGATGACTTTTTGTTTTTATCTCTCTCTTAACTTGTCTTTATTATATCATGTATTTGCTTGATTTGTCAAGCATTTATTTGATTTATTTTTTGATTTGTTTTAAAATCAAATTATGATATAATATCAATTAGATACTTGATTTATATCTTGTATCCTTTTGACAGTTATTATTATATCAAGTTTTTACTTGATTTGTCAAGTATTTATTTGATATTTTTTAAAATTATTTTTATACACTTAATAATATAAAAAATAAAGGAAGGTAAAACATACATGATATATATAGATAATACTCAATTAATCGCAACTATTAAAGAATTGCAATTAAGAAAGAACTATACACAAAAACAACTTGCAACGGCTATTGGTATCTCACCAGCTAATCTATCTAATATCCTAAAAAATAAAAAGTCGTTGACGTTTGATGATGTTAATAAAATTTGTCATGGTTTAGGCTACAAATTGGACTATCGTTTTATAGATACAGATAATACCAGCAAAGAAGATCAATAATAACGTGTACTCTATCTTTATATGCATATAAGCCCTTATACAGCCGTTTAAATGCTTTAGAATATAAGTATGTAAAGATCATTTGTATTATATAGAAGGAACACGTATATAATAGTATTATTAATATAATATATGAGTATATCTGTTATAGTACAACGTATAACACTTGCCTATGCCGTAGGTGTACTCTTATATAGTATTATGTATGTATGTTATATCTATATATTGTGTCATAGGTGTATGTTGTGTATAGTTGTATGTTATACTATTATATGCACTTGTATAGTTATAGTAGTTTGGATCTAGTTTTGCGTGGTAGTATAAGATATACTATCATGTTATGTTTGTATATGTATTTATATATGTATGATAGTCTGATCTTGTATGATTGTTATATATATTTATTTGCTTAGTTTGTATCTTAGTTTGTGTATTTGTTGCAAGTGTTGGAAGTCTGCCAAACATCGAACACTTGTTTGCTTAATAGTGTAGCATGGTTTGGCTGTGCTGTCAAGTGGTATAGATTATAGATATATATAGGTGGTTGGGTATAGAGTTAAGTTATATGTTGGTGGATTGTTAACTTGTATAGTGTTTAGTGGTTAACAATGATAGAATGTGAGTAAATGTGATTGATTATGATTTTACCAGTGTGTTGATGGTGTGGGTAGATTATCCAACATATTATGTAAAAGTGTTGGATAATAGACAAGCGTATGATAAACAACACTTGTTGTATAAATAGTCGTTTATTGGTAGTCCGATATCGGACTATAACGACACGTACAACATATTGTACAGTTTGTGCATTATACCGAACAACTATAGTTGCGGTATCCAGTACCATATCACGTAGTATCCTATACCATGTGGAAATAGTTGGAAATTATCTGTACTCCTGATCCTGATCTGTCTATAAATCATTTACAATTATTTACAAAATCTATTTGATAAAATTATAGTATTTCAAATAGATTTTCACAATTTGAACCATGTCATTTTTATACCACCAGATCAAAAAGCGGGGGTATGTTAACATTTACATTTTTGGAAATAACTGTCATTTTAGACAGACGTGTTCAATCACCGTGTCAACAAAAATTTTTCGACCCTTGCCCACAAAATCATCACTTTCCTAAGCAATTTCCTACTCTTTCCTAGATAAACACTTTCTGCTAATTGAAAACATGTCTTCGGAGGCGTCGTCGAGCGAATCGTTTATTTTACTACTCTTTTTTCGACGCTCTCAGAACCCCTTCTTTCAAAAATCGCACTTTTCTCAAAAATCAGCCTCATTTTCCCCTTTATTTTCCCCAATTCTCTCGATGACACGTTTTTGTTTTGCACCATTTCATGCAAGTTTTACCATCAAAAGCCTAAGCAATTCCTTATATTTTTCACACCCAAATTTCACAACTTTCGCACAATTTCTCGAAACACGATTTTTAACATTTCTCGAAGCACGATTTTGACCATCAGCACCTTTACAAATCCCAGTAAATCCCTATGCGAATTACCTCTCAACCTTTGCACGAAATTACTCCAAGAAAAATGCATGAATTCGACCAATCATGCTCTAAACCGATTTTATCTCCACAATCAATCGCACAAAATAAACTGCACTTTCTCTTTATAGTCACTACATCTTTAACTATTTTGCCTACGAAATTGATGACACCACATATAGAATGGTCACAACAAAGATATGCACAAAAAAATATATGAATTGCACAAACCATATACAAACACTAAAGGAAATAACAACTACCTCTTCTCTCTAATCCTAAGTAAACAAGCAATTTATTGCGCAGTTTAGGAGAGACAGGATAAGCGTCAGCGTTCCTTCTCGACATTGCTACCGCAGGTAATACCACTTACACTCTTCCATTTCTTAGCAGATCATGTTATAATTCCATTGAGAGATTAGGCAACCCTCGGCATCTATGCCAAAACAGACACAACAAAAGATATTAATGGGTTCAAGTTGACACCCCCAGATAATGTATCGGCAAATGCATTATCAGAATTTATACTCAGGGGAAATTTCTCTGGGCATATTTTTTACAATTAACAATCTCTCATTGCAGCAAAGTATCTTATATGATATAATCGTGTATATGGCATTGAACAAGACATTCAATGTATTCCATGTATCAATAAAAACAATCCCTCGCAAGGCAAAACATTTTAATAAGATGGAATCCCTTGAACTATCAACCAGATTTGTGACAGATAGTGAACACAAGAAATCTATCAATCAGATATTTAACCTTGTAAGCAGGGATTATTTTTATGCAAAAATTTATCTCTCATTCAACCCTATAAAAAATCGCACTCTACAAATCATAAATCCATTTTACCTATCTACCTTAACAACTCTCCATAACATACCACAAAATCCATATTTGACGGATATACTCTTTTAAACATTAAGAATCACATATAATCAACACCAACCATTATGCAGCAGATTCCCTAGTCAGACATTTGCCACAACCCATCTTAGATCCACGGTAAAAATATCTCTTCATTATACCATTAAAAAATGTACTATGAGAGAGCAAATTTCAATTCTACTATCTTACCCTAACAAGTTATCGCCAGAACATATAAAATTGAAATTAGTACCCGATTTCTCATCTAAATATTGCAAAAGTACCCTAAGCAATTTCACACATGATCCATACTGTACACTCATACCACATAGGGGTACACTTTACATTGGAAAGATTATTATCTGCGCCAGTATATATTGTACGTGAAAAAGTACAAGGATATTTTCTATGAAAAAATGCACCTAAGAGATCATAAATCAATTTAACACCTCTCCTCTACCAACAATACCAATTTACCTATAGAATGGAAATTCACAGCAAAAAGCTCTTCTAAATGTACGGAATCTAGTATAAAGAAAATTACATTCTATCCAGATAAAAACATAACCAACTTCCCTCCTTGCACCTATTGACAGGGTGCATAAAGTATGTTAAAATACCAATATGCTTAAAAAGAAAATGAAGAAAGAAAGGATATATACTGTGAAGAATATGAATGATTTCAAACGTAATTACAATGAAGAGACAAAATTCTATTTCAATTTGCCACAAGGTATCACACCAGATATGATATGTCAGATAATCAATCATGGTAATCTGTGTAAAGATTCTTTCAGAGAATATATGTTGGCAGATACCAGAAAAGCAATTGCGATGAAGATTCATGATTACTGGAAAGATCATTCTGAAATATTATATCCAAGATCTTCAAGATCATATATGTGGTTATACTACAATGAGATAACCAGAAAAAGATTACAAACATTGCAGAAAGAAAACATAAAACAATTATCATATATGATCTACATGATGAAAAAACAAAGAAAGGAGAAATGAAAAGATGATCAATACAATTATCAAGACAGATGAAAGATCAAAAGAGAAAAAGATGAGCGTCAGCGATTAAAGGAAATGGTGCAACCAGTTCCTAGACTTTACGGATAACGATTTTTGTTTTTATGAATAGTGAACGTAGTGAACTATGAATAAAAATGAAAATCGTTATCCGTAAAGGTTTAATCTTTATCAATTTCCTCTCCCAATGTTTACTCTTATATTATTAGGCTGTTTTCCCCACATTTTGATGATGGAAATTGATACATTTATCTCACATTATTTGTGATGATATTTTTAAAACACTCACAGATTTTGTGAATTGTAAGAAACTGTAAATAACACCACAAAGGAGTATCAATTGAAAATTACACCACCTACAAAACGACCTTATTTTAAAAGAATTCCAAGATGTCTAATATACGATTTTATCAGGTTCAACGATTATCGAGTATTATTCTATCTGCTTTTGCAGCAACATATGATGTCAAATTCATGGGAAGATAATTGCGTGATATTCATGGATTATAGTAGGACGTTATCACATATTAATATTTGCCCAGACAGACATAAAAACGCAAACTTGGAACATTTTCGGCATTTTGTCGAAGAGTTAATCCAATCAAACGACCTTATATTGGATGAAAGCACAACGATAAAACAGCCGACTTTGTATGTAAACAAAGCATCAGACTTTTTTTATCCGCACGAACAATTTGCGATACTGTATGATTTTGAGATTAATTACATCTTAAATCAAAGCAAAGATACTTTGCCGAATGGCGTACAGCGCTGGAAACTATTGTTAGTATTAGCTTACTTAAGGTTGAATATTAACGTCAGATATGGAACCGCATATAATACAAAACAGAATCGGCAAGAATATCCCGAAACTTATCATCAGTATTTCAGAAATATTGCCGATGATTTAAATCTGCATAAAACAGCAATCTCAAAATGTATTGATGCGTTAACCGAAATGGGAATTATCGCTTATAAACATACGAAAATTTTTACGAATTATAATAAAACAATTGCAGGAAGAACCATTTTTGCAAACCAGTATAAATATGATTTACAGCAAAAAGGATATCTGGATAGTTCTTATGATTTCAAAAAAGAAATCAAAGAATGTGAAATGAAGCTACAAGGGAAAGATAGTAAAGATTTATCTATAGATACGGAAGATGATATGGAACTTCCATTTGATTAATCACTTTGTTGGCAGCATTGTGAGTAATCAAGTAAACACAAATTAAAAATTAACTAAACAATAATATACATAACGAAAGGATCTAACAAATTTTCATGACAACACAATTAAATACAGAACTCAAAGACTTATTGGCTACTTCTGACCGTATCTCATTTGAGAACATGACGCAAGAACAGTTTGCAGTAAAACTAGCAGCACAGAGACTACGCACTACTCCTTCTTCAAAGAAGAGATTAAAAAGAAATAATGGTATTCGAGCAAGAGATAGTACAACAGATGCCGTAGTCTATAAGCCAACGCATGACCAGTATTATCGCATTTTTATCAACGATATCTTAAGTAACATTCGATCAGGTGGCACTGATTATTGTTTCAAATGGTATCAGGTGAAAGAATTGCTGCGGTTTCACAAGCACACGTTGATATGCAAAATGGTCAAAGAAAGCACGAGTGCCCGTGGCATTTATTTCAAGGTATCTCTTCCCAACGATTGGCGAAAGATTGAGAAGAATATTATACCAGAACAGTAAGCATGAATTACTGAAATACATAATAAACACAAATTAATAATTAAACTAAACAAATACATAAATAAGGAGACTTTTCAATGAAATCCAGAAAATTTAATAAAGAAAAATACGCAGAACAGAAGGCAATGAAGAAAAAGAATCGTCCACAACGCAGTTATAAAAGCCTTGGGACAACCATTGAGATTCCGATCAATCACAGAAAGCATAAAATTTTGGCTACTGCCCGACATAATGACGAAAATGGTAAAGAGGACGAAACTTTTACTGTAACGCTTTCAATTGCAAAAGAGACAGGAGATTTCCCAATCTGGCATCAGTTTGAAGATGATTTACAGATCACAGCAAAGAGATATTCTCTTAGAACAGCTCTGATGGCTAAGGTAATTGAACTTGAAACAGCTGGCGATCTTGATATACATATTGAATCTGCTGATGCTATCTACAAGCTTCTTGAATGTGCAGGCGACTACCTGAGTGGTAAATCAAACACAGTGGAGGTGCGGTAGAATGATAGTTTTATCTACAATTCTGATTGGCGGTGCCGTGCTGTTTTGTGCAGGAATGTGTCGTTCTGCTGCTACCAGAGAAATGATTACGGAAGATATTTATTGCGAGATCAAAGCAGAAAGTTTACATAAGGACGCTTTCAGAAAACCAAGAACTGAAATGGAACAGATGACAGACATGATTTTTAAAGAAAGCGAAGGTGATGAGTAGAATGGCAAACACAGGATATGTACCAATTTTAATTGTGGCACAAGATGAAAATGATAAATATATACATATTAAAGATGCAAAAGAAAATACCAATTACTTCTGCCCTTGTTGTCATCAACCTGTAAAAATGAGAGCAAAGTCAAGTAAAAAAGTACAGCCACATTTTTATCATACAACAGAAAGTCCATGTGTAAATTCGGAAACACTCATTCATTGGACATATAAAAATTGGCTATTTTCTGAAGGGTCACTTTTTACGATAAAAGACGATGACCAGATTTATATTGTAAAAAATATTGAAATTGAAAAAAATCATAAAACAAAGTTTGGAATATATTGTCCAGATATTACGGTAATTGATACTACTGGGAAAAGATTTTTCTTTGAAATCAATTATTCTAATAAGAAAAAATACTCAAACTATGCTGATCGTTGGTGCGAGTTAAATAGCCCTGTCGTAGAAATCAATGTAAAAGATCTGATTAATTCTTCTTTTACAGACGACATTCCAGAGTTCGATCTGTTGTTTGAAGATGGAAAGTATTATGGGCGATTGTATAATCAAAACGACAAAGACGTTTACCTTGAATTAGAGAAAAGAAAAAAGAATATCATTAAATCCAAGAAAAGAGACTTAGAATATGTGAATAAATTAGATTTGGTCTGGAAATACACACAGTTGTACGTCAAACATGAAATTACTGAAGACGATTTTTTTGTTTTGTCTTGTTTTGAAGATTTGCATTTTGATGACCAACACTTCTTTGCTTCTATTGTAAAAAGAATAAAATGTGTTGATTTAGAAAATATTCTTGCAAAACATATATCTGGCAATTATATAAGCAAAATTGAGAATGAAGCTATTCGGATTTTAAATCTCGGAAACGATTTCCAAGTTTCTGTCGAAGAATTGAATTCAAGTAAGTTTATTATTCATTTAAATTTGTATATAACAAATGGTGGTATTACTCTTCATTTTCCAGATTATAAAAAGTTAAAAAAATATGCAAATGGTTTACCTGTATCTGTTGATGAATCCATATTAACCGAAGATAAAAAAATGCTAAAAAGATATAAATCTGTAAGTGAGAAATTTTTTACTGGGACAAATTACTTAAAGAATCACGAATATAACTATATAAATGCATTTTTTGATATTCCAACACTCATTACTGTCGAAAATAGTCGGTTTAATGTAAAAATAGAATCTTCATTTTTTGATAAAGAAAGCGAAGAGTTTATCAATCCTTTGTTATTAAATTCTAAAATTATTTTTCGTGATGAAATCAGCTTCACAAACAATATAGATTGGACAATAGATAAAATACAATACATCGATGACAGATATGGCATATTAAAATCTATAAAAGATTTACAATATATGGTTTTACATGATGAAGAGATAAGACATAAGGTAAAGAATATCAATTACAAATTAAGATTGTTAGAACAAAAATATAATCTGAACGAGAACGATATTCGCTTCAAAGTGGATGAATTTACTTCGTATAGTGCAAATGTTGCGTTTACATATAATCATTTTATTATTAGTAAAATACATTTTGAAGATACACCAATTGATATAGATATGTTTAAAAGCGCAATTGACATGACATTTAAAAATTTTGAGAAGCGTTTTCTGGAGTTGATGAAGAATGATGCGTTTAATCAATTTAGTATTATATGCTCAGACATTAATTGTGCTAGCAATGATTTGTGGACTGCCGAAATCATATCTTCGTTAACAGATATATCTATGCATTTTGAATTTAATGACGTTGTATTGCAGAAATGTATTTCTGATATTGAAAAACAAGAGTCATTTATGTTATCTATGGATTTCAAATGGATTATGCGAAATCTAACACATGATAAGTTAGACGTGGACATCCCATTGATTTCTAGTCATTTGTTCAACTTTGACAAAGATACTGTTGTTGAAAATACGTTTTATTATCAAGATGATGAAAACAATCAAAACCCATTAATTTCATGGAAACAGTATATTGCAAAAGAACTATTAGGACATATAAGAACAATAAATGAATCAAGAATACCAATCTGGTTTATTGAAAAATACACAAAGGAGAGATGTTAATGATCAAAAATATAAATACAAATCCATTACAAATTCCAAGTATCGATGCAAAAGATTTATATATCTCAAATCACCAAATCGGAGAAAAAAAAGAGAGTATGAAAGGATACTCTCTTCTCCGAAAAACAGACAATGGACTTGAACCAAATTTAAAAAAGTACATTAATACATATGATTTCAGTTTAGACTTAATTGAATTGAGAAATTATGTCGCAACAAATGGAAAACATTTTGGTATAGGTAAAAAAACTTTTTCATTTTATGATAAACACAATCCAGACAAAGAGTACAGCAATATGGTCATCAATGTTACATTTAATTATAGCGTTAAGGAATTTAACAGAATTCAAGTTGATACGTATATGAAATTTGGGTATGAATTATCAAAAATGCAATTCAGTAATTGTATTTGCAAAAATAAATTAACAGGTGAAATTATTGGAGTGCAAACAAATCAATGGATTGATAAAAAGTACCTATGTGATAATTTGCCACCTCAATTTTCTTATAAGGAAAAAATACATAAGGAAACATCAAGACATATAATAATGTATATTCTTAAAACTTCTGCCAACAAAACAATTGTTGATGTCGCAGCTTTAAGAAATATCTTATACAAAGATGGATTTAAATGCGATGGCAGAAATTATGTGAGATTTAAAAGATCGTCAGGAAGTAGTCGTGTTGGTAAATGTTTATTCATTGAAAAGAATTTATCAAAACATATGCAAAAATGGGGGTTGTGTGGACTTGAAGTAAAGGATGGACAAGAAATTGATCTTGCCGCACTCGAAGCATATATTGCTCTTCCAACAAGTAGTATTATTGATGTCATTGAAATCGACCCAAAGTCAATATTAATTATTGATGATTATGAGAGCGTGTTTAATGATACTGTAATTGAGACAACGATTGGTGACGATGGATGGCTCCATACAGACGAAAAAACAATTGAAATACATAATTCAATTTGGGATGGGCAAAGCTTAATTGATAAATCTGTCATGGGAGAATATTCTTGTTATGGAATGCTTCTTTTAAGAAATAAATTTTTTAAATCATGTTGTTTTAATACGAATATTCAAAAATGGTTTCGAGATAATGACATTACAAGAGTTTCACAATTAAATGGTTTTACTCTTGCGACAGATGTATCAGAAATTAAGATGATCACAACGCCAAACAGTGTTAAATATCTGAAGTTTGGATCAGTGGAACAATGGCTAAATAATCTACCAAGCATGTTTGGGGTTGTTAAGCATGAAAAGAAAACTCATTTTTTTGACGGACAAATGGTACAATGTCACTATCAATTATTAAATACTCTTCAATTGTCAAAAAATGATGTAGAAGAATTCTTACAACCATCATTTGATTATATGAATAAATTAAATACAGACATTGATGTATTTAAATATCATATTAAGTGTCAAGTATTACAAGAGGATGATTTAAAAAGTATGAACGATATTGTCTACACAATGCTAAATATTTGTCCAGATTTTAAAAATACAAAGATGTTTATGCGATTCAAAAGAAATTTATTATTGGCATATCGAAAAAATTTAAAAAAAGGACATGTTCTTGTTGATGGTAATTATTCCGTTTTGTTTGGGAATTCATTAGAAATGTTACAAGCATCAATTGGAATCTTTGATTCGACTCAATTAAGTTTAAATCCTGGAGAAATATACAATACTCGATTTCCTAATGAACAAGAATTATTATGTTGTCGCAGCCCCCATGTGACAATTGGGAATATTTTAATATCAAAAAATATCTACGTTAACGATATAAAAAAATACTTTAATTTAACCGATGAAATCGTTTGTTTGAATTCTATCAATGACAATATCTTAGAAAGATTAAGTGGATGTGATTTTGATTCCGATCAAATGCTTATTACAAATAACAAAATACTGTTAAATGCAGCGAAGAAAAATTATACCGTCTTTAAAGTACCTACTTCAAACGTACATGCTCGAAAAGTAAAACGTACATACACATCAGGCGACAAAGCAGATCTTGACATAAGAACAAGCAATAATTTAATTGGAGAAATTATTAATCTTTCACAACAACTAAATAGTCAATTGTGGGATGTAGCGAATAATACCAAAATAACTATTCAAGAACTATATGATTCCAATAAAGATTTTCGAGAATTATATTTTGATATTTGTCAGTTAGACGTTATGTCTTGTATAGAAATTGATAAAGCAAAAAAAGAATTCGATGTTGATTCCAAAGCAGAAATTAAAAGAATTCAGAATAAACATGTCGGGATTGATAAAGAATCTGGATTGAAAAAACAAGCATATTTTTTAGGTATTATATCAAAAATAAAAGGATATGATAGCAAAAAAAATGTTGTATATGAACAAATTGACACAACTATGGATTACTTAGAAGAAATAATCGAAAAGTTCAGCCCAGCAAGACAAGCGAAAAATATTATCCTCTTGTCAGATTTGTTTAAACCAGATGACTTCGATAAAGAAAAGGTTAATAAAAAACAAATTGATTTAATTTTAGACAAATTATCAAATTTACTTGTAATTCATAAACAAATTATGAAGTTGGATACATATACGTATTCCTATGAAACCAAAACCAAACTTTTATTACAAGAAAAAAATAAAATATATAGAAAATTGCAAAAATATAAAATTACACAACATACTATGTATCGATTATTACAATACATAGATAAAGATAAAATTAAGGAAAAAAAATATTTATTTGAATATTTATTTTTCTATTCAGATTTAATTTTAGCATGTCAAAATAAATATAAAAATATAAAAAAAATACAATTACAACGCAAAACAAAGAGCCGTTTTTCTGACTGTAATTGCGATGTACTATTGTACGGAATGGAATTTACAAAAACTTTTTGGTAAAAAAACGCCAAAAATCTTCCCCTTTTTATTTTTGGACACCGCTCAAACCCAGTGTTTATGCGGTGTCTGTGGTTTTAGCTAAGTACCAGTATAGGAAGAACATGGAAGAAAAGATTAATCAGAACAGATAAACTCTCAAAATACCAATTTACACTTCGTGTAAATGCTCACGCTGCTTGCAGCTAAAGAAATTTCACACCGTGAGTTCCGAGGTCTATGTCATAAAAACAAAATCAGAGATGGTATCCGAGACTTGCAACTGTTCTATTAATATAGTAGACCTCCAGAGGAAACTGAAAAGCAACCAAAGGAGAAATCATGAAGAAGAAAATTTCAATTATCACATTAGTTATGGCAATGTTACTGACAGTCGGTGGATTCACTACTTCTACTGCTGTCTCTGCGAAAAATAAAAAAGTCAAATGTTTGGGGACATATAAGATTACTGCATACTGCGGTTGTCGGTCATGTTCTGGCGGCTGGGGAAACCGAACTGCTTCAGGTCGCAGAGCAAAACAAGGCAGAACCATTTCTGTTGATAGGAGAAAAATTAAATTAGGTACTAAGGTCAGAATCAATGGACACTTGTATACAGCCGAAGACGTTGGTGGGGGCGTAAGAGGAAAACATATCGACATGTACTTTTCTTCTCACTCACAGGTCAAGAGATTCGGTAAAAAGTACCGTAAAGTATATGTGGTAAAGTAACAAAAAGCTAATTTTATCACACAAGAAATATCGCCTATAGGGCATTAATTAGTATGCGGTGCATGGGACGCCATGCTAAACATAGGGATGCGAAGACTCATACGTTTAGAGTCAAAGGTTGTTGTGAGCCTGTATGAATTCATGCATCATAGGACTTAAAGAAGGTGCTAGCACCTACTTCCGAATATGTTGGACGCCTTTCGATGAACATACAAAATCATAAATGACAAGTCGGTGACTCATGGGCACACAAGGTAGTGTCTACCGACTGTGGACATTTTCTCGGATAATTACCGAGCCTATATAATCAGTACAGATGGCAGAGTTGGTTTAATGCACCAGATTGCTAATCCTGTATACGTACGAATATGCGTATCCTGGGGTCGTAGCCCAGTCCGTACGCTAAATCGCACCATCGTCTAAATGGTTTTAGGACACATCCCTTTCACGGATGCAATACGAGTTCGACTCTCGTTGGTGTGATGTTTGTCCTACAATGTTCTTCGGACTTGTGGGCTAATATCCCTGTTTATACTGCTAAGGAGACAGGCAAAACTGTAAATTTTGCGGCTTCGGTCACGAGTGGGTTCGATTCCCTCAACAGGGATGATTAGGTTAGTAACTATACGATAGATTAACCAAAAAATATGCGAACACCCTGATGGTTGGTGGATATTGGAATGTATACCTCTTCTGATATTCTGATGGAGTTCATCACTTCAGTTCGCCCTAGAAAAGCAATACTTACACACTGTTGCTTTTTAGAAATATGTATTGTCTCGCCAGTGTGTACGTATGAGAGGCAAATACATATTCGTTATTGACATGTAGCTCAATTGGACAGAGCACAACGCTACGGACGTTGGTGTTGCAGGTTCGATTCCTGTCGTGTCAGTTTCATTGGCTAGTAGCTCAATGGTAGAGCACACGGCTGTTAACCGTGCGGTTTTGCAAGTTCGAGTCTTGCCTAGCCAGTTTTCCTACATACCTCAGAGGCTAGAGGGTCATCAAAGCAAGGATAACATTAGATGAAAGTCGCTGGTTCGAATCCAGCTGTAGGAATTGTATTTTAAATTAAAATATAATCAAAAAATAAATTACACAAGTATTTGTGTATGGCACGTTCTGAAGATATTAAATCTTGCTCATTTACATGATGAGTGTGCCAAAAGTGAGGAATTTTTCACTCACTAAAATTTGTATTACTTATTTTATACAAATACAGAACCGCTACAATAATAAACGCTGCTTGATTTAAAATACTCATAGGGATATCGCCAAGTGGTAAGGCACAGCACTTTGACTGCTGTATTCACTGGTTCAAATCCAGTTATCCCTGTCGCAGAATGGAGAAGTTTGGTTATCTCGTCAGGTTCATGCCCTGAAGATCGGTGGTTCAAATCCACCTTCTGCTATTTTTTCTAGGTTTCATTTTGGTTATTGACATAACTATCTCCTATCAGGTAAGGACATAAATGTCCCTACCAATATTGCACAGTGGAAAAGTTGGTGAATTCGCTCGCTCCATTTGGTTCGTGAGACGTAGGTTCAAGCCCTACCTGTGCAATTTACTATAATATTAGTAATGACTCCCTGCCAAAGATATTTCGTTCCATGTATTGCAGGGCGCCACATGGAACATTATAAAAGAGCTGTTTGGTGGTCAGTTCTTTTTTCAACAAAGATTTTTTCTCATTGTTAGCATATAGTGGATGGATATTAATTCATCCACTACTCCTTTCTGCTTCTATAGCTTAACGGAAAAGCAAAGCCCTTCTAAGACTTAGAGTGTAGGTTCGAATCCTACTAGAAGCTTTCCTATCCAGTATATATGTACGACGACTGCTATATGCAGCGTCAAGCATCACTGGAAATATTTTAAGAATGGAGGGATCTTCTATAATTAAGATCACCAAAAATGAAGCTTTTTATCTTCGCTCAAAAGGATTCAAGGACAAATCTGATATTCATCAGACGTATTCTGGACATCCTACTTACTATGCAAGTGAGAAAAGAAGCGTAATGAAAGCTCTAAAGAAATATAGAGAAAGATAGGTGTTCTCTATGAAGAAAAAACAAAACAATATCAGAGTATCATTTGTAGATGAACCTGCTGCTATGGATGTTACTGGTTCTATGGTTTATGTAAAAACAGATACTCACAACATTTTGATTGATGCTGGCTTACATCAGTCCAATAGCAAATACGATGATTTTCTTGTAAATAAGAGAAGATTCAAAGAATTTAAGCCAAAAGATATTGATTATATCTTTATTTCTCATCTCCATGCGGATCACGCATTTTTAAGCCCAAGATTGTATAAAGAAGGATGTTCTGCAAGAATGATTGTCGCACAAGACAATTCTCGAATTATGCATCGAATGGCTGAAGATTCTGCTTATATCATTGAAAGAGATATAGAATTAATTAACAATCAACATGGAAAGAATTATGATCCATTGTATACTATTGAGGATGTAGAACGTACAATGAATTATGTTTCTGAATATCCTGTAATGAAAAAGATTGTTATTGATGATACTTTGTCATTTACGCTTATTCCAAACGGACATTTGCTTGGTAGTGTGCAAATTTTATTGTATCTCAAACAGAACAACGTTGAAAAGACTTTGTTGTTTACAGGAGATATTGGAAATTCTAAAGTACATAATTATTACGTCAATAAGTTTACTCCTGTTGATCATGCAGATTTAGTCATTGGAGAATCAACTTATGGAGATCGCCCAGATTTAAAAACTGGGCAAAAAGAAAGAAATAATGATATCGAAAAATTATTTTCTATTATCACACAACAGGTATGCGAAATGCATGGGCAGGTAATTATACCAACTTTCGCAAATCATAGACTTCAATTTCTCACAACAATGATTTATCAGGTCATGAAAGATTATGATTTTCCTTATAAAGTGTATATTGATACACCGTTAGGAATTGATATTTTCAACGAATATCGCAAAATCTTATCTGGCGATGAATTAAAATTGTTTGATGAAGTCCTAACTTGGGACAACTTGATATTTGTGCGTGACGCAGAATCCAGTAAAGCATTGGTACATAGCAATGAACCATGTGTAATATTATCTACGTCTGGAATGTGTAATAATGGTAGAATTAGACACCATTTGAAAAAAGCAGTTCCACATCCTAACGCTACTGTTCTATTTGTAGGATTCAGTACACCAGGAAGTTTAGCTGCATTACTTAAAGACAAAAATGTTAAATCTATCTCTATAGATAATAAACAATATACTTGTAGATGTGCAAGTTTCTCACTCAAATCTCTTAGTGGACATGCTCCATTCTGTCAACTTCTTGATTACTACTCTTCTATTAACACAAATCGAATTGTATTACATCACGGATCAGAAAAAGCAAAGTTAACATTAAAAGAGAAATTAACTTCTGAACTTGAAAAGAAATGCAAAAGTACACGAGTTATTATTGCAAATTCAAGTTTGAAAATTTCATTATAGAGATAAAATGCTTCGTCTTGGAATCGTAAACGAAATCATTTAATTTTTATTTATAAAAATGTTTAAACTTCCTCTATATACACTATACCACATTTTATATCAAGTGTTTAGAGGTTTTTCAAAAAAATAATTGTAAACCATAAAAATAATTTAACAGAGCAAAGGAGAATGAATATGGCGAAAGCTTTATCTTATAAAAAATCTACTACTGTCACAGTTAAGGCGGCAGGTTATGTAGACATCGAAAAAGGAGTTATTGAAACAGAAGAAGGAAATGTATCTTTCAAAGATTTATTAAAAGACTTTGATGGAAAATATGGTGAATTTCAGATGAAAGAAAAGACGGATGAAGATCTGGAATTAAACGTACCTTCTGATGAAGAATAGATTGGAGTGAAGATTTATCAGTATTAATTTTGAACAAGAATTAGCAAAAATCGGATTAACTCCAGAAACATATGAGGCTGTCTGTGCAGATATTGATTCAAAACTTGACGGTGTAGTTGATATCGACTGGCAGGAAATTAAAGAAAAATATCATGTACAATGTGCAAGCGATACAATTCGCAAGTCCTCTTCTACTCCATTTGGTGGTAGATTCAGAGATGCTTATTTTCGCAGCAAGCAAAAATCTGGTAACGATGAAAAATCTGAAGATCAGTTATTATATGAAAAAATTCGTAAGGAACGACAGAAATTACAGACAGTTAATTTAGAGAGAAATCGTATTTCTCGCCAAGAAAGTCGTTTTGAGCTGTTCAATGAATATGTGGCTGAAGCAATTCAGATGCTACCAAACCCAGACTTCAAACCTCTGAGAGTTGAAGATAAATCTAAAGGATATGTGCTTTCTATTGCAGATATTCATTATAATGCAGTATTTAAGAGTGTTAACAACGAATACTCTCCAGAAATTTGCATTGAAAGATTTCAAAATTTATTATCTAAGACCATTGTGCTGATACATAGACTTGGCATTTCTAAACTCAAAGTCGTCACATTAGGTGATGATATTCAAGGTATCTTACGTCTTACTGACGTTAAGCTCAATGACTCTGCCGTTGTTAAGGCAGTTGTTGATATCTCAAAAATCATTTCACATTTCTTAAATGAATTATCCAAATATGTTGAAATTGAATATTATTGCGTAGGTCGAAGCAACCATAGCCAAACACGGCCTATAGGAACAAGAGCTTCTGAATTATGTGCGGAAGACTTTGAATATATTATTGGAAATTACATCAATGAATGTTTGGCAAATAATGATCGTGTTGAAGTACATCTTGATCTGGAATCTGATTGTATCCATATTCCTATCGCTGGCTTTAATATGGTTGCAATGCATGGACATACCTTAAGAGGAATTGATAGTGCCATTCAAAATATGGAGTCTATCTATAACGAAGATATCGACTTCTTGTTAGTTGGTCATTACCACGGAATGCTTGAGAAATCTCTAAGTGAAGGTATTACATGTGATAAAGAAATTTTAGTGTGTCCAAGCTTTGTAGGTAGCGATCCTTATGCAGACAGTATTTTTAAAGGGTCAAAGAGTGCTTGCAAACTATTTGAGTTCACAGAACATGATGGGCATACAGCATCGTTCAAGATGCAATTAAATTAACATTTCGGCAGTCTTTTTTAGGATCAATCTCTCAAAACAGGTCGGACAGACTGCCTATTATGAGCAGAGGATACTACTTCTTCTGCTCCACTTCTATAAATGATTTACGGGTACTAAAAAGTGGGTAGCCGTAGAAATTAGTCGAAAATAAAACATTAATTACAAAAAGGAGAATCGAACTATGATTACAACAAAAGAATTAGTAAAATCAATCGCAACAAAGAAAACAGAAACAGAAGGACGTAAAGTAACTCAGATCGAGGCAAAAGCAGAATTAGATAGAGTTGTTGAATGCATCGTTGATGCTATTGCGTCTGGAGACGGTGTTCGCTTAATGGGTCTTGGAACATTTACTGTTGAAGATAAACCAGCTCATGTTGCAAGAAATCCAAGAACAGGTGAAACAATCAATGTTCCTGCTAAGAAAGCTCCAAAATTCAAAATCTCTGCTTCATTAAAAGATGCAGTAAACAAATAAGATTGGAGTGATTATTATTTCTTATAAAGATAAATATAACAAGTATGAGGACTTGAATATTACAGATTTCGAAGACCAAATTGAGCTTTTATTTACAGTTAACGATCAGTTGGTCGATGGAGATAATTGTGTAGATATCATTGCAAACGCTGAGACAATTCGTTATATATTGTCCATTGCAATGTCAGAACTTGACTATGCTCCACATAAGATTAATATGGAAAAAGACGATGCCACATATTGTCTTGAAATGTTTGATGATGGAAGTTTGAGAGTTTTCTTATATGATAAATATAATGATTCTTTACAGGGAACTTCCATTTATTTATATCAAGAAGAGGTTACTCAGGATATTGTAGATTTTGTGTTAAACTTCTACTCTGATTCTGATATCTGGCTTTTTGGATATGAAGATGAAGACGATGTTCCGATCAGCAAGGAAGATGTATCTGATTTAGATATCGTTGCTAGAATTATGGAAGATAAACATTTTGAGGTCTTGCCAACTATGTTGCCTTTCGAGTATCTGTTAAAGAATCTTTGGAGTTTTTAATATTATGAATTATGTGCAGTAGGTGAATCATATCATCTACTGCTCTTCTATTATATAAGGAAAGGAGGGACATATGGCAAGAGAATTAACGCCAGAAGAATTGGCAAAAGCCCCAATGTACATCAATAGAGAAGTACAATTTGAGATGCCAAGACGGTCTACTAGGGTAGATAAAAAATATAAATGCACATGCTGTGGTAAGAGTTGGGATAATCAGAGAAACCATTTCGCTAAATCTCCTTCTCCTTTATACCAGAGTAATGATGGGTATATCAATATCTGTAATGATTGTATGGACTTATATCTACAGAAGTTGATTAATTACTACAATGGAAATGAAGTCCACGCAATTAAGCATGTGTGTCAGCAATTTGATGTAGTGTTTCATGTTGACGCATACAAAAATGCAAAGGTTGAAAATCAACCAATTACATTTTCACAATATCTTTCAAAGCGTAATCTTCATCAGACAACAAAGGTTGGTAATACATATCTTGATGGAATGAAGACGAAATTTTATGAAGATGGATATGATCATGTTATGAGTGCAGAACAAGCTGTAAATGATGATAACATATCTATTTCTGGTTCAGCTACTAAGAGATGGGGAGCTGGATTTACACAGGCGGATTATAAGAATCTGGATGAACATTATAATATGCTAAAAGACAATAATCCAAACATTGACCAAAACCAAGAAATCTTCGTAAAATCATTATGTAATTTATATATGTTGCAAATACGTGCTTTACAAGCAGGTGATTCAAAGAAATATATCGACCTTAGCAGTCAGTATTCTAAAACATTCAACGATGCAGGTCTAAAAACAGTCGAAGAAAAAGATGAAAGTCAGAACACCACTCTTGGAGTAACATTGGCTACTATATCAAAATATACGCCCGAAGAATTTTACAAAGATAAACCATTATATGAAGACTATGATGACTTGGCAGACTATGTGGACAGATTTATGTTACGTCCATTAAGAAATTTACAATATGGATCTTCTGATAGAGATAAGGAATATTTTATTCCTGATGATGAGGATTTAGACGATGAATAAACAAGTAAGTAAAAAGACTGCTGCCAGACGTCTTAGTAAAATGATTGAACAGTTTCCTGCCGATGAATATCAAAAGGAATTGTATAAAAAATTCCCATCTACGCATTATTTAAGTAATCCAACAAATGTTATGCATACACTAGCATGGTGTACGTTTTTTAGGAAAAATTTACACAGATTTGTGCAAGATTACTTAGAAATTCCAATATATCCATATCAACAGTTATCACTATATTATATGGGTGTTTCTAACTCAATTTGTATTGTTGCAGCACGTAATGATGCAAAATCATTCTTAATTGCCTTATATGCATGTTGTAGAGCAATTCTTTATCCAGGATCAAAAGTTGTTATTGGTTCTGCTACTCGTGGACAGAGTAAATTGATTATTACTGAAAAAATTCAAGGTGAATTAATGGAGAAATCCGCTGTTTTAAGAGCAGAAATTGAATACGTTAAGACCAATGGACAAGACGTTGTTGTTAAATTCCGTAGTGGATCTACAATTAAAGTGTTCACAGCGAATGATAACGCCCGTGGTATTCGTTCAAATGTTGCTATTAGAGAAGAGTTTAGACAGATTAAGAAAAACATTGAAGATAATGTCATTTCTCCATTTCAGATGGTACGTCAGCCAGGTTATATACAGCTTCCACAATATAAAGACGATCCAGTTTTAGCGAAAATCTTGCAAGAAGATCCTGTTGATATCTATATTAGCTCATCTTGGCAAGACCCTACACATTGGATGTGGACAATTGTAGACATGAATTATGAATTAATGTTAAAACATGGGAAGGGTATGCTATTAGCATTCGACGAAAGCATATGCCTAAAACATGGATTCAAAACAAGACAACAGTTGATCAAAGAAAAGAAAAAGCAAGATCCTACCAGTTGGAAGGTAGAGTTCTTAAATCTTAGAATCAAGGAATCTGATTCTGCATATTTTACATATTCTATGCTGATGAATCGGCAAATTTCAAAACAAGTCTTTTATCCAAGAAATAATTTGGATGTTCAAATCAATAAGAAAAACCGCTATGCAATCCCTAAACGTGACAATGAGGTAAGAATTATCGCAGGCGATATTGCATTCGTGGCAGGTTCTCAGAACGACAATTCAGTTTATTCTTGTATTCGTGCTATCCCAGAAACAATGACGTATGGAGATAAGCAAATGGAACAAGGATATCGTAGACAATTCCCTTATATAGAATCTAACCAGATAGGTGATACAACGAAACAGGCAATTAGAATACGTCAGTTATATGAAGATTTTAACGCTGATTATATAGTAATTGATGCGAGAAATGGTGGTTTGCAAATTTTGTATTCTTTACAAAAAGTTTTATACGATGAAGATCGCAGTGTTGAATACGCACCATTAAAATGTATGAACAATGATGAATACGGTAGATTATGCCAAGATCCAGACGCAAAACCATGCATCTATGCTATCAATGGTACACAAAACCTGAACAGTGATATTGCTATGAACTTCAGAAAGAATCTGGTTGAAGGAAAGATTGATTTTCTTGTTAATTTTGAAACCGCCAAAGAAGAAATTCTTTCTAAAAACAAGGAATATAGACAAGCCATCGAAGTCGATGATGTATTCGATTTTGAGCGACCATTCTTAGAAACTCAGGCGCTTGTTAGTGAATGTGCAGAATTACAATATGAAAAATTAACCACAGGTGGTATCCGAATTAAGGAACGTGGAAATAACCGAAAAGATAGATATTCTTCATGTAGTTACGGATCATATTTTATAGACCAGTTGGAATTAGATATGGCAACTACAGATGAAGAATACGGATACGCAACATTTGTAAACTAATGGAAGGAGGGAAAATGGAAGAAAATGTAAAGCAAGACACTGCATATGAATACAACAGTTATCAATATACAACAACAGATATATTTAACGCTATCTTTCAATGTGGTGTTTATGATTATTTTAATAAAGAAGAAATACGCAGTGTTTTAAGAAATCCAATTGAAAACCACGAAACCGCCATTAGATTGTCAAATTTTGTGTATACAAAAAACGGAGTTGTTACAAATTCTGTTGACTATATGGTTGCATTGCCATGTCTTGATAGTATATTAATCAATAAATCGAAAGCAAAAAAGAAAAATAACAACAAGGCAAAAAATAACAAACGCTTAATGCGCTCTACTCTTGAGACAATCGACGACAAACATTTCATTAGAGATGCATTACATACCGAGATGTTAGACGGAATTGCGTTTTATTACTTCGAAACCAAAGTAAGACCATCCGATATTGATAATACAAAATACATGAATGATTTTGATGTTGAGCGTATTATGGAGATAAATGACATCGGTGTCAATGTCTCTATTATTTCTTTGCCTTGGCAGTATTGTAAAATTGTTGGTAAGAAAAATGGGCGATTTGTTGTTGGTTTTGACTTGAGATATTTTGATGATTTCACAGACGATACACGAGAAAGAAAACTTAAAAAGTATCCAGAAGAAATCAGGAAAGGGTATTACGATCGCAAGAAAAGTAATGGCGTAAATGGCAATTGGTTAATATTAAATTCGGATAAAACAATGTGTAGAAAAATCAAATGCAAAGACTCAGAACCTTGGGGAAGATCATTGGTTATTGCTGCCCTTGAGGATGTATTATACAAAGACTATTTTACAGACACAAAACGAAATGTTTTGGATGATATGAATAATAAAGTTGTCTATCAGACATTTCCAGAAGGGAAAGAAAAAGGACTTTGTGCTTTAACCAAAAAGCAACAGGAAGCCCAACATAACGATGTTAAAACCGCTGTAGTTAACAAAAACAACAAGGGTGGATTAAGTTTCATTAGTGTTGCCGCAGGAACAAAGATTAATTCTTTAGATGTTTCTACAGATATTTTTAATGATAAAAATGAATCAAATCTTAGCAATCAAATCTCTTTGGATTTAGGTATTTGCGCTTCTTTACTTGGTGCAATGGAATCAGGTAATTTTGGAGCTGGAGCGAATAACCTCGAAATGATCACAGCCCAAGTATATACATGGGTTTATGAATGGCAGAAAGAATTAAATTACGTCATTAACAAAAATGTCATTAAAGATCAAAACAACCCAGTGGAAGTTTACTACTTCCCTACTTCTTTTGTAAACCGCAAAGCATTCTTTGATATGTGTAAAACATTATATTCAGAGGCAAGTGGTTCTTTATCTTATCTTGTCGCTAGCGCAGGAATAAATCCAGAAGCATATTTTAATGTATTAGATGAAGAAATCGAAGATGGTATATATGAACGTTACTTACCTCACTTAACCTCAAGCAATATTTCCAAAGATGACCAAGTTGGCGGTCGTCCAACTACGGACAACCCTACCGAAAATACAATTCGAAGTAGAAATAATGATGGGAACAACATCCCGAGTCCAAGCGACTCTAAATAAATATCAATAATGAAAGGTCGATTTTATTTAATCGGCTTTTTTGTTATACAAAACTTTTTAAAGGAGGATACAACATGGCAATCGTAGAGTTATCTGAAAAGAAATACAAGAATGGGCGTAGACCATTTAAAGCCGTATTGTACGAATTACAGCCTCCTGAATCAGTAGAAAATGGTATCGGAACAAAATACAACAAAAATGGAATTACCTTTTTAGAGGAATATTGTGCGCCACAGCTCGGCAGTATCACAGATATGAGTGTTCGTGTTGAATTTTTAGATGAAAACAGAACAATAATCTGCGGTCACGGAGAAACTGGTGTCAACGAAGATGGCTTAATAACATTTAGAAATGCAAGTGTTGTTGGACATTTTACAAGAGGATATATTGACGACATTGATTACGAAGGTGAAACAAAGAGATGTGTATGCGGTGAAGGATATCTTGATGAAATGTGTTATCCAGAATTCGTTGCAAATCTTGAAGAAGATCTTAACAATGGCGTTGCCGTAGAAGGTAGCGTAGAAATTTTCAAAGCAAAAGGTAATACAGGAATTGTTTATATGAATGGATGGAGAGAAACAGGGAGAATTCCTGTTGAATTCATTCACTCTGGTTGGGATATGGTGATGAATCCAGCCGATACTTCTTCTATTGTATTGGAATTAAACGAAAATCAAAACAAGGAGGACAAACAGAAAATGGACGGAACAATTGATATGAAAGAAATCACTTCTGCTATCAAAGAAACAATTTCTGAAATCAATTCTAAAGAATCTGCATTAGAAGAGAAAATTTCTGAGCAGAATTCCGTGATTGAGCAGAAAGATTCTGTTATCGCAGAAAAGGATGTAAAGATTTCCGAACTTAATGCAAGTGTCGAAAAATTGCAGAAAGCTCTTGAAGACACAAAGACAGAGAATGAGACAGCATGGGAACAGATCGAAATTCTTAGAAAAGAAATTGCAAAAGCTAAAGTTGCAGAAAAATTAGGTGAAGTTGACGAAGCTTTAAGCGAGTTCAATGAAGACGAAAAAGCAGTCGCAAAAGAAGATATCGACAAATTAAAATCTGATATTAACTCTTGCGAAAATATTGACGAATTAAACGAAATTGCTTCTGAAGTTAACTCTATCAAATCTAAGATTTGCATGAATATTGTAGCACAGCAGAAAGCAGCTGAGAAGCAGGCATCTGCCACAGAGCCTACAGCAGAAACAAATTCAGAAAAAGTTGAAGACATCTTTTCTGAGGTATGTGAATCTATCGAAGTTGTTGATGATGACGAAGATGTAAGTATTTTTTAATAAGGAGGATAGATAAAAATGATTAAATTCCGCAATATCTCTGAAATCGAGAAATTATACCCATATGTAAAAGCTGTTGCAGGAACGGATGTTTATAATGGCGATTTTGGAACAGTAACAGAAGGTACATTTGCTTTAGCCGCTAACGCTAAACAGGTAGTAATGAATATTGAAGTTGGTGACGACGAAGGTTTAGACAGATACTTTATCGCAAAAGGATCAGATTTAAGAGTTTTAGATCTTGATAAATTAGATGGAAAAGAACTTGAAATTTATGGAAAACAGATTCCTACTGGGGTGGCTAAAGGTGACAAGTTAAAATCTACAGCAACAGGGGATCTTGTTAAAGGAGCTACTGCCGCACCATATGTAGAAGTAACTGAAATTATTGGAAATCACAAAGGCATTGTTGTAGGAGTTGTTGCTTCTGCTCCAGCTACACAGTCAGTATCAAAATAGTTAATTGAAAAAGGAGGATAGTATAAATGTATACATTTGAATTAAACAACGAACGTAAGGATGCGAACTTTGCGAGCGGTCGTGTGTCTACAAAATCTCCTGTAGTAGAAATTTTCTCTGCAATGAGAGACGGAAAAGACTTAGCGCCTTTCGGAAGAAAAGCAGATCAGGCTGCTAATTATATTAAAGAATTAAATAGTAAAGCTTCTGCTGGGGATTTATCCGCAGTTTCTGAATTAAATGAAATCAGACGTTTCTCAATGGAACCTCAGATTCTTCAGGAAGCTAAATTATTAAGCATCTATGGAAATTACAAAGCAATCGGATATAATGATTCTTGCGAAGTTGAAATCCCAGAATTTGTTGGAAACCCAGCAAGCAAACAGGCTTTAGGTCAGGATGTTAACTTCCCAGTAATCAGAAAGAAAAGAACACCTATCGCTACAGTAGCTATTTCTGCTGGTTATGCAGTAGATTATAGAAAAGCTGCTATTGGTGACATGAGCGATGAAAACGAGTTAAAGAATCAGATCGCTATTCAGATCAGAAACAAGGCTGCTGCTTATGTTGTAGAAACAATCTACAAAGCAATCAAACATGCAGATGGAGTTAAATACTTCTTCGAGGGAGACGGATTAACAAAAACTGGTGTTGATGGAGTTATCACACCTGTAAGACGTTTCGGAAAACCAACTATCACTGGTGATTATGCTTTAGTTTCTCAGCTTAATGCATTCGCAGGATATCAGGGAACAACACCTGCTGTTACAGGTATCTCTGAAGCCGTTATGAAAGAAATCCACGATACAGGATTAATGGGAATGTACAATGGTGCAGTTGTTTCTGAATTACCAAACCCATATGATACTTCTCTGATGAATGCAGCTGGAACAGACTTCCAGACAGTATTACCACAGGGACTCGGATATGTAATTCCTGCTGGTGGACAGTCTCCAATCTATACAGTAACAAGAGGCGGATTAACATCTATTTCTGGAACAGACGTATCAACAGGTCAGTTAATCACAAGATATGACCTTGAAGTTGGTGCTTTAGTTGCTCCAGGAAGAGAATATATGATTGGTTTACTTGGAGACAAGAAACTGTCAACAGAACTTGGTGCTTACTAGAATTCGTAAATAGTTGAAGAAATGTAGACCTTATGGGTCTTTTTTATTTGCAAAGATATATGGTAATTCTGTATATCTTTGCAATTAATTAGTTAAATAGAGGACATAGACCATGAACGATATTTACTTTTGCTATTCCAAAAAACTACACTATTTTTTAATGGGGTTAGGCGAAAGTTATATTTCTTCTAACATCAACAAAAATACTGGTGTACGTTATTGGACATTCCAAAAGTCGAAAGATTTAGATGAAAAGATTGAATTGTATAATTCTGTAAAATACAAATTCAAGTAAACGATAATTAGTTGTGAAAGGATAAATAATTGAAAGAGATGGAAAATACAGAAGTTGTAAAAGAGTTAAGCATGGAAACAAAAATTACAGTACGCAGTCTTGCCAATTGGACAACAGGATTTCAGAGAATTGAATCCACAGGAGATGTAACAATCACACCAAATGGTACTACTCGTTTATCTCGTGGAGAAGTAATCTCACAGGTGCAGAACGGGAATATGCTTTTTACTGGAATTGATGGTGTTGGCTCTCATGCAACATTATATATTGAAGACGCTGATACTCGTGAAGAGTTAGACTTTGACAATAAAAAAGAAAAGAAAGTTCAGAAAATTTTAACGCCTGAATTAGTAGCAAAATTATTTGCCTATAAAGGGATGTCAAAAACATTTAAGGACAAAGTTTCTGAGTATATTGTCACAAGTGCTGAAAAATCAGCTGTCATGATGATGATTAAAAAAGGTAATTATAACGATTACGAAAAAATTCGATTCATTGAAAACTATACAGGACACAAAATGAAATAGGATGTAGGTGATTATAATGACAACCGCAGATGATGTAATTCAAAGTTTTGAATCTACGTTTGCAGATAAAACGCCTCTGCCAGACTCTTTAGTTTTTCAATGGCTAAAAAAGGCAATTGCAAGATATTCTATGGAAATTGATGATCTTACATTTGATGTAGAAACAAAAGAATTTTCAGAAGATCTTGATCAATATGTCATAGATACAATGGCAGAATATATGCATCAATATTATCAGGAGCGTTACTACTCTCTTGTAAATAAACGAGTGAGTATTGTAACAAAAGAATTAAGTATTGATGGAAATAATGGGTCAAAAACTTCAGCAAAGAATGAGCTTGATGCTATTAAGTATAATGCTGAAAAAATGACAAACAATCAGAAACCTACCGCTTATACATAGGAGGTGTGATAAATGCAAGATTGGTATTTAATAACACCTAATACACGACCTAACTTAACAGGCGGTTATGAAAATGATGCATATAACTATTATAAAGATGATGAATTTGCAGAAATCCTAGATACAGACATTGCTTCTACGGTTGAATTATGTAATTCTGATTTATCAGAAAGAACGACTATCCGATGTGTAGTTCAAGATAATGATTCTGATACCGCATTAAAAACTATGCAGAGAACTGTACTATTTCCATGTAATACTTCCAAAGCAGGAATGTATGTATATTTTGAAAATAATTACTGGATCATAGACGGAAGACCTGGACAATGCGGTGTGTTTGAAAAAACAACAATGAAGTTGTGTCAGTCTACTGTAAAATGGCAAGATGCAGATGGTAATATCCATGAAAGATGGGCTTATTATCAATCGGCATCTAAATATGATGTTGGTAAAACAGGTAACAATATTATATTTGTTGGATCAAATAACTATACGGTAATTGTACCGCAAGACGATGATACTCTTGGGCTTGATGGAAAAAGAGTATTTCTTGATATTCGTGAAGTTCCAAATGACGTATTTACATTCACTCGTGATGATAATGTTTTATATCATTTTGGTGCCGAACATGGTGGTGTATTATCTTTTATCGTTGATAAAGATGAATTTAACCCAGCGAAAGACAGAAAAGACTTGCGATTATGTGATTACTTTGAGCCTAAAAAAGATCCTGAACCAACGCAGCCAGAGAAACCAGAACAGCCAGATGCTCCAACTGTAGAACAGACATGTACTGCTACTATTAAGTATAGATACAAGAAAGTTTTTGTAGGAAAGAAATCTACATTTACCGCTTCTTTTAAAGACTTAGATGGAAACATAGTTACAAAAGATCCTCAATGGGACCTTGAATGTGAATTAAAAGACTCCATTAATATAGAAGAAACTGGTTCAAACATTGGAATCTCTGTGTCAAATTCTGCATTAATTGGTCAGAAAATCATCTTGAAATTATCTGCAAAAGATGGAACTTCTTCTACTGCTTCTATTGAAATAACTATAGAAAGTCTTACATAGGTGAAATTCAATGACGAAAACAGAAAAAATGATGGAAAATCCTCTGGTTTCGCTTGGGTTGATCAAAGAAGCCGTAGGAAATATTTTAATGACAAATGACGATGTCAACACTCTTACTATGCCATATCTTGATGATGACGATTATTCTTTCGAGGATAATTGGTTTGGATGCAAAATTGGCGAAAATATACATGGGCAAGTGAAAGACAATCGTTTATTAGGACATTGCAAAGATGTCCCATATATGGATGAAACCATTACAGATACACGATCTATTATCTTAATGGAAACATATCCTAGTACATCAACATCTATTATTGATTACACATTGGTTATCAATGTCGTATGTCATAGGGATGTTATCAAACTAGATGATGATGAAAGGTCAGAATGGCGTGAAAAAGGATACGCTGGCAATCGTTTAGATATGATTTGCCAAGCAATCAATCTTGCCTTAACTGACGAATCAATAAAAGACTCATTTGGTATCGGGGCTATGAGATTAGATACTCGTACAAGCCAATTACAGTCTTTTAAGCCGAACACTAACTTTTATGGCAGGACAATGGTGTATCGGATTGATGATATAAATATGGAGTTGCTTTGTAAGTGAGTGACGTAAAACTTACTTATTCACAGCTACTGTCAAGCGAACCAATACCTGTTGGAATCGGGCATATTCAGCCACCTAAAATCAGTGATCGTAGGAGAATTGGTGAAGGGCTATGGATGCAATATGCTAGTTATATGACATTGACAGTAGATAGCTACTACTCTGCTCTCCTGCCAGATAAATATGATGCTTTTTTGGCATTACCTTATGAAGAACGAACAGATGTTAAATTATTTGATTTGGTATCAGAAAACACAGATGTTATACGGATTTATGTGAGAGCATTTTGTTTTTATTTTGTTGAAGATGTTGTGTATAGATTAAGAGAAAAAAGATTTGAGATCTTAAAAACACATGAGGACGAAGAAACTGGAGAAATCGAATCACAGGTTGTCGGGGTTATTGATCGAGAAATCTTTGATGATGTATTACATATTCTGATGCAAATTTCAAATATCAACAATGAACGCACAGTGTCCGAAGAATTATCAAAACAAAAAGATCCTGTTGTTATCCAAATGCAGCGTAGACGTGATAAGGCAAAAGCTAAACGTACTCGTGGAAAAAACTTAGATAAACAAGATCCTAAATATGATATCGGAAATATTATCTCTGTCGTATGTGCGTATCACCCAAGTATTAATTTTACTAACGTAGGGCAACTAACAATTCCTCAATTATATGATAATTTTCAAAGAATCTTAATTGATAGAAATTATCAAATCATGGCTCTTAATGCCAGTGTCTGGGGAACTGAAGGTAGTGACTTTAAAGAAGATTCATATTTGAAAAACCTTAACGAGGAAAAATAAGACCTATCTTTATGGGTCTTTTTTTAATACTAAAATTTAAAAATTCTAATGAAAGGATGTGACAAAATGGCAGCTAGTAAAAAATATGCAAGCCGTGACTGCGGTGAATTTGAGTTAACTAACTTGGCTACAAGCAAAAAGGCTTTAAAAGTTGATTATGCTAATACAGTAACATTAAATATTACAGCAGATTCTGTAAAAGCTAAAAAGAGAGGTAAAGATGCTGTAACATTTGCTAACCCAATGGAAGGAACACTTGAAGCAGAAATTCAGGTATATCCATTTGAGTTATTCTCTATCTTCGGTAATGGAACAATTACAGAAGGTGGAGATCGTGCAGAAATGGAGACAATTACTGCTACAGAAGCAGGAAAACTTACATTACCAGATGAGCCAAAAGACGGGACATTATTCGTGTACGAAAAAGGTGACGTTGGTGGAACACAAATCGAAGGAAGCTTGGCAGCAAAAGTATTTACAGCTACAACAGATAGCGAAATTGCTGTTGGTAAGAAATACGATGTATCTTATATCGTAAATGACTCTACACTTCAGTTAGTTAAGATTAACGATAATCAGGAATTAGCTGATTTCAGAGTTGACGCAAAAATCATCCAGAAATCTGAGCTGGGAGGTACAACACCATTACATATCACTTGCTACAAAGCTACTCCTCAGAGAAATATCGAATTAGCTTTCGCAGCTGAGGGTGATCCTATTACACTGAAGATCACATTTGACCTGATGACAGATGCAAATGATGAATTTGTAGATATCTACCAGATCAAGTCTGTAACTCCCTAGTGAAAGCCTAACGATATATTATCTGTTAGACGAAAATGGTATTCAACTGGTTGACGAAAACGGAGATGTATTATACGGAGATTTTTCGTAATATACATCTCCGTATCTTTATGAAAGACAACAATTAATTAATGGATGGAAAAAATATATTAGAAGTTAATGAGACATCTCAATTAGCACAAGATGATGTCATTATAATTGGATGTGGTGAAAGTTTACAGAAAATTAAATGTAAAAACTTCAAAGCAAAATCGCCAGGCGTTTTAAAAATCAACGGGCAAGAATATGATGGATCATCGGATATGAGCGTAAACATTTCTAATGATGTTGTGATAATTTCAGGTAGTAATCCAAACATTACGCTTGATCCAAACAAAATGTATTCACTATCAGAAATTACATCTTTATCCTATACGTTAGGTGGGGATGATGTACTTAATTCGATTTATACATTTACATTCGTTAGTGGTGATACGCCTACTGTACTAACACATCCAAAAGGAATTACTGCAAATTTGACAGTAAAAGCAAATGCAACTTATGTTATTACAATTAAAAATAACGTGTTGTCATATACAGAGATGGAATTTTAGCATATAAATTTCATTTATTTTTGATGATCATATTATAGTTTTATTTAAATTTAAATTTTACGGGGAAGAAAATAAGCTTAATATGATTATTTGGTTTTATTTTCTTCCCTATTTTTTACGAATTGTGAAAGAAGGTAGATTGTTGGAAACAAATAATAAAAATTTAGATTCATTGATAGCAAAATATGGTCGAGAAGAATTGATTCCAATTACAAGTTTATCTCAAGTTAAATATTATATTGAACATGGCATTCAGCCATGTTTTGTATATCCGTCAAACAGATGCGATATTTTTGCATTCTGGTATTTAAAAAAAGATACTCACAAATTGTTTGTGGATTATAGAAAATATATTAATGACAAATATCAGGTAGGTGAATAGGTTGGCAAAGAATGTTGGTAAGAGATTTGAAGAAAATTGGAAAGCCAGTATTCCTTCAGATGTATTCTACTATCGTTTAAAAGATCAAGCACAATCTTTTGGTGGTTGTAGTAATTTAAGATTTTCAAGTAAAAATCCTTGTGATTGTTTCTTATTCTCCTCTCCTTTTATGTATGCATTAGAATTGAAAAGCGTTGGCACTTCTTCTATTTCTTTTGAACGTACCAAAGAAGAAAATGGCGTGATTCATTATCATCAGATTAAAGGTTTAAGAGAATTTGTTGGTTACAGAAATATGATCGCAGGGTTTTTATTTAATTTTAGAAAGAAAGATAACATGGAAACTACATATTTTCAACACATCAATGATTTTGACAGGATGATTGCTTCTATAGATAAAAAATCATTCAACGAAAAGGATTTAAAAAAATTCAATCCAATCATTGTTAATAGTCGAAAATTAAAAGTCAATTACAGATATCATGTATCTGAATTGATTGAGAAGTTAAATAGAGAAATGGAGAGATAATTTTATGGGTAAAATCGCTTTTGAAACAAGACATTATGAAGATGGGTCTTTAAATAGATTTGAGGCAAATGATTTCGTTGAGGCTGTTGTCGCTTCTGCTTTCCCAGTAACTCAGGATGAGAATGGGGTATCTAGCATGGACTATGATCCGTTAAGTAAACTTATGGGAATCAAGATGAATATTATCAAATTCTATGGAAACGTGGATTTAGAAAACATTGGTATTGAGGAACTATACGCACTTGCCTCAGATATTGATGTTGACGCATTTGTTGACGAACATGATATTAACAAAGTGCAGCTTAAAGATATGTTAGCTGCAATTGACGAGAAATGCGATTACATTAAACAGCAGTTAATTGCAAGTGCAGTCGATATTAAACTTGACAGTAAAGATGTGAATTTTAAGGTTGAATGTGTTGACGATTTAGTAGAATCTGTCGTGGCTTTAGCACCTGCTCTTGAATATATTAATGAAGTATTTGCCAAAGCTGATCCAGAAGTAACTCAGAAGATGATGCAGTATTTTGCAGAGCATGGTTTTGACTTTACTGCTGAAGACATTACAAAAGCTGTCGTTGAATCTGATGATTTCCAGAAAAATAGAATTGATGCACTTGAAGCAATTAAACAGGGTGCTGCTGATGCAGTCAATAATAATGTAGTTTCTATTGACAGAAAGTAAGGTGATCTCATGGGAAACATGGGTGCAATGGCTGGATTATGGAGAAAAATCCAGAATGAAATGCGTGATGCCGTAAGTGAAGCTGAAAGTAAAACATTCTTAACTGCCAATCAAGAGCTTACTGCTTCTTATGCAGGTGGAGAACCAATACCGCCAGAGCAAGGTGGATATGTAAGAACATATCAGATGAAAAACTCTGCAAGAACAACTGGCGTTGTTGGTGGCGGAGATTCTGTTAGTGCCACCGTGTATCTTGATCAGGGGTACAATTATAACACTGGAACTTATTCTACTCCTCACGTCTTTTCAGAAGCGGAATCTGGGGGATCTGGTATTGTATTAACTTCTGGATTCTGGCAACGTACAGAGCAAAAGGCTCAACAATATGCTGAACAGGCATTTGCAAAAAGATTTAAATAAATTTATCAGATCAATATGATCTGTATTGTAACAATCAAATTTTACTTTTATTTACTAGACGAGGTGTTAAATGGTAACTACTTCACATATTGGTGATCGACCAAATTTAATTAAAGTACAATTAGAAGGTTTGTCAACTGATAAAAAACCAATTAAAGAAACATCAGATGGCATATCTATAAAAAATGGAAGCACGTTCACATGTATTGATACATTGGATGTGTTTTTTTATGATGAAAAAAATCACAAATGGGTAGGAGGTGAATTATGATAGATACAACTACTATTGCCGTGATTAGAAAAATGATTTCTAAATATGGTGGAGCATCTAGTTCAGATGTAAATGCCATTATTAAAAAATACTTGCAAGATAATCCAGTTACAGCATCATCTATTGGTGCAGAAACTACAAGTGATGCAACGACTAAATATAATTCATTAAATAAGTTAATTAATGATCTTCAAACAAAATTAAATAATATTGCTGACAGTGACGATGAGACTTTAGATCAATTTAGCGAATTGGTTACTTATATAAAAAACAATAAATCATTAATTGATCAACTTCAAACGATTTTAGAAAAATCTGAACAAAATAAAGTAGACAAATCCGTATTATATGATGTGTTACATAATACTCCACACGCAAAAACTGTTGGGGATTTCTTTGACTTGCGTAGAACTGGAAAGATTTATAGAACCAGATTTTATACATTTGCCAAGAATCCTACTTGTGAAGGTACAAAATTATTAGATAACACAGGATTACAATACGAACCAAGCACAGATACAGTTGAAGGAAAAGATGATTATTTAAACGGAGAGCACTCTCTTTTTGAATGGTACAACTGCAATTATAAAAGAAATGCAGACGGTACTGCTTATCCTACTGCTATCGAGGGAGAGGACGGATATACAACAACAGGTAATGTCGATGTTGGCGTTATTCAGCCAAGTTTCTATTATAATTTTGAGACAAATACCGAAGAGGGGTATATTGATGTAACAATCTCAGATATGCCCCATCCACTGAGAACAGATATTGTGTTACACCCTTGGAGCGAATGCGTCCAAGCTGACGACACGGTACTTCCTTGGTGTATTGGAAGTAAATATGTTTCAAGCTTAGGTGACGATGGTTTACTACATTCATTACCAGGCAGAAAACCAGAAAACTTCCAAAGTTATCAAAATATGATTACTAATTATCAGAAAAAAGGTACTGGGTATTGGGGGGCTGGAGTAGAAAGAAATACTTTTCAGATGATTTTTATTATGATTAAAGGAGCAACTAAAAATTCACAAAAATTATTTACTGGGTGTACGAGCTACTCTTTTCAATATAGTGCTTCTGTTGAAAGATCTGAAAAGGCAACTTATTTCCCTGTTACAAATGCACAAGCGAATAATTTGATCATTGGATCAACAGTATCTATTGGATATGCAGGGTTAAATAATGGAGCCGCCAATGTAGATCGTGGACAATCTAATATACACAAATATGTCAATAAAGCAAAAATTACAAGAATTGACTCGCTGGATGATAACAATAAAGCTGTACATTTAGATATTTCTGAAGACCAAGGATTTACAACTACTCAAGTTACACTATCAGATACTGTAACTTCCCCTGTATATTTATCAACAATGGAATGGTACTCAGGTACTACAGATAAAGTCATTGGGAAGCACGATGGTTCTATGGTATCGAATACAAACGCAAAATACCCATATCGTGTTCAAGGTAGGGAATACTCTAACGGAGGTTATATGATTGCTTCTGATGAAGTAATGGTATTCAAAGCCGATTACAGTAAAGATGTATATGTTGCTCCTCATGGAGTAAAACATACTACAACCGAAGCAGATATTAAGAAAAATTATACATTAGTTGGAAATATTCCTGCTAGTTCTGACGGAAAAGGAAATGACTATTGGATTGGAGATATCAATGTTAACGTAGACACTGGCGCTTGGTATCCTTGCTCTCAAGGGACGAGTGACCAACAAGGTTTTGCCGATCGAGTGTATTCAGGAGGAACCTCAACATCTGGTACAAGAGAATATCTACAGGGCGGTCTTCTCGGGAATGGTTCGGTTGCGGGCTTTGCTTGCTTGTATTGCTGGAGCGGGCTTGGCGGGACGAGCTGGTTTTGCTGCGCTGCCGATTAAAAATAGGTCGTCGGGGGTGAATTTCCTCGCAGAGGAAAGAGGGGAACACCCTTTATGACGACCGTTCGATATAAAAATATAATTTTAAATGAAAAATAGGGTCTCATGGTACAAGCGGTAATCTCAGGAATGGTTCGAATGCAGGCTTTGCTTACTTGAATTGCAGGAACAGGCTTGACAGGACGAACTGGAATTACTGCGCTGCGGATATGTTAATCATTATATTTATATTTGTGCCATGTTTCGTAATTGCAAAAATTATTGTAGTCGCTTTTGTAACTACACCTTGCTAGATAGCAAAAATTCTTTTTAGAGACCAGTCGAAACTTTAGTATCTTACGAGTAATCGTATAGCGAAACAGGGACGGAGTTATGATGCAGTTGATCATAGCTGGGGTTAGTAGAAAAACCGAAAGCCCTCTTAAAGACAATCGATGTTAAAATTTGAAACGGGGGTCTAAAACATTAAACGATATTGTAAAAACGTAGATATCACCGACAGAGAGTTGATATCTCGTGCAACTTATAACTGTTTACGTGGGAAATATTATCGCAATGATACATTGCAGTTGTTGTCAACTGTCAGTGGACTAACACCAAATCAGTTGTATTATATAATGAAGAAATTTTCAATTAAAGTTATTTTTAGATTTGTTGAGTTGTTGATTGATCAAATCAGAATTGAATTATTTGATCGAAACTTAAAATTTATACCAATATGGTATCGAGATAAAATTGATGCCTCAAACGGTAAGTTAAGACGAATTGGAATACAAAACGTCAAACAGCAAATTTATGACTATATTGCTGTTGAAGGACTAAGCGACATACTAAGACGCATTGGAGAACATCAATACGCCTCTATCAAAGGACGTGGACAATTAGCTGGAGCCAAAAGGATTAGTAGATGGATGAGAAATAAAAATCTAAGATGTATTGGTAAAGCGGACATAAAGAAATGCTTCCCTAGTATTAATCATGGATTATTAATGAATTTTCTTAACAAACGTATTAAAAATGATGATTTGTTATGGTTAATACAAACTTTGATTGATACATTTGAACAAGGGTTGTCTATTGGATCTTATTTGTCGCAATATTTATGCAATCTGTATATGTCACAATTGTATCATGAAATATCAGAAAACATGTATCGTATTCGCAAGAAAAGAGACGGTACTATGCAAAGAGTTAACCTCACGTCACATGTATTAATTTATATGGATGATATTTTTATTACTGGTACAAATACAAAAGATTTGCACAGAGCAATGAAATTAATTATTAAATATTGCAAAAATAAATTAGGTTTAACTATTAAAAAATCGTGGGTTATTGCAACATGCAAGTTTGGGAATAAAGCTCATGATAATGATTTTGTTGATATGATGGGATTTCGCATTTATAGGTGGCATATGACAATCCGCAAATATGTATTTAAGCGGATTCGAAGGTGTTGTTTGCGTTTATTGTGTCGATGGAAATCTCATAAAATGATTCCTATTGAGCAAGCAAGAAAATGCTTGTCATACTGGGGTATTTTAAAACACACTAACAGTTTTGGAATTATTCGTAAATATAAGGTAACCCAAATAATGGGATTTTGTAAAAAGGTGGTGAAAATTTATGATAAAAGCCAGATTTTCCGAACAGCAGCCATCTGTTAAATTCTCTAAAATTGCAGACAAATACTATATTTTTATTTGTTTAAACGAAGAAAAGAAAACAGATCAGAGTTATGAACAAGGAGAGCCTGAAGAATATTTTGAATATGATTATACAGAGATCGTAGAATCTGAGACAAACATTAACATTGAAGATGTAAAATCGAACCCATCGAAGTATTTAAATTATCTGAACCCTGATGCTTTAGAAAATATAAAATCTTTAAAGCTAAAAGAAATTTCCGATAAATGTGAAGAAACAATCTATAACGGTGTAGATGTAAAAATGTCTGATGGAACTTATCATTTTAGTTTAACAGAAAAAGATCAACTTAATATGTTTGGATTACAGGCAAAAATTTCAGCAGGGCAAACTGCTTTAGAATATCATGCTGATGGACAACCATGTAAATACTATTCTGTAGAAGATATTCAGAAATTAATTACTGCTGCCATGACACTTGTTTCATATAATACTACATATTGTAATTCTTTAAACATGTGGATTAAAGCAGAAACAGACTCTGCCGTCATTGAAAACATTTACTATGGAATTGATATTCCTGAAAAATATCAAAGCGATGTTTTGAAAAAATATACATCATCTAAGAGCAGGTAATATATCTTTTATTCTTTTCATATCAAATCTGATGTAAATTTCACAAAAATAAAACCAAGATTTTATATGCTCAGTAACCACAATATATGGTATTCAGTTTTATGAATATTACTATATATTGTGGTTATATTTATTTTACAACAGGAGGTTTACCGTTGGCTAGATTTACGGTATATAACAAGATTACATCTCCAGAAAAATTAGCATTAGTCAATGAAGATAACAAAGATTTAGGCAATGAGTGGTTAGACTATCTTGCATCTGTTGATCGTGCGCAGAGTACAATCAAAGGTTATCGTAATGACTTAGATATTTTCTGGTGTTGGAATCTAGAACATAATAAAAATAAGGACTTCGCAAAATTAACAAAGCGTGACATTGCTAAGTTTCAAAATCATGCAATTAACGTATGGGGATGGAGTCCTAAACGAACAAGACGTGTTAAATCATGTCTTTCTTCTTTATCTGATTATATCGAAAATATGTTAGATGAGGAAGAGGAATTTGAAGGATTCAGAAAAATTGTAAATAAGATTGAGAATCCTGCAAATGAGGCAGTACGTGAAAAAACTATTCTGCCAGATGAAAAAGTTGATGACTTATTAAAAACTCTTGTCGAACAAGAGAAATATGAAAAAGCGTGTGCTATCGCTATTGCTGCTTATTCTGGAATGAGAAAGTCCGAAATTATCCAGATGAAGATGTCTTATTTTACTGAAGATGCTCTTGAATTTGATGGTGCTTTATATAAAACGCCAAAGATTCGTACCAAGGGTCGTGGTAAACTAGGTAAGCAGTTAAACAAATTTATTCTTGTTGATGTCAAAAAATATATTGATCTATGGGAAAAACAACGTAAAGAACTTGGCGTTGATATTGACGATATCTTTGTAACGAAAGATAAAAATGGTTGGCATCGTAGATCCAATCTTGATAAATGGACAGCTGAATTCTCAGAGATGTTAGACGTAGACTTCTACTACCATTGTATGAGACATTATACTTGTACTGCTTTCGCAAAGAAGAATATTCCGATTGATGTTATCAAAGAATTCTTTGGATGGTCTTCTACGGAATTGGTTGGTATTTACAACGATTCATCCGCAGAAGATGACTTCGGAAAATACTTTACAAAAGACGGTATTAAAGAAGGAAAACAAGGTTCTTTGTCTGATTTATAATATTGGAAAAAGATACCTGTATACATACAATATATTTCTATGATATACTCAAACTCGCAATGATCAATTACACGACAAAATCTATGATGTAACACCACTTATATAGTAGGAGATGATGTTATGATGATAGAGAATAGAAAAAATTACTATACACTTATTTGTGCTGAATGTAGTATGTATGGCGGAGGAATAGTTATACATACAGAGGTAAATGTTGGTTCAGTCATCGAAGCACATGAATATGTTTTATCACATCTTTATGACTTCCCTACTGGTACATGGGTACTGAAGCCATGTTTGACAGCAATTAGTTAAACAATAAGTAACAAGTAATTGATCATTGCTTTGATCGGACGGTTGGTATAATGGAATTATACTGGTCTCCAAAACCAGAGATCAGGGTTCGATTCCCTGACCGTCTGCTAATTATATACTGAAACGTAAAGAGTCTATTTCGTAGGCTCTTTTTTGTTATGCACAAAATCATGAAAGAGGTGAGTAAATGAATTTTGAAGCGGTCATTAAAGCAATATTGAATAAGGGTGATGTTGAATCTCAGTTGGCTGATCTTGTGAAAGACAGGGACGTACATATTAATCCTACTGTCGGAACAAGCGGATCAACAAATACAACACTTAATAACCAAATTAAAAGACAAGCAAATGCTCAGGCAAAATCATATGTACAATATAGTAAATCTGCAATTCAAAAACAGATGAAACATGCTTCTGGGACATTCTATACTAGTGGGGAAACATCTATTGATAAAGGTCTTGTTAAACGTGCAAAAGACCAAGCCAAAGAAATGGCTAATGTTACAAAGCAGATCGCAAAAGAAGAAGATGTTTCAACAGATACTGCTTATCAATATGCAAATCAAGCTCTTAAAGAACAAGAGAAAGCAAAAAATAAAGCATTAAAGAATCAGGCTCAAGCCGATAAAAAATATCAAACAGAACAGAAAAAACTAAATGAGAAAGCTGCCAAGATTGAATCTGAAATTCAAGCGGAGAGATTTGCTTCTAAATTTGGAAGATATCAAAAACAATTTTCTGGGTATGTCGATAATAATAGCAAAGAATACAATGCTGTTTTGAGCAACATTCTTGACTATGAAAAGCAACATAAAGAAGTTAATAAAATGTATGGGAACTTTAAAAAGGACCCAACTATAAAAAATCGTGATCTTTTGATTGATGCTCATTCAAAACTTGAACAGTATGATAAAAATGTTACAAATAGTCTATCTTTATTAAATTCTTCTCCTAACAAAGTATTGAAGAGTGATATAGAAAAACAAGCTAAAAAACAAGCCAAACAAGAGGAACAATATAGCGATTGGTTTAATCAAGCTCTTTTCAAAGAACAAGAGAAAAAAGATTCTTATGTGCAAAATGTTTCTAGGAATCTTGAAAACAAATCATATGATGCTAATTTAGCAGCACAACAAAAGAAACTTAGTGAGTATTACAGTGGTAGTGAAGAATACAAAAATGCGAATAAGTCTTTTGAAGAATATAAAAAGAATGTAAAAGGTTTGCAGGAATTACATACTCAATACCAAGCAAATCCTTCAACTGCTAATCAGGATGCGATCATTAAGCAGAATGAGAAAGTAATCCAATCATATGAAAAATTAAACAATGAGATGAAAATTCTCGGCACAACTCAGAGCAAGGCACTTAATCCTGGTGAAGGTAGTATTCAAGCAAATAAGATCAGAACTTATATGGAGAATAATACTAAAGCTGCTAAGGAATATGGGACTGCATTAGAGAATCTTGCGAAACAATCCGAGAATGCCACAACTAAAGGCGAAGCTCAAAGCATTAACCAACAGTTTAAGCAAATGCAGTCTGAAATTTCTGCGAAAGGACTTACTGGAAATTCAATGTTTTCAGAAGTTAAACGTGGATTTAGTCAGATTTCTCAATTCGTAGGAACATACGGTGTCTTACAGTATGGTATGAACAAAGCACAAGAAATGGTGCAAAATACATACGATGTAGATAGTGCCATGACTCAGCTTCAGATGGCTACTGGTGTGTCTAACGACAAAGCAAAAGAATTGATGAAAACATACTCAGATATGGGACATCAATTAAAGGCTACTGGTACAGATGTTGCTGCTTCTTCTACTGAATGGATGAAACAGGGACAAAGTGTTGAAAAGTCTAATAAGCTTGCTGAGAGTTCTATCAAACTTAGCAAGGTTGGTGATTTAACATCTGAAAATGCTACAAAATATTTAACTTCTGCGAGAAAGGGTTATGGCATTACGAGTGCAGAAGATACCTTGAAAATCGTAGATAAAATGTCTTCTGTAGATATGGCTTCCGCTACTGATGTTGGAGGTTTGGCAGAAGGTATGTCCGAAGTTGCGACGAATGCAAATTTAGCGGGTAAAGTAGATGCCCGACCATATGGCGACATATGGGCTATTTTTACAAATAGTAGTTATTACCCAAATCGGTTAAAACCTGAATGGGCTATCGTAGCCTAAAAGACAAGACCGAGATAACTGATAAATTTCATAACTATAAAGAAAGACGGTAATAGTTATGATTATTGATAAACAAATTGAAATAATGACATGTGGAAAAGCCATAAAATACTATCAAAATTTAGGATATAAATGTGGGTATAGAACAAAAATTCTTGTCTCACAATTAGACATCCCGAAAGGTAGTATGCAAAAAGTTGAAGTAAAATGTGATTATTGTGGAAAACATTTTTATGCTCAAAGACAGGACTTAAATCGTGGGCTAGTAAATAAACATGCATGTAAGTCTTGTGCTTCTTTAAAAGCAAAAGAAGGAAATATTCTTAAATATGGCACCTCTTCGTATACGGGGACGCAAGAAGGCAAAGAACGATATAAGGAAACTTGTCTTAAGAAATACGGTGTTGAAAATGTTATGCAAAATAAAGAAGTACAGCAAAATCAAATTAAAACTGTAAAAAAGAAATATGGCGTTAATAATGTATTTCAAAATTCAGAAATTAAGCAAAAAATCAGAGAAAGTTGTATAGAAAAATATGGCGTTGATAACCCTCAAAAATCAGAACAAATACGAAATAAAACAGAAAATACTTGTTTAATGAGATATGGGGTGAAGACTCCACTGCAATCAGAAAAGGTTAAACAAAAAATTAAAAATACAAATATACAAAAATATGGAGTTCTTCATCCACTGCAAAATGAAAAGATTAAACAAAAGCAAATTCAAACCGTATTAGATAAATATGGAGTTGAAAATATTATGCAATCTAAAAAACATATGGAAAGTGCATTAAAAAAGACAAGGCAGACATCTATTGAACTATATGGTGTTTATCCTGCATCAAAGTCAGAAAGCATAAAAAATAAAATTAGAACAACTTTTGTTTCTTCTCACAATGTAGGCGACATTCCTGCAAGTAAAAATCAAATTCATTTATGCAATTTATATCATGGAATCTTAAATTTTCCAACTAAATATTATTTTCTGGATATTTTATTAGAGAACAATATTTATTGTGAATATGATGGATCTGGTCATAATCTAAATGTGACTTTTGGACACTTAACACAAGAAGAATTTGACAGAAAAGAAATTATTCGATACAAAACATTAAAATCTTCTGGTTTAAAAATGTTTAAGATTGTACATAAAGGAAAGAAACTTCCAGATGATGAAAAATTATTACATATTAAGCAATTAGCAACTCAGCTATTATCAAATACAGATAATAACTGGGTTGTTTTTGATATTGATAATGATTTATTTATTTTGAAGAACTATGAAATTAAATATGATGAAAATTTATCAGTATTGTAACGACTGTTCGGGTAGCTGTCTCTATGAGACAAATATACAGTCTGAACTATATAGAAATATGTAGAGAGGCGGTCAGTAGTAAACAGACTACTTTAAGAAGAACCGCCTCCGCCACATTGTACCTTTGATGTGGTCTGTAGCGTAGAGCAAACGTGAAAGTAACAGCTTGGTCAGCATGGACAAATTGCTCGGTTATTTAGCAACTATCGGTGAAACAACTCAAGAAGGTATGAGTTCAGTCGGAACTGGTTTGAACGCCATTTTCTCCCGTATGGGAAATATCAAACTAGCACGACTTAAAGATTATCAAAATAATGGCGAAGACCTAGACATTTGGGGCGCAGTGGCATAATACATAAACCACTGTGGCAATTCTTTCTTATGATCATATGAATTTTCATATGTGCTTAAAAGCCGAGGGAACGGTCAATAAGGAGGAAGGATATATCTATTTTAATCGTCTTACGAAAAGGAGATGATTGAAATTTTATTGACAAAGCAAGTAACCGTTAAATGGTGTAGCCGTACCAAATATCATTATATTGATAAAGGGTATAATTTCACAAAAATAGGCGATACATTTACGGCTAATATAAATGATGTTACACATGGTAGCGACGTCATGGTGGATGTACGTTGCGATTATTGTGGCAAAACGTATCAAACTAAATATAGTACATATCTTAAAACATCTAAAAATGGTACAAATGCATGTAAAAAATGCTCCCCGTTAAAAGTAAAAGAAACTTGTATGGAAAAATATGGGGTTGAAAATGTATTCTGTACTGAAAACATCAAAAAGAAATCTAAAGAAACCTGTCTAAAGAAATATGGAGTTGAGAACGTATCAAAATCTGATGCAATCCAGAAAGTAAAAGCTCAAAATAATTTTAAAAAATACGGAGTTACGAATACTTCAAAATTACAGTCTGTTAAAGACAAAGTGATTCAAACCAATCTTGAACGATTTGGAGTAGAATATCCTATGCAGACCGAAGAATTTCAGAAAAGGATAAAAGAGACTTCGTTAAAGAAATATGGAGTTGAGCATTTTACTCAAAGTCAAGTCGTTAAAGACAAACAGCGGAAAACCATGTTAGAAAGATATGGTGTTGTAAGTCCTACGCAGAACCCAGACATATTAAAGAAATCAATAGAATCAAGATATAAACATGGTAATTTTACATGCTCAAAACAACAATTTGAAGTTTATACAATAATTGGCGGAGAACTAAATTACCCATTTAAAAATTTTGTAATTGATATTGCTTTCCCAGATGAAAAGATTGCAATTGAATGGGATGGTAGTGGACATGATTTGTCAGTGAGACTTGGACACATAACAAAAGAAAAATTTATACGCAATGAAAATTTTAGAAATATTTCTTTATTTAATAATGATTGGAAAATAATTAGATTTATTACACACAAAGACAAAGTTCCGCACAACATTAAAGATATTTATAACTATTGCTATACATATCTTCAAAATGGCGGACACAATATACAAGTTCTTATAGATGAACAAACGATTAAAACAAAACATAGTTCGATTAAATTTAACGATATATCTGCCTTGAACGACTGAGCGAAAGAAGGTCATTTCGATGACTATGCGACAGTCTGAACACACTTCTATATTTCCCATAATTCCTTAAGAAGTGGAGTTGCGGTCAAGTGTAAAGACACTTTTGGAAGTACCGCAACCGCTTCTATGTAATGAGTTTCTTCTTATTATATAGAAGTCATATTGTCTCATTCTACAGGACAAAGTAACAGCTTGGAGTGATGTAGAAACTGTCTTAAAAGGTGAAGGAATTAACCTAAGAGACAAACAAGATACATTTAGAAATTTCGGTGATGTGCTTGATGAAGTAGCTGGTAAATGGACTAACTACAGTGATGTATCAAAACGTGCGATTGCCAAAGCTCTCGCTGGCACAAACCACATGGAAGAGGTACTTGTATTATTAAATAATTACGGTAAAGCTCAAGAATACGAGAAAGTATCCGAAAATTCTGCTGGATCTACAGACAAAAAGTACAAAGTTTATGAGAATAGTTTGGAAGGACGAACAGAAGATCTTAAAAACTCATTCCAATCTATATCAACAACATTTGCTGATAAAAACCTTCTTGGTGGAGGAATTACTTTATTATCAAATGTTCTTAATGTAGTTAATAAATTAGTAAGTAGTTTTGGATTATTGCAAACTGCTGCCGCTGGCTTTGCCGGCATTAAACTTTTTAAAAACCTAGGTTGACCCTATCTCAAAATCATTAGGGTGACAGTGAGCCTACTATATATAAGGAAGAAACAGAAATGGTGTTTCGAACAAATATATAGGATACGGGGTTTTAAAATACACGTATCAGGAGTAATTGCTGGAACGAAAAAGGATATCAAAACTGAAACGGAATTGGCAACAATAGACGGAATAGTTTAAGAATTTGATATTCATATTGTATTATACGATTGTATCTAATCAGCCGCACACATTCTTACCATATAGGAAAGTATCGGTAAACTACCGCATAAGAAACGTGCTTCGGGATAAGGCACAGTAGCTAAGATATTTTAATAAGAATGGATGTTCAGAGACTACCGATCCTGACAGATAATGACGACCTTATGATCATTGTCTGGTAATGTATAGCCCAAAAGTGTAAATTAATGTCGATGTTTTACCTGCTATCATCGTTTGCGTACAGAGATATTGTATCTCTAAGCAGGGAACTTAAAATTCAAATTTTATGTAAAAAACGACCATCAAAAAGTCCTTATTTTATAAGGATTTTGGACGATTGGTAATTTGGCAAATTGTACTTCTATTAGTACATATGAGCCAAAGTTATTTTTAACTTGGTATAAATATTGTGGAATAGCTTAATATATTAATACAATACAAAAAGGCACCCACACGGATGCCCTTTTGTATCACTTCTATTGATGTTTTGTAATTAAGCTACCACCCTTAATTACTGTTTGTTGGTACAAATGCTTTTTGTATCATTTCTTATTACACTTGTATTATAGAATATTTTCTAATAAAATGCAAGTATTTTTAATATGTAGCCCAATCATACAATGATACTTTTTACTTAAACGGTTATCTTTTGTGGTAGATAGATAATACGATATTTTTACACATTAAAATACTGTTTGCATTGTTAATTCAAGTCTTATCTAAATATTGCAAGTAATAACTGAATAATCAAACTTGCAATATTGAATGTTTTAGAAACACTCTGCCAGTCAATATTCTGTAATAAGTGAATGACACTTTGGAACATTTGTCACCTCCGTTCCGCATCTGCCGTAAGGCACTGAATGACGTGCAAATCATAAAGCATGATCATTCAGCAACAAAATTATATCATACAATGGAATAAATATCCATAACAAAAAAACAGTCTATTGGAAATCACTTATGGTAACCAATAGACTGCAAATCCTTTGGAAATGCAATGACGAACTTGGAAGATAACTCGTTGCATTTCTTGTAAACTTAACCGTATAACTTGACGATAAATAATTTATATGGGATATTTTTATATTAATACAGAGATATTATTTTGTCAATAATTTGTTGTAATAAGCTGATTTATGGTAGCAATGGTTATTTCTACGATATTGAGAGGTATATATGGAATATAAGAAATTAGATAAAGAAATTTTAGAGCATAAGAATTGTAGGATCGCATCAAGCGTCGAAGCACTGAAAAATGTAATTTCGATGCAATGGTCTGATGAAGTGATCAATGGATTTAAAAAAGTTATAATTGGTAAATATAATCTGAAATAGTGTGTTTTATACCAAATTTATACAGTATTTTGTAAATTATTATTGTTGAAATTTGTCATAAATGTTACAATAATAAATGATTACAAAATAAGGCGGTATAAATAAAATGGATAAATACACTCTATACGTTGATGAAAGTGAAACATTTTCACAACTTGATAAATCGAGAAGATATTTTATTATGAGTGGTGTCATTATACAAGATAATGAATATGATGATATAGACAAAAAATTAAAACAAATTAAAGTCGATATGTGGAAGAACGACGAGGCAGAACAATATATATTACATGAAAAAGATATTACTGCCGCTCAACGTAGAAATCCAGATATTCCAGAACATTATAAAATATTTAAATCAAAAAGAAATACTATTTCATTATATAACAAACTTTCTGTAATATTTAAGAAGTCAAATATTACTACATTAGGAGTCTGTTTGGATAAAAAACAATTAACTAATGATTATGGCGAAGATCATATAAATAATCAATTTACAATTGCTATTCAATTATTAATTGAGCATTATTGTATGTTTTTAATTGAGAATAACGCAATAGGGTCTATCTGTTATGAATCAATGCAACCGTGCCAGAATATAGCTATACAACAACGTATTTTTGAATTAAAAGCTTTAGGTACAATGTATTATTCTCCTAATACTATACAACAACATATTAAAGAAATAGTATTTATTCCGAAAGCGTCTAACTATACAGGATTACAATTAGCAGATTTTGTACCTAATACTTTAGGTAGATATGTCGCAAATTTTAGACCTAAAAACGTAAATTTCTCATCTAATGTTAGAAGAACATTATATAAAGCTAATTGTGACAAACGTAAGTTCGGTTTTAAACTATTATCATAAATTTTTTAAAAATTACTTGACATGTTATATATAAGTAGTTATAATAAAATCAATGGGATCGAGAATATGAAGGCGCTGGTGTACTCCAGTAGAAAGTCGTTTACAAAATAGTAATATTTTGTGTTAAAGTATTCAACCGAACCCATCAATAAGCGACCCTAATCTTAATGGTTAGGGTCTTTTATTATATAATTCTATTAATTATAATATTTTAATAGAACATGCGTTTTCAAACAGATAATCTATATAATTTTATAAAGACTATTAGAAAAATATTATTTAGATTTTAATAAGTAAATAAGAGAGGACTCTCAATCCTCCCTTCTTTAATATTCTCTTTTGTATTTTTACCTTACCATTTATACCCACAGTTGTTGCATTTGTAGGTATTTCTTGCACTAGAACTCAAGAAACCAACCGCAAGGAATCCTACCGATTTCCTAGTCATGCTAATCTTCTCAATCTAATTATTGTCTTCTTCCATTTTAATTACTTCTGCTGTATAATAAATTATAACTATTAATTTATATATACAAAGGAGAGTATAATTATGAATAGACAAGTAACAGACAAAGACGGAAATGTACATATTATTGAAACAAACAGTCAACAGATAAATAGTATGACAAACCAAGAACGAATGTTGGATAAAATTATTCAACACCAACAAACTCAGAATAACAATAAGTCAAAGGAGTGATAATTTATCAAAGAACTTAGTTTAATAATTGAAGCTGTGCCAAATATATTACAATATTACATACCAGGTGCATGTTTCTTATTTATATTTCAGCTAACAATTTCTAAGAAACTTTCAGGATTTGCATTTAATGTTGGAAGCTGCATTATTAGTTATGTGTCGTTAGCAACAATCGCATTATTACGATTAAATATCTTGAAACATTTAAAAGATACATCTTGGATCAATAATGGAATTTCTATTATTTTATGTATTATAATAGCATTATTATTATCTCTTGTGTTATCTAATGACAATGTTAAGAATTGGATTGCTGATCAATTTCATATCACAACGAACAACAATGTTCTTGATGATGTGTTTGATTACACAAATGGTAGCTGTGTAATTGCTCGTCTAAAAGATAAAGATTATTTCTTTATGGGCAACTTACGGTTAACAGATGAAGGAAAAGACAAACAGTATATTGTGTTGAATGCTTTCACAAAATTTTCGCAAAACGGTAGTGTGCTGGCTACTTATGCAAGAGCTGAAGGGAAGGAAAATGCGAATATTGTTTTAAAGATTAGTGATATTGATTATCTTGAAGTATATAATAACGGCTTTGAAGATATTGTAACTGTGTAAAGAGAGAGAGGATTGAGAGTCCTCTCTTCTTACCATTTATATCCACAGTTGTTGCATTGATAAGTATTTCTTGTGCCAATTAACATAATTTATTATTATATCATATATTACTATTAAAATCAACATTGTTTTTCTTGTACTATTTGTTATAATATAAGTAAGAAAACAAAGTGTTTTCTATATGAGGTTACGAAGCCTACCAAAATCGTATTAATAGAGGTTACGAAGCCTACCAAAATCGTATTAATAAAAGGAGCAAGTAAACGCTTGTTCCTTTTTATAGTTATGGAGATTTTACAAATGAAGTGGATAAATGTTAATGAAAAGTATTTAGATTTTTTGAGAGAATTTGAACATCGTATACCAATGACTGATTATGGTACGGACAAGTACAAACCATTCTTTGGTATTCTGTTTGAAACGGACGATTACTATTACATTACTCAAGTATCTCATGCACAGAAACGACATTTGCGTATGAGAAAGCAACCAGATTTCTTTAAAATTTATGATCCTAAGAATTCATCAAGGTTGATTGCAGTCGTAAATTTAAACTATATGTTCCCTATACCAAAGAATGAAGTAACATCATTTGTTAAGAAAGATATTGATACATATAGAACATTCAAGTCTGATGAAGAAAAAAGTAAATATATCAATTTGTTAAACAGCGAAATGAAAATGATAAATACTTTAAACTTAGCTGATGCTGCCACTTCTTTATACGAAAAGAAATATAAATTTCCAGATTCAAAATTGGCGCAGAGATGTTTGGACTATAAGTCATTAGAAGAATACGCTATTAAATGGATTAGTGAGAAAAGTGAATAAGTAAATTAAAGAGAGAATGTTGTAATCTACATTCTCTCTTATTGTTATACTTCTCTTCTACCATTTATATCCACAGTTGTTGCATTTGTAAATATTTCTTGCACTACGGGTGGCAGTGCGAACAAGCTGTGTATCCACGTTGTTCTGCTTCAGATTTAGAGATTGATATCGAACTCTTTTTAAGATATCTACAACCAGCTGCATGATACTTGCTTCCGTAATCTGTAATATGTACAATCACATCGGCAGACGTTGATGAGTCGTCGTCTGATGATGAGTTGGATGAACTGCTAGATGATGAACTTGAAGATTTTGCCTTGGCAGATACCGCTTTAGGTTTGGCGGTTTTCTTCTTATACTTCTCTTTGAGGGAGTCGTATTTGTCTTGAAGATCGTCATAGTCTTCTTGAAGAGAATCATACTCATCACTTTTGTCATTATACAGTGACACATTCGCATCATTTTCAGATGATAAATCTTTATACTTTGTTTTCAAATCTTGGTATTTAGTATACAACTCGTTATATTGTGTTGTTAATCTGTCTTTACTATTTGATAGTCCAACATTTCCACACAAACTAGCTGCAAAGCAAATCGCCAAGATCCATATCAATACTTTGTTACTTCCATTGTTTTTCATATTTATACTCCTTTTTCTATAATATTAACATTATAAACTATATCGCATAAAATGACAATCATACTCATGGAATATTCTTCCATTTTGTAGAAATGTGTTGTATAATGGGTTATAACTATTAATTCACATATACAAAGGAGAGTATAATTATGGCAGAAAATAAAGGGAACAAGAAACAGCAAGAAGCAAAGATTTTTGAATTTAATAGTAAAGTAATTACAGGAACTTCCAACACTTCTATTAAATATATTCAAAAAGGAAATAAAGTTAAACAACAGAATAAAAATAACAATCAAGGGAAGTGATAAAAATTAAAGAATTAACAGAAATTATAAATAATATTCCAAATTTACTACAATATTATGTACCTGGTGTCATATTTATTTACATAGTTAAGACTGGATTTTCGAAGAAATTATCAACATGGGCTTTGAATGTATCTGGGTGCGTAATTAGCTATGTTTTTTTATGTATTTCAACACTAATTCGAGTAAAATTAAGTTTGCTACAGAGTATTAACCAAATATATGCAAATTCAATTTTGTCGATTTGTTTAGCACTCGTGCTAGGATTTGTGGTTTTATATTTGATTACAAAACAATCATTTACGGAGTTTATGGAACAATATTTTAATATGACATTAAATGACGACATCTTTTATGACGTAATTGACTTTAAAGGTGGGAGTAAATGTAAGATTACATTAAAAGAAAAAGACTTTTACATTATTGGAGATATGGATTATCTGGGAGACAGAATTAACAATGATCAACAGATTGTTTTGAGAGCATATTCTCAATACAAGATTGGAAACGATGAGGATGCATTTATTTCATATGATGGAAATCCTTATGCCAAAATCGTTATTCGATATAGTGATGTTGACATGATTGAAATATTCAATAGTGAGCCAGAAGAAAATAATTTAAGCAATCTTGCGGATAATATAAATTCTTCTGATGAAATTTCTTCTACTTCAATTGATAAGATCACATCTTAATAAGAGAGGATCGAACGTCCTCTCTTTTATTATATACTTCTACCCTACCATTTGTATCCACAATTATTGCATTGTCGTATTCTCATGAAACTATTTCGTAATAATCCAATATTACACAATGTAGGTGAATATAAAGTAGGTTTAATTTTATTAATATTATTTCCACCACAATTAGGACAAGAAACTTTGCAAGAAGGTGTTTGGTATTTTGGATGTGGTTTACTTTCTGTGTCTCTTCCCCAATAATTTGTAATACAATTTATTGCATCTACTTGCATGACTTTATTTTCGTCATATGGGAAAGTAAATGGAATCAGCTTAAAATAATTTAATTCATTTATAAATTGTCTTCGTTCATTTTCTGAAAGCTCTGGAATTTGTTTGATATAGTCAATTACTTCTTTTGTACAATGATAGTGTTCTTTTAGTATTCGTTTTACATGGTAAAAATCATAGGGCACATCATTATGTTTAATAACGCATTTAGTGTTTTTTCTTAATCGTGCATTTCTAACTTTTTCAAAATCAGTTTGTGTGTCATAATTATCATATTTTTCTGGTATTATATGAGTTGTCATAACTGCTATTACGAAACTCATTATACTCCCATAAGCAATATCAATTTTATATTCTTCAAATTTTGCACATAAATCATTAAATACATCAAAAGAATATTTATCTTTAAATCTTGGGACAATGTCCGAAAAATCAACTACATTGCCTCGAAAACTGCAATGCGTATTATTTTGTTGCATTTTTAAATTTTCATAGTATTTCTCAATTGAGAATCCACAATAAGGACATGTTATGGTTTTGTCAAAAACCTCATTGTCGCATTCAGGACATTTAATTATAGCCATTTTATAACTCTCCTTTGTTGCCTACCATTTATATTTGCATTTATTACATTGATATGTTTTACCAATGTTTGAACTCAATATTCCTAGCATCATACTACCAATCACTCGTGAAGTTGCACTAATTCTTTTAATGTTGGTGCTTTGGCAATTAGGGCAATGTAATTGTTGAGATTTTCTTAATTCAATTCTTTGCTGAATTTCTTTTTCTTCTTTCTTCTTTTTATCATATTTTTTATAAAATTCAATCGGAATTGTACTAGGAATTGTATGATATTTTTTGCAATATTGTTTTATAGACCATCTATCTTTTTTCTTTGACGCCTTGCACTCATTTTTAATTTTATGTTTGATAATATTGTCATAATCAAACCAAGTATCATCTTGTTCGTACTGTTGTAAAACAGTTTGCAGTTCGTTTTTTAAATTAATTTTGACCCCATAAACATTACAGAAACCATCAGTAGATTCTTCTGTTTTTTGCACAATCTTATTACCGCATAAAGGGCAAACTTGTCTGCTTAAATCTTCTGTTGTATATTTACATTTTTTACATTTATAAATCATGGCAGCAAATCCTTTCTTACATATTTTTAATTATATAACAATTATATATAAGAACGCAACTTATATTATAAATATCGCACACTTTTGTCATTTAAAAATTTAGGCGATGAACTTAAAAATATAAAAGAACTTAAGGATTTGTTTGCCAATGGTGAAACTTTAAAATCTGTTAAGAAGAATAGTCCAGAGCAATACAAAAAGCTACTTAGTTACGCTAATGGAAAGAATTTGGACGATTATTTAGAAACATTAAATGAATTTGGCTTATCAAATAAAGATAAAAAGAAGCTTGTACAACAAGCGAGAAAGAGTGGCAATTTAGATGTAAGTAAAAAAGATATTAAAAAAGCATTTAAACAAGGAGATCTCTCTAAAGTTTCATCAGAAGCCCAAGCTACAAAAGAAAATCTCTCAGGTCTTGGACAAGTCAATCTTGATAATGTAAATTCAAGTGCATCTAAACTTGGAGAAACATTTAGAACTGGTGTAACAAATGGTGTTGAAAAAGCAAAATCTGGCATTAAATCATTAGGATCAAGCATAAAATCCGTATTATCTGGTCTTGGTGCAACACTTAAATCCTATCTTCCTCTTCTAGCCGTACTTGCTGCATTTGAAGGAATTAAAGCAATTCATTCTAACATGCAGAGTCAGCGTAAAGATGAATTGAACGCAGGTCAGAAAAATCTTGATAAATACAATAAGAAGATTGATAAAAATAATAACAAGGTTAAGCAGGCTAAGAAATTACAGGAAGAATTCAATACTTTATCTTCTGGTGTTGACTCTAATACAAATGAAAATATTGGATTATCAACAAGTCAATATGAAAGATATTTGGCAATCAAGAAAGAATTAGTGAAATTAAATGGCGACCTTGTTACTGGATATAATTCAGAAGGTGAAGCCTTAATTAATAACAACACTGCTATTCAAGATACAATCGACAAATATCAAGCATTAGCCGATGAAGGAAAGAAAGATATTGCTAGTAAAAAGAATGTAAGCATCCAGAATGATTCTATGGCATTAAAGACACAGAAGTCATTATATGGAAGTACATTCGCTGACGAAAGTCTTGGCACAAATCTAAAACGCTCTTTGCCATATACTTTTAGATCTGCAAAAAATCTTGCTAAAGACGGATTAACCGTAAACGAAGCGTCTGTTAGACAATCTCTGTATTCTAATGCAGATTTTCAGAAACAGGCTGCTAAAATTCTTGGCAAAGATAAGATTGACGTAAGTAAATTAACATCTAAACAAATTCAAGAGCTTGCTAATAATTCAGACACTTTTAATTCTGAAGGATTTATCGGAAAGAATGACACAAAGAATCTCAAGAAATTATTGGCAGCCTCAAAGACAAATTACGATCAATTACAGAAATATTCTGATAGTTTTAGAAAAAACACTTTATCTAATATCTCTCAGGCAGTTGATGGGTATGATAAATTAGATCAGACAACAAAAACATTTGCGTCTAATTTTATTTCAAATATGGACATTGATCCATCTAAAATGTTAGACACGGATTATCTTGATAAACAAGAAAAGACTGTTGAAAATCTTACTAAAAAACTTACTCAGAACAAAGACGTACAAGACCAAATCAAAGACTTCCAGAAAACACAAGCCAATGGGAAAATGAATGCCAATAAATGGCAACAAAATGTCAATGATCAGTTTGCTGCGTTACAAAAATCTACTGGTATTGATAAAGACACATTGGCATTAACTCTTGGTATCAAGCTTGATGACAAAGACAACGTCTTATCATCTACTGGTAAAGATATTGCCAAAATGCAGGAAACATTAAATGACACATTCAAGAATCAAGATATCTCTAAGTTTACAGATTCTTTGAATTTAAATGACTTATCAAATGCATTCGATATTGTTACGGATAAGACAAATATATTTACTGGTTCTGTAGACCAGTTAAAAGAACGTCTGAAAATGTTAAATAGTTCTGCTGCTTCTGCTTCTTATACTGTAGAAGGATATAAAGCAGCACTTGGTACAGATGATGATGATTCTGCTTATAATACTCTTGTTTCTGGAATGAAGCAAACTAAAGAAGAGTATGATCAAGGTAAAGTTGGTACGGATCAGTTCAAAACATTTGCAGGAATGATGTCACCAACTGGCAAAACGGATGCAAAGAACTTTAAAGAGAATTATGATAATCTGAAGAAATATTTCACCGAAGACAATTCTGGTGTATACACTTTCTTTGATGATCTGAAAACAAAAACAAATGACTCTGGTAAAGCTCTGGCTGACTTTGATAAAAAAACTCAGAAATGGAAAATCAATATTGATTCTACTGCTTCTGCTGCCAAGAAATTTGGTATGGGCGTGGAACCATTTGAAGCTTTACTTAATAATCTGAAAACATATGGATTTGATGTCAATTTTGATTCGCTGACAGAACAATACAATGAAGCTAGCGAAGCTTTAGATAAGTGGAGTGAAGCATGGGACAAAAATGGTGGTGTCAATGGAGATAGTCAAGGTCAAGAGATTGAGAATTATCGTCAGCAATTAATTAAGTTTAAAAATGCTGGCAAAGAGATACCAGATAATTGGGTCAAGATTTTTACTATAAAAATAAATGTTGCGAAAGCACAATCAGAATTAGACGATGCTATTTCTTTATATAAAAATAATAAAAAAGAGAATGGAAAAGGCTGGAAAAACACTAAAGAGGCGAAATCTCAAAGAAAGACTATAATTTCAAAACAGGAAGCGGTAAACGCCAAAGTTAATAGTACGGCAGAGAGTGCATTAAAATCTTCTGGGAGAGATTTAACTGCCGAAGCAGAGAAAAAACTTGACGAACTTGATAAAAAGGTTCAAAAAGCGAAACAAAGTTTTAACAAAGATAATTCAGATAGCAATTATAAAAGCTACGTCAAAGCATCAGAAACCAGAAATAAATATCAGACAAAAGTTTCTTCTGATAGTAGTAAATATACAATCAAGACTGATTTTTCAAGTTTAAAAGAAGCAAAAAATGAATTAGGAAGGCTTGGCAAAGAGGTCGGGAAAAAGAATACGATCAAGTTATCAGCCGATGACAAAGATGCTAGAAAGGTTGTTAATTCTTGGAATAAAAAAGCACCAAAAGACAAAAAAATTAAGATTATTGCACAGGACGAAGCTTCTAAAAAGGTAGATAGTGTAAATAAAAAAAAAGTAAAAGATAAAAAAACAAAAATATCAGCAGAAGATAAAGCGTCAGCAACCATCACAGCGATAAAGGCGTATTTAAAGAGTCTTAAAAATAAAAGCATCACGATTACTACAACACAAAGAAACATCACAGAGAATATAGTAAAAAAGATTACTCAAAATGGCAGTCCAAAGTTTAGTGGTAAAAAAGGTGGAAAGGGTTCTGGCATTGGAATAAGTACAATGTTTTTGAATGGAACGGCACATGCATCTGGTACGGTTCACAATAAATTAATTCCTTATTCCAAAGCCTTTGCTCAAGGAACTATTTCTGATTTAACTGATTTTACAGATTGGGATGATGAATCTCAATCATTCGCACATGGTACTGTAAGAAAGTTAAGTGCAAGAGCTTTAGCTATGGGTGATTGGGGAGCAAAAGAGTCTGGATCGTCTTTGGTTGGAGAATTAGGTGCGGAAATACGTATTCCTGCTGGCACGAACAGATGGGAATTATTGGGTGCCAATGGTGCAGAGTTTAGGAAAGTTAATCGTGGAGATATAATTTTTAATCATAAACAAACAGAATCTATACTTAAACATGGACACATAAATAGCAGAGCAAAAGTTTATGGCACATCTGCATTTGCATCTGGAACTGCATTTGCATCTGGACATAAGGTAACTGGTAGTGGTGCGTTTCAAGGTGGTGCTGCTTCTGGATATAAAAAACATTCATCTGGTTCTTCTTCTACCAAAAAGAATACTGAATCTACTAAAAAGAATACGGAAGCAACGAAAAAGAATACGGATTCTAAAAAGAAAGACAGCAAAGCCACAGATAAGAGCACAAAGAAAAAGTCAAAATTTGCCACATTACTTGACAATATGGGTAAACAATTTGACTTCATTGCAATCGCTATTGATCGAGCTGCAACTGCTACAGAAAAATTTGCTAATATGATCAATGATTATGTGAAACCAGAAGCTAAGCAAAGCGCACTTTGGAATCAATATAAATCAACAGGCAAAGAAATTTCTGTAAATCAGCAAGCAGCTAAGAAATATAAATCTGAGGCAAGTTCTTTTGCAAGTAAGGCAATTAAGACAGTTCCTAAGACAAAGAACAGTTCTAAGAAAAAGAATCAGAAACGATTACGGACATACTTTGAACGTGTGCGTAATGGTAGTATGAATATCAATACTATCAAGAATGATAACATGCGCTCTGCTGTGGAGTCCTATCAGAATTTATATGAGAAGTACCTTCAAGCTAATTCTGCTGCCCAACAGTTAAAAAATACTCAGCGTGATTTATTTAATCAATGGTTGAATATGCCTACTGAAAAGGCGCAGAAAGCAATTGAAAACTTACAAAATTCATATGATACATTATCTAATCGTTCTTCTGCTGCATCTACGGGAGAGTCTGGTGTTGCACGATTAGTTCAAACTTCAAACGATCAGTTATCCGAAGCGCAATCTAATGTTTCTTCTGCAAAATCTACTCAGAGTCGTGCTTCTTCTGCTAATAAAACAGCACAAAAGAAGGTTTCAAAAGCGACAAAGAGTCAGAAATCTAAGGCGAAATCTGTTACAAAAGCAGTTAGCAAGTCTGGATTATCTAAGAAAAAGAAAGCATCTCTTAACAAGAGCATTAAAGCAGGTAAGACGATCTCTACTAAGGGACTCAAAGGGTCTGCAAAGAAAAAAGCTACTGCTTATAATAAAGCCGTTAAGAGTACGAAATCTGCAAAATCTTCTGCTGCCAAGACAAGTGCAAATCTGTCTAGTGCCAATAGTGCATTATACGATGCACAAGTATATCTTAAGAATGTGCAAGATTCTCAAGCAATTGCGAGTAATTATGCAGGTCAGCCTGCTTATGTATATCAGAATGACGTGTTGAACAGACAGGTCAATAATAAGAAAGAACAGTATGAAAATAGTCAAACTGCTGTAAGAGAAGCTAGTAAGAATCAAGCTAAATATCAGAAAGAACGTGAAAATGCACAAGCTAATAAGAATAAAGCAGATAGTGCAGTTAAAACCAAGGGTAATAGTATTCTTAAGACCAAACGGGCTAAGAAATTATCTAACTCTCAGAAAAACGCAATCAAGTCTGGAAAAGAGGTTTCTCTAAAAGGAATCAAAGATAAGACTTTATTAAAACAGCTTAAAGCATACAATGAACAAGTCAAAAAAGCAAAAGACGCTTCTAATAAATTAGCACAGGCTAAAGAAAAAGAGGCGGATGCTACAAATGCTTTAGCAACTGCAAATAAAAATGCAAATGACGCTGCTGCGGATTGGGCTGCTGAACAGACAAATGCTGCTGTGCAATCTCAGGCTAATATTAAAGCATATTATGATGCGAAAGCTAATATGGAAGCCACAAATAGTAGCAATGCTTCTTCTGCTGCCAAGTTGAAACAAACAAAAGGTCAAGACCTTGATAGTGCTGATTACCAGAATCAGATCGATGCCAATGAAAGACAAGCACAGATCATTGACGAAGAAGCTGCAAAAATGCAAGAGAATCTGAATAATAAACTGAACGATGGTTCTATTAAATATGGTTCTCAAGAATGGATGCAGATGCAAAATGAAATCAACGCTTGTAAAGGTAGCGCAGATGATTTAAGAACTTCTAACGAAGAACTTAAAAATAGTATGCGTGACGATATTTATTATCGTGGCTTTGAACGCGCTATTAAAGCGGCTCAGAATTTACAAAATTCACTTACAACGATATCTTCTTTGATCGATGAAGATGCAATGTTTGATGATGACGGAAATCTGACTGATTATGGTACTGCTGCCATTGCAACAAATATTGCTAATGTCAAATCTGAAAAAGAAGAATTGAATCAATTGATGCAAGAACGTGCCAAAATGGCTGAGCATCGTGATGAATATTCTGACACAGAATGGGCTGACGCAATTCAAAAGAGCGATCAAGATATTGCGGACGCAGTTAAGAGCATTAAGTCTGCCGAAGATAGTGTGACAACTATTCTGAAGAATAACGCAAAGCAGAAATTAGATGCGATTAACAAAACTATAGATGCATACCGTGATTGCTTGAATATGACAAAATCGTATTATGAGTACGATAAGCAATTGAAATCTTCTAATAAGGAAATCCAAATTCTTAAAAGCAAACAGCGTGCTATCGAGGGAGTTAATACGGCTGAAGCCAAAGCAGAAAAGCGTCGTCTTGAAGCAGAATTGGAAGAAAAGCAAGATAGTCTTAACGATACAATTAAAGAACATATCTATAGTATTCAGATTGACGGACTTGATAAGTTAAGCACACAGCTGAATGATGATTATGAGAAATACTGTAAAGAGTTATCTTCTTCTGTTGACAAGATTGAAGAAACGTTTACATCTTTATCTGGAACAATCAGTTCAGAGGGTACAAAAATTGATAGTACGATTACTACTATCTTGGGACATTATGGTGTTAAACCAAGCGATCTTGGACTGACAGATAGCAAGGTCACAGGATATGCACAAGGTGGATTAGTCAAATCCGTACATAAAAACGGAGATGATGGACTTGCTTCTCTTGCAGTAGGTGAGGAAGTTGCTACTGTTGATGTTGTGAATCTGGCAAATAAAATAAGACAGGATAAAGTATTAAATGCCTTAGCAAATGGACATACACTGAACGGAATGACTATGGACAAATTTGGTAATATGGACATTGCTGTTAACTTTGGTGAAGCAATTGGAAATATTAATATTCCTGAAGGGGTTACATCACAACAAGTTCAAAGAATTATTGATGAAGCATATCAATACACTTCACAGAAAGTTATTCAGGATGTAACAAAAGCCTTTGGAAGAAAACGTCCAGTTTAAAACCTTATGTAATAAGGAAGAAACAGGTTTGGAGATGCGTAGAAATACGCACTCTTGCCTGTTATTTTTATGCAAAATTTATTAGAAAGGAGAAACTATATATGTTGTCATTTGAATATAATGGACAATCGACAGACAAAATACTTGGTACCCCATTAATAGTAGTTACCTTCGATACCCCAAATGACATTAATGGTTTTACACGAGAAATCGTAAAAGGAGAAAAGACGTTACTCAGGCAGGAAGCAAATCATTATGGTGCTATGTATTCTGATGAGAGCACATATGACTTCTATCTAGTAAAACAAGATGGATCTGGAATCACAAATGCAGAACAGCGAAAGATTAATAAATGGTTGACATCTCCTACTTTGCCCCAGAGATTAACAGGAATCGCAGATGATAAAGCGACTGTTGTTTATAAGGGTATATTCCAAGATGTTGGATGGAAATTAATCACATGTAAACTTGGCAAACTAGATGGAGTGAAATGTAGTTTTGTCTCAGATACTCCTTTTGTATGGAAGAATTTTAAACAATCATATAATGTGTCTGGTTCACAGTCAATTAACTTAACAGTTGATTCTGACGACGCAGAGTATATTATTTATCCAAAAATAACAATATCTTCTTCTGGTTCTCAAGGAATTACCATTACGAACAAAACAACGAATCAATCTATGTCTGTAAAAAGTAACTCTGGACTATCTGTTTGTTTAGATTGTCGATATTGCATGGTAACTGACAACACTGTTTCTGGTGTTATTGATTATGAAGATATTGGTTGGAAAGATGCAGAATCAATTACATGGCTAAGTTTGGTCGATGGAGCAAATGTTATTACCGTCTCTGGAAGCTGTACTTTAACATTTGAATATGACGTACCTATCAAGAGAGTGGGTGATCTTATATGATTATGCATGACGCTAAAATTTATTTATGCAAGCCTGATCGAACACCAATTTGCGAACTAAATGGCAAACAAGTTACTGAAGTTAAGTATGAGAGGAATCTTAAAGACTTTAATAAATTAACCTTATCTGTTGATCGATATATTGATATTGATGGGCAATTAATTGAATCTAACGGATACAATCGTTTAAAAGACCATATGGTTTTATATCTTGAAAATCTTGATTATTTTCAATTACAAGAACCAACGATCGCTAACGATGGTAGGTATGAATACAAAATGCTTGAGGCATATTCTGACGAGAAATCTTTTGAAGACAAAGATATGAAAGGTATCTACTTCAATAAAGGTACAACGGATTCAATGGAAATGTTGGCTGATAACAATGTTGATGATCTTGGGTTCGCAAAAGAATATATTACTTTTTGTAATGAGAAAAATCATCAATTATCTCTTATGCATCTTGTTTTAGATTTTGTACCAGGATGGACACTTGGGTATATTGATCCTGTGTTGGCAAATGAAAAATATTCTTTTGAAGCAGAAAATACAAATGTATATGCTTTTTTAAATACTACTGTGGCAAATACCGTACAATGTATTTTTTATTTTGATACAATTAAAAGAACTGTAAGTGTTTATTCTAAAGAAAATATTGGTATGATAACTAATATTTTTATTGGATGGAGAAATGTTTTAAACTCAATTAAACAAACTGCGCAGAATGACACCCTATATAATTGTTTAACTGTCGAGGGTGATGAAAATTTAGATATTCGTGCCGTAAATTATGGTAATCGAGAAATTTATGATCTTGATTATTATTTGACAACGGATTACTTTAAGCAAGAAACAATCGACAAGATAAAAAAATGGATTAAGTGGCGCAAAGATAATCGAAAAGAATATATTGATAATGCCAAACAAGTTGCTAAACTTCAGGCAGAAATAGATGAAATTACATATCGTGTGCCAGTTGATGGTTGTAATGTTGATCAATATAAAACTATGGACAAAGAAACTCTTGAGAAAACTTTGAAGATGTATGAACAGATGATGACTACATTACAAGTAGGAGTTGACACAAGAGACGACCACGAGAAAGATTCCAATGGGAATTATGTGAAATGGGATAAACCAGACGATATTCAGAATCGTGTTTATAAACCTTGGACTACTTCTTCTGGCGAAATTGATCACGAAAGATATATGAATCTCTTAAAACAGGAAGAAAGTGGTTATTACACGTATTTTGAATTAAAAGAATACGTTATTCCTAATATTAAAATCGCAATTGAAAATTATCAAGTTCCTGAAGATAAAAAAAAGGATTATAACGAAGAATGGGAAACTAACTGGGATTTGTATGGAATCAAGGAACTTGAAGGAAAACGTGATGAATTTAATAAACAAATTCTTGTAATTTTGGCAAAATACCAGAAAGACTGGAATGATATGACAGATGAAGAAAAGAATGCATCTGGGGTGAAAGATGAAGAATCTTATAATGTTTTTCATAACGAGTTTATTAAATATAAGGGGTATCTTGGGGATGAGAACACTGAAGGTACTTTGCTGTACAAACTAAAAGAATTAAACACTCAGGTAGACGAATTAACAAAAACACAAGATGGTTATCAAGCCAAAGTTACTTCTATGAATGAACAGGCGGCAATGAATCATTCTCAATTCGGACTTACTGACACAGAATATATTGCTGTTCAAAATATTATTCGTATGGGTGATTATACAAATAATAATATTATCTCAACTTCTTTAGATGATGCTGTTACAACATTTGAACGTAAAGAAGAATTATATCAAGATGGTTTAGATCGAATTAAACAGACCTCTTCCCCACAATATCAATTTACTACTTCTTTGGATAATCTTTTATCTTTAAATGAATATGCAAATACAAAAGATAACAACCAAGGTTGGCACGATAAATTTGATATTGGGAATTTCATTTTTGTAGGAGTTAGAGATGATTACGCTGTTAAACTAAGATTATTTACCATTGCATACAATCCTTGTACAAAAAACTCTGAAATTGAAGTTACATATACAAATATGTTAAATCACTTAACAGGCGTAAATGACTTTACATATTTGTTTGAAGACGCTGTCAATGATTTGAAAAATAGTATTTCTCTTGGAACTGGAAATGCTAAGGATTCTGTTGAGTACATGTCAAATATGTTGCAATGGATGATGAATACTTCCGCTTTTAAAAACGGTGTAAACAATAGCGTTTCAAACGGTACAGTTATTAGTGCCGTTGGTGATTATTTAAATTATAAAACAATTAAAGTTGACCAACTGATAGGCAATGATGCACAATTTAACACTCTTTTCTCTAAATATATTAATTCCGAATATATCAAATCAACCTCTATAGATGTACAACATCTTTTAGCGGATGTAGCCAAAATAAATAGTGCTTTGATTGGTATTTCTTCAACTGAAACAGGGTTTTTCATTAACTTAAATGCCAAAAATACCAAAATTGATGAAGCATGGATTTCTAATCTTGTAGCAAACAATATTACAGTTTCTGATCTGGTTGCTGGTGATATTACTCTTTCTGATAAAATGAGAATTTTATCAGAAAATGGAAACCTCGTTTTCTCAGGAAATACCTTGCAATTTTTAAATTCTAAAAATGAAGTTGGAATCCAGATTGGGTATGGAAAAGGCGAAAATCCATCGATGATCATCAAAGATGAAAACGGTACTGTTATTTTGACAAGTCAAGGAATTACATCTAATGCAATTGCTGATGGATTGATTGTAAACAATATGTTGAAAGATTCTACAATTGAAAAGAAAAAACTTGGGTTCAATATTATAGAACCAAATGAATATGGCGGTATTGGTATTGATCAGATATATGATGGAAATGGCAATTTATGGGGTGAAAAATACACAGAAACAATTTCTGGAATTACAACAGATATTTCAGACCTCAATAATAAAACGGAATCGAATTCTAATGACATTAAGTCATTAAGAAACGACATGTCTTCAATTAGCTTAAAAGTACCATCTATAGAATTATCTGGACAGCAAGTTTTTACAGAAACAAACAATATTATCACTCCTGATTCAATTACAATTGTTGCTGATGTAAAAAATGGCGCAGCTATTAGTAAATGGTATATTGACGGTGTTGAAAATACAACTTATGTCTCACAAGATAAAACATCCATTACTATTCCTTCTTCTTTTATGAAAACCAGAAAGACAATCGTTTTGAAAGTTGAATGTGTTGATACGGCACTATATGATGTAATGACATTATATAAAGTGATTGATGGCTCTGACGCATATACAGTTACAATATCTAGCAGTAAAGGAACTTTGTTCGAATGCGGTGCACCAGAGAATTATCTTTTAACAGATGAAAATAGTACCCAACTTGTGGATGAATCTGGAAACAGTTTATATGGGAATGTACAAAACATATCTATTTCTACTGTATGCACATGCATTGTATACAAAGGGTCTACAGTAATTGACGCAAAAGGTTATACCTGGTACAAAAAATACATTGATTCTAATTGGACAAAATGTGGAACTGGAAAAGAAATAGAACTATTAATTGATAAAAATGCACAAATCAAATGTAGCGTTGATGTTTAAAGGAAGGTGAGAAAATGATTATAGACAGTAATGTATTAGACTTTATGTTTATAAAACAAGGAGAACAAGGTGAGGACGGTAAAGTTTTATATACGTGGATAAAATATGCACAAGATGAACATGGCACTGGCATGACTGATGATTCTACTGGTGCAATTTATATTGGTGTTGCATATAATAAAGAATCTACCGAAGAGTCAGATAATCCAGCAGATTATCAATGGACTAAGATTTTAGGCGACCCTGGCGAGAATGGGCAAGATGCTTATACCGTTATTTTAAGCAATGAAAATATTTCTTTTTCTACCAATAGTCAACGTTATACAGTAGCAGAACAAACATTTCAATCAGATATCATTGTATATAATGGATCTTCTGTTGTGACTGATTATACATATGATGTAGAAAATACAGAACAAGTAATTGATATAACACAATCTAACAATTCTATCACGATCTCTACGAATTCAAATTCTCAACTATCTACCTTATCTGGGAAAATAACTGTAAATATTCATGTAAATAGCTTAACATTTTCAAAGGTTTTAACATGGACATGTGCTCTGCAAGGAACAAATGGACAACAAGGAGAGGGAGCAAAATCTATATCTATTACACCGTCTTCCATGGTTTTTAAATCAACAGATGGCGGAGAGACATTTTCTCCAGATTTAATTACGATTATTCCATCACTACAAAATCTTGTTTTTGGTAAATGGCAATACAGTGCCGATGGTGGGTCTACTTTTGTTGATGTAAGCAACAGTACATCTGGTATAACAATTGGGTCAAACAATATTTTGACATTGTCTAAATCTAGTGAATTATTTACAGATTCTACTACTTTAATTGTATTTAAGGCAATTTCATTAGATGGTTCTTACTATGATACTACTACCATTTCAAAGTTTTATGATGTAATTGATGCTGGCGATGGTAGAAACTTATTACTGAACACATCTTCTTATAGAGAATCAAATCCGCTGGAGCGTACTGGTTCAAAAACAGACGATTATTCAACATATCCTAAAATCATTACCTCTATTGATCTAAGTGCAAATCAAAAATACACATTACAAGCAAAAACCGATAGTAATTGGGCAACCAAACATGACACAAGTGGGCATACTCCATCAGAAAAATTGGTGGGGTTGTGGCTTGTAAGTGACGACACTAATACTTTTTTGGATATGTCAAAAGGATATGCTGTTTTTACTGCTCCTAAAACAACAAAATACAAGCTTAGAGTTAATCAGTATTCAGATGGTACTAATTCTTACACAATTAGATTATGGGACATTAAACTAGAAAAAGGACAATCTGCATCAGGATGGTCGGCTGCTCCCGAAGACCTAGATCAACGATTTGATAGCAATGAAAACAAATTGAAGGATATTACCGATTCTTTGAAGGGCACTCAAACGACTGTAACAGAATTGCAATCTACAGTAGATAAGCAAGCAAAAGAGATTACAAATAAAGTATCTCAAGATAAGTACAGTACCGATCTTGAAGTAATTAATAATAAATTGGCTAATTCTAATGAAGGGTTAAACAAATGGCTTGTGTCTGCCTATCAAAAGAGTTTGTTTGCAGATAGTTACAAAGACAAAGCAGTTATGGAAATGTTTGCATCGAAAGATATTGTAGCAGCACAAACTTTGCTATACGAAGATGATAAATTGCAAGACGGATTAACATTTTCTGTGACGAATGATCCATTGGTATTTTATGCTCTGACTTTTGTGTATTTTAGCGAATCAGTAAAATGGACAACTACTGCTACTTTTAAGGATACTTACAATATCTATGTGAATGGTGGTGCGATTGGTAGTGCTGGAACGGCTGGTTCAAATCCTATAGTTATGACGTTTCAAGAAGGTTGGAATTCTATAGAAATTATTATAAATTCTTCTAATAATGTATGTAACTATTATTTTGGTGCTACATTATCAGCTTATAAACAATGCACAAAGATGAACTGTTATCAAGGTACAATCACTGGCAGACAAACATATATCAATTCTAAAGTATCTGAGTTGATTGTTAATTTGAACGGTATCACTTCTCGTGTTTCTGATGTTGAAACAGGAGTAAGCAATAATGGGGAACAAGTACAACAACTTAGTGAGAAATATTCAAAACTAGAGCAAGATTCCGAAGGATTTAAAACTGAAGTACGAAAAACTTATGCCAAAATGGATGACTTCTCTAGTATTGGAGCAAGGAATCTTATCAGAAATAGTAATACTTTAGATTTTGCAGATTATGGTTTTGGTGATTCTTCTACTGTGCAAGAAGTTACTTTAACCGATGCAAATGGAGACACATTACAAGATAAGAATGGAAATACCTTAACAGCAACTGAAAATTATACAAAAAAATACACAGGTCAACAAATTAATAATATGATAGCGGAGGTGATTGGCTAATGGCGAATTATAAACTGTCTTATACGGCAGCGCAATTTGAGCAAGCAATGAAGGCATATAACGAAAAATGGAAAGACGTTTCTCAAGTTACCGCAGGTGCAGCCAATGTGCTTGCAGGCACTTATATCGTAACCGACAAAGGACGCATTCAGGGCACTATGAAAAATAATGGAAATGTAGCTGGAACGATCAGTACAAAAGATGGCAGTTATACCATTCCAACAGGTTATCATAGTGGGTCTGGAACAGTAAAAATTTCTGACACAGAACAGGCAAAGATTATTCCCGCAAACATTAAAAAGGGTGTAACTATTTTAGGGCAGACAGGAACTTGCGAGGCTGGAACGACTACAAGCGGTACTGACACGACAGATGCCACTGCCTCAGCTTCTGATATCCGTAGCGGTAAAACAGCATATGTGAATGGCAGGAAATTAACAGGAACTATTCCTAATCAAGCAGCTCAAACGATTACTCCAGGAACTACAGATAAAACTATTTCAAGTGGAAAATATCTTTCTGGAACTCAAACAATTAAAGGGGATTCTAAATTAGTAGCAAGTAACATTAAATCTGGCATATCTATTTTTGGAGTAACGGGAACATATACAGGTTCAAGTAGTGGATCTAGTTCTGGAAGTGGGTTACCAAACACAATTATTGCTGGAGACACTCCTGTTATTGCTAATTGGACAGGTATGAATATTACATCTACTACAATGACCGACACTAAAATTTCTATTACAATTAAAAAAGCTGGCACATATAGATTTAAAATCCCTGCTGTTGCAAAAAGTAGTTTTTCAAGCGGATCTCCAACGGTATCTTTATATAAAAATGGAACTTCCGCAAACTCTACCACTATCACTTCTTCTACTGTTGAATGTATTTCATTTGATTTAGAATGTGCAGTTGGAGATGTAATTAGTGTATATGCGAAAGCAGTTGGCAGCAATTATAGTAGCACAACTGTAACCGTGTTCGGCTTAATTGCTTGTATAGATTGGACAAATGGATTGTAAGGAGGCGATAACAACGGCAAATACAATAGAAAAAGTTACAGATATAAATTTAAATGGAAACTCAATCGAATGTGCGAAATTAACAATTACAGATACTTCTGTCCCATTTGTTTTAAAAAATATCATGACATCTGGGAAAGATTATACATTTAGTTTATATCTTAAAAACTCCAATTCCTCTTCTATCATTGTTATGGGGGAAGAATTGGCTTCTTCCGCAACTTGGGTCAGACAATACACTTCTTTTACTGCTACTGGAACCGATCTTTCAATCTTGTTTAAGGCAACTGGTACATATTATTTTTATAATATGCAATTAGAAACAGGTAAAATATGTTCAGACTGGACGCCAAATCCTGCGGACGTAGATGATGATTTGGAAAATGCTACTTCGATTGCTCAACAAGCGGCTGATAAATTCAGTTGGATTGTCAAAAGCGGTACAAGTTCAAGTAATTTCGAAATTACTGATAGATTAATGAATCTTGTATCAACAAACATTAATCTTGATGGTATTGTAAGCTTTATGAATACTGCTAAAGGAGATGGCAGAAAGAATCTATATAATCTAGATTACTCTAGTTTTGAAAATGTTGCCTCACAAGAAGATGCTATATGCTACGCAAAAGATAACGGTGTAACTTCTGTCGGCATTGATAGTTCGGTATCTTATGATGGAGATAAATCTCTTAAAATTAGTTATACTACTGCAAATTTAAACTCAAGTACAACACCATTGTATTTAGGAAGTTCTGCAAATAATTACGGTTGTGTAAAAATACAAGCAGGCAAACAATACATACTTTCTTGTTATGTAAAATCAGATTCTACTACGGGAATGTTCATGATAGATATTCAGGGACATGATACCCCAGACACTAAAACAAATGGACTTTATCTATCTAACATTGATCCGAGAAGATTACCAGGAAGTTCCACTTATGTTAATCTAAGTACGGATTGGCAACGAGCTATTTGTGCAATTAAAGTCGCAGATAATGCAACTGGATTATACTGGTCTGTAGTTCCTCTTATCTGGGGAAAACCAATCAGTTCTAATGTGCCTCAAACTTTTAATGTATGGGTAGATTGTATTATGTTGGAAGAGGTTGATTCTATTTCAAATGAACCTGGTACTTACATACTAGACAAAGAAACCATTATAGATGGTGGGAGTATTAAATCTGACACTATCACTGGTAATCAAATTATGGCAGGCTCCATCACAGCCGATAAAATCGCAACAGATGCCATTAAATCTCGTAACTACATATCTTCTGGTGGTACGCAGGGATCATTCTTAAATCTGAGCGATGGTAGCTTTACAAGTCCTAATTTAAGTTGGGATTCAAATGGTAATTTGATTGCCAAGAATGCGAACTTGAGTGGTGAGATTACTGCTACAATTGGTAGTATTGGTGGCTGGAATATTGGTGACACTTCACTGTTTACTGGAATTACAAAATCAAACGTAAGAATTTATGACGCTGTCAATGCCGACAATGCACAAAATATGTACCAAAAAGAGCAACATAGTTTAATTTTAGCCAATACGTATATAAATAGTTTTAATTCAAGTCTTAATTCTTCTGATAATTACTGGCATGCACAAGGTGTTACAATTAATGATGGAGAATTTCAAGTTGGAGAAACTCTTTATAATCCAAACTTAGTAAATTCAGATAAAGATGAGGTTTACTACGATCGTGGATTAACAAGAGTGTTTGGTGGCTATATAACCATGAGTCGAGATTGTTCAATCAATTCGGATTCTCGCTCCTTATACGCTGACATTATATTAAATGGTGAGGAATTATACATATGCACAAATAGAAATATTCTGTTTTCACCACTTAGGACATCTATTTTTACTACAGAAGATCCTTCAAAATATAACGCCATAGAAACAACAGGTGATGCGATTATAGGTGGGAATATGGTGCTTAGAGATCGAAGTGATGGAAGTCATAAGGTTGCCATATATCCTTACGATGGATGTATTGAAATGTATGGTAAGGCTCCATATATAGATTTTCATTATGGCAGCACTACATCTGATTACACTTCTAGGATTATAGCCGCAAGTGGTTTGGATTGTTTAACCTTTACTGGATCAATAGAATTAGGTGGTACTATTTACAATTCTCGTGATGGTCATTATACATGGGTTGGGAAAACAGATGCCTATCTTGGTTGTGGTACCTATAATAATACAAACAATATTTATTATTATGCTGGATATCATGCTTTTTATGTTAATGCTGATTCCGAAAATGGAATGATGTACATCAACACAAATGGCGTTACTTCTCGTGTAGGCTTTACAAAGACCTCAGACGAACGTATCAAAAAGAATTTTGAATCTTTTGATGACAATATTATTGATGCTTATATGAACATCGAACCAGTAAAATATCAACTCAAACAAAGTTCCAATGACAATTATCACTTTGGATTTAAGGCACAACATGTTGATAAGGTATTTAGTGATTATGGAGACACTTACAATGAGTCATTTGATATTTGCACTTCTCGACCTATTGATCCCGACAAGGCAAAGGAACTATATGGTGTAGACGACATGACAGAAGAATATGGACTGCGTTATGATGAACTTATCGCTCCTACTACTTATATGGTACAGCATACATATAAAGAATTAGAATCAACTAAAAATGAACTTAAACAGGTCAAACAAGAAAAAGCCGACCTAGAAGCTCGATTACAAGCAATCGAAGCAAAGCTTGGACTTTAAGAATGGACAAACAACTAAATAAAACATAAATTTGATCGTACATAGAGCAGTTTTCGGACTGCTCTTTTTGTATGCTCAAAAACAGAAAGAAAGGTGAAATACATATGGTATATACAGTTAAATTAGATAGCTCTGACGACAAAGTATTTAATCTTATGCAGTTTAATAGCATGACTTTTGACATGGAATGTAAACTTGTCGTTTGCACAGATGATCTAAAAACGGTTAAATCAGCATTTACAAACTTTAAAACATTAGACATCTACAGAGATGATGTGCAGATTGCAACTTACACATGCTTTAACAATTATAAAGAAATCTCTTTACAACAGGGATTATATAACAATTCTAATGGAGAATGGGAAGATGCGCTGATCGTATCTCTTACAAGAGCAAATATTGTAGAACAGGTGCAACGACTTGATGAAAAAGTTAATCAGGTTGTTGATATTAATACCTTGACGCTTGACGAGTACAAGAACTATTTACAAGAGAAAAACAAAGCTGCTCTCGATGAGTTCTTAGCAAGTCAGAGTGTAGAATTCAATGGTAAGCCTTATGGAGTATCTGAAGAAGATCAGAATGAAATGGCTCTGAACTTTATGCAATATCAAGCTCTTACTACTGCTGGTCAGCAAGTAACTCTTGAATGGCATAGTAAGAAGAGTGCGTGTGAAACATTCACTGCTGAGGAATTTGTGCAGTTGACAGCGATGATCAAGGCATTCATTTATCCTTATTTTCAGCAGATGAATGTAATCAAAGCGCAAATCTTTAGTTCTACTAGCAGAGAAGAATTGGACAAAATCGAAATTAAATATGAAGTAATTCCTGCGCAGTCAACAGAACCTACTATTCCTTCAGATGGAAAAGGTTCAGTTACGACTGAAGAATAATTAATTTAACAGAGAAAAGGAGAATGAATATGGAAATGACAAATATGCAGGCAGATATGATCTTAGGACAGTTAAATACAATTTATGTATCGTTAACAAAGAATAATGAACCAGCTCCATGTGTGCTTACAGTGGGGCTTGCCAAGAATATTAGAAAAATGCAGGGCGAACTCAAAGAGTATTTTGAAGAAAAACAGAAGCTCTTACAGAAATATGAAATCACTTCCGATGCCCAGATTAATGGAACTGAGAATGGTCAGAAGTTCTTAGCAGAGTTTACTCCTCTTAGCGTAGAAGATTCTGGTGTGAAATTACATAAGATCAGAATGACGTTTGATGAGTTATGTGATGTTCTTGAGAGCTACGAGGGAAGTCTCTCTGGGGACATTATGACATTACAACTTATCTGCAAAGACGAAGATAAAAAAGAAGGTGAATAAATGTTACATGTAAAGAAATCATGTAAATATCTTATCTTATTCCTTATTGGGGCATTTGCTTATTGTGGAATTGAGATCATCTGGAGAGGATACACACACTGGACAATGGGAGTGTTAGGTGGCGTTTGCTTTATTCTTATTGGACTGATCAATAACAGTCGCTTCTTCTACCACCTTATGCCCTTTCGTGAGCAGATGGTTCTCGGAGGATTGATTGTTACTGTAATGGAATTCATAGCAGGCTGTATTTTAAATTTATGGTTAGGTTTAGGCATTTGGGACTATTCTCAGATGCCTTTTAATCTGTGTGGGCAGATTTGCTTACCTTATACAATCTTATGGATTCTACTGAGTGCCGTGTGTATCGTTGTTGATGATTGGTTGAGATATTTATTATTTGGAGAAGAAAAACCAGAATATGTTTGGTAAAGACTTAAAGGAGTGATTTTTATAAAATAATCGAGGTAATTACATGATAGAAAATTGGAATATTATAATTAATTTTTTATCTCAACATGGGGCTGCATTGACAGTGTTTGTCTTTGCGGTTCTTTTGTTTGCAGATAAAATTTTTGATGTCACTTCCAAATTAAACGAAAAGTTTGGTTTTGAGACACGTGCTTCGTTAGAAAAGAAACATCAAAAAGAAGTGATTGAACAACAACGCTTAATGATCGATAAGCATACAGAAACTTTGGATAAACTAACACAGATTTTGAGCAATCAGAATAAAGATATTCAAGTTATCAAAGACATGATGAGAGATCAAGCCGCATTATTAACAGACCAAAAGGTAGGCATGGAACGACTATTTGCACATACGGCTGAACTGGCTAAAAAATTAGATGATGCGTGCGTAATAGACGTTGCTTTATCTGAAGGTGTTGCTGCAATGTTAAGAGACAGAATCAAACAAGCCCACAGGTATTACAAGCAAAAAGGTTGTATTTCCCCTACGGGGCTTGAAAACATCAATGCTATTTATAAGGTATACCATGACCAATTACATCAAAATGGCGTTGGAGAAAAAATGTACAAAGAAATTAAAGCATTGCCTATTAAGGATGAAGAGTCATTCTTGTAGGTCTTTTTTATTGCAAAGGAGGATTGCATTATGAACAAATTTAAAGAATTTTTAGCAAGCATTAACTGGAGTGAAGTAAAACCACATACTGTTGTGAGCCTGATTTTACAGGTGTTAGCTTGGATCAATATGGGATTAACTGCGGCAGGCAAACCAGTAATTGATGTACATGAAGATGTGATTAATCAGATCGTTGGTTGGGTATTTGTATTTGGTACTTCTGCTTATGGTAACTGGAAGAATCATAGCTTTACTTGGTTTGCACAGACAGGAGATAAGATTGCTTACGCATTACGTGATGGTAGATTAACCGCTGATGAAATTGATCAGATTATGGAAAAGGTTGCAGATAAAGACGTAATCGTAAAAGTTGATAAGGATTTATTTGAGAAAGAATTAGACGATGTCGCAGAAGGTAAAGAGTCTGACGACATTGTTGGATAATTTGCTAAGTGAGTAATTAGTAATTGAATAATTAGTTATTTGGAGCAGTCTCTGTTATGGTGACTGCTCTTTTTAGATTGGAGGAAATATTATCGAGGATAATTTTTGGGATACAAAAGTGGATTTCCGTGATGAAACTAAGTGGAAAGTTTATGTACATACCAGTCCTAGTGGAAAGATGTATGTGGGGATAACAAGTAGAGATGTAAGACAAAGATGGCAAAATGGGCGTGGTTATATTAAGAACGATCATTTTTATAGGGCTATCCAAAAGTACGGATGGAACAATTTTGAGCATGAAGTGATAGCAGAGAATCTTACCAAGGATGAAGCTTGTGAGATGGAAAAGGTATTGATTAAAAAGTTGAAAAGTAATGATTACCATTTTGGATACAATTTGTCTGCTGGTGGTGAAGGTAATTTAGGGTTGTCTGGATTTAAAAGTCCTACATTTATTGATTTGACAGGACAACGATTCGGGAAATTAACTGTTCTGAAATATGATGAATCTACGATGAAAAGTGGTGTAAGAACAAGATGGATATGTAAGTGTGATTGTGGAAATGTTGTATCGAGAGATGCTGCAAATTTAAAAAATAGTAACAGACATACTTGCGGGAAATGTGAAAGTTGCAAACCTATTCAACATGGAGCTACACGAAAAGGACATAGAAGTAAACTCTATTCTAAATGGAGCACTATGAAATCAAATTGTACAAACCCAAATAGACCTCGTTATTACGTATATGGGGGTAAAGGAATCTCTGTTTGTGATGAATGGTTACATGATTTTGGAGCTTTTCAGAAATGGGCGTTAGATCATGGATTTGAAGACGGAGACAGACTATGTCGTAAAGACATGGATAAAAATTATGAACCTAACAATTGTTATATAGAAAAGAAAAAGAAAGGAGCCTGATAATATGGCAAAATATAATGTACATGGTGGACATAACCCAGCAAATAAAATTGCATGTGGTGCTGCCGATCTATTAGACGAATCAATTGAAGATAGACTTGTTTGTAAATCTGTAATCAAATATTTAAAAGCAGCTGGTCATACTGCTTATAATTGTACTGTTAACAATGGAACAGGACAGCGTGATGTGCTTCAAAAAATTTGTGCGAAATGTAATGCACATAACGTAACTTTAGATGTGTCAATTCATTTCAACTCTGGAAGAAACAAACATAAAAGCAATGGAAAACCAGGTGGATTTGAGATTTGGGCAACTAATTATACAGGAATTAAGAAAGAAGCTTCTAAAAGAATTATAGCCAATTTAAAGAAATTAGGTATGAATACACATGGCGATCCATATAAGACAACAAGTAATTTATATTACTTAAATCACACAAACGCAAAGGCGATATTAATTGAGGTGGAATTTGTTGACGATGTAGACTCTAAGAATGTTTATAAGAAAATTGGTTATGACAAGATTGGTAAAGCGATTGCTGAAGGTATCATTGGTAAATCTATTGATTCTAAAAAAGTAACAGTAAAACCAAAAGCATCTTCTAAGTTCAAATCTTACAAAGTGAAAGTAACCGCTTCTGCTCTTAATGTACGTAAGTCTCCATCTACAACGGCTGCTATTGTCAGAGATGCTTATAAGAAAGGTAGAACAGTTACAATTAAAGCTGTTAAGAATGGTTGGGGTAAAACTAAAGATGGTTGGATTAAACTGTCTTATACAAAGAAATGTTAAAACTTATCAGTATTAGATAATTTTTGCATTTGAATGCATAAAACTTTCTCCTCTTTTCTTCTACAAGAATATGATATAATGAATTATATTTACTACGAAAGAAAAGAGGAGAATTATTATGACAGAAGAACAAAGAAAGAAATTAGAAGAAATTTTTGCAGATGAATTAAAGGATAAAACACCTAAAGCAAAGATAAAACCAAAACAAGATCCAGATGAACTAGATATTTTTACGCCAAGATTTGAAATATTTTCATCTCAAAGTGAAGGGCAAACATTACCACCAATCGATGGTATTACTAAGCCAAGCAAAAAGAAAAAGAAATAAAGGAGTGATCAAACATTAAACTTATTACGGATTTAATAAACAATCTGCCTTTATTGGTGGATTCTATCGCATATGGATATGTATTTATTTGTATTTACAACTTCATATGCTCTAAAGATAACAACGTAAATCAGAAATATAAAATCATTACAAGTGTTGTATTAAACTACTTTTTGGTACAAATTTATCATTGTATACCACATCTTCCAAAAGACAACTTCTTGATATATATTGTGGTATCTGTTGTATTATCCTATATCATTGGACGGATTGTTGTTTCTAAAGTATGGGAAGTAATTTTACTGAGAATCGGTATACATAGAACAGTTAATGAGAATGTATGGGCTGATATTTTCAAGGAAGAAGGTTGTGGTGTATTGATCTCACAAAAGGATTCCAATATTAAATATTATGGATCAATGAGGTTTTATGAAACACACAATAACCAACCAGTAGTTGCCTTATCTAATTATAAAGTATTTAGAGGCAGTGATTTAGAAAATCCTATTGAAGATCACTCTGATAATACCAATGCGATGGTTTCTTTGAAAATTACTGCTGATACAGTTGTTCAGGTTTATTCAACACAAAAGAAACATCCAAAAGGATGGAGTAATCAAGATGAAAAGAAATAAGATGGTTGTGATCGAACCAGAAAGGTCTAAGGAATTTCTGCAAGAATGGAACAAGAATCTTGTGAGCGAAGAGTTTATGAAGTCTTGCAGGAAGACCGAGGAATTGTTTGAGAGACATAAAAGCAGTTATGATTGATCTGGCGATCAGTCGATATTTTCTTTATTAGTTTTGTTTGTTAGTGATAAAGAATTGTTACTCTCTGCTGCGGAGAGGGCAAATATGAGCAGAATAAACTAGGCTCTGCCTCTATTTTTTTATCAAAAAGTGTTGTATTTGTTTTGAATTTGTGTATAATGAAAGTAGGAATAGTAATATTCTCGATGAAAGAGCATCGTTAAAAGTTGTGCTGCAAGTGGAGCAGGGTAATTTTCCACAACGAAAAGATATTTTAACTGGATATCACGTCTTGCGACTAGGAGTAAAGTCGTAGTCCATGCAGGGGACTTAAGGATTTCTGCAACGAAAAGATATTTTAACTGGATATCACGGCTGACAACCAGCAGAAAACTCTAATAAAGAATTATCGAAGAGTGTGGCTTCTGTCCCACTCTTTTTTACGTATGAGGTAAATATGGCATCAAAAACACAAAAGAAAAATAAAATACGACAAGATATTATAGAGGCAGCGTCCATGTATGAACAATACCTAGCTGGCCAAGCATTTTTATATGTATATGGAAATGAATATTTTGAAGTGATGTTCCCAGTCAATAGATTTTTGCATCTTGCTGGCGTAGAAACTAGATTGTTTGCAAAAAAATTTTATAAAAATGCCAGAGAAAAAACATTAACTACACAACAGTTTTATTTCTCTCCAAGACATCCTTTTGAAGTCTCTAAAAAGAAACTATCATGTCTCAAAAGATTATATGAATTAACAAACACGAAGGTTCGTATTCTTAGTAATATGGAAACAGCCAGTGTTGTTTATAAAGTTGGCATATCGAACTTAGAGTTTACTTTGTGCTTAACAGAGAACAGAGATTCTAATGGAGAAAAAATTAATGAATACTTCTTGCCAATGTCGTTACGAGCAGGAAGAAATTCAACGAAAAATGGTGATGATTATGGAGAAGTTGACTTCATTTTTCAAAAAGACGCAAGTCTTGGAAAGTATACAACTCTTCTGGTAAAGAATGAAAACAAAGAGATTCCAGAATGTGTTCATCATTTGTTGCAAGGGAATTTATTACAATAAAAATAAAAAATTAAGGGTACATCAGATTAATTTCTGGTGTACCCTATTTTTTACGATTTTTCTACTCTACACATATCATCTATTTCATGCTCAGACAAGTACAAAGACATCCCACACTTCTCGTCAAAGAATGTAAGGACATATTCTGTAGAATCAATTATAGCTCCATATAAGACTGTTTTCACAGGTGTCTGAGAGTCGATTTCTGTAAGTTGTACTGTGTCACCTATATGGAATAATCCACACTCTGTATTGAGTGTCTTGTCGCTTTCGTTGTATTCGTATATTCTCATTGTGTATCTCCTTAGCTGTTCAAGTAACTCTGTGACCGTAATAAATCTGCATATTCTCCGCAAATATACCATGTGCCAGATGATGGAATGTATTTTAGTATCTTTGTCTTTGTAGAGATGTTAAATCGTTCTAACACTTCTATTCTGATTTTATAATATTCTACTTCACGTTCTTGTCTTGCTGAGTTGATTTCTTTTCTAGTACCCTGTAGAAGTAATTCTCTGATGTGGAATTTTTGAAGCTTACCATAAGAATCTAACATCGACATCCAAATGTCTGGCGGTGTGTCTCCTGAGATGTTGACCCTCTTAGTAGTTTTTGGAATGTTTGTTGTATTGTACATTTTATTTCACCTCTTGGGCATTATAACACGAACATGTGTTTTGTGTAAAGGTTATAAAAGAAAAACCACAGATTATAATAAACCTGTGGTTAAGAGAATCTATAGCATTAAAACTCCATAATTAATTTGTTATTTGTTCCAATTATATTCTTAAATGCTTATTTTTATAATTTGGTGTAAATTTGGTGTAACTAAGTGTTTTGTCTAAAATTATAATTTTAATTTATTGCAGTTTTCCTTTATTTTATGCGGGTTTCCATCATTTAAAAATCAAGGAAATATTTGAACTTTGCATTTGCATACAAAATTCTATGTTTTTCTTCAGATTTTCTTAAGATTCTGAAATAATTTACAATTCTGGCTTTTATATTCTATCATTTACGGATCTGTCCATTTCCATAAATAATAAATTTGCTGGTTGTCAGTGCATCTAATCCCATTGGTCCTCTGGCATGAATCTTCTGGGTACTGATTCCGATCTCTGCTCCGAATCCAAACTCAAATCCATCGGTAAATCTCGTGGATGCATTAACATAAACGGCTGCTGCATCGATCTGATTTAAGAATTCCTGTGCATTCTGGTAAGAATCTGTGACGATCGCTTCCGAATGCCCCGTATTGTAATGATTGATATGTGCCACTGCTTCGTCAAAGCTGTCGACTGTTTTCACAGAGATAATAGAATCTAAGTATTCTGTTCCCCAGTCTTCTTCTGTTGCAGGGATGACCTGATCATTTAAAGCACAAACTCTCTCATCTCCACGTACTTGCACACCTTTGGCTAATAAAGCTTCAATGATCGCTGGACCATGGCTTTCTAAGATATTTTTATGTAATACCAGAGATTCACATGTATTGCATGTTCCAAGCCTCTGTGTCTTTGCATTGATGATGATGTTAACTGCCATGTCTTTCTGGGCAAATTCATCTACGTATACATGACAATTTCCTGTTCCTGTCTCGATCACTGGCACTGTAGAATTCTTTACAACACTCTGAATGAGTCCTGCACCACCTCTTGGGATCAGAACATCTAAGTATTCATTTAACTGCATCATCTTCGTAGCTGTCTCACGACTTGTATCTGTCAGCAGCTGAATGCTGTATTTTGGCATATTGCAGGATTCTAGTGCACTCTGGATCACATTTGTGATCGCAAGATTTGAATTGATCGCATCACTTCCACCACGAAGAAGACATGCGTTTCCTGTCTTAAAACATAATGCAAATGCATCTGCTGTTACGTTTGGTCTTGATTCGTAGATGATACCGACAACTCCTAATGGTACTGTTTTCTTACCGATCAAAAGTCCATTCGGTGTTTTCTGCATATGTTCTACAGAACCAATTGGATCATGTAGTTCAGCTACCTGACGAAGTCCTTCTGCCATTGCTTCGATACGGTCAGGATTCAGGGATAAACGATCGATCAACGCCTCGCTCATATCATTGCTTTTTGCATTCTCTACATCTTTATAATTCTCACTTAAGATATATTCCTGATTCTGTACCAGACATTTGGCTGCTTCTCTTAATACTTCATTCTTATCTTCAATCCCTGCTTTTCCAAGAATTATCGATGCTTCTTTTGCCTGTTTTCCTAGTTGTTCCAACATTATGAATGCCTCCTTTTCGGTGCGGTTTGCATCTATCTCCATCTGTTTTATCTGCTCTAGTTTAATCCTTTTGGTTTTAATGGAGTGATCGATCCATCTTCATTTTTGATACTTACATTATTAAGCTGTGCTCTTAAGTTTGCACGAACAGACTGGATGTATTCATGTCTTAACTTTCTCTGTTCTTCTTTCTGTTCTGGTGTTAACCCAATGGATTTATCCAGATTGTATAATTCATTAATTCTTTGAATATCTTTTTCTTTCATCTGTAATATTTCCTTTCTATATAATACATTATTTTATCTTATTATGCCTTAAAATATGGGCGTTCTGTTAAATATTTCTTGAAATCAAAGTCTGGTCGTTTGTGTGCTAAGAATAATGTTCCAATCTCTTCTCCTGCAACAACTTTATTGACATTATTTAAATTATTGCTGTTTACGATCACCATATCTGCTCCAGCATCTGTTACGATATTGGCTGCTGCGATCTTCGTTTCCATTCCACCAGTTCCGACCTTAGTTACAGCTCCTTTTGCCATTCTTCCGATCTTTTCATCTAAGACCGGTACTTCAGGAATCAGTTTGGCCAGTGGATTCTTGTGTGGATCATCCGTATAAAGTCCGTCAATATCTGTCAGGAGGATCAATAAATCACCTTGTACAACCGCTGTTACGACAGCAGATAAGGTATCATTGTCACCAAACTCGATCTCTTCTGTAGATACCGTATCGTTTTCATTTACGATTGGAATCACGCCGAGTTTTAGTAATTCTTCAAATGTATTCTTGGCGTTATATCTTCTCTCGTCATTGAGCATCGTCTCTTTTGTGATCAGAATCTGTGCAGATCCCTGATTGTATTCAGCAAACAGTTTCTGGTAGATCATCATTAACTGTCCCTGTCCTACAGCAGAACATGCCTGCTTCATCGGAAGGGATGTCGGACGGTTTTCTAATCCCAGGGCTTTAAATCCTACACCGATCGCTCCTGAAGATACCAGGATCACGTCTTTTCCGCTGTTATGTAAGTCTGTTAAAACACGGACTAATTTCTCTAATCGGAATAAATTGATGTTTCCTGTTGCTTTATGGATCAAAGAAGATGTACCTACTTTGACGACAATTCTTTGTTTATCTTTTAGTTTTTCACGATTATTCATTTTACATTCACTCCTTGAAAGGTATTTTACACTGTAACGAGGGCTTGTGCAACCTTAATTCCATCCATTGCTGCAGAAGTGATGCCGCCAGCAAAACCTGCTCCCTCTCCGCATGGGTAGATTCCTTTGATATTGCTCTCAAATCCTTGATCTCTCTCGATTCTTAACGGAGAAGATGTTCTTGCTTCAATTCCGCACAAAATCGTATCTTCTCGATTAAATCCTTTGATCTTTGTATCAAAATATTGCATTCCTTCCGAAATTGCTTCACTGACCGGTTCTGGAAGACAGTTTCTTAAGTTTCCAAAACTTGTCAATCCTTTGGTATTCGGTGTGATCTCGCCAAAGGATTCTGTAATCTTTCCTTCTCTGAAATCTTTTAATGTCTGAACCGGGATTCTTCCTTTTCCTTCGCTAAAAGCTTTTTCTTCCCATTTCTGCTGAAATCTTACACCTGCTAATGCGTCATTTCCATCAAAATCCTCTGGTGTAACACTTGCGATGATCGCACTGTTGGAATTCTTTGCTGCTCGATCGTGATTGCTCATCCCATTGACCGTCAATCGTTCTGGCTCTGAGGACGCGTTGACCACGAAACCTCCCGGACACATACAGAAGGAATACACACTTCTTCCATTGTTTGCATGATATGTTAGTTTGTATGATGCAGCTGGAAGATCATATTGATCTGCTCCCTTTCCATACTGCGAATGATCAATCATCTCACGCGGGTGTTCCACACGAAGTCCGATCGCAAAAGCTTTAGGATTCATTTCCAGATCACGATCTGATAAGACCTTAAATGTATCTCTGGCACTGTGTCCTGGTGCTAAGATCGCTGCTTCTGTTTTAATTTCTTCTTTATCATTGATGATCAGCCCTGTTAATTTTCCATCCTGGATCACGAAATCTGTCACTTTTGCCTCAAAACGGACATCTCCGCCAAGAGATCTGATCTCTTCTCTGATTCCTGCAACGACATTTCTTAAAAGATCCGTTCCGATATGTGGTTTATTTTCATATAAGATCTCTTCTGGTGCACCATGTTCTACAAAAGTTTCTAAGACAAATCGATTCCTTCCGAATTTGTCTTTTACTAAGGTATTTAGTTTTCCGTCTGAAAATGTTCCTGCTCCTCCTTCTCCAAATTGTACATTGGATTCAGGATTCAGTTCACCACTCTCCCAGAAATGTTCTACATCTTTCATACGGTTTGTGACATCTTTCCCTCGTTCTAAGACGATCGGATGTAATCCGGCTCTTGCAAGCATCAGTGCTGCAAACAGACCTGCCGGTCCCATTCCGATCACAACCGGTGGATATTTAAATTCCCGCTGATTTTCTGGAAATTCAAACTTCTTTTCTTTCACTGCCATAATATTACGATTCTTGTTCTTTTTGAGGAATTTCTCTTCTTGACCCTTACCTAATGTCACATCGACTGCATACACATAAGATAATTCTTCTTTTTTCCTCGCATCAATTGACCGTTTTACGATCTTGTATTGTTTATATTCTGTATTATGTAATGCTTTTTTTATCTTCTTCTCAAGTGCTGCCTCTTTATGGTCGATCGGCAGCTTGATCTGGTTGATTCTTATCATTGTCTTCCTATCTGGCTTGCAGCGATGTATCCAGATGTAAATGCCCACTGAAGGTTGTACCCTCCGCATGTTCCATCGACATCTAGTAATTCACCAACAACATAAAGCCCTTCTAATAACTTTGATTCTAATGTTCCTTGTATGATTTCTTTTGTGGATACGCCTCCGGCTGTTACCTGTGCCATATCATATCCTTTATATCCTTTGATCTCAACTTCAAAGTGTTGAATCATATCTAAGATCCTGTTAAGATCTTTCCTGGATATCTGAGCAACTGGTTTTCTTGGATCAATCTTTAATCTCAGTAAGATTGCATATACCAGTTTTTTATTTAAAAATCCCTGGAAGAATTCTTCGACTGTCTTATAATTGCAGCTCTTTAAGAATACTTCTGTTGTTTCTTCTAAGGTTACCATCTGTGGCATGAGATTTAAATAGATTTTTACTTTTTTCTTTCTTCTTAATGCTTCGATCGCAAAATGACTGATCTGGAAAATCGGGATCCCTGAAACTCCATATTTTGTAAACTGAACTTCTCCATGTTCTTTGGCGATCAATTCATTATTCGCGTAGACGCTGACATTACTGACATTTCGAACTCCCGAGGTGTCTTTTAAATATTTTCCTTCTGCTTCTAATCCTACCAAAGACGGGAATGTATCCGTGATCTTATGATGAAAGTCTTTGGCAAGCTTGTATCCACTTCCGTTGCTTCCTAAGTTTGGCTGTGCACATCCACCAGTTGCAAGGATCAGATTGCTTGACTGAAAACATTTGTCATTTCCATAGACATAAAATGTGGACTTACGTTTCTCTGCTTTCGTGACTTCAAATTCTGTCAGAATATCCACGTGCAGATGCTTTAATTTCTGTGTCAATGTATCAACAACAGTTGCTGCCTGCAAAGATGCAGGATAATAATACCCATTTTGCTCTGTCACAAGCATTCCGAGAGATTCAAAGAACTGAATGAGATCTTCTAATCCAAATTCCTCGATCATCGGATAGGCAAAGGAAGGTCTCTGCCCTCTGTAGCAATTCTCGTCCATGTAGGCATTTGACAGATTGCATCTTCCATTTCCCGTTGCTAATATTTTCTTTCCTAATTTATCCATCCGTTCAAGCAAGAGGACTTTCTTATGATGACTAGCTGCTGTGATCGCTGCCATCATACCAGAAGCCCCTGCTCCAACGATGATCACATCATATTTCATTCGTTATTTTTCTCCAAATTTTTATTTTAACTACTGTATGATTCCAGAAAATGATATACTTCTTCTCTGTTTTCAAAGATAAAATTCTCTTTCAGCATATTTTTGATGTCTGCTGGCAGATTCTCTTTCTTCATATCTGTATATTCAAAAACTTCTTTGGTCTTATTATTGATCACAGCCAGACTTCCATCAAGAATCTTCAGACTGTACGTTGCCTTAACCTTCTTGACTGCTTTGGTCTGTTTTTTTTCAGCTGTTGTTGTTATCTGAGAACGAACTTCCTTGAGGTTGTCCTTCTTTTCATTTGCTGAAAATGCAAGATAACACATACAGATGCACAAAACTGTGATCACAACCATATATATCATCAAAAATCGATTGATCTTCTTCATAATGCAACCCTCCTTTGGCTATATTGTTACCAAAGATAAGGGAATTTATACAAAAAGCCCAAATCATAGCAGATCTGGACTTTTTCTTCCTTTTATAAATGGAAGCCCTTACGATCCTTACAGCAAATGTAATTTCTTTGCTAATCTGACGATCAGATTTCCTTTTGGAATCTTAGTAAGTTCTTCTTCTGTAAATACTTTTAACTTAATGATCGTTGCAAAATAGATCAGTGCTCCAACTGGCACTGCAATGATCACGCAGACTGCAAAGCATACTCGCCCGAATGGAAGAACGCTTTGAACCGCATACTGGATCAGAAAACAGACAACACCCATCACTGCTGCACTTAATGCAGGCTTGATAAATGTCTTTGTGATCTCCTGATGAAAACCTGTGTATTTCTTGATGGAGTGTGCATTTAACAGACACATCACAAGTGAAAATGCCATAGTCGCAAATACCAATCCATATGTTTTGCAATCTGTGTATGTTAATAAAAGCCATAATACAACGATATTGACCACAACAGAAATCGCAGAGTGTCTGACTGGCACTCTCATCTTTCCCATTCCCTGTAAGATACCATTTGTCAACGTTGACAGACAGTAGAAAATAACGGAAACTGCACCGATCCGAAGCATAGCAGCTCCTAATCCCTTGGCATATGTTGCACCGAAGATCAATCCATTGATCGAACTATTTAACACACCTAGTCCAACCGCACATGGGATCGCGATCATCATCGTAAAACGTATCGCCATCTGGATACTGTCGTTCATATCGTCCTTCTTGCCTAACGCATAAGCTGCAGAAACATTTGGCACGATTGCATTGGAAAGTGCAGATGCCATCGCAACTGGAACATTGATCAGCACATTATACTGACTGCTGAACAAACCATAAAATCCTGAAACTACTTTCGCCGTAATTCCTTTTCCTACTAAGATATTACTAAAGATCGTCTGGTCGATCGTTGCACTACAGTTATAGATTGCTGTACTAAAGATAACCGGTGTGATCGTTAATAATAAGATCTTTAAGATATTTCCATAAGATTCAATATATTTTGTACGGTCATGTTTCATCTGAATCTTGACCTTTGGCTGGTATGCACGATAAATGATAAAGCAGAAGATCAATCCTGTTAAAACACCGACTCCTGTACCGATCGCACTACCTGCTGCCCCATGTCTTGCGATCTCATATGTGATCTTATTTGATGGCAGATATGGTAAGATCAGTACATATGCCATCAAAATACTAAAGATCGCATTCAAGATCTGCTCAATGATCTGAGAAACGGATGTTGGCACCATGGTATTATGTCCTTGAAAATATCCTCTAAGTACTCCAAGAATTCCAGAGAAAAAGATCGTTGGGGAAATGACCTGAAGGGCAAGTGCTGCTCCTTTCTGATGTCCGACAAAGGTTGGTGCTCCAAAATATGCGATCATGGACGCGATACCACCAACGACAACTGCATAAACTAATGCTCCATAGAAGATTCTCTGAGCATTGATGTATTCTTTCTTCGCAAGTCTTGCAGAAATTGATTTGGATACCGCAAGTGGAATACTAAAGGATGCGATCAGCAGAATGATATTGTAGATATTATACGCATAAGAATAGTATCCCATACCTTCTTCGCCGATGATCCCAAACAGTGGACTACGATATAATAATCCGATCACACGGCAGACAATGGATGCTGCGGCTAAGATCATTCCTTGCATTAAAAATGAGTTTTTGCTGCTTTTACTCATACTAAACCTCTTTCATCTCTTGTATATTTCGTCTTTGTCAAAATCTCTTCCTGACGTTTTTCCATATCTTTTCGTTCTTCCTCTTCTATATGGTCATATCCAAACAGATGTAACATACTGTGAGCGATCAAAAAGGCATATTCTCTCTCCCTGCTGTGTCCATAATTCTCGGCCTGTTCCCATACCTTGTCCATGGAGATCACGATATCTCCAAGCAGAAATTCACCACTCTCCGGATCAAATGCCATCGGATCTTCTTCAATCTTTGAGAAATCCGCTGGTTCTTCGTATTCTGCCATTGGAAAAGACAGTACGTCTGTTGGCCGGTCGATCTCTCTTTGTTCTTTGTTGATCGCATGAATCGTTTCATTATCGGTTAGCATTAAATTCACTTCGCACTCATAAGGGCAGTCCACATAATCAATCGCTGCCTCGATCACTTCATGTGCGATCTTCTCATAAGGGATATTGATCTCCCCTTCGTATTCATTCTCGATTATAATACTCATAACATTCCTATCTTCTGTTCTTTTTGTTATTGTTATTCTTATTCTTTTTCGCAGATCTGGCTGCTTCATATTGATCATATGCTGCAACGATCTTCTGTACTAATGGATGTCTGACAACGTCCTTATTGGTAAGCTCACAGACCCCGATCTCCTTAACTTTTCTTAACACTCTTAGAGATTCTTCTAATCCTGAAATACTGTCAAACGGCAAGTCTTTCTGTGTTAAGTCACCCGTGATGATCGCTTTGGACCCAAATCCAATACGTGTTAAGAACATCTTCATCTGAGCAGGTGTCGTATTCTGTGCCTCATCTAAGATAATGTATGCATTATCCAGTGTACGTCCTCTCATGTAAGCCAATGGAGCGACTTCAATCAAGCCTTTCTCCATATTCTTCATAAATGCGTCAGCCCCAAGAATCTCATATAATGCATCATATAATGGTCTTAAATATGGATCAACTTTACTCTGTAGATCTCCAGGCAAGAAACCTAGCTTCTCTCCTGCCTCAATTGCTGGTCTTGTTAAAATGATACGGCTGACTTCATCATTCTTAAATGCTGTGATCGCCATTGCCATTGCAAGATATGTCTTACCAGTTCCTGCAGGACCGACTCCAAATGTAATCATCTTATTCTTGATCGCATCGACATATTTTTGCTGTCCTAAAGTCTTTGGTTTGACTGCTTTGCCCTGGATCGTATGACAGATAACATCTTTATCAAGCTCCAAAAGACTTGGAGATTTCTCTTCCATTGATAACGATAACGCATAGTTTACATTCTGCTCTGTGATCACATTTCCTCGTTTGGATAATTCGAGTAGTTCATCGATCACGGAGATTGCATGATTGACTGCCTGCTGTGTTCCAATACATTTTAAATGGTCACCTCTCAGGATCAGGCTTACATGCAGTGTTTTTTCGATCTTCTTCATATAGGCATCAAACTGCCCAAATACATTCCCGCCATGTTCTGCCGGAAAATTCATTTCTATTTCAACTGGATTCATCTAATTCTCAGTCTCCTTCTTTGTGTATATTCCTTATGTATTCTACCATCTGTTACAAAGTTTTTCAACCTGAGTGGCAAAATCCATATGGCCTGATTCATAACTTTTATTTATTGCTGCGCTGTTGTTGGTGTGATCATTTCTTCTTGTTTCTTTGTTAATTTCTTGATATTTCGGATTTTTCCGACACTTTCTTCTTTGATGATCGATGCCTTAACTTCATATCGATTGTTCTTTTTTTTATAATTTCCTTCACAGTGAACAATCTTTGCCCCTTCTTTTGTTTTTTTCATAAGGTATCGTTCCAGCTGTTTTTTTAATTTTAACTGTGCTTCTTTTTTTGTTAAAATCTTCTTCTTTGGCCTGTATCTTTCCGTGATCTGCATCGTGATCCCGACGGGCAGATAAAAAGATGTCCCTATCTTTAATGATCTTCTCTTTGTCATAACATTTGTATGGTCTTGTTTTTTCTTTTCAGGAAAATCGAATTGATACTGTCCAAAATATAAATTTTTGATGCTCTTTTTCTTGCCTATGATCAGCTTTTCGTAATATTCCATGGGAATTGAATTGTTGTACACCTCTTTGGTGCGCATCACGATCTCACCGTCCGCCTTGATCTTATCCGTCTGTGTCACGGTAAAATCATCACTGTAGTAATAGATTAGTCCAGAAATTAAAGTTGCGCCGCTTTTGACACTATCCCCAACACTTACAAGCGGTGTTCCGCTTTTGACCGCCATTTTTGTAATGATCCCTGATTTATTTGCCACGATATCACATGGCTTCTTTGGATTCTGCTTTGTTTTGCGATCTAAGGTTTCCTTTATCTCAATATGCAGTCTTGTTCCCTGAATCGAACAGGATGCCCACGCGATCTCAGCATAATCTTCCCTCAGATGATCTTCTAATGCATCGCAGTCAATCTGATATTTTAATGTTCCAATATGATAATAGTTATCTGTAACATACTTTAATATATCACTTTCTGAATATACCTCTCCTCCAGAAACTGTAATCTCCCATAAAAACTGACTCAGCGAAAGGATCATTAAACCGCACAAACACATGGAAAAAAATAATATTTTACGTTTTTTATGTTCTTTTAAGAAATATGGCAGTCCTTTTTGCCCTTGTAATGTAAGATCAACATTTGCTTTCTCTGCTAATGCTTCCAACATTTGATAAGCACTTCGTCTGATAAAAAACACATAGCCGTCTGATACTGGTTTTAGTTCCCACAATACAAGATGATTTTTTGCACAGAGATTCAAAAAACGCTCTGTCTGATATCCTTTGACTTGAAAATACAGCCTTCCAAATATAAAGTGCAGAATTTTAAGCATTTCTCATGCTCCTTTCAAAGAATATCATACATATTCCAGCCTTTTGATCTTTCCTTTGATCTTCATTGATTCCTGTGAGTAAAAATCAACTGCCAGATCACATCCACAAATATTTAATACGACATGATTCCCCTGAATGGAGATCTTATTCTCATCATATGATACGATCCCCCTGTAATTTTCTATGTATACTTCACAGTTTCCTGTCAAGGTTATGATGAAATCTCCAAACACCACATCTCTTGGAAGAGAAAGTCCTTTAGCAATCACTTCTTTGGGTTTCTTCTTCATGCAAAACTCCTTTTGTGGCATTTGGTTTAATATATGCCGAAAAAAAGCATCATATACCTGTTCCCAGGTAAATGATGCTTATCTTTTCAATCAAGTAAAAATTATTTAGATTTTCTCTTACGAGCCGCTTCAGACTTTTTCTTACGTCTTACGCTTGGCTTTTCGTAATGTTCTCTTTTACGAATCTCCTGCTGAATTCCTGCTTTTGCACAGTTTCTCTTGAATCTGCGAAGAGCGCTATCTAAAGATTCATTTTCTTTAACGATTACGTTTGACATTCTATTCCCGACCTCCCCTCCAGTCTTGTACTTGTGCATAGGACTGTTTGGGTTTTAATTTTTTGCACTAGATTAGTATATCACATTTTAGATTTTTGTCAACTATGAAATTTGACTTTCTAAAATTTCTTTTACTTTTGCTACTGCTTCTGGGATTCCGGCTGGGTTCTTTCCTCCGGCCTGAGCCATATTTGGACGTCCTCCACCGCCGCCTCCAACGCATCCGGCGATCGCTTTGATCAGGTTTCCAGCGTGTGCTCCTGCTTTCTGTGCTTCGTCTGTTACCATGGCAACTAAGAATACTTTTCCGTCTTTCTGGGAAGCAAGAACAATGACACCTTCTCCTAATTTCTCTTTTAAGTTATCTCCAAGTTCGCGAAGTCCATTCATATCAACGTCTTCTATAGAAGTTGCAAGAAGTTTCACTCCTTTTACTTCTTCTACCTGGTCCATAACATCTCCTAGAGCGTCTTTTGCAAGTTTGCTCTTTAAGGATTCGTTTTCGCTCTTTAATTCTTTTACTTCTGCAAGAAGTGATTCAATTCTTGTTAGCAGTGTTGCTGGTGTAGCTTTTAATGCTTTGGCTGCTTCTTTTAATTCTTCTTCCTGCTTATGGTAGTAGTTAAATACTCCCTGATCTGTCACTGCTTCGATTCTTCGAACTCCTGATGCAACACCAGTTTCAGATAAAATCTTGAATGCTGTGATCGCTCCTGTATTCTTCACATGAGTACCACCACATAATTCTACAGAGAAATCTCCCATGGATACAACGCGTACTTCGTCTCCGTATTTTTCTCCAAACAGTGCCATAGCTCCTGTTTTCTTAGCTTCTTCCATAGACATAACTTTTGTCACAACTGGAAGATCCTGAGCGATCTTTTCATTGACGATCTTCTCAACTCTTGCGATCTCATCATCAGATAATGGTGAGAAATGTGTAAAGTCGAATCTTAAATGTTCCGCATTATTTAAAGATCCTGCCTGCTCTACGTGAGTTCCAAGCACTTCTCTTAATGCTTTCTGTAATAAATGAGTTGCACTATGGTTCTTGGCACCTAATGCTCTGTTCTTCTCATTCACTGTAAAGACTGCTTTGTCTCCTACGTTGAATGTTCCTTCAACTACATGTCCAACATGTCCAAACTTACCACCGGATAATTTAATGACATCTTCTACTTCAAAAGATGCATCTCCGCTGATGATCACTCCTTTATCTGCTTCCTGACCACCGCTTGTAGCATAGAATACTGTCTGGTCAGCGACGATCGTTCCTTTGTCTCCTTTGTTCAGAGTTGAAACAACTTCTGTCTCTGTTGTCATGGCTGTGATCTCACCTTCACAAGTAAGTTCATCATATCCAACGAATTTTGTTGTCATGGCTGGATCTAACTGTTCGTATACAGTTGCATCTGCACCCATGTAATTTGTTGTCTTTCTTGCAGCTCTGGCAGTCTCTCTCTGAACCTGCATTTCTTTTTCAAAGCCTTCTTTATCTACAGTAAATCCCTTTTCTTCTAAGATCTCGATCGTCAGATCTAATGGGAATCCGTATGTGTCATATAATTTGAATGCATCTGCACCAGCAAGTTCTTTGCTGCCTTTCTCGTTCATAGCTTTTTCCATATCTGCTAAGATAGACAGTCCCTGATCGATCGTCTTGTTGAACTGTTTTTCTTCCTGAGATAAATGATTGAAGATAAATTCTGCTTTCTCTTCTAATTCTGGATATCCATCCTTGGATTCACGGATCACGACTTTACTGATATCTGTTAAGAACAGATGATCGATTCCTAGTAATCTTCCATGTCTTGCTGCACGGCGGATCAAACGACGAAGTACATATCCACGTCCTTCGTTAGATGGTGTGATACCATCAGATAACATAAATGTAGCAGAACGGATATGGTCTGTGATCACACGGATCGATACGTCTGTCTCGTGGTCTGTACCATAAGTAACTCCTGCAATTTTACAGATCTCATCGCGGATCGCTTTGATAGAATCTACGTCGAAGATAGAATCTACTTCCTGTACAACGACTGCAAGACGTTCCAATCCCATACCTGTATCAATGTTCTTATTCTCTAATTCTGTATAATGGTTGTGTCCATCATTCTCAAACTGTGTAAATACGTTGTTCCATACTTCCATATAACGGTCGCAGTCACATCCTACCGTACAATCTGGGCTTCCACATCCGTATTTCTCTCCACGGTCATAGTAGATCTCTGAACATGGTCCACAAGGTCCTGCCCCATGCTCCCAGAAGTTGTCTTCTTTTCCAAAACGGAAGATTCTCTCTGGTGCGATTCCGATCTCTTTCTCCCAGATCTCGAATGCTTCATCATCATCTTCGTATACAGATGGATATAATCTGTCAGGATCTAATCCGATCACTTTTGTTAAAAATTCCCAAGACCATGCGATTGCTTCATGTTTGAAATAATCTCCAAAAGAGAAGTTTCCTAACATCTCAAAGAATGTACCATGTCTTGCTGTTTTACCAACATTCTCAATATCTCCTGTACGGATACACTTCTGACATGTTGTCACTCTTGTTCTTGGTGGTACTTCCTGTCCTGTGAAATAAGGTTTCAGTGGTGCCATACCAGCGTTGATCAGTAATAAACTGTTATCATTCTTTGGCACGAGTGAAAAACTCTTTAATGCTAAATGTCCTTTACTTTCGAAAAACTCAAGATACATCTTCCTGAGTTCGTTGACTCCATATGCTCTCAACGTTTCATCCTCCTAGTGTCGTTTCATTATATTTAAGAAGACCTTGCCTTTACGGCTTTTTAGCTGCATGAGCCTGTATTCTCATGCAGCTAAATGATCTTCTCCTAATCATGTATGATCTTATGATTCTTTCTTCTTTGCCTTCGCACGGCCAGTTCCGAAATAAATTCCTGCCGCAGAGCATACAAAAAGAATCGCAAACTTCAATACATAAGAGACTAATTCTGATAAAAATGCTGTCATAATCTTGCCTCCTTATCTTATAAAGTCGATTATACCAAATCGAACTTAGAAACACAAATATTTTCTCACAAAGATTCGATCTCTAATCTTCTTTTTCTAATAAATCTGTGTAGAAACAAGAATAATTTCCTGTATGGCAGGCAGCTCCGATCTGTTTTACTTTAGCAAGCAAGGTATCTCGATCGCAGTCAATATATAAATCTTTCACATATTGATAATGCCCGGATGTCTCACCTTTGATCCACAACTCATCACGACTTCGACTGTAATATGTCATGATCCCTGTCTCGATCGTCTTATCATATGCTTCTTTTGTCATATATGCGACCATCAAAACTTCATTTGTCTTATGATCCTGTACAACAACAGTTAACATTCCGTCGCTGTTTAATTTGAATTCATCAAAACTCATCTTGCTGTTTAATGGTTTTGCCTCATTACTCATCTTATAAGGCTCCTTTCGTGGAAAGTACATCTGTGATCCTTGGATCCATGCTGGTTGCTTCATCCAAAGCTTTTGCAAATGCTTTAAATGCTGCTTCGATCATATGATGATTATTCTCTCCATGTAATTTCTTCAAATGAAGATTCATCATGCTGCCGTAAGATACTGCATAGAAGAATTCTCTTACCATCTCTGTGTCAAATTCTCCAACGCGATCAACCGTAAAATCACAATCCATCACAAAATATGGTCTTCCAGACAGATCGATTGCACATAACATTAATGTCTCATCCATTGGAAGCATAAATGATCCATAACGTTTGATTCCCTTTTTATCTCCAACCGCCTGTTTGATCGCTTCTCCAAGTACGATTCCGACATCTTCGATCGTATGATGGCAGTCTACATAGAGATCTCCCTCAACTTCCACATCAAGATCAAAAAATCCGTGACGTGCAAATGCATTTAACATATGGTCAAAAAAACCGATTCCTGTATGGATATTTCCATTTCCATTTCCATCAAGATCAATGGAAAGTTTGATCTTTGTCTCACTTGTATTTCTCTCAATTGATGCACTTCTACTCATATTTTTATCCTTCCTGGTTATCTTCAAATCTTACTTTCATGGAATTAGCATGTGCTGTCAGCTGTTCCTGATTTGCAAAGAATTCGATGTCTTTGTGCACTGGCTCTAAGGCTTCTCTTGAATAGTAGATGACACTTGATTTCTTGATGAAATCATCAACACTTAATGGAGAGAAGAATTTTGCTGTTCCATTTGTTGGAAGTACGTGGTTTGGTCCTGCAAAATAATCTCCTAAAGGTTCACAGCTGTATGCTCCGATAAAGATCGCTCCTGCATTCTTGATCCTTGTCATAACATCAAATGGATTTGCTGTCATGATCTCCATATGTTCAGACGCAATAGCGTTTGCCGTATCAATTGCTTCTTTCATATCGCTTGCAACAAGAATATATCCGAAGGAATCTAAAGATTTCTCCATGATTTCTTTTCTTGATAACTGATTTAAGAATCCGTCAATCTCATCAGATACTTTATGCGCTAATTCTTCACTTGTTGTAACAAGGATCGCACTTGCCATCTCATCATGTTCTGCCTGAGAAAGTAAGTCTGCTGCCACATATCTTGGATTCGCTGTCTCATCAGCTAACACTAAGATCTCACTTGGTCCTGCAATGGAATCGATACTTACGTTTCCATAAACTGCTTTCTTGGCAAGAGCCACAAAAATGTTACCAGGTCCTACGATCTTGTCTACTTTTGGAATAGATTCTGTTCCAAATGCCATCGCTGCGATCGCCTGTGCTCCACCGACTTTATATACTTTTGTTGCTCCAGCTTCTTTCGCTGCAACTAATGTATTGGCTGTAACTTTTCCGTCTTTTCCAGGAGGTGTTGTCATGATGATATTTTTCACTCCTGCAACGTGTGCTGGAACAATGTTCATCAAAACAGAAGATGGGTAAACTGCTTTTCCACCTGGTACATAGACACCACAAGTTTCCATTGGTGTTACTTTCTGTCCAAGCATGACTCCGTCTTCTCTTGTCTCAAACCAGCTCTTCTGAATCTGTTTTTCGTGGAAATCACGGATATTCTTGATCGCTTTACGGATAACTTTGATCAGTTCATCATCTACTTCTTCATAAGCTTCCTTGATTTCTTCTTCTGTAACTAAAATATTGTCTGCGTTGATCTCCGCTTTATCAAACTGTGCTGTATAATCAAAGACAGCTTTATCTCCATTATCTCTGACATTTTTGATGATCGCATCGACTTTATCCTGAAAATCCCCATAGTTTGTAGGGCTTCTCTTTAATAAATCTGATAAAATATTTGCAATGGAATCTTTGTTAACTTTTACTATTCTCATGTTTCTCTCCTCCGGCCTATTCTTTTTCATCCAAAATCTTCTTTAGTGCAACGATGATCTTGCTGATTCGTTCTTGTTCCATCTTCTGGCTTACCTGATTCACTACCATTCTTGCTGATAATGGGCAAACTTCTTCTAAGACTTCCAATCCATTTTCTTTTAAGGTTGTTCCTGTCTCAACGATATCGACGATCACCTCTGATAATCCAACGATCGGTGCAAGTTCAACAGATCCGTTTAACTTAACGATCTCTACTGTCTGTAATTTCTGATTATTGAAATATTCTTTGGCAATATGTGGGTATTTGGATGCCACACGGATGATCTCATTACTGTTTAAATATTTCTTCGCTTCTTTGGGTCCGCACACACACATCTTGCAAGCTCCAAATTTCAGGTCTAATACTTCGTATAGATTTCTTCCTTCTTCAAGGATCGTATCTTTTCCAACAACACCGATATCAGCTGCTCCGTATTCCACGTAAGTTGGCACGTCACTTGCTTTGGATAAGAAAAATTTTAATTTTAATTCTTCGTTTACGAAGATTAATTTTCTTGTTTTCTCGTCTTTCATTTCCTCACATGTGATCCCGATCTCTTCTAATAAAGCCATCGCTTTCTTTGCAAGGCGCCCTTTCGCCAGGGCAAATGTAATATATCTCATGGTCTTTTGTTTCCCTTCTTTTGCTCGATTTGTTGATTAGATGAAATAAAGAATTCCACCGAGGCGATGCTCTTTAGCAAATCTTTCATAGTCTGCTTTGCTGCACAGATCATTCTTTCTCTCTAAGATGACTTTCTTTCCTTCTTTTCTTAATTCTTCTGCTCGAAGGATCGCATCTTTCATTGTTGCTTCTTTATAAATGATCATCGTATCCATATGATCTGCTTCCATATGAATTCCCTGACGGCTTAATGCCATCATCAGCTCATCTAATACGATCGCAAATCCAACTGATGGGGCTTTCTTTCCGAACTGTTCGATCAGATTATCATATCGTCCACCTTTTAGAACTGCATCTCCTGTTCCATAAGTATAACCTTTGAAAATGATTCCTGTGTAATAATTATGCTTATTTAACATTCCAAGATCAAAACTTACATACTGCTCTTTGCCGTATAATTTTAAGATATCATATACATCGCGAAGTCTTTTGATCGCTTTCTTAGACTGTTCATTCTCAACCATTGCTTCTGCCTGATCTAAGATCGCTACATCTCCATTCAGTTCGTTAAAATGTAAAAATACATCTTTGATCTTATCAGACAGATCTAATGTCTCTACATATTCCATTAATCCAAAATAATTCTTATTTAAGATCAGCTCTCGAAGCTGTGTTTTGACTTCTTCATCTTTGATCGTCTGTGTCAATCCGTTGAAGAATTCAACTTCTCCGATAGAAAGTCTGAAATCAGTCAGTCCAGCTGCCAGAAAACAATCAATTGCCATTGCAATAGATTCTGTATCTGCCTGTACAGACGCATCATTGACTAATTCTGCACCTAACTGGCATGTTTCTTTTAACTTCAACTGATAGCTTGAGTTATTTAAAAATACATTTCCTGCATAAGATAAACGGATTCCCATATTCTCTTCATTAAAATACTTTGCGATACAGCGTGCAATGGATGGTGTGACATCCGGACGAAGAACTAAGGTATTTCCTTCTCTATCGAAGAATTTAAACATCTCCCTTGCGGATACGGTTCCTTTTTCACTGTTAAATACATCAAAGAATTCAAATCCTGGAGTTCTGATCCCTTCATATCCGTAAGATGCAAAAACTTTGTTTAATTTTGCCTTCAGCTTACTTCGCTGTCCATATTCTGTTCCATATACATCTCTGACACCTTCTGGTGTGTGGACTCTCTTTTTATTCATATTTTTGCCGCTCCTTGATACTTTATCGAATTAAAGTGCTACTTAGGTAGCACATCAAATTATCTGTATTTTACCAATCCTTAACTTATTTGTCAACCTCGTTCACTCTAATTCATCTTTTGATATGTTACATGAAATTCCTACAACTGAGAAACAACTTCTTCGATCACCTGATCCATGATCTCTACCGGATCATATACAAGGTCCACGTTGCAATATTCACAAATATCCTCTAATGCTCCAAAAATCCATGGATTTCTTGCTTTGATCGTCTTCATTCTTCCATTCTGCTGCACAAAACTGATAAAGAATCCTAATGTTCTGCTGATCTCATCATCACCCTCTTCTAAAATATCCATTGTGATCACACCGCCATCGGTATTATCATATGCCATAAATAAAAGTGGATTCTTTGGACGCTCCCCTTCTTCTTCCCCTTCTACCATAACTGGAAGATAAGTAAAATCTAAAATCACTTCAAGATCGATCTGTTTTTGATCCTTTAATTCATCTTTTAATTCCTGATCTTCTAACATCACTGACGGAAATTCTTTTTCAGCTTCTGGTATCTCTTTTACAAACATTTCCCAAGTATCATTTTCAGTATTATAACGGCGAACGATTCCTTCTGCCTGTTCGATCTCTGGATTTAATTCTCCCTGTCTGACTGCTTCCACTGCCATATACAGGTTCTCATAAGTTTCTATAAGAAGTGCAACTTCATCTTCATCTAACTGATATGGTTTGTAACCTTTCTTATAAGAAACAAAGTAAATCCAGTCACTGATCGTCTTAAAACGAATATCTAATTCATCGATAACTTTTCTTTGTTCATCTGGCACATTCATCATGCTTCCCCAGAAGCATGTAAGACTTGTATGTTCATCCATCAGATACTGTGCTGGAAGATCCCCTTCTTCACTTCCAAGGATCATATAGAAATCTCCTAAGCCTTCAACTCCATCAAAGACTGCAATTCCTCTTTCTCCGCTGAATTTTCCCATCACACTGCAAAATACAGGTTCTTCTCTGTCTTTTAGCTGAATGGTTACAAGTTGTGTGTCACCAAGGTAATTCCAAGGCTCTAATTTGTCTAGTTTTAATGTAATGTCGTATAACTGCTTCCATGCATTCTTTGACGCTTCTTTTCTCAATGACTTGTCCTCCTTAGATTATTTTATTGTATACTTAATATTCATTATAATAAGAAATGATTTTAATTACAACAAAATCCCGACTATCTTTCTATGATTTGTGAATTTGATCGTTTTTTCTTTATACTTTTTCGAATTTCTGATATAATTGTTTGACGGATTTATCTTATTATTTTAAATTAGATAACTGATTTTATTACCAGGAGGTATTTATCATGGCATTCGACGGATTTGTCATTTCAAATATTATATCAGAACTTAATAAACAGATCATCGGTGGCAGAATCTATAAGATTTATCAGCCAGAGGCCGACGAGATCACGCTTGTGATCAAAAAAGAGAGATTGACAACAAGACTTCATCTCTCAGCCAGTGCTTCTCTTCCTCTTGTCTATTTATCGAAAGAAGGAAAAGCAAACCCTATGCAGGCTCCAAACTTCTGCATGCTGCTTCGTAAACATATCAGCAGTGGAAGGATCATTTCGATCACACAGCCTGACTTTGAGCGTATTATCGAAATTAAGATTGAGCATCTGGATGAGCTTGGAGATGTCTGCCAGAAACGTCTGATCGTTGAAATCATGGGAAAACACAGTAATATCATTTTTGTAAACAGTGATGATGTGATCTTAGATAGTATCAAGCATATCTCTGCAAATATCAGTTCTGTCAGAGAGGTTTTACCTGGACGTACTTACACATTTCCACCGTCTAAAGGGAAACATCCTTTAGCAAGTCTGACTACAGAGGATTTTTATCAGCATATCATCACAAAACCACTGAATCTTTGCAAAGCACTTTATACTTCCATCACAGGTATGAGTCCTTTAATTGCAAATGAACTTTGTTATCGTGCAGGGCTCGATGGGAATGCATCTACTGATTCTTTGACCGATGATAGTGCTGCTGGATTATATGGCCAGCTTGTAAAATTAAATACTCTTGTAGAAGATGAGGCATATCAGCCAAATATCATTTATTCCGGGGAGGAACCCAAGGAATTTTCTTGTATTCCTTTAACTTCTTATCCTGACTGTACAGAGAAAACATATGATTCTATTTTTGACGTGCTGATCGGGTATTATTCTGAGAAGGAAAAATATACAAGAATGAAGCAGAAATCTTCTGACCTTCGTAAGATCGTGCAGACTGCTCTTGAGAGGACAAGCAAGAAATATGATCTGCAGCTTCGTCAGTTAAAGGATACCGAGAAACGTGAGAAATTCAAAGTTTATGGAGAACTTACACAGACATATGGATATGGACTAGAGCCAAATGCAAAATCTTTAACTTGCATGAATTATTACACAAACGAAGAGATTACGATCCCTCTTGATCCAACAAAGACTCCTTTGGAGAATTCCAAAAAGTTTTTTGCAAAATATAATAAGCTAAAACGTACTTATGAAGCTCTTTCTGAGCTTGTCGTGGAGACAAAAGCTGATCTTGATCATCTCGATTCGATCTCTACTGCTCTTTCTTTATCCGAAGATGAGAAAGACCTGCAGCTGATCAAAGATGAACTTTCTGATTATGGTTATATTAAGAGCCACGGAAAGAAAAAGGGAAAGAAACAGGCAAAATCCAAACCATTACATTTTGTCTCTTCTGATGGTTTCCATATGTATGTTGGAAAAAATAACTATCAGAATGATGAATTAAGTTTTAAGTTTGCAAATGGCGGGGACTGGTGGTTCCATGCAAAGAATATGGCTGGGTCCCATGTTATTGTACGAAAGGAACAAGCGGAGACTCTTCCGGATGCTACCTTTGAAGAAGCTGGCCGCCTTGCTGCTTATTATTCTAAGGGGCGTCAGGCACCAAAGGTTGAGGTCGATTATGTTCAGAGAAAAGAACTAAGAAAGCCACCAAAGGCAAAACCTGGATTTGTCATTTATCATACGAACTATTCTATGATGTGTGTTCCGAATATTGATGGTATTGAAATTGTTGAATAGACAGTTGTAATTATTATGATATTAAAAAATAGTACGAAAACATACTTTTGTGGTTTAGTATGTTTTCGTACTATTATAAATTCCTTTTTAATTATTTTACCAGATACCCATATTTTCTAATCTGCATTCTTATCAATTCTTCTACTCGATTTCTTACTTCTTCTGGATAAAATTCCTTTATTTGATCCAATTCTTTTCGAATATCTTTCAAGTTAAAATCAAAATGTAACTGTACTCCATATAATTTTTCCGCTTCATCCACTTGTATATCAAAATCTGTATCAAATGGTTTGGCTTCTATTTTTTCCAGACAATCTTCAATTTCTAAGTCCAATGGATAATCCTGTCTTATATCTGCTAATAAACATAATCCTTGATCAAAAATGGGACTTAGTGAGTATTCCTGTGTTTTTTCATTATATATGACTGCTATATTATTTGTATGTCGATCTTCATTTAAGAAGAATGCATCTATTTCTAACATTGCAGTAAGATATTTACCAAAATCTTTAATTCCCGTAATTTTCTGAATTTCATCTACTAAAAATTGTATACGTTCTGATGTTTCTATAAATTCTGCAAGTTTTACAAACAAGCTATCTCCTGTATACTGACGATAAAGCTTTTCTAATGGTATTAATATCTGGTCATCTGATAAAAAATTCTCACTTGAGCAGGCTTGTAAAACTTCTTTTTTATATTTAATCCGAATTGGATGATATAAAACAAAAGGATAAGATAAATTACTCTTTTGAAGAACTGAAGAAATCAATACTTCTGACAGACTTTCATATCCCATATAATCTGCCTTATACCATATATCATCAATCTTCCACTTACGTTGATCGCCTTTGGACGTATGATCTGCTGTTTCAAGTGGTGTATACGCATCAAGATTTATATTTTTCATACAATTACATCTCCTTTTTGAGAATCATAATCCACTGATGATCGCCTTCCATTCTGCCCTTTGTCTTCTCTATGATCAATAAAGGATCATAAAATGGAACTCCCATATCTCTTAATATATCTTTCGCATGATCTCTTGTTTTTGGAAAACAACGATCTTCCAAAAAGATTTCAAAATCCTTCCAATCAGGTTTCTCTACAATTCCAAATGCACGAAGTGGTATCTGTTTTGTATAATTCTGAATCTGAATCTCTTCATGTTTGAAATCAATATCGATTGTCGTGCACAAATTATCTCTATTCATGTAATTCATTCTCATTTTAACATCTGGATCATCGCTAAATCGATACGCCTTTTTTATCTGTGAATAAATTGTTTGTCTGGATACCTGACATTCTTCTGCTATCTGTGTTATCTTTGTTCCTTTTTCTTTTAATGCCATAATCTTTGCAATCTGTTCTGTTGTGAATGAATTTTTTCTGCCTGTCTTGCTTATGACTTTTGCTTTATAAGTATCTATAGATCTTGCAATCTCTTTTAATTCCTCTATGTCATCTGTTCCAAAAATATTAATTATCTCTTGTCTATAATCCTTATCCATACGATCACCTCTTATTTTGGAGTATAGCATGCGAGAAAAAAAGTGTCAAGAAATCATTTCTTGACACTTTGTATTATTTAATCGTTATATAATCATAGTAAAAGAGGCGACCGAAATATTTTCGGCCGCCTCTTTTACTATGATTATATGCGTTAAGAAAAAAGGTTGTTTATTTGATTTTTGGGTGATTTTTATTGATATTGTTTCGACTACATTGCCTCGTAAATTGCTACAACATCGTCTAAGATTTTTTCATCTGTGATTCCAGATACTTCTTTTAATGCTGCTTTTACTCCATTTGCTTTGATCTTATCCTGTAATTCTACACTCTGTGGATCTTCAGCGTTATCATATTTTAATGCTGCTGCCATTCCTGCTAATAGTGCATCCACTGGAAGACCATATTCTAATGCTGTCATTGTTGGTTTTGTTAAACGATCTGTTGCACTTAATTTTCTTAATGGTTCTCTACCTACACGAGCTGTATCATCTACAAGGTATGGGTTTTTGAAACGATTTAAGATCTTGTCGATGTATTTAAAGTGAGCATCTTTGTCAAATCCATATTTGTTGACTAATGCCATACCACTCTGCTGCATTGCTTTTTTAACAGTTTTAAAGATTTCTTCATCAGCGATACTTTCATCGATCGTTTTGAATCCTTTGTAGTTTCCAAGATATGCTGTGATGCAATGTCCTGTGTTTAATGTAAATAATTTTCTTTCAATATATGCCATTAAGTTATCTGCAAGATTCATTCCTTCGATCTGTGGAACGGCTCCCTTAAAGGATGCTTCTTCGACATTCCATTCATAATAGTTTTCTACAACAACGTCGATTGGATTATCTAAACGTACTGGAGGCACGATTCTGTCTACAGAGCAGTCTGGGAATCCTACATATTTGTCTGCATATGCTTTTTCTTCGTCATTTAAGTTTCCATAAACAGCTTCTTTTAACTGAGAACTTGCTTTGACTGCATTTTCGCAAGCAATGATGTTTAAGTATTCTTCAGAACCATTTTCTTTTCTTGCTTTGATTCCTTCTGCGATAGATGGAGCGATGATCGGAAGAATTCTTACTCCAACGGCTGTTGTGATGATCTCAGCCTCTTTTACTTCATCGATCAGTTCAGGTTTTGTTGAATTTACTCCGCTGATATCTGTGATCACGATCTCGCTGCTTTCTACGTCTTTTACAAAAATTGTATATTTCTTATCTTCGTTGATCTTATCAATGATCTCCTGATTTACATCGGCGAATACTACATGATATCCTGCTTTGCTTAACAGTCCACCGATAAATCCACGTCCAATATTTCCTGCTCCAAACTGAATTGCTTTCTTCATTTTATTCACTCCTAAAATTAAAATATAAATCTATAAGTATATATCTTAGGTATTTAATAAGCGAGAATAATTTCCCGCTTATTAAATTGACCTTTCTTTGTTTAAATCTTATTTAAACATTTCCATGATTTCGTCAACGTTTTCTGTTGTTTTTAACTGCTCTAATCTTTCAGGATCTTCGATGATCTCAGAGATCTTAGCTAATAATCCAAGATGTTCATCACCGATTCCAGCGATACCGAAGACTAACTGTGCTTTTTCTCCATCAAAGTCTACACCTTCTGGATACTGAAGCATTACAATACCTGTTTTCTGTACTTTCTTCTTGGCATCTCCTGTTCCGTGAGGAATTGCTACACCTAATCCCATATATGTTGTAACTGTTTCTTCACGTTTTACCATAGCGTCAATATAACCTTCTTCAACATATCCAAGTTCATTTAACAGTTTTCCTGCTGCTTTGATCGCTTCGAATTTGTCGACTGGTTTTAATCCTGTTTTGATTCCTTCTTCTACAAGGATCTTTGAATTTCCAGTAACTACTGGTGTTTCAACTTCTTCAACAGCTGCAGCTGTCTGTGCTGATGCATCAACTTTTGCTGTCATCTGTTCATATAATCCATCTAAGTTTGGATCCTGTAAGAAGTTATTGATGATAACTAACTGTGCCTGTGGTGCAGATTTTCTGGCTCTGTCTGCTAAGACTGCCTGAACAACTGCGATATCACAATCCGCTGGGATGTTATCTACTGATGTATTGATCACTGTAAGATCTGGGCGCTGTGCTTTCACACGATTTCTGAATTTTGTAGCTCCCATTGCAGATGATCCCATTCCTGCGTCACATGCAAATACGATCTTCTTAACTTTATCTGCATCTTTCTTCTCTCCTGGGTCAACTGTGATTCCTTTAGATTCTGCTTTCTTTGCTGCCATATCGTCCTGTGCATCTTCAAGACTCTTACCATCTGACATACGAATGATCGGTGATGCGATCAAGAATGATACTACAGTTGCGATCAGTACACCTAAGACTGTTAATGGAATCTGGCTCTTTGGTGACATTGATAAATAAGCGATGATTGATCCTGGTGAAGATGGTCCAATAAGTCCGCATTTTGTAAATGTGAAGAATGTGATCGCACAAATGTTACCAATGATCGGAGCGATGATCACGATTGGGTTCATCAGGATATATGGGAAGTAAATCTCATGAATACCACCGAAGAAATGAATGATGATCGCACCTGGTGCAGATGATTTTGTTACTTTGTCTTTAGAGAATACTGCATATGCTAATAATACTCCAAGTCCTGGTCCTGGGTTTGCCTCTAACATGTACATGATAGATTTACCAGCTTCTTTTGCCTGTTCAATACCAATTGGTGTAAAGATACCATGGTTGATCGCGTTATTTAAGAATAATACTTTGGCAGGTTCGATAAAGATTGCTGCTAAAGGTATTAATTTTGCTTTTACAAGTACGTTAACTCCTGCTGTTAACACTGCTAATACGGTTGACATAAATGGTCCGATGATAAAGTATCCAATGATCGCTACGATCATTCCTAAAATACCAACAGAGAAGTTATTGATCAACATCTCAAATCCGGCTGGCATATGTCCGTCCATTGCTTTATCAAATTTCTTGATGACCCATCCTGCAAACGGTCCCATAACCATGGCTCCCATTAACATTGGCTGTCCATCAAATCCACCAACTCCAGCGATACAACCCATGACTGCGATCGCACCCATGACTCCTCCACGATCTCCACCAACTTGTTTACCACCTGTGTAAGCGATCAGCATTGGTAATAAGAATGTTAACATGTATGGCTGAATTGATGCTAACTTCGCATTTGGAATCCATCCATCTGCGATAAATAATGCTGTAATGAATCCCCATGCAATGAATGCTCCGATATTTGGCATTACCATTGCACTTAAAAATTTACCAAATCTTTGTAATCCATTTTTCATTTACAATATCCTCCTTTTGCTTTCTATCTTCTCTTCATTTTGTTTTCGTAATAGTTGCCAAGGCTTGTTTCAAGTTCTGCCTCAACTGCATTTCTGTTTTTGTTAAATAAGTAGGTGATGATCTGGTCTTTCTCGGCTAATGCTCCGCTTATTTCACTCATAACTTCGCGATAAACCTTACTTCCATCTCCCTGTGGAACGAGCATCAAGATTGCACCCTTGATTGGCTGCCCATCTTCAATGATCTCATCATTTAAATAGACAAAACCAAATCTGCAATGTCTGATGCCTTTTGTTTCACAATGTAAAAATAATGCATTCATACTCGGAATAAATGTGCTTGCGATATTCTCGCGTTTGTTTAATGCAAAAGTGATCTCTGTTGCTGTCGTTTCATTTCTTGCAAATAATTCTCCTGCATATTCGATCAATTGTTTCTTATTTTTAATGTTTTCACCTGTTGATATTTTGATGTTATCTAAAACCTGTAAGATCTCTTCTCCAAGAAGTGTCATATACTCGATGTCTTCTCTTCCAATCCTTTTAACTGGTTTTACAGTCTTTACGGGATTTTTTCTTTTCCTCTTGTCGATATTTTTGATCATGGCATTGATCATTTTCTTATCTGTCTCTGTTAAAATAGAGTTCACATAGACATTTGGAAATATCAGATTTAATTTTGCTGTGGAAATGATAAAATCAATTCCTTCTTCGATCAGCTCCTCTTCTTTGATCTCTGCTGTCGAGATGATCTTCTGTACCATCAGCTGCGGAAATTCTTTTTTCAGATGGACGGCTAACATATGAGATGTTCCAACTCCATGTGGGCAGGCAACATATACAGATAACTTTTCTTCTTTATCTTTTTTCTGCTCAATCGCTACACAGAAGTATAATGCGATAAATCCCATCTCGCCTTCTGGGAGTTTTTTAATATGTAATTCTTCTTTTAAGAACTCACATGATTTGATTGTTGCCGCATAAACCTTGGAATATTTTTCTTCTAAAAAATCAATATATTGATTTTCCGTAAATACACCTTGTTTCATTCGATTGATCGCTGGTTTCATATGATTACATAATCCATCGATCAACACTGTATTTTCAAAAAATTCCATTTCTAAAAGTATTTCCATCTCAGCAATGATCCGCATGACCAACTGCCTGACTTTAAAACTTTCTTCATCAATCTTATTCTCATTTTTGTTTTTCCAGATCTTCGCTGCCAAAAGCTGCATTGCTATGTTATATATTTCTCCTTGTGAGAGCTGATGCCCTTCAAAGTTGCTTAACTTGCTTCCCAGCCATTTTGCAATCTGATATTCTGGTAAATGAATGATTGATGTGACATCTTTCTCTTCTTTGATCTCATGTCCCATTCTTACTCTGTTTTGTGTGATCAATAAATACAATCTTAAATGTCTGATGGAATGGTCAGTATATTCTATATCTAACACTTCCTGCATATTTTTAATGATATCTCTTGTATCATCTAACACTTCTTGCGTAAGATTCGGAAACATTCGTTCTTTGAGTTTTTTCTCTTCATCAAACAATACTTTTAAGGAACGTCCTCTTAACTTTTGTCTCAATACCATTGTCACTGCCTGACGGTAATCTTCCTCTTTTCCTTCCCAGTAAATTCCCATTCCCGGTCTTCGGTAAAGAATCAGATTATAATGATCAAGCCATGTTTCAACCTCTTCCAGGTCGTTGCTTAATGTTGCATCCGAAATATGAAAAAGGGATGTAAAGTAAAAATATTTAAGTGGTTCGTTGATCGTTAACAGTTCAAGTAATATGATCATCTGGCGATCTGCTTTACTGTATACTGGCTTGTTCTCATCCATATCTACGAGTTCTTTAATATAGTTTCTTGTTTCTGCATCTTCATCCACATACATCCCGATTCTTGGTTTCTTGACTAGTTTAAAGTCATTCTCCTCAAACCATTCGTTGATGCGATGCATTTCTCTTAATACGGTTCTTGAACTTAATTTCAGTTTTTCTGATATTGCCTGTATTGTAATTGGATCGTCAGCATTAAAAGCTGCTAACATCTCAATGATAAGTTTCTGTCTTTTTGTTAATCCGGATTTCTTAGACACTCTGTATCATCCCCTTTCACGTATTATTATATATACAATAGGTGGTTTGGACAAGCGATTGATATGATGGTTTTGACGACATTCAATAGTGACATTTTGTTGTCAGTATTTATAGTTTGTCAGTATTATTTCATGACAAGTTTTGATTTGTAGGTAGGCTTACGTGTAAGTGACAGAAATAAAAGAAAAACAAATATTTGAAAGAATCAGGTGGCAACTCCGCATTTTTGAGAGCGTTTTTTACAAATCGCTGATCCGTGCCTGTTCCTTTGGAAACTCCCTCGCTGCGAGCCAAAATGCCCGC